>JAABUN010000011.1_pt1 | contig 446391 bp, 464 predicted proteins | sample 5559311 | NCBI WGS metagenome assembly JAABUN01 (sample SAMN10711877, study PRJNA513370) | rock metagenome | isolation source: Antarctica rocks | place: Antarctica: Victoria Land, Siegfried Peak sud
CCGACTCGTCCACCACGCCACCGTCATCGCCCTCGACGGCGAGTCCTACCGCACCCGCACACACCGCCCACCCACCCGCTAACAGCACCCCCCGGGGTCAACTTTCAGACAGCACCAGGGGGTCAACTTTGGCCCGGCGTTGACAACGGCTGCCGAGGCGCTGGAGGGACGCTTCGGCACGGTCGGTGCCGAAGGTCTCGCTCACCCGGTCAGGACCAGGCGGTGCGCCGGGCCAGGAACGGCCAGCATGTCGACGTCACCTCTGCCGCCCTCGCGAACAGGAGCTACTCCCCTTCGGCTGCAGATGCTGCCACGACGCCCGGTCTCGGGGGCTCCGGGAAACGGAACTCACAGGAGAGCGCCCGGTCGCCCGGGCACCGGGCTCGCGGTGCTTGTTGCCGGCCGCCCGCCCGCCGCCGATCTTGCCTCACGCCCTCCACAAGCCGACCTGGCGATCGACGAGCGGCTGCCGCGCCCTGCGCCCCCTACGCCATCTGGGCGGATTGGTCCCGGCGATCCAGCGCGACGCGTTCCGGTGACTACTCTGAGTGACCAGAGTACTGAACTCGGTCCTGCACCCGATCGCGTGGGGAGGCAAGCTGTGGTCGAGCCCGACGAGTTGCGACGAGCTGAGCAGTTGCTGATGGCGGCCTACGCGTTGGCCCGCGCCACCGGCTATCGGTCAGGCAGCCCGGAGATGCGCGCTCTCCACTTCACCGACCAGGCCTACCGGGACGCACGCAGACGCCGGCAGCAGCAGGTCGACCGACGACCCCTCCTGCCCGCGTGCGGCCGCACCTCGGCACAGACCACTGGAAGTGGCTTGCCTGCCGAAGCACGAGGGTCAGGACCTGAACGTGGAGGACGCCGTGGGTCTGCTGCACACCCTGCGCCTGGCGACGATCGCAGTCGCGGGGCTGCTGCTGTACCGCCTGGTGCTGGGGGCCCTGATGAGCCTGCTCATCCGTGGGGTGCAGCGGAACCGGCCGATCGTCGCCGCGCCCGAGCCGGAAGCGCAGCAGCGCCGGGCTGACCGTTGGTCGGCGGTTCCCGGTGCCTCACATCCTGCACGTACGCGCCACCGCTAAGGCCCGCCGGTCGGGACGGGTCAGGCCGTCCCGGTAGCATCGACCGGTCTGCGGGAACGCCGGACTCCCCCACGGCAGGCTGTCGAGCAGGCGTGCAGCCGTTCCCGTACGACCCGCCCGCACACGTGCCCGGTGACGGTGTGCCATCGGCTACGGCCGGGTGTCCACCGACGGGCAGGACCTCACCGCTCAGCGCCAAGGGCCTGGCCGCCCTCGGCGTACAGCCCGACCGCATCTACGTCGACCACGACATCACCGACACCCACCGCCACCGGCCCGGGCTGCGCGAGGCCCTCGCCGCCTGCCGCCGCGGCGACACCCTGGCCGTCACCAAGCTCGACCGGCTCGCCCGCTCCGTGCCCGACGGCCGCGACATCGTCGACGAGCTCACCGCCCGCGGCGTCCGCCTGGACCTCGGCGGTTCCGTCCACGACCCCACCGACCCGATCGGCCGGCTGCTGTTCACCGTCCTGTCGATGATCGCCGAGCTCGAGGCCGACCTCGCCCGGGCCCGCACCCGCGAAGGCATGGCCCTCGCCAAGGCCAAGGGCCGGCTGCGGGGCAAGCAGCCCAAGCTCAAGCCCACCCGCGAAGCCCAGCTCGTCGGGCTGTGGCGGGCCGGCAGCCACACCACCAGTGCCGCCAAGCCGTGCACTGCGGTGAGCAACAGCAGCAGGGCATCATCGTCCAACGCGCCGTGTGGCCGCCGGGTCGGGCGACCCTGACGAGCACGCCGGCGTCCCGCCGCGGCTACACCGCCGGCCTCCGGGTAGTCGCGCCCTGTGACCTCGACCCTGTCACTGCTGTGTGACGCGCTGCTCCGAGCCGTGCCCTCGTCGGGCGCGCACGTCCGCGGGCAGGCGGTGGTCGGGCGCCTGGTCCTGGACAGCCGGCACGTGGCACCAGGGGACCTGTTCGCCGCGGTGCCCGGCGCGGCCGCCGACGGGCACGAGCACGCCGCGGCCGCGGTCGAGGCCGGGGCGTCCGCCCTGCTGGTGCAGCGGTGGCTCGACCTGCCGGTGCCGCAGCTGAGGGTGGCGCGCGTCCGGGCGACCCTCGGCAGCCTCAGCGCCGAGCTGCAGGCGCACCCGGCCGGCGCGCTGACCCTCGTCGGCGTCACGGGCACGAACGGCAAGACGACGGTGAGCCTGCTGCTGCACGGCGCCCTGCTCGCCGCCGGCCGGGCCGCCGGCGTCGTCGGGACGCTCGGGACCTGGCGCGGGCACGAGCACCGGCCCAGCCCGCTGACCACGCCGGAGGCCCCGGACCTGCACGCGCTGCTGACGTGGCTGCGCGACGGCGGCACCCGCGAGGTCGTCCTCCTCGAGGCGTCGTCCATGGCGCTGGACCAGGGGCGCCTGGACGGGCTGCGGTTCGCGCTCGCCGTCCACACCGGGCTCGAGGAGGAGCACCTGGACTTCCACGGCACGATGGAGCAGTACTGGGCCAGCAAGGCCGCCCTGTTCACCCCGGGTCGCAGCGACGCGGCGGTCGTGCGCGTCGACGACCCGTGGGGGCGCCGGCTGGCGACGCAGGTCGCCCTGCCCCTGGTCACCTTCGGCTCGCACCCCGACGCCGACGTCCGCCTCACGGAGGTCCGCAGCGGCCTGACCGGGACGACGGTGCTGCTCCGCGGCCGGGACGGCCCGGTCGCGCTGGACGTCCCCCTGCTCGGCCGGGTCAACGCCGTCAACGCGACCGCGGCCTACCTCGCGGCCCGGCACCTCGGGCTGTCGCGGGCGCAGGCCCAGGAGGGCATCGCCGCGGCGGTCGCGCCGCCGGGCCGGCACAGCGTGGTCGTGGCCGAGGGGTCCCCGCTGGTCGTCGTCGACTTCGCGCACACCCCCGCCGCGCTGGCCGCACTCCTGGACACCGGCCGTGAGCTGGCGGCCCCCGGGGGCCGCGTCCTGCTGGTGTTCGGCGGGCGCGGCGACCGCGACCGCGGCAAGCGGCCCGAGCTGGCCCGGGTGGCGGCGGGCGCGGACCTGCTCGTGCTCACCGCCGACACGACCGAGCGCGAGAGCCTCGAGACGGTGCTGGCGGAGTACCGCCTCGGCCTGCTCGGACGACACGTCCACCTCGTCGTCGAGCAGGACCGGCGGCAGGCCCTGCGCTGCGCGATCGACGCCGGCCGCCCGGGCGACGTCGTGCTGGTGGCCGGCCGCGGGGCGGAGCCGCTGCTCACTGTCGGCGGGCGCACCCAGCGCTTCCTGGACCAGCAGGTCGTCCAGCAGCTGCTCGGGGTGGACGACCTCTACCCCGACCTCGCCGGAGACCGCGGGCCTGCCGCGCGCGACGTCAGAGGGCGTTGATGCAGCGCCACGCCCAGGCGCCCCCGGTGCCGACGAGGACCGCACCGAGCAGGCGTCCGCCCGACAGGAACATCGTGATCCCCACCATCAGCAGGACGAGGGCCACGAGGACCTGGGCGCCCAGCCACCACGGCGACACAGCGTCCCGCCGGTCGTCGTGGCCGGGGGTCACGGCTGCCCCGTGGTCAGGTCGCGCGGCAGCACCATGCGGCGCACCGTAGCCGGGCGCGGGGCCGCTGACCTCACGTCGAGGGCGCGTCCACCGGCGCGCCCGTCGCGGCCCTGCGCCGGCGCCCCTCCTCGGCCACCACGACCGCGACGGCGAGCAGCGTGAGCGCCCCGCCGGCGAGCGTCGTGCCGGTGACCTGCTCCCCTACGAACAGCGCGCCGAGCCCCACCGCGACCACCGGGTTGACGTACGCGTAGGTGGCGACCCAGCTGATCGGGGCGTTGCCGAGCAGCCAGGAGTACGCGGTGAAGGCGACCAGCGAGCCGAAGACGACCAGGTAGCCGAGGGCGACCACCGACGAGCGCTCCACGGCGGCGGGGTCGAGCACCTCGCCGCGCAGCAGCCCGGCCGCGACCAGCCCGGCGCCGCCCGCCAGCATCTCCAGCACGGTGGTGAGCAGCCCGTCGGCCGGCAGGTCGGCGCGGCTGGCCAGCACGCTGCCGCAGGCCCACAGCACGCTGCTGCCCAGCACGGTGACGACCGCGCCGAGCGCCACCCCCTCGGGCCGGGCACCGGGCAGCAGCAGCACGGCCAGGCCGACGAGCCCGAGGGCCACGCCGACGACGGTGCGCGGCGAGGGCCGGTCGCGGGCGGCCGCGCGCAGCAGCACCACCCAGAGCGGCACGGCGGCGACGAGCAGCGCGGTGAGCCCCGACGGCAGGTCGGCCCGCTCGGCCAGGGTCACCCCGCCGTTGCCCCCGAGCAGGAGCAGCAGCCCCACGGCGGCGGCGGCCCCGGCCTGGCGCCGGGTGACCCGGAACGCCGAGCGACCGCGCCGCACCAGCAGGTACGCCGACAGCAGCGCCGCGGCGGTGAGAAAGCGGCTGCCGGCGCTGAGCAGCGGCGGCAGGCTCTCGACGACGTAGCGGATCGCCAGGTAGGTCGAGCCCCACACCACGTAGACCAGTCCGAGGGCGGTCCAGGCGCGGGCGCTCAAGCCGCGTCGAGCGCCGCCAGCGCCGCGGCCGTCAGGACCCGGACGCCGACGGCGATCGCGGCCTCGTCCACGTCGAAGCTGCCCTGGTGCAGGTCGTGCGGGCGCTCCCGGCCGGGCGGGCGCACGCCGAGCCGGGCCATCGCGCCGGGCACCTTCTCCAGGAACCACGCGAAGTCCTCGCCGCCGAGCGACTGCAGGGTCGGCACGACCCCGCCGTGGCCGAGCGCCTGACCGGCCGCCGCCGAGAGCAGCGCCGTCGCGGCGGGCTCGTTGACCACCGGCGGCACGCCGCGCGCGTAGGTCACGTCGGCCACCGCGCCGTACGGCGCCACCAGCCCGTCCACGACCCGGCGCACCAGCTGCGGCGCGCGCTCCCACGCCCCCCGCTCGAGCACGCGCAGGGTCCCGCGCAGCGTCCCCTCCTGCGGGATGGCGTTGGGCGCGGTGCCGGCCCCGATGTGGCCCCAGACCAGGCACATCCCGGCCCGCGGGTCGACCAGGCGGCCGAGGGCGTCGGGCAGCCCGGTGGCGACGGTGGCGAGGGCGTGCACGAGGTCGACGGTGTTGTGGGGGCGGGAGGTGTGGCCGCCGGGGCCGGACAGCCGCACGCCCACCGAGTCGGCCGCGGCAGTGATCGACCCGCTCTTGATCCCGACCCGGCCGACCTCCAGCGAGGGGTCGCAGTGCAGGCCGTAGACCACGGACAGGTCGTCGACCCAGCCCTCGGCGACGACGTCGAGCGCGCCCCCCGGCATGAGCTCCTCGGCCGGCTGGAAGAACAGCCGCACCCGGCCGGCCAGCGGCAGGGACGCGAGCGCGAGGCCCGCGCCGAGCACGACGCTGGTGTGGACGTCGTGGCCGCAGGCGTGGCAGGTGCCGGGGGTGCGCGAGCGGTACGGCACGTCCTTGGCGTCCTGCAGCGGCAGGGCGTCGATGTCGGCGCGCAGCCCGACGACCGGCCCGTCGCCGTCGCCGATGTCGCAGACCAGGCCGGTGCCGACCGCGAGGACCTTGGGCGACAGCCCGGCGGCCTGCAGGCGCTCGACGAGCAGCGCGGTGGTGCGGTGCTCCTGGCGGCCGAGCTCGGGGTGGGCGTGCAGGTCGCGGCGCAGCGCGACCAGGTCGGCCTCGTGGGCGGCCAGCCAGCGGTCGACCCCGCTCGCCGGGCTCACGCCACGGCTCCGGGCGCACCCGGGCCGTTGCTCACGACGGGCAGGGCGGTCGGCCGGTCCTGGGCGAACTCCTCCAGCAGGCTGTCGACCACCGCGGTGAGGTCGCCGCCGCTGGCGGCCGCGACCGCCCGCTGCCGCTGGTAGGACGCGCCGGTCTCGAGCAGGCTGGTCACCCGGTCGAGCTCGGCCTCGCAGCCGAGGCGCTGGGCGGCCGGGCGCAGCTCGTGCACCAGGTCGGCCAGGGCGTCCCGCACCGGCACGACCTTCTCGTCGTCCAGGATGATCGTCGCGTCGAGGCCGTGCCGGGCCGCCCGCCACTTGTTCTCGCGCAGGACCCAGCCCTTGGGCACCGGCAGCGTGTAGCCCTTGTCGATCTCGCGGTCGAACGTGTCGACCAGGCACTGCGAGATCGCCGCGACCATGCCGACCTCGTGCAGCGTCGGCAGCCCGTCGGCGACGCGCAGCTCCACCGTGCCGTACGTCGGGTGCGGGCGGATGTCCCACCACACCTCCTTGATGGAGGCGATCGTGCCGGTGGAGATGAGCGTGTCCATGTAGTCCTCGAACGCCGGCCAGCCCGACAGCTGGTACGGCAGCCCCGCCGTCGGGAGCCCCTCGAACACCTTGGAGCGCGCCGAGGCGAGCCCGGTGTCGGTGCCCACCCAGTACGGCGAGGAGGCCGACAGGGCGAGCAGGTGGGGCACGTACGCGGTCAGCGCGTTGACGATGGGGATCGCCTTGTCGACCGACCGGATGCCCACGTGGACGTGGACGCCGAAGATCTGCAGCCGGCGGGCGAGCCACTGCATGTCGTCGATGAGCTTGGCGTAGCGCGGGTCGGGGCTGATCGACTGCGTCTGCCAGTCGGTGAACGGGTGGGTGCCGGCGCACATGAGGCCCAGCCCGCGCTGCTCGGCGAGGGGGACGATCTCGGCGATCGTGGCCGCGAGGTCGGCGCTGGCCTCCTCGACGGTCGAGCAGACGCCGGTGATGACCTCGATCGTCGACTCGAGCAGCTCGTGCTTGGCCTTGGGGTGCTCGCGCCCCGGCGACATCTGCTCGAGGATCTCCGTCGCCCCGGCGCGCAGCTGGCGCGTCTCGCGGTCCACGAGCTGGAGCTCCCACTCCACCCCGAGGCTCGACACGGGCGAGGGCGTGAACGGGATCTGCACGTCCGGACAGTACGCGCGCGGCGCCGCGTCGAGACGGACTCCCGAGGGCTAGAAGAACTCCTGCGGCTGGTACACGCCCCACACCTCGCGCAGCGCGTCGCAGACCTCGCCGACCGTCGCCATCGCCCGCAGCGCCTCCCGCATCGGCGGCAGGCAGTTGTCGCTGCCCTGCGCGGCGGCCTTGAGCGCCTCGAGGTGCTGCGTCACGGCGGCGTCGTCGCGCCCGGCCCGCAGCGCCGCGAGCTTCGAGCGCTGGTCGGCCTCGATGGACGGGTCGACGCGCAGCGGCTCGTAGCGCTCCTCGCTGGCGGCCCGGAACCGGTTGAGCCCGACGACGATGCGCTCGCCGCTGTCGATCCCGAGCGCGATGCGGTAGGCCGACTCCTCGATCGCGCTCTTCTGGAAGCCCTGCTCGATCGCGGCGACCGCCCCGCCCAGGTCCTCGACCTGCGTCATGAGCGCGCGGGCGCCGGCCTCGACCTCGTCGGTCATGGCCTCCACGACGTAGGAGCCCGCGAACGGGTCGACGGTGGCGGTCACGTCGGTCTCGTACGCCAGCACCTGCTGGGTGCGCAGCGCCAGCGTCGCGGCCTTGACCGTGGGCAGCGCGATCGCCTCGTCGTAGGAGTTGGTGTGCAGCGACTGGGTGCCGCCGAGCACCGCCGCGAGCCCCTGCACGGCGACCCGCACGAGGTTGACCTCGGGCTGCTGCGCGGTGAGCTGCACGCCGGCGGTCTGCGTGTGGAAGCGCAGCATCATCGACTTCGGGTCCTTCGCGCCGAACTCGTCGCGCATGACCTGCGCCCAGATGCGCCGGGCCGCGCGGAACTTCGCGACCTCCTCGAGCAGCGTGGTGCGGGAGACGAAGAAGAAGGCCAGCCGCGGCGCGAAGTCGTCGACGGCCAGGCCGGCCTGCACGGCGGCCCGGACGTACTCGATGCCGTCGGCGAGCGTGAACGCGATCTCCTGCACGGGCGTCGCGCCGGCCTCGGCCATGTGGTAGCCGGAGATCGAGATGGTGTTCCACTTCGGGATCTCGGTCCGGCAGTACGCGAAGATGTCGGTGATCAGCCGCAGCGAGTGGGCCGGCGGGTAGATGTAGGTCCCGCGGGCGATGTACTCCTTGAGCACATCGTTCTGGATCGTCCCGGTGATCTGGTCGCCGGAGACGCCGTGCTCCTCGGCCACGAGCTGGTACATCAGCAGCAGGACCGCGGCCGGCGCGTTGATGGTCATGGACGTGCTGACCGAGTCCATCGGGATGCCGTCGAACAGCAGCCGCATGTCCTCGAGCGAGTCGATCGCGACGCCGACCTTGCCCACCTCGCCGGAGGCGATCGGGTCGTCGGAGTCGTAGCCCATCTGCGTCGGCAGGTCGAAGGCGACCGACAGCCCGCCGGTGCCCTGCGCCACGAGGTGGCGGTAGCGCTCGTTGGACTCCTTCGCGGTCCCGAAGCCGGCGTACTGGCGCATGGTCCAGGGCCGGCCGGTGTACATCGAGGCGTACACGCCGCGGGTGTAGGGGTACTGGCCGGGTTCGCCGAGCCGCTCCTCCACCCCGGGGGCGACCTCCCCGGCGCCGTACAGCGGGGCGATCTCGAACCCGGACTCGGCCTCACGCGTCATGGGCGCACCCTAGAGCGCGCGGGGGCTGGTGCACGGTCGTGGGACGGGGGTAGGGGCGCGGTCATGGGTTCCGAGGACCGTCTCGTCGGCGGGCGCTACCGCCTGCGCGAGCGCCTGGGCTCGGGCGGCATGGGCACCGTGTGGCGCGCCGACGACCTCGTCCTCGGCCGGCAGGTCGCGGTCAAGGAGGTCGTCTTCCCGCCGGGCACGCGGGAGGAGGAGGCCGAGGTGCTGCGCGAGCGCACCCGGCGCGAGGCCCGCAGCGCCGCCCGGCTGGACCACCCCAGCGCGGTCACCGTGTACGACGTCGTCGAGGAGCACGGCCGCCCCTGGCTGGTCCTCGAGCTGGTGGAGGCCCGCACCCTGGCCCAGGCCGTGACCGAGGACGGCCCGCTGCCCCCGGACGAGGTCGCGCGCATCGGGCTGGCGGTGCTCGGCGCCCTCGAGGCGGCCCACGCCCAGCGGATCGTCCACCGCGACGTGAAGCCGTCCAACGTGCTGCTGCGCGAGGACGGCCGCGTGGTGCTGACCGACTTCGGCATCGCCACGACCACCGGCGACTCCTCGCTCACCCACACCGGCCTGCTGCTCGGCTCGCCCGCCTACATCGCCCCCGAGCGCATCCGCGGGGAGACGCCCGGCCCGGCGTCGGACCTCTGGTCGCTCGGCGCCACCCTGTTCACCGCGGTCGAGGGCCGCCCGCCGTTCGACTCCGGCGACGCGCTGCTCACCGTGACGGCGGTCGTGACGGGCGAGCACGCGCCGTACGTCTCCGCCGGACCCCTGCGGCCGGTCCTCGACGGGCTGCTCGAGAAGGACCCGGCCGCGCGCCTGCAGGTCGCCGCGACCCGGGCGATGCTCCAGGACGTGGCGGACCGCGGGCCGGCCACGCGCACCCGGCCGCTGCCCGCCGCCGGCGCCGCAGGGCTGGCCGGTGCCGCGGCCGCCGGGGCACCCGCCGCGCGCACCTCCGCCATCGACCTCGGCGAGGTGCGCGAGGAGATCGCCGGCGCCGAGCCCGCCCGCGCCGCCCCCGCAGCGCCGCCCCCGCCGCGCCCCGGCGGCGGCGGCGCGTCCGGCCGCCCCGCCTGGCTCGTGCCGGCCGGCGTCCTCGGCGCCGTGCTGCTGCTCGGCGGCGGCGGCGTGTACGCCGCGACGCGGGTCGGCGACGCGTCCGGCACCGCGGCGGCGGCCACGCCCACCCCGTCAGCGTCCGCGTCCGTCCCGGCGGGCACCCCGGTCGCGACCCCCGCGCCGGAGACCCCCCCGGCCACGACGCCGGCGCCGACGACCCCCGCGGCGACGACCCCGGCGCCGACCACCCCGGCGCCGACCACCCCCGCGCCCACGACGCCCGCCCCGACCACGCCGGCCCCCACCACGAGCCCACCCGACGACGGCGACCAGGGCGGCCAGGGCGACGAGGGCGACGCCCCGGCCGGGTTCCGCACCTACGAGGGCGACGCCGGCTGGGAGGTCGCCGTGCCCGCGGGCTACACCGCGCGCGGTGGGGGCGAGTACCGCGACGGCTCGACCGGGCGGACCCTGCGCATCGAGACCGGCACCGGGCAGGCCGACGCGGTGGCCGACCGGCGGGCGGCGGCCCGCAGCTTCCGGACGCGCCACCCGACGTACGAGGAGATCGCCATCCGCGAGGCCGACCACCGCGGCTACGAGGCGGCCGACTGGGAGTTCACCTACGAGGGCCTGCACGTCATCAACCGGGTGTTCGTCGTCGACGGCACCGGCCACTCGCTGTACTTCCAGACCCGCGCCGCCGACTTCGCGAGCGCCCGCTCGGACTTCGAGCGGATCGTGGAGAGCTTCGAGCCGGACGAGGGCTGAGGACCGCACCGGGGCGGAGGACCGCACGAGGGCCGGGCGCCGCTTCCCGCAGCCCCGGGTGGGAAACCTCTCACGCCGCGCAGCGGGTCCCCGGGGTGCTGGCCAGCGGGTCCGTCGTTAGCATGACGCGGTCAGGCAGCGGTCTGACCGGCGGCAGCAGGAGGCCACGAACATGGCGAAGGCACCGGCAGGCACCCTCTACCGAGGGCGCGAGGGCATGTGGGCCTGGGTGGCGCACCGCGTCACCGGCGTCCTCATCTTCTTCTTCCTGTTCGCGCACGTCCTCGACACCGCGCTCGTGCGCGTGTCGCCCGACGCGTACGACCGGATCATGGACACCTACAAGACCCCGGTGGTCAACCTCATGGAGGTCGGCCTCGTCGGCGCCGTGCTGTACCACGCGCTGAACGGCATGCGGGTCATGGCGATCGACTTCTGGGAGAAGGGCACGCGCTACCAGAAGCAGATGAGCTGGGCCGTCGTCGGCGTCACCGGCCTCGTGATGGTCCCGGGCACGTACTACATGGTGAAGCACACCTTCGAGAAGATGTTCGGGGCAGCCTGATGACGACCATCGCACCGCAGCTCGGCGGCAGCACCGAGCAGCCGGACAACCAGGACCGCCTGATCATCGAGAGCCCCCGCACCCGGCGCAAGCGCCCGAGCCAGGGCGCCTCGAAGACCAGCTTCGAGATGTACGCGTGGCTGTTCATGCGCGTCAGCGGCCTGCTGCTCGTCGTGCTCGTGCTGGGCCACCTGCTGATCATGAACATCCTCGACGGCGGCGTGCAGCGCATCAACTTCGGCTTCGTCGCCGGCCGCTGGGCCTCCCCCTTCTGGCAGACCTGGGACCTGGCGCAGCTGTGGCTGGCCCAGCTGCACGGCACCAACGGCCTGCGCACGGTCATCAACGACTACGCCGAGCGCGACGGCACCCGGTTCTGGCTCAAGACCCTGCTCTACACGTCGAGCGTCCTCGTCCTGATGCTCGGCACCCTGGTGATCTTCACCTTCGACCCGAACATCTAGGGAGCGGTCTCCGTGGTGCAGTTCCACCGCTACGACACGATCATCGTCGGCGCCGGCGGCGCAGGCATGCGCGCCGCTCTCGAGGCGGGCCAGCGGTCCAAGACCGCCGTGCTGACCAAGCTCTACCCGACCCGGTCCCACACCGGCGCGGCGCAGGGCGGCATGTGCGCGGCCCTCGCCAACGTCGAGGAGGACAACTGGGAGTGGCACACCTTCGACACCGTCAAGGGCGGTGACTACCTCGTCGACCAGGACGCCGCCGAGGTGATGTGCAAGGAGGCCATCGACGCGGTCCTGGACCTCGAGAAGATGGGGCTGCCGTTCAACCGCACCCCCGAGGGCCGGATCGACCAGCGCCGCTTCGGCGGCCACACGCGCAACCACGGCGAGGCCGCCGTGCGCCGCTCCTGCTTCGCCGCGGACCGCACCGGCCACATGATCCTGCAGACGCTCTACCAGCAGTGCGTCAAGCACGAGATCGACTTCTTCAACGAGTTCTACGTGCTCGACCTGGCGATGACCGACGTCGAGCAGCCCGACGGCACCGTCGAGCGCGTCACCTCGGGCGTGGTGGCCTACGAGCTCGCCACGGGCGAGATCCACGTGTTCCAGACCAAGGCCGTGCTGTTCGCGACGGGCGGCTTCGGCAAGGTCTTCAAGGTGACGAGCAACGCCCACACCCTCACCGGGGACGGCATGGGCATCGTCTACCGCCAGGGCCTGCCGCTGGAGGACATGGAGTTCTACCAGTTCCACCCGACGGGCATCTGGAAGATGGGCATCCTGCTCACCGAGGGTGCCCGCGGCGAGGGCGGGATCCTGCGCAACAAGGACGGCGAGCGCTTCATGGAGCGCTACGCCCCCACCATCAAGGACCTCGCGCCCCGCGACATGGTCGCCCGGGCCATCTACACCGAGATCCGCCAGGGCCGGGGCTGCGGGCCCAACGGCGACCACGTGTTCCTCGACCTGACGCACCTGCCGCCGGAGCAGCTGGACGCCAAGCTGCCCGACATCACGGAGTTCGCGCGCACCTACCTCGGCATCGAGCCCTACAACGACCCGATCCCGATCCAGCCCACGGCCCACTACGCCATGGGCGGGGTGCCGACCAACATCGACGCCCAGGTGCTGCGCGACAACGAGCACGTCGTGCCCGGCCTGTTCGCCGCCGGCGAGGTCGCGTGCGTGTCCGTGCACGGCGCCAACCGGCTCGGCACCAACTCGCTGCTCGACATCAACGTCTTCGGCCGCCGCGGCGGGCTGTCCGCCGCCGCCTACGCCAACAGCCACGACTTCGTCGACCTGCCGCCCTCCCCCGAGGCCGGCGTGGTGGCCCTGCTGCAGCGCATGCGCGACGGCAGCGGCAGCGAGAACGCCGCGGCGATCCGCCAGGACCTGCAGGAGACGATGGACGCCAACGCGTCCGTCTACCGCACGGAGGCCACGCTCAAGCAGGCCGAGGTCGACCTGGCCTCGCTCAAGGAGCGCTACGTCAACGTCGGCGTCTCCGACCGCGGCAAGCGCTACAACACCGAGCTGCTGGAGGCCGTCGAGCTGGGCTTCCTGCTCGACCTGGCCGAGGCGCTCGTGGTGTCGGCCAAGGCGCGCAACGAGTCGCGCGGCGGGCACTTCCGCGAGGACTACCCGACGCGTGACGACGTCAACTTCATGCGCCACACGATGGCGTACAAGGTCGGTGAGGGCCCGCAGAGCGAGGTCCGACTCGACTACAAGCCCGTGATCCAGACCCGCTACGTCCCGATGGAGCGCAAGTACTGATGACCATCGTCGAGGAGCGTCCGGCCTCCGAGCAGTCGCCGGTCGAGGACCACCTGCGCCAGGTGACCCTGAAGATCCGTCGCTACGACCCCGAGGCGGACGCCGACCCGCACTGGGAGACCTTCGAGGTCCCCGTCGAGAAGGGCGACCGGCTGCTGGACGCCCTGCACCAGGTGAAGTGGTACCAGGACGGCTCGCTGGCGTTCCGGCGCTCGTGCGCCCACGGCGTCTGCGGCTCCGACGCCATGCGCATCAACGGCGTCAACCGGCTCGCCTGCAAGGTGCTCGTCAAGGACCTGGGCGAGCAGATCCTCATCGAGCCCATCAAGGGGCTGCCGGTCCAGAAGGACCTCATCGTCGACATGGAGCCGTTCTTCGAGGCGTTCCGATCGGTGAAGCCCTTCCTCATCAGCGACGGCCGGGAGCCCACCCGCGAGCGTCTGCAGTCGGCCGAGGACCGCGAGCGGTTCGACGACACGACCAAGTGCATCATGTGCGCGGCCTGCACCACCTCGTGCCCGGTCTACTGGACCGACGAGAGCTACTTCGGCCCGCAGGCCATCGTCGCCGCCCACCGCTTCATCTTCGACAGCCGCGACGAGGGCGCCGAGGAGCGGCTCGAGATCCTCAACGACCGCGAGGGCGTGTGGCGCTGCCGCACCACGTTCAACTGCACCGACGCGTGCCCGCGCGGCATCCAGGTGACCAAGGCGATCCAGGAGGTCAAGCGCGCCCTGATCTTCCGGCGCATCTGACCCCGCGCTCCCGCGCACGACGACGGCCGCTCCCCTCGGGGGGCGGCCGTCGTCGTGCGTGTGCCGGCCGTCAGCGGCGGTCACCGCGCCGCAGGCCGGCCAGGCGCAGGCGTGCCTCGAACAGCACCCGCAGGGGCACCCGGGTCCGGCGCAGCGGCATCACCGACAGGGCGACGTCGAAGGTGCGCACCGCCTCGTCCAGGCTCCGGTGCCCGCGGAACACCTCGTCCGCGGCGCGCTCGCGCCGGTGGGCCAGCGCCGCGTCGTGCTGCGCCGCGTGCACGGCCTCGTCGAGCGACGGGCCCGACACGTCCCACAGGTGGGCGAACGGGTAGAGCGCCTGGACGCGCTTGCGGGTCAGCCCACGGTCACGCAGGTGCGGCCCCCACGGCAGCACGATCGGCTTGCGGGTGAACAGGAACTCCGAGGCCACGCCGCTGATGTCGCAGACCGCGACGTCGGCCCGCAGCATCGCCGCGGCCTTGTCCAGCGGCGGTCCCGTGGTGAAGGCGGCCACGCCGTCGCGCAGTGCCCGCACCTCGCGCCGGACGTTGCCGGTGCCGGGGTGCGGCCGCATGGTCAGCTCCTCGCAGCCGACGGGCGGGGCCGCCCGCAGCGAGCTCAGCACCGGCCCCAGCGAGCTGTAGTCGGCCGCGAGGGACTTGCCCTCCCAGGTCGGCAGGTACAGGACGCGCGGCCGCTGCGGCGCGGGACCGGTCGGCGCCGGGCCGTCCAGCCCCTCCACGACGGGCGCCCCGACGGCGCAGACCCGCAGGCGCAGGCGCCGGCGGACCGGCGGGGCCCAGCGCACCAGGTCGCCGTACGACGCGACCAGGACCGAGTCGTACTGCAGCGCGAGCCGTGCCCCGGACGAGCGCTTGCCCGAGTTGCCGTGACCGATGAACACGTGCGCCAGGCCCGGGAGCGCGGCGATCGCACCGGCGTTCTGCGGCCGGTGGCCGACGTACAGCACGCCCAGCACCGAGGCGACGTCGTTCAGCCGCTCCTTGGGCCACCCGCTGTGGGCGAAGGCGACGTTCGGCAGGTCGGCCGCCTGCTCCTGGACCTCCCTCGGCACGGCGCCGGGGCCGTCCACGAGGACGAGATAGCGGAAGCGGCTGCGGCGCAGGAAGGGCTCCCAGATCGCGTACTGGGAGCGGGACATCCGGTTGCCCCAGTACAGGACCCACTGCGGCGCGAACTCCCTCAGCTCGCCGGGATCCGGGTTCTCCACGCGTCCTCCGTCGTCTCGACGCCCCGGGGGCCGAGCGGCTCGGCAGGGTGCGCAGGACGGTGCCACACGCCCGGTGGGCCGGCGGGACGGACCGGCCCCGCTGTGACCGGATGCACGTCCGACCGGTGCTTGCTGCAGTTAGCAGCGGGCAAGCAGAGAGTGCGCAGCCAGTCCGCACCACTGAGCGCGCAGACGACGCGGGACCCGGCCCAGGCCGGACCCCGCGACCCACGACGAGAGGCAGTCCCATGGCTCAGGCCAAGAACAGCACCCGCGCGACCACCGTCCCCGTCCCCGTGGCCGTCGCCGAGGTCACCGAGACCGTCGTCGCGACGGTCGACGTGACGCCCGGCGACCGTGGCCCGAAGGGCCTGACCGGTCCGGCCGGCCCGGCAGGCGAGGCCGGCAACAAGGGCCCGCAGGGTCCCGTCGGCCCGGCCGGCGAGCGCGGCGACAAGGGCGAGAAGGGCGAGAAGGGCGAGAAGGGCCCGGACGGCATCGTCGGCGAGCGCGGCGACAAGGGCGTCAAGGGTCCGGTCGGACCGGCCGGCCCCGTCGGCGAGCAGGGCGACAAGGGTGCGAAGGGCCCCGAGGGCCTGACCGGCGCTCAGGGCGACAAGGGCCTCCCGGGCTCCACCGGCCTGCCGGGCGAGCGCGGCGACAAGGGCTCCAAGGGCCTGCAGGGCGTCATCGGCGAGCGCGGCGACCAGGGCCTGCAGGGCGAGCGCGGCGCGCAGGGCGAGGCCGGCGAGAAGGGCCTGTCCGGCGCCCGCGGCAACCAGGGCGAGAAGGGCGACACGGGCGAGCGCGGCCTGCAGGGCCTGCAGGGCGAGCGCGGCCTCACCGGCGCGCAGGGCATCACCGGCGCGCCCGGCGAGAAGGGTGCACGCGGCCCCCTCGGCGAGCAGGGCCCGCAGGGCGAGCGCGGCCTCAAGGGCGGCCAGGGCCAGCGTGGCGTCATCGGCGAGAACGGCGAGCAGGGTCCCCGCGGCCTCCAGGGCCTGCAGGGCCTCGAGGGCGAGCAGGGCCTCGTCGGCCTGGCGGGTCCGCAGGGCCCGCAGGGTGCGCAGGGCGCGGCCGGCACGGCCGGCCCCGTCGGCCTGCCTGGCGTCCAGGGCCCGCAGGGCGTCTCGGGCCCGGCGTGGCTGTACCAGCCCACCCCGGCCGAGCTGGTCGCCAAGGTGCGGGAGGCGGCGTACGACGTCTCCCTGCGCACCGTCCTCGACCCCCGCGTCGGCGCGCGCTACGTCAGCGAGCTGACCACCCGCATCGTCAAGCTGCAGGGCGGCCTGTTCCTGCGGGCGATCGTGACCACGGACGTCCCCGTGCACGTCGCGGCGCCGCTGCCGAGCAACGTGCGCTCGATCGCGTAGTCCCTCTGCATGGCCTGAGCCCCTTCCCGCACTGCGGGGAGGGGCTCAGGCGTGTCCGGGGCCACCTGCTCCTGGCGCGGGGCATCGGACGTACGGCCGCTGGACGCACGCCCGCGCGGCCGCCGCCCGGGCGTACGGTCGGCGTCGTGGTGGCGACCGGGCCGGTGGAGCTGACGCCCGCGCAGATCGCGGCGCACGACGACCAGCGGGAGCTCGGTCCCGAGGGGCGGGCCGCGCTCGGCGTCGCCTTCCGCAGGGCGTTCGGCCCGGTCTCGACCCTCCTGGACGTGGGCGGCGGCAGCGGCACGGCCCTGCCCGCGCTGCGGCAGGCCGCCGAGCAGGTCGTCCTCGTCGACTGGTCGCGCACCATGCTCGCCGCCGCCGTGGCCGCCGGTGCGCGCTCGGCCTGCGCGGGGGACGTGCGGCGGCTCCCGTTCCCCGACGCGGCCTTCGAGGGCGTCCACGCCGCGTACGCGCTGCAGAACGTGCCCGACTGGCGCAGGGCCGTCGCGGAGTGCGTGCGCGTCAGCCGGCCCGGCGCGTCCGTGGTGGTCGCCTGGGGCGGCTCGGCCCGCGACGGGCGACTCGCCGGGCTCGAGGGCGCCTACGTCGACGCGGTCGGCGCCTCGGCCGGCGTGCAGGCCGAGCGCCACGGGCTGACGGTGGAGGCCGCGAGCGCGCTGTTCGCCCAGCTGGGCAGGCCCCTGCGCGACACGTTCGTCGTGGGGAGCGGGCGCGACGTCAGCGCGCGACGGTCACCACGACGCGCCGGTTCTTCGCCGCGCTGCCGGGTCGTCGCCGCGAAGTCCTCGGGGGGGGGGACGGGACGGTCGACGTGCACCTCGAGCCGGCTGCGGGCCCGCAGCGCCGCCACGTCGCTGAGCAGGACCAGCCGGCCGTCGCGGACGAGCGCGATCCGGTCGGCGACCTCCTCGACCTCGCTGAGCACGTGCGAGGACAGGAAGACGGTCTGGCCGGCGGTGCGGGCCTCCCGGACCATGGACAGGAACTCGCGCTGCACCAGCGGGTCCAGGCCGCTCGTCGGCTCGTCGAGGACCAGCAGGTCCGGCGCGTGCATGAAGGCCTGCACCAGGCCCACCTTCTGCTTGTTGCCCTTGGACAGCCCGCGGACCTGCCGGGTCAGGTCCAGTCCCAGCCGCTCGGCGAGCCCGTGCACCCGGTGCTGCGGCACCCCGCCGGACAGCCGGGCGAACACCCGGAGCAGCCCCGCGACGTCCTGGCGCCCGTTCAGGGCGAGCTCGCCGGGCAGGTGGCCGATGCGTGCCCGGACGCGGGGGTGCGTCGCCGGGTCCACCCCGAGGACCCGGACGGTCCCGGCGCTCGGCCGGATGAGGTCGAGCACCAGCCGGATCGTCGTGGACTTGCCCGCGCCGTTCGGCCCGAGGAAGCCGAAGACCTCGCCCTCGCGGACCTGCAGGTCCGGGACCGCACCCCGCGGTGCGTCCCGTAGTGCTTGGTGAGGCCGACGGCCTCGACGACCGTGCTCAACGCGCCTGCTCCTCGACCTGCGGCTGGTGGGCCCGGCTTCGTCCAGGCCCTCGCCCACGCCGTCCGCGGTTCTGCATGCCACCAGCCTCGCACCGCTCGGGCGCGCTCCTCCCAGGACCGGTCCCACCGCCGCGTCCGCCTGCCGGCCCGGTGACCAGTGAGGCCAACTAGGTAGACAGCCGAGGTAGTCGGCCCTACCATCTAGCCATGCCTCCGCCCCGTCCACCCACCGTGGACCCAGCGACCCGCACCGGCGCCGACGCACCCTCGGAGTGGCCCGGGGAGTGGCTGCGCGGCGTGCTCGCGGTCTGCGTGCTCCACCTGCTCCACGACGGACCGACGTACGGCTACGCCCTGGCGCAGCGCCTGGAGGAGAACGGCCTCGGCACCGTCAAGGGCGGCACGCTCTACCCGCTCCTCGGGCGGCTGGAGGACGCCGGTCTGGTCGACGTCGACTGGCGGCCCGGCACCAGCGGCCCGGGACGCAAGTACTTCGCCCTCACCGCACTCGGGCGCGACGCCGCCCGCGAGCAGGCCCACGCCTGGTGCGCCTTCGCCCAGCTGACCACGACCCTGCTGACCGACAGCAGCGTCGCCGCCACCCCTGCGCCTCCTGGAGGAACCCCGTGCTGATCGAGACGCCGCACGTCGACCGCGCCTGGCGCGACCGCTTCGTCCTGGAGCTGCGTGAGCGCGAGGTCCCCGGCCCGCGGATCGGCGACGCGCTCGTGCACGTCGAGTCGTTCTGTGCCGACAGCGGCCGCGGCGCCGAGGAGGAGTTCGGGGCCGCCGACGTGTACGCACGGTCCCTGTTCGGCGACGACCTGCCCGAGCCGGGTCCGACGCCGCTGCCCACCGGCGTCGTCGTCGCCCTGTCGGTGGGGCTGCTGGGCATGCTCCTGACCTTCGACGTCGCGCAGTCGTGGCTGGCCGGCACCGCGACGGAGCTCACCCTGAGCATGCTCGTCCACGGGGCGCTGGTCCTGGCCGCCGCGGTCGGCGTGACGCGCCACGTCGTGGCGCTGGTGCGGCGCCCGTGGCGGGGCGCGCTGCTCCTGACCGCGGTCGTCGGGGTGCTGGTCGGCGTGCACGTCGTCCTGGCCGACGGCCCCTCGGTCACGCTCCCCACGGCCGCCGCTGCCGTCCCGGCCCTCGTGCTGCTGCTCGCGCCCAGCCTGTGGCTCCAGCGGCACGACCGCAGCGCCGACGTCCTGACCGCCCCCTTCACCTCGGACGCCGACGCCACCCGCGCCAACCGCACCTGGGACGTGCTCACCGCCTGGGCCCTGCCCCTGTGCACGCTCGTCGGGACGGCCTTCCAGTGGGTCATCGCCGCCGCGATCCGCGCAGCCTGACGCGGCCCCCGGGCTCGGCCGTGCAGTCTCCGGCCGGGCACCCGTGGTCCCCTGCTGCTCGACCCGGTCAGCGGGTCCAGTCGACGGCCTCGAGCTGCGGGAGCAGGCGCGCGCCGCGGGCCGGGTCGTGCTGGGCCACCCAGAGGACCCGGCCGGTGAGGTGGCCGCGGAAGTCGGGCCTGCCCTGCCGGTCCTGGGTGCTCGGCCCGTACCGCAGGCAGTTGTGCAGGACGGCCTTGAGCAGGTCGACGTCGGCGCGGGCGACGCGCGGCCGGTCGTTGACGACGAGACCGCCGAGCACCTGGCGGCCGGCGCGGGGCAGCACGGCGGTCTTGCGGTCGTTGAGCCGGAACCCCTCGTCGCGCGCGACCTCGCGGACCAGGTCGAGGAGCCGGGACGTGCCGGCGCCCCAGCTCCGCTCGCCGGAGAAGGCCAGGTCGTCCGCGTAGCGGGTGTAGCGGCCTCCCCACGCGTGCGCGAGAGCGGTGAGCCGCACGTCCAGTCGGTGCGCCGCGAGGTTGGCCAGGGCCGGGGAGGTGGGGGCGCCCTGCGGCAGGTGCGGGGCGGCCAGCCGGCGGCCGAGCCGCCAGTGCGCGTCGAGCAGCGACGGGTCCGCCGGCCTCGGGACGACCTGCCAGGCGCGCAGCGGGAGCACCGTCGTCACCAGCCCGGCCAGGCAGTGCGCGACGGGCTCCGGGTAGCCCGCAGTGCGCAGCGTGCCGTAGATGCGGCCGACGCCGACGCTGGCGAAGAAGGCCTCCAGGTCCAGTCGCACGACCACCGGCCGGCCGGCGTGCGGGCGGGCGTAGGTGGCCACCGACCGGCGGGGCCGGAAGCCGTGCGCGGCGTCGTGCGCCGGCAGCCCGGCGAGGACCTCGTCGAGCAGCCGGCGCTGCATCGCACGGAGCCGGGGCTTGGGGGCCTCCAGGACCCGGACGGCACCGCTCGCGGCAGGGCGGGTGCTGACCCGGTAGTGCTGCAGCGCCGAGGTCGAGGTCGACCGCGCCCAGTGCCGCGGGTCGGAGAACCACGCCAGCTCGGGGGCGCTCAGGTCGAGCATCCGCGCGAGGTCGGACAGGTCGTCCAGCACCGGCAGGTGCCAGGGGTTGGTCACCATCCGGGTCGGTGCGACGGGGCGGCTCAGCGGCCGCGCCCTGCCGGTGCGCTCCGCGGCGGGGCGGCCGGCGACGACCGCCGCGAGCTCGCGGGGCCGGTCCGCGGGGGGCCGGGGGTAGAGCGCCAGGACCTGCCGGCACAGCGCCGGCATCCAGCGGGCGCGGCGACGCAGGACCAGCGCGCCGCTGTCCACCAGGCCCGGCTGGCTCCACTGCCCCGCCAGGAAGGCGTTCGCCAGCGCCCGCGAGAGGTCCTCCCTCATGCCGTGTGCGGCGGCAGCGCGACCCGACCTGTCCCGTCGTGCGTGCGGTCAGCTGCGGCGGAGCGCAGGGTGCCGCGCGCGGTGCAGTGCCCGGCCGTACCGGTGGCCCTCGGGGTAGCCCCGAGGAGGTCTCCCGACGTCGAGCGCCGGTGGACCGTCTCGAGATCGCGCTGCCGCACACCGCAGCGTACGGACCCGCGCCGACGGGCGGACGCCGAACGGTGCGTGCCCCCACGGCCTCGCGGAGGGTCCGACCGTCCGCCGGGTGCCTCGACCTGCACCCGTGTCGCCTCTACTTGACAGACGTGTCGCATAGCCTTGACACTGCCCGGCATGGGACGGACGTCGGCGCAGGGCCGGAGCAACGCGGTGCGGGCCGCCCGCACCGCCGCCGGCCTGACCCAGGCGGGGCTCGCGGAGCTGGTCGGCGTGTCGCGCCAGACGGTCGTCGCGGTCGAGGCCGGCGACTACGCCCCGTCCGTGTTCCTGGCGCTGGCCCTGGCCCGCCACCTCGGCACCACCGTCGAGGCGCTGTTCGACGTCCAGCCGGCGCCGTCCGGCGCCACCCCCTCGAGAGGACCATCGTGACCACTGCAGCGTCGAGCCCGTTCGTCCGGGCAGCCCGGTTCGTCGGCGACTTCGGCAACCCCTTCTACGAGGAGGAGCGCCACCGCGACGTCTGGAACGAGGCCTCCGCCTTCGGCTTCCAGCTCGCCCTCGTCTCCGCGCTGCTGTTCAGCACAGTGTGCATCTGGCTGGTCGGGCGACCGGCGCTGCCCTACGTGCAGATCGGCCTGGGGCTCACCGGCGCGGTCAGCTGGACCACCGTCCTGTACGCCCAACGGCTCGGGGTGGACGTCCTGCAGCCGCAGCGGCTCCAGCGGGCCAGGATGCTGCCCGTCGCGGTGCTGGTCACCGCGCTCGTCGCCGGCATGGTGCGGGCCGGCAGCAGCACCTCGTCCTGGTCCTGGTCGACCACCGCAGGCGCCGTGACGGGCTTCGCGCTGGCGGCCGGCACCCTGGCGCTCCTGCGGCAGCGGACCCGCCGCGCGGCGGTGCGCTCGGAGCCCGGGGACTGACCGCGCCCGGCCTCGCCGGGTCTACCAGGAGCTCCGCACCCAGCCGGCCGGGTCGGACGGGACGCGGGAGTGCTGGACGTCCAGGCGTCCGGGCTCGGCCTGGACGACCTGCGCGAACACGGTGGCGAAGGTCGCCCCCGCGAGGGGGTGGCGGACCAGCAGCGCGTCGGGCTCGTCGGACGGCACGCTGTCCCGGACCAGGGCCAGCCAGGCCGAGTCGCTGACCGCCGCCGCGAACGCGGGCAGGTGCCGATCGCTCCTACCCTGCTCCCGGGCCCCTGCGGTCAGCATGTGCGTGCCGGTCCCCCGCCGCGTGGCGTCGAGGTGCTCCCCGTCCCACGTCCACCGGTCGAGGCCAGCAGGGCTCGCGAGCGCCAGGTGGAAGCCGGCCATGCCGTCGAGCTCCGCGTGGTCCGGCCAGGCCGGGCCGTGCTGCAGGGCGAGCAGCGGCAGGACCCCGCGGGACGCGGCGCCAGGGTCGCCGGTCGGCTTGCGCGTGCCGTTGAGGACCACGGCCGTCGTCCCCGACGCCGTGTCCGTGGCGCACCAGGTCCCGCCGGCGACGCGGTCGCGCCCGCCGACGACGTGCGGCAGCTCCGGCCACCACGCGCCCGGGTCGTCGAAGAGGCGGCCCACCCTCTCGTCCCGCAGCGCCAGCAGCAGGACCGGGGCGGCCGGCGAGCAGTGGACCACCACCGTGCACACACACGCCTCCAGGCTCCGGACCGGACGATCACCAGCACCCCCGTCGGCCGGGAGCGCGCTCAGCGCGGGGAGTCGCCGGCGCCGCAGCCGTACGGGTGCACGCCGAACCACGCGAGCGACTCCTGCGGCGACAGCGTCGCCCTCGCGCCACAGGCCTCGCAGCCTACGTCGACGACGACGGCACCGCTGCGGCGGCCCTGCTCGGGCAGCCCGTGCGCCTCGTCGGCGGCCCGCTGACGGGGCGCGCCCGTGCGCTCGTCGTCCTGGGTCCGGTGCATGGACAGCCCTTCCGTGGGCTCCCCCGTCGGCGGGGCAGCAGCGGACGATCCTGGCACAGCGCAGGCGCGACGGCCGGGGAAGGAGCACCGGCGGGTCCCGCGCCCACCGGGCTGCGGTCGGCTCAGGCGGGGTCGGCCCGGAACGTCACGTGGACGATCTTGCCGTCGTCCTCGACCTGCTCCACGGCGACCTCGTCGGCCAGGGCGTGGACGATGGCGATCCCGCGACCGGACTCGGCGTGCGCGGCGACCACCGACGGAGCGGCCGGCGGCTCCGCGGGATCACCGTCGCGCACGTCCAGCCGCACCTGACCCGCCTGACGCTGCAGCGCGATCGAGACCGGCGGCCGTCCGTACCGGAGCGCGTTGGTGACCAGCTCGCTGGTCACGAGCACGACCACGTCGACCAGGTGGGACAGCCGCCAGGCCACCAGCACGTCCCGTGCCGCGCGGCGCGCCTGACCGACCGCCCGCAGGTCCGTGGCCAGCTCCACGCGCACCGGCTCCGGACCGGTCACCGAGCGCTCTTCCGCCGTCACAGCTGCTTTGTGCCCGGTGAGCCCGACGGGCAACGCCGTCCGCCCACCGATGTGGACGGCGCAGGTGCCCGACCCGTCACAGTGCGGGGACCGGGCCGGTGCCGGACGGCCCGCCGACGTCGTCCTCAGCCGGGCGGACGCGGTGCGGGAGGGTGGAGCAGCTGCTCGGGCGGTGGGGCCGACGGGGTCAGGGTCATGGCCAGGTCCGCCGAGCGGAGGTGTCGCAGGCGTGGACCCGGGTCGCGGCACCGGAGCCCCTGGTGGCGGCGACCGCAGCGACCAGTTCCCAGCTGGCTGTGACTCAGCCGCCGTCAACGTAGGCCCGCGACGACGCCACGTCGACCCGGAGGCGGCCACGGCGGTCGACCGACGTGCGCGGCCGTGCCGGCAGGGCGGCGCGGTCGGGCGGGGCGCCGGTCAGGTCCGGGGGCGCTCGCGCGGGCCGGGCTCGCGGCGGCGCGCCCGGGCCCGCCCGACGGCGTCCTGCAGCAGCTCCCGGGCGACGTCGGCGAGCTTGACGTGCCGCGACTGGCTGATCGTGCGCAGGCGGTCGAACGCCTCCGCCGCGCTGCCGCCGCTGCGGCTCATCACCACCCCGATCGCCTGGTCGATCTCCGCGCGGCTGGTCAGGGCGTCCTGCAGCTGGCCGACCAGCCGCTGCGCCTGGGCGAGCAGCTGCGCGTTGGCGACGGTGACCGCCGCCGGCCCGGCGAAAGCCTCGCCCAGCGCGATCGCGTGCCCGTCGAACACGTCCCGGCCGTGGGCGTACACGTTCAACGCACCCACGATCCGGTCGGGGAGCAGCAGCGGCAGCGACAGCGCGCTGTGGACCCCCAGCCGGCCGACCCGGGGGCCGAACCGCCGCCACTGCGGCTCCCCACCCAGGTTGCCCGACGCCACCGCGCGGGCCTCCGCGACCGCGCTCACGCACGGCCCCTCGTCCAGCCCGTACTGGATGTCGTCGACCTGCCGCACGAAGTCGGCCGTCGCCACCACCGTCTGCGGCCGGTCGGGCTCCAGCAGCGTCAGCCCCGCGCCGTCCGCGCCGGGGATCGCCTGCACCGCCAGAGCGGCGACGCGCTCCAGCGTCTGCTCCAGCGCCAGGTCGCGGGTCAGCAGGCCCGACAGCCCGGACAGGCTCGCGACCAGCTCGTCGTCGTCGTCGGCCACACCACTCCCCGTCCTGTCAGGCCCGCGCGACGCAGGTCCGGCGACTGCCCAGGACCAGGACAGCCGTCGCACCGTAACCGGCCCCGCCCGGCGGCGACAGTGCTGCCGCACCGGGCCGCCACGGCTGTACGCCGACGCCCCGGCGTGCGATGCTGCCCCGGCTGGGTCTCAGCCAGCCGGGCCCGGGGTGCCGCTCAGCCGCCCCCCGGAGGGCAGGAAGCCCCCAACCCGGCACCTCCGCGAACTCCGGACCTCGGACTCGCCATGACCCCGCCCCACCCCGAGCGCACCCCGGCCACCTCACCGGCGACGCCGACCTGGGCCCCCCAGGCCATCCCCTTCGCACGAGCAGCGCCGCAGGCCCCCGCCGACGACTTCTGCGCCTGGTGGGAGGTCACCGGCCACACCCGCCTGCACCTGACCGGCGACCTCGACCTGATGACCGCGCCGGCGCTGGCCCTGGCGGTCCTGGCGCACCAGGCGGTCCCGACCGGACTGGGCGCCGAGCAGCGGCAGGTGCGCATCGAGCTCTCCGGGCTGCGCTTCCTGGACCTGAGCGGCCTCACGACGCTGCACGAGGGCGCGGAGCACCTGACCCGGCTGGGCTGGCAGGTGCGGCTCAGGAGCCCGCAGCCCCAGCCGCGCTGGCTGCTGCTGTACGCCTCCCTCGCCGGCTGGCTCCCCCCCGGGCTGCTGAGCGGCACCGGCTGGGGCCCCGAGCCGCTCGCCGCCGGCACGCCCCGGTGCGCCACGACCGGTCTGCGTCCCCGGACCCGCCGCGGCGCGGCCGCCGGTCCGCGGGTGCCCGCGCAGGCAGGCCCGCAGTGATCGGCAGCAGCCTGCCGCTGGACCGGCGCTGTCGGTGCTGCACCTCGAGCAGTGCGAGCTGCAGACCACGCTGCTCGACCTGATGGACGGCCTGCGCGCCCAGCAGCAGGCGCCCCGCGACGACCGCCGGGTGGTAGACCTGCGCCCGGCGCCGCAGCACCCGGAGCGGGTCGGCAGCGCCCCGCACCACGCCCCGCACCACACCCCGCACCACGCCACGCGGCAGGAGCAACGCTGGGCGAGCGCCCGCGCGACCGGGTGACCGCCGCCCGTCCAGGGCGGCCACCCGCCGCCGCGTGCGCACATCGCCCCGCCCCGCCCCGTGTCGCCCCGCCCCGCCCCGCCCCGCCCGCAGATCACCACCCCTCCCTGACCCTGAGGACCCATGACCAGCTTCGACCGCTCCCACCTGCCCGTCAGCGACCTGCCCCCGGACCTGCGCGCTGCCCGGGACGCCCTGGACGCCGCCTACGAGCTGGCCCGCCTGGACGGCTACCGACCCGGCAGCTCCGAGATGCACGCGCTGCGGCATGCGGAGACGCGCTACTGGGCGGTCCGCGCCCACGTCGAGCGCAGCCGTGGGGGCACGACCTGCACGCAGCTGGGGTGCGCCGCCCGGCACCCGCAGGTGTCCGCGGCGGTGCGCTGACGCGCCGGCCCGCGCCCCGCCCGCTCCCGGGCTAGCGTCCGGCGCATGGGCTCCCGCGCGCGCTCCAGGTCCGCGGCAGGGGGGCCGACGGGCATCACGCCCTTCCCCGACCTGGACGCGGTCCTGGTCGACCTCCACCGCGCGGCCCGCAGGATCCTGGCGGACACCTGGGTCGGCAGCTACCTGCAGGGCTCCTTCGCGCTCGGCGCGGGCGACCGGCAGAGCGATGCCGACTTCCTCGTCGTCACCACCCGGCCGCCGAGCGGCGGGACCGAGGCCGCCCTCCGGCGGCTGCACCGCGAGCTGCCGACCCGGCCCGGCTCCTGGTCGCAGGACGTCGAGGGGTCCTACGCCGACCTCGGCTCGCTGCGCAGCGCGGCGGGGCTGGGCGTGCCCTGGCTGTTCGTCGACCGCGGCCACCGGGAGATGGCCTGGGACGAGCACTGCAACACGCTGCACACGCGCTGGGTCCTGCGCCACCACGGCATCGCCCTCGGCGGCCCGCCCGCCCACGAGCTCGTCGACGACGTCCCGGCACAGGCGCTGCGCGAGGCCGCGCGCGCCGCGCTGCCCGGCGTGCTCGCCGACATCCGCGGGTGGGCACCCGTGGGCCACGCCTGGACCCAGAAGTACATCGTCCACACCTGCAGCCGGGTCCTCTACACCGCGACCACCGGCGAGGTCGCCTCCAAGCCCGCCGCGCTGGAGTGGGCTGCGAACCACCTGGACCCCGCGTGGCGGCCGCTCCTGGCGCAGGTGCAGCGGGACCGCGCACGTCCCTGGCGGCCGTCCGACCCGGCCCTGCCCGGCAGCACCGAGCAGGCGTACGCGTTCGCCGCCTACGTGGAGCGCTTCGCGGACGAGCGGACCTGACCGGCGGCGGTCACCGGGGCGCCCGCCGCCAGGCCCGCACGCCCAGCACCAGCAGCGCCGTGCCCAGCAGCAGCGCGGGCCCGACGATCGCGAGGTGCACGACGAGGAAGGCCGTCGGCCCGCCGTCCGGCGCCCAGGCGCGGTCGTCGCGCAGGACCACCCGCAGGAACCCGGGCCACACCAGCCACTGGAAGGCCCCGGTGAGCAGCAGGAACAGCGCGAGGGGGCGGGTCAGCAGCACGCGGCCAGTGTGGCGGAGGCGGGCGCCCCTCGCCCGGGGGGATAGGTTCGCGCCCACCATGCGCCTGTCCCGACGCCCGTGCGTGCTCCTCGCCCCCGTCCTGCTCGCGGGCCTGCTCGGCCCCGGCTCCGCCGCGCAGGCCCAGAGCGCCCCCGCGGCGCCGCCCGCGCTCGGGGGCGACGCGCTCGCCGCGCGCGGCACCGTCGTCGGGGCCCCCGCCCCGCCCCTGCCGAGGACGAGCGCCTCCGGGGTCCTCGTCGCCGACCTCGAGAGCGGGCAGGTCCTCGCGGCCAAGGACGCCCACGGCCGCTACGCCCCGGCCTCGACCATCAAGACCCTCACGGCGCTCGCCCTGCTCCCGCGGCTGGACCCCGACGAGCAGGTGCGGCCGGCGTTCGAGGACGTCGGCGTGGACGGCAGCAAGGTCGGCGTCGTGTCGACGATGCGCTACCCGGTGCACGAGCTCATGGCGGCGATGCTGGTCGTGTCGGGCAACGACGCCGCCGGCGCGCTCGCGACCGCGGTGGGCGGCACGGCCAGCGCCGCGCAGCTCATGAACGCCGAGGCGGCCCGGCTGCAGGCCCGCGACACCCGGGCGGTCAACCCGAGCGGCCTGGACGCGAAGGGCCAGGTCAGCTCTGCGTACGACCTGGCCCTGATCGCCCGCGCGGGGATGGCGCTGCCGGCCTTCCGCGAGCACGTCGCGACCCGGACCTCGAGCATCTCGGCGCCCAAGAAGAAGCGCATCGAGATCTACAACCACAACCGCCTGCTGCACGAGTACGACGGCGCCATCGGCATCAAGAACGGCTACACGGACGCGGCGCGCGCCAGCTTCGTCGGCGCCGCCACCCGCGACGGCCGCACCCTGGTCGTGACCCTGCTCAAGGCCGACCCGCTGGTCTGGCGCGAGGCGGCGGCGCTGCTCGACTGGGGCTTCGCCGCGGTCGAGGCGGGCGCCGCACCCGTCGGCCGGCTGGTCGACCCGCTCCCCGAGCCGCGACCGGCGGAGCAGGCCGCGGGTGCGCTCGCCGCCGCCCCCGCCCCGGCACTCGAGGCGGTCACGACCTCGGTGCCGCAGCCCCCGGTCGAGGACGGGGGCGGCGCGCCGTGGCGCGCCCTCGGCGTGCTCGGGCTGCTGTCGGCCGCGCTGGTCGTCCGGCGCCGGCAGGTCGTGGTGCGGCGCCGCCAGCGCCGGGCGGCGCCGCTCCCCCGCGCCTCGCGCGCCTGAGCCGCCGGCCCCGACCCCGGCCTCAGCGCCGCAGCTGACCCAGCAGGGAGCGCAGGCCGTGCACGACCACGACGGCCGCCAGGGTGCCGATCGCGCCGATCCCGACGGACGCCGCCCGCACGGCGGTCTCCGCGCGGCGCGGCAGCGGCGCCGGGGCGGCGGCCCGGGCCGGTCCGACGGGCCCCGCGTCCCGGTGCTGCGGCGGCACCTGGCCGCGCACCGCGGCCTGCAGCGGGCTCGGCGCGCCCCCGGGCCGCAGGCCGGTCTGCTCGTCCGGCTCGCCGGCGTACTCCTCCGGGATGCCCGACTGACGGGCGAGCTCGGGGCTCGACGTGCCGGACGGGGCGCGGTCGGAGTCGTACGGGCCGGTGACGACCCACGCGGCGGTGAGCAGCAGCAGCCGCGACGCCAGGTTGAGGAACAGCAGCAGGCCGACCACCACGGCGAAGGTGCCGTACGTCGCGGCGCCCGTGCTCGTGGTCCGCTCCACGTAGTAGGCCCCGCCGACCTTGAGCAGCTCGAAGCAGACCGCGCCGAGCAGGGCCCCCTGCAGCACGCGCCTGCGCGGGCTCGCGACCCGCGCCAGCCGGGTGAACAGGAACAGGAACAGCAGCGTGTCGGCCAGCACGGCCGAGGCGTAGGTCACCACGCGCAGGAGCACGACCGCCACCGGGGTCTCGGCCACCCCGAGCACCGCCAGCGCCGTCGTCGAGAAGCCGGTGGCCAGGCCGGTCACGGTGATGGACGTCGCGATGGTGGCGAACAGGCCCACCAGCGCGACGACGTCGGCGAGCCGGCGGGTGACGAAGTTGCCGGCGGTGACGTTCTGGTGCCAGACGCTGCGCAGCGCGTCCCGCAGGCCGTCGATCCAGCGCAGCCCCGACAGCAGGGTGCCGAGCAGGCCGATGACGCCCGCCGGGCCCTTGGCCTCCCGGAGCGTCATCGCGACCGTCTCCACCGCGGGAGCGGGCAGGACACCGGCCAGCGCCTCGTCGACGCGGGCGTCCGCGTCGTCGCCGTACACGTAGCCCAGCAGCGACACCGCCAGCAGCAGGATGGGGAACAGCGACAGGAACCAGTAGAAGGTGACCGCCGCCGCGAGCCGGTCGCCGGCGTCGGCGCTGTAGCGCTGGTAGGCGCGGACCAGGTGGTCGAGCGCCGGGCGGCGCTCCCGGGCGGCGGCGAGCAGGGCGGCAGGCCTGCTCACGCGCGGCGGGGCGGCAGCAGGCCGACGGCCTCGCGCACCCGGGCCAGCATGGGTGTCGCCACGGCGCGGGCACGCTCGGCGCCGTCGTGCAGGACGGCGTCGAGCGCCGCCGGGTCGGCGACGAGCGCCTCGTACCGCTCGCGGGCGGGGGCGAACAGCTCGACGACCGCCTGCGCCACGTCGGCCTTGAAGTCGCCGTAGCCCCGGCCGGCGTAGGCCTGCTCGAGCTCGGGCACGGGGGTGCCGGTCGCCGCCGACAGGATCGTGAGCAGGTTGGTGACCCCCGGCTTGCCCTCCGGGTCGGCCAGCACGTCGCGGCCGGTGTCGGTGACCGCGCTCTTGACCTTCTTCACCAGCACCTTGGGCTCGTCGAGCACCCACAGCGTGCCGGTGCCGCCGGTGCTCTTGCTCATCTTGCGGGCCGGGTCCTGCAGGTCCTTGATCCGCGCGCCCGACTTCGCCTCGTACTGGCCGGGGAGGGTGAAGACGTCGCCGTAGCGGGCGTTGAAGCGCTGGGCGAGGTCGCGCGTGAGCTCGAGGTGCTGGCGCTGGTCCTCGCCGATCGGGACGGCGTCCGGGCGGTAGAGCAGGATGTCAGCCGCCTGCAGGACGGGGTAGGTGAACAGGCCGACGTTGCCGCTGCCCTTGTCCTTGAACTGCGTCATGCGCGAGGCCTCGCCGAAGCCGGTCAGGCAGCCGAGGACCCAGCCGAGCTCGACGTGCTCCGGCACGTGGCTCTGCGCGAACAGCACGCTCTTCGCCGGGTCGATGCCCAGCGCGATGAGCTCGGCGGCCGACTCGCGGGTGCGGCGGCGCAGGTGGTCGGGCGAGATGTCCTCGGTGAGGGCGTGCAGGTCGGCCACGAAGTAGAAGCACTCGTCCTCGTCCTGCATCGCCGCCCAGTGCTGCACCGCGCCGAGGTAGTTGCCGAGCTGGAAGCCGGCACCGGTGGGGCGGATGCCGGACAGGACGCGGGGTCGGGACATGGCGCCAGTCTCCCAGAACGCGTCGCAGGGGGGTCGGCGTGCAGGCGGACCCGGGGCGGGGCAGGCTGCCCGGGTGAGCGCGCCGTGGGACCTGGCCGTCGTCGGGGCCGGGCCGGCGGGCTCGGCGGCCGCGCTCGGGGCACTGCGTGCCCGCCCCGGCGCGCGGGTGCTGCTGCTGGACCGCTCCGAGTTCCCGCGCGACAAGAGCTGCGGGGACGGCGTCGCCCCGCACGCGCTCGACGAGCTGGCCCGGCTCGGCGTCCCGGACCTGCTGGCCGACCGGGTGCCGGTGCGCCGGCTGCGCCTGGTCGGCCCCGCCGGGCAGGAGGTCGCGACCACGCTGCGCCGCCCGGACGTCGTCGTGCCCCGCACCGTGCTCGACGCCCGGCTCGTCCAGGCCGCGGTGGCGGCGGGCGCCACGCTGGTGCAGCACCAGGTGCGCGACCTCGAGGTGCGCGACGGCCTCGTGGTCCTCGACGGCCGGCTGCGGGCGCGCGCGGTCGTGGGCGCCGACGGGGCCAACGGCGTCGTCCGCCGGCTGCTCGCCCGGCGCACCAGCGCGGCGCACCGCCAGCCGGACGGGGCGCTGGCCGTCGCCGTCCGCGGCTACGCCCCCGCACCGCCCGGCGAGCCGGAGCAGCTCATCGTCATGGACGACCGGGGGTGGCCGGCGTACGCCTGGTCGTTCGGGGCGGGCGACGGCACCGCCAACGTCGGCTTCGGCATGCTGCTGCCGCGGCTGCGCGAGGCGCAGGCCCGGCAGGGCCGCAGCGGGCGCGAGGTGCTGCACGGGCGGCTGCGCGAGCTGCTGCCCGGGGTCGAGGCCGAGCGGCTGGTGAGCCACCACCTCCCGCTGTCGACCTCGCGGCCCGCCTCGCCCCCCGGCCCCGTGGTGCTCGCCGGCGACGCGCTCTCGCTCATCAACCCGCTCACCGGGGAGGGCATCTACTACGCCCTGGCCTCGGGGCGACTGGCCGGCGAGGCGGCGGTCAGCGCGGCCGACCCGGGCACGGCGTACGCCGCGGCGCTGCGGCGCGAGCTGGGACGCCACCTGCGCCACACGACGCTGCTGGCCCGGCTCACCGAGCGCTCCGGGGTGGTCGACGCGGGCATCGCCGCGGCCGGCCGGTCCCCCCGCGCCTTCGACGCGCTGGTCGAGCTGGGCCTGGGCCGCGGGCTCATCACCGCCCCCCTCGTGGCCGGGATGGCGCGGGAGGTGGGGGGTCGCGTGGTCCGGGGTGCCCGGCGCCGGTCCGCCGCTGCCCGCCGGGCCCGCACCTGAGCCGGCGGCGGCTGCCGGGGGGACCGCGGCCGTGCGGCACGCGGTGCCTCACGAGGGGGCGGCTCGAGGCGGGCGGGGTCGTCGTCCTGCCGGCCTCGACCTGACGCCCGCGCCGTCGCCACCGGCCCGTCCGGGCGGCAGGCCCGGCCGGCTAGTAGCTGTCGGGCGCGCCCTCGCCCTGGGCGGGCGGGCCGCCGAGGTCGCCGCCGGCAGCCGGCTCGCGGGCCGCGTCGGCGACCTCCTCCTCCGGGCGGGGGGCGGTGTCCGCGTCGGGGCGGACCTCCTGGACGGGGGTGTCGTCGGGGGTGCTCATGGGCCTCCCCTACCCCAGCACCTCGCGCAGCACCTCGCCCTGCCGGCGCGCCAGCTTCTCGGCCAGCGGCGCGAGGAAGCCCTCGGCCCGGCCGCCCACCAGCGGGATCGTGATGCGCACGGTGCCGGTCACGGTCCAGCGGGCGCCGGTCGCGGTCGGCTCGACGACGTTGTCCCCGGTGACCTCGCCCGGGCTGCCCGGGAACGTCACCGACCAGGTGCCGCGCCGCACGCCGTCGACGGCCGGGCCCCACACGTCGGTCTGCGTGGTCCGGCCGTCCGCCGGCAGGAACGCCGACAGGAAGCCGGGCACGCCGTCGGGGAGCTTGCGGCTGCTCACCAGCCGGGCGCCGCCGTCGGGGGTCGCCGTCGCCTCGACCAGCCGGCTGCCGTCGTGCAGCCGCTGCGCCATCAGCTCGGGCCACGTCCGCCCGGACAGCACGGCGAAGGTCGTCTCGACGTCGGCGGGCACGTCGACGGAGGCGGACAGGGGCTTGGTCACGGCGGGCTCCTCGGTCGGGGTCAGCCGCAGCCTGCCAGGCGGGCGGGACGCGCGACGGCCGCGCCCCCCGGAGGGGACGCGGCCGTCGGGCGGGCGCGGCTAGAAGGACGCGAGCGCCTCGTTGAAGGTCGCGCTGGGCCGCATGGCCGCGTCGGTCTTCGCCTTGTCGACGTAGTAGTAGCCGCCGAGGTCGACCGGGTCGCCCTGCACCGCGAGCAGCTCCGCGGTGATCTTCTGCTCGTCGTCGGCGAGCCGCTTCGCGAGGCCGGCGAACAGCGCGGCGGCGTCCGGGTCCTGCGTCTGCTGCGCGAGGGCCTGCGCCCAGTACAGCGCGAGGTAGAAGTGGCTCCCGCGGTTGTCGATCTGGCCGACCTTGCGGGCGGGCGAGCGGCCCTCCTCGAGCACCCGGCCGGTGGCCTGGTCGAGGGTGGTGCCGAGCAGCGCCGCGCGGGCGTTGCCGGTCTTCTCGCCGAGGAACTCGAAGGAGACCGCCAGCGCCAGGAACTCGCCGAGCGAGTCCCAGCGCAGGTAGTCCTCCTTCACCAGCTGCTGCACGTGCTTGGGGGCCGAGCCGCCGGCGCCGGTCTCGAACAGGCCGCCGCCGTTCATCAGCGGCACGATCGAGAGCATCTTGGCGCTTGTCCCGAGCTCGAGGATCGGGAACAGGTCGGTGAGGTAGTCGCGCAGGACGTTGCCGGTGACCGAGATGGTGTCCTCGCCCCGGCGGGCCCGCTCCAGCGTGTAGCGGGTCGCCTCGGCGACGTCCTTGACCTCGATCGTCAGCCCGTCGGTGTCCTCCTCGGCGAGGGCGGCGCGGACCTTGGCGAGCACCTGCGCGTCGTGCTCGCGGGTCTCGTCGAGCCAGAACACCGCCGGCGCACCGGTGGCGCGGGCGCGCCGCACCGCGAGCTGCACCCAGTCGCGGACGGGGGCGTCCTTGGTCTGGCAGGCCCGGAAGATGTCGCCCGGCTGGACGGTCTGCTGCAGCAGCGCCGTGCCCTCCGCGTCGACCACGCGCACGCTGCCCGGCGCGGAGACCTCGAAGGTCTTGTCGTGGCTGCCGTACTCCTCGGCCTTCTGGGCCATCAGGCCGACGTTGGGCGTGGTCCCCATCGTCGTCGGGTCGAAGGCGCCGTGCTCGCGGCAGTGCTCGACGGTGACCCGGTAGAGGTCGGCGTAGGAGCTGTCCGGGATGACGTACTTGGTGTCCTGGAGCTGGTCGTCGGCGTTCCACATCTGGCCGGAGCTGCGGATCGCCGCCGGCATCGAGGCGTCGATGATGACGTCGCTCGGCACGTGGAGGTTGGTGATGCCGCGGCTGGAGTCGACCTGGGCCAGCGCGGGCCCGGAGGAGTACGTGGCCGTGATGGCCTGCTCGATCGCGGCCCGCTTGTCCGCGGGCAGCCCCTGCAGGTCGGCCAGGACGCCGCCGAGCCCCTGGTTGGGGTCGGCCCCGACCGAGGCGAGGTCGTCGGCGTACCGCTCGAACACGTCCGCGAAGTAGGCCCGCACGACGTGGCCGAAGACGATCGGGTCGGAGACCTTCATCATCGTGGCCTTGAGGTGCACCGAGAACAGGACGCCCTGCTCCTTGGCCTCCGCGACCTGCGCGGCGAGGAAGGACTGCAGCGCCGCCCGGCGCATGACGGCCGCGTCGACGATCTCGCCGGCGAGCACCTGCAGCCCGTCCTTCCAGACCGTCGTGGTGCCGTCGACCCCGACGTGCTCGATGCGCAGGGTGGTCGGCGCCTGGATCGTCACCGACGTCTCGGAATGGCGGAAGTCGCCCTCCGACATGGTCGAGACGTGGGACCGGCTGTCGGTGGACCAGGCGCCCATGGAGTGCGGGTGCTTCCTGGCGTAGCTCTTGACCGAGGCCGGCGCGCGCCGGTCGGAGTTGCCCTCGCGCAGCACCGGGTTGACGGCCGAGCCCTTGACGGTGTCGTAGGCCGCGCGGGCCTTGCGCTCCTCGTCGGTCGTGGGCTGCTCGGGGTAGTCGGGCAGGGCGAAGCCGGCATCCTGCAGCTCCTTGACCGCGGCCTTGAGCTGCGGGACCGAGGCGCTGACGTTGGGCAGCTTGATGATGTTGGCCTCGGGCGTGGTCGCCAGCGCGCCCAGCTCGCCGAGGGCGTCCGGCGCCAGGTCGAAGGCGGCCAGGACGCGGGCGGCCAGCGAGATGTCGCGCGTCTCGACGGCGACGCCCGCCTTGTCGGCGTAGGCCTGCAGCACCGGCAGCAGCGAGTGGGTCGCCAGCGCCGGGGCCTCGTCGGTGTAGGTGTAGATGATCTTCATCGCGTCGGGCATCAGAGCAGACCCAGCTCGCGCACGGCGTCGCGCTCCTCGGCGAGCTCGGCGACCGAGGCGTCGATCCTGCCGCGGGAGAACTCGTCGACCGGCAGGTCCTGCACGATCTGCCACTCCCCGCCCGAGGAGGTGCACGGGAAGCTCGAGATCAGGCCCTCGGGGACGCCGTACGAGCCGTCGCTCATGATCGCGGCGGAGGTCCAGTCGCCCTCCGGGGTGCCGTTGACCCAGTCGTGGACGTGGTCGACGGCGGCGTTGGCGGCCGAGGCGGCCGAGGAGGAGCCGCGGGCCTCGATGATGGCCGCGCCGCGCTTGGCGACGGTCGGGATGAACGTGCCCTCCAGCCAGCTGCGGTCGCCGACGACCTCCTCGGCGGGCGTGCCGCCGATCGTGGCCTGGCTCCAGTCGGGGTACTGCGTCGCGGAGTGGTTGCCCCAGATCGTCAGGTGCCTGATGTCGGTGACCGGCTTGCCGGTCTTCTTCGCCAGCTGCGACAGCGCCCGGTTGTGGTCCAGGCGGGTCATCGCGGTGAAGCGGCTGCCGGGGATGTCGGGGGCGTGCGAGGCGGCGATGAGCGCGTTGGTGTTGGCCGGGTTGCCGACCACCAGGACCCTGATGTCGCTCGCGGCACCGGCGTTGAGCGCCTCGCCCTGCGGCTTGAAGATCCCGCCGTTGGCCTGCAGCAGGTCGCCGCGCTCCATGCCGGCGGTGCGGGGCCGGGCGCCCACGAGCAGCGCGACGTTGGCCCCGTCGAAGGCGGCGCGGGCGTCGGCGGTGATGTCGATGCCGGCCAGCAGCGGGAACGCGCAGTCGTCGATCTCCATGGCGGTGCCCTGGGCGGCCTTGAGGGCGGGCTCGATCTCGAGCAGCCGCAGCTGCACCGGGGTGTCGGGGCCGAGCAGCTGGCCCGAGGCGATGCGGAACAGCAGGGCGTAGCCGATCTGGCCGGCGGCGCCGGTGACGGTGACGGTGACGGGGCTCGTGCTGGCCATGAGGGAGGTGCTCCGCTTCATCGGGAACGGGGGTGCCGCCCGGCGCTGCGGACGGTCGCCCGGTCAGCGTACGAGGGGGGCTCCCGCCCGCGTCAGCCGCCCGGGACGTTCAGCGCCAGCACCAGGACGCCCAGGCCGGCGAGCAGCAGGAGGGTCGCGTCGAACGCGCGGCTGCGCACCACGAGGGCGCCGGCGGCCCGGACCGGCAGCCCGAGGCGCAGCCCGGCGCCCAGCACCAGTCCCAGCGCGATCACGACGCAGCCGGACTCCCAGTCGGCCAGGGCCACGAGCAGCAGGCCCGCGCCGACCACCGTCAGCACGGAGGCCAGCGGCAGCTGCCCGACCAGCCCCGACCCGCCGCTGCTCATGCCCCGATCCTGCCGCGCCCGCCCGCGCGCGCTCCCGGCGGGCCCTCCGCTTGCCCGGCGCCGGCGGCGGGTAGAGGGCAGCGCACGGGGCAAGCGACCCTTGCCCGACCGCTGTCCGGCTCTGACCTGCCGGACAGGTCAGCTGGACGCTCGGCCCCCGACCCGTGGAGGACCTCACGTGACCGAGCCCCACCTGCGCCTCGAGGACACCGGTCAGATGTTCGTGCTGCGCGACGACATCACGACCGTCGGACGGGGCGAGGGCGTGGACATCGCGCTCGACGACCCCAGCGTCTCGCGGCTGCACGCCGAGATCGTGCGCCGCGGGATGCACGTGTACGTCGCCGACCTCGGCCTGTCGGTCAACGGCACCCGGGTCAACGGCCGGCCCGTCGGGCGCCGCGTCCTGCTCGACGGCGACGTGCTGTCGTTCGGGGCGGCCCGCACGCGCGTCGCCGGCCTCGGCGTGCACGGGGCCGGCGACGACACCCTGGAGCTGCGGCGCATCTCCGCGCCCGACCTGACCCGGCGCGAGCTCGAGGTGCTCACGGCCCTGTGCCGCCCGGCCCTGCAGCAGGACGCCTTCGTGGCGCCGTCGAGCGCCCACGAGATCGCCGAGGAGCTCGTGGTCACCGAGGCGGCGGTCAAGCAGCACCTGCTGCGGCTGTACCAGAAGTTCCGGATCGGCGAGGGCGTCAACCGGCGCGCCCGGCTCGCCAACGAGGTCATCAGCGCCGGCGTCGTCCGCCCGCTGCCGACCGACGTCGACGCGGACGTCCGCCGCGCCGGCTGACGGCCCCCTCCCTACGGCATCCGCGGCCGGTCGTCGTCGCGCAGCCAGTCGACGAAGAAGACGTCCAGCGAGCGCCCCGCCACCTGCTCGTACACGCGCCGGAAGTCGGGCGTGGTCGCCGCGTCGTCGTCGTAGATGGCCAGCCACCGGCGCGCGCCCTCGTTGAACGCCTGCTGGCCGACCTCCTTGCGCAGCGCGTACAGCGCGGCGCCGCCCCGCACGTACACCTGGTCGGCGAACAGCTGGTCGCGGCCCGGCCGGGTGATGTCGAGCCCCCACAGGTCCTCGTCCTCGAGGTAGGCCACGGCGTCCTCGAACGACTGCCGCAGCGAGGGCCCGCCCCGCGAGGCCGACCAGAGCCACTCGGCGTACGTCGCCCAGCCCTCGTTGAGCCAGATGTGGCGCCACTCGCGCGGGCTGACGGCGTTGCCGAACCACTGGTGGGCCAGCTCGTGCGCCACGGTCTGCTCGTCCGCGGACCGCGAGTAGACCGGGCGGGTCTGGGTCTCGAGCGCGTATCCGACGCTGTCGTCGTCCACGATCGCGCCGTACGCCTCGAACGGGTAGCGCCCGAACCGCCGCTCGAAGAACCGGATCATCTCCGGCTGCCGCGCCAGCGAGGCGCGGGTCTGCTCGAGGGCCTTGCCCTGCACGTCGCGGTCGACGGCGTTGATGATGGGCAGGCCGTGCGGGCCGGTGTCGCGGGTGAGCTCGAAGTCGCCGATGCTCGCTGTCGACAGGTAGCTGGCCATGGGGTCCGAGGCCCGCCAGGTCCAGGTGGTCCGGCCGCCCCGGGTCACCGGCTCGCCCACCGGCAGCCCGTTGGCCACGGCGGTCTTGCCCTCGGGCACGTCGATGCGGAACGAGTAGGTCGCCTTGTCGGCCGGGTCGTCGTCGACCGGGTACCAGGTCGACGCGCCCTCCGGCTCGTTGACGACCATCGCCCCGTCGGCGGTGGTGACGAACCCGTAGGGCGCGCCGGTGCTGTCCTCCGGCCGGCCCGTGGCGCCGCCGTACGTGACGACGACGGTGGCGGTGCGCCCGGAGGCGACGACCTGCGCCGGACGGACGACGAGCTCCCAGCGGCGGCGCTCGTCGTCCTGCAGGTGCGACCAGCGGGCGGGGGCGCCGTCCACGGTCACCGACCGGACGGTGAGGCCGCGCAGGTCCAGGTTGAACGACGACAGGTCCTGGGTCGCCCGCAGCGTGACCGTGGCGACGCCGCGCAGGCGCCCGCTCAGGACCTCGGGGTCGGCGGGCGGCGTGTAGCGCAGGTCGAGGTCGTAGTGCAGGGCGTCGTAGCCGCCGTTGCCGGCGTACGGGAAGTACTGGTCACCGCTGCCCGCGGCGCCCGGCGAGCCCTCGAGCGGGGCGGCCGACGCGACGCCGCCCGGCGCGGCGGCCGCGCCGCCGAGTGCGAGTGCGAGCAGCGCGCCGACTGCGCTGCGGCGCACCCGTCCGTTGCGGTCCTGGAGCACGCCGACCCCTTCCTGCGGGCCGCCACCCGGCCCGACGTCGCGGACGCTAACCCGCGCGCAGGGCGCGCAGCCACCGGTCGACCTCGCGCGGGGAGCGCAGCCGCACCACGGCGAGCTCCGGCCGCTGCTCGACGAGGGCCAGGACGCGCGGGCCGGTGCGGGCGTGCGACGACCAGGCCCACCGCACGACGTGCTCGGGATCGGTGGGGACGGTGCGCAGCGGCGGCTCGCGGTTGCCGTTCCACAGCACCTCGCCGCGCAGCCGGCGCCCGACCGTGCGGCGGACGAGCCGCGACAGCACGACGGCCCGCGGCAGGTCCAGCCAGACGAGCAGGTCGGCCCGGGCGGCGAGCAGCGGGCGCACGGCGGTGTACTGCCACTCGGTGACCCACGCGTCGCCGGCCGCGAGGGCCTCGACCTCGGCGCCGAAGGACGGCCGCGGCACCCAGCCCGGGCCGTGCCGCAGCGCGTCGAGCTCCGTGCGGGGCAGGTCGAGCAGCGCGGCGAGCCCGCGCGCGAGGGTGGTCTTGCCGGCGCCGGACGTGCCCGCGACGAGCACCCGGCGGGGCCGTGCCGGCAGCGGGTCGCCGGCGCCGAGCAGCACTACCCGGCGCGGGCCACGGCCCGCTCGGCGGCCTCGACCGCGTTGCGGAACAGCATGGCCACCGTCGTCGGGCCCACGCCACCGACGCGCGGGGTGATGGCGGCGGCGACCTGCGCGCAGGACTCGTCGACGTCGGGCAGCAGCCGGCGGCCCTCGTACCGGACCCCGCCGCCCACGACGACGACGCCCGGGCTCAGGTGCTCCGGCCGCAGGATGCCGGGCACGCCGGCCGCGGCGACCACCACCGAGGCGCGGCGGGTGTACGCGCCCCAGTCGGCGACGCCGGTGTGGACGACGGTGACGGCGGCGTCGGCGGTGGGCCGCTTCTGCGTGAGCAGCAGCGCGAGCGGGCGGCCGAGGGTGGTGCCGCGGCCGAGCACGACGACCTCCTGGCCCCTGATCGGGATCTCGTGGAAGGCCAGCAGCGCCTCGATCCCGGCCGGCGTGCACGGCACCGGGCCGGCCATGCCGAGCGCGAGGCGGCCCATGTTGACCGGGTGGAGCCCGTCGACGTCCTTGTCCGGGTCCATCTCGAGCAGCGCCGCCTCGAAGTCCAGGTGCCGCGGCACGGGGTGCTGCACGAGCATCGCGTCGACGGAGGGGTCGTGGTTGAGCTCGCGGACCGCGGCGACGAGGTCGGCCTGGGTGGCGTCCTCGGGCAGGTGCCGGTGGGGGCTGGTGAAGCCCAGCTCGGCGGCCCGGTCCATCTTCATCCGCACGTAGCCGCCGCTGGCGGAGTCGCCGCCGACCAGGATCGTGCCGAGCCCCGGCCGGTGCCCCTGCGCGACCAGGGCCTCGATCCGGGGACGGAGGTCGGCGTAGACGGCGTCGGCCACGGGGGCCCCGGGCAGCAGGCGGGCGGTCACGGTCAGGAGGCTACTGAGCGCAGGGCCGGACGGGCTGCTGAGCGGGGGCGGCCCTCCCGACCTAGCGTCGCGGCATGACTGCGTTCCCGCCCGGCTTCTTCGCCCGCGACGACGAGCGGCCGGACACCGACTTCTACGCCGCCCCGCGCCTGGTGACCCACATCGACGACGGCGCGATCGCCGCGGTCGGGGAGCTGTACGACGAGCTGGGGCTCGACGGCGACGTCCTCGACCTCATGAGCAGCTGGGTCAGCCACTTCCGCACCCCGCCCCGGCGGCTCACCGTCCTCGGGCTCAACCCCGTGGAGCTGGGCGCCAACCCGGTGGCCGCGGAGCGGGTGGTGCAGGACCTCAACGCCGACGCGGTGCTGCCGTTCGCCGACGCCTCCTTCGACGCGGTCGTCAACTGCGTGTCGGTCGACTACCTGGTGCGCCCCACGGAGGTGCTCGCCGAGGTGGCCCGCGTGCTGCGGCCCGGCGGGGTCAGCGTCTGCACCTTCAGCAACCGGTGCTTCCCGACCAAGGCGGTGCGCGGCTGGCTCGCCGTCAGCGAGCAGGACCGGCCCGGGCTGGTGGCGGAGTACCACCGGCAGGCCGGCGGCTTCGACGAGCCGGTCGTGCAGGAGCGGGTGCGCGGCACGTGGCGGGCCGACCCGCTCTGGGCGGTCTGGGCGCGCCGGGCCTGACCGGCCGGCCTGCCGCCTCGGCGGCGTCCACGGCGGCCCTGCGCCCGTCGGTCGAGCTCAGCTCTTGGGGACGTCCTTGAAGGTCTCCTCGGTCTCGGCGAACAGCGCCTCCAGCTCCGTGCGCCCGAGGAAGTCGTCGACGTAGCGCTCGCCCAGCTTCTCGACGACCGAGGCCTCCCCGAGCGCTCCCTCGAGCGTCGACTCCAGCTCGGTCACCACCTCCTGCGGAGTCCCGCTGGGCGCGACGATGCCGAAGGTCGTCGTGCTCTGCGTGAGCTCGGGGAAGCCCTGCTCGACCAGGGTGGGGGCGTCGACGTAGGGCAGCCTCTCCTCCGACCCGACGGCGAGCGCCCGGATCGTGCCGGACTCGAGCGCCGGCAGGATGTCCTGCGAGACGTTGGCGAAGCCCGCGACGATGTTGCCGCCGAGCAGGGCGGTCTGGATCTCGGAGTTGCCGTCGAACGGCACGACGGTCAGCGGGATGCCGTACTCCTGGGTGATGCGGCGGGTCTCCGCGGCATGCGTGTTGGTCGACCCGGGCGTCCCGACCGTCGCCTTGCCGGGGTTCGCCTTCGCGAAGTCGAACAGGTCCTTGGCGGTCGTGTACGGCGAGTCCGCCGGGACCAGGATCGCCGACGGCACCCGAGTCACGCTGCCCACCGGGATGAAGTCGTCCTTCCCGTAGCCGACGTCGTTGGTCAGGTAGTTCAGCACCGCGGTCGGCAGGGCGAACATCGACAGCGTGTGACCGTCCGGCTCGGAGCCGATCAGCTCCTGGTAGGCGGTCGCCCCGGACGCTCCGGGCTTGTTCTCGACGATGACGGTCTGCCCGAGCTCCTTCTCCATGTGCTGCGCCACCGCGCGGGCGGCGATGTCGGTCGGGCCACCCGCGGTGTACGGCACGATCAGCCGGATCCGCTCGGACGGGTAGCTCGTCCCGGCCGCTCCGCTCGCTGTCTCGGGGCCCCCGTCCGAGCCCCCGCAGCCGGCGAGGAGCAGAGCGGCAGCCGACACTGCTGCCAGAGCGCGGGACATCTTCATTCGGGGGCTTCCTCCTGGGGAGTGGGGAGTGCGAGACGCCGGTCCGGCGCGGGTGACGCGGAGCGCCGCGTCAGGTCCGGTCGCGAGGGTGGTCGAGGTCGGGTCCGGGGGGGCCCGGATCTGTGTCGGTCGGCGTCCGGGACGCGGAGGCGCGCGTGGGGAGCCTGGTCGAGCCGGACCCGTGCCGGCCGTCGTCCAGCGCCTCGTTCCCGGCTTCTCCCTCGGACGGGACGGACAGTCCGGTGCCGTCGAGCTGCCCGTCCAGAGAAGGGAGCGGGCGGCCCTGCCGGCGGCGGAAGGACGCCACCATGCTGTACACGATGAGCAGCGCCATCAGCGCGAAGATCGTCCCGGAGATGGGACGCATCACGAAGATGTCGAAGCTGCCGCCGGACAGCAGCATCGACTGGCGGAAGGCCCGCTCCAGGATGGGTCCGAGCACGAAGGCCAGCACCAGGGGCCCGGGCTCGAAGCCGGTCTTCTTCATCAGCCAGCCGATGACCCCGAACAGCAGCACGATCCACATGTCGAAGGTGTCGTTGTTGACGGAGAACACCCCCGCCATGGTGACGAGCAGGGCGAAGGCGGCGAGGATCCCGGCTCGCACCCGGAGCAGCTGCACGAACACGCCGACCAGCGGGATGTTGAGCGCGAGCAGCATCACGTTGCCGATGTACATGGAGGCGATGACGCCCCAGAACACGTCGGGTCGCTGCTCGATGAGCTGCGGTCCCGGTGTGATGCCCTGGATGAGCAGCGCGCCGTAGATCAGGGCCAGCACCACGTTGGCCGGGATCCCCAGGGTCAGCAGCGGGATGAACGCCGACGTGGACGAGGCGTTGTTGGCCGTCTCCGGTCCGGCGACCCCTTCGATCGCGCCCTTGCCGAACCGGGACGGGTCCTTGGCGCGTCGCTTCTCCAGGGCGTAGGAGGCCAGCGAGGAGATCACCCCCCCACCGCCGGGCAGCACCCCGATGAAGAAGCCGAGCACCGACCCGCGAGCGATCGCGCCCGAGGAGTCGCGCAGATCCTTCCTGGACGGCCACACGTTCTTGAGCTTGGACGTGATCGCCTGGACCTTCTCGGTCTGCTCCAGGCTGTGCAGGATCTCGCCCACCCCGAACAGACCCATCGCGACCGCGACGAAGTCCAGCCCGTCGAACAGGGACACCTGTCCGAAGGTGTAGCGCGTGGTCCCGGTGATCGGGTCCTGGCCGATGGTGGCGAGCAGCAGGCCGAGGCCGGCCATCGACAGGCTCTTGAGCGGGTGGCGGGTGCCCAGGTAGGTCACCAGCAGGATGCCCAGCGTGGTCAGGGCGACGTACTCCGCGGGACCGAACTCGACGGCGAGGTCGGCCAGCGGCGGAGCCAGCAGGGTGAGCCCGATCACGGCGACCGTGCCTCCGACGAAGGAGCCGACCGCGGCGATGCCGAGGGCGGGCCCGGCACGGCCCTGCTTGGCCATCTGGTAGCCGTCGAAGGTGGTCACGACGGAGGCCGCCTCGCCGGGCAGCCGCAGCAGCACCGAGGTGATGGTGCCGCCGTACATGGAGCCGTAGTAGATGCCGGCCAGCATGATGACCGCGGTCGTGGCCTCGATCTCGTAGGTGATGGGGAGCAGCAGCGCGATCGTCGCGGTCGGGCCGAGGCCGGGCAGCACCCCGATGACGGTCCCGATCAGGACCCCGAGGAAGACGTACAGCAGGTTCGTCGGGTCGAGCGCGACGGAGAAGCCGGTCCCGATGCCGTCCAGGAGGCCCATGTCAGCCCACCCCGACCGGTGCCGCCGACGACAGCAGGATCTCCTCGGGGAAGGGGACACCGAGCCCCGTCACGAAGATGAGGTAGAGCCCGAGCGCCCCTCCCAGGGCCAGCGGCACCGCCCAGCGCCAGGACTCGCCGCCGAACAGCCTCAGCCACAGCAGCAGCATGAGCACGGCCGGGAGCAGGAAGCCCAGAGCCTCGAACAGGACGATGAACACGCCCAGGCTGAACAGCCCGCCCACGATGCGCGCGGTCCCCAGGGTCCACGACTCGTAGTCGTCGGGGTCGTCGATCACGAGCAGGACGAGGCACACCGCCACGACCAGCAGCGAGACCCCGAACGGCCACAGACCCGGGCCGGGAGTGGTCAGCTCCCCCAGTCCCAACCCGTAGGCCTTCCACAGGGCGTACCCGCCGACCAGCAGCGGGACAGCGGGGCCGAGCCGGTGCAGTTGCGTGGTGAGCCGTCGCGACGGCGCCGACGCGGTGGCGTCCACAGGCGGCTGCATCGCTACTTCGTCAGGATCGGGCCGTAGGCCTCGAGGATCTCGTCGACGACGGCCTTGAAGCCGGTCCTGCCGATGAACTCCTCGGGGACGTAGTCCTGACCCACGACCTTGATCACCTCAGGGTCCTCCTGGGACTTGCGCAGGCTGTCCTCGAGCACCTTCAGGACGTTCTCCGGTGTCCCCTCGGGGGCGGCCAGGCCGAAGACGGACACGCTGTTGACCAGCTCGGGGAAGCCGGACTCCTTCAGGGTCGGAACGCCCTCGAGGTAGGGGACGGGCTCAGGCGGGCTGACGGCCAGCGGACGGAAGGCGCCGGAGGTGATGTTGGTCAGGATGTCCTGCGAGGAGTTGACGAAGGCGGCGTCGACGTTGCCGCCGAGCAGAGCGGTGATGATCTCGGCGTTGCCGTTGAACGGGACGGGAGTCACCGTCACGCCGTAGAGCTGGCCCAGCCGCTGCAGCTCCATGGCCTGCGACGTCGAGGCTCCGGGGACGGCGACCTTGATCCCGTTGGGCCTGGCCTTGGCCTCGTCGAAGAACCCCTTCGCGTCGGCGTAGGGCGAGTCCTTGCCGACGACCAGGACCGACGGGATCACGGAGATGACCCCCACCGGGATGTAGTCCTCGTTGGTGTAGCCGACGTCCTGCTGGAGGGGGTTGGTCGCCGTCGCCGGCACCGCGATGATCGACAGGCTGTGCCCGTCGTTGCCGCCGGCCAGCATGGCCTGGATGCCCAGCGAGCCGGACGCGCCCGGCCGGTTCTCCACGACGAACGTCTGGCCGAGGTCCTTCTCCAGGAACGTCGCCGTCGCGCGACCGAGCGCGTCGGTCGGGCCGCCCGGCGCGTACGGGATGTAGTAGCTGACGTTCTTGCTCGGGAAGGCAGCCGCGGCATCCCCCGCCGGCGCTCCGGCATCTTCACCCGCACCACAGGCCGTCAGCCCCAGGCTGAGGAGGGCCACTCCGAGAACGAGCTTGCGGATCTGTCGCATGTCGCGCCTTCCGTTGACGTGCTGCTGGGTCATTTCTTGAGGATCGGTTCGTAGACCTGCTGCGTCTCGTCCAGCATCTTCTTGAGCGCGGGCCCGTCGACGAACTCGGGAACGACGTAGTTCTCGCCCAGGCCCTTGCGGACCTCGGGTCGCTCCAGGCACCCGCGCAGGGTGTCCCGGAGCTTGCTCGTGACGTCGTCCGGCATCCCGGCCGGCCCGGCGAGCCCGAAGGTCGAGCCGGACAGGGTCAAGCCCTCCAGGCCCAGCTCGGTCAGGGTGGGGGTGTCCTCCAGCCAGGGCAGGCGCTGCTCGGACGAGGCGGCGAGCGGGAGGAAGGAGCCGTTCTCGACGTTGGCCACCACGTCCGCGGAGGCGTTGATGAGGACGGCGTCGATGTTCCCGCCGAGCAGGGCGGTGGTCATCTCCGCGTTGCCGTTGAACGGCACGGGAGTGACCTCCACGCCGTGCTCGGTCGCCATCCGCTGGAGCTCGACGCCCTGCGGCGTCGAGGCGCCCGGTACGCCCACCTTCAGCTGACCCGGCCGGGCGCGTGCCGCCTCCAGGAACGCCTTGCCGTCGTCGTAGGGCGACGCCTTGCCCACCGCCAGCAGCGAAGGCACCTGCGACATCACACCGACGGGCGTGATGTCGTCCTTGGTGTAGCCGACCGGGTTCGCCAGGGGTGTCAGCACCATGGTGCCCGCCGTGACCAGGGAGAGCGTGTAGCCGTCGGGCTCGGCGCCCTTGAGCTCCGTCGTGGCCAGCGCACCGGACGCCCCGGGCTTGTTCTCCACGACGACCGTCTGACCGAGGTCGCTCTCCAGGCACGCGGCGACCGTCCGGGAGGTCAGGTCCGTGGGACCGCCGGCGCCGTACGGGACCAGGAAGCGGATCGACTGCTCGGGGTAGTCGCTCCCGGACGAGGGGGCCGCGGTGTCGTCCCCGCCTGACCCGCAGGCTGCGAGAGCACCCAGCAGCAGCGTGGCGACGGCCGTGCGGACGGGGAGGGGCGGCATGTCGGCACTCCTGCACGGTCGGAGACGGCGGGTCTGTCCTCGTCACACGTCGGCCTGTGACCTGTGCAACACCGGGAACGTACAGTGCAGCCGAGCGGACGTGCACCGGTGGCGCGCGAGCCCCGCACACCGCGGCCGACGACGCAAGCACTGACAGCCGGCCGGCTGTCAGGCGAGACGCCTCAAGGAGATCTCGATGGGTGACCTGTCCGGGCGAGTCGCTGTCGTCACCGACGGCGCCCGGGGCGCCGGAGCCGCCGCCGTGCAGGCCGGCGACGCGGCGGCCGAGGCCGACCTGCAGGGCCCGGTCACGACGTCCGCCCCCCTCGCCTCCCCCGCTCCCGGCTCGTGACCGGTCCGGCGATCCACGCGACCAGCAGCCCAGCGGTCTGACGTGCTCGACAAGCGCGTCTCGACATTGGCCGAGGCGGTCGCCGGCGTGCAGGACGGCGCCGTCGTCCTCATCGGCGGCTTCGGCAGCTCGGGCATCCCGGTCGAGCTGACGCACGCCCTGCTCGAGCAGGGCGCGCGCGACCTCACCGTCGTCACCAACAACGCCGGCAGCGGGGAGACCGACGTCGCGGCGCTGCTCAGAGAACGGAGGGTGCGGAAGATCATCTGCTCGTACCCGCGCTCCAAGGGCTCGACGTGGTTCGAGCAGCTCTACCGGGCCAAGGAGATCGAGCTCGAGCTGGTCCCCCAGGGGACGCTGAGCGAGCGGATGCGCGCCGCCGGCGCCGGGCTCGGCGGGTTCTTCACCCCGACCGGCGCGGACTCCACCCTGGCGCAGGGCAAGGAGGTGCGGGTGATCGGCGGACGGCGCCACGTCTTCGAGCAGCCGCTGCCGGGCGACCTCGCCCTCGTGAAGGGCGACCGGGCCGACCGCTGGGGCAACGTCGTCTACCACTCGGCGGCACGCAACTTCGGTCCCACCATGTGCACGGCCGCTGCGCTGACGGTCGTGCAGGTGCGCCAGCTCGTGGAGCTCGGCGACCTCGACCCGGAGGCGGTCGTCACCCCCGGTGTCTTCGTCGACCGGGTCGTGGAGGTGCAGGCGTGAGCGCCTCGCCGCTCGGCGGGTGCCGGCTGAGCCGTGCCGCGATGGCCCGCCGCGTCGCCCAGGACCTTGCGGACGGCTCGTACGTCAACCTCGGCATCGGGCTGCCCACGCTGGTGGCCAACCACGTGCCCGCGGGACGCGAGATCGTCTACCACTCCGAGAACGGCATCCTCGGCATGGGGCCCGAGCCCCGGCCCGGCCAGGAGGACCCGGAGCTGATCAACGCCGGCAAGCAGCTGGTGACACTGCTGCCGGGCGGCGCGTACGTCCACCACACCGACTCGTTCATGATCATGCGGGGCGGGCACCTGGACGTCTCGGTCCTCGGTGCCTTCCAGGTCTCGGCCTCGGGTGACCTCGCCAACTGGGCGACGCTGGACGACGACTTCCCGCCGGCCGTGGGCGGTGCCATGGACCTCGCGGTCGGGGCTCGACGAGTCCTCGTGCTGATGACCCACACCAGCCCCGACGGCTCCCCGAAGCTGTTTTCCCGGTGCACGTTCCCGCTGACCGCCGCGCACGTCGTCGACCGCGTCTACACCGACCTCGCGGTGCTCGACGTCACGTCGGACGGGCTGCTGGTGCGCGAGCTCGTGGAGGGCGTCAGCCCGCTCGACCTGCAGTCGGTCACCGAGGCGCCGCTGCAGTTCGCGGACGAGGTCGCTGTCCTGCGCTGAGGCTGCTGGTCCGACCGGTGCACGGCGCGCAGGAGGGACCGTGCCAGGCGGAGGACGGGCCTCAGACGCGCGCCGCCCGCGACGACGACCTGCCGGCGCCCCGCCGACGGCCGTCGAGCACGTGGTCGAGGCTGTAGCGACCGGGGCCCACGGCGGCCAGCACCAGGGCGGCTGCGCCGAGGGCGAGCACGAGCTCCCAGCCGCTCTCGGTGACGAACAGGCCGTTGCCCGCGTGCACGAACACGTAGGCGCCCAGCATCTGCAGGGCGAGCAGCACGCCGACGACCAGGGTCCCGAGGCCGAGCACGAGGGCGGCACCGCCGACCAGCTCGACGAGCGCGGCGAACCACGCCGAGGCCGTCGGCAGCGGCACACCGACCGAGGAGAAGAAGCCCGCGGTGCCCTCGATGCCGTTGGTGAACAGCTTCTGCCAGCCGTGGGCGATGAAGACGACGCCGATGCCGACGCGGGCGAGCAGCAGGACGAGGTCGCGGGCGGGGGCCGGGACGGTGGGGGGCATGCGGGGACTCCTGGGGCACGGGGGGTGGGGGCATGGGGGGAGGTCGTGGTGCCGGCGCACTGCGGCCGCCGGGTACGACAGGTGCTTGAAGTGTCAAGCAGGTCCACCGTAGTCACGGACCGCCACGGGCGTCAACCTGCGCGTGTCCCCTGCCGGGCGTCCACCGACGGCGCCGACCGGCCCTACCGCCGCGCCTCGCACCCGGCGCGCACCGCCCGGAGGGCCGCGAGCGGGTCGTCCGCGCTGAACCGCACGACCTGCACGGTCCCGCCGACCCGACCGGCGCGTACGGCGAGCGGCCGCGACAGGGCGAGCTCGACCTGCGTCTGCCCGCCGCTGCCCAGCGCCAGGACGTCGCCGTCGAGGACGACCCGGCGGGGGGCGTCGGCCCGGCGCAGGGCGACACCCGCGATCGCGTCCAGCGGGACGCCCACGTCGACCGCGCTGCCGGCACGCAGGCGCAGCGCACCGCCGCCGAGCACGTGGGGGCGGACGGCGGTGTCGGCCTGCAGCGCCACCAGGAGCACGCACCCGAGAGCGCTCACCACCAGCAGCACGAGGCGGACCGTCGGCCAGGGCAGCAGCAGGTGGACGGCCACGAGCTCGACCACGCTCACCGCGAGCATCGCGGCACCGGTCACCCGCTCGTCGCGCCCGTACGCGATCGGCTGCGCCCCCGGCGGCACGTCCTGCCGCCTGCGCAGCCGCAGCAGCAGCGACCTCGCCAGCCCGGTCACCGGCTGTGCTCCTGCTCGGCCCGAGCCAGGCAGCGGCGCTGCGCCTCGCTCAGCGACTGCGCGTACGCCGCCCACGCCGCCTCCGCCGCCGGACCGGCCGGTCCCCCCGACCCGACGAACGCGGCGCCCTGCTCGGCGAGCGCGACGGCGACCGCCTCGACCTCGCCGTCGTCCGGGTCGGCGGTCGCGAGGGCCTCGAAGCGCCGCGCCACCTGCACGCTCGCGGCGACGCGGTCCGGGTCGGCCAGCGCCACCCGGTAGGCCGCGGAGAGCTCGTCGAACCGCCCGCTGGGCAGCGTGGCCTGCAGCAGCTCGAGCAGCTCCCGCTCCTGCTCGACGAGGGCGGCCGGCGCCGCGACACCGCGCAGCCGCGCGACCAGGTCGGCGAGGGCCTCCGGCAGGCGCAGGTCCGTGCCGGACTCGAGCAGCGCGGTCAGTCGCTCGCGCTGCGCCCGCACCTCGGCCTCGCGCTGCGCCAGGTCGGCCACCAGCTCGGTGAGCACGGTGCGCAGCTCGCGGTCGTCGTCGCCCGCCAGCGCGTCGCGCACCTCCGGCAGCGACAGCCCGAGGCCGACCAGGCGCCGGACGCGCACCAGCCGCAGCAGGGCCGCGGCGTCGTACGCCCGGTAGCCGTTGGGGCGTCGCACGGGCTCGGGCAGCAGCCCCTGCGCGTGGTAGTGCCGCACGGCGCGCACCGTCGTCCCTGCCGCCTCGGCCAGCTGTCCGATCGTCAACACCGGTCCAGCATCCGGCCTGACGCTGCGTCAGGGTCAAGCCCGGGCGAGCCAGGCCGGCACCACGTCGGCGAACTCCTCGGGCCGCGCCTCGTGCAGGTCGTGCCCGGCGTCGAGGACGCTCGGGCCATGATCCGGTGGTGGACGCCCGCCCCCTCACCGTCGTCACGGGTGGCGGCCGCGGCATCGGCGCGGCGACCGCCGTGCACCTGGCACGGGCCGGGCACGACGTCGTGGTGGGCTACCTCGGTGACGACGCCGCCGCCGAGCAGGTCGTCGCGGCCGTCCGGGCGGCGGGCGGGCGGGGCCGTGCCGTGCGCGGCGACGTCGCCGACGCCTCCGACGTCGACCGGCTGTTCGCGGAGGCCGCCCAGCTCGGGGTGGTCACCGGCCTGGTCAACAACGCGGGTCTGACGGCCCACCTCGGCGACCTGGCCGACACCCCGGTCGAGGTCGTGCGCCGGGTCCTCGACGTGAACCTGCTCGGCGCGGTGCTCTGCGCGCGGCGGGCCGCCCAGCTCATGTCCACGGCCCGCGGCGGGGCGGGCGGCGCGGTCGTCAACGTCTCGTCGGCCGCCGCGACACTGGGCTCCGCGCACGAGTACGTGCACTACGCCGCCGCCAAGGCGGGGGTGGAGGCGCTCACGGTGGGGCTCGCCAAGGAGCTCGCCGACCAGGGCGTGCGGGTCAACGCCGTCGCGCCCGGCCTGGTCCGCACCGGCATCCACGCGGCGGCGGGCGACCCCGACCGGCTCGAGCGGGTGCTGCCGCGCATCCCGATGGGCCGGGTCGGCGAGCCCGACGAGGTCGCGCCGGCGATCGCCTGGCTGCTCGGGCCCGCGAGCGCGTACGTCACCGGCGCCAGCATCCGGGTGGCCGGCGGGCTGTGACCGGGAGCCCGCGGGCGCGCGGCAGGAGCCCTGCGCCCGCGGGACGTGCCCGCTCAGCCGTGGCGGCCGCGTCCGCGCAAACCCGGGCGACCGGTCGGGGGGTGCCCGCGGGCGTCCCCGACCCGGTGATCGGTGCCCGTGTCGACGCGTGTCGGCCGCACCGACCACCGGGTACGCGGCCGCGCACCCCGCCGGCGCCCCGAGCCGGCGATCGGTGCCCGTGTCGACGCGTGTCGACCGCACCGACCACCGGGTACGCGCCGGGTGCGCTCTGCCGTCGACGACCGCCCCGCCCCACGCCCCGCCCCCCGACCCGGCGATCGGTGCCCGTGCCGACGCGTGTCGACCGCACCGACCACCGGGTACGCCGGTCGGCTCAGCCGTCGACGACCGCCCCGCGCGCCTGGGCCAGCAGCACGGCCTGCGCGAGGTCGATGCGCACGCCCTGCCAGGACACCTCGTCGACGTCGCAGCCGTCGAGCCGGGCGCCGCGCAGGTCGGCGCCGGACAGCCGCGCCTCGCGCAGGCGGGCGTGCGACAGGTCGGCGCCGGACAGGTCCGCACCGCGCAGGTCCGCGCCCGACAGGTCGGCCTCGGCGAGCCGCAGGCCGGCCAGCGACAGCCGGCGCAGGTCCTCGCCGCGGGCCACGACCCAGGACCAGTCGCCGCCGCTGACCCGCAGCGTCCGCAGCTCGGCCCCGCGGAACGTCGTCCCGGTGAGCTTGCAGTCCTCGAGCCGGGCGCCGGACAGCCGGCTGCGCTCGAACCGGCAGCCGAGGAAGGCGCAGCCGGTCGCCTCGAGCAACCCCAGGTCGGCGCCGGACAGGTCGCAGCGCTCGAAGGTGCAGCGCCGCAGCACCGCCTCCGACAGGTCCGCGCCGACCATCCGGCAGTCCTCGAACCGCTCGCCCTCGAGCTCCTCGCGGCACAGGTCCAGCCCGGTGAGGTCCTCCCCCGAGCGCATCAGTGCGCGAAGTGCCGCGTGCCGGTCAGGTACATCGTCACGCCCGCGGCCCGTGCGGCGGCGACGGACTCCTCGTCGCGCACCGACCCGCCGGGCTGCACGACGGCGCGCACCCCCGCGTCGAGCAGCACCTGCAGCCCGTCGGCGAACGGGAAGAACGCGTCGGAGGCCGCGACCGAGCCGGCGGCCCGCTCGCCCGCGCGCGCCACGGCCAGCCGGGCGGAGTCGACCCGGTTGACCTGGCCCATGCCGACGCCGACCGTCGCACCGCCGGAGGCCAGCAGGATCGCGTTGCTCTTGACCGCGCGCACCGCCCGCCACGCGAAGGCGAGGTCGGTCAGGTCCTCGACGGGCTCGCCCGCGGCGAGCGTCCAGCCGGCCGGGTCGTCGCCCGGGGCCGACAGGTCGTCGGCCCGCTGCAGCAGCACGCCACCGCAGACCTGGCGGAACTCCAGCCCCTGCCCCGCGTGCCCGCTGGTCCGCAGCACCCGGATCGACGGCTTGCGGGACAGCAGCTCGACGGCGCCGTCCTCGTAGCCCGGCGCCACGACCACCTCGGTGAACACCTCGGCCACCTGCTCGGCCATCGCCAGCGAGACGGGCCGGTTGACGGCGATGACCCCGCCGAACGCCGACACGGGGTCGCAGGCGTGCGCGCGCCGGTGCGCCTCGGCGACGTCGCTCCCGAGCGCGATCCCGCACGGGTTGGCGTGCTTGATGATCGCCACGCACGGGTCGGCGTGGTCGTTCGCCGCCCGCAGCGCCGCGTCGGTGTCGACGTAGTTGTTGTACGACATCGCCTTGCCGTGCAGCTGCTCCGCGCTCGCGAGGCTGTCGCCGGCGTCCCCGTCCACGTACAGCGCCGCCTGCTGGTGCGGGTTCTCCCCGTAGCGCAGCACCGCCGAGCGCTGCCAGGTCGCGCCCGTCCAGGCGGGGAAGCCGTCGACGGCGTCCGACCCGTCGTACGCGCCGGCGAACCAGGAGGCGACCGCGACGTCGTAGTCGGCGGTGTGCCGGAACGCCAGCGCGGCGAGGCGGCGGCGCTGCCCGAGCGTGAAGCCGCCGCCCTGCACCGCCTCGAGCACCTCGCCGTACGCCGCCGGGTCGACCACGACCGCGACGCTCGGGTGGTTCTTGGCGGCGGCGCGGACCATCGTCGGCCCGCCAATGTCGATCTGCTCCACGCACTCGTCCGCGGACGCGCCGGAGGCGACCGTGTCGGCGAACGGGTAGAGGTTGACGACCACCAGGTCGAACGCCTCGACGCCGAGGTCGGCCAGCTGCTGCACGTGGTCGGGCAGGCGACGGTCGGCCAGGATGCCGGCGTGGACCTTCGGGTGCAGCGTCTTGACCCGCCCGTCCAGGCACTCCGGGAACCCGGTCAGCGCGTCGACGGCGGTCACCGCCACGCCCGCGTCGCGCAGCCGCGCCGCGGTGGAGCCCGTCGAGACGATCTCGACCCCGGCGGCGGCCAGGCCCCGGCCGAGCTCCTCCAGGCCGGTCTTGTCGTACGCGCTGACGAGCGCGCGCCGCACCGCGATCGTGCCGGTCGCCGGGCTCGTGCTGGTGCTGGTGCTGGTCACAGTCGGACGGTCCTTCCCTCGACGGTCCAGCCGCCCCGCGCGAGGCGGGCGACGGCCTCGACGTAGAGCGGCTGCTCGACGTCCTGGATGCGGGCAAGCAGGGTCTGCTCGTCGTCGCCCGGGAGCACCGGCACCGCGGCCTGCGCCACGACCGGCCCGGTGTCGACGCCCTCGTCCACCAGGTGCACGGTCACCCCGGTCACCTTGACGCCGTACGCGAGGGCGTCCCGCACGGCGTGCGCGCCGGGGAAGCTCGGCAGCAGCGCCGGGTGGGTGTTGAGCACGGTGAAGCGGGCGAGGAAGGCCGGCCCGAGGATGCGCATGAACCCGGCGCACACGACCAGGTCGGGAGCGTGCGCGGCGACGGCGTCGGCCAGCTCCTCGTCCCAGCGCGCGCGGTCGGCGCCGGCCGCCAGCGGCACCGCGAAGCCGGGCACCTGCGCCTGCGCCGCGCGCACGAGCGCCTGGGCGCCCGGGCGGTCGCTGCCCACGGCCACGACCCGCGCCGGGTGGCCGGGCGAGCTCGACGCGTCCAGCAGCGCCTGCAGGGTGCTGCCCCGGCCCGAGGCGAGGACCACGAGGCGGGCGGGCACCGGGGGCTCCTCGGGACGGCGGGACAGGTCGGCGCGGAGCCTACCGAGCCACCCCGCCGGCACGGTTCCCGCTCGCGCGGGCGGGCATGACCGGCGCCTCGGCCGCCTGAGAGGACACGCATGACGCAGCCCGGAGACCCCCAGCCGTACGACCCGCCGTCCGGCTCCCAGCCGGTCGGCCAGCCCTACGGCAGCTCGCCGTTCCCGGACCAGGGGCAGGAGCACGGCGCCCAGCCGTACGGGTCGCCGCCGGTCGCGACCAAGCGCAACGGCCTGGGCGTCGCGGCGCTGGTGCTCGGCGTGCTCGCGGTGCTCACCAGCATCACCGTCGTCGTCGGGTTCCTGCTCGGCCTGCTGGCCATCATCTTCGGCGTCATCGGCCGCGGGCGGGCCAAGCGCCGCGAGGCCGACAACGGCGGCGTCGCCACGGCCGGCCTGGTGCTCGGCGCCATCGGCCTGGTGCTCTCGGTGGTCCTGGGCTTCGCGGTCGGCTCCGTGCTGACCCGCGTCTTCAACAGCCCCGAGGGCCAGCGCCTCACCCAGTGCCTGCAGCAGGCGGCCGGCGACCAGGCCGCGCAGCAGGCCTGCCAGGACGAGTTCGCGCGCAGCCAGCAGGGCTGAGCCGGGCAGGGGCAGGCAGGCGGGCGGTCAGGGCTCTAGCGTCGGACGGGTGACCGTGCCGCCCGACCCGCCGCCCGACCCGTTCGCCCCGCCCCCGGACGCCCCGCCCCCCGCCGGGCCGCCGGTCGAGCCCGCCACACCGGCGGGAGCGGCGCCGACCGGCCCGGCGGGGGCGGGCGCCGCGCGGCTGGGCACCGCGGCCCTCGTGCTCGGCGTGCTCGCGTTCCTCACCGGGCTGACCGTCCTCGGCGGCGTGGTGTTCGGGGGGCCGGCGGTCGCGCTCGGCCTCAGCGCCCGGGCGCGGGCCAGGGCCGCGGGCGTGCCGTCCGCCACGGCCGTCGCCGGCGTGGTCCTGGGCCTGCTCGGGCTGGCGACCGCGCTGGGCGTGTACCTGTACGTCGCGGACGACATCGAGGAGTACCAGGGCTGCCTGCGGGAGTCGGTCAGCTTCGCCCAGGACGCCGTGTGCGAGGACGCCCTGCGCCGCTCGCTCGGCGGGGGCTGAGGCCGACCCTGCCCGCCCGCCCTCCCCGCCGCGGCGCGCCTCAGGTCGTGGCGGCCCGCCGACCCACCACGCCCGCGAGCGCGCCCGCGGTCAGCTCGAGCAGGGCGACCAGCGCCACCCGCCACCAGGACGGCCCGACGTCGGTGAGCCGGCCGCCGCCGAGCGGCCCGGCGGCCACGACGCAGAGCACGGCCAGCAGCCCCGACGCCAGCACGGCGCTCAGCAGGGCATCGGGCACGCCGCCGCGGCGGCGCCGCACGACGCGGCCGCTGAGCACGCCGGCCAGCACGGGCACCGCCAGCGCGAGGGCGGCCACGGCGCCGGGCGGGCTGCTCGCGGGCAGCGCCGCCAGCAGCGGCAGCGCCGGCACCGCGCCGAGCACGGTGTCGAGGGGGCCGACGGTCGTGCCCGCGCCGACCGCGAAGCCGGGGCCGACGAGCCAGGCGGCCCCCCATACGGCGGCCGACGGCACGAGCAGCACGCCGAGCAGCAGCAGGGCCAGCCCGCCCACGACGCCGGGGGCGGTGCCCGCGGCGAGGTCGGCGGCGGCGCCGAGGTGCCGGGCGAGGCTGACCCCCGCGAGCAGCGCACCGGCCGCGACCAGCGCGAGGACGGCGGCGGTGGCGGCGGCCGCGCAGCGCGCGAGGCGCTCGGGGACGGCCGCGCGGGCGACCGGCCCGAGCCCCGCTCCGCGCAGCACCCCGCTGCCCGCGCTCAGCCAGGCCAGCAGGCCCGCGCCCAGCAGCGCCTGCCCGGTGGAGGGGCGCACCTCCGCCGTGCGGGCGACCACCGCCAGCAGCGCGGCCAGCACCGCGTACGGCACGGCGATCCCGGTCGTGAGCCGGGCGGCCTCGCGCAGCGTGCTCAGCCGGGCCCGGGACGCGACGTGCCGGGCGGCCCGCCGCACCAGGAGCACCGGCAGCACCAGCAGGCCGAGGGGCACCAGGTCGACCGTCCCACTCGGCAGGTGCAGCGCGGTCGCGTGGGCCAGCAGCCAGCCCTGCACGACGGTGCGCAGGGCGTCGCCGACGCCGGCGGCCGACCGCGGGTCGGCGGCCCACGCGAGCAGCACGGGCACCGCGACCGCGACCAGCCCGGCGGCGGCGGCGTAACCGGCGGCGGGCAGGCCGGTGAGCAGCAGGTCCTGCGAGGTGCGGGGAGGGGCGGGCGGGCGGGGCAGCGGCGGGCGCGCGAGGGTCTCGGTCATGACCCGCCCAGTGTCGCCGCCGCGCGCCGCCCGGCCGGGACGGCACGCCGGACGCGCGACGGCCCGGCACCTCCGGGTGGAGGGGCCGGGCCGTCGCGGGTCGCCTAGCGCGAGGACATGATCTCCCGCATGAGCTGGGCGGTCGCGGACGGCGTCTTGCCGACCTTGACGCCCGCGGCCTCCAGGGCCTCCTGCTTGGCCTGCGCCGTGCCGGACGAGCCGGACACGATGGCGCCGGCGTGGCCCATCGTCTTGCCCTCGGGGGCCGTGAAACCCGCGACGTAGCCGACGACCGGCTTGCTGACGTTGGCCTTGATGAACTCGGCCGCCCGCTCCTCGGCGTCGCCGCCGATCTCGCCGATCATCACGATGGCGTCGGTGTCGGGGTCGGCCTCGAACGCCGCGAGGGCGTCGATGTGGGTCGTACCGATGACCGGGTCGCCGCCGATGCCGATCGCGGTCGAGAACCCGAACTCGCGCAGCTCGTACATCATCTGGTAGGTCAGCGTGCCGCTCTTGCTGACCAGGCCGATCCGGCCCGGCACCGGCGCGATGGTGGCCGGGATGATGCCGGCGTTGCTCTTGCCGGGGCTGATGAGCCCGGGGCAGTTGGGGCCGATGATCCGCGTCCCCTTGCCCTGCGAGTACTGCCAGAACCAGGCGCTGTCCTGCACCGGGATGCCCTCGGTGATGACGACGGCGAGCGGGATGCCCGCGTCGATCGCCTCGACCACGGCGGCCCGCGCGAACGCCGGCGGCACGAAGATGACCGACACGTCCGCGCCGGTCTTCTCCATGGCCTCGGCCACGGTGGCGAAGACGGGGATCCCGTCCACGTCGGAGCCGGCCTTGCGGGGGTTGACGCCACCGACGACCTGGGTGCCGGACGCGACCATGCGACGGGTGTGCTTGGTGCCCTCGGAGCCGGTGATGCCCTGGACGATGACCTTGCTGCTGTCGGTGAGGAAGATCGCCATGTCTAGTTGGCCCCCTTGTCCTGGCTCGTCTCCGACGAGGTGTTCGCGAGCTCGGCGGCCTTGTCGGCCGCGCCGTCCATGGTGTCCACGACCGTCACCAGCGGGTGCGCGGCCTCCTCGAGGATGCGGCGCCCCTCCTCGACGTTGTTGCCGTCCAGCCGGACGACCAGCGGCTTGGTCGCCGCGCCGCCGAGCATCTGCAGCGCCTGCACGATCCCGTTGGCGACCGCGTCGCACGACGTTATGCCGCCGAAGACGTTGACGAAGACCGAGCGGACGTCCTCGTCGCTCAGGATGATCTCCAGGCCGTCCGCCATGACCTGCGCGGAGGCGCCGCCGCCGATGTCGAGGAAGTTGGCGGGCTTGACGCCGCCGTGCGCCTCGCCGGCGTACGCGACGACGTCAAGGGTGCTCATGACCAGGCCCGCGCCGTTGCCGATGATGCCGACCTGGCCGTCGAGCTTGACGTAGTTGAGGTTCTTGGCCTTGGCCCGGCCCTCGAGGTCGTCCTCGGCAACGACGTCGGCGTAGGTGGTGAACACGTCCTGGTGGCGGAACTCGGCGTTGGCGTCCAGCGTCACCTTGCCGTCGAGCGCGACGACACGACCGTCGGGCGTGCGGCACAGCGGGTTGATCTCGACGAGGGTGGCCTCCTCCTCGACGAACACCTTCCACATGTTCACGAGGATCGTGGTGACCTCGTCGATGACGTCGGCCGGGATCTTGCCGGCCTCCGCGATCTCGCGCGCCTTGGCCTGGTCGACGCCCTGGACGGCGTCGACCGCGACCCGCGCGAGCGCCTCCGGGCGCTCGACCGCGAGCTGCTCGATCTCCATGCCGCCCTCGGCGCTGCACATCGCCAGGTAGGTGCGGTTGGCCCGGTCCAGCAGGTACGAGACGTAGTACTCCTTCTCGATGTCGCTGGCCTCGGTGACGAGGACCTTGCGCACGAGGTGGCCCTTGATGTCCAGGCCGAGGATGCCGGTGGCCTTCTCGACGGCCTCGTCGGGCGTGTCGGCCAGCTTGACGCCGCCCGCCTTGCCGCGGCCGCCGGTCTTGACCTGGGCCTTGACGACGACGGGCTTGCCGATCCGCTCGGCCACGCCGCGCGCGTCCTCGGCCGTGTCGACCGTCTCGCCGGGCAGCACGGGCACGCCGTGCTTGGCGAAGAGCTCCTTCGCCTGGTACTCCATGAGGTCCACGGGAGCTCCTGTCTCGCGAGTGTGGTCCGGGGGGGGTCGACCGGAGGCTAACCAGCCCGCCGCGCCCGCCCGGCAGCGCACCCCCGCCTGTGACGGGGGTCACCCGTCGCTAGGACGGCTCGCCGACGTGCTCGCGGACCCACTCGACGATCGACGCGGTCGTCGCCCCGGGGGTGAACACCTTGGCCACGCCGAGCGCGGTCAGCTCGTCGATGTCGTCCTCCGGGATGATGCCGCCGCCGAACACGACCACGTCGTCGGCGCCCCGCTCGCGCAGCAGCTCCATGACGCGCCGGAACAGCGTCAGGTGCGCCCCCGACAGCACCGACAGGCCGACGCAGTCGGCGTCCTCCTGGATCGTCGTCTCGACGATCTGCTCGGGGGTCTGGTGCAGACCGGTGTAGACGACCTCCATGCCGGCGTCCCGCAGCGCCCGCGCGACCACCTTGGCGCCGCGGTCGTGCCCGTCCAGGCCGGGCTTGGCCACGACCACCCGCACGCGTCCGCTGGCCGGGGCAGCGCTGGTCACGGGGGCCTCCTGGGTGCGGGTCGAGTGGCGGTGGGAGAGTACGCGCCCGCGACGGGCACCTCCGCGCGAGTGCGCGGACCTGCTGCGCCGCACCCCCGCCGACCTGCTCGCCCTCGGCGCCGCCGACGCCGTGGTGGCGGACCCGCGGCACGCCCTCGGCCACCTGGTGCACCTGTCCGGCCGGGACCCCCCGCCCGCCGCGCGCGGGACGTAGCCCGTTCGGGTGGTGCTCAACTCCCGGCCAGGTCGGGCCGAAGAGCACCCAGACCTCGCAGGACGCCGCACCCGCCCGACGTGGAGGACCACGTGCAGGACCGCACCCGAGCGCTGGCCGCGCCGCTGCGCAGCCCGGTCTTCCGCCGGTTCTGGGCGGCGGGCGTGCTCACCGAGCTCGGCGACTGGGCGGCGCGGCTGGCCCTGACCGTCCTGGTCTACGCCGAGAGCGGCTCGGCCACCGTCACCGGGCTGGTGACCGCCGTCGGCCTGCTGGCGTGGGTCGGCCCGGGCCAGCTGCTCGCCACGCTGGGCGACCGCTTCTCCCGCCGGTCGGTGATGGTCGCCTGCGACCTGCTGCGCGCCGCCGTCTTCGCCGTCGCCGCCGTCGGCGTGCCGCTGCCCGTGCTGCTCGGCCTGGTCTTCGTCGCCGGCCTGGCCACCCCGCCGGCGGAGGCCGCGGCCGCCGCCGTGCGGCCCGACCTGGTGCCCGAGGAGCAGGTCCCGGCCGTCCACACGCTCACCGGGGTCGCGTCGGACTCCGCGCTGCTGCTCGGCTCCGCCCTCGGCGGCGTGCTGGTGGCGGCGCTCGGGGCCAACGGCGCGCTGTGGTTCAACGCCGGCTGCTTCGTCCTGTCGGCCTGGCTGCTCGCCGCCGTCCCGGCCGTCGCGCCGGCGGTCCGCACGCCCGCTCCGCTGCGCACCGCCGCGCGCACCCTCTGGACCACGCCGGACCTGCGGCGCGCCGTGCTGCTGGCCACCACGGCCATGGCCTCCGGGACCGGCGCGACGGCCATGCTCGCGCCGTACGTGCTCGGCGAGCTGCGCCGGGGGGCGGGCACGACGGCCGCCGCCGGGGCGTTCGCCGCCGGCGTCACGATCGTGCTCACGCTCGTCGTCGTGCCGCACCGCCCCGACCGGGTGCTGCAGCTGCGGGTGATCGCCCTGCTGAGCCTGGCCGGCGGGCTGCTGCTGACCCTGCTCGCCCTGCCGCCGTCGTTCCCGCTGCTGCTCGTCGCGCTCAGCGGCGCCGGCGCGCTGTCGGTCGTGCTCGTCCCCGCCTCCGCCCTCGTCGGCCCGCTGCTGCCCAGCCACATCCGCACCAGCGCGTTCTCGCTGCTCATGGGCCTGCTCGCGGCCGGCCAGGCCGCGGCGGCGGCCGGCGCGGGCGCCCTCGCCGACCTGGTCGGCACCGGTCCGGCCGTCGCCCTGCTCGCCCTGCCCGCCGCGGCCGCGGGCTGCTGGCACCTGCTCGTGCCGGTCGCCGCCCCCGAGGTCGACCGGTCGGCGGACCGCGTGGCGGCCGACCCGGTCCCGCCGGCCGCACCGGCTCCCGCCCGGCACGCCGCGCAGGTGTAGCGCCGGTCGGCGACCCGCACCCGCCGGACGGCCCTACCGCGCAGCGCGGCGACACGGTTGGATGCCCGATGCGACGGAGGAGCAAGGCCCTGCTGGCATCGGCCGTGGTGCTGGCCCTGACCGGGACGACGGTGGTCGCGGTGCAGCGGCGGGCGGCGCAGGAGCGGGCCCGCGACCGGGCCGAGGCCGCCTCGGTCGCGGCGGCGTTCCTCCAGGCCTGGGAGGAGCGCCGGTGGTCGGACATGACCGAGGTGACGGCCGGCCGGGACGACCCCGGCTCGGCCTACCGCCGCACGAGCGAGCGCCTGGAGGTGCGCTCGGTCGAGGCCGTCCCCGGGCCGCTGTCGGCCGACGGGACCACCGTGCCGTTCACGGTGACGCTCGGGCTCACCGGGCTCGGGGACCTCGCGTACGCCAGCGAGCTGGCGATGGTCGAGCAGGGCGACCGCTGGCGGGTCGCGTTCCGCTCCGCCACCCTGCACCCCGCGCTCGCGAACGGCGAGCAGCTCCAGCGGCGCTCCCGGCCGGCGCCGCGGCAGGAGCTGGCCGACCGGGAGGGCCGCCCGCTGCGCGAGGCCAGCCAGGACCTCGCGGTCAACGTCCTCGGCGTCGCCGGCGAGACCGGTCTCGAGCGGGTGCTCGACGACGAGCTCCAGGGCAGCGGGGGCGGGGCGGTCGTCGTCGGCCGGTCCGGCAGCGACGAGGAGCTGCGCGTCCTGCAGGAGTACGGCGGGCGCAGCGGCGAGCCGGTCCGCACCACCCTCGACCTCGACGTGCAGCGGGCCGCCGAGCGCGCCGCGGCGACCGCCCCGTCCCGGGCCGCGGTGGTCGCGGTCGACACCAGGAACGGGCAGGTCCGCGCCGTCGCCAACGCCCCCACCGACGGCGCGACGACGGCCTTCACGACGTACGCCCCCGGCTCGCTGTTCAAGGTGGTCACCGCGACCGCGCTGCTCCAGCAGGGGCGGACGCCGTCGTCGCCGGCGCCGTGCGCGGACACCACCAGCAGCGGCGGCCGGCCCTTCCGCAACTCCCCCGGCACACCGACCGGCCCCATGACGCTCGCCCGCGCGACCGCCGTCTCGTGCAACACCGCCTACCTCGAGCTCGCCGAGGCCCTGCCGCCGGGCGCCCTCGGCCGGGCCGCCGCCCTGTACGGGTTCGGCGACGGCCCGCTGCTGCCCATCGCCGGTCCGGGCGGCCAGGTGCCCGAGCCGGAGTCGCCCGCGGAGGCCGCCGAGGACGTGCTCGGGCAGGGCCGCGTGCAGGCCAGCCCGCTGCTGCTCGCTTCGATGATGGCCGCCGTCGCCGACGGCACGTGGCGGGGTCCCTCCCTCGTGCCCGGCGAGCGGACCGAGCAGCGCCCCCTGCCCGCGGGCGTCGCCCCGGCGCTGCGCGCCATGCTGCGGGGAGTGGTCACCGACGGCACCGGCTCGGCGGCGCAGCCGACCGGCGGCAGCCCGGTGTCGGGCAAGACCGGCACCGCGCAGTACGGCACCGGCGATCCGCTGCCGACCCACGCGTGGTTCGCCGGCTGGCAGGACGACCTGGCGTTCTGCGTGTTCGTCGAGTCGGGCAGCTCGGGGGGCGCGGTGGCTGCCCCGGTGGCCCGCCGCTTCCTGGCCGACCTGCGCTCGTAGCGGCCCGGCCCGGTGATCCGTGCTCTCGACACCCTCGTGTCGCCACACCGCGCACCGGGTCGAGCCCTCCCTGCCGCGGCCCGGCGGACCTCAGCGCAGCCCGGCCGCGTCCGGGTGCCGCAGGACGAAGGACAGCCCCTGGCCGGGGCGCAGCTGCGCGCACCGGTCGACGTCGGTGTCCTCGACGTAGGCGATGACCGGGTAGCCGCCGGTGACCGGGTGGTCGGCCAGGAACAGCACCGGCTGGCCGGACGGGGGCACCTGCAGCGCGCCCCGGACCATGCCCTCGGTGGGCAGCTCCCCCGCGCCGACCCGGTCCAGCGCCGGGCCCTGCAGCCGCAGGCCGACCCGGTTGCTGTCGCTGGTCACCGCGTAGCCGGCGCCCAGCAGCGCCGCGCGGGCGTCCCCGGTGAACCAGTCCCAGCGCGGCCCGGGCAGCACGGCGACGGCGACGTCGCCGCCGGCGGGCCCGGCGACCGCGGCGAGGTCGACGCCCGGCATCGGCTGCGTCGGGGGGCCCAGCGGCAGCACGTCGCCGTCGTGCAGCGGCGCCGGGCCGAGGCCGGACAGCAGGTCGGTGGAGCGTGAGCCCAGCACCGGCGGCACGTCGACGCCGCCGCGCAGCGCGACGTAGGTGCGCAGCCCGGCGACGGGCGGGCCGACCGCCAGCTCCTGACCGGCCCGCAGCTGCAGGGGGCTGTCGTGCGCGGGCGCGCCGGCGCACCGGGCGCCGGTGGTCACGACGACGACGTCGGTGTCGGCGCGCAGGCGCAGGCCGCCGAAGGTCACCTCGAGGACCGCGGCGCCGGGCGGGTTGCCGACGAGGCGGTTGGCCAGGCGGTACGACGCCCGGTCGCAGGCGCCCGACCGGCCGACGCCGCTGGCGGCCAGGCCCGGGCGGCCCTCGTCCTGCACGGTGCACAGCGGGCCGGTCGCGAGGACGGTGGCCGAGCGCGTCACGGGCCGCTCTGCGGGACGAAGCGCACCCGTACGCCCGGGCGCAGCAGCGCCGCCGGCTCGCGGGACAGGTCGAACACGTCGAGCCCGGTGCGCCCGATGAGCTGCCACCCGCCGGGCGACTCGCGGGGGTAGACGCCGCTGAACTCGCCGGCCAGGGCGACGGCGCCGGCCGGCACCCGGGTGCGCGGGGTCGTCCGGCGCGGCACGTCCCACCCGCCCGACGGCGAGGTGAGGTAGCCGAAGCCGGGGGCGAAGCCGCAGAACGCGACCGTCCACTCCTGCGCCCCGTGCCGGCGCACCAGCTCGGGGACGTCGCAGCCCAGCAGGCGCGCGGTGTCCGCCAGGTCGGCCCCGTCGTAGGTGACGGGGACCTCCAGGAGCTCCCCGTCGCCCTGCTGCCCGCGGTCGGGCGTCGTGCCGCGCACGGCGGCGGCCACGGCGGCCAGCGAGGTGCGCTCCGGGTCGGTGACGAGCAGCACCGTCCGGGCGGCGGGGACGACGTCGACGACGCCCTCCGGCGGCGCGTCCGCCAGGGCCCGGTACAGCGCGAGGACCTCGCCGAGGTCGTCGAGCTCCACGAGCAGCGCCGTCGACCCGCTCGGCAGCAGCCGCATCACGGGGTGGTGAAGGCGCTCAGGGTGACCCCCGCACCGGTCAGGGCCTCCCGCACGGCGCGGGCGATCGCAACGGCTCCGGGCGTGTCGCCGTGCACGCAGATCGAGTCCGGCCGCAGCTCCAGGGGGCCGCCGTCGACGTCGAGGACCGGCCGGCCGGTGGCCATCGCGACGCAGCGCCGAGCGATCTCGTCGGCGTCGTGCAGCACGGCGCCGGGCAGCCGCCGGGAGACCAGCGTGCCCTCGGGCGTGTAGGCCCGGTCGGCGAAGGCCTCGTGCACGACCCGCAGCCCCGCCTCCTGCGCCCGGCGCAGCCACACCGAGTCGGGCAGCCCCACGACGGGCAGGCCGGGGTCGTGGTCGACGACGGCCGCGACCACCGCGGCCGCCTGCTCCTCGTGGTGCACGATCGCGTTGTACAGCGCGCCGTGCGGCTTGACGTAGCGCACCCGCTCGCCGGCGATCCGGGCGAACGCCTCGAGGGCGCCGAGCTGGTACACGACGTCCTGCGTGAGGGCGGCGGGCTCGATGTCGATGAACCGGCGCCCGAACCCGACCAGGTCGCGGTAGCCCACCTGCGCCCCGATGGCGACGCCGGCCTCCGCGGCCCGCGCGCAGGTGCGCCGCATGATCGACGGGTCACCGGCGTGGAACCCGCAGGCGATGTTGGCGCTGGTCACCAGGTCGAGCAGGGCGTCGTCCTCGCCGAGCGTCCAGGAGCCGAAGCCCTCCCCGAGGTCGCTGTTGAGGTCCACCTGCGCGCGGTCGGTCATGGGCGCTGTCCTGCCCTCAGGAGAGCAGGGCGATCACGGGCCGGACCGAGTTGACGGCCAGGTAGATCGTCAGCAGCCACGCGGTCCACCCGACGACCAGCAGCCAGCGCGGGTAGGCGTAGCCGTTCAGCAGGTCCGCGCGGCGCGTGCCCACCCAGAGCAGGACGGCGATGCCGAAGGGCAGCAGCAGCCCGTTGAAGGCACCGGCGAAGACCAGCAGGTTGGTCGGGGCGGCGCCGCCGAGCAGCACGAACAGCACGGTCGACAGCGCGATGAAGGAGCAGACGAGCACCGTGCGGGTGCGCTCGCTGGTGCGGGTGCTGGAGGTGAGGAAGGAGACGACGGTGTACGAGGCGCCGATCACGCTGGTGATGGCCGCGGCCCACAGCACGACGCCGAACACCCGCAGCCCGACCTGCCCGGCGGCCTGGGAGAAGGCCGAGGCGGCGGGGCTGGCGCTGTCCAGCGGCGCGCCGCCGTCGACCACGCCCAGGATGGCCAGGAACAGCAGCGTGCGCATCACGCCGGTGATGAGGATGCCGACGACCGAGGCGCGCGTGATCTCGCGGACGTGGTCGACGCCTGTGATGCCGGAGTCGATGAGGCGGTGCGCCCCGGCGTAGACGATGTAGCCGCCGATCGTCCCGCCGATGATCGTGGTGATCGCCAGGAAGCTGACCTGCTCGGGCAGCACGACGTTCTGCAGGGCCTCGCCGACGGGGGGTCCGGAGCTGATCGCCACGTAGGTGGTCAGCGTGATCATGGCCAGGCCGAGCACCACGACGATGCGGTCCATCGCCACGCCGGCCCGCCTGCTGAGGAACACGGCGATGGCGAGCGCGCCCGACAGGGCCCCGCCGATGCGCGGGCTGAGCCCGAACATGGCGTCGGTGCCCAGGCCGGTGCCGCTCACGTTGCCGATGTTGAACACCAGGCCGCCGACGGCGAGCAGGACGGCCATCGCGACGCCCAGGCCCGGCAGGACGAGGTTGCCGAGCTCCTGGGCCCGCCGACCGGAGACGCCGATGATGCGCCAGACGTTCAGCTGCAGGGCGATGTCGACCAGGATCGACAGCGCGATGGCGAAGGCGAACGCCGCGCCGAGCTGGACCGTGAAGGTCGTCGTCTGGGTGATGAAGCCCGGCCCGATCGCCGACGTGGCCATCAGGAACATCGCCCCGAGCAGCGTCGACCGCGTGCCGGCCGCCATCCGGGAGTCCGCCGCCGGTGCAGCCGCAGGGACGGGCGTCGAGGTGCCCGACATCGCGGTGTCGGGGGTCGAGGCGTCGGGGGGCGGGTGCGACATGCGGGGCTCCAGGGGTGGCGGCGGGACGGGCTGTGTCCGTCGTCACAAGACGGTAGGGATCGTTGAACGATCCGCCAAGAGGGTCGTGGGACCAGGGGCTGGACGGCGCCGCCCGGGCGGGTGATGCTGACGACGTGACCGGGGGCACCGCAGGGACCGGGGGCACCGCAGGGACCGGGGGCACCGCAGGGACCGGGGGCACCGCAGGGACCGGCGCGTGGCTGCGCACCGTCGCGGCCGAGAGCGCGCTGCTGGACCGCAGCAGCACCGCCGAGCGGGTGGCCGACGTCCTCCGGCGCCGGATCACGGAGGGCGACCTCACGCCCGGCACCCGGCTGTCCGAGGAGCAGCTCGTCGGGGCGCTGCGGGTCTCCCGCAACACCCTGCGCGAGGCGTTCCGCCTGCTGACGCACGAGCGGCTGCTGGTGCACCAGCTGCACCGGGGCGTCTTCGTCCCCGAGCTCGACGAGAGCGACCTGGTCGACCTCTACCGGCTCCGGCGGGCCGTCGAGTGCGACGTCGTCCGCTCGCTGACCGACGTCGACGCCGTCCAGCTGCGCCCGCTCCACGACGACGTCGCCGCCGGCGAGTCGGCCGCGGCGCGCGGCGACTGGATCGCGGTCGGCACCGCCAACATGCGCTTCCACCGGCACCTGGTCGGCCTGGCCGGCAGCCACCGCATCGACGAGGTGGCCGCCCGCCTGATGGCCGAGCTGCGGCTCGCCTTCCACGCCGTCGCGAGCCCGCAGGAGCTGCACCGGCCGTACGTCACGCGCAACCGCGACCTGCTCGACCTGCTGGCCCGCGGGGAGCACGAGCGGGCCGCGAAGGAGCTCGAGGAGTACCTGCACGACTCCCAGGCGCAGCTCCTGCTCGCCGTGCAGCGCACCCGCGCCGCCCGCCCGACGGCCGAGGAGCCGACATGAGCGTCACCACCCCCCTGCCCCGCGTCCCCGCCGACGAGGCCGCCCGGGCCACGCCGGCCGACGCCCGCCGCCGCTTCCGCGAGGGCCTCGCCGTCCCGACGACCGGCTGGGCGTCCGGCTACGCCCAGGCCAACCTCGTCGTGCTCCCGCGCGACTGGGCCTTCGACATGCTGCTGTTCGCCCAGCGCAACCCGCAGGCGGTGCCGCTGCTGGACGTCACCGACCCCGGCGCCACCGCGACCGCCGTCGCTCCCGGCGCCGACCTGCGCACCGACGTCCCGCGCTACCGGGTCTGGCGCGACGGCGAGCTCGTCGGCGAGCCGACCGACGTCACGGACCTGTGGCGCGACGACCTGGTCACCTTCGTGATCGGTTGCAGCTTCACCTTCGAGGCCGCCCTGCTGGCGGCCGGCGTGCCGGTGCGCAACCTCGAGCAGGGCCGCAACGTCGCGATGTACCGGACCGACGTGCCGTGCCGACCGGCCGGCCGGCTGGCGGGGCCGCTCGTGGTGTCGATGCGGCCGGTCCCCGCCGGCCAGGTCGTGCCCGCCGTGCAGGTCACCGCCCGGATGCCGCAGGTCCACGGCGCGCCGGTGCACGTCGGGGCGCCCGCGGCGCTGGGGATCGCCGACCTGGGCGCGCCGGACTACGGCGACGCCCTGGACGTCCAGGAGGGCGACGTCCCGGTGTTCTGGGCCTGCGGCGTGACGCCCCAGGCCGCCCTGGCGGCCTCCCGCGCGCCCTTCGCGATCACCCATGCCCCCGGCTCCATGCTCGTCACCGACGTGCCCGACGTGGCCTACCGGCAGCCGTGAGCGGGCCGGGCTGCCTCGTGTGCCACCAGCACGCGGCTCCGCCGCCGGGCGGGCTGCTCGGCGACGACCCGCTCACGGTCACCTACCACCGGCCGCCGCCGCCCGGGGCCGACGTGTACGCCGGGCACCTGCGGGTGACCTCGCGCCGGCACGCGGCCGACCTGGCCGCGCTGGACCCCGACGAGGCGGCCGCCGTGGGGCGCAGCGCGAGCCGGTGGGCGCGGGCGCTGCGGGCCGCCGGCGCGGTGCGCGTCTACAGCGCGACCGTCGGGCACGGCGCCGACCACCTGCACGTCCACCTGCTCCCGCGCTGGCCGGGCACGCCCGACGACGTGCCCTGGCACGCGGTCGACGACGACCCGGGTGGGTGCCGGCTCGACGCGGCAGGGGTCGCGGACCTGGTGGGGCGCCTGCGGGCCTCAGAGCGCGGCGAGGGCTGACCGCAGCCGCAGCAGGTCCTCCTCCGACAGGTCCACGTGGGGGGTCAGGCGCAGCGTGGGCCGGGTCATCTCGCCCGGCGCCCGCTCCACGCCGGCCGCGGTCGTGACGACCCGGTGCTCGGCGAGCAGCCGGGCGCGGGCCTCGACCGGCGCCAGCCCGTCCGGCGGCAGCAGCGCCGTCGTCGCACCGGGCGCGTCGACGGCGTCGCACGCGGTCCAGCCCGGCAGGTCGGCGAGCGCCTCCCGGGTCCGGCGCCCGGCGTCCGCCAGCGCCGCGTGCACCTGCGCGGGCCCGAGCTCGAGGTGCTCGCGCACGGCCTGCGCGAGCCCGAGCCGGCCGGCCACGGAGGCCTCGCGCGACTCCAGCCGGCGCGGGACCGGCGCCTCCCCGGGCCAGTCCTCCTCGCGCAGGGCCGGCCAGACCGGCCGCAGCCGCACCGGCGTGTCGGGCCGCACCGCGAGCAGCCCGACGCCGCGCGGGCCGGCCAGCCACTTGCGGCCGGTGCCGTAGACCGCGTCCGCGCCGATCCCGTCGACCGGCACCTGGCCGAGGGCCTGCGCGAGGTCGCAGAGCACCGGCGTCCCGCGCTCCCGGCAGACCCGGGCGGCCTCCCGCGCCGGCTGGACGAGCCCGCGGTGGGCGGCGGCCACCGTCAGGTGCACCAGCGCGGGGCGCTCGCGCTCCAGCCACGCCGGCAGCGCCTCCACGTCGACGCGGCCCCCGCCGTCGACCGGCAGGGCGGCGACGCGCAGCCCGCGGTCGCGGAACGACGACAGGTTGGGCCCCCACTCGCTCGGCGCGCAGCCGACCGCGTCGCCGGGCTCGACCGGCCAGGCGGCGAGCAGCTGGGCGAGCGCCGTCGACGCGCTCTCCACCAGCCCGACGTCCTCGGGCCCGACGCCGAGCAGGGCGCCGAGGTCGGCCCGCAGGCCGCGGACGACGTCGGCCGCCTCGAGCTCGGCGACGTAGGCCCCGCGCTCGGCCTCGGTCGCCAGGTGCGCGGTGACGGCGACCTGCACCGCGGTGCTGCTGCGCCCGGCCGCGCCGCTGTCGACGTGCAGGTACGTCGAGTCCGCGCGCGCCGCGCGCCAGGTCTGCGGGAGGTCCACCCCGGCATCCTCGCTCAGGACAGGTGCCGCACGAGCTCGCCGAGGCCCTCGACCCGGGCCGCCTCGTCGGCCGGGCCGGCGCCGAGCCGGTCGAGGTGCACCGCCCGCAGCCCGGCGGCGCGGGCCCCGAGCACGTCGACCTCGTGCTCGTCGCCCACGTACAGCACCTGCCCGGGCGGCAGGCCGAGCGCCGCGCACACCCGCAGGAACGCCTCCGGCCGGGGCTTGGTCACGCCGAGCCGCTCGGCGGTGAAGACCGGGCCGACCCGCTCGAGCAGGCCCAGCGCGGCGAGCTTGGCGCGCTGCTGGTCCTCCATCCCGTTGGTCAGCACCGCGGTGGCGAGCCCGAGCCCGTGCACGTCCGCCAGCGCCGCGTCCACGTCGTCGTAGCCGACCCAGGCCCGCTCGTACGCCGCGAGGTAGCCGGCGAAGACCGCGTCGAGCGCCTCGTCGTCGCCGACCGGCTCGCCCAGCAGCGGCAGCAGGTCGCGCAGCCGCCCGCGGCGCTGCTCGGCGAACGACACCCGCCCCTCCCGCCAGGCGGCGAAGTGCCGCTCCTCGGCGGCGGTCCACGCGGCCGCCAGCTCCTCGCTCGGCGGCACCCCGCGGTCGGCCAGCCAGGCGTCCAGCGCGCGCCGCGCCGACAGCGGGTGGTCGAACAGCGTCCCGTCCAGGTCGAACAGCACGGCCGCGAGCGCGCTCACGCCCTGCCCGCCAGCAGGTACGCCTGCGGCACCGTCTCCGGCGGCTCCGGCTCGCGCACCAGCCGGGCCTGCACCGCGAGCCCGGCCCCGCCCAGCAGCGCCGCCACCCGGTCGGGCTGCAGGCGCTGGGCGTCCAGCGACAGGTCGTGGCCGTACGCGCGGGTCAGGTGCCGGAGCTCGTCGCCGACGTGGAAGGCGAGCAGCAGCAGGCCGCCGGGGGCGAGGACCCGGGCGAGCTCGGCCAGCACCCGGGGCAGCTCGGCCGGCGGCGTGTGGATGACGGAGTACCAGGCGACGACGCCCCCGAGGGCACCGTCGGCCACGTCGAGCCCGCCCAGCTCGCCCACCTCGAAGCGCAGTCCGGGGTGGTCCCGCCGGGCGACCGCGACCATGCCCGGCGACAGGTCGACGCCCGACACGTCCAGGCCGAGCCCGTGCAGGTGCGCGGTGATCCGGCCCGGGCCGCAGCCGGCGTCCAGCACCGGCCCGCGCACCCGCTCGGCGAAGGCCCCCAGCACCGCGCGGTCCCAGGTGCTCGCGGCGAGCAGGCCGTCGAGCAGGCGCGCGTAGTCCTCGGCGACGGTGTCGTAGGCAGCCCGCACCTGCGCCAGGTGCTGCTCGCGGGACGCGTCCACGGGGCTCCTCCCGGTCCGGCCCCCGACCGTACGGGCTCGGGTGGAGCACCCGGACAGGTGCTGGACCAACACCTACTCCGTATGCATACTCCGTACATGAACTCCTCCTCCCGGCCCCGCACGTGACCGTCCTCGAGGTCGTCGGGGCGACCAAGACCTACCGCCGCCGCGGCAAGCCCGTGCTCCGCGCGCTCGACGGCCTCGACCTGCACGTGGACGACGGCGGCGTGCACGGCTTCCTCGGCCCGAACGGCTCCGGCAAGACGACGACCATCCGCGTGCTGCTCGGCCTGGTCCGCGCGGACGAGGGCGAGCTGCGCCTGCTCGGCGAGCCGGTGCCCCGCGCCCTGCCGCAGGTCCTGCGCTCCGTGGGCGCGCTCGTCGAGACGCCGCTGTTCTTCCCGACCTCCTCGGGCCGGCTCAACCTGCAGCTGCTCGCCGAGACCGCCGGCGTGAGCCGCTCCCGGGTCGAGGAGTGCCTGGAGATCGTCGAGCTCCGCGACCGGGCCGACGAGCGCTTCAAGGGCTACTCGCTCGGCATGAAGCAGCGCCTGGGCATCGCCGCCGCCCTGCTCAAGCAGCCCCGGCTGCTGATCCTGGACGAGCCGAGCAACGGCCTGGACCCGGCCGGCATCCGCGACGTGCGCGAGCTGGTGCGGCGCCTCGGCGCCGACGGCCACACGACGGTGTTCCTGTCCTCGCACCTGCTCGCCGAGATCGAGCAGGTCTGCGACCACGTGTCGATCATGGCCCGTGGGCGGTGCGTCGCCACCGGGCGCGTCGCCGAGGTCCTCGCGGCCCGCAGCAGCGGCGAGGTCCGGCTGCGCGTCGACGACGACCAGGCGGCCGCCCGCGCGGTCCTGGAGCGCGCCGGCCACCGCGTCGCCGCCGCCGACGGCGCGCTGCGCGTGAGCGAGGTCGGCTCCCCGGCGGAGCTGACCCGGCTGCTCGCCTCGCACGGCCACTACCTGTCCGAGCTCACGCCCGTCGCGGTCGACCTGGAGGCCGCGTTCCTCTCCCTCACCGAGGACGCCGCATGACCGCCACGCTCACCCCCGTCCAGACCCGCCCGGCCGCACCGGAGCCGCTCGGCCGCGGCTCGCTGCTGCGCGCGGAGACCCACCGCTTCCGGTCCCGGCGCTTCCTGCGCCTGCTCGTGCTGCTCGGCGCCGTCGGCTTCGCCGCCGCGCTCGTCCTGGCCTCGACGCAGTTCGCCCAGCCGTCGGCCGCGGGGCTCGCCGACGCGCAGGCACGACTGGACCAGGTCGTCGCGGAGGGCGTCCGCTACCACCAGGAGTGCCTCACCTCCGGCGAGGTCCCGTCCGGCACGAGCCCGGAGGCGTACTGCGGCTCGGCACCCACCGCGGAGGCGTACGGCGGGCCCGAGCAGTTCATCGCCAAGCAGCCGTTCCTGATCGGCGAGGACGGCCTGGACGGGGCGCTCGCCGTGGCGGCGGCGACCGGGGCCTTCGCCTTCCTCATGGGCGCCACCTGGATCGGGGCGGAGTGGTCGAGCCGCTCGCTCGTCGCGCTGCTGTTCTGGGAGCCGCGCCGGCTGCGCGTCATGGCCGCCAAGCTCGCCGTCCTCGTGGGGGCGACCGCGCTGGTCGGGGCGGCCGCGCAGGCGGTGTGGGCCGTGGCCGCCCGCGTCCTGTCCACGACCCGCGGCGACGGACAGGTGCCGCCGGAGCTGTGGAGCACGCTGGCCGGCACCGCGGGCCGCGGCGTGCTGCTCACCGTCCTGCTCGGGCTGCTCGGCTTCGGGCTGGCCCACCTCCTGCGCGGGACGGCGGCCGCGCTCGGCGTCGGCTTCGTGCACCTGGCGATCGTGGAGAACGCGGTGACCAGCGTCCGGCCCGCGTGGCAGGAGTGGCTGCTGACCACGAACGCCAACGCGCTGGTCAAGGCCGGCGGCGGCCGGTACAGCGTGTACGAGGGCTTCTTCGACGCCGACGGCGCGTACCAGTTCGCCTACCGGGAGCACGCCCTCAGCAACCTGCACGGCGGGGTCGTGCTCACCGTGGTGACGCTCACCGTCGTCGGGCTCGGCGTCCTGCTGTTCACGCGGCGCGACCTGAGCTGAGCGGGCCGGCGCGCCCTGTCAGACTCGGGCGGCCCCTCCCCACCAGCACCGGAGCGCCCGTGAGCCTGCTCGACGACGACCCGTACCTGTGCCACGTCTGCGACGGCCGGCGCCCCGCGATGGACACCTGCTCGGCCTGCGCCGGCCGCGGGCGGATCACGAGCATCGGGTTCGTCGGCACGCCCTGGGACGAGGTCGTGCCCGGCCTGTGGGTCGGCGGCCACGACTACCTCGACGAGGCCGCCGGGCCCGGGGTCCAGCGGGCGGTGGTGCGCGACGAGTTCGACGTGGTCGTGTCGCTGTTCTCCCGGGAGGGGCACGGCCCGGACGACTCCGTCGAGCACCACGCGCACCGGATGCCGGACGCGCAGCTCGAGGCGCGGGACCTGGCCGACGTCGACCGCCTCGCCCGGGTCGTCGCCGAGCGGCTCGACGAGGGCAAGCGCGTGCTCGTGCGCTGCCAGGCCGGGCTCAACCGGTCCTCGCTGGTGGCCGCGCTGGCCCTGGTGCACCGCGGGTCGACCCCGCAGGAGGCGATCGACGCGATCCGGGCGGGCCGCAGCCCGAACTGCCTGTTCAACCGGTCCTTTGCGGCCCACGTGCTGGCGGCGGCGGCCCGTACGGACTGACCGGGCGCCGGTCAGGCGGTGAGGGCGCGCACCTGCTCCTGCGACAGGTGGCGGTCGGCGTACAGCAGCAGCTCCGCGGCCGGGTCGGGGTCCTGGCGGTCGGGGCCGCGCCAGGCCAGGGTGAGCCCCGCGCGCTCGACGGCCCGCTGCGACCGCGCGTTGCCCGCCGCGACGACGGCCGTGACGGGCAGCAGCGGCCGCAAGCCCCGCGCGCACCGCCGGCCCGCTGCCGCGACCTCCTGGGCGTACCCCTGCCCCCACGCCTCCGGCCGCAGGCTGAAGGCGAGGTTCCAGGCCGTGGCGGTCGGCAGGCTGCAGCCGCCCACGCCGACGAGCCGCCCGGCGGCCGTGCCCGCCCGGGTCCGCAGGACCCACGGCCCGAGGCCGTTGCGCTGCCAGCCCGCGGTCCAGCGCTGCACGCGGGCCTCGGTCTGCGCGACCGAGGTGTGCCGCAGCAGGGGGTCGTCCCGCCAGACGCGCGGGTCGGAGTAGAGCAGGAACAGCTCGTCCGCGTCGGCGGCGCACGGCCGGCGCAGCGAGAGCCGAGCGGTCCGGCCGTCGTGCAGCGGGCCGGCGACGTCCCCGGGCTCGCGGTCCGCTCCCTGCTGCACCGGCGCAGCACCGTCCCGGTCCGCCGACCGGCGCGGCGCGGGTCCCGTCAGGGCTGCAGGACCAGCCGGCCGGGCACGCTGCCGGCCCGCAGCAGGTCCAGCGCCGCGTTCACCTCGGTCAGCGGCATCGTGGCGGCGACCGGCGGCAGCAGCTGCCCGGCGACGCCGAGGTGCACCGCGGCGGCGAGCTCGGCGTAGGTGTTGCCGACGCTGGCGACGACCCGCTGCTCCGCCACCACCATCGACAGCGGGCTCACCGTCAGCGGGTCGGCGCTGTAGCCCACCAGCACCAGCCGGCCACGGCGCCCCAGGACCTGCACCGCCAGGTCCAGCGTGGCGCGGACCCCGGCCAGCTCGACCACCGCGTCCGCACCCTGACCGCCGGAGAGCCGGTCGACCGCTGCGGGCAGGTCCTGCGGCGTCACCGCGACCGCAGCCCCCAGGCCGACGGCGGCCTCGCGCCGGGCCGCGTCGCGGCTCACCGCGACGACCACCGCGCCGCGCCGGCGCGCCTCCTGCACGACGGCCGAGCCGACGCCACCGGCGCCCAGCACGACCACCACCTCGCCGGGCACCACGTCGGCCTCCGCCAGGGCGTGCACGGCGGTCGCGCCGGCGCAGCACAGCGGCGCGGCCTGCTCGAAGCTCAGCTGCTCGGGCAGCCGGACCAGGCAGCGGGCCGGCACCACGACGTGCTCGGCGAAGGCCCCGTCGGCGGCGAACGCCAGCACCCCGCGCGGGGCCAGGCACAGGTTCTGCCGCCCGAGCAGGCACCAGCGGCACGCGCCGCAGAAGAGGTAGTAGTACACGGCCACCCGGTTGCCCTCGGCCCAGCCGGACACCTGCGAGCCGAGGGCGTCGACGGTGCCGGCGCCCTCGTGGCCCAGCGTCATCGGCACCCGCGAGGGGGCGTACAGCCCGTCGGTGAAGTGCAGCTCGGTGCCGCAGACACCGGCGGCGCGCACCCGGACCCGGACCTCGTCCGGACCCGGCTGCGGGACCGGCACGTCGTCCAGCGACAGCGGGCGGCCAGGGCCGTGGAAGCGAGCAGCGAGCACGGAGCAACTCCCTACGCCGGTGCGGACCGGATCAGGTTCGACGGTCGGCGGGGAACGTCCGCCCTCTCAGCCCGCGCCCGGGCCCCCGTGTTGACGACGCGAGCCTAGGTGCAGCGTCGGCCGCGACGCCCGGCGCCCTCCCGTCGCCCGAGGACGGGCCGCGGCTCAGGACAGGGACGGGGCGGCCGGGGCCTGCTCCCGGAGCGCGGGGGCGCCGGCGTCCTCGCCCTCGTCGTGGCAGGTGCCGCCCCGGTCGTCGCGCTTGGCCCGGTACAGCGCCCGGTCGGCGCGGCTGAGCAGCGTCGAGGCGGACTCCCCCCGGCGCCACTGCGCGGTGCCGGCCGAGCTGGTCTGGCCGGCCGGCAGCCGCGCGCGCCCCTGCGCGAGCAGCTCCGCCACCTGCCGGCACGTGCCGCCGGGCAGCAGCAGGACGAACTCGTCGCCGCCGAGCCGGGCCAGCAGGGCGCCCTCGGGGAGCAGCGCCGACCAGGCGGCGGCCGCGGCGCACAGCAGCTGGTCTCCGGCGGCGTGGCCCCGGGCGTCGTTGACCTTCTTGAAGTCGTCCAGGTCGAGCAGGGCCAGCGCCACCGGGAGGTCCAGGCGCTGGGCCCGCGAGAGCGCCTGGTCGACGTGCCGGTCCAGACCGCGCCGGTTGGGCAGCCCGGTCAGCACGTCGATCTCGGCGTGGCCGGCGGCACGCACCAGCCGGCCCACGAAGCCGCAGAGCGCGGCGAGGACGCCGCCGAGGACGACCGTCACCGACCAGGAGTGCCCGGGCAGCATCGACAGCGTCCCGACGGTCCCCGCGAGCGCCAGGAACAGGTGGAACCACGCGCCGAGCCAGGAGCAGGCCGTGAAGGCGTTGATCACCACGAGCAGGTAGAGCAGGGCGTAGCCGATCGCCGCCAGCCCGCCGCCCGACACCAGGATCCCGCGGGACACCATCAGCCAGGCCAGGACCAGGTGGAAGCTCCAGCGCGGCAGCCGGTCACCGACGCCGAACAGCGCGCCCGAGATGACCAGCGCCACCGCACCCAGTGCCCGCACCTGTCCCACGCCCACGGCCGGCCCGTCGGGCAGCCAGGTCGACAGCACCGCCAGGACGCCGCCGACGGCGAACATCACCGCCGTGCTGTACGCCACCGCCCGCGGGGTGGCGACCGACGGCGCACGACGGAGCTGCGCCCACGAGGTGCGCACCTGCCCTCTCACGCGGGAGCCATCGGCACGACGGCCGGCCCGCTGAAGGCGCCCGGCCCGGCGGCGCCCCCTGTGCCGGGCCTGACGGGCTAGAGCTTCTCCAGCGGCGCGTAGCGCAGCAGCAGCCACTTGCGCCCGGTGCCGGTCCCGAAGTCGACCTCGGCCTGCGCGGAGTCGCCGGCGCCGCGCGTCGCGGTGACGGTCCCCAGCCCGAACGAGTCGTGCGTGACGCGGTCGCCGACGTCGAGCGAGGGCACCGCGCGCAGCCCCGGGCCGGCCTTCCTGCCAAGGGCGGTGCCGGTCACCCGGTGCGCGAGGGTGGTCAGCGCCGGCGTCGAGGCCACCGACGACTCCCCGCGCGCCCAATCGACGACCGCGGGCGGCACCTCGTCGAGGAAGCGCGACGGCGGGTTGTACGACGTCTGTCCCCAGGCGCTGCGCACGTGCGCCCGCGACAGGTACAGCCGCTCGCGGGCCCGGGTGATCCCGACGTAGGCCAGGCGGCGCTCCTCCTGCAGCTCGTGCGCGTCGCCGAGGGTGCGAAGGTGGGGGAAGACGCCGTCCTCCAGCCCGGTCAGGAAGACGACGGGGTACTCCAGGCCCTTCGCGGCGTGCAGCGTCATGAGGGTGACGACCCCGCCGTTGCCGTCGGCGTCGGGGATCGAGTCGGCGTCGGCCACCAGGCTGACCTGCTCGAGGAACTCCGGCACGCCGCCGTCCGGCACCCGCTCGCTGAACTCGCGGGCGACGCCGACGAGCTCGGACAGGTTCTCCACCCGGCTCTCGTCCTGCGGGTCGACGCTGGCCGACAGCTCGGCGAGGTAGCCGGTGCGGTCGAGCACCGCCTCGATCACCTCGGCCGGCGGCATGCCGCCCTGCACCAGGGTGCGCAGCTCGTCCATGAGGTCGGCGAACTCGCGGACGGCCTTGGCCGAGCGGGTCGCCAGCGTCGTCACCTCGCCGCAGCGGCGCAGGGCGTCGGAGAAGCCGATCCGCTCGCGGGACGCGAACGCCTCCAGGCACGCCTCGGCGCGCTCGCCGACGCCGCGGCGCGGCGTGTTGAGCACCCGCCGCAGCGACACGGTGTCGGACGGGTTGGCCAGCACCCGCAGGTAGGCCAGCGCGTCGCGGACCTCCTTGCGCTCGTAGAAGCGCACGCCCCCGACCACCTTGTAGGGCAGGCCGACCCGGACGAACACCTCCTCGAACACGCGGGACTGCGCGTTGGTCCGGTAGAACACCGCGACGTCGTGGGGCTGCACCCCGTGCTCGTCGGTGAGCCGGTCGACCTCGGACGCCACGAAGGCGGCCTCGTCGTGCTCGTTGTCCGCGACGTAGCCGACGACCTGCTCGCCGTCGCCGGCGTCGGTCCACAGGCGCTTGTCCTTGCGGCCCTCGTTCTTGGCGATCACCGCGTTGGCGGCCGTGAGGATGGTCTGCGTCGAGCGGTAGTTCTGCTCGAGCAGGACGACCCTGGCGTCCGGGAAGTCCTCCTCGAACGCCAGGATGTTGCGGATGTCGGCGCCGCGGAACGCGTAGATCGACTGGTCGGCGTCGCCGACGACGCACAGCTCGGCCGTCGGCACCGAGGTGCTCACCCCGCCGCGCTCGCGGCCGACCGAGGCCCCGACGAGCTCGCGCACCAGCACGTACTGCGCGTGGTTGGTGTCCTGGTACTCGTCGACGAGGACGTGCCGCCAGCGCCGCCGGTAGTGCTCCGCGACGTCCGGGAACGCCTGCAGCAGGTCGACGGTCGTCATGATCAGGTCGTCGAAGTCCATCGCGTTGGCCTCGCGCAGGCGGGCCTGGTAGCGCGCGTACACCTCGGCGACCTGGCGCTCGGCGTCGTTGGCGGCCTTGGCCATCGCGCTCTCGTGGTCCACGAGCTCGTTCTTCAGGTCGCTGACCTGGTTGCTCAGCGACCGCGCCGGGAAGCGCTTGGGGTCGAGGTCGAGCTCGCGGCAGACCAGGGTCATGAGCCGCTGGCTGTCCGCGGAGTCGTAGATCGAGAACGTGCTGGTGAAGCCCAGCTTCCTGGCCTCGGCCCGCAGGATGCGCACGCAGGCGGAGTGGAACGTCATGACCCACATGGCCCGGGCCCGCGAGCCGACGAGCGCCGCGACGCGCTCGCGCATCTCGGCGGCCGCCTTGTTGGTGAAGGTGATGGCCAGGACCTCGCCCGGCTGGACCCCGCGCGCGCCGAGCAGCCACGCGATCCGGGTCGTCAGCGCCTTGGTCTTGCCCGAGCCGGCGCCGGCCACGATGAGCAGCGGCGAGCCCTCGGCGACGACGGCCTCGCGCTGCTGCGGGTTGAGCCCCTCGAGCAGCCGGTCCGCGCGGTCCACCGGCCGCGGCGGGGCCAGCACGGCCGGGCCGTGGTCGTCGTCGAACAGGGCCTCGCTCATGCGTTCGATCCTACGGCGGGACGGACGCGGCGCAGCGCGCCGGACCCGCGACCGCGAGGGCAGGCTGCGCGGGGGAGGCACACCTCATGGAGCTCACCAAGCACGCGCACGCCGCCGTGTCGCTGACCGAGGCCGGCCGCACCGTCGTCCTGGACCCGGGCACCCTGACGCCGGACGCGCACGACCTGATGGCCCGCGCGGAGGCGGTGCTGCTCACCCACGACCACGTGGACCACTTCGACCGCGACGCCGTCCTCGCCGCGCTCGCCGCGCACCCGCAGCTGGTGGTCCACGCGCCCGCGGGCGTCGCGGAGCAGCTGCCGGGCCACGGGAGCCGGGTGCGCGCCGTCGCGCCCGGCGACGCGTTCGACGTGGCCGGCCTGCAGGTCGCGGTCGTCGGCGGCGAGCACGCCGTCATCCACGCGGACCTGCCGCGCACGGCCAACGTCGGCTACCTGCTCGGCGGGCGGGTGTACGACCCGGGCGACGCCTACGCCGCGCCCGGCGTCCCGGTCGACACGCTGCTGCTGCCGACCAGCGGTCCCTGGACCAAGACCGGCGAGGCGGTGGACTTCGTGCGGGCCGTGTCGCCGCGCCGGTGCGTCTCGTTCCACGACGCGCTGCTCAACGACCTGGGCCGGCACCTCGCCCAGACGTTCCTGGGCGAGGACGGGCTGACCAGGGTGCCGCTGCTGGTGCTGGACGTGGGCGAGTCGGTGACGCTGTAGGCGGCCCGCAGACCGGGCCGGCCGCCGCGTGGCGGCCGGCCCGGGACGGCACCTGGCTCAGGAGGCGGACAGGCCGCCGCCGGCCGTGAGCGCGCCGAGCAGCTGGTGGCACTGCAGCGCGCGCTGGGAGTCCTGCTCCTGGCACTGGGTCAGGAACTGCTTGACGTCGTCGTGTCCCTCGGCGTCCTTCAGGTACGTCGCGTACGCCGTCGCGGCCTTGAGCGCGTGGTACTGGATCGTGACGAGGTCGTACACGAGGTCGTCGGCGGGGCTGTGGGTCTCGCTGGTCATGGTTCCTCCTGCGCGTCGGGTGGGGGCAGGTAGCCGCTACCCGCGCGGGCGGGGCTGACGCAGCAGCCGCCAGAGGCCGACCGCGCCGAGCAGCGCGACGACGAGGAACAGCACGGCCGGGACGACCTCGCCGCGCCGGACGCCCGTGACGCCGATGACCAGGCCGAGCACGAGCGCGACGAGCGCCTGGGCCGAGCCGGGCGGGAAGCCGCGGGTCGGCCGGCCGCCGCGCACGTCCGGACGCCCCGCCACGAGCACCTCCGACCCCGCACCAGCCCCCGGTGGCTCCGCGTCCCCGGCCATGATGTTCTACGTCGACGCCTGCCGGGCGCGGCGGCGGCACCACGGACGGGAGCAGGGCATGGAGCAGGTGCAGGTCGAGCGGGCCCTCGTGGTGGTGGCCCACCCGGACGACGTCGACTTCGGGGCCGGCGGCACCATCGCGACCTGGACCGACGAGGGCATCGCGGTCACGTACTGCATCGCCACCGACGGCGACGCCGGCGGCTTCGACCCCGCGGTCCCCCGCGACCAGATCGGCGGCATCCGCCAGGCCGAGCAGCGCGCGGCCGCCAAGGAGGTCGGCGTGGAGGACGTCGTGTTCCTCGGCTACCCCGACGGGCAGCTCACGCCGAGCTTCGACCTGCGGCGCGACGTCTCCCGGGTCATCCGGCAGGTCCGGCCGCAGCGGCTGCTCATGCAGTCGCCCGAGATCAACTGGGAGCGCATCGGCGCCTCCCACCCGGACCACCGCGCCGCGGGCGAGGCGGCGCTGTGCGCCGTGTACCCGGACGCCCGCAACCCCTTCACCCACCTCGAGCTGGCGGCCGAGGGCCTCGAGGCCTGGTCGGTCTCCGAGACCTGGGTGATGGCGATCGGCGCGGGCGCGGACCGCTTCGTCGACGTCACCGACGTCTTCGACCGCAAGGTCGCGGCGCTGCGCCGGCACGAGTCGCAGACGGCCCACATGGAGGACCTCGAGGGGATGCTGCGGATGTGGCTCGGCCGCAACGCGAAGGCCGCAGGCCTGCCCGACGGCCGGCTGGCCGAGGGCTTCCGGGTCGTCGACACGCGCTAGCCGGCCGGCCGTCCCAGCCCGGCCACGAGCTCGCCCCCGGGCAGGTCGGCGAGGGCCGGACCCGGCAGCACCAGCTTGGAGCGCCGCAGGCCGCTGCCGACCACGACCTGCGGCGCCTCGACGACGGCGGCGTCGACGAGCACCGGCCAGCCGCCCGGCAGCCCCAGCGGCGTGATCCCGCCGTGCTCCATCCCGGTGGCCCCGACCGTCTGCTCCCGCGGCGCGAAGGACGCCTTGCGCACGTCGAGGCGCCGCCGCACGACGCCGTTGACGTCCGCGCGCGTGGTCGCCAGCACCAGGCAGGCCGCCGTGCGGACGTCCTCGCCGCGGCGGCCGGCGACCACCACGCAGTTGGCCGACTCGGCCAGGGCGATCCCGTAGGCCGCGCAGAAGGCCTCGGTGTCGGCGAGCGCCGCGTCGATCGCGGCGACCTGCACCCCGGCCGCCCGGGGCCAGCGCTCGAGCAGCGCCCGGACCGGCTCCGCGAGCAGGTCGGGCCGGTCGAGGGCGGGGACGAGGTCGAGGCGGCCGAGCACGCCCGGACCGTAGCGCCGGCCTGTCACGATGGCCGCATGAGCACCCTGAGCGGCCCCGAGATCGCCGAGGCGGGCCTGGCCGACTGGACGTACCTGCGGGACGGGCTGCACACGCGGCTCACGGCCGACTACGCCACCGGGCTCCGGCTGGTCGCCGCGATCGGGGCCACCGCGCAGGAGCTGGACCACCACCCGGACCTCGACCTGCGCCACGGCCACCTCGACGTCCACCTCACCAGCCACGACGCGCGCGGCGTGACCCGGCGCGACCTCCGGCTCGCCCGCCGGGTCAGCGAGCTCGCCGCCGCGGAGGGCGTCCCGGCGTCGCCGCAGGCGGCCCGGCTCGTCGAGATCAGCCTCGACACGCCGGACCGCGAGGCCGTGCTGCCGTTCTGGCAGGCGGTGCTCGCGGTGGCCGCACCGGGTCCGGGCCCGGAGGAGCTGCGCGACGACGTCCTGCCGACCCTGTGGTTCCAGCAGTCCGGTCGCGAGGAGCCCCGGCAGCGGTTCCACCTGGACCTGTGGGTCGCGCCCGAGGTGGTCGAGGACCGGATCGCCGCGGCGGTCGCGGCCGGCGGGGTGCTGGTCAGCGACGCGGAGGCGCCGGCCTTCTGGGTGCTGGCCGACGCCGACGGCAACCACGTGTGCCTGTGCACCTGGCAGGACCGCGACCCCGGCTGACCCACCCGGGCGGGCTCGCGCCCGCAGCAGCGATAGGGTGTCGCCAGTGCTCGACCACGGGCACCGCAGTCCCCTGCACAGCTCGGTCCCCTGACCGCCGCGGCGACCGGTCGCCGGCCCTGTCGCCGCGTGGACGAGCCGACCCGTCCCGGCGGGCCGGTCCCCGACGTGGCCGGCCGCTCGCACCGACACGTCCCACGTCGCGTGCGCGGGCGAGCAGGGGCTCCCCGCCCGCGGGCGGTCCGTGGACCGGGCCCGGCACCACGGCCGAGCAGGACGTCCGGCGGCGCAGGCCGGCAGGACAGCAGAGGAGAGCGCATGGCCACACGAGACCGGCGTCCGTCCCGACCCCGGACGTCCGGCGGCGCGACGGCCCGGGCCGCGCGCAGCCCGGAGCCCGCGGGCGTGCTGCCCGTGCTGGCCAAGGCGGTCCGCGACATCGAGGTGGCCGTGCAGCGCGGGCGGGTCCGGCCGTCGACGCACGAGACCTTCCAGGCCGTGGCCCTGCTGGTGCGCGAGGAGCGCGGGCGCGTGCAGGCCGCCGAGACCGGCGAGTCGCACCGCGCCGAGCAGCTCAAGCGCATCGACGGGGTCGCCACGATCCTGGCGCGGACGGCGGCCCGCGAGGGCTCGCTGCTCGCCCTGCTCACGGACGACGCCGAGGTGCTCCCCGGCACGCGGATGCTGCTCGGCGAGATGCGGGCCGCGGCCGGGCTCGAGCAGGACGCGGCGCCCGAGCCCGCGCGCGCCGCCCCGGCCCCCAGCACCCCCGCGCCCCGTGCCGAGCGCCAGGTCGTCCCCCGGTCGGTCATCTCCCGCCAGCTGGCCAACCCCTTCCTCGAGCCCGACTTCTCGGCCGCCGGCCCGGCGGCGCCCCGCCCGCGGCTGCTGTCGAACTGGGAGCTGCTCAACCCGCTGCTGCGCTCGTTCGAGAACGCCTCCGGCGGCGCGACCTCCTGCATGGCACTCCCGCCGCCCGGCGACCTGTCCACCCCGTCCGGCCGCGAGCTCATGCCCCACCAGGCGCGCCTGGTCGCGGCCGCCGAGGAGGGCCACCGGACGTTCCTGCTGGCCGACGAGCCCGGCCTGGGCAAGACCGCGCAGGCGCTGCTCGCCGCGGAGGTCACCGGCGCGTACCCGCTGCTGGTCGTCGTCCCCAACGTCGTCAAGACCAACTGGGCGCGCGAGGTCGAGCTGTGGACGCCGGGCCGCACGGCCACCGTCGTGCACGGCGACGGCGACTCGGTCGACGGCTTCTCCGACGTCGTCATCGTCAACTACGAGGTGCTCGACCGGCACGTCGGCTGGCTGGGCTCGTTCGGGTTCCGCGGGATGGTCGTCGACGAGGCCCACTTCATCAAGAACAAGGGCTCCCAGCGCTCCCGGCACGTGCTCGAGCTCTCGCACCGGCTCCGGCTGCGCACCGTCCGGCCCCTGCTGATGGCCCTGACCGGGACGCCGCTCATCAACGACATCGAGGACTTCCTGGCGATCTGGGAGTTCCTCGGCTGGGTCGACGACGACGAGCCGAGCCCGCAGCTGCTGGCCGCGCTCGAGACCCACGAGCTGACCCCGGTCGACCCCGGCTTCTCCCCCGCCGCGCGCTCCGCGGTCATCGACATGGGCATCGTGCGCCGCCGCAAGGTCGACGTCGCCGCCGACATCCCCGCGCGGCGCATCGCCGACCTGCCCGTCGAGCTCGACGGACCCCTCGGCCGCTCGATCCGCGACTCCGAGCGGGTGCTGGCCCGCCGCCTGGTCAAGCGCTACCGCAGCGCGCTCGAGGCCCGGACGTCCGGCGCGACCGTCGAGGGCATCGACCACGACCTCGTCCGCCGGGTCGCCGGCTGGGAGCGGCAGGACACCGACGACCAGGCCACCGGGGAGAACGTCTTCACGATGCTGCGGCGCATCGGCCAGGCCAAGGCCGTGCTCGCGGCCGACTACACCGCCCAGCTGGCCCGCAGCGTCGGCAAGGTGGTGTTCTTCGCCAAGCACGTCGACGTCATGGACCAGGCCGAGGAGCTGTTCGCCCAGCGCGGCATCGGCTACGCCTCGATCCGGGGCGACCAGAGCTCGCGCACCCGGCAGCAGAACATCGACGCGTTCGTCGAGGACCCGGACGTCGCCGTCGCGGTCTGCTCGCTGACCGCCGCGGGCGTCGGCCTCAACCTGCAGGTGGCCTCTGACGTCGTGCTCGCCGAGCTGTCCTGGACCGACGCCGAGCAGACCCAGGCCATCGACCGCGTGCACCGCATCGGCCAGGACCAGCCGGTCACCGCGTGGCGCATCATCGCCGCGCAGACCATCGACGCCCGGATCGCCGAGCTCATCGACAGCAAGGCCGGCCTCGCGGCCCGGGCGCTCGACGGCTCCGACGAGGACCTCCCGTCCTCGGTGGACGTCCAGCTCGAGGCGCTGGTGGGCCTGCTCACCGACGCCCTGCGCGCCGAGGACGGGCCCGCCTGAGGCCGGCGGGGCATACGATCCCGCACGTGCTCCCCCTCGCTGCGCGTCCCGGCCCGGACCTCCGATGAGCGGCGGGCTGGTCGCCCTGCTGGACGACGTGGCCGTGCTGGCCCGCGCGGCCGCCGCGTCGGTGGACGACGTCGCCGCCGCCGCGTCGCGCGCGAGCGCCAAGGCCGCCGGCGTCGTGGTGGACGACGCCGCCGTCACGCCGCAGTACGTCCAGGGGCTGGCCGCCGAGCGCGAGCTGCCGATCATCCGGCGGATCGCCCTCGGGTCGCTGCGCAACAAGTTCCTGTTCATCCTGCCGGCCGCGCTGGTGCTGAGCCAGTTCCTGCCGTGGCTGCTGACGCCGATCCTCATGCTCGGCGGGACCTACCTCGCCTACGAGGGCGCCCACAAGGTCTACGAGCGGTTCGGCGGCGGGCACGCGGAGCACGGCGAGGCCGACGCGCCGAAGCTCATCGACGAGGACACCGTCGTCACCGGCGCCGTGCGCACCGACTTCATCCTCTCCGCCGAGATCATGGTCATCGCCCTCAACGAGGTCTCCGACCAGCCGATCGTCGCCCGCGCGATCATCCTCGCGATCGTGGCGCTGGGCATCACCGTCCTGGTCTACGGCGTCGTCGGACTGATCGTGAAGATGGACGACGTCGGCCTCAGCCTGGCGCAGCGCTCGTCGCCGCGCGTGGCGCGCTTCGGCCGCGGCCTGGTCCAGGCGATGCCCAAGCTGCTGGCCGTCATCTCCGTCGTGGGGACCGCCGCGATGCTGTGGGTGGGTGGCCACATCCTGCTCGTCGGCACCGAGGAGCTCGGGTGGCACGGCCTGTACGACGTGGTGCACCACCTCGAGGAGGCGGTGCACGACGCGACGGGCGCGCTCGGCGGCGTGCTCGGCTGGCTGACCAACACCTTCGCGAGCGCGGTGGTGGGCGCCGTGGTCGGCGGCGTCGTGGTGGCCGTGCTGCTGCTCGTCGCCCGGGTGCGCGGGCGCTCAGCCGCCGCCCACTAGCTCACAGGTCCTTGCGCGCGAAGGACACCGCCGAGAGCCCCCAGACCATCGCCACCCAGAGGACGGCCCAGAGCAGGTAGGTCGCCGTCAGCGGCGCCGTGCTGAGGAACGGGAACGCCTGCCCGTCGGCGTCGCCGAACTGCAGCAGCGCCGACGGGTCCTGGAAGGCGTGCATGGCGCCCCGCCACAGCCCGTCGGTGGGGAGCAGCACCCGCGAGACGCTGCCGACCCGGGCCACGGCCTCGTTGCCGAGCGACGCCCCGACCCCGCCGACGACCCCCGCGACCCAGGTCGTGCAGAACAGGCCGACCGCGACGACCCCGGAGGCCATCGGGGAGACGGCGGTCGACAGCAGCAGGGCGAGGGTGAGCAGCACCGCGGTCTGGGCGGCCAGCAGGGCGAGCGCCGCCGCGGGCGCGGGCGGCCAGTAGTCGACCGTGAGCCGGACGACGACGATCTGGGCGAGCCCGGCGAGGACGACGAAGCCGCCGCCGAAGGCCACCAGCCCGAGCCACTTGCCCAGCAGGAACGCGGAGCGCCGGACCGGGCGCGCGAGCACGGCGAGCGCGATGCCCGACTCCGTCTCGCCCGACAGCGTCGGCCCGGCGAGGAAGGCGGTGCCCAGCGCGGCGACGAGGCTGTAGCCGAACATCACCAGGTTGAGCACGATGGACGCCGTCAGGCGGGCCTCGCCGCTGGTGAGCGCGCTGCCGCCCGACTCGGCGGCGAGCCGCGAGAAGCCCCAGCCGCTGAGCCCCAGCAGCACGGCGGTGAGCAGCGCGAGGGCGAGCAGCACCCGGCGGCGGGACGCCTCCCGCAGCGTGAGCGCGGCCACGGTGAGCACGGTGCGGGCGGTCGTCACCGGGCACCTCGCTCCCGGTCGGCCGCGCCGTCGCGCAGGATGCCGAGCAGGCGGTCCTCCAGGCTGATCCGCGACGGCTCGACGGCGTGCACGCGTACGCCGAGGGCCGAGAGGTCGCGCACCAGGTCCGGGACGGCGCTGCCGTCGTCGCCGGGCGGCAGGGACACCGTGGACCAGTCGCCGACCCGCTCCACGGGGCCGGTGGCCCGCAGCCGCGCCTCGGCCGCGGGTCCCACACCGGTGAGGTGCAGCCGCAGCTCGCGCTGGCCGAGCAGCTCGGTGAGCGTGCCGGCGGCGGCGACCTGTCCGCGGTCGAGGACGACCACGCGGTCGCAGACCCGCTCGACCTCGCCGATGAGGTGGGAGTTGAGCAGCACCGCCACGCCGCGCGCGCGCAGGCCCAGCACGACGTCGCGCACGTCGGCGCGGCCGAGCGGGTCGAGCGCGCTCGTCGGCTCGTCGAGCACGACGAGCTCCGGGCCGGCGACGAGGGCGACCGCCAGGCCCAGGCGCTGCTGCATGCCCTTGGAGAATCCGCCCACCCGGTCGCCGGCGCGGTCGGCGAGCCCGACCAGCGCCAGGCACTCCCGCTGCTCCCGCGCCGCGACGTCGATCCCGGACAGCTGCACGTGCAGCACCAGCACCTCGGCCGCGCTGAGCCACGGCTGGTAGCGGAACAGCTCCGGCAGGTAGCCGACCCGGGCCCGGGCCGCCGGGTCGGAGGCGGCGCGGCCCAGCAGCAGCACCTCACCGGCGTCCGGGCGGACCAGCCCGAGCAGCATCTTGATGACCGAGGTCTTGCCGGCGCCGTTCGGCCCGAGCAGCCCGACGACCTCGCCGCGCCCGACCTGGAGCGACACGTCCTCGACCGCCTGCCGGCGGCCGTACCGCTTGCGCAGCCCGGAGCACCAGACCGCGGGCGCGGGCGGCAGCGCGCCGACGAGCTCCGCGGCCTCGCGGACCGCGACGTCGTCGGGCGCCGTCGCGCCGGGGACGGTCACGACAGGTCCCGGGCCACGTCCAGCACCTCGTCGTCGCCGAGCGACCCGGCCACGACGGTGACGACGCCGCGGTCGACCCACACCACGGCCGCGAGCGACCGGTCGCGGGTCTCCAGCACCGTCGCGGGCACGCCGTCGACCTCGTCCGGCCGGGTGGTGACCTCGTCCTCGGGCACCGGCAGGGGCAGCGTGGACCCGTCGGCGGCGAAGGTCCGCAGCTGCGCGGCGACGCCGTCCGGCAGGCCCGGCAGGGACAGCAGGTAGTCGCGCACCACCTCGAAGGGCGCCCCGGAGGAGAACGCCGTGGGCGCGACGGCCCGGCCGACGACCAGGGCGGGCGCGCCGGCCGCCGACGTCCACACCTGGGCCGCGCCGGGGCCGGCGACGAGCCGCACCGCGGTCCCGTCCAGGCCGGGCGGCGGTGTCGGGAGCGGCTCGCCCGCGGCGTCCGCGGCGCGGGCCGCCCGCTCGGCCGAGAAGGTGAACGTGGCGCTGACCCGGCCGCCGACCTGGTGCACCGGATCGCCGACGACCCCGCGGGGCAGGTCGGCCACCCGCGGCACGTCCAGGCCGGTCTCGGCGGCCGCCGCGGCCGCGTCGGGCACCTCGTGGACGTCCGGCTCGCCGTTGGCGACCAGCTCGCCGTACGCGCCGAGGTCGGGCAGGGCCACGAGGTCGGCGGTCGTGACGCTGACCGGCGCGACCTGTTGGGTGCGGAACACCTGCAGCCAGTCGTTCGCGGCCGCGGTGCCGGCGCCGGCCAGGACCAGGCCGACGGCCAGCGCGGCGGCGGCCGGGCGGGTCACGGGGGCGCGGCGCCGGCGACGCGGCAGCGACCGGGGCGCGGGCGCGGGCGCGGGCGCGGCGGTCGACAGCCGGCGCCAGGCGGCGTCGACGTCGGCGCCGTCCCCGGTCGCCAGGGCAGCGCCGACGAGCGCGGCGTCCTCGCGCACGGCAGCCAGCGCGGGCAGGCAGGTGGGGCAGCCGGCGACGTGCTGCCGGTCGAGGTCGGCGACGCCGGCGGGCTCGTCGAGCAGCCGCCGGAGCACGCCGTCAGCGGGATGGCGCACGGTCCAGCTCCTTGCGCAGGGCGAGCTCGGCGCGACGCACGGTCGTGCCGACGCTCGTGGGGGACAGACCGAGCGCCGCGGCGACGTCGGCGTAGCTCAGGCCGCTGTGGCGCAGCACGAGCGCCACGGCCTGCGTGCGGGGCAGCTGCCCGAGGGCGGCGCGCACCCGGCTGCGCTCCTCGCGGGACACCACCACGTCCGCGACGTCCGCGACGACGGTGTCGGCGCCGGACGCGACGGCCTCCTCGCGGGAGGCGCGGCGGCGGCCCGAGCGCAGCAGGTTCAGCGCCGTGTGGGCGGCGGCGACGCTCAGCCAGCCGCGCGCCTCGGCCGCCGGCACCGACGAGCGTCCGAAGGACAGGAACACCTCCTGCGCGACGTCCTCGGCGCTGTCGCGGGCGCCGAGCACCCGTGCGGCGACGCCGACGACCAGCAGGTAGTCGCGGCGGAAGACCTCGGCCAGGTCGGGCCGGACGGACACGGGGCCCGCAACGGCCCGCGTCCCGCCGGTGCCGGGCACCGGGACGGTCACGGGCGCCGGCCGTCCCTCCTGCAGCAGCTCCATGCCCCTGGAGCACCGCCGGCGGCCCGCGTGTGACATCCCGGCCGGTGCACGTCGCTACCGGGCCGAGCGCGCCGGTGCCCGCGAGCCCGGGGGCCTGCGCTGCGGAGGCAGTGCGGCCGGCGGCGCGTCGTACGCCCGGCGCACGGTCCGGTCGCAGGCGGCGCCGTACAGCCGCCCCTCCTGCGCCTTGACGGCGGCCACCAGCACGATGCTCACGACGACGAGCAGCGACCACGACCCGAGCTTGGCCACGTGGACGACGGTCCACACGGACTCCTGCGAGGGGTACTGCCAGGCGCGCAGGAAGGTCGCGCCGTTCTCGGCGACCCACAGGAAGAAGCCGATGAGGACGAACGAGAGCGCGAGCGGCATGGCGTAGCGGCGCCGCCCCACCGTGAAGTGCACCCGGGCGGCGCGCGTCACGACCAGCAGCAGCGCCGCGAGCGGCACCCGCGCGTCCCAGGTGACGTGGGAGGTGAAGAAGTTCAGGTACACGAGCCCGGCCACGCCGGCCGTCGCCAGGGTGCGGTAGCCGGTGATGCGCAGGTCCAGGCGCCGCCAGGCCTGGCAGACGTAGCTGCCGACGGCGGCGTACATGAAGCCGCTGTAGAGCGGCACGCCGCCGACCGAGACGGAGCCGGTGTCGGGGTAGGACCACGAGCCCTGCCGCACCTTGAACAGCTCGAGCGCCAGCCCGACCAGGTGGAAGGCGGCGATGACGCCCACCTCGCGCCCGGTCTCCCACCGCACCAGCCACAGCACGAGCGTGACCGCCAGGCACCACAGCAGCAGCGCGTCCGCGGGGTCGACCGGCAGCGGGACGACGCGCACCAGCGCCAGGCCGAGGAAGAACAGGACGGCGAACAGGCAGCACTGCGCCTCCACCCACCCGAAGCGCAGCAGCTGCCTCATGGGCGGGAGGCTACGGCGCGGCGGCGGGGCGCAGGCCCGCCAGGCAGAGCTCGAGGTGGCGCCGCCAGTCCAGCCCCGCGGTGGACGTCGGGGTCTCGCGGATCCCGCGCAGCGCGACCAGCACGCCCACGAGGTCGCCGACGGTGACGTCGCCGCGGCAGGCCCCGTGCCGCTGGGCGTCGGCCACGAGCGCCGCCATCCGGTCGTCCAGGCGCGCCCGCAGCTCCTGGACCGCCGGCGAGCTCCACAGCCGCAGCGCGCAGCCCCGCGGGCTCGCCTGCACCTCCGCGACGGTGCGCACGAACGTAGCGAGTCCCGTCCCGGCGGGCAGCGCGCGCGCCCGCTCGGCCTCGTCGAGGTAGACCGCCAGCAGGTCCGACAGCAGCGCCTCGAGCAGCGCCTCACGGGAGGGGAAGCGCCGGTACACGGTGGCCACGCCCACCCCCGCACGGCGCGCGACGTCCTCCAGCCCGGCGCTCAGGCCGTGCTCGTGGAACACCTCGGCGGCGGCGCTGAGCACCCGCTCGCGGTTGGCCGCGGCGTCGCGGCGCAGCGGGCGGGCCTGCACGCTCAGCGGCCCGTGCGGCTGAGCAGCGTGCCCGAGGCCACGACGGCGAGCTCGGGGTGCCGCACCTCGCCCTCGAGCTCCTCGGACTCGGGGGCGCGCGCGACCGGGACGAGCAGCGCCACCAGGGCCGCGACCGCCGAGCAGGTGGCCAGCACCGCGAACCCGTGCGTGTAGCCGGCCTCGACGGGCAGCCCGTCGGCCCGGGCGCCCGCGGTCACCACGGAGCCCAGGACGGCCCCGCCGATCGCCCCGCCCACGGTGCGGATGTTGGCGTTCATGCCGCTGGCCACGCCGGTCTGCGAGCGCGGCACGGCCTCGACGACGAGGTTCGACATCGCGGCGAAGGCCAGCCCGAACGCCGTCCCGCCCACCACGGTGGCGGCCAGCACCTGCCAGACCTGCTCGTGCACGACGGCCAGGCCCAGCTGCGAGACGGCGGCGAGCGCCGCGCCGACGACCAGCAGGCGCTTGGAGCCGTACCGGGCCGCCAGCCGGCCGGAGAGCAGGCCGGCGGTGAAGGTGGCCAGCGACTGGGGCAGCAGCAGGAGCCCCGACGCGGTCACCGTGGCCCCGAACCCGTAGCCGGCCCGCTCCGGCGTCTGCAGGAACTGCGGGATGAACGCGAAGCCGGCGTACATGCCGACACCGAACAGCAGCGACACGAGGTTGGTGGTCCAGACCGCCGGCAGGCGCATCATCCGCATGTCGATCAGGGGCGCGTCGCTGCGCAGCTCGGTGCGCACCCACAGGGCGCACAGCAGCACGGCGGAGGCGAGCAGGCCGACGGTGAGCGGCGAGGTCCACCCCCAGTCGCGGCCCTGGCTGACCGGGAGCAGCAGGCAGACCAGCCACGAGGACAGCAGCACCGCCGCCCGCAGGTCGATCCGGCCCTCGGTGCGCACCGGCGAGGGGGGCACGAACAGCCATGCGGCGAGCCCGGCGACGGTCGTGAGGCCCATGGGCAGCCAGAACAGCCAGTGGTAGTTCAGCGCCGCGACGAGCGGACCGGCGACCACGAGGCCGACCGCCCCGCCGACCGCCAGCAGCGCCGCGGCGGTGCCGATCGCCCCGGCGACCTTCTCGCTCGGGAACTCGTCGCGGATGATCCCGAAGGTCAGGGGCAGGACGCCGCCCCCGATGCCCTGGACGACGCGGGCGAGGATCATCACCTCGATCGTGGGCGCGACCGCCGCGATGAGCGAGCCGACGGCGAGCGCGGCCAGCGCCGCGACGAGCATCCGCTCCTTGCCGACCTTGTCGCCGACCCGCCCGACGATCGGCGTGAACACCGACGCCGACAGCAGGTACGCGGTCAGCAGCCAGGTGACCGTCCGCTGGTCGGTCTCCAGCGCCGCCTGGATCGTCGGCAGGACGGGGTTGACCATCGACTGCAGCAGCGAGAAGGCCGAGACGCCGGCGCAGAGCACGACGTAGGTCAGGCGGAAGTCGGTACGCGTGCGTGACAAGGGACGTGCTCCGGGGTCGCGGGGGTGCCCCGACGGTACGCCAGAAGCGGAGGCACGCCTCCGCATCCGGGCCCGGTGTGGCCAACGGCACGCTCAGGACGCGCCGGGCACCAGGCAGACGGCGTCGACGGTCCGGTGGCCCCACTGCTGCACGGCGCTGCCCACCTCGCGCCAGCCGCGACGGGCGTAGAAGGCCCGGGCGGCGCTGTCGGGGTCGACGAGCAGCACCGCGAGGCGGCCGAGCCCCTCGGCCCGTTGCACGGCGTGCCCGAGCAGGGCGGTCCCGGTGCCGACGACAGTGCGGTCGGTGAACAGCCGCGACACCACCGCCAGGCCGGCCGGGCCGCGTCCGGTCGCCCGGCTCCAGACCTCCAGCGCCCCGGCGTCGGTCGGGGAGTCCGCCGGGTGCAGGGCGACGTGGCCGAGGACGCGGCCGCCGCCCGTGGCGACCAGCCCGATCAGTTCGGTCGGCGCGGCCAGCCAGTCGGCGCTCACCGCCGCCGCCCGCACCGGGTAGCCCTCCCGCTCGTGCGTGCGCTGCAGCAGCACGAGCAGCGCCGGCAGGTCGCCCGGCGCGCGGTCGCGCAGGTGCGGGCTCACGCGTACGGCAGGCCGGTGCCGAGGGCGGCCGCGGCGGCCAGCCCCAGCACCAGCGCCGCACCGGCCCGCGTGACGTGCACGAAGCAGACGGCGGCGAACCACAGCGGCCACACCGGGAAGCCCGGCGGCGGCTCGTCCGGCCGGCCGTCGCGGAACGCCTCGAGCACCTTGGCCAGCGTGGGCAGCGCCAGCGCGACCGCCAGGACCGGCCAGGGCAGCGCGCCGACGAGCACCGCGACTCCGGTGGAGACGTAGAACGAGACGAGCAGCCCCTGCGTGAACGCCCGGGCCCGCGGCTCGCCGAGCAGCACCGGCAGCGTGCGCGTCCCGGTCGGCTCGTCGTACGGGATCTTGTCGATGTGCTTGCCCATGAGCACGGTGGTGCACAGCAGGCCGTACGGGACGCTCGCGACCCAGACCTGCCAGGGCAGCTCGCCGACCGCGGAGAAGTAGGTGCCGGCGATCATCAGCGGGCCCCAGGTGAGGAGCACGTCAGGCTCGCCGAGGCCGCGCTTCTTCAGCCGCAGCGGCGGGGCGGTGTAGGCGTAGGACAGGAACAGGCCCGTCAGCGCGAAGGCGACCACCGGCCAGCCGCGCTCGCGCCACAGCACCAGCATGATCACCAGGTCGGCGAGGTTGGTGGCCAGCACCGCGCCGAGCAGCTGCCGGCGGGTCACGAGCCCGGACAGGAACGGGTGCGGGGCGTACAGCGCCCGCGGGTAGTGCTCGGTGTCCAGCCCGACGTCGGTGTCGGCCAGGTCGTTGAGCAGGTTGTTGCTGGTGTGGGCCAGCGTGATGCCGAGCAGCGCCAGCGCCCAGAGGCCGAGCGAGAAGCCCTCCGCCCGGACGGCGAGCAGGCCGGCGACGAGCCCGGCGAGGACCGTCATCGGCAGCACCGCGGCGCGCGTCACGACCAGCCAGCGGGTGACGCCGTCGAGCTCGGCGACCGGCCGGTCCGGTGGCGGGTTGGTGGTGCGCAGCGCGTAGACCCAGGCCCCGCGGCGGCCGGGCCGGGGCGGGGCGAGCAGGCGGTGCACCTTCGGTGCGGTCACCCCGGCACGGTACGGCCGGGGAAACCCCGTCGCCGTCCGGAGCGGCGCCCCGTACCGTCGCCGCACGTGCGCGCCCTCCCCCTCAGCGACCCGGGCGTCGCCGACCTGCGCAGCCCGGTGCGCTTCCTGCTGCGGGTGCTGCGCCTGCAGGCCGGCGTGCTCGCGCTCGGCACCACGTACGGCACGCTGGCCTTCTGCTCGGCCGCGCTGGTCCCCTACGCCCTCGGCCGGGCGATCGACGACGGGCTGCGGCCCGGGGACGACCGCGGGCTGCTCGTCTGGTGCGGCGCGCTGCTCGGGCTGGCCGTCGGGCAGGCGCTGTTCGGGACGCTGCGCCACCGCACGGCGATCCTGTGCTTCCTGCTGGCGGAGTTCCGCACGCTGCAGTGGCTCGCCCGGCAGGTCGGCCGGCTCGGCGCCGAGCTGCCGCGCCAGGCGTCGACCGGCGAAGTGGGCAGCGCGATCGCGACGGACTGCACGGCGATGGCCCGCGGCGCCGACATCCTCAACCGGGGCACCGGTGCGGTCATGTCGTTCGTGCTGGTCGCGGGGCTGCTGCTGGCGGCCTCGCCGACCCTCGGGCTGGTCGTGGTGCTCGGCGTGCCCGCCTTCTCCCTGCTGCTCGGGCCGCTGCTCAGGCCGCTGCACGCCCGCCAGGCCGGGCAGCGCGCGGAGGTCGGCGAGCTGACCGCGCTCGGGGCCGACACCGTCGCCGGGCTGCGGGTGCTGCGGGGCATCGGCGGCGAGCGCACCTTCGTCGCCCGCTACCGCACGCAGTCGCAGCGGGTGCGCGAGCACGGCCGGGCCGTCGCCCGCACGCAGTCGCTGCTCGAGGCCGCCCAGGTGCTCGTCCCGGGCGCCTTCGTCGTGCTCGTCGTGTGGCTGGGCGCCCGGCAGGCCGTGGACGGCAGCATCTCCCCCGGCGAGCTGGTCGCCTTCTACGGCTACGCGGCCTTCCTCACCATCCCGCTGCGCACCCTGGTCGAGATGGCCGACAAGATCACCCGGAGCCTGGTGGCGGCGCGCCGGCTGGTCGCCCTGCTGCGCCTGGAGCCCGTGCTCGCCGACCCGGCCTCCCCCGCCGCCGAGCCGCGCCCCGGCAGCGCCCTGGTCGACGCCGCGACGGGGCTGGTCGTGGAGCCGGGCGTGCTCACCGCCGTCGTCTGCGACGCGCCCGAGACCGGCAGCGCGCTGGCCGACCGGCTCGGCCGCTACGTCGACGCCGACGTGCGCTGGGACGGCGTGAGCCTGGCCGACCTGCCGCTGCCGCTCGTCCGGCGGCGGGTCCTCGTCGCCGACCAGTCCCCCGTGCTGCTGTCCGGCCGGCTGCGCGACGAGGTCGGCGGCGACGCCGAGCGCGCGGTCGCGGCGGCCTGCGCGACCGACGTCGTCGACGCGCTGCCGGAGGGCCTGGACAGCACCCTGGACGAGGGCGCCCGCGCGCTGTCGGGCGGCCAGCGGCAGCGCCTGGTGCTGGCCCGGGCGCTCGCCGCCGACCCGGAGGTGCTGGTGCTCGACGAGCCGACCAGCGCCGTCGACGCCCACACCGAGGCCCGCATCGCCGCACGGCTGCACGCCGCCCGGGCCGGCCGCACCACCGTCGTCTGCACCACCAGCCCGCTGCTGCTCGAGCGCGCCGACCGGGTGGTGCTGCTGGTCGGCGGCCGGGTCGCCGCCGTCGGCGACCACCGCTCGCTGCTCGCCGAGCCGGCCTACCGCGGGGTCGTCGTGCGGGGGGAGGCCGCGTGAGCGCGCTGCCCGTCGCCGGGCTGCCGGAGGTCAAGGCGTACGCCCGGGCCCTGCTGACCCGGCACGGGCGCCCGCTGCTCGGCGCGCTGGCGCTGTACGGCCTGGCCGCGCTCGCCGGCCTGGCCGCGCCCCGGCTGCTCGGCGGCCTGGTCGACGCCGTGTCGCAGGGCACGACCCGCGCCCACGTCGACCTCGTCGCGCTGGCCCTGGTCGGGGCGGTGCTGGCGCAGACGGCGCTCACCGCCGCGTCCCGGCTGGTGTCGCTCGTGCTCGCCGAGCAGGTGTTCGCCGAGCTGCGCGAGGAGTTCCTCGAGGAGGTCGTGGAGCTGCCGCTGTCGACCGTGGAGGCGGCCGGGTCGGGCGACCTGCTGACCCGGATGACCGGCGACGTCGACGTGCTCGCCGAGACGGTGCGCGACGCCGTGCCGGAGGTCCTGGTCGCCTCGCTGACCACCGTGCTGACCGTCGTCGCGGCGGTGCTGGCCGGCCCGGTCGTCGCGCTCGGCGCCCTCGTCGCGGTGCCGCCCCTGGTGCTGTCGACCCGCTGGTACCTGCGCCGCGCCCCGGCCGGCTACCTCGCCGAGCGCACGACGTACTCCCGCATGACCTCGGGGGTCACCGAGAGCGTCGACGGCGCGCGCAGCGTCGAGGCACTCGGCCGCGACGGGGTGCGCTGGCAGCGGCTGCAGGACGACCTGGCCGCCAACTACGCCGCCGAGCGGTGGACGCTGCGCCTGCGCACCCTGTGGTTCCCGGTGGTCGAGCTGGCCTTCGTCGCGCCGCTGGTCGGCGTGCTGCTCGTGGGCGGGTTCCTCGCCTCCCGGGGGCTGGCCACGCTGGGCGAGGTCACGGCCGTCGCGCTGTACGTCCAGCTGCTCGTCGAGCCGGTCGACCGGCTGCTGAGCTGGCTCGACGAGGTCCAGATCGGCGCCAGCAGCCTGTCGCGCCTGATCGGCGTCGCCCAGGTGCCGGCCGACCGCGCCGCCACCTGCGCCGAGCCGGCCGACACCTCGCTCGAGGTGTCGGACGTGCGGTTCGCGTACGCCTCCGGGCGCGACGTGCTACACGGCGTCGACCTCGCCCTGCGGCCCGGTGAGCGACTGGCCGTCGTCGGCCCGAGCGGCGCCGGCAAGTCGACCCTGGGCCGGCTGCTCGCCGGCGTGCACGGCCCGCGCACCGGCCGGGTCGCGCTCGGCGGCGTGCCCCTGCTCGACCTGCCGCTGGACCGGCTGCGCCGGGAGGTCGCGCTCGTCACGCAGGAGCACCACGTGTTCGTCGGGACGCTGGCCGACAACCTGCGGCTCGCGCGCGGGCAGGCGACCGACGACGAGCTCGTCGCCGCGCTCGCGGCCGTCGACGCCGACGGCTGGGCGCTCGCGCTGCCCGGCGGGCTGGCCACCCGGGTCGGCTCCGGCGGGCTGGGACTGTCCCCCGCGCAGGCCCAGCAGGTCGCGCTGGCCCGCCTGGTGCTCGCCGACCCCCACACGCTGGTGCTCGACGAGGCGACGTCGCTGCTCGACCGCGGCGCCGCCCGGTCGCTGGAGCGCAGCCTGGCCAAGGTGCTCGAGGGCCGCACGGTCGTCGCCGTCGCCCACCGGCTGCACACCGCCTCCGACGCCGACCGGGTGGCCGTCGTCGACGGCGGCCGCGTCACCGAGCTCGGCAGCCACGACGAGCTGCTCGCCGCGGACGGCAGCTACGCCGCGCTCTGGCACGCCTGGCAGGCCGACGCGCCGGCCCGGACGACGCGCTGATGTCCTCCCGGCCGGCCGCCGGTGGCGGGCGCTGGGTGGGGGTGGCCCCCGAGCGGCTGGAGCGGTGGCTGACCGGGTTCGCCGAGCGGCACGGCGAGGTGGTCGCCGACGGGCCGGTGCTGCGGGCCGCGGACGGCGCCACCGCCGAGGTCGAGGTGCCGTTCCCGCCGCTGACCGGCGACCTGGTGGCACACGCGCTGGCCGACCGCCGCGTCGGGGTCCTGCTGGTGCGGCTCGGCGGCCACGCGGTCGGTGTCGCGCAGGGCACCCGGCTGGTCGTGAGCAAGGTCGGCAGCCGGCAGGTGCACGGCCGGTCGGCCGCCGGCGGCTGGTCGCAGCAGCGCTTCGCCCGCCGGCGCGAGGGCCAGGTGCGGGTGGCGCACGGCGCGGCGACGCAGACCGCCGTCGACGTGCTGCTGCCGCACGCCGCCGGGCTCGACGCGGTGGTCGTCGGCGGCGAGCGCACGAGCGTGGAGGCGGTGCTCGCCGACCGCCGGCTGGCCCCGCTCGCCGCCCTGGTCACCGGCAGGTTCCTCGACGTGCCCGACCCGCGGCAGAAGGTCCTCCAGACCGTGCCTGGCATGCTGCGCGAGGTGCAGATCAAGGTGACGGACCCGTGACCTGGCTCGACCTGGCCGTGCCGGTCGTGCAGGCGCCGATGGCCGGGGTGAGCGGCGGCGCGCTGGCCGCCGCGGTGTCGGACGCCGGCGGGCTCGGCTGCGTGGCGGCGGGCAGCACCACCCCGGTCGCCTGGCTGGAGGAGCAGGTCGCGCTGCTGGCCGGCCGGACGTACGGGATCGGCCTGCTGGCGTGGGCGCTGCCCGTGCGCGAGGACCTCGTGGCGGCCGTCCTCGCGGCCCGGCCGGCGCTGGTGTCGATGAGCTACGGGCCGTACGACCGCTACGTCGAGCGCTTCCGGGAGGCCGGCATCCCGGTCGCCACCCAGGCCGGGACGGTCGAGGAGGCCGTGGCGGCCGAGCGGGCGGGCGTCGACGTGGTGGTCGCGCGCGGTGGCGAGGGCGGCGGCCACGGGCGCGACGACGTGGCGACGCTGCCCCTGCTGCAGGGCGTGCTCGACGAGGTCGGCATCCCGGTGCTGGCCGCCGGCGGGATCGCGACCCGCCGGGGCGTGGCGGCCGTGCTCGCCGCGGGAGCCGCCGGGGCCTGGGTCGGCACCGCCTTCCTCGCCTGCCCGGAGGCGATGACGCCGCCGGAGGCCCGGGCCCGGCTGCTGGCCACGCCGAGCACGGGCACCGCGTACGGGCGGGTGTTCGACGTCGGGCAGCGGCAGGCCTGGCCGCCGGAGTACGGCGGGCGGGCGCTGCGCAACGCGTTCTTCGACCGGTGGCAGGGCCGGCTCGACGAGCTCGCCGGGGACGACGAGGCCCCGGCGCAGCTGGCGGCCGCGGCGCGCGGGCGCGACTACGACACGGCCGTGCTGTACGCCGGGCAGGCCGTCGGGCTCGTGGACGCCGAGCGGCCCGCGGCCGAGGTGGTGGCCGAGCTCGGGCGCGGCGTCGACCTGCTGGTAGCAAGGGCCCATGTCGCTGCTGGCCCTGCCCGTCCAGACCCTCACGGGTGAGCCCACGTCGATCGGCGAGCTGGCCGGCGGCGGTGCCGTGCTGCTCGTCAACGTCGCGTCGAGGTGCGGGCTCACCCCGCAGTACGGCCAGCTCGAGCAGCTCCACGCGCAGACGCCGGGGCTGACCGTCGTCGGCGTGCCGTGCAACCAGTTCGGCGGCCAGGAGCCCGGCTCCGCGCAGGAGATCGCGACGTTCTGCTCCGCGACGTACGGCGTGACCTTCCCGATGACCGCCAAGACCGACGTGAACGGGCCGGGCCGCAGCCCGCTGTTCGACGTGCTCGCCGCGGTGCCGGACGCGGACGGCGAGGCGGGCGACGTCCGGTGGAACTTCGAGAAGTGGCTGCTGTCGGCCACGGGCGAGCCGGTCGCACGCTTCCGGCCGCAGGTGGAGCCGACCGGCCCGGAGGTGACCGGCGCCGTCCGCCGGCTGCTCGGGGCGTGACCGTGCCCCTCGAGTGCTACCGGGGTAGCATCGCCCCGTGAAGTTGAGCGTGAGCCTGCCCGCCGAGGACGTCGCCGCTCTGGACGAGTTCGCGAAGCGGTCCGGCCTGGCCTCCCGGTCGGCTGCCCTGCAGCACGCGATCCGCCTGCTGCGTCACCCCGACCTCGAGCAGGACTACGCGGCGGCCTGGCAGGAGTGGGACAGCTCCGCCGAGGCCGCCCTGTGGTCGACCACGACGGGCGACGGCCTGTCCTGATGCTGCGCGGCGAGGTCCGGCTGACCGAGCTCGACCCGGCCCGCGGCAGCGAGGCGGCGAAGACCCGGCCGGCGGTCCTGGTCAGCAACGACCGCGCCAACGCCACCGCGGCCCGGCTCGGGCGCGGCACGGTGACGGTCGTCCCGCTGACGAGCAGCGTCGCCCGCGTCTACCCGTTCCAGACCCTGCTGCCCGCGGACGAGACGGGGCTGCACCGGGACTCCAAGGCCCAGGCCGAGCAGGTGCGCTCCGTCGACGTCGCCCGCGTGGGGCCGGTGCTCGGCCGGGTGCCCGGGCGGCTCATGGCCGAGCTGGACGAGGCCCTGCGGCTGCACCTGCAGCTGTAGGGCCGGCGCGGCGGCCTACCGCAGCGGGACCCCCGTGCCGCGCTCCGCCTCCGGCCGCGGCCCCCGGATGCGCCGCTCGGACTCCTCGATGGCGACGTCGTCGATGCTCGCCTCGCGGCGCCGCATGTAGCCCTCGGCGTCGAACTCCCAGTGCTCGTTGCCGTAGCTGCGCCACCACAGCCCGCCGCCGTCGTGCCACTCGTACTGGAAGCGCACGGCGATCCGGTCGGCGGTGAACGCCCACAGCTCCTTGCGCAGCGCGTAGTCGTGCTCGCGCGCCCACTTGTCGGTCAGGAACGCCTCGATCTGCTCCCGGCCCTGCAGGAACGTCGACCGGTTGCGCCACGCGCTGTCCGGCGTGTACGCCGCCGCCACCCGGGCCGGGTCCCGGGTGTTCCAGGCGTCCTCCGCGGCCTGCACCTTCTGCCGGGCGGTGTCCTCGTCGAACGGGGGTACGGGCGGTCGCACGGCTCTCCTCCAGCGTCGGGCGCGGTCGGGTGGGTCAGCCCGTCGGCGGCTCGTCCTTGCCCGACTCCTCGGCGGCGTCCGCCTCCTCCTTGGTGTGGTGCACCGCGCCGTCGGCGTGGTCGGCCGGGCCGTACATCGTGTAGAGCACCAGCGGGTTGGGGCCGTCGTTGAGGAAGTTGTGCTCCTTGCCCGCGGGCACGACGACGACGTCGCCGGCCTTGACCTTCTTGGTCTGGCCGTCCACGACGGCCTTCCCGAGGCCGCTCACGAACGACAGGATCTGGTCGTTCTCGTCGTGGGTCTCGACACCGATCTCGCCCTTCGGCGGGATGGTCATGATGACGAGCTGCGTGTGCTCCCCGGTCCACAGCACGCGGCGGAAGTCCGCGCTCTTCTCGGCGACAGCGGCGATCTCGAAGTGGTCCATGCGGGCTGCCTCCCCCGACCGGCGCGGGCCTACGCACGACAGGCCGGGGTCGCCCTGACAGGCTGGGCCGGTGACCGAGGACGAGCTCGACGCCCTGCTCGACGCCGCCCTCGAGGCCGCGGCCGCCGGCGCGTCCACCGCGCTGGACTGGCTGCGACGGCGCGACGCCCTGACCGTCGAGCAGAAGACCGGGCCGTCGGACCTGGTGAGCCAGGCCGACCGCGACACCGAGGACGCCATCCGGGCCGTGCTGTCCCGCCGCCGGCCGGGCGACGCCATGATCGGGGAGGAGCACGGCCTCGGCGAGGAGCGCGGCGGCGACGGCTACCGCGAGGGCGACGTCGTCTGGGTGGTCGACCCCGTCGACGGCACCACCAACTACCTGTACGGCCTGGACGCCTGGGCCGTGAGCGTCGCCGCCGTGCGCACCGGTCCGCCCGGCGCGGGCGCCGACGCCCCCGCGCACGGCGAGGTGCTCGCCGCGGTGGTCGTCGAGCCGATGACGGGCCGCACGACGCGGGCCCGGCGCGGCGGCGGCACGTGGTGCGACACCCGGCGGTGCTCGGTCCGCGCGGAGGACGACCTCGGCCAGGCGCTGGTGGAGGTCGGGCTGGGTCACGGGCCGGACCGGCGCTACGCCGGCCCGCTGGTCGGCGCGCTCGACCAGCGGGTGCGCGACGTGCGCCGCGGCGGCAGCGCGGTCACCGCACTGGCGATGGTCGCGACCGGCCGGGCCGACGCCTACTGGGGCCCGACGGTCCGGGTCTGGGACGTCGCCGCGGGCGTGCTGCTCGTGCGCGAGGCGGGCGGCGTCGTCGGCGACCTGTCCGGCGCCGGAGCGGACGGCGGGACCCCCCGCGAGGGCGCGCTGCTCGCCAGCGGGCCGGGGCTGTTCGAGCCGCTGCGCGCGCTCATCGCCCCGGTGTACACGGACTAGGCGAGCGCGTCCTCGAGGCCGGCGGTCGCCATCCCGGACCAGGTGCCCTCGACGGAGTGGGCGAGCACGACGAGGTCGCGCAGCTCGCCGGTGCGGTCGCGGACGTGGTCGCGCAGCAGCGCCTCCGGCTCGAAGCCGAGCGCCTCGAACATCCCGATCGCCGGGACCGCGTCGACGACGACCTCGACGACGAGCTTGGCCAGCTGCAGCTCGAGACCGGTGAGTAGGCCGTGGCGGGCGAGCGCGCGCCCGACGCCCTGGCCGCGCCGGTCCGGCCCGACGATGACCCGCAGGCTGCCGACGTGGGCGGACCAGCCGACCAGCGGCAGGACGGCGACGTAGCCGGCGACCGTCCCGTCGTCGGCCAGCGCGACCGCGCGGCGGCCGCGCGGGTCGCGCAGCCAGCCCTCCACGGCGCCGGGCGCGGTGACGTCCTCGGCGAAGCTGTTGATGTCGGACTCGGGGATCGTGGCGATGAGGGCCTGCACGGGGCCGACGAGCTCCTCGCTGAGCGGGACGACCTTCATGCGCTCTCCTCCTGCCCAGCGGCTTCGTGTGAGTGGTCCTTGAGCCAGCCGACGATCCCCGGCAGCGTGGTGGTGGCGGCCGAGCGCCCCATGACGAGCCCGACGTGGCCGGCCGGCAGCTCCAGCGTCTCCGCCTGCGCCGACCCGACCAGGCTGCACACCGGCTCGGCGGCGTCCGAGGGCACGATGTGGTCCTTGCCCGCGATGACGTTGAGCAGCGGCCACGTCAGGTCGGCCAGCTCCACCCGGCGGTCGCCGATCCGCACGTTCCCGGGCATCAGCCCGCCGGCGCGCATGACCTCGACGGTCTCCTTGAACGCCTTCCCCGGGAACGGGATGTGGTCGCGCGTCCACTGGCCCATGACCGTGAACGCCTCCATCTGCTTGTCGTCCCACAGCTTCTCCCACAGCACGGCGTACTGGGTGAGGTCGCCGGTGGGCTTGAGGACGCGGAAGGCGTTGCGGATGACCTCGGGCGGGACGTTGCCGGTCTCGTCGATCAGGTCGTCGGGGTCCATCCGGTCCATCATCTTGCCGAACAGGCCCATCCCCGACGGGTCGACCGGCGTCGCCATCGTGATGAGCGAGGCCACCGGCAGGTCGGGGTAGGACGCGCCGAGCAGCAGCGAGAGCAGCCCGCCGTAGCAGTAGCCGATGATGTGCAGCTGCTCCGTGCCGGCGTCGGCCAGCAGGGCGTCGATCGCCGCCGGCAGCAGGTCGTCGACGTAGTGCTCGAGCCCGTTGGCGGCGTCGCGCTCGTCCGGGATGCCCCAGTCGAGCATGTAGACGTCGAGCCCGGCGTCGCGCAGCGCGGCGACGAAGGAGGCGCCCGGGTACAGGTCGAGGATGTAGCTGCGGCTGATCAGGCTCATGACGATCAGCACCGGGGTGCGCGTCGTCGGCTCGTCGTCGCCGCGGTAGTGCCAGAGCTCAGCCTTGCCCCTGCGCCACACCACGTCCTTGGGCGTCCGCCCCACCTGCGGCTTGTCGATCCCCGTCACGTACTTGACCCCGTTGCGCGCCCGCAGCAGGTTGCGCCCGACGTCTCGTCGAACCCTGCCCGCCAGGTCGGCCGGGTCGGCTGTCAGTGCCACCGTCTGCTCCTCCTCGTGCTTCTCGCAAGGTCAGCTCCAGCGCGCTCACCGTCCGGGACAGCTCCACGACCTGGTCGCGCAGGCGCGACACGTCGCTCGCGGCCGGCAGGTTGACGCGGTGCAGGGCGTGCCGGGTGGTCCGCTCCACCTGCCGGCCCAGCCCCGCCTGCACGCGCAGCAGCAGTCCCGCGAGGTCCGCGAACTGCTCGGTCTGCACCGCGGTCTCCAGCCGGCTGCCGACCGGGCGCTCCACGGCGTCGTACGCGCGGCGCCACAGGGGCTTGCCGGCCATCGCGACTCCCCGTGCTCGGTGGTCAGGTGATCAGAGTGGTGTGGCCGCGGCCACACCGTGGCAGGACCCTGTCCACGAACAGGCGCCGGTATGCACGACCCGGCCGAGGAGCAGGAGGAGGGAGCCGGATGGCGGTGGTCCGCGTGGGCTCCGGCCTCACTGCCACCCGGCTGCACGTCGAGCAGGTCGGCCCGCCGCCGGAGCAGGCCGAGCCGCTGCTGTGGATCACCGGCTTCGCGATCAGCAGCGAGATCTTCGCGCCGGTCGTCGGCTCGTACGCCGAGCGCTTCTCCTGCATCCGCTACGACAACCGCGGGTCGGGCCGGTCGCAGGCGCCGTGGCGGCTGACGTCGATCCCGGAGCTGGCCGGCGACGCGGTGCGCCTGCTCGACGCGCTCGGCGTCGACAGCGCCCACGTCTACGGGCTGTCGATGGGCGGGATGGTCGCGCAGGAGATGGCGATCCGGTTCCCCGACCGGGTCCGCGCCCTCGTCCTCGGCGCCACCTCGCACGGCGGCCCGCGCTCGGTCCCGCCCAGCCCGCAGGTCGCGGCCACCCTCGCCACCCGGGGCGCACCGGTGGCCCTGCGCGCCGAGCTGGTGTCGCGCGCGCTGTTCACCGACGAGTACCGGCGGTCCTCGCCCGGGCAGGCCCGGGCCCACCTGGCCAACCTCGCCGCCCACCGGGCCACCGCGCGCGGGCTGGTCAGCCACACGCTGGCCGCGTCCTACCACGACACCCGCGCCCGGCTGCACCTCGTGCAGGCGCCGACGCTGGTGCTGCACGGCCAGCAGGACCGCCTCACCCCCGTCGGCAACGCGCACCGGCTCGCCGCCCTCATCCCCGACGCGACGCTCGCGGTGCTGCCGGACGCCGCCCACGGCTACCTGCTCGAGCAGCCCGAGGAGTCGCACCGCCTGCTCGTCGACTGGCTCGACGCCCGCGCGCCGGTCGCGCCCGGTCGGCCCCTGCGCGGCCTCGCCGCCGCCACCGAGCCGCTCACCCGCGTGCTCGGCCTGCCGGTGGGCGCCCTGCGCACCGGCGCCTCCCTGGCCAGCTTCGCCACCCGTGCCCGCCGCCCCACCCCCCGCCGACAGGAGACCTAGATGGACGCCGACGAGGTCCGCCGCCAGCTCACCACCCCGATCGGGGCCCCGGCCTACCCGCCGGGCGGGCCCTACCGCTTCACCGGCCGGGAGTACCTCAACATCTGGTACCGCACCGACCTCGAGGCCGTCCGGCGCGTGGTCCCCGAGCCACTGACCGTCACCGACCCGATCGTGAAGTTCGAGGTGATGCGGATGCCCGACGTGACCGGGCTCGGCTCGTTCACCGAGAGCGGCCAGGTGCTGCGCGTCGAGCACGAGGGCTCGCCGGCCGACTACCTGCACGCGATGTACGTCGACAGCCTCGCCTCGATCGCGAGCGGTCGCGAGATCAGCGCGTTCCCGAAGAAGCTCGGCAAGCCCTCGCTGTACGTCGACGGCGACACGCTCGTCGGCACCCTCGACTACGGCAGCCTGCGCGTCGCCACCGCCACGATGGGCTTCAAGCACGGGACGCTCAGCGAGCAGGACGCGCGCGACGAGATCGGGCAGCCGACGTACGGGCTCAAGCTGCTGCCGGGCTACGACCGCAAGCCGCGCATCTGCGAGCTGGTCCGCAGCCAGATCACCCGCATGGAGATCCGCGGCTCGTGGAGCGGCCCGGCGCGGCTGCAGTACTTCGAGCACGTGCTCGCGCCGCTCGCCGACCTGCCGGTGCGCGAGGTCATCAAGGCGTCCCACATCCTCTGCGACCTGACGCTGGGGCGGCCCGAGCTGGTCCACGACTACCTGGGAGCACAGGCATGAGCGTCCGGTACGAGGTCGACGGCAGGGTGGCGACGTTCACCCTGGACCGTCCCGAGCAGCGCAACGCGGTCGACCCCGACCTGGCGAAGGCGCTCGGCGAGGCGGTCGCGGCCTTTGAGGCCGACCCCGAGGTCTGGGTCGGCATCCTCGCCGGCGCCGGCCCCAACTTCTGCGCCGGCGCCGACCTCAAGGCGCTCGCGGCCGGTCGCGGCTCCGAGCTGAGCACCGAGCAGGGCGGGTTCGCCGGCTGGGTGCGCTACCCGCGGACCAAGCCGGTCATCGCCGCCGTCACCGGGTTCGCCCTCGCCGGCGGCACCGAGCTGGTCCTGGCCTGCGACCTCGTCGTCGCGGCGCAGGACAGCACGTTCGGGCTGCCCGAGGTGACCCGCGGCATCGTCGCGGCGGCCGGCGGCCTGTTCCGCCTCCCGCGGGTGCTGCCGCCCGCCCGGGCCGCCGAGCTCGTCCTCACCGGCGAGCGCCTCAGCGCGGAGGAGGCCCACCGCTCCGGCATGGTCAACCACCTCGTGCCGGCCGAAGAGGTGCTCGGCAAGGCCCGGAGCATCGCCGACCGGATCTGTGCCAACGCCCCCATCGCGGTGCGCGAGAGCCTGGCGATCCTGCGGGACGCGTACGAGATCGACGAGCAGGAGGGCTGGCGCCGCAGCGCGGAGGCGATGGAGCGGATCCGGCAGAGCGAGGACGCGAAGGAGGGCCCGCGGGCCTTCGCCGAGAAGCGCGCCCCGCGCTGGACCGGGCGGTGACCGGCATCGCGCCCCTCGAGGGCGTGCGCGTGGTGGAGCTGGCGGGCTGGATGGCCGCCCCCGGCGCCGCCGCGGTCCTGGCCGACCTCGGCGCCGACGTGGTCAAGGTCGAGCCGCTGCGCGGCGACCCGGTGCGCGGGGTGCTGCGCCAGCCCGACCGGGCCGAGGGCGAGGCCCCGCTCGACGCCGGCTACCAGATGGACAACCGCGGCAAGCGCGGGATCGCCGTCGCGGTCAACACGCCGCAGGGCCAGGAGCTGCTCCGCAGGCTGGTGGAGGGGGCGGACGTCTTCATCAACAACCTGCTGGGCCGCCGCCAGGAGAAGTACGGCCTGGACGCCGCCTCGCTGCTCGCGGTCAACCCGCGGCTGGTGCACGCCACCCTGACCGGCTACGGCCTCGAGGGCCCGGACGCCCACCGCCCCGGCTACGACATCACCGCGTTCTTCGGGCGCGGCGGCATCACCCACTCCATCACCGAGCCGGGCAGCCAGGCGCCGCGGGCCCGCCCGGCGCAGGGCGACCACGCCGCCGCGCTCGGGCTCGCGGCGTCGGTGCTCGCGGCGCTGCGGCTGGTGGACCGCACCGGCGAGGGCCAGGTCATCGACGCCAGCCTGCTGGCCACCGCCGCCTGGACCATGTCGACCGACCTGTCCTCGACGCTGGTCGACGGCAACGACCCGCCGATCCTGGGCCGCACCCGCAAGTGGCACGCGCTGCAGGAGAGCTACCGCACCGCCGACGACCGGTGGATCCTGCTGTTCATGCCCGAGGCGCACTGGTGGCCGCGGTTCTGCGAGGCCGTCGGCCGGCCGGAGTGGGCCACCGAGTCTCGCTTCGAGACGGTCCCGCTCCGCAAGGAGAACATGCCGGAGATCGTCGTCCTGCTGGACGCGCTGTTCGCCGAGCGGACGCTGGCCGAGTGGGGCGCGCTGTTCGACGAGCACGGGTTCACCTGGGCGCCGGCGGCCACCGTGTCGGAGTTCGCCTCCGACCCGCACGCCCAGGCGGTCGGGCTGTTCCCGGAGGTCGAGCACCCCGTCGCCGGGCGCTTCCGCACCGTCGCGACGCCCGTGCGGGTGCGCGGCGCCGACATCGGGCCGCGCGGGGCCGCGCCGGACCTCGGCCAGCACACGGCGGAGGTGCTGGGCGAGCTCGGCCTGACCGGCGAGCAGGTCCAGGCGCTCGCCGCGGACGGCGTCGTCGGGCTGGGATGAGCGCGCCCGGGGTGCAGCTGCCCGACGGCCTCGTCGCGGTCGTCAAGCGCGAGTGCCCGACGTGCCTGCTCGTCGAGCCGGTGCTCCGCGAGCTCGCGGCCGCCCAGCCGCTCACGGTCCTGTGCCAGGACGACCCGTCCTTCCCGGCCGGCGTCGAGGTGGTGGACGACCGCGAGCTCGAGGCGAGCTGGCGGCTCGGCATCGAGACCGTGCCGACGCTGCTGCGCGTCGAGGGCGGGGTCGAGGTCGAGCGCCTGCAGGGCTGGTGGCGCGAGGACTGGGAGCGGGTCGCGGGCACCAGCGGCCTGGGGGCGGGCCTGCCCGACCACCGCCCGGGCTGCGGGTCGCGCAGCGTCGAGTGGGGCGTCGAGGAGGAGCTCGAGCGCCGCTACGGCGGCCGCGTCCTCGCCTCCCGCACGGTCGAGCTCGCCGACCTCGAGGACGAGGTCGAGGCGGCGTACGACCGGGGCTGGACCGACGGCCTGCCGGTCGTGCCACCGACCGAGGAGCGCGTCCTGCGCATGCTGCGCGGCACCTCGCGGGCGCCGGACGAGGTCGTGGCCGTCGTGCCGCCCGACCTGGTGCCGTGCACGGTGGAGAAGGTCGCGGTCAACGCGGTGCTCGCCGGCTGCCTGCCCGAGCACCTGCCGGTCGTGCTCGCCGCCGTCGAGGCCGCCTGCACCGACGCGTTCAACGTGCACGGGCTGCTGGCCACCACGTACTTCTCCTCGCCGGTCGTGGTGGTCAACGGGCCGGTCGCCCGCGCGCTGCGGATGGAGTCCGGGCTCAACGCGCTCGGCCAGGGCAACCGCGCCAACGCCACCATCGGCCGGGCGCTGCAGCTCGTCGTGCGCAACGTCGGCGGCGGCCGGCCGGGCGAGGTCGACCGCGCGACGCTGGGCAACCCCGGCAAGTACACGTTCTGCTTCGCCGAGCGCGAGGCCGACTCGCCCTTCACCCCGCTGGCGGCCTCCCGCGGCGTCGACGGCTCCGCGGTCACGCTGTTCGCCGGCGCCGGGGTGAGCCCGGTCGTCGACCAGCTCAGCCGCGACCCCGCCTCGCTGGCCCGCACCTTCGCGCTCGCGCTGCGCACGGTCGGCCACCCCAAGCTCGCCCTGGCCTTCGACGCGCTGCTCGTCGTCGGTCCGGAGCACGGCCGGGTGCTGCGCGAGGCCGGCTGGGACCGCGACCGGCTGCTCGCCGAGCTGGAGCCGCTCCTGCAGCTCGCGCCCGAGGAACTGCAGCGCGGCACCGGCGGCGTCGCCGAGGGGATGCCGCCGGGCCTGGACGCGGTGGCGCTGCCGAAGTTCCGGCCCGGCGGGCTGCTGGTCGCCCACGCGGGCGGCGACGCGGGGATGTTCTCGGCCGTCATCGGCGGCTGGGTGGGCGGCACCGCGGGCAGCACGCCCGTGACGATCGCGATCTGAGGAGCACACGTTGGCGCGCACCCTGCTGGACCCCACCTCCGAGCGCAGCCCGGCGGCCCGGGAGGTGAACCCGCGGCCGGCGTCCCTCGACGGGCTGACCGTCGCGCTGCTCGACATCTCCAAGGCCCGCGGCGACGTGCTCATCGACCGGCTCGAGGAGCTCCTGCAGGCGGACGGCGTGCGTACCCGGCGCTACCGCAAGCCGACGTTCGCCAAGCCCGCGCCGGTCGACCTGCGGCACGAGATCGCCACCGAGTGCGAGGTGGTGATCGAGGCGCTCGCCGATTGAGGCTCGTGCACGTCGTGCAGTGTGCACGACATCGCCGACCTCGAGAGCCGTGGCCTCGTCGGGGTGTTCCTGGCCTCCAGCGAGTTCGGGCAGGCCGCCGAGGCGCAGTCCGCCGCGCTCGGCTTCCCCGCCCCGCACGTCCTCGTGCCGCACCCGGTGCAGGACCGCACCGACGACGAGCTGCGGGCGCTCGCCGAGGGGGCCTACGCCGACGTGCTCGCGGCGCTGACCCGAGGCTGAGAGGGCTCTCACCCGGGGCTCATGCTCCGGCCACCCGGCCCGGGCACGGTGGTGGCATGACACGACGACCCGCCACCGTCCTGGCCGCCCTGCCCCTCGCCCTGCTGCTGTCCGCGTGCGGCGGGGGCGACGACCCGGCGCCGAGCAGCGGCGCGACGGCTCCGCCGAGCACGGCCCCGGCCGCGCCGCCCGGCACCGTCCCGCCGACCGCCCTGCCCGCCGTCCCCCCGACCGCTCCGCCGTCGTCCTCGCCGTCGTCCTCGCCGTCGTCGTCGGTCTCCGCCGACTCCTGCGACGGCACCCTCGGCGCCGAGTCGGTCGACGACGTCGAGGTGCCCTCCGGCGCGACCTGCACCCTCGAGGGCACGACGGTCGACGGCAACGTCCAGGTCGAGGACGGCGGCACGCTCGTCGCCTCCGACGTCGAGGTCGACGGTGACGTGCAGGCCGAGGGCGCCGAGTCCGTCGAGCTGAGCGACTCGCGCATCGGCGGCAACGTGCAGGTCGAGCAGGGCGGGAGCGCCCGCGTCGTGGACACCGAGGTCGACGGCGACCTGCAGTGGGAGGAGCAGTCGGGCGAGCTGGTCGCGCAGGGGAGCACCATCGGCGGCAACCTGCAGGCCGACAGCAACAGCGGCGGGCTGACGATCACCGGCAACCGCATCGACGGCGACCTGCAGTGCGAGTCCAACGCGCCGGCCCCCACCGGCTCCGGCAACCGGGTCGACGGCGACGCCGAGGGACAGTGCTCGCAGCTGTGACCTGACCGCTCAGGTCCACCCGGTCCCCTGCCGACAGGTCCGTGCGGACCAGTGACGGGGAGCCACGGATGAGCGGTACGGAGCAGCTCGTCCCGGTCGTGCCCGCCGGGCGGCGGGCCGCGGACGTGCGAGGCCTCGCCGCGCTGGTGCGCACGGCCGTGTCCGCCGACCGGCTGCACGTGCTCTACCAGCCGCTGTGCGACCTGCGCACCGGGCAGGTGCTCGGCACGGCGGCGCTGCTGCGCCTGCGCGACCCGGACGGCACGGTCGTGCCGCCCGACGTGTTCATCCCGGTGGCCGAGCAGACCGGGGCGATCCACGAGATCGGCACGTGGGTCCTCGCGACCGCGGCCGCCCAGTGCGCGCGGTGGAAGCGGGGCCTGCCCGAGGGGGCGGAGTTCTGCGTCGGCGTCAACCTCAGCCCCCGCCAGCTCGACGACCGCGGGCTCGCCCACCGGGTCGCGGCCGAGGTCGTCGCGGCCGGCCTCGACCCCGGCGCGCTGGTCCTCGAGCTCACCGAGCGGCTGCTGACGGCCGACACCGCGGCGGCCGCCCGGACCCTCCACGACCTGCGGGAGTGGGGCCCGCACGTGGCCGTCGACGACTTCGGCACCGGTTACGCGTCGCTGGCCTACCTGCTCGAGCTCCCCGTCGACGTCCTCAAGCTCGACCGCTCGCTCACCCGCCTGCTCGGCGCCCCGGGCCGGCCCGGTCGGGTGGCCGGGGGCATCGCCCGGTTCGTCACGGGGACCGGGATGGTCGGGATCGTCGAGGGGATCGAGACCGAGGCCGAGCGGGCGCAGGCCATCGAGCACGGCTTTATGCTCGGGCAGGGCTACCTCCTGGCGCGCCCGCTCGACCCCGCCGCCTTCACGGCCCTGCTGGCCGCCCAGGAGCCGCTCGCCGCCTGACCGTCAGCCGCGCCGGGACCGCTCGCGGGCCTCGAGCACGGCCAGCTGGACCTCGTCGCGCTGGGTCACCCGGTCCTCGTACGCCTGCCCGGCGAACCGCTCCTCGGTCGCGGTGCTCAGCCGGTCGACCACCTCGGGGGTCAGCTCGGGCTGGCCGAGGTCCTTCCAGCGCCGCTGCATGCCCGGGCCGAGGTGCTCGAGCAGGTGGCGGATGCCGCCGGGGCCACCGCCCAGCGAATAGCTCTCGAACGGGCCCATCGTCGCCCAGCGCACGCCGACCGACTCGCTCACCACCTGGTCGAGCTCCTCGGGCGTGACCACGCCGGACAGCACCAGGTGCACGCTCTCCTTGAACAGCGCCGACTGCAGCCGGTTGGCCACGAAGCCGCCGATCTCCTTGCGCAGCACGACGGGCACCTTGCCGAGCGAGCGGTAGAAGTCCGCCGCCGCCTCGGCCTGCTCCGGCGTGGTCTGCTGCCCCGGCACGACCTCGATGAGCGGCACGACGTGCGGCGGGTTGAACGGGTGGCCGACCAGCAGCCGTCCCGGGTCCTGCATGTCGGCGCCCATGTCGGTCGGCATCAGCCCGGACGTCGACGACAGCAGCAGGGCGTGGGCGGGCGCCATCCGCTCGACGTCCTTCCACAGCGCCTTCTTGAGGTCGATCCGCTCCGGACCGTTCTCCTGCACGACGTCGGCGCCGTCGACCGCCTGCTCGAGCCCGGTCACCTCGACGAGGGCGAGCAGCTCGTCGGCGTCGCGCGACCCGCCGGGCAGCGTCGCCGCGAACTGCCGCACCGACGCCTCCACCACCTGCTGGGCGTCCTCGCGCGGGTCGGTGACCCGTACGCGCATGCCGTGGGCCGCGAACAGCGTCGCCCACGACACCCCGATCGTCCCGGCCCCGACCACTGCCGCCGTACGTCCGCTGAGCTCCATCGCTGGCCTCCTGTCGTGTGGGACTGCACTGTCCGGTACGAGGGGCCCGTAACCCGCTGGCTAGGGTCCGGACATGCCGCTGTTCGCGTTCGAGGGCCGTGCGCCCCAGGTCCACCCCGACGCCTGGGTCGCCCCCACCGCCACCCTGGTCGGCGACGTGACCGTCGAGGCGGGGGCGTCGGTCTGGTACGGCGCCGTCCTGCGGGCCGACTTCGGCGCCATCGTCGTCCGCGAGGGCGCCAACGTGCAGGACGGCACCGTCATGCACGGCGGCTCCGACCCGGTCACCACGGTCGGCCCGGGCGCCACGATCGGGCACCTGTGCGTCGTGCACGGCTGCACCATCGGCCGCGAGGCGCTGGTCGGCAACGGCGCGGTCGTGCAGGACGGCGCGGTCGTCGGCGACCGGGCGCTGGTGGCCGCCGGCTCGACCGTGACGCCGGGGACGGTCGTGCCGCCCGAGACGGTGGTGACGGGCACGCCCGCCAAGGTCCGCGGGCCGCTCGAGGGCACCGCGAAGTTCTGGGTCGACCACAACGCGGAGGTCTACCGCGACCTGGCCAGGCGACACGCGGCGGGGATCGCGGAGGTCTGAGCCGCCCCGGCGCTGATCATGCTGCAGTTGCGGGTGACACGCCGGGAGCGACCGCAAGGGCGAGCTGCTCGAGGCCGGGGCAGCACCCGGAGGCCGTCCGGGAGCAGCCCGGTCAGGAGCGGTGAGTGCGCAGGACCTGGCCGCGGGGGCTGGTCCAGGTGGTGGTGCCGTCGATCTGGCGGACGCACTGCCAGCCGTCGTGCTTGAGCCGGTGGTGGTGGCGGCAGAGCACGTGCAGGTTCGCCGTGCTGGTGGGGCCGTCCGGGAAGCGGACCCGGTGGTCCAGATCGGTGCGGGCGGCCCGGCGGGCGCAGCCGGGGAAGGTGCAGCAGCGGTCGCGGGCGCGCGCGACCCGTTGCTGCGGCGCGCTGGGCCGGTAGGCGTCGGTGCGTGGTGGTGGGTCGGGCAGGTCGGCGAGCAGCGCCGGGAGCAGGCCGCGCGGGTCGGCGAGCAGCCGGGCGAGCGGTCGCGCGGCGGGGTCGACGGCGACGGCCTGGCCGGTGCGGTCGACCAGGACGCGGCGGACCTGGACCCGGGACAGTCCGACGGGCAGTCCGGCGGGGTCGCTGAGCAGCTCGACGAGCCGGGCGGGGTCGATCGGCCCGTGCCCGGAGATGCAGGGCACGCCGGCGTGCGGGCAGTGCCGGCCTGCCCGCCCGGTCGACGCCGGACGCGCCGTCGAGGTCCTGTGCGCGTTGACTTCGGGAACGTCGACGTCGGCGTCGACTCCCCGGGAGCTGGAGTGTTCGAGCTCGGACCGAGGAGCCCTGCCACCGGCGCTGTCGAGGTCGGCGCTGTCCAGGTCGGCGCCGTGGAACTCGGGATCCAAGGCGTCGTGAGGCACGACGTCGGCGGCAGGGGCGGCAGAGTCCTCGTCGCCTGGCGCCACCGGCCCTGTCTGCAGACGATCGAGCAGCTCGGGGCCCAGGTCGGTCACGACCACCAACGGCTCCGGCAGCGCCGTGCGGTCCGGGTCGTCCTGCGCGACGACCCCCGCCACCGCGAGGCGCACCGGGATCTGCAGCTGCAGCTCCAGCGGCACCGACACCCCAGCACGGTCGGCCAGCGCCGCCACCACCGCATCGACCTGCCGCTGCCCCAGCGTGCGCCCATCGTCCGGCCCGGTCCGCACCGCCAGCACGTCGATCAGCCGGTCCGCTGCCAACAGCTTCTCCGCCGACCCGGTCGCCGTCAGGTCCGCCAGCCCGTCGGGCCGGGCCCGCAGCCGCACCCGCGACTCCGCCGCCTGCCGCTCGTGCCGCCGCCGCGCCGCGCCCTGCGGGTCCTCGGCCACCGCCGTCACCTGCAGCGCCGCCCGCAACTTGCCGGGGGTGCTGTCCCACCCGAGCCGACCCTCAAAGGCCAGCACCCGCTGCAGCACCCGGCCGGCCAGCGCCTCGTCACCCAGCGCGCCGGCCTCCTCCACCGCCACCAGCACATGGGGCACCCCCAGCCGGCCGTCCAGCAGCAGCGAGCGCAACAGCGGCCACGTCAGCATTGCCTCGCCCACCGCCACCCGCTGCGCGGCCGCCAGCTCGCTGAGCCGCAACGCCGAGGCGATCTCCGCCAAGGCCTGCGGCCGCCGGCCCACCCGGAAGTCCACCGGCGTGGACTCCCACACCGCCAGCGCCGCCTCCCACTGCGCCACCGCCGCCCGAGCCGCCCCGAGCTCCGCCGCACGCAACGCCGCAAGCGCCTCGTCAGCCACCGCCAGATCCTGGAACACGTGTTCGAGTCTACCGGCGGGCGGTCCCGGTGACAAGGAGAAGGCCCAGGTCAGGAGGTACTTCGCAGCGACTGATCAGGCACTCCAGCCGTCACACTGCATCTGCCCGTCCTCGGCCACCAGCACGACGTGCAGGCCCGCGGCCGCCCGCCCGGTCCGCGTCCTGGCCGCAAGGTCCCGGTAGCGGGCGTGCTCAGGAAGTACCACGAGGGACTCATGGCCCGGATGGGTGTCGAGGAGCATGACCGCCTTGAGCAGGGCCTGCGCGAACCAGTGCCCGGCCTGGCTGCCCGGCGAGGTCGGCTTGACCACCCCGGCTCGCCGCGGGTCGGCGTAGCCGGTCGACGGCCAGCCCTTGACCTCAGCGCCGAGGCGTCTCACCCCCTTGACCGCGAGGAGGTCGACGCCGCGCTCGCGCGTCGCGGTGTCTGCAGCGCCGGTGATCTGCCAGGCGTGGTCCCTGAGGTGACGGGCGAAGACGGCCTGCACGGCGCCCTCCCAGGGCCAGGCGCGGTCGGGGTCCTGGTCCGGGGTCGGGCTGACCACCGGTCGACCGGTTGCGAGGACGTACAGACCGCGCTCCACGCGCACCAGGTCCGGCCACTGCGGCGGGCGGGCAGCGTTCGAGCACATGTGGGAGGCCACGTGGGTGCGCACCGTGGACTCCGCGTAGCGGCCGCCCCGGCGTGCCACCTCGTCGACGACCTCCTGCAGGGCGACGGGCTGCCCGCCGTTGCGCGTCAGCAGCGCCCCGACGGCGGCCAGCACCTCGTCGCGGCACGTCATGCGGCACGTCGCTCAGTCACCCGGCGATGCTGCCGCGCTGCCGCCGAGGCGGACAAGGGGGTCAGCGCCCGCCCGCTACTCCCACTCGATCGTCCCCGGCGGCTTGCTCGTCACGTCGAGGACCACCCGGTTGACCTCGCGCACCTCGTTGGTGATGCGCGTGGAGATGGTGGCCAGCACGTCGTACGGCACCCGCGTCCAGTCGGCGGTCATCGCGTCCTCCGACGACACCGGGCGCAGCACGACGGGGTGGCCGTACGTCCGGCCGTCGCCCTGCACGCCCACCGAGCGCACGTCGGCCAGCAGCACGACCGGGCACTGCCAGACCTCGCGGTCGAGGCCGGCGCGGGTGAGCTCCTCGCGGGCGATCGCGTCGGCCTCGCGCAGCACGTCGAGCCGCTCCTGGGTGACCTCCCCGACGATGCGGATCCCGAGGCCGGGCCCCGGGAACGGCTGGCGCGCCACGATGGCCTCGGGCAGGCCGAGCTCGGTGCCGACCTTGCGCACCTCGTCCTTGAACAGCGCCCGCAGCGGCTCGACGAGCGCGAACTGCAGGTCGTCGGGCAGCCCGCCGACGTTGTGGTGGCTCTTGATCGTCGACGCGCCGGTGCCGCCACCGGACTCCACGACGTCCGGGTAGAGCGTCCCCTGCACGAGGAACTCGACCGGCTCGTCGGAGTCGGCGACGATCGCGCGCGCCTCCTCCTCGAAGACCCGGATGAACTCGCGGCCGATGGCCTTGCGCTTGGCCTCGGGGTCGGTGACGCCGGCCAGCGCGTCGAGGAACCGCGCGCTGGCGTCGGCGACCCGCAGCTGCACGCCGGTGGAGGCGACGAAGTCCTCCTCGACCTGCTCGGCCTCGCCCTTGCGCAGCAGCCCGTGGTCGACGAACACGCAGGTGAGCTGGTCGCCGACGGCGCGCTGGACGAGGGCGGCCGCGACGGCCGAGTCGACGCCGCCGGACAGCCCGCAGACGACCCGCTTGCCGCCGACCTGCTCACGGATGCGCGCGACGGAGTCCTCGACGACGTTGAGCGTGGTCCAGGTGGGCCGGCAGCCCGCGCCCTCGAGCAGGAAGCGCTGGAGCACCTCCCGGCCGTGCTCGCTGTGCAGCACCTCCGGGTGGAACTGCACGCCGTACAGCCCGCGCTCGACGTCCTCGAAGGACGCGACCGGGGTGGCGCCCGTCGAGGACGTGACGGTGAAGCCGGGCGGCGCCTGCTCGACCGCGTCGCCGTGCGACATCCACACCGACTGCTGCTGGGGCAGCCCGCGCAGCAGCACGCCCGGGTCGACGACCGCCAGGGCGGTACGGCCGTACTCCGCCGTGCCGGTGCGGGCGACGGTCCCGCCGAGGGAGGCCGCCATCGCCTGGAAGCCGTAGCAGATGCCGAAGGTCGGGACGCCGGTGTCGAAGAACCCGGCCGCGACCTGCGGGGCGCCCTCGGCGTAGACGCTGGACGGCCCGCCGGACAGGATCACAGCGCGGGGCGCCCGGGCGCGGATCTCCTCGGCCGTGATCGTGTGCGGCACGATCTCGCTGTAGACGTGGCACTCGCGCACCCGGCGCGCGATGAGCTGGGCGTACTGCGCCCCGAAGTCGACGACGAGGACGCCGTCGTGCAGGGGGCTGGCCCCGGACGTCGGCTGCGCGCTCACGGGCGCGCCGTCGACGGCGCGACCATGACCTCGACCCGCTGGAACTCCTTGATCGAGGAGTAGCCGGTCAGCGCCATGGCCCGCCGCAGCGCGCCGAACAGGTTGGTGGTGCCGTCGTCGGTGATCGCGGGCCCGAGCAGGACCTGCTCGAGGGTGCCGACCTGGCCCACCTGCACGCGGGTGCCGCGGGGCACCTCGGCGTGGTGGCTGCCGTGGCCCCAGTGCCAGCCGCGGCCCGGTGCCTCGGTGGCCCGGGCGAGCGGGCTGCCCATCATGACCGCGTCGGCGCCGCAGGCGATCGCCTTGGCCACGTCGCCGCCGGTCCGCATGCCGCCGTCGGCGATGACGTGCACGTAGCGGCCACCGGACTCGTCGAGGTAGTCGCGGCGCGCGCCGGCGGCGTCCGCGATGGCGGTCGCCATCGGCACCCCGATGCCGAGCACGCCCCGGGTGGTGTTGGCGCGGCCGGGGCCGACGCCGACCATGATCCCGGCCGCGCCGGTGCGCATGAGGTGCAGCGCGCTCTGGTAGGTCGCGCAGCCGCCGACGAGCACGGGGACGTCGAGGTCGGCGATGAAGCGCTTGAGGTTGAGCGGCTCGTGCCGGGTGCTGACGTGCTCGGCCGAGACCACCGTGCCCTGGATGACGAACAGGTCGACGCCGGCGTCGAGCACCGTCTGGGCGAACTGCACCGTGCGCTGCGGCGTGAGCGAGGCGGCGACGGTCACGCCCGCGTCGCGGACCTGCTTGACCCGCGCGGTGATGAGGTCGGCCTTGACCGGCTCGGCGTACACCGCGCGCATCCGGTCCAGCGCCTGCCCCTCGGGCAGCTGCGCGATCTCCTCGAGCAGCGGCTCGGGGTCGTCGTAGCGCGTCCAGAGGCCCTCGAGGTCGAGGACGCCGAGCCCCCCGAGCCGGCCGAGCGCGACGCAGGTGGCGGGCGACATGACGCCGTCCATCGCGCTCGCGACCAGGGGCAGCTCGAAGCGGTAGGCGTCGAGCTCCCAGGCGATGGAGACGTCCTCGGGGTCACGGGTGCGCCGCGACGGGGCGATGGCGATGTCGTCGAAGCCGTACGCCCGGCGCCCGCTCTTGCCGATGCCGATCTCGAGGTCGGCCACGTCAGCGCCCCGAGGCGTAGTTGGGGGCCTCGACGGTCATCTGCACGTCGTGCGGGTGGCTCTCCTTGAGGCCGGCCGCGGTGATGCGCACGAAGCGTCCCTTCTGCTGCAGCTCCGGGACCGAGCGCGCGCCCACGTAGAACATCGACTGCTGCAGCCCCCCGACGAGCTGGTGCACCACGTTGGACAGCGGCCCGCGGTAGGCCACCTGCCCCTCGATGCCCTCCGGCACGATCTTGTCGTCGCTCGCGACGTCGGCCTGGAAGTAGCGGTCCTTGGAGAACGACTTCTTGCCCCGCGAGGCCATGGCGCCGATCGAGCCCATCCCGCGGTACGTCTTGTACTGCTTGCCGCTGACGAAGATCAGGTCGCCCGGGCTCTCGTCGCAGCCGGCCAGCAGCGAGCCGACCATCACGGTGTCGGCGCCCGCGACCAGCGCCTTGGCGATGTCGCCGGAGTACTGCAGCCCGCCGTCGCCGACCACCGGCACGCCGGCCGGGCGGCACGCCTTGGCCGCCTCGTGGATGGCCGTGACCTGCGGGACGCCGACGCCGGCGACCACGCGCGTCGTGCAGATGGACCCGGGGCCGACGCCGACCTTGACCGCGTCGACGCCCGCGTCGACCAGGGCCTGCGCGCCGGCGCGGGTCGCGACGTTGCCGCCGATGACCTGCACGTGCCGGGTCGCGGGGTCCTTCTTCAGCCGGGCGATCATCTCGAGCATGAGCCGCGCGTGGCCGTTGGCGACGTCCGGCACGAGCACGTCGACGCCGGCCTCGACCAGCGTGGTCGCCCGCTCCCACGCGTCGCCGAAGTAGCCGATGGCCGCGCCGACCAGCAGGCGGCCGTGGTCGTCGTTGGAGGCGAACGGGAACTGCTCGGACTTCACGAAGTCCTTGACGGTGATGAGCCCGGCCAGCCGGCCCTGCTCGTCGACCAGCGGCAGCCGCTCGCGCTTGTGCTTGCGCAGGATCGCCGTGGCGTCCTCGCGGGAGATGCCGACGGGCGCGGTGATGAGCGGCACCGGCGTCATGACGTCGCCGACGAGCGTGGTGGCCCACTCGAGCACCGGGACGAAGCGCAGGTCGCGGTTGGTGATGATCCCGAGCAGCGCGAGGTCGTCGTCGACGACCGGCAGGCCGGAGACGCGGTACTGCCCGCAGATCTCGTCGAGGTCCTCGAGCGTGGCCTTCGCGCCGATGGTGATGGGGTTGGAGATCCGCCCGGTCTGGGTGCGCTTGACGAGGTCGACCTGGTAGGCCTGATCGGCGATCGACAGGTTGCGGTGGAGCACGCCGAGGCCGCCCTGGCGGGCGATCGCGATCGCCATCCGCGACTCGGTCACGGTGTCCATCGCGCTGGACACCAGCGGCAGGCGCAGCGAGATCCCGCGGGTCAGCCGGGACGTCGTGTCGACCTCGCTCGGGATCACGTCGGTCTCGCCCGGGAGGAGCAGGACGTCGTCGTACGTCAGCCCGAGCGGGGCGAACGCCGGGTCCAGCCCGTCGGCGTCGGAGGAGGTCATGTCGTCCTGTCTGCCCGCGTCGGCGAGGCGTGCCGGAAGAGGGGGTGAGTCTAGTGGGCGCGCCAGCCTGCGAGCCGAGCGCGCGCGCCTAGGCTGGACCCCGATGACGCCCCCCAGCGAGCCCGTCGACCCGTTCGCGGGCGACCCCGACGACCCCGTGCGCGCGCTCGAGGCCCTCGACGAGGACCCCGACCGGGCGACCGAGCCGCTCTCGCCCGACGAGCGCGAGGACGTGCTCGGCGACCTGGAGGACCTCGAGGTGTTCGAGGCGCTGCTCGAGCCCCGCGGGGTGCGCGGCCTGGTCGTCGACTGCGAGGACTGCCACGAGCCCCACTACTTCGCCTGGGCGCTGCTGCGGGGCAACCTGCGCCACCTGCTCGACCGCGGCACGGCCCGCGTCCACGAGCCGGCCTTCTCCCCCGACCCCACCGACTACGTCACGTGGGACTACGCCCGGGGCTACGCCGATGCGTGCCTGGAGTCCGACGACCAGTAGCCGGCAGCGACCCCGGCCTCACAGCGCGTCGAGAAAACCCGGCCCTACCCCTTGTGCCGGTTCTCACACGGTGCCACTCTGCGGCAGCCCAGCCCCGGACGGTCGCGAGCCCGCGTCCGCGACGGCGGGCCCAGGGAGTGGCCATGCAACGTCGTACCCGTGTCTCCGTCCTCGGCATCGTCGCCGCCGGGGTCCTCGTGGGCCTCGCGGGCCCAGGGGTGGTGGCGCCGACCGCCTTCCCGCCCGCCTACGTCCCGGACGCCACGTCCGCCCTCGCGGTCAGCGCCGCCCTGCAGACCGCTCCGGCCGGCGAGTCCGAGGCCGGCCCGACCGCCCTCACCCGCCACCTCGAGGAGCTGCGCCAGGCCACGCCCGGTGGCCAGGTCGCGCTCGAGGGCCCGGGCACCGCGGAGGAGCAGGCGTTCGCGATCCGCGCCTACCCGGCCGACTCGATCACCCAGGCGCAGGCCCAGCGCGCGCAGGAGTCCTTCGCGTCGGCCCGCAGCCGGGCCAGCGAGCGCTCCTTCGCCGCCGCCGACGCCGCGGCCGCCTCCCGCTGGCGCCCGTACGGCCCGAGCCGCGCGCTCTACCCCTTCACCAAGTTCCGCAACTACTCCAACTACGTGCCCAACAAGTACGTCGCCGGCGGCCGCACCACCTCGCTCACCCTCGCCCCGACCTGCAAGCCGGGCAACTGCCGCCTGTGGATCACCCCGGCCGGCGGTGGCATCTGGCGCACCGAGGACGCGACCGTCAACGACCCGACGTGGAAGTACCTCGGCGGCCCGCTCGCCATCAACTCGTCGGGCACCGTGGCGCTCGACCCCAACGACCGCAGCGGCAACACGCTCTACCTCGGCACCGGTGAGGCCAACACCTGCGCCTCCGGCTGCGTCGCGGGCGCCGGGCTCTACCGCTCCACCAACGGCGGCGACACGTGGACCGGCCCGCTCGGCCGCAAGCCGCTCGGCGGCAAGGGCGTCGGCGAGATCATCGTGCGCCCCGGCGAGCCGAAGACGATCTACGCCGCCACGACGACCGCCCTGCGCGGCATGTCCTCGGCCTGCTGCGACGGCGTCACCCGCCCCGTCCCCGACGCGGAGAAGTGGGGCCTCTACAAGTCCACCGACCGCGGCCGCACGTGGCGCTTCATCCACAACGGCTCGGCCGACCCCGCGTCGTGCACCGGCAGCCAGACCGAGTTCGCCAACAGCAGCGACTGCTCGCCGCGCGGCGTCCGCCACCTGGTCCTGGACCCCCAGGACGCCGACACGGTGTACGCCTCGTCGTACGCCCGCGGCGTCTGGCGCTCGACCAACGCCGGGCGCACCTGGACCCAGGTCAAGCCGTCCATCAACGCCGCGCTGGTCACGAGCCGGGCGGCGATCGCCGTCACCGAGCTCGCCGACGGCCGCACCCGGATGTACGTCCACGAGGGCAACGCCGGCACGCCGTACTCCCGGCTGTTCCGCAGCGACGACGTCGCCCGGGGCGCGCCCGCCTTCCAAGACCTGAGCAGCCCCGACCCCGCCCAGCCGGGCTTCGCGACCTACAACCAGTGCGGCGCGCAGTGCTGGTACGACCTGTTCGTCTACACGCCCGAGGGCAAGCCGGACATCGTCTACACCGGTGGCTCGTACGCCTACGGCGAGACCGCCGGCATCTCCAACGGCCGCGCGGTGGTCCTGTCCACCGACGCCGGCCGCACCGGCACGGACATGACCATGGACTCCACGGACGACATCCACCCGAACGCCCTGCACCCCGACCAGCACGACCTGGTCACCCTGCCGGGCAAGCCGTTCACGTTCATCGAGGCCAACGACGGCGGGCTGATGCGCTCCAGCGGCCGCTTCGCCTCGATGGCGCAGGACTGCGTCAAGCGCGGTCTCAAGGACGCGCAGCTGACCCGCTGCGAGCAGCTGCTGTCGCGCATCCCGACCAAGCTCGAGGACCTCAACGAGGGCCTCAACACGCTGCAGTTCACGCACCTCGCGGTGAGCCCGCACGACCAGGACGCGCTGATCGGCGGCACCCAGGACAACGGCACCTGGCAGACCGGCGGCAACACCACCACCTGGCGCAACAAGATGATCGGTGACGGCGGCTTCGCCGGCTTCGACGTGGAGCGCGAGGACTTCCGGTTCCACACCTTCACCGGCGCCTCGCCGGAGGTGAACTTCGACGGCGGTGACATCGGTGAGTGGATCTACACGGCCGCTGGCATCGCCAACATCCCGGGCACGCTGTTCTACACGCCCGTGATCAGCGACCCGCAGGTCAGCGGCACGATGTACGCCGCCACCGCGCAGGGCGTGCACCGCACGAAGACCTTCGGCCTGGGCGACCGGACCATCGAGGAGGCGAAGCGGATCTGCAACGCCTGGACCGGCACCTTCGAGGCGGCCTGCGGCGACTACGAGCCCCTCGGGGTCACCGGCCTGACCGCCATGGGCTGGGGCACCCGCAACGGCGGCGCCGTCTCCGCGCTGGAGCGGCCGGAGGCCAACCGCAACACGCTGTGGGCGGGCACCGGCACGGGCCGGCTGTTCGTGTCCCGCAACACGCAGGCCGTGCCGGCCTCGGACGTCCGCTTCACGCGGGTCGACCTGCCCAGCACGCCCGGCCGGTTCATCAGCGGCATCACGTCGGACCCGAAGGACGCCAACCACGTGTGGGTGTCCTACAGCGGCTACGACACGACGACGCCGGGCACGCCCGGCCACGTCTTCGAGGTCCGCTTCGACCCGACCACGGGCACCGCGACGTGGACGAACCGCTCGAACGGCCTCGCCGACCTGCCGATCACGGACGTCGCCCGTGACCCGCAGAGCGGCAATCTCTACGCCTCGTCCGACTTCGGCGTCATGCGCCTGGCGTCGGCGCGCGGCCGCTGGGAGGAGGCGGCCCCCGGCATGCCCAACGTCGAGGTCGCCGGCCTGACCGTCTCCCCGCAGGGCGGCGCGCTGTACGCCGCCACGCACGGCCTCGGCGCCTACCGGCTCGACCTGGGGTAGTCCGCGGCACGCGCAGGAGGGGGTCGCCACCGGTGGCCCCCTCCTCGCACGTCACGGCCCCGTCCGCCGGGCGGTGGCAGGGCAGGACGTCGGGCGGCACGCCCGGCCCGAGCGCGAGGAGAGCGCGTGACCCCCCGCAGTGCGGACGACGTGGCGCGCACCGACCGGGACGCCGCCCGGCGGCTGCGTCCCGGCGGCGACAGCACCGACGCGCTCGACCGGCTCGCCGGGCTCGCGGCGAGGCTGCTCGGTGCCGCCTCGTCGCGGGTCTCCCTGCTGACCGACGTGCAGACGGTCGCCGGCGGCGCGGGGCTCGCCCTGGCCGTGGTGGGCGCCGACAGCCCGCTGGACGACTCCCTGTGCACCGTCACGGCCGGCAGCGGCGGGCCGCTCGTCGTCGCCGACGCCGCCGCCGACCCGCGGGTGTCGGGACTGGGACCGGTCCGCTCGGGTGCTGTCGGCGCCTACCTCGGCGTGCCGCTGGTGGCGGACGACGGCTCCTCGGTCGGCGCCATGTGCGTGTTCGACCCGCTGCCGCGCTCCTGGTCGCTCGAGGACGTCGCGCTGCTGCAGCAGCTGGCCTCGTCGGTGGTCGCCGAGCTCGAGCTGACCGCGCTCACCGGCGAGCACGAGACCGCGCGCGTGCTGTCGGAGCTCGCGATCGACGCCGCCGGCATCGGCACCTTCGACTGGGACCTCGGCTCCGGCCGGCTCACCTGGGACGAGCGGCTGCTCGAGCTGTTCGGGATCGGGCGCGACGCGTTCGAGGGCACGATCGAGGCCTTCGAGACCCGGCTGCACCCGGACGACCTGCCGCGCGTGACGCGCACGCTGGCGGAGGCCGTCGAGACCGGCGGCGCCTTCCAGGCGGAGTACCGCGTGGTGCTGCCGGACGGCCGGACCCGGTGGCTCGACGCCCGCGGGCGGGCCCTGCTCGGCCCGGACGGCACGGCGGTGCGGCTGCTGGGCGCGGCGTACGACGCGACGGCCCGGCAGGAGCAGGAGACCCGCGTCAGCCGGGTGCTCGAGTCGATGTCGGCGGCCTTCTACGCGCTGGACCCCGAATGGCGGTTCACCTACGTCAACGCCGAGGCCGAGCGGCTGCTGGGCCGCCCCCGCGAGGAGCTGCTGGGCGGGGTCCTGTGGGACCTGTTCCCGGCGGCGTCGGCCTCCGCCTTCGAGGTGCAGTACCGCCGGGCGGTCGAGACCGGGCAGCCGGTGGTCTTCGACGCCTACTACCCCGCCCCGCTGGACGGCTGGTACGAGCTGCGGGCCTGGCCGAGCGCGTACGGGCTGTCGGTGTACTTCCTCGACGTGACCGCGCGGCGACGCGCGCAGGAGCAGGCGACAGCGAGGGCGTCGCGGGCCGCGCTGCGCGACCAGGTGACCACCGAGCTGACCGGCACGCTCGACGTCGAGGTGGCCGTCGCCCGGCTCGCCCAGCTGGTCGTGCCGGCGCTCGCGGACTGGTGCCTGGTCAGCCTGCTCGACGCCGACCAGCACGTGGACTGGCGGCGCCGGCTGCGCGACGTGGGCAGCTGGCACGCCGACCCCGCGGCCCGGCCGCTCGTGGAGCGCTACCGCGAGCTGCGCCTCGGCGCCCTCGGGGAGGACGCCCTGCTGGCCGGGGCCGCGCGGGAGGGCCGCGTCGTGCACCTGGAGCGGGACGCGGCGGCGACCATGACCGGCACGCTCGCCCCGGGCGAGGCACGCGCGCTGCTGGAGCGGCTGGCCCCGGACAGCGCGGTCGTCCTGCCCCTGCCCGGGCGGGGCCGCACCGTCGGGCTGCTCGGGCTCTACAACGGCCCGGAGCGCGGCCCGATCGGCGCGCTCGACCTGCAGGCCGCCAAGGACGTCGCCGGGCGCGCGGGCCTGGCCCTGGACAACTCCCGGCTCTACCAGCAGCAGCGCCAGCTCGCCGAGGGCCTGCAGCGCTCGCTGCTCACCGAGCCGCCGGTCCACGACGCCGCCCACGTCGTCGTGCGGTACGAGCCGGCCGCCGAGACCGCCCAGGTCGGCGGGGACTGGTACGACGCGTTCCTGCAGCCCGACGGCGCGACGGTGCTCGTCATCGGCGACGTCATCGGGCACGACACCGTGGCGGCGGCCGCCATGGGCCAGGTCCGCGGGCTGCTGCGCGGCATCGCCGCCGACAGCGGGGCCGGCCCGGCCGACCTGCTCCGGCGCGTCGACCGCGTCATGCAGGTGCTGCAGGTCGACACCACCGCCACCGCCCTGGTGGCCCGGCTGGAGCAGACGCCGCAGGAGCGCGAGCGGGGCGTGACCCGGCTGCGCTGGTCCAACGCAGGGCACCCGCCGCCGCTCGTGGTCACCGCCGACGGGCACGTGGTCGCGCTGCCGGACGCCGACGCCGACCTGCTGCTGGGCATCGACCCCGACCTCGCCCGGTCCGAGGCCGAGGTCGCGCTGGAGCACGGCACGACGGTCCTGCTGCACACCGACGGCCTGGTCGAGCGGCGCGGGCAGAGCCTGGACGACGGGCTCACCCGGCTGCGCACGACCCTGGCCGAGCTCGTCCGCCGCCCGCTGACCCTCGAGCAGCTGTGCGACGCGGTGCTCGCGCGGATGCTCCCCGACCGGCCGGAGGACGACGTGGCGCTGGTCGCGGTACGCCTGCACCCGGCCGGGCGGGACTGAGCGCGGGCCTGCGGCCGCAGGTCAGCGGCGCAGGACCACGCCGCAGGCCACGCGGTCCCCGGCGTTGCCGGTCCTCGCGGTCAGGTCGAGGGCGGCCGGGCTGTTGGCGGTGTACTGCGTCGGCTCCGCGCCCACCGGGACGTGGCCCAGGTTGTCCGGATCGGCGTGCAGGACCACGGCCCTGCCGATCACGTCGGCCACCTGCAGCCGGTCGGTGATGGTCACGCTGCGGGCGCGGCCGTCCTGCGTGAGCAGGACCGGGGGCAGGTCCCCGACGTGCTGGCCGTGCACCTGGCCCGGCTCCGCGAGGTGGCCGTCCGCCGACACGAAGTGCGTCGCCGGCGGCTGGCCGGGGTCCGCGATGCAGCCGTTGCCGTTGGCCCGGTCGTCGTTGGCGTGCACGTGGAGGCCGTGGAAGCCGGGCAGGGGCCGGTCCCTCGGCATGTCGAGGGCGACCCGCACCCGGGTCACGCGGTCGTTGACGCCCAGGAACACCGCCGAGCCCACGAACTGCCCGCCGGCGAGCCGCAGGTTCGCCTTCGCGAGCTCCTGCTCGTCGGCGCTCGCCGGCGTCGAGCCGGCCACCACCGCGCTCACGCCGAGCGCGAGCCCTGCCACCACCGCGGCCAGCCTGCGCCGCGTCACCGCCACCTCGTATCGCGCCATCTCTCCCCCACCTGTCGTCGTCGGACCGTGACACACGGTGCGCTCCGTCCGGGCGGACGTCAACGGGGGACAGCCTCAACCCGGTCAGGTCACCAGTCCCCGGCGGAAGCCGAGGGCGACCGCCTGGGCGCGGTCGTTGACGCCGAGCTTGCGGAACAGCCGCCGCGCGTGGGTCTTGATGGTGTCCTCGGACAGGTAGAGCTCGCGGCCGATCGCGCCGTTGCTCTTGCCCTGGCTCATGCCGGTGAGGACCTGCAGCTCGCGCTCCGTGAGGGCGGCCACGGGCGGGCCGCTGCGCGAGGGCTCGCGGGTGAGCAGGGCGCGCCGCAGGGACGGCTCGACGAGGTCGGCGCCGCCGAGCGCGTGGGCGACGGCGGCGCACAGCTCCTCGTGGCTGACGTCTTTGAGCAGGTAGCCGCGCGCACCGTTGCTCACGGCGGCCGCGACCTGCTCGCGGTCGTCCGCCGCGGTCAGCATGATGACCTTGGCCCCGGGGTGGGAGGAGACGAGGCGGCGGGTGGTCTCCAGGCCGCCCAGGCCCGGCATCCGCACGTCCATGAGGACGAGGTCGGGCTGCTCGTGCGGGAAGCGCGCGAGCACCTCCTCGCCGCTGGCGGCGGTCTCGACGCGGTCGACGCCCGGGACGCCGGCGACGAACTGCCGCAGGCCTTCCCGCACGATGCGGTGGTCGTCGCAGATGAGGACAGTCGTCACGGCGTGGCCTTCGGGGTCGGGGGCGGGAGGGGGTGCACCGGCGTCGGCGGGAGCACGTGCAGCGCCGGCGGGGCGGTCGGGGAGCAGGAGGCGGGCGCCTCCCGCAGGGGCAGCAGGACGCGCAGGCGCCCGGCCGTGCCGTGGAGGTCGCCGCCCAGGGCGCGCAGGCGCACCTGCCAGCGGTCCGGGTCGGCGAGGGCGATGCCCCCGTCGAGGTCGAGGACGACCGCGCCGGGGGTGGCGGGATCGGGGCGCAGGGCGACCGTCACCGCCCGGTCGCTACGGGCCGCGTCGACGGCGACGGCCTGCACGAGGCGGAAGGCGGCCGTGGTGACCGGCCGGTCGAGCCCGGGCGCGGGCAGGACGCCGAGCACGCGCAGGGGCAGGCCGCCGGCCTCGACGAGCCGTGCCGACAGCGCGGCCAGCGCCGAGGGGAGGTCGCTCTCGGCGCGGGGGCGGACGTGCCACAGCAGGCGGCGCAGCCCGACGAGGGCGTCCTGCACCGCCTCGCGGGCGAGCACGGGGCTGCCGCCGCGGACCGCCGCATCGGCGGCGAGCCGCGCGACGAGCAGGTCCTGCAGGGCGCCGTCGTGCAGGCGGTCGGCGAGCTGGTCGCGGTCGTGCTCGACGGCGTCGAGCAGCTCGGGCGCGCCGGCAGCCAGGGCGAGCCCGAGCACGGCGACGGCGGACTGCAGCAGCGGCATCAGCACGGGGCGGCTGCCGGTGACGACCAGCACCGCGACGGGGACCGTCCCCGGCGAGCCGGGCCGGTGGACGGGCAGCTCGAGCACCGCGGGGACGGGCACGGCCTGCAGCCGCTCACCGACGGCGGCGAGGACGACGGCGTCCGGACCGGGGCCGTGGAGCACGGCGCTGCGCAGGCCGGTCGCCGCGACGAGGGCCGCGAGCGCGGCGCCCAGCCCCGCGCGGCCGGTGCGGGCCAGGTCGAGGGCGAGCCCGGCGACGGCGTCCGCGGGGCCGTCGGGGGTGGGCAGGGACGGCTGCGACACGACGACCTCCTCCGGCGGTGCGGGCCCCCGGACAGGACCCGTGCACGCTCTCCTTCGGCAGGTCTGGCCCGGTACGTGAGGACCGTCTTCGCCGGGTTCGCCCGGCCAGGTGTCCAGACCGCGCAGGGACCGGTCCGGTCAGCTGCCGGTGGCCTGCGCGCAGAGCGCGATGGCGTCCTGCAGGTCGCGCGCCACGGCCACCCGCTCGGGCAGGCCCCGTGCCGGCCAGCCGGGGCCGCCGACGATGATCGCCGTCGGGGGACGGGTGACGGGCAGCGCGGCGACGGCCGCAGGGGCGGACGTGCCGGGCAGCTGCGACCAGACGAACAGCGCGGCGGCACCGGTGCGGCGCACGGAGGCCTCGAGCGCCTCGGCCGGCAGCGACGGCCCGAGCACCCGGCTGGGCCGGTCGAGCTCGGCGAGCCCCGCGGCGATCGCGTGCAGCGGCAGCGCGTGCAGCTCGTCCGGCCCGCTGGCCAGCAGCACCGGCCGGCCGGCGGCGTTCGGGGCCCGGCCGGCGCGGTCGCGCAGCGCGGTGGTCACGCAGTCCGACAGCAGGTGCTCGATCTCGACGCCCTCGCCGGTCGCCGCCCACTTGGCCCCGGCCGCCGCCAGCACCGGGCGCAGCACGTGCTCCCAGGTGTGCACGACCCCGTGCTCGTCGAGCTGGGCGCGGATCCCGTCGAGCACGGCGCGGCTGTCCAGGGCCATGGCAGCCCGGCCGAGCCCCCGCACGACCTCGTCGGCCCCGGGCAGCGCGAGCACGTTTCCCCCGGGGCCGCCGCGGCGCACCCGGCCCTCGCGGTCGGGCAGCGGTCCTCGCGTGGTCGAGGCGGCGTCGGGCTCGGCGAGCGCCGCGGCGGCGGCCTCGCCGGGCGCGACGCCGGCCAGGGTGAGCCGGCGCATGGTCTCGAGGCGGGCGACGTCGGCGGGGGCGTAGCGGCGGTGGGCGCCCGCGTCGTGCTGGCTGGGGCCCAGCCCGTAGCGGCGGGCCCAGGTGCGCAGGGTGGCCGGCGCGACGCCGAGCCGGCGGGCGACGGCCGCGACCGGCAGCGCGACCTGCGGGAGCGCGCCGTCCGCCGGCGGGGCCGGCTCCGCCTCGGAGGACGAGGGCGCCGACGGGCGTGGAGAGGCGGTCGGCACGTGGCCAGGATGCGGCGACGGGAGGGCGGGCACAACTCGAACCACCGGCGGCGCGCACACGAACGCTGCTCTGCAGGACTACATCGGACGGGTCAGGGCACTTGAACAACGTCTGGCGCGGTTGTAGCGTCAGCCGTGGCAGGACGGACCCCCTGCCTCACCTCGAGATCGGACCCGCGACATGACCGACATCCGCCGCCTCCCCGGACCGCAGGTCGAGAAGTGGGAGTGGCAGCTCCTGGGCTCGTGCCGGGGTGAGGACACCGAGCTGTTCTTCCACCCCGAGGGTGAGCGCGGTCCCCGTCGCGCCAACCGCGAGGCGGCCGCGAAGGCCGTCTGCGCCACGTGCCCCGTGCTGCTGCAGTGCCGCGAGCACGCCCTCGCCAGCCGGGAGCCGTACGGCGTCTGGGGCGGCTTGTCCGAGCACGAGCGCGAGGAGATCTCCCTGGCGCGCGAGGGCGGCCGGCTCGCTGCCGCCGGCTGACGCGTGATCCGTACCGCGGCGCGAGACCCCCGGTGAGCCGCACCCTGCGCCGGTCCCGGCGGGCGTGCAGCGCGCTCGCGGTCGCGGGCCTGCTGGCGGCCTGCGGGTCGGCGGGCTCGGAGTCGTCGCGGCTGGTCCCGCAGAGCCGCGTCCCGCAGGCCGCGGACGCCGACCCGGTGGCGACCCTCACCGGCGGTCGCGCGGCCGAGGCCTTTGGCGCCTTCTCCTACCGCACCGCCGCCGACGGCACCGTCGAGCCGGACGCCGACTGGGTGCGCGAGAACATCCGGACCGCCGAGCTGCCCGTCGTCGGGCGGGTCACCTGCCACCGCGTCATGCTCGAGCGGCTCCGCGGCGCGCTGGCGGAGGTCGAGGCGAGCAGGCTGGCCGGCACGCTGACCACGTACGACGGCTGCTACGTCCCGCGCTTCATCGCCAGCGACCCCGCTCGCCCCCTGTCGCTGCACACCTGGGGCGTCGCCGTCGACCTGGACGCCGCGACCAACCAGCGCGGCGTCGCGGGCACCATGCACCCGCAGGTCGTGGAGATCTTCAAGCGCTGGGGCTTCCGGTGGGGCGGCGACTGGCGGCACACCGACCCCATGCACTTCGAGCTCGGCGCGAGCCTCGACGTCTAGCGGCGGCGCGCGGCCCGCAGCTGCGGCAGCCCCACCCGGGCGTCCCGCAGCACCACCCGCGCGGCGTTGCGCCCGCACTGGCCGTGGACGCCCCCGCCCGGGTGGGAGGCGGCGCCGCACATGTACAGCCCGCCGACCGGCAGCGCGTACGGCGACCAGCCGGCGACCGGCCGGAAGACCACCAGCTGGTCGATCGCCGCGGAGCCGCCGCCCACGTCGCCGCCGACCAGGTTGGGGTCGCGGCCCTGCAGGTCCAGCGGCGTGAGGACAGTGGTGTCGACGACGCTGGCGCGCAGACCGGGGGCGTGCGCCTCGAGCCGGCCGAGCACCCGGTCGGTGAAGGCGGGCGCCCAGTCGTCCGCGAGCTCGCCCGCCGCGTCGCCGCGCGGCCGGGCCGGGCAGTGGCACTCCACCCACAGCGAGGCGGCGCCCGGGGGCACCCGGCCCGGGTCGGCGCGGTCCTGCTGGCCGAGGATCAGCTGCGGCAGCTGCGGGAGCAGCCCGCGCCGGACCTGCGCCTGCGACAGCGCCAGCTCGTCGAGGTCGCCGCTGACGTGCACGACCGTCGACTCGCGGACCCGCTCGTCGGTCCAGGGGGCCGGGGCCGACAGGTCGACGTCGACCCGGAAGTAGCCGCTGGTCCCCCGGTGGCGGCGCAGCGAGGCCAGCCAGTCGCCGGGCAGGTGCTCCTCCCCCACGAGGTCGCGGGCGAGCGCGCCCGGGGCGACGTCGGCGACCACGGCGCGGCGGGCCGCGACCCCGGTGCCGTCGGCGCAGACCACGCCGACCGCCCGGCCACCGCGCACCACCACCCGGGTCACCTCGACGCCGGTGCGCACCACGACGCCGGCCTCGCGGGCCACCTCGACGAGGGCCTCGGCCAGCCGGACGGCGCCGCCGACCGGCACCGGCATGCCCTTGGTCTGCGCCGCCATCGCCAGCAGCATCGCCGGCGGCGTGCTGCCGGCGCCGTCGACCGCGACGTCGGCGTGGGTGGCGTTGGCCGCGAACAGCATCCGCGCCGCGTCACCCGTGAACTCCTGGGCGACGTAGGCCTCCACCGGCTCGAGCAGGGTGCGGGCGGTCCTGATCGCGCCCCGGACACCCGACCGGGCCAGGAAGCGGGCCAGCGGCAGCGGCGCGCCGAGCGGTCCGAGCATCGCGCCGTACAGGTCGCGGCCGACCGCCTCCCACCAGCCGACCAGCCGCAGCCACGCCTCGCCGTCGGCGCCGAGGCCGGCCGCCGTGTCGCGCGGGTCGGCGGCCATCACCGCGGCGGGCGTCGCCGGGTCCCAGAGCGCGCTGACCGGCACGCCCGTGCGGGCCCACTCCACCCGGGTGTCGAGGCCGAGCTCGGCCAGCACCGGGCTGGTGTGCAGCACGCCGTAGAAGGCCGAGCCCCAGTCGTGCAGGTAGCCGCGGTCGGTGGTGTCGCTGCCCACCGCGCCGCCCGCCACCGGGCTGCGCTCGAGGACCTCGACGCTCCAGCCCGCCCGGGCCAGCAGGGTGGCCGCGACCAGCCCGTTGTGCCCCGCTCCGATGACGACCGCGTCCACGCTCACCGGCCCACGCTGCCACACGCACGACGACCCGGCCCCCCGTGGAGGGGACCGGGTCGTCGTGACGGGGAGGGCTAGTGGCTGTGGCCGTGGCCGTGGCCGCCGGCCTCCGGCGCCGCGGGCGCCGGCTTGTCGGTCACGATCGTCTCGGTCGTCAGCAGCATGCCGGCGATCGAGGCGGCGTTGCGCACCGCGGAGCGGGAGACCTTGACCGGGTCGACGATGCCCTGCGCGACCAGGTCGCCGTACTCGCCGGACGCGGCGTTGAGGCCCTGGCCCGCGCCGAGCTCGCGGGCGCGGTTGACGGCCACGCGGCCCTCGAGGCCGGCGTTCTGGGCGATCCAGCGGGCGGGCTCGTCGAGCGCCTTGCGGACGACGTGGACGCCGATCAGCTCGTCGCCGGTCTTGCCCAGGCCGTCGACCAGGACGGCCGCCGCGTGGACGAGGGCGGCGCCGCCGCCGGGCACGATGCCCTCCTCGACCGCCGCGCGGGTCGCCGAGATGGCGTCCTCGAGCCGGTGCTTGCGCTCCTTGAGCTCGGTCTCGGTGTGGGCGCCGACCTTGATGACGCCGATGCCGCCGGCCAGCTTGGCCAGCCGCTCCTGCAGCTTCTCGCGGTCCCAGTCGGAGTCGCTGGCCTCGATCTCCTGGCGGATCTGCGCGACCCGGCCGGCGACCTCCTCGCGGCTGCCGCCGCCCTCGACCATCGTCGTGGTGTCCTTGGTGACCGTGACGGTGCGGGCGGTGCCGAGGACCTCGAGGCCGACGGTGTCGAGCTTGAGGCCGACCTCGGCCGACACGACCTGGGCGCCGGTGAGGACGGCCATGTCCTGCAGCATGGCCTTGCGGCGGTCGCCGAAGCCGGGGGCCTTGACCGCAGCGACCTTGACGGTCTTGCGGATCGAGTTGACGACCAGCGTCGACAGCGCCTCGCCGTCGACGTCCTCGGCGACGATCAGCAGCGGGCGGGTGCTCGCGACGACCTTCTCCAGCAGCGGCAGGAGCTCGGCGATCGCGGAGACCTTGCCGTTGACGACGAGCACGGAGGCGTCCTCGAGCACGGTCTCCATGCGCTCGGGGTCGGTGACGAAGTAGGGGCTGATGTAGCCCTTGTCGAACTGCATGCCCTCGGTGAGCTCGAGCTCGAGGCCGGTGGTCTGGCTCTCCTCGACGGTGATGACGCCGTCCTTGCCCACCTTGTCCATGGCCTCGGCGACGAGCTCGCCGACCAGGGCGTCCTGCGCGGAGATCGCGGCGACGGCGGCGACCTCGGCGTGGGTCTCGACCTCGGTGGCGGCGGCCAGCAGCGCCTCGCTCACGGCCTCGACGGCGGCGTCCATGCCGGCCTTGACGGCGATCGGGCTGGAGCCGGCGGCCACGGCGCGCAGGCCCTCGTGGACCATGGCCTGACCGAGGACGGTGGCGGTGGTGGTGCCGTCGCCGGCCACGTCGTTGGTCTTGGTCGCGACCTCCTTCGCCAGCTGCGCGCCCATGTTCTCCTGCGGGTCCTCGAGCTCGACCTCGCGGGCGATGGTGACGCCGTCGTTGGTGATGGTGGGGCCGCCGTAGGACTTGCCGATGACGACGTTGCGGCCCTTCGGGCCGAGCGTCACCTTGACGGCGTTGGCCAGCTGGTCGACGCCGCGCTCGAGGGCGCGGCGCGCGTCCTCGCTGAAGCTCAGGGTCTTGGACATGCGTTCCTCTGCGTCTGGTGGAAGGACGGCGCCCCGTCCCCCGTGCGGGGGACGGGGCGCCGGTGGTGCACGAGCTGCAGGCGTTGCGCCTGGGTGCTGCTAGGCCTCGATGACGGCGAGGACGTCGCGGGCGGAGAGCACGAGGTACTCCTCGCCGGCGTACTTGACCTCGGTGCCGCCGTACTTGCTGTAGAGGACCTTGTCGCCGACCTGGACGTCGAGCGGCACGCGGGTGCCGTCCTCGAAGCGACCGGGGCCGACCGCGAGGACGACGCCCTCCTGGGGCTTCTCCTTCGCGGTCTCGGGGATGACAAGGCCGGAGGCCGTCGTCGTCTCGGCCTCGACGGCCTGGACGACGATGCGGTCCTCGAGCGGCTTGATGGCGACCTTCGTCGCGGTGGTCACGGTGCCTCCATGGGGTCGTGCGCACGAGCTGGCGTCAGAGCGGACGGGACCGGCCGACTGCCGTCGCGGGGATCAGGGACCGGGCCTGTTGGCACTCTAGCCCTACGAGTGCCAACAGGGCAACGGGCGCTCGCCCCCGACCTGCCACTACTGTCCGTAGCAACGCACGCACGTCCCCGCTACCCCGCACCCCGGGTGGTCCCGCGTGCGCGCATGCTTGCCCGCAGGACGCCGCGCCCCTGGGCGACGGACGGCACAGGGAGGTGCAGCCGACGTGGAACCCGCACCGTCCCGCGCGCTCGTGCCGTACCTCGTGGTGGTCCACGTCCTGGGCCTGGCGTCCTTCGTCGTGGCCCTGCTCGGCCCGTTCCTCGGGCCCGACGTCCAGTCGGCGGTCCCGACCCTGACCTACGTCGTCCTCGCCGTCCTGGTCGTCGTCAGCGAGCTGCGGCCGATCGTCGTGCCGCGCGGCGACTCCACCGACGAGATCACCGTCTCGACCACCCTCGCCCTCGTCCTGGCGCTGCTCGGCCCGCTCTGGCTCGCCGTGCTCGCGCAGATGGTCGGGGTGGCGCTGGAGGACCTGCGGGTGCGCAAGAACCTGGTCAAGGTCACCTTCAACGTCGCGCAGTACACGCTCACGCTCCTGCTCGCCCGCGCCGCCTACTGCCTCGTCTCGGGCGAGCCCCTGCTGGGCGCCGCCGCCCTCGAGCTGCCGGCCGACCTGCCGGCGGCGGCCCTCGCCGGCGTCACGTACTTCGTCGTCAACAACGGGCTCGCGGGCACCGTGGGCGCGCTGGTCACCGCCCAGCCGGTGCTGGCCCACCTGCGCGCCGACGTGCGCTTCCAGATCGCCACGTCCGGGGTCCTGCTGGCGTTCGCCCCCGTGCTCGTCGCCGCCCTGCAGGCGACGCTCTGGCTGCTGCCGCTCGCCCTGCTGCCGCTGCAGGCCATCTACCTCAGCGCCCAGCTCGCGGCGGACCGCGAGCACGAGGCGCTCCACGACGGGCTCACCGGTCTCGGCAACCGCGCCCTGCTGCGCCTGCGGGCACAGGCGGCGGACCAGGCGGGCGGACCGGGCCACGCCCTGCTGCTGGTCGACCTCGACCACTTCAAGGAGATCAACGACACGCTCGGCCACCCGGTCGGCGACGACCTGCTGCGCGAGGTCGCCGACCGGCTGACGGCCAGCCTGCGGCCCGGTGACGTCGTGTGCCGGCTCGGGGGCGACGAGTTCGCCGTCTTCGCGCTGCGCGACGGGTCGCCGGACGGCCTCGACGCCGCCGCCCGCGTGCTGGCCGCGCTCGAGGGCGTCTTCCTGGTGGACGGGGCCCGGCTCGACGTGGACGCGAGCGTCGGCGTCGCCCTGCACCCGGAGCACGGCAGCGACCTCGACGTCCTGCTGCAGCGGGCCGACGTCGCGCTGTACGCCGCCAAGGCCGACCGCGGCACCGCCCGCCTGTACGACCCGGAGACCGACGTGCACAGCCGGGAGCGGCTCGCGCTGGCCACCGAGCTGCGCGACGCGCTCACCACCCGCGCCCTGTTCTGCGTCTACCAGCCCAAGGTCGACGCGGCGTCCGGCGCGGTCGTCGGCGTCGAGGCGCTGGTGCGCTGGCGGCTGCCCGACGGCAGCGTCCTCATGCCCGACGCGTTCCTCGGCGTCGCCGAGAACACCGGGCTGGTGCGACCGCTGACCCTGCAGGTGCTCGAGACGGGGCTGGCCGACCAGGCGGCCTGGCGCGAGCAGGGCCTGGCCCTGGAGCTGGCCGTCAACATCTCGGTGCGACACCTGCACGACCTGGCCCTGCCCGGGCAGGTCGCGCAGCTGCTCGCCGAGCACGGGACGGCCCCGGGCTCGCTGGTCCTGGAGGTGACCGAGACGGCCGTCATGTCCGACCCGGTGCGGGCGCTGACGGTGCTCGACCAGCTGCGGGGGCTCGGCGTCGGCCTGGCCATCGACGACTTCGGCACCGGCTACTCGTCGCTGTCGTACCTGCACCGGATGCACGTCGACGAGCTCAAGATCGACAAGTCGTTCGTCATGGGGCTCGGCGACGGGCACGGCAACGCCAGCATCGTCCGGTCGACGATCGAGCTGGGGCACAGCCTGGGACTGCGGCTGGTGGCCGAGGGGGTCGAGGACGAGGCCTCGCTCGCGCTGGTCCGCCAGTGGGGCTGCGACCAGGTGCAGGGCTACCTGCTGAGCCGGCCCATGCCGGCGGACGCCGTGCGGGGCTGGGCGTCCGGGCGGGGCTGACGGCCGAGCACGCGGGCGAGGGCGGGCCGCGGGTCGCGGGCGAGGACGCTGCGGCAGGTGCGGTGCACTGCCCACACGGCGCCGGCGAGCACCAGCAGGTCACCGGGGCTGTACACGTTCTGCAGCGGGAGCCAGGACGGCGAGGCGAAGACGTCGCCGAGGAAGGCCAGTCGGGGCTCGACGAGCACGCCGCTGTTGCTGTAGCCCTCCTCCACGAGCGGGAGGCCGGCGGCACGGACCGCCGACTCCGACGCCGGCATGGTGCCGCCGTTGACCGTCAGGGCGAGCGCGTTGAGGCAGGCGCCGACGGCGATCAGGCCGATGCCCGGCACCGCCCGGTTGAGCACCACGAACACGGCGGCCAGGACGTACGACACGGCGTGCAGCCCGACCAGCAGGGGCCGCGGGGCCCCGGTCAGGACCACGAAGCACAGGACCTGCAGGCCCAGGCCGGCCAGGAGCAGGCCGGAGCCGCGCAGCGCCAGCCCGGCGAGCGGCCGGAGCCGCCCGCCGAGTGGACGTACGAGGAGCACGGCGAGCACGGTGCCCGCGAGCAGGAGCACGGCGGGCTCCTCAGAGGTCCGGGGGACCTAGTGCCACTTGCGTCCGGCCTCGACGAGGGTCACGAGGACGGCGAGGGTGCCGGTCGAGCTGATCAGGCGGAGGTTCAGGCGCTGCCACATGGGAGGTCGTCCTTTGGTGAGGAGAGGTCGTCCGCGCGGCGCGCGGACGTCGTGCCGGGCTGTGCGGGTGGTGCTAGTCCCACTTGACGCCGCGGACAGCGGCCGGAGCGGGGACGGGGCGTGCGGTCGAGGTCGACATGCGACGGCTCCCTTCTGTCGGGCCGGGCGGGGCGTGCACCCGGACAGTCCAGTGTTCGTCCGCCGGTCGCGCCGCCCGCATGGCCCGAACGGGCCATCTCCTGCGCCGTCAGGCCGCAGGGACCGGCACCAGCACGTCCGTCACCGGCATCGCGCTGTCGGCAGCGAGGTCGAGCGGGCTGGGGCTGCGCCCGGCCGCCACCAGCCGCGACCCGAGCGCCGCGACCATCGCGCCGTTGTCGGTGCACAGCCCCGGGCGCGGCACCCGCAGGCGCACCCCCGCCGCGTCGCACCGCTCCTGCGCCAGCGCCCGCAGCCGCGAGTTGGCCGCGACCCCACCGCCGATCAGCAGCGAGTCCACGCCCTGCTCGCGGCAGGCGCGGACCGCTTTGGCGGTCAGCACGTCGACGACCGCCTCCTGGAACGACGCGCAGACGTCGGCCACCGGCACCTCGCCCTCGTGCGCCTCCACCCAGCGCGCCACCGCGGTCTTGAGCCCCGAGAAGCTCACGTCGTACGAGGCCTCGCGCGCCATCGAGCGCGGGAAGGCGATGGCGTGCGGGTCGCCGGTGGCGGCCAGCCGGTCGACGACCGGCCCGCCGGGGAAGCCGAGCCCGAGCAGCCGGGCGACCTTGTCGAAGGCCTCCCCCGCCGCGTCGTCGATGGTCTGCCCGAGCGGCACCATCGCGCGGGAGACGTCCTCGACGAGCAGCAGGCTGGAGTGCCCGCCGGACACGAGCAGCGCGAGGCAGGGCTCGGGCAGCGGCCCGTGCTCGAGCACGTCGACGGCGACGTGGGCGGCCAGGTGGTTGACGCCGTACAGCGGCACGCCGAGCGCCAGCGCGTACGCCTTGGCTGCGGCGACCCCGACCAGCAGCGCGCCCGCCAGCCCGGGGCCGGCGGTGACCGCGACGGCGTCGACGTCGGTCAGCGCGACGCCGGCGGTGGCCAGCGCGCGGTGCACCGTCGGGACCATCGCCTCGACGTGGGCCCGGCTCGCGACCTCCGGCACGACCCCGCCGAAGCGGGCGTGGTCCTCGACGCTGGAGGCGACCGCGTCGGCCAGCAGCGTGGTCCCCCGCACGATCCCGACGCCGGTCTCGTCGCAGGACGTCTCGATGCCGAGGACGAGGGGACCGTCGGTGCTCATGCGCGCCAGCCTAGGAGCGGGGCCCTCACGAGCGGCGGGTCAGCGTCCAGGCGTCCACGCCGCCGCGGTAGTAGCCGCGCCGCACGCCCGTGCGCGCGAAGCCGTGCCGCTCGTACAGCCGCTGGGCCACGGCGTTGTCGGCCCGCACCTCCAGCGACACCACCCGCTGCCGCCGGCGCTCGGCCTCCTCGAGCAGCGCGCCGAGCAGCCGCGCCCCGAGCCCCCGGCCCTGGGCGGCCGGCGCCACCGCCATCGTCTGCACCCAGGCCTCGTCGGGGTAGTCGCACAGGCCCGCCCAGCCGAGGACGTCGTCGTCCTCGAGGGCCACGACGTAGTGCCGCGTGTCGACCTGGCCGAGCTCGGACCAGAACAGCCGCGCCGACCAGGGCTCGTCGGCGAACAGCTCGGCCTCGAGCGGGAGCAGCGCCGGCACGTGCCACCACCGCATGCGCTCCAGTCGCACGGCGCCGGTCACCGGCGGGGGCGCGGCGGGCCGGGCGGCGTCGCGTCCGGGCGGCGCAGGTACAGCGGCTCGAGGGGCTCCGACGGCTCGCCCGCCAGCGCCCGCCGCGCGGCCAGCAGCACCACGCCCTCCGCCGACGGGTAGCGGGGCCCCGGCTCCGCGCCGGGGAAGTGCTCGGCGTGCAGCAGGGCGCCGTCGCCGACGACCCGGCCCTGCCAGCCCGTCTCGCGCAGGGCCGTCGCCAGGGCGGCGGGCCGCAGCACCGACGGGCCGGCCACGCGCTCGTCGTCCTCGTCGTACTCCGCCCAGTAGACCTCCTTGCGCCGGGCGTCGGTGACGACCAGGCGCCGGCCCTCGCCCCACGGGTCGACCGCGTCCAGCGAGCAGCAGCCGTACACGGGCAGGCCGAGCGCGTCGGCCGTCGCGGCCGCGGTGACCACCCCCACCCGCAGCCCGGTGTACGGGCCGGGGCCCAGCCCCACGGCGACGGCCCCCAGGTCGCGCGGCACCGCGCCCAGCTCCGCCAGGACCGCCCGGACCCCCGTGGCGAGCAGCTCGCCGTGGGCCCGGGCGTCGACGACCCGCCAGTCGGCCTGCCGGCCCCAGCGGGCGCCGTCCTCGGCCTCCTTCAGCTCGACGAGGGCGACGCCGATGGCCGGGCTGGAGGTGTCGAGACCGAGGACGAGCACGCGCCGAGCCTAGGAGGCGGGCGGGGCGGCGGCCGCTGCTCGGGCTGCTGCTGCTCGGGCTGCTGCTGCTCGGGCTGCTGCTGCTCGGGCTACTGCTGCTCGGAGTACTGCGCCACCAGCTCGCGCTTGAGCACCTTGCCCGACGGGCCCAGCGGGAAGCCGTCCGTGAAGATCACCCGACGGGGGTACTTGTACGACGCGAGGCGCTCCTTGCTCCACGCCTTGATCTCGTCCTCGGTGGCCTCGCCGCCCGCCGGGTCCTTGACGACGACCGCGCAGACCTCCTCGCCGTACTGCGGGTCGGGCAGGCCGATGACCGCGACCTGGCCGACGGCGGGGTGGCGGAGCAGGACCTCCTCGACGTCGCGCGGGTAGACGTTGTAGCCGCCGCGCAGGACCATGTCCTTCTTGCGGTCGACGATCCGGATGTAGCCCTCCTCGTCCTTGGTGCCGAGGTCGCCGGTGCGGAACCAGCCGTCGACGATGGCCGCCGCCGTCGCCTCGGGCTTGTTGAGGTAGCCCTTGAACACGTTGTGGCCGCGCACGACGATCTCGCCGAGCTCGCCGGTCGGGACCAGCTCGATGCTCTCCTCGAGCTCGGCCTTGGCGACCTCGACCTCCACGCCCCAGATGGTCTTGCCGACCGTGCCGGGCTTGGGCTCGAACGAGATCTGGTTGAACGTCGCGACCGGCGAGGTCTCGGTGAGGCCGTAGCCCTCGAGGACCTTGGTGCCGAACACCTGCTCGAACTCCTCGAGCACCGCCTCGGGCAGCGCTGCGCCACCGGACAGCGCGCTCTTGAGCGCGGGGCGCGACGCGCTGGCCTTGCCGGCCGCCAGCAGGGCGACGTACATCGTCGGCACGCCCATGAAGATCGTGCACTTCTCGTTCACCAGCAGGTCCAGGGCCTGACCGCCGTCGAAGCGCGGGAGCATGACGACCGAGGCGCCGACGAAGAACGCGGTGTTCATGCAGCAGGTCTGGCCGAAGGTGTGGAACAGCGGCAGGCAGCCGAGCACGACGTCGTCGGGGCCGATGTCGAACGAGTACGTCGCGGAGGCCACGACGTTCATGACGACGTTGAGGTGGGTGATCTCGGCGCCCTTGGGCTTGCCGGTCGTGCCGCTGGTGTAGAGCACGACGGCGGTGTCCTCCGGCTCGCGCAGGACGAGGGCCTCGACCGGGGTCGCGGACAGCGCGAGGGTGTCGATGCGCTCGACGGAGGCGTCCTGTGACTCGCCCCCCGGGGAGTCCATGACGGCCAGCACCGGCACCCCCGCGAGCTCCGCACCCTTCGCGCCCTCGCCGAGCAGCGGGGCCGCGCAGATCAGCGCCTTGGCCCCGGAGTCGGACAGCACGTACTCGATCTCCTCGGCCTTGAGCAGCGCGTGCACGGGCACCGCGACGCCGCCGAGGGCGAGCACGCCGAAGTAGGCGAGCGGGAAGTGCGGCGTGTTGGGCAGCAGCAGGGCCACCTTGTCGCCCGGACCGACGCCGCGCTCACGCAGGACCGCGGCGTACTGGAGGCTGTGCGCCCACAGCTGGGCGTAGGTCAGCCGCAGGTCGCCGAGGACGACGGCGGTGCGGTCGGCGTGCCGGACGGCGGACTCCGCCAGGATGCTGGCGATCGACATGCTCATGCGTGGCTCCAGGGCAGCGGTGCGGGTCTGGGATGCGGGGCGGGTAGCGGGTGCGGGACGGTGCAGGAACGGCCGCGGCCCGCCCCGGGGAGGGACGGGCCGCAGCAGACGATCAGACGTACCGGGGCTCGATCAGCCGGTCGGGACGCCGTTGGCCGGCGGCGGCGCCTGCTCCTGGGTGTACTCCTCGATGGGCTCCTCGCCGGCGCCGGTGGTCTGCACCTCGGTGAGGTTCTCGGGCTTGCCGTCCTTGATCTGCACGACGCGCACGCCGGTGATGCCGCGGTGCTCCTCCGCCGAGTAGGCGAACGGCGCGAGCGCCGGGCCCTGGAAGGACGAGCCCTTCTCCTCGAGCGTGGAGATGAGCGACTCGCGGGTCACGTCGGGGCCGGCGGCCGCGAGGGTCTGCGCGAAGGTGTAGGCGCCGGACATGCCGTAGAGGTTGAAGTTGGTCAGCGGCTTGCCGTCGCCCTTCGCCTCCCAGACCTTGTTCCAGAGCTGCACCCACGGGTCGTCGGCGTCGTCCACGCCGGTGAGGTAGCGGGTGGTGTAGAGGCCCTCGAGCGCGCTGGTGCCCTTGACCTGGCCCTTGGAGAAGTTGTCCAGCAGGCCGCCGACCAGCTGCGCGTCGAGGCCGACGTTGGTGTAGAACCACTTCGCCTCGAAGCCCTGCCCGCGCGCCTGCAGCTGGCTGAGCGCGGTGTAGGCCGGCACGTTGAAGCCGACGACCATGTCGGCGCCGGACGCCTTGAGCTGCTGGATCTGGGCGGCGATGTCGGTGTTGCCGGAGGTGTAGGTGACCTCCTCGACGATCTGGTCCGCGATGAACTGCTTGACGCCCTCGGAGCCGTCACGGCCCAGGTCGTCGCCCTGCAGGAACAGCCCGACCTTCGCGTCCGGGAAGTTCTCCTGGATGTACTTGCCGATGATCTTTCCCTCGGTCGTGTAGTTCGGCTGCCAGCCGAACGTGCCCGGGTACTTGTCGGGCTGGTTCCAGGCGAGCGCGCCGGAGGAGGCGAACAGGTCGGGCACCTCCTGCTCGTCGAGGAAGTCGAGCACGGCGCTGTGGGTGGGCGTGCCGAGGCCCTGGATCATCGCGAAGATCTCGTCCTGCAGGACGAGCTGGTTGGTCACCGACGCCGTGTTGGTGGGGTTGTAGCCGTCGTCCTTGACGATGTACTCGATCTTGCGGCCGTTGATGCCGCCCTGGTCGTTGATGTAGTCGAAGTACGCCTTGGCACCGGGCGAGATCTCGCTGTAGCCGGGAGCGGCCACACCGGTGAGCGGCATGTGCGTGCCGATCTTGATGCTGGTGGGGGTGATGCCCGGCTCGGAGCCGCCCTCGCTGCTCTGCCCCGTGGTGCTGTCGCTGCCGCCGCCGCCACACCCGGCGAGCAGCACGGCAGCCCCCGCGAGCGCCGCCGCCACGCGCGTGCGCGGTCCTCCGTTGATCCTCACTGCGTTCCTCCTCCTGGCGCCGCCCCCGGGACAGGGGGTCGGGTCGTGCCGCGGGCGGCACGACGGTGCGCCTCCCACGTGAACAGTGCATGGGCGTCCCGAGGCCGGCTCACTGGCCGGCCACCGCGCGTGCCGAGGCAGCGCGCTTCATCTTGCGCTCGAGCAGGGCGCCGCGGATGGTGCCGACGAGGCCCCGCGGGGCGAGCAGCATCACGAGCACGAGCACGACGCCGTAGATGAACGGCGCCACGCTGGCCGCCTGGGTGTCGTCGAGGCCCAGGGACAGGCCGCGGTTGGTGATGAACGGCTGCAGGAAGACCAGCAGCGCGCTGCCGATGACCGCGCCGAGCAGGCTGCCGAGGCCGCCGAGGACCATGGCGGTCAGGACCGACAGCGACAGCACCAGGGTGAAGCTGGTGGGCGCGGCCAGGCGCCCCACGACCGCGAGCAGGGAGCCGGCGAGGCCGGCGCACGCGGCGCTGACGACGAAGGCGAGCACCCGCGCCCGGGACAGGTCGATCCCGGCCAGCTCGGCCGCGACCTCGTCGTCGCGGACGGCGCGCCACTGGCGCCCGACCCGGCTGTGCAGCAGGTTGCTCAGCAGGAAGAGCACGAGCAGCGCGAGCGCCCAGCCGAGGTAGGCCAGGTAGGTCAGCGCGTTGGGCCGCTCCCCCGTGATGCTGACCAGCATGTCGCGGAACCAGTCCGGCATCCGCGGCGCCGAGACGGTGAGGCCCTGCTCACCGCCGAGGAACTCCTCGAAGTAGATCGCGATGCCGGGCAGGCCGACCGCGAGGGCCAGCGTCGCGCCGGCGAGGTACGGACCGTGCAGGCGGGCGGCGGCGACGCCGACCAGCGCGCCGACCAGGCAGGTGGTGATGATCGACATGACGACGACGACGAGGAAGGGCAGGCCCTCCTGGCGCTCGAGCGCGACCGCGGTCGTGTAGGCGCCGACCGCCATGAGGGCGCCGTGACCCAGGCTGATCTGGCCGTTGATGCCGGTCAGCACGGTGAGCCCGGCGACGGCCGGGACGTAGTAGGCCATCTGCGCCAGCTGCGAGGCGCGGAACGGGTCGAGGGCCTGCAGCAGCAGGACGATCCCGAGGTAGGCGAGCAGCATCAGCGCCAGGTGGGTCAGCGCGGTGCTGCCGCCCAGGCGCCAGGGACCGGCCGGGGCGCTGCCGCGTGCCGGCGTGCCGCCCTCCGAGCCGGGGCGCTTGTCCAGTGCGACGCTCATCTCAGACCTTCCTGGCGACGGTGCTGGAGAACAGGCCGCCCGGTCGCAGCAGCAGGACGCCCATGAGGATGAGCAGCGCGGCCATGGTGACGAGCTCGCTGCCGAGGTAGCCGGAGACGTACGACGACGTCAGGCCCAGGACGATGCCGCCCACCAGCGCGCCGACGAAGCTGTCGAGCCCGCCGAGCACGGCGGCGACGAAGCCGAAGACGACCACGCCCTGCATGAAGGTCGGCGAGATGAGGCCGCCGCCGCCGATCAGCAGGCCGGCCAGCGAGCCGAACAGGCCGGCGAGCGCCCAGCCGAGCGTCAGCATCTGCCCGACCTTGACGCCGAGCAGCCGGGCGACCTCCTGGCCGAAGGCCGCGGCACGCATCTGCAGGCCCAGGCTGGTCGCGGAGAACAGCAGCAGCAGGGCCACCATCGCGATGAGCACCGCGACGTACTTCCAGAGGTCGTTGCTGGTCAGCGACACCGTGGTGCCGCCGACCTGCAGGGCGTCCAGCGCGAACGGCGCCGGGAAGGCCTCGAGGACGTTGCCGAACAGCACGGCGGCGAGGGCCTCGAGGGCCACGAAGATGCCGAGCGTGACGATGACCGGGTTGATCTCCGGGCCGTTCTCGACGGGCCGGACGATCACGCGCTCGACGAAGGCGCCGAGCAGGAAACCGGCGATGAGCGCCACCGGCAGCGCGACCCAGTACGAGCCGCCCCGCTGCAGGACCTCGAGGGCCAGGTAGGTGGTGAACATGGCCTGGGCACCCTGCGCGAAGTTGATGACGCGGGTGGCGCGGAAGATGAGCACCAGGCAGAGCGCGAACGCGGCGAAGACGACGCCGAGCGTCAACCCGGAGAGGGTGAAGTTCAGGAACTGCAGCACGGGTCTCCCTGACGTGAGAGGGGCACGGGTGGGCGCTCAGAAGCCGAGGTAGGCGTGGCGCAGCCCTTCGTCGGCGGCCAGGGTCGCGGCGTCGTCCGTCGCGACCACCCGGCCGAGGTTGAGCACGACGCCGGTGTCGGCGATCGACAGGGCCGACTTGGCGTTCTGCTCGACGAGCAGCACGGCCAGGCCGGTCTCGTCGACGAGGGTGCGGACCAGGTCGAAGATCTGCACGACCACGAGCGGCGCGAGGCCGAGGGACGGCTCGTCGAGCAGCAGGAGCCGCGGCTTGGACAGCAGGGCACGGCCGACGACGAGCATCTGGCGCTCGCCGCCGGACAGCGTGTGGGCCGCGCGCTTGGCCCGCTGGCGCAGCGCCGGGAACATCTCGTAGATCTTGTCGATCTCGGCGGCCGTGTCGTCGCCCTTGCGGAAGAGCCCCCCGAGCCGGAGGTTCTCCTCGATCGTCAGCTCGGCGATCACGCCGCGGCCCTCGGGGACGTGGGCCATGCCCTTGCGGACCATCGCCTCGACGGGCAGGCGGCTGATGTCCTCGCCCTCGAGCTCGATGGTGCCGGCCTTGGCCTGGACCAGGCCGGAGATCGTGCGCAGCAGCGTCGTCTTGCCGGCGCCGTTGGCGCCCAGCACGGCAGTGATCCGGCCGCGCGGCACCGACAGGCTCACGCCGTCCAGCGCCAGCACCGGGCCGTACGTCGCGACGAGGTCGCGCACCTCGAGGACCGCGGGAGCGGAGGTGGTCATCTCACGCCTCCGACCGGGTCGTGGCGGTGTGCTCGACGTCGTCGCCGAGGTAGGCCGACAGCACCAGCGGGTCGGTGCGCACCTCGTCCGGGGTGCCGTCGGCGATGACCTTGCCGAAGTCGAGGACGGTGATGCGGTCGCAGACCCGCATGACCAGGTCCATGTGGTGCTCCACGAGCATCACGCCCATCCGGCCGGACAGCGCCTGGATGGTGTCGCCGAGCTCGTCCATGTCGTCGGAGGACAGCCCGGCCGCCGGCTCGTCGAGCAGCAGCAGGTCGGGCTCGGCGACCAGGGCGCGGGCGAGGGCCACGCGCTTCTGCACCGGGTAGGGCAGGCTCCCCGGGTAGCGGCCGGCGTACTCGGCCGCGCCGAGGTCCTCCAGCGATGCGTAGGCCCGGTCGCGCAGCGCGCGCTCGTCGCGGTCGCTGCCGGGCAGGCCCAGCAGCGCGGACAGGAAGCCGGTCTTCGAGCGCACCCCCGCGCCGGCGACGACGTTGTCGAGGACGGTCATGCCGGCGAACAGGCCGACGCCCTGCAGGGTGCGCGAGATGCCCAGCGAGGCCAGCTTGTGCGGCTTGAGCGACCGCAGCTGCTCGCCCCGCCAGTGCAGGGTGCCCTCGGACGGGTCGAGGAAGCCGCAGACGACGTTGAACAGCGTGGTCTTGCCGGCGCCGTTGGGGCCGATCACGCCGTGGACCTCGCCGGGCTGCACCACGAGCGAGACGTCGTCGAGCGCGGTGAGGCCGCCGAAGCGGACGGTGACGCCTGAGATCTCGAAGGCAGCAGGGGATCGGGAGGCGGACGGTTCGGGCACGGGACCTCCGGTCGACGGGCTCAGCGGTGATGCCGGTCACATACAACCGCACCACCGCGTCGGCTCGGTCGCCACCCCCCGGGCTGTGTCCGAATCGTGTTCTAGTGCGCGTGCACAGCCGCCCACCGCTCCCCGTGCGCCCGCACGCTCACGGTCCGCTCGTCGGGGCCCTCCTCGGCTGTGCCGTCGCCCCGTCGCGGGGGCACGACCGGCCGGTCCAGGCGCACCTCCAGCCGGGCGTCCGACAGCCCCTCGACGAGGCCCTCGCCCCACTCGACGACGACGACGCTGCGCGGCAGGTCGGCGTCGAGGTCGAGGTCGTCGAGCTCGAGCCCGGGCGTCCCGGCGTCGCGCAGCCGGTACGCGTCGACGTGCACGAGCGGCAGCGGCCCGCGGTGGACGCGCGCGAGCACGAAGGTGGGGCTGGTCACCGGACCGGTCACGCCGAGCCCGGCGCCGATGCCCTGGGCCAGCGCCGTCTTGCCCGCGCCGAGCGGGCCGGACAGCACGACGAGGTCGCCGGGGCGCAGTGCGCCGGCGAGGCGGGCCCCGAGGGCCCGGGTCTCCTGCACCGCGCGCAGCACCTGCGGCACGGGCGCCACCAGCTCGCCCGGGGCCAGTTCGGTGAAGCCCAGGCCCGCCCACGTCGCGTCGACAGCGGCGGCGGCCCGCAGGTCGAGGGCGTCGCCGGGGTCCGCGAGCGCCGCGCGGGCCTCGTCGGGCCCGGCCACGACCCGGGACCAGCTCATGCGGTCAGCCGGGCGGCGAGCGCGAGGTCCTCGCGCAGCAGCCGCCGCGGCTCGCCCCGCGGGCCGAAGCGCAGGGCGGCGCTGGGGTGGTAGGTCGGCAGCACCTGCCGGCCGCGGGCCTCGTGCACCCGCCCGCGGACCGCGCCGAGCGCGACGGGCCCGAGGAACCACCGGGTCGCCGACAGGCCGAGCGTGACGACGAGGGCGGGGTCGACGAGGTCGAGCTGGCGCTCGGTCCAGCCCCGGCAGTGGGCCGACTCCGCGGGCCGCGGCGGCCGGTTGGCGGGCGGGCGGCACTTGAGCGTGTTGAGCACGGCCGTGCGGGCGCGGTCGCCGCCCACCTCGGTGAGCAGCAGGTCTAGCAGCTGCCCGCTGCGGCCGACGAACGGCAGCCCGGAGGCGTCCTCGTCGGCGCCCGGCGCCTCGCCGAGCACGAGCAGCCGGGCCCCGGCCGGTGCCGCCCCCACCACCACGCGCGTCCGGGTCGAGGCCAGCTCGGGGCAGGCGGTGCAGCCGCGGGCGAGCCCGGCCAGCTCGTCCCACGAGCCGCAGGCCGCGGCCGCCGCGGTGACGGCCAGGGCCGCCTCGTCCGGCTGTCCCCTCATGCGGCGGTGCGGGCCACCGAGCGGCGCACCAGGGCGCGCAGGCCGTCGGTCACCGGCCGGGGCTGCTCCAGCTGGACCATGTGACCGGCTCCGTCCACGACGACCAGCTCGGCGTGCGGCACGAACTCGGCCATCGCCTGGGTGTGGTCCTGGGGCGTGACGAGGTCGCGGCTGCCCACGAGCAGCAGCACGTCCACCGCGCGCAGGGCGTCGAGCGCCCGGAGCTTGTCGTGGTCGGTGAAGGTGTCGTAGAACTCGCCGATCACGTCGACGGGGCAGTGCGCGGTCATCGTCTCGACGAACTCCACCACCGACGGGGGGACGTCGCTGCTGCCGAACGCCGTCCGGCGGGTGGCCAGGAACGCCAGGTCGGTGCCGAGCCGGCGGCCGCGCTCGAACACGCGCGGCCGGGCGCGCATGCTGCGGGTGAGGTACGGCAGCACCCGGCGGCTCACCGGCATGACCAGGGCCGGCAGGCCGAACGTGACCTCCGCCAGCCGCCCGGCCGAGGTCGAGACCAGGCCGACGCCGACGACCCGCGGGCCGAACAGCTCGGGGTGCTGGTCGGCCAGCGCCATCACGGTCATCCCGCCCATGGAGTGGCCGACGAGCACGACCGGCCCGCGGGGAGCGGTCGCGTCGAGCACCGCGGACAGGTCGCGGCCGAGCTGGTCGATGGTCGCGTTCTCGGGGCGGCCGCGGCCGCTGCGGCCGTGCGAGCGCTGGTCCCAGAAGACCAGCCGGCCGACGCCGTCGGCCGCCAGGGCGGCGCGCTGGTAGTGCCAGGCCGCCATCTCCTGGGTGTAGCCGTGGCAGAAGACCAGCGTCACCGGCACGTCGCCCGCGGGCCCGACCTCCTCGACGTGCAGCGGCACCCCGTCGTCGGTGACCACCCGGCGCACCCGGTCGGCGGGCAGGGCGAAGAAGGGCTGCGCGGCCTCCGGGTCGGGACGGAACCGCACCCGGCCCACGACGTACCGCTCCGCCGCCAGGCCGAGCGCGGCGCCCGTGGCGACCAGGCCGACCAGCCCGCCGACGAGGCCCACCTCGCGGGCCCGGCGGATCACGCGTACGTCCTCGGCACCCGGGTGCCGACCCGGGTGACGACCTCGTAGTCGATCGTCCCCAGCACGTCCGCCCACTCCTGCGTCGTCGGCTCGCCGGCGTCGCCGGGGCCGAACAGCAGCACCTCGTCGCCCGCCGCGACGGCGTCGTCGCCGACGTCGAGCAGGAACTGGTCCATGCACACGGTGCCGGCGACGGTCCGGCGCCGCCCGCCGAGCTGCACCGGCAGCCGGGAGGTCCCGGCCCGGGGCACGCCGTCCGCGTAGCCGAGCGGCACCAGTGCCAGCGTCGCCTCGCGGTCGGTCTGGTAGCGGTGCAGGTAGCTCACGCCCGCGCCTGCGGGGACCCGCTTGACCAGGGCCACGGTGCTCGCGAGCGTCATGGCGGGGCGCAGCCCGAAGTCGGCCGGGCTGCCCAGCTGGGGCACCGGCGACAGGCCGTACAGCGAGACGCCCGGCCGCACCAGGTCGTAGTGGGTCGCGGGCGCGGTCAGGGTGGCGGCGGAGTTGGCCAGGTGGCGCACCTGCGGGCGGACGCCAGAGCGCTCGGCGACCTCCAGCGCCTCGGCGAACACCCGCGCCTGCTGCAGGTTCACCGGGTGGTCGGCGCCGCCGTCGGCGAAGGCGAAGTGGCTCCAGACGCCGACGGCCTCGACGCCCTCCGTGCGGGCCGCGGCCGCGCACAGCTCGGGCCAGGCCTCGGGCCGGGCGCCGCCCCGCGACAGGCCGGTGTCGACCTTGAGGTGGACGCGGGCCGTGCGGCCGGTCGCCCGGGCCGCGGCCTGCACGGCGGCCAGCTCGTCGAGGTCGTACACGCCGAGGTCGACGCCGCCGGCGACCGCGGGCGCGAGGTCCTCCTGCGGCGACCACAGCCAGGCGAGCAGGGGCGCGTCGATGCCCGCGTCGCGCAGCGCCCGCGCCTCCTCGAGGAAGGCCACGCCCAGCCAGGCCGCGCCGCCCTCGAGCACCGCGCGCGCGCTGGGGACCAGGCCGTGGCCGTACCCGTCGGCCTTGACCACGGCCATCAGGCCGGCGGGGCCCGCCAGCTCGTCGAGCCGTCGGGCGTTGGCGGTGATCGCGGCGAGGTCGATGCGCGCCTCCGACCTCATGCGGGGGCCCTCATGCCGCCAGTCTCGCAGCCAGCAGCTCCCGTACGGCGTCCGGCCACGCGTGCACCAGGCGGGACGCGGACGACGCCAGCCCGTCGGAGGCCAGCGCACCGGCCCGCCCGTGCAGGTGGGCCGCGCCGGACGCCGCCTCGAGCACGTCCAGCCCCTGGGCGAGGAGCGCTCCGGCCGCGCCGGCGAGCACGTCGCCCGAGCCGGCGGCGGCCAGCGCGCTGGTGCCGGTGCCGTTGACCCGCGCCGGCCCGCCGCTCGGGGCGGCCACGACGGTGGCCTCGCCCTTGAGCAGCACGTGCACGCCGAGCCGCTCGGCGAGCCGCCGGGCCGCACCGACCCGGTCCGGCCCGACCGGCTCGCCGAACCGCTCGTACTCCCGGTCGTGCGGGGTCAGCAGCGTGGGGGCGTCGCGCCGCAGCCACTCCGGGTGCTGGGCGCAGAGGGTCAGGGCATCGGCGTCGACGAGCACGGGGACGCCGGTGGCCAGCACGGCCTGCACGGTCTGCCCGGCCGCGTCGTCGGTGCCGAGCCCCGGGCCCACGACCCACGACTGCACCCGCCCGGCCTGCACCACCTGCGCGCCGCGCGCCTCGGTCACGACGGTCTCCGGCCAGCGCAGCCGCACCTGCTCGGCCGGGTGGGCGGCGCCGGCGAAGCGGACCATGCCGGCGCCGGCCGCCAGCGCGGCGCCGACCGCGAGGACGGCGGCGCCGGGGTAGGTGGGCGAGCCCGCGGCGACGCCCACGACGCCGCGGTCGTACTTGTCGAGCGGGGTGCGCGGCAGGACCAGGTCGCCCGGCTCCAGCTGCTCCACCGGCGCGGGCGGCAGGTACGGGCCCAGTCCGATGTCGACGAGCTCGACGCGCCCGCAGCGGCGGCGGCCCTCGCCGACCAGGTGGCCGGTCTTGTGGGTGCCGAAGGTGACCGTGAGCGCGGCGCGGCCGGCCTGCCCCTGCACGGCACCGGTGTCGGCGTCGACCCCGCTCGGCAGGTCGACCGCGACGACGGGCGCGTCGACCCGGGCCAGCAGCGCGGCGGCCGGCTCCCGCAGCGGGCCCCGGCCGCCGATGCCGACCAGCCCGTCGAGCGCGACGTCGGCCGGGCCGGGCTCCCCCACCCGGCCACCGGCCCGCAGCAGGGCGGCGAGGGCGTCCGGCACCGGGTCCGTGAGCAGCACGGCGGTGACCTGCGCGCCGCGCCGGGCCAGGGCGGCGCCCGCCCACAGCGCGTCGGCCCCGTTGTCGCCCCCGCCGACGAGCAGGAGCACCCGGGCGCCGTACGTCCGGCCGAGGAACCGGGAGGTGGCGTGCGCCAGGCCGGTCGAGGCCCGGGACATCAGGGTGCCGGCCGGCAGTCCCGCCGCCAGGGCGGCCTCCGCCGCCCGTACCTGCGCGACGGTGTGCGCCCGGATCACGCGGCGCCCCCGGCGCGGGGCACCCGGCGCCGGGCCCGGCCGCGATCATGCTGCTCTCGTCCCCGACACGCCGCGGCGAGCGGCAACAGCGGCATGATCGGCGCGCAGGCGGCGCTCACGACTCGGCCACCACGACGGCCGTGGCGATGCCGCCGTCGTGCGACAGCGACAGGTGCCAGGTCCGGATGCCCTGCGCCTCGGCCTCGTCGGCCACGCCGCCGTGCAGGAGCAGCCGCGGGCGGCCGCGCTCCCCGGTGACGACCTCGGCGTCGCGCCAGCGCAGGCCGCCGGGTGCGCCGAGCGCCTTGGCGACCGCCTCCTTCGCCGCGAACCGGGCGGCCAGCGAGGCGAGCGGCCGCTCCCGCTCGTCGGCCGTGAACAGCCGGTCGGCCAGGCGCGGCGTACGGGCCAGCACGCGCTCGAAGCGGGCCACGTCGACCACGTCCACGCCGACGCCCACGATCGTCATCGCGCTACTCGACGGTGACGGACTTGGCCAGGTTGCGCGGCTGGTCGACGTCGAGCCCCCGGGCGATGGCGACCTCGGCCGACAGCACCTGCAGCGGGATGATCGTGAGCAGCGGGGTGAGCAGCGACTTGGTGTCGGGCAGCGCGATGACGTCGTCGGCGTACGGCGTCACGCTGGCGTCCCCGTCGGTGACCAGGACGATGGTGCGGGCGCCGCGGGCGCGGACCTCCTGCACGTTGTTGATGAGCTTGGCCTGCAGGGCGTGCCGCGGGGCGATGACGACCACCGGGGTGCCCTGGTCGACGAGCGCGATCGGCCCGTGCTTGATCTCGCCGGCCGGGAAGCCCTCCGCCGACACGTACGCCAGCTCCTTGAGCTTCAGCGCGCCCTCGAGGGCCATCGGGTAGCCGACGTGGCGGCCGAGGAACAGCACCCGCTCGGCGCCGGCGATGTCGCGGGCCAGCGCGCGCACCGGCTCCATGCGGGTGAGCAGCTCGGTCATGAGGTCGGGGACCTCCTGCAGGTCGGCCAGGTGGGCGCGCACCTCGTCCGCGTCGCGGGTGCCGCGGACCTGGGCGAGGTAGAGCCCCACCAGGTACATCGCGGTGATCTGCGCGATGACCGCCTTGGTGGAGGCGACCGCGACCTCGGGCCCGGCCCGGGTGTAGAGGGCGGCGTCGCTCTCGCGGCTGATCGTCGAGCCGAGGGTGTTGGTGACCGCGAGGACCTTGGACCGCTGGCTGCGGGCGTGCCGCACCGCCTCGAGGGTGTCGGCCGTCTCGCCGCTCTGGCTGATCGCGATGACCAGCGTGCTGCGGCCGACCACGGGGTCGCGGTAGCGGAACTCCGAGGCCATCTCGACCTGGACGGGCAGGCGGCACCAGCGCTCGATGGCGTACTTGCCGATCAGCCCGGAGTGGTACGACGACCCGCAGGCGATGATCACGACCTGCTCGATGCCGCGGACGTCCTCGTCGCTCATCGACAGCTCGTCGAGGTGCAGCGTCCCCTCGGGGGTCAGCCGGCCGCCGAGCGTGTCGCGCACGGCCTGCGGCTGCTCCTCGATCTCCTTGAGCATGAAGAAGTCGTAGCCGCCCTTCTCGGCGGCGTCGGTGTCCCAGTCGACGTGGTAGCTCTCGCCCTCGACGATGGTGCCGTCGAGGTCGGTGACGACGACGCCGCTGCGGCGCACCTCGACGACCTGGTCCTGGTCGACGGCGCGCGCCTCGCGGGTGTGGGCGATGAACGCGGTGACGTCGGAGCCGACGAAGTTCTCCCCGTCGCCGAGGCCGACCACGAGCGGCAGGTTGCGCCGGGCGGCGACGACGAGGTCGGGCTCGGCGCGGTGGGACACCACGAGGACGAACGAGCCCTCGAGGTCGCGGCAGACGCTGCGCAGGCTCGCCGCCAGGTCGCCGGCCGTCGGGCCCGCGGCGTACCGCTCCTCGAGCAGGTGGGCGACGGCCTCGGTGTCGGTGTCGGAGCGGCGCTCGTGGCCCCGGGCCTCCAGGCCCGCCACGAGCTCCTCGAAGTTCTCGATGGTGCCGTTGTGGACGACCGCGAGGTCGCCGGAGCAGTCGATCTGCGGGTGGGCGTTGCGGTCGGTGGGCGGGCCGTGGGTGGCCCAGCGGGTGTGCCCGACGGCCAGGGTGCCCGGCAGCGAGAGCTCGGCCAGCTCCTTCTCGAGGTTGGCGAGCTTGCCGGCCTTGCGCTCGACCCGCAGGGTGCCCTCGTCGTCCAGGACAGCGACGCCGGCGCTGTCGTAGCCGCGGTACTCCAGCCGCCGGAGCCCGTCGAGCACGACGTCCAGCCCGGGCTTGCCTCCGACGTATCCCACGATGCCGCACATGCGGCTCAGGCTAGCCGGGCCGGTCAGGCCCCACGGGCACGCAGCGCGCGTGTCAGGTCGTCGCGCTGCTCCAGCACGGTGCGCCGCAGGGCCGCCGGCAGCGCCGGGTCGGTGAGGCCCCCGGTCGCGGTGAGCACCTCCGGCTCGACCAGCGTGTGCGGGAACAGCCGCTCCGCGATCGTCGTCGCCAGCTGCTCGCTGCGGCGCTCCCACAGGCCCGCGACCTCGCCCGCGTACCGCGCGACGTACGGGCGCAGCACCTCCTCCTGCCCGACCTGCCAGAACCCGGCCGCCAGCGACCGGGCCCGGCCGTTGGACAGCTCGCCGGTGCCGAGCAGCTCGGCCCAGACCGCCTCCTTGCCCGCCGCGCCCGGCAGCGCGGCCAGCGCGGTCGCCGCCGCCTGCTCGCCGGCCGCCGTGCGGTCGCGCTCGCGCTCGGCGTCGACCCGCTCCGCGTCGACCGCGCCGAGCGCCGCGAGCCGCACGACGAGGTGCCAGCGCAGGTCGGCGTCGAGCGCGACCCCCTCGGGCAACCCGCCGCGGTCCAGCCACCCGAGCAGGGCGTCGCCGTCGCCGGCGGCCGACGCCGCGGCGAGCACGTGCACCAGCTGCAGGTCGTCGCCGGCCGGCAGCGCGCGGGCCTGCGCGGCGGAGTGCTCGTGCAGCGCGGCGAGCAGGCCGGCGCCGTCCGCGGTGAAGCGGGTCGCCGCGGTGCGGGCCTGGCCGAGCAGCGTCGTCACCGTCTCCGGGTCGCTCTCCGCGTCGACCGCCGCCCGGACAGCGTCGACGTACGCGGCGGCCGGCAGCTCGCCCTCGCGGGCGGTGTCCCACAGCGCGGCGTGCACCAGCGCCCGCGCGAGCGGGTCGGCCAGCCGCCCCGCGGACGACAGGGCGGTGGCCAGCGAGCGGTCGTCGAGGCGGAGCCGGGCGAAGGTGAGGTCGCCGTCGTTGGGCAGCAGCAGGTCGCCGGCCAGCCCCTCGGGCAGCGCGGTGCGCTCGCCGGTGACGTCGAGCTCGACCCGGTCGGCCAGCCGCAGCGCCGTCCCGTCGTCGACGTACGCCCCGACGGCCACCCGGTGCGGGCGCAGCACCGCGCTCTGCTGGTGCAGCTCGCCGTCGCGCACGCGCAGCACGGAGGTGCCGGAGGTCTCCAGCCACACCCGCGCCCACTCCTGCAGGTCGCGGCCGCTGGCCCGCTCGAGCGCCGCGAGCAGGTCGGCCAGCGCCGTGCTCCCCCACGCGTGCTCGTCGAGGTAGGCCCGCACGCCGGCGAAGAACACATCGCGGCCGAGCGCGGCCTGCAGCTGGCGCAGGACGGCGGCGCCCTTGGCGTAGCTGATGCCGTCGAAGTTCAGCAGCGCCGTCCGGGTGTCGGCGACGTCGCCGGCGACCGGGTGGGTCGTCGGCAGGGCGTCGGCGCGGTAGCCCCAGGCCTTGCGCCTCATGCAGAAGTCCGGCCAGGCGCCCTCGTACGCGGTGGCCTCGTCGACCGTGAGCACCCCGAGCATCTCGGCGAACGACTCGTTGAGCCACAGGTCGTCCCACCAGCGCATGGTCACCAGGTCGCCGAACCACATGTGGGCCATCTCGTGGGCGATCACCCCGGCCCGGCCCCGCCGCCGGCCCTGCGTGGTCCGGGACCGGAAGACGAAGAGCTCGTCGCTGAAGGTGACCATGCCGGGGTTCTCCATCGCGCCCGCGTTGAACTCGGGGACGAACACCTGGTCGTAGCTGTCGCCGAACGGGTAGCGCCGGCCGAACAGCTGCTGCTGCAGGTCCAGGCAGGACCGGGTGATCGACAGCAACTCGTCGGCCTCGAGGTGCGGGCGCTGCGAGCGCCGGCACCACACGCCGAGCTCGACGCCGTCGTGCCAGGTCGTCTCGCCCTCGTACGGCCCGGCCGCGAGCGTCATCAGGTAGGTCGCGATGCGCTCGGACGGGGCGAACACGTGGCGGGTGCCCTCGACGCCGGCGCGAGTGTTGGACAGCACCCGCCAGCCCTGCGGCGCGTCCACCGTCAGCGCGTACGACGCCTTGAGGTCGGGCTGGTCGAAGCAGGCGAACACCCGCTGCGCGTCGTCGAGGAACGTCATGGCGTACAGGTAGACCTCGCCGTCGGCGGGGTCGACCGCGCGGTGCAGGCCCTCGCCGGTGCGGCTCGTCGCGCACCGGGCGGTCACCCGGACCACCTCCTCGGCGGCGAGGTCGTCGAGCAGGATGCGGCTGCCCTCGACCCGAGGCTCGACCGCGACGCCGCCGCGCTCCAGCGCGAGCAGCTCCCCGTCGAGCTCGAGGAACGTCGACGCACCGGGCTCGCGGCAGGAGAAGCGCACCTCGCAGACCGACGTGAAGGACGGGTCGGCGCCGAGCTCGAGGTGCACGTCGTACGACGCGACCTCGAGCAGGGCGGCCCGCTCGCGGGCCTCGTCGCGGGTCAGGGTGCGCACGCGGCGACACTAGGCGCCGGGGCGGACAGGTGGCTGCGGCCGTGGGCCGGCTCGTCCGGCCGCGGGTCGGGCTCGTGCCGGGCCGGGCTCGGGCCGGGCCGCGGGTGCCTCGGGCCGGGCCGCGGGTGCCTCGACCGGGCCGCGGGCTGGGCTCGGGCCGGGCCGCGGGTGCCGGTGCCGGTGCCGGACGGCTGGGTGCCCGGTCCACCGTCAGCTGCGGGCGGAGCGCGGATGCCTTCAAGCCCGGCGCCCGAGCGCGACGAAAGCGGCGGTGACCTGCAAGTACTCCTTGTCGGCCGGGTCTCCTCGCGGTAGACTTCGAACAGGTGTTCGAAGGAGGTGGGCAGGGTGACGACGACGGCACCGACGCTGCTGCCGGCCCCCGCACAGCTGTCGGAGCCGGTGCGGTTGCTGCAGCAGGCCGTCGCCGCTCTGCACGCCCAGGCCCCCGCCGACCTGCCTCCCGCCCAGGCGCTGGCCGAGACGGCGGTGGTGCTGCGCGAGCTGGAGAAGCTCAACGCCGTCTCGCTCACCCGGCTGGCCGATGTGCACACCCGCGAGCTGCACGCGCTGGACGACGCCCCGTCCGCCGGCGCGTGGGTGGAGCGCCAGCAGGTCGGGCTCGGCCGGGACCGGGTCGCCCTGGCCACCAAGCTGGGCCGGCTGCCGCAGGTCGCCGAGCACCTGTCCGGCGGGCTGCTGGCGCTTCCGTCGGCGGTGCTGATCGGGCAGGCGCTCGACCGGGTGCGGCGCCACCTGGACCGACCCGACGGCCTGATCGACGACCAGCCCGCCGAGCAGGTCCTCCGGGCGGTGATCGTCGACGGCGTGCTGACGCTGGTCGCTGCCGCTCGTGGCGGCTACGACGACACCGACGACGAGCTGCGGGCGCTCGGGTGCGAGCTGGACGCCATCTCGGCAACGCCGACGACCGGGATCGCTCGGATGGAGGCCGCGTTCCTGGTCCTCGCCGGTCACCTGGAGCCCGGGCACCTGCGGGCCGCGCTCGGTCAGCTGGTGGACGCGCTGCTGCCGCTGCAGCTGGAGGACCGCGCCGACCGCGCCCACCGCGAGCGGGGGCTGAAGCTGGTCCGCAGGAGCGACGGGTCCGGCTGGACCGTCGTGCAGGGCGACCTGGACCTGGAGTGCGGCGAGCTGCTCCACGCCGTCCTGACCGCCGCCCGCGCCACCGACCCGGCGAACCCGGCCGACACCGCCGCCTGGGCCGCCCAGCACAGCGACGAGCCGTCCGCGCCCGCCCCGCGGTCACGCCGGCAGCAGGACCACGACGCGCTGAAGCTCGCGCTGCGCCGGCTGCTCGACACCGAAGCCCTCGGGTTGCGCGACAAGGCCTGCCCGCACCTGCTCGTCACCGTCACCCTGGACCAGCTCACCGGCCGGCCCGGGGCGCTACCCGCGACCGCCGCCGCCGGCACCGCGCTGCCCGCCGGCCTGGTCCGCCGGCTGCTGTGCGACAGCCGCATCACCCGCCTCGTCCTCGGCCTGGGCCGCAAGGTCATCGAGACCAGCCACACCGAACGGACCCTGAAGGCCCACGAACGCCGGGCCCTCCAGGTGCAGTGGGGCGGCCGGTGCGCCGGCGCCGGCTGCACCAGCCCACCCGGCACCCCGCTCGTCCCGCACCACGCCACCCCCTGGCACCGCACCGGCACCACCAGTCTCCGCGACACCGTCCCGCTCTGCGACACCACGCACCACGACCTGCACACCGGCAACCGCACCATCCGGCTGCGCGACGGACGACGCCTCAGCCCCCACGGCTGGACCGACTCACCCGGCCCGTAGCCCGACCCCCGCACAGCACCGCCTGCGTGGTTCGACGTGTTCGCCGCGGTGGCGGACTCCTCCGCAACCTTCGCACGAGACCGCAACGGCAGCAGTCACGGCCACGGCCACCTGTCGGAGCGCGGGATCCCCGGCAGCGCGCCCCGCCCGGTCCCCCGTCACCGCCGGTCGCCCCCGTCCTGGACCGTCGCACCGCGTCGCCGACGACGCCGGAGCAGCCCGACCAGCCCGACCGCTCGACGACCACGATGCCGACGACGGCGGTGCCGACGAACGTCAGCCCGGACGCGCGCTGACCGGCGACGACCGCGGCGGTGCCGACGACGCAGACCGCGGCCAGGAACACGAAGCAGCCCACTCGAGCCGGCTCGTACCTGTCCTGCCCGAACTGCCTCAGGCGCTCGTCCAGCGGCCGCACGTCGGCACGGTGTCGCCGGGCCCGGCGTCAGCCCGCGACGACCGCCGCGAGCGCGTCGGCCACCGAGCGCGCCCGGTGCTCGGTCTCCGCCTCCACCATCACCCGCACGAGCGCCTCCGTGCCGGACGGGCGCAGCAGGACGCGACCGGTCTCGCCGAGGACGCCCTCCTGCTCGGCGACCGCGGCCAGCACCGCCGGGTCCTGCGCCCGGGTCCGCTCCGCCCGCACGTTGACGAGCACCTGCGGCAGGCGCGTCATGACCCCGGCCAGCTCGGCCATCGACCGCCCGCTCGAGGCGAGCCGGTCGAGCACGGCCAGACCGGTCAGCAGCCCGTCGCCGGTGGTGGCGTGGGCGAGCTGGACGGTGTGCCCGCTCTGCTCGCCGCCGAGGGTGAGGCCGCGCTCGCGCATGGCCGCCAGCACGTACCGGTCGCCGACGGCCGTCTGCAGGACCTCGATGCCCGCGGCCCGCATCGCGCGGACGAAGCCGAGGTTGCTCATGACGGTGGCGGCCACCGTGTCGTGGGCCAGCTCGCCGCGCTCGTGCAGCGCGACCGCGAGCAGGGCCAGCAGCTGGTCGCCGTCGACGACGGCGCCGGTCGCGTCGACCGCCAGGCACCGGTCGGCATCGCCGTCGTGGGCCAGCCCCAGCGCCGCGCCGTGCTCGACGACGGCGGCCTGCAGCGACGCCAGGTGGGTCGCCCCGCAGCCGTCGTTGATGCGCTCGCCGTCGCCGTCGGCGTGGATCGCGACGACCTCGGCGCCCGCCCGCCGGTAGACCTGCGGGGCGAGCTCGCTGGCCGCGCCCTGCGCGCAGTCGACGACGACCTTGAGGCCGGCCAGCGGCGTGCGGACGGCGGCCAGCAGCGAGGCGGCATAGCGCTCGCGGTGCTCCTCGCCGCCGACCAGCACCCGGCCGACCTGCGCCCCGGTCACCCGCCGCGCCCGGCCGAGGCCGGCCTGCACCGCGTCCTCGACCTCGTCGGGCAGCTTCCAGCCGCCGTCGCCGAACAGCTTGAGCCCGTTGTCCGGCATGGCGTTGTGCGACGCCGACAGCATCAGCCCGAGCTGCGCGCCCTCTCCCGCCGTGACGTGGGCGACCGCCGGGGTCGGCACCACGCCGAGCAGCAGGACGTCGCAGCCCGCGCTGGTGAACCCCGCCACGGCCGCGGCCTCGAGCATCTGCCCGGACGGCCGGGGGTCGCGGCCGACGACGACGCGGGGGCGCGGGGCGCCCGCCTCGAGCAGCACGGTCGCCGCCGACGCGGCCAGCGCCGTCGCCAGCTCGGGCGTGAGCACCTCGCCGTTGGCGAGCCCGCGCACGCCGTCGGTCCCGAACAGCCTGGCCATGGTCCTGCCTCCGACGACGTGGATGGGACGTGCGGCGTGGGTCAGACGAGCGACGTGGGTGGGACATGCCGCGAGGCGGCCCCGGAGTCCGGGACCGCCTCGACGACGGGGTCTGACTAGCGCTTGCTGTACTGCGGGGCCTTGCGGGCCTTCTTCAGGCCGTACTTCTTGCGCTCCTTGATCCGCGCGTCGCGGGTCAGGAAGCCCTCCTTCTTCAGGGCGGGGCGGTCGTCGGGCTCGATCTCGATGAGGGCCCGCGCGATCGCCAGGCGCAGCGCGCCGGCCTGGCCGCTGATGCCGCCGCCGTGCAGGCGGGCGAAGACGTCGTACTGCTCCGCCTTCTCCAGCGTCACGAACGGCTCGTTGATCATCTGCTGGTGCACCTTGTTGGGGAAGTACCCCTCGAGGGTGCGGCCGTTGAGCGTGTAGGACCCGTTGCCCGGCACGAGGCGGACGCGGACGACGGCCTCCTTGCGGCGGCCGACGGTCTGGACGAGGTCTGCGGGGGCGGTCACGCCAGGATCTCCTTGTGGATGGACGAGGTCACTGCGCGACCTGGGTCAGCTCGTACGGCACGGGGCCCTGAGCCGCGTGCGGGTGGGTCGGGCCGGCGTAGACCTTGAGCTTGCTCATGACCTGACGGCCGAGGCTGTTGTGCGGGATCATGCCCTTGACGGCCTTCTCGATGATCCGCTCCGGGCGGGTCGCCAGCACGTCGGCGTACGACGTGGAGGTCAGACCGCCGGGGTAGCCGGAGTGGCGGTGCACCCGGGACTGCGCGGCCTTGTTGCCCGTCATCGCGACCTTGCCGGCGTTGATGATGACGACGAAGTCGCCGCAGTCGAGGTGGGGCGCGAAGTAGGGCTTGTGCTTCCCGCGCAGCAGCTTGGCCGTCTGGCTGGCGAGGCGCCCGAGCACGACGTCGGTGGCGTCGATGACGTGCCACGTCCGCTGGATGTCGGCGGGCTTGGGGGTGTACGTGCGCACGCGTCTTCACTTCCGTCGGGGGTGCTGCTGGCAAGAGGCCTTCGCGGGGGTGTGCGCAGGCAGGCACCGTCAAGGGGGCGCGCCGCGCAACAGCCCACGACGATACCCGATGGCTGCGGCAGCCCCCGGCCCGTGCCCTCGGACCAGCTCGAGCACCATCTCGAGCTCGTCCCCGCCGGGGTCCAGGGGGTACGGCCGCCGCACGCCGGTCCCGGCGAACCCGAGCCGGGCGTACGCCGCGCGCGCCGGGCCGTTGTCCTCGTGGACCTCGAGCCGCAGGTCGCGCAGCGCCGGCCAGTCCTCGGCGACGACCCGCCGCACGTGCACCTCGTCGTCGGGCGGGTCAGCGGGCACGCGCGGCCACCGGGCGCTCGCGCTGCACGCGGCCCTCGTCCCACACCGGCTCCGGCGCCTCGTAGACCCGCCCGTCGGAGCCGAAGACCAGGTAGCGGTCGAACCCGCGGGCGAACCAGCGGTCGTGGGTCACCGCCAGCACCGTGCCGTCGAACGCCGCGAGGCCCTCCTCCAGCGCCTCGGCCGACTCGAGGTCGAGGTTGTCGGTCGGCTCGTCGAGCAGCAGCAGGGTGCAGCCCGACAGCTCCAGCAGCAGCACCTGGAAGCGGGCCTGCTGACCGCCGCTGAGCTGGCCGAACACCGCGTCGGCCTGCGCGTGCAGCCCGTAGCGGCGCAGCACCCCGATCGCCGCGCCCCGCTCCAGCCCGCGCCGGTCGCCCTCGCCGCGGTGCAGGACGTCGACGAGCGTGGCGCCGGCCAGCTCGGGCTGGTCGTCGGCCCGCACCCCGCCGGGGTCCTGCGCGAACCAGCCCGGCACGACGCGGGCGCCGAGCCGCCAGGTGCCCGTGGCGGCCACCGGCTGGCCGGCGATCAGGCGCAGGAAGTGCGACTTGCCCGACCCGTTGGAGCCCAGGACCGCGAGGCGCTCGCCGTAGAACACCTCGAGGTCGAACGGCTGCATGAGGCCGGTGAGCTCCAGCCGCTCGCAGGTCAGGGCCCGGACGCCGGTGCGGCCGCCGCGCAGCCGCATCTGCAGCTTCTGGTCGACCACCTGCTCGGGCGGCGGCCCCGCCGCCTCGAAGCGCTCGAACCGGGTCTGCATCGCGTGGTAGCGGCTGGCCATGTCGGGGCTGATCTTGGCCTGCTCGCGCAGGATGATGACCAGCCGGCGCAGCTTCTCGCGCTCCTCGTCCCACCGCTTGTGCAGCTCGGCCAGCCGCTCGCGGCGGGCCTGCCGCGCGTCGGCGTACGTGGCGAAGCCGCCGCCGTGGACCCAGGCGCCGTGCGCCTCGATCGTCACGACCCGGGTCGCCGTGCGGTGCAGCAGCTCGCGGTCGTGGCTGACGAACAGCACCGTCTTGGCCGACTCGGCGAGCGCCGCCTCGAGCCAGCGCTTGCCCGGCACGTCGAGGAAGTTGTCGGGCTCGTCGAGCAGCAGGACCTGCTCCGGGCCGCGCAGCAGCGCCTCGAGCGCCAGCCGCTTCTGCTCGCCGCCCGACAGCGTGGACAGGGCGCGGTACTGGCAGGCGTCGTAGCCCATGCCGAGCGCGGCGGTCGTGCAGACGTCCCAGAGCACCTCGGCGTCGTAGCCGCCGGCATCGCCCCAGTCGGCGAGCGCCTGCGCGTAGCGCATCTGGGTCTTCTCGTCGTCGGCCTCCATCATCGCCAGCTCGGCGTCGGCGAGCGCGCGACCGGCGGTGCGCACCGCGGGTGGGGCGAGGTCGAGCAGCAGGTCGCGGACCTCGAGGACCCCGCCGCGGCCGTCGCCGAGGGAGCCGATGGACTGCCGCATGACCCCGAGGCCGCCGTCGACGACGACGCCGCCCGCGGACGGCACGAGGTCACCGGCGACGATCCGCAGCAGCGTCGTCTTGCCGGTGCCGTTGGCGCCGACGAGCGCCGTCGTGGACCCGTCGGCGACCCGGAAGGCGACGTCGTCGAACAGCATGCGGCCGTCGGGGAGCGCGTACGACAGCCGCTGCACGTCCAGGAAGCCCATGCCCAGCAGTCTGCCCGGCCGGTCCACCCGGTTCAGGCGTCGTCGATCCGCCGCCGGCAGCTCGCCACGTACCGGTCGAAGTCCCAGCCCGCCAGGAAGCGCTCCGCTGCCCCGCGCCCCCCGTCCCACAGCGCCTCCTGGGTCTCGCGCGGCAGGTCGAAGTCGACCGGTGACACGCCCTCGGTCGGCACGAACACCGTCCGGCTGACCGTGCAGGGCTCCTCCACGTACGCCGTGTCCTGCGACAGCAGCAGCGCCTCGAGCGCGGCCAGGCCGAGGGCGAGGGGGCCGCGCACCGGCCGGGTCGTCGGCGGGCTGCCGGGCCGGCTGGTGAGCTTGACCCCGAAGGTCGGCCAGCGCGGGTCGAGGCTGTCGCCGCGGTCGAACAGCCCCACCGGGAAGTTGGACAGCAGCCCGCCGTCGACCCAGCTCGCCGTGCCGGCGGGCGTGGGCTGGCGGACCGGCTGGAAGAAGAACGGGATCGCCGCGCTCGCCCGCACCGCGCGGGCGACCGGGTAGTCGTCCGGGTCGACGCCGTACGTCGGCAGGTCCCACGGCAGGCGCACCAGGCGGCGGCGCGACAGGTCCGAGACCGTGACCACCAGCCGGAAGTCCTTGCCGACCGGCAGCCCCGACAGCGGGTCGTCGACGTCGGGGATGCGCAGGTCGCCGAAGGTCCGCACGCCCAGCTCGCCGAGCGCCCCGGTGAGGAAGTCCTCGAGGTAGCGCCCCTCGTACATCCCGTCCTGTGCGAGCAGCGCGAGCGCGCGCCCCACCAGCGGCAGGCGGCCCAGCCCGCTCTCGTCCCGGAAGCGCCGGTAGTCGACGAGGCGGACGAGCTCCCCGAGCCGCTGCACCGGCTCGCCGGCGCTCTGCAGCGCCGCGACCAGGCACGCGACGATCGCGCCGGCGGACGAGCCGGCCACGCGCGGGAAGGCGTAGCCGGCGGCGGCCAGCACGTCGACCGCCCCGGCCAGCGCGATGCCCTTGACACCGCCGCCCTCGCAGACGAGGTCGGCCCGCAGGCGGGTCTGCTCGGGGGGCGGCTCGGGGGTCGGCTCGGGGGGCGGCTCGGGGGTCGGCTCGGGGGTCACGGCGCGCAGGCTACGGGCGGGGTGCGACGTCGCCGGCGGGCAGCCGCAGGGCCCTGGTGACCTGCTGCCGGGCGGCGAGCTCGTCGTCCGGCGGGTAGCCCACCGCCTCCAGGCACAGCCCGTGCGGCGGGGCGACGGCCACGTCGTCGGCGCGCGCGGTCCGCCGCAGCAGGCCGGCCGGCCAGTCGACCGGCCGGCGCCCCTCGCCCACGGCCAGCAGCGCGCCCACCAGCGAGCGCACCATCGAGTGGCAGAAGGCGTCGGCGCGCACCGTCAGCTCGAGCACGCCGTCGCTCCCGCGCCGCCCGTCCAGGTCCAGCAGGGCCCGCACGGTGGTGGCGCCCTCGCGGCGGCGGCAGTACGCGGCGAAGTCGTGCTCGCCGAGCAGCCCGGCCGACGCGGCGCGCACGGCGTCGAGGTCGAGCCGGCGCGGCCAGGCGAGCGTGTCGGTGCGGCGCAGGGGGTCGACGGCGTCCGGGCCGTCGGCGACCCGGTAGCGGTAGCGGCGCCACGTCGCCGAGAAGCGGGCGTCGAACCCCGCCGGCGCGGCGCGCACCCGGTGGACGCGGACGTCCTGGGGCAGCAGGCCGTTGAGGCGGCGCAGCAGCAGGCGGTCGCCCGCCACCGCCTCCGGCAGGTCGACGTGGGCGACCTGCCCGCGGGCGTGCACCCCCGCGTCGGTGCGCCCGGCGACGGTGAGCCGCGGCGGCTCGGCCCGCACGACGGTCCCGAGCGCCGCCTCCAGGACGCCCTGCACCGTGCGCAGCTCGCGCTGCGCCGCCCAGCCGGAGAAGGCGGTCCCGTCGTACGCCAGGTCGAGCCGGACCCGGACGGGCGGGAACGGCACGAGCCCGCCGTCCCGGAGGGGGACGGCGGGCTCGGGAGCCGTGCCGGGTGCTACTTGTCGTCCACGACGGGGGCGTCGGGGGCGTCGCTGACGGGGGCGTCGGTCCCGGCCTCACCGGCTGCGTCCGGGGCGAGCTCGGCCCCGCCGTCCTCGACCCGGTCCGCCGCGACGTCCGCGGTCGGCTCGGCGGTCACGGGCGCCTGCTCGGCCGTGCCCGCGTCGTCCTGGGTCGTCTGCTCGGCCGCCTCGCCGCGCGCCTGCGCGTCGACGCCGGCCGCCGTCGGGCTCTCGCCGGCCAGGTCGGCCGCCGACTCCGCCGTCGCGCCGGTGACCGGGGCGGCCGCCGCGGTCTGCGTGCCGCGTGCCCGCTCCGCCTCGCGCAGGACGGACTGCGCGCCCGTCACGCCCTCGACGAGCTCGATGACCGCCATCGGGGCGTTGTCGCCCTTGCGCGGGCCGAGCTTGGTGATCCGGGTGTAGCCGCCCGGCCGGTCGGCGTACCGCGGGCCGATCTCGGCGAACAGGGTGTGCACGACGGTCTTGTCGTTCAGGCGCTTGAGCACCTGGCGACGGGCGTGCAGGTCACCGCGCTTGCCGAAGGTGATGAGGTGCTCGGCGTACGGCCGCAGCCGCTTGGCCTTGCTCTCGGTCGTGGTGATGCGGCCGTGCTCGAACAGCGACGTCGCGAGGTTGGCCAGCATCAGCCGCTCGTGCGCGGGGCTGCCGCCCATGCGCGGGCCCTTGTTGGGGGTGGGCATCGTGCTCTCCTGATCTGGAGCGGGAGCCAGGGCTCCGTGGGGGCGCCGCCGCGGGTGCGGGGGCCCTGGTCGTGCGGGTGGGGCTAGAGCTGCTCGGTCTCCTGGAAGCCGGCGTCGCCGTCCTCGCCCTCGGCAAAGGGCGCGCCGTACTCGTCGGTGCCGAACGTGGTGACGACCTGGCTCGGGTCGAAGCCGGGGGGGCTGTCCTTGAGCGCGAGGCCCATGGAGTGCAGCTTGACCTTGACCTCGTCGATCGACTTCGCACCGAAGTTGCGGATGTCGAGCAGGTCGGCCTCGGAGCGGCTGACGAGCTCGCCGACCGAGTGGATGCCCTCGCGCTTGAGGCAGTTGTAGGAGCGGACGGTGAGGTCCATGTCCTCGATCGGCAGCGCGAGGTCGGCCGCCAGGGCGGCGTCCGTCGGGGACGGACCGATGTCGATGCCCTCGGCCTCGTCGTTGAGCTCCTGCGCCAGCCCGAACAGGCCGACGAGGGTCTTGCCGGCCGAGGCCACCGCGTCGCGCGGGGTCATGCCCGGCTTGGTCTCGACGTCGAGCACGAGCCGGTCGAAGTCGGTGCGCTGCTCGACGCGGGTCGCCTCGACCTTGTAGGTCACCTTGAGCACGGGCGAGTAGATGGAGTCGACCGGGATGCGGCCGATCTCCTGGCCCGCCTGCTTGTTCTGCACCGCGGAGACGTAGCCGCGGCCGCGCTCGACGGTCAGCTCGATCTCCAGGCGGCCCTTGCCGTTCAGGGTCGCGATGTGCAGGTCGGGGCTGTGCACCTCGACGCCGGCCGGCGGCGCGATGTCGGCGGCGGTGACCGGGCCGGGGCCCTGCTTGCGCAGGTACATGACGACCGGCTCGTCGGACTCCGAGGAGACGACGAGCTCCTTGAGGTTGAGGATGAGGTCGGTGACGTCCTCCTTCACCCCCGGGACGGTGGTGAACTCGTGCAGGACGCCGTCGATGCGGATGCTCGTGACGGCCGCGCCGGGGATCGAGCTGAGCAGCGTGCGGCGGAGCGAGTTGCCGAGGGTGTAGCCGAAGCCCGGCTCGAGCGGCTCGAGGACGAACCGCGAGCGGTGCTCGCTGACCTGCTCCTCGGTGAGGGTCGGGCGCTGTGCGATGAGCACGTGGGGTGTCCTTCCGGGGACTGTTCCGCGACGACCGCCATCTGACGTCGCGAGGGGTGCCCGAGGTGGCGAGGCCCGGGCTGGGGGTCGAGCGGGGTGCTGCGGTGGGAGTGCGTGGTGCGGGCAGCCCAGAGCCGGCCGGGCCCCCGTCGTGGGGAGGAGGCCCGGCCGGCCGGCGGACTACTTCGAGTAGAGCTCGACGATGAGCTGCTCCTGGACCGGCGTGTCGATCACGGGCCGGGCCGGGAGGGCGTGGACGAGCACGCGCATCTGGCTGGAGATGACCTCGAGCCACGCGGGGGGCGTGCGGTCGCCGGCGGTCTCGCGGGCGATGACGAACGGCGTGAGCTCACGGCTCTTGGGCCGCACCTCGACGATGTCGTTGGCGCTCACCCGGTAGGACGGGATGTCGACCTTCTTGCCGTTCACCAGGACGTGGCCGTGGCGGACGGCCTGGCGGGAGGCGTCGCGCGACGTGCCGAAGCCCGCGCGGTAGACGACGTTGTCCAGGCGGCTCTCGAGGATGACGAGCAGGTTCTCACCGGTCTTGCCGGTCTTCTTGTTCGCCTCCTCGTAGTAGCCGCGGAACTGCTTCTCGAGCACGCCGTAGATGCGCGCGCACTTCTGCTTCTCGCGCTTCTGCAGCAGGTACTCGGAGTCCTTCGTGCGGCCACGGCCGTGCTCGCCCGGCGGGTACGGGCGGATCTCGATCGGGCACTTCGGGGACTCGCACTTGCTGCCCTTGAGGAACAGCTTCATCTTCTCGCGACGGCAGCGCCGGCAGTCGGCACCCGTGTAGCGGGCCATATCGGTGTTCTCCTGGTCTCAGACGCGGCGGCGCTTGGGCGGGCGGCAGCCGTTGTGCGGCACGGGGGTCACGTCCTGGATGGCGCCCACCTCGAGGCCGGCGGCCTGCAGGGAGCGGATCGCGGTCTCACGGCCGGAGCCGGGGCCCTTCACGAAGACGTCGACCTTCTTCATGCCGTGCTCCTGCGCCTTGCGGGCGCAGTTCTCCGCGGCCATCTGGGCCGCGAAGGGCGTGGACTTGCGCGAGCCCTTGAAGCCGACGTGGCCGGCGGAGGCCCAGCTGATCACGTTGCCGGAGGGGTCGGTGATCGAGACGATCGTGTTGTTGAACGTCGACTTGATGTGCGCCTGGCCGTGCGCGATGTTCTTCTTCTCCTTGCGCCGGACCTTCTTGACACCGGCGCCGGTGCGGGTCTTGGGAGGCATGTCAGCTCTTCCGCTCGAGGTGGTCGGTGGTCATCGCTGCGTCGCGTGCGGTGACCACTACTTCTTGGGCTTCTTCTTGCCGGCGACGGTCTTCTTCGGGCCCTTGCGGGTCCGGGCGTTGGTGTGGGTGCGCTGACCGTGCACCGGCAGACCGCGGCGGTGGCGGATGCCCTGGTAGGCGCCGATCTCGATCTTGCGGCGGATGTCCTGCGCCACCTCGCGGCGCAGGTCGCCCTCGACCTTGAAGTTGCCGTCGATGTGCTCGCGGAGCTTGACGAGGTCGTCCTCGGACAGGTCCTTGACGCGGACGTCCGGGCTGACACCGGTGACGGCCAGCGCCTGCTGGGCGCGGGTGCGGCCGATGCCGTAGATGTACGTGAGCGCGATCTCCAGCCGCTTCTCGCGGGGGAGGTCGACGCCGGCGAGGCGTGCCATGGGGCGGTCTCTCTTCCTGCTGTCGGAGGTCGTGCGCCGCCCGCCCCCTGCTGCCCCGCAGGGGCCCCGGCCTCCGGCCGGGGGTGCCGCGCGCCTCGCGAGGAGGTCTGCGGTGGACGACGATCTGGGTTGTGGGTGGAGCGTGTCGAGCGGGGACCGCTCGGGCGTGCTAGCCCTGCCGCTGCTTGTGGCGAGCGGTGGACGAGCAGATCACCATCACGCGGCCGTTGCGACGGATGACGCGGCACTTGTCGCAGATCGGCTTGACGCTGGGCTTGACCTTCACGGAACTCGATCCCTCTGGTGGGGCGTGCGGGAGCGGGCCCCGGACGCTCTGACGTTCGAGCTGCTCTGGCGTGCGAGCATCGGACTGCCGGGCCCGCTGGCGGGCCCGGTGGAACTCACTTGTAGCGGTAGACGATCCGTCCGCGCGTGAGGTCGTAGGGCGAGAGCTCCACGACGACACGGTCCTCGGGGAGGATGCGGATGTAGTGCTGCCGCATCTTGCCGCTGATGTGGGCCAGGACCCGGTGGCCGTTCTGCAGCTCCACCCGGAACATCGCGTTGGGGAGCGGCTCGACCACACGGCCCTCGATCTCGATGGCCCCGTCCTTCTTCGGCATGTCCTCCGCGATCCGCTGCTGTCGAGTGGTGGACTGTCCGCGCCGCCGAGGCGGGGCGGACAGGTGGTGCTGAACCGTCGTGCTGCCGGTCGTCGTGCCGGTCGTCGTGCCGGTCGGCGCGCTGCACCTGGACCTGCCCAGGCTCGGACGCAGTCCGACGGGAGAGTGTACGCCCCGCGCGCACGGGCCGTCCAACCCTCGTGGATCAGGCGCTGGCGCCCCTGCGCACGCCCGCCAGGCCGGCGGCGCCGCCGTCCAGCGCGGTGAGGACCCAGGGGCCGTCCGCGGTGACGGCGACCGTGTGCTCCCAGTGCGAGGCCTGCCGGCCGTCGACGGTGACGACCGTCCACCCGTCGTCGAGCTCGCGGACCTCGGGGCTGCCCAGCACGGCCATCGGCTCGACCGCGAGCACGATGCCGGCGACGAGCTCCATGCCCCGGCCCGGCCCCTGCGGCGCGAGGTTGGGCACGGCCGGCGGCTCGTGCATCGCCGTGCCGATGCCGTGGCCGGTGTAGTCCTCGAGCAGGCCGTAGCCGTGCGGGCGCACGACCGCCTCGACGGCCGCGCCGATGTCGGACAGGTGGCCGCCCGGCAGCGTCGCGGCCAGCCCCGCCCACATCGAGCGCTCGGTGACGGCGGACAGCGCGTGGAGCTCGGGGGCGCACTCCCCCACCGGGACCGTGACCGCCGCGTCGCCGTGCCAGCCGGCCAGCACCGCGCCGCAGTCGACCGAGAGCAGCTCGCCCTCGCGCAGGACCCGGGAGCCGGACGGGATGCCGTGCACGACCTCCGCGCCGGCCGACGCGCAGATGCTGCCCGGGAACCCGTGGTAGCCGAGGAAGGACGGCACGGCGCCCTCGTCCCGGATGCTCTGCTCGGCCAGCGCGTCCAGCGCGCCGGTGGTCACGCCGGGCAGGGCGGCGGCAGCGACGCGCTCCAGCGTCCGCGCGACCACCAGGCCGGCCTCCCGCATGAGCTGGACCTGCTCGGGCGACTTGACCGTGACGCCCCGCGGCTGGCGCCGCCTCACGGGCGGGCGGGCTCGCCGTCGCCGGCGTCGTCCCCGGCCCGGTCGCCGCTCCCGGACGCCCGGCCGGCCTGCTCGGCGCTGCGGGCCGGGCGCAGGGCGTCGATCGCCCGCTCGGTGACGTCGTCGACGGGACCGGTGGCGTCGATGCCGATGAGCACGCCGCGGCTCGCGTAGTACGCCACCAGCGGCGCCGTCGACTCCGCGTACACCGCGAGGCGGTTCGCGATCGTCTCGGCCTTGTCGTCGTCGCGCTGGAACAGCTCGCCGCCGTCGACGTCGCAGACGCCCGCCTGCTCCGGCGGGTCGAAGTCGACGTGCCAGATCCGGTTGCAGGTGCGGCACGTGCGCCGCCCGGACAGCCGCCGGATGACCTCGTCGTCGTCGACCACGAGCTCGAGCACCACGTCCAGGCGGGTGCCGTTGTCGCGAAGCATGACGTCGAGGACCTCGGCCTGCGGCACCGTGCGCGGGAAGCCGTCGAGCAGGAACCCGCCGGCCGCGTCGTCCTCGAGCAGCCGCATGCGGACCATCTCGATGGTGACGTCGTCCGGCACGAGGTCGCCGCGGTCCATGAAGGCCTTGGCCTGCACGCCGAGCGGCGTGCCCTGGCTGACGTTGGCGCGGAAGATGTCGCCGGTGGAGATCTTCGGGATCGCGGCGTGCTCCGCGATGAACTGGGCCTGCGTCCCCTTGCCCGCTCCAGGTGGCCCGACCAGGACGAGGCGCACTAGCGCAGGAAGCCTTCGTAGTTGCGGAGCATGAGCTGGCTCTCGATCTGCTTCACGGTCTCGAGCCCCACTCCGACGATGATGAGGACGGCGGTGCCGCCGAACGGGGCCTCGTTGGCGCCCCCGGTCAGGCTGAACAGCAGGTACGGGAGCACGGCCACCACGCCCAGGTACAGGGCGCCGAAGGTCGTGATCCTGGACAGGATGTAGTCCAGGTACTCCGCGGTGGCCCGGCCGGGGCGGATGCCGGGCACGAACCCGCCGTACTTCTTCATGTTGTCGCTGACCTCGACCGGGTTGAACGTGATCGCCACGTAGAAGTACGTGAAGAAGACGATCAGCGCGAAGTAGGTCGCGAGGTAGAGCGGGTCGCCCGACGACAGGAACCGGGTGATGAAGCGCGTGAAGGTGGCGTTGTCGGTCCACACGTTGCTCAGCAGCTGCGGCAGGTACAGCAGCGAGCTGGCGAAGATGACGGGGATGACGCCGGCCTGGTTGACCTTGAGCGGGATGTAGGTCGACGTGCCGCCGTACATGCGGCGGCCGATCTGGCGCTTGGCGTACTGCACCGGGATGCGCCGCTGCGCCTGCTCGACGAACACCACGAGCGTGATCACGATCAGGGCGAGCAGCAGGATCGCGCTGAGCACCAGCACGCCGTTGTCGCCCTGCAGCAGGTTGGCGCCCTGGCCGGGGATCGAGCTGATGATCGACGCAAAGATGAGCACCGACATGCCGTTGCCGACGCCGCGGTCGGTGATGAGCTCGCCCAGCCACATGATCACGGCGGTGCCGGCGGTCATGGTGAGCACGAGCACGAGGATCCGGAACAGGCTGTCGTCCGGGATGATGTCGAGCGTGCAGTTGGGGAACAGCCGCTGCGAGCGGGCCAGCGCGATGATGCCGGTCGACTGCAGCACCGCGAGCGCGATCGTGAGGTAGCGCGTGTACTGCGTGAGCTTCGCCTGGCCGGACTGCCCCTCGGCCTTGAGCGTCTCCAGGCGCGGGATGACCACCACGAGCAGCTGGATGATGATCGAGCTCGTGATGTACGGCATGATCCCGAGCGCGAAGATGCTCAGCTGCAGCAGCGCGCCGCCGCTGAACAGGTTGACCAGGCCGTAGAGGCTGTTGTCCTGCACCTGCTCCAGGCAGCCCTGGATCGCGACGTAGGAGACGCCGGGGCCCGGGATGACCGAGCCGAGCCGGTACACCCCGATCATCGCCAGCGTGAACAGGAGCTTCCTGCGCAGGTCGGGCGTCTTGAAGGCCCGGCCGAAAGCGGTGAGCAAAGCTCCTCCTGGCGTACGCCCGGGAGCCCGGGGCGGGTCGGCGGTGCCCCGCGGGAGCGGGGCGGGTGGACGTTGCGTCGAGCGGTGCGCAGTACCGCCGGGTGTGCGGCGACTGTAACAGGGGCACACGCGCCCGTAGCCGGGCCCGAGCGCGGGCGGGGGCCGGACGGCGACCCCGCGAACGCCGCCGCGGGCCGTCGGTCCCATCCAGGACCGGCGGCCCGCGGGCGGCCGTGCGCTACAGCTCGGTGGCGGTGCCTCCGGCTGCGGCGAGCTTCTCCTTGGCGCTGGTGGAGAACTTGTGCGCGGTGACGGTCAGCGCGACCTGCAGGTCGCCGCCGCCGCCGAGCACCTTGACGAGCTTGCCGCTGCGGACCGCGCCCGCCGACACCAGCTCGTCGACGCCGATCGTGCCGCCCTCGGGGAACAGCTCGGCCACCCGGTCGAGGTTGACGACCTGGTACTCGACGCGGAACCGGTTGGTGAAGCCCTTGAGCTTGGGCAGGCGCATGTGCAGGGGCATCTGCCCGCCCTCGAACCCGGCCGGCACCTGGTAGCGCGCACTGGTGCCCTTGGTGCCGCGACCGGCGGTCTTGCCCTTGCTCGCCTCACCACGGCCCAGGCGCGTCTTGGGGCTCTTCGCACCGGGCGCGGGGCGCAGGTGGTGGACCTTCAGCGCGCTGCCGCCGCTCACGGCGGGCGTGTCCTTCGCCTTCTGCTGAGCCATGGGCTACTCGACCTCCTCGACGGTCACCAGGTGCGTGACCGTGTTGACCATCCCGCGGATCTCGGGACGGTCCTCCTTGACGACGGAGTCGGAGATCCGCTTCAGGCCGAGCGAGCGCAGGGTGTCGCGCTGGTTCTGCTTGCCGCCGATCCCGGACTTGATCTGGGTGACCTTCAGGCGGGCCATCAGGCACCCACCCCGGTCCCGACCGGGGCCGCTGCAGCAGCCGCACGGGCGCGCAGCATCGCGGCCGGCGCGACGTCCTCGATCGGCAGGCCGCGGCGGGCCGCGATCTCCTCCGGGCGCACGAGGCCCTTCAGCGCCGCCACCGTGGCGTGCACGATGTTGATCGGGTTGGAGGACCCGAGCGACTTGCTGAGGACGTCGTGGATACCGGCGCACTCCAGGACGGCGCGCACCGGGCCACCGGCGATGACGCCGGTACCGGGGCTGGCCGGCTTCAGGAGCACGACACCGGCCGCCGCCTCGCCCTGGATCGGGTGGGGGATGGTGGCGCCGATCCGCGGGACGCGGAAGAAGTGCTTCTTGGCCTCCTCGACGCCCTTGGCGATCGCCGCGGGCACCTCCTTGGCCTTGCCGTACCCGACGCCGACCTGGCCGTCGCCGTCGCCCACGATCACCAGGGCGGTGAAGCTGAAGCGGCGACCGCCCTTGACGACCTTGGCGACGCGGTTGATGGCCACGACGCGCTCGATGTGCGGGGTCTTCTCGGGGCCGGCCCCGCCGCGGCCGCCACGGCCGTCACGACGGTCGCCGCCGGCGCTGCCGCCGGCCTGGCCGCCTCGGCGCTGCTGTCCTGGCATCAGACGGTCCTCACGATCGGAAGGGGCGTAGCGGGGGGCGTGCTGCAGGTGCGGGCCATCAGAACTCCAGCCCGCTCTCGCGGGCGCCGTCGGCCAGCGCAGCGATGCGACCGTGGTAGGCGTTGCCGCCACGGTCGAACACGACGGTGGAGATGCCCTTGGCCTTGGCGCGCTCGGCGACGAGGGCCCCGACCTGGCGGGCCAGGGCGCTCTTGTCGCCGTCGGCCGAGCGCAGGTCCACGTCGAGGGTCGACGCGCTGGCCAGCGTGTGGCCGGCGAGGTCGTCGACGACCTGCGCGGTGATGTGCCGCGTGGAGCGGGTGACCACCAGGCGGGGGCGCACCGGCGTACCGGTGACCCGCTTGCGGATGCGGAAGTGGCGGCGGGCCTTGCCCAGCCGTCGCGTGGTCGAGATGTCAGCCATTACTTACCCGTCTTCCCGACCTTGAGCTTGATCTGCTCGCCCTCGTAGCGGACGCCCTTGCCCTTGTACGGGTCGGGCTTGCGCAGCTTGCGGATGTTGGCGGCGACCTCGCCCACCTTCTGCTTGTCGATGCCCGACACGGAGAACCGGGTCGGGGTCGCGACGGCGAAGGAGATGCCGTCCGGCGCCGCGACGGGCACCGGGTGGCTGTAGCCGAGGGCGAACTCGAGGTCCGACCCCCGGGCGGTCACGCGGTAGCCGACGCCGCGGATCTCCATGGCCTTGGTGTAGCCGTCCGTCACGCCGGTGACCATGTTGGCCACCAGGCTGCGGGTGAGGCCGTGCAGGCTGCGGCTCTCGCGCTGGTCGTCCGGGCGCAGGACCTGCAGGGTGCCGTCCTCCGCGCGCTCGATGGTGATCGGCTCGGCGATCGTGTGGCTGAGGGTGCCCTTGGGGCCCTTCACGGTGACCGTCTGGCCGTCGAGGCTGATCTCGACACCAGCGGGGACCGGGATGGGCAGGCGACCGATGCGGGACATCTGTGTCTCTCCCTCCGCCTAGTAGACGTAGGCGAGGACTTCCCCACCCACGCCCTTCTTGTTCGCCTGACGGTCCGTGAGCAGGCCGGACGACGTCGAGATGATCGCGACGCCGAGGCCACCCAGGACCCGGGGCAGGTTGCCGGCCTTGGCGTACACGCGCAGGCCCGGCTTGGACACCCGCCGCACACCCGCGATGGAGCGCTCGCGGTTGGGGCCGTACTTGAGGTCGATGGCGAGGATCTTGCCCTTCTCGCCCTCCTCGACGGTCCAGCCCGCGATGTAGCCCTCCTGCTGGAGGATCTCGGCGATGTGCGTCTTGATCTTGCTGTGCGGCATGCGGACGCTGTCGTGGTACGCCGAGTTGGCGTTGCGCACGCGCGTGAGCATGTCGGCGATCGGGTCGGTCATGGTCATGCTGCTGCACTCATGTCTGGGGCCGGTGGCCTTTCCCGCCGTGGTCCCCCCGGTCCCGGACGGGACCTGGGGCCTGCGACGAAGAGGAGGTGGTGCGGAGGACGTGCGGGGCTGACGGCCTGCGGGGCGCGGGCTACCAGGAGGACTTGGTGATGCCGGGCAGCTGGCCCGCGTGCGCCATCTCGCGCACGCAGATGCGGCAGAGCCCGAACGTGCGGAATACCGCGCGGGGCCGGCCGCAGCGGTTGCAGCGCGTGTAGCCGCGGACCGCGAACTTGGGCTTGCGCTTCGCCTTCTCGACGAGGGCCTTCTTCGCCATGTCTAGCTCTCCTTGAACGGGAAGCCGAGCGCGCGGAGCAGTGCCCGGCCCTCGTCGTCGGTTGCCGCCGTGGTGACGACCGTGATGTCCATGCCGCGCTGACGGTCGACCCGGTCGACGTCGATCTCGTGGAACATCGACTGCTCGTTCAGGCCGAACGTGTAGTTGCCGTTGCCGTCGAACTGCTTGGGCGACAGGCCGCGGAAGTCGCGGATGCGCGGCAGCGCGGTGCTGACCAGGCGGTCCAGGAACTCCCACATGCGGTCGCCGCGCAGGGTGACCTTCGCGCCGATCGGCATGCCCTCGCGCAGCTTGAACTGCGCAATGGACTTGGTGGCCCGACGGACCTGGGGCTTCTGGCCGGTGATGGCCGTGAGGTCGCGCAGGGCGCCGTCGATGAGCTTGGCGTCGCGCGCCGCCTCGCCGACACCCATGTTCACGACGACCTTGACGACGCCGGGGACCTGCATCGGGTTGGAGTAGGCGTACTGCTCCGACAGGGTGGAGCGGATCTCGGAGCGGTAGCGCGCCTTGAGCCGCGGCAGCTCGCGCGGGGCGGGCATGCCGCCCCCCGGAGCCCCGTTCTGGGTGGTCTCGTCCGTGACGGTCATCAGATGTCTCCGTTGCAGCGCTTGCAGTAGCGGACGCTGTGGGTCTTGCCGGCGGCGTCGGGCTCGCTGCGGCGGTGGCCGATGCGGGACGGCTTGCCGCACGAGGGGCAGACGACCTGCACGTTGCTCACGTGCACGGCGGCCTCCTGCGTGATGATCCCGCCCTGCTGCGCGCCGCGGCCCTGAGGCGCCACGCGCGTGTGCTTCTTGATGCGGTTGGCGCCCTCGACCAGCACGCGCTGCGTGTCGGGGCTGGCCGAGATGACCTTGCCCTTCACGCCGCGGTCCTTGCCCGAGATGACCTGGACGGTGTCGCCCTTCTTCACGAAGAGTCCTGCCATGGCTACAGCACCTCCGGTGCGAGCGAGATGATCTTCATGAAGCGCTTATCGCGCAGCTCGCGGCCGACCGGGCCGAAGATGCGCGTGCCGCGCGGGTCTCCGCCGTCCTTGATGAGGACGGCGGCGTTCTCGTCGAAGCGGATGTAGGAACCGTCGGGCCGACGGCGCTCCTTGACGGTGCGCACGATGACGGCCTTGACGACGTCACCGCGCTTCACGCCGGCGCCGGGGATGGCGTCCTTCACCGTGCCGACGATGATGTCGCCGATACCGGCGTAGCGCCGCCCCGAGCCGCCGAGAACCCGGATGCAGAGGATCTCCTTGGCACCCGTGTTGTCGGCGACGCGCAGTCGCGACTCCTGCTGGATCACTGTGTCTCCTGGTGTGAACCCCGTATCCCCCGGGAGGGACGCGGGCTCGCTGGTGGTCGGAGGCGGGGAGCCCCCGACCGGGTGGGCCTGGCTCGTGGTGCCTGAACTCGGACTACTTGGCCTTCTCGAGGACCTCGACGACGCGCCAGCGCTTGGTGGCGCTGAGCGGGCGGGTCTCCATGAGCAGGACGCGGTCGCCGACGCCGCAGGCGTTCGCCTCGTCGTGCGCCTTGAGCTTGCTGGTGCGGCGCAGCGTCTTCTTGTACAGCGCGTGCTGGACGCGGTCCTCGACGGCGACGACGACGGTCTTGTCCATCTTGTCGCTGACGACCAGGCCCTCGCGGGTCTTCCGGAACCCGCGGGGGTCGGTGTCCTCGCCGACCGGCGCGGTGGTGCTCGTGGTCACGGGGCTCCCCTGGGGCTCGGTCATGCCGTCGCCCCCGTCGTCGTGGTGTCCGTCCGGTCGATGCCGAGCTCGCGCTCGCGCATCACCGTGTAGATGCGCGCGATGTCGTGGCGCACCACCTGCAGGCGGCGGTTGTTGTCCAGCTGGCCGGTGGCCACCTGGAAGCGGAGGTTGAACAGCTCCTCCTTGGCGTCCCGGAGCTTGGTGACCAGCTCCTCGTCCGCCGTCGCTCGCAGCTCCTGTGCCCGGGTGTCGGCCATCAGTCCTGCACCTCCCGCACGATGAACTTGCACTTCATGGGCAGCTTGTGCATGGCGCGGCGCATGGCCTCCTTGGCCAGCGGCGTGTCCGGCCCCGAGAGCTCGAACAGGATGCGGCCGGGCTTGACGTTGGCCACCCACCACTCGGGCGAGCCCTTGCCGGAGCCCATGCGGGTCTCCGCCGGCTTCTTGGTCAGCGGACGGTCCGGGTAGATGTTGATCCAGACCTTTCCGCCACGGCGGATGTGGCGGGTCATGGCGATGCGGGCGGACTCGATCTGGCGGTTGGTGACGTACGCCGACTCGAGCGCCTGGATGCCGTACTCGCCGAAGGCCAGCGTCGTGCCGCCCTTGGCGGCGCCGCTGCGGTCCGGGTGGTGCTGCTTGCGGTGCTTGACCCTGCGGGGGATGAGCATCCGTCAGACCTCCCTCTCCTGGTCGACCTGCTGCGAGGTCTTCTCGTCGCTGCCGGGTGCGCCGGTCTGGCCCTGGTCGGAGTCCACGGCGGCGGGCTGGGTGCGGTCGTGCCCGGCCTGGCTCGGGTCCGTGCCGGTGGTGCCCCAGCTCTCCGTGGTGACCTCGCCCAGCGGCACCGCGGGCGTGTCGGCCACGTCGGGCGTGCGCTCGGCTGGCGCGTTGGCCAGCGAGTCGTCGGCCGTCGGCAGGACGACGTCGCCACCGGGGGTGGTGTCGATCTGCGACAGGTCGGGCTCGTTGCCCTGACGACCGGCCTCGGTGCCACCGGCCGTCGTGCCGGTCGAGCCGGAGCGCGGACCGCGGCGGGCCGGGCGGTCGCGGCGCTGCTGGCGCTGCGCGGCCTCCTGGGCCTCCCGCTCGGCGCGCGACTGCACGACGTCGCCCTTGTAGATCCAGACCTTCACGCCGATGCGGCCGAAGGTCGTCTTGGCCTCGTAGATGCCATAGTCGATGTTCGCGCGCAGCGTGTGCAGCGGCACGCGCCCCTCGCGGTAGAACTCCGAACGGCTCATCTCGGCGCCGCCGAGGCGGCCCGCGCACTGCACCCGGATGCCCTTGACGCCCGGGTTCTTCATGGCGGACTGCATCGACTTGCGCATCGCGCGGCGGAAGCTCACGCGGCTGGACAGCTGCTCGGCGACCCCCTGCGCGACGAGCTGCGCGTCGGACTCGGGGTTCTTGACCTCGAGGATGTTGAGCTGGACCTGCTTGCTCGTCAGCTTCTCGAGGTCGCCGCGGATGCGGTCGGCCTCGGCGCCGCGGCGGCCGATGACGATGCCGGGGCGGGCGGTGTGGATGTCCACGCGCACCCGGTCGCGGGTGCGCTCGATCTCGACCTTGGAGATGCCGGCGCGCTCCATGCCGGTGGACATCATCTTGCGGATCGCGACGTCCTCCTTCACGTAGTCCGCGTAGTTCTTGTCCGCGTACCAGCGAGAGGTCCAGTCGGTGGTGATCCCGAGCCGGAACCCGTGCGGGTTGACCTTCTGACCCACTAGCGGGTACCTGCCTTCGAGGTCGAGGTCGCAGCGCTGTCCGCGAGAGCGGACTGCACCACGATCGTGATGTGGCTCGTGCGCTTGCGGATGCGGTACGCACGGCCCTGGGCCCGGGGGCGGAAGCGCTTGAGGGTCGGGCCCTCGTCCACGTACGCCTGCGAGATGTAGAGGTCGTCGCGCTGCAGCGACTGGTTGTGCTCGGCGTTCGCGATGGCGCTGCCGAGCACCTTGCGGATCGGCTCGGACGCGGCGTGCACGTCGAAGCGCAGCACGTCGAGCGCCTGCACCGCGGACATGCCGCGGACCAGGTCGATGACGCGGCGGCACTTCATCGGCGTCATCCGGACGTACCGGGCCTGCGCGAGAGCCGCGCCGGCCGGCAGGTGGCGGGTCTTGTTCTCAGCCACGACGCGCCCTCCGGTCGTCCTTCACGTGCCCACGGAACGTGCGCGTCGGGGCGAACTCGCCGAGCTTGTGCCCGACCATCGCCTCGGTCACGAACACCGGGACGTGCTTGCGACCGTCGTGCACCGCGATCGTGTGCCCCAGCATGTCGGGGATGATCGTCGAGCGGCGCGACCAGGTCTTGATCACGTTCTTGGAGCCCTTCTCGTTCTGCACGTCCACCTTCTTGAGCAGGTGGTCGTCGACGAACGGGCCCTTCTTCAGGCTGCGCGGCACGGCTGTCTACCCCTAGCGCTTCTTGTTGGTGCGGCGACGGCGCACGATGAGCGCGTCACTCGGCTTGCGGCGGCGGGTACGTCCCTCGGGCTTGCCGGCGGGGTTGACCGGGTGGCGTCCACCACTGGTCTTGCCCTCGCCACCGCCGTGCGGGTGGTCGATCGGGTTCATGGCAACACCGCGGACGCTGGGGCGCTTCCCCTTCCAGCGCATGCGGCCGGCCTTGCCCCAGTTGATGTTGCTCTGCTCGGCGTTGCCGACCTCGCCGATCGTCGCGCGGCAGCGCAGGTCGACGTTGCGGATCTCGCCCGACGGCAGGCGCAGCTGGGCGTACGGCCCGTCCTTGGCGACGAGCTGGACGCTCGCCCCCGCGGAGCGGGCCATCTTCGCGCCGCCACCGGGCCGCAGCTCGATGTTGTGCACCGTGGTGCCGGTCGGGATGTTGCGCATCGGCAGCGCGTTGCCGGGCTTGATGTCGGCGGTGGGGCCGGCCTCGACGACGTCGCCCTGCTTGAGGTTCTTCGGCGCGACGATGTAGCGCTTCTCGCCGTCCGCGTAGTGCAGCAGCGCGATGCGCGCGGTGCGGTTGGGGTCGTACTCGATGTGCGCGACCTTGGCCGGCACGCCGTCCTTGTCCGCCCGGCGGAAGTCGATGAGGCGGTAGGCGCGCTTGTGCCCGCCGCCCTGGTGGCGCGTGGTGACCCGGCCGTAGGAGTTGCGCCCGCCCTTGCTGTGCAGGGGACGGACCAGCGACTTCTCCGGCTCGGAGCGCGTGATCTCGGCGAAGTCGGCCACGCTCGAGCCACGGCGGCCCGGGGTGGTCGGCTTGTACTTGCGGATGCCCATGAGTGTCCTCGTGTCCGTCTTCGGGTGTCGGGTCCGGTGCTCCGCTAGGAGACCGGGCCCCCGAAGATCTCGATGCGGCCCTCGCGCAGCGTGACGATGGCGCGCTTGCTGTCGGCCCGCTTGCCGAAGCCGCCCCGCGTGCGCTTGCGCTTGCCCTGCCGGTTGAGGGTGTTGACGTCGCGAACCTTGACCCCGAAGACCTTCTCGACCGCGATCTTGATCTGCGTCTTGTTGGCGTCGGGGCGGACGATGAACGTGTACTTGTCCTCGTCCAGCAGGCCGTAGCTCTTCTCGGAGATGACCGGCGAGATGAGGATGTCGCGCGGGTCCGTCAGGTCGCTCACGCGGACGCTCCGGGGGTCTCGTCGGGATCGGCAGCGGTGGCGGCCGGAGCGATGCTCGGCACGTTGCTGTCGATGAGGTGCGGGGTGAGGTCCTCGCCCGGGGTGCCCCCGGCGTCGACGTCGCCCGCAGCCGCACCGGCGACGTCCGGGACGGTGCCCGTCGCAGAGCCGGGCAGGTCACCGCGGAAGACCGCGGTGGCCTTGGCCGAGCGCCCGGTGGCGCTGCCGGCGAGGAAGGCCTGCAGCGCACCCTCGGTGAACACCACGTCGTCGCTGACCAGGACGTCGTAGGTGTTGAGCTGACCGGGCGCGATGAGGTGGACGTTCTGCGCGTTGCGCAGCGACTTCCACGTCGTCACGTCGTCCCGCTCCGCCACGACGAGCACGTGGGTCCGGGTGGTGAGCGTCGCGAGCAGCGTGGTGGCCGCCTTCGTCGACGGCGCGTCGCCACCGGACAGGCGGTCCACGACGAACAGCCGGTCGTGCCGGAAGCGGTCGGACAGCGCACCCCGCAGGGCGGCCGCCTTCATCTTCTTGGGCGTGCGCTGCGCGTAGTCGCGCGGCACCGGGCCGTGGACCGTGCCACCGCCGACGAACTGGGGCGCGCGGGTCGAGCCCTGGCGGGCGCGGCCGGTGCCCTTCTGGCGGTACGGCTTCTTGCCACCGCCTCGCACCTCGCCGCGGGTCTTGGTCTTGTGCGTCCCCTGGCGGGCCGCGGCGAGCTGCGCGACGACCACCTGGTGGATGAGCGGGACGTTGACCTGGACGTCGAACACCTCGCCGGGGACCTCGACCGTGCGGTCGGGGGCCAGGCCCGCGGTGCGGACCTCCAGGGTCAGCGGTGCGGTCTGCTCGGTGGTGGGGGCGCTCACTTGGCGACACCGCCCTTCGCCAGGCCGTTCTTCACGGCGGTGCGGACGAGGACCGTGCCGCCGCGGGGGCCGGGGACGGCGCCCTTGATGAGCAGCAGCCCCCGCTCCGCGTCCACGGCGTGCACGGTGAGGTTGAGGGTGGTCGTGCGCGCGTGGCCCATGCGGCCGGCCATGCGGGTGCCCTTGAAGACGCGGGCGGGGGTGGCGCAGGCGCCGATGGAGCCGGGCGAGCGGTGCTTGCGCTGCACGCCGTGGCCGGCGCCGAGGCCCTTGAAGTTGTGACGCTTCATGACGCCGGCGTAGCCCTTGCCCTTGCTGGTGCCGACCACGTCGATCTTCGCGCCGTCGGCGAACACCGACAGGGAGATCCCCTGGCCGACCGCGTAGGACGACGCGTCGCCGGTGCGGATCTCCACCAGGTAGCGGCGCGGCGGCACGCCGGCCTTGGCGAAGTGGCCCGCCTCGGGGCGGGTGACCTTGCGCGGGTCGACCGCGCCCCAGGCGATCTGGACGGCGCTGTAGCCGTCCTTGTCGGGGGTGCGGATCTGGGTCACCACGCAGGGGCCCGCCTTGACGACGGTCACCGGCACGATGCGGTTGTTGGCGTCGAAGACCTGGGTCATCCCCAGCTTCTCGCCGAGGACGCCCTGCGTCGTCCGCCCGGTCTTCCCGGAGGTGTCGGGTGAGGTCATGTCAGCGTCCCTACAGCTTGATCTCGATGTCGACGCCCGCCGGCAGGTCGAGCCGCATGAGCGAGTCGACGGTCTTCGGCGTGGGGTCGAGGATGTCGATGAGGCGCTTGTGCGTGCGCATCTCGAAGTGCTCGCGGCTGTCCTTGTACTTGTGCGGCGAGCGGATGACGCAGTACACGTTCTTCTCGGTCGGCAGCGGCACCGGGCCGGCGACCTGCGCGCCCGTACGGGTCACCGTCTCGACGATCTTGCGTGCCGAGCTGTCGATGACCTCGTGGTCGTAGGCCTTGAGCCTGATGCGGATCTTCTGTCCCGCCATGGTGGCTGTACGTCCTGTCTCAGTTGGTGCCGCTGGAGGTCCGGTCCGACGCGGGGTCTGCGACCCACGCGGTCGGGTGTGTCGCCCGGGGGGACTCCCCCCGCGCGCGGAGCACAGAGGAGGTCAAGGCGCCCGGGGCGGCGCCTGTTCCCGGGTGCGGCCGCCGGATCGGCGGCCGCACCCGGGCAGCGTACTACTTCGTGATCTTGGTGACGCGCCCGGCGCCCACGGTGCGGCCGCCCTCGCGGATGGCGAAGCGCAGGCCCTCCTCCATGGCGATGGGCTGGATGAGGGTCACCTTCATCTCGGTGTTGTCACCGGGCATGACCATCTCGGTGCCCTCGGGCAGGTCCACGACACCGGTGACGTCGGTCGTGCGGAAGTAGAACTGCGGGCGGTAGTTGTTGAAGAACGGCGTGTGCCGGCCACCCTCGTCCTTGGACAGGATGTAGACGTTCGCCTCGAACTCCGTGTGCGGCGTGATCGACTTCGGCTTGCAGACGACCTGGCCGCGCTCGACCTCCTCGCGCTTGATGCCGCGGATGAGCAGACCGACGTTGTCGCCGGCCATGCCCTGGTCGAGCAGCTTGCGGAACATCTCGACGCCCGTGACCGTGGTCGTCTGGACGTTCTCCTTGATGCCGACGATCTCGACCGACTCGTTGACGTTGACGATCCCGCGCTCGATGCGGCCGGTGACGACCGTGCCGCGACCGGTGATCGTGAAGACGTCCTCGACAGGCATGAGGAACGGCTTGTCCGTCTCGCGGGTGGGCTCCGGGATGGAGTCGTCGACGGCCTGCATGAGCTCGAGCAGCTTGCTGCCCCACTCCGCGTCGCCCTCGAGCGCCTTGAGCGCCGAGACGCGGACCACGGGGAGGTCGTCGCCCGGGAACTCGTACTCCGACAGCAGCTCGCGGACCTCGAGCTCGACCAGCTCGAGGATCTCCTCGTCGTCGACCATGTCGGACTTGTTCAGCGCGACGACGATGTAGGGGACGCCGACCTGGCGGGCCAGGAGCACGTGCTCCTTGGTCTGCGGCATCGGACCGTCGGTGGCGGCGACCACGAGGATCGCGCCGTCCATCTGGGCCGCGCCGGTGATCATGTTCTTGATGTAGTCGGCGTGCCCGGGGCAGTCGACGTGCGCGTAGTGGCGGTTCTCGGTCTGGTACTCGACGTGCGCGATGGAGATCGTGATGCCACGAGCCTTCTCCTCCGGCGCCTTGTCGATCTGGTCGAACGCCGACGCCTCGTTCAGGGTCGGGTACGCGTCGTGCAGCACCTTGGTGATGGCGGCGGTCAGCGTCGTCTTGCCGTGGTCGATGTGACCGATGGTGCCGATGTTGACGTGCGGCTTGGTGCGCTCGAACTTCGCCTTGGCCATGGGGCCTGTCCTCCTGTGCAGTGGTCTGGGTGGAGCAGGGGGTTGGTGCGGGGTGGTGCCGGTGCTGTGAGAGCTACTCGCCCCGCACCTTTGCGATGATCTCCTTGGCCACGTTTCCGGGGACCTCGGCGTACGAGTCGAACTGCATGCTGTAGCTCGCGCGGCCCTGCGTGCGGCTGCGCAGGTCGCCGACGTAGCCGAACATCTCCGACAGCGGCACCAGCGCCTTCACGACGCGGACACCGGCCCGCTCGTCCATGGCCTGGATGAGCCCGCGGCGGCTGTTCAGGTCGCCGATGACGTCGCCCATGTTCTCCTCGGGCGTGGTCACCTCGACGGCCATCATCGGCTCCATGAGGGCCGGGTCCGCCTTGCGGGCCGCCTCCTTGAACCCCATCGAGCCGGCGATCTTGAACGCCATCTCGGAGGAGTCGACGTCGTGGTAGGCGCCGTCCATCAGGCTGACCTTGACGCCGACCAGCGGGTAGCCGGCGAGGACGCCGTGCTGCATGGCCTCCTGGCAGCCCTGGTCGACCGACGGGATGTACTCCCGCGGGATGCGACCGCCGCTGACGGCGTTGACGAACTGGTAGGTGCCCTCGACGGTCGGGTCCGTGAGCGGCTCCAGCCGGAGCTGGATCTTCGCGAACTGGCCGGAGCCACCGGTCTGCTTCTTGTGCGTGTAGTCGTACCGCTCGACCGTGCCGCGCAGCGTCTCGCGGTAGGCGACCTGCGGCTTGCCGACGTTGGCCTCGACCTTGAACTCGCGCTTCATGCGGTCGACGAGGATGTCGAGGTGGAGCTCGCCCATGCCGGCGATGATCGTCTGGCCGGTCTCCTCGTCCGTGTAGACCTTGAACGTCGGGTCCTCCTCGGCGAGCCGCTGGATCGCGGTGCCGAGCTTCTCCTGGTCGCCCTTGGTCTTCGGCTCGATGGCCACCGAGATGACCGGGTCCGGGAAGGTCATGGACTCGAGCACGACCGGCTTGTCGGCGTCGCAGAGCGTGTCGCCGGTGGTGGTCTGCTTGAGGCCGATGACCGCGCAGATGTCGCCGGCCTTGACCTCGCTGATGTCCTCGCGGGAGTTGGCGTGCATCTGCATCAGACGCCCGATCTTCTCCTTGCGGTCCTTGGTCGAGTTGCTGACCGCGGTGCCCGCCGAGAGCGTGCCGGAGTAGACGCGGATGTAGGTGAGCTTGCCGACGTGCGGGTCCGTCTGGATCTTGAAGGCCAGGGCCGAGAAGGGCGCGTCGAACTCGGGCTCGCGGGACTCGGTGACCGACTCGTCCTTGACGTTGTGGCCCTCGACGGCGCCGATGTCCAGCGGCGACGGCAGGTAGTCCACGACGGCGTCGAGCATGGGCTGGACGCCCTTGTTCTTGAACGCCGAGCCGCAGAGCACGGCGGTGACGGTCGCCTCGGTCGTCGAGTGCAGGATCGCGCGGCGGATGCCGCTCTTGACGTCGTCGATAGAGAGCTCCTCGCCGTCGAGGTACTTCTCCGCGAGCGCGTCGTCGATGTCGGTCAGCTGCTCGATGAGCTTCTCGCGCCACTCCTGCGCCTGGTCGGCGTAGTCGGCCGGGATGTCGACCACGTCGTACTGGTCGCCCTTGCTCGTCTTGTCGTCGTTGGCCCAGAGCAGGCCCTTCATCTGGACCAGGTCGATGACGCCGGTGAAGTCGGCCTCGCCGCCCCACGGCAGCTGCAGGACCAGCGGCACGGCGTTGAGCCGGCTCACGATCATCTCGACGGTGCGGTAGAAGTTCGCGCCCGTGCGGTCCATCTTGTTGACGAAGCAGATGCGCGGGACGGAGTACTTGTCGGCCTGCCGCCACACCGTCTCGGACTGCGGCTCGACGCCGGCGACCGAGTCGAACACCGCGACGGCGCCGTCGAGCACGCGCAGCGAGCGCTCCACCTCGACGGTGAAGTCGACGTGGCCGGGGGTGTCGATGATGTTGATGCGGTGGTCGGCCCACTGGCAGGTCGTGGCGGCCGACGTGATCGTGATGCCGCGCTCCTGCTCCTGCGCCATCCAGTCCATCGTGGCGGCGCCGTCGTGCACCTCGCCGATCTTGTACGCGCGACCGGTGTAGTAGAGGACGCGCTCGGTCGTCGTGGTCTTGCCCGCGTCGATGTGCGCCATGATCCCGATGTTGCGGGTCCTGGCGAGGATCGCGTTGCTGGCCACAGCTGCTGCTCTTTCCCGGGGTTCTGGGTTCGTGCCTGACGGGTGCCGGGGTCGCCGGCCGGGGGTCGTGCGGTGCGGACTACCAGCGGTAGTGCGCGAAGGCCTTGTTCGACTCGGCCATCTTGTGCATGTCCTCGCGGCGCTTGACGCTGGCGCCGAGGCCGTTGCTCGCGTCGAGCAGCTCGTTCATGAGCCGCTCGGTCATCGTCTTCTCGCGGCGGCCGCGGCTGTACTGCACCAGCCAGCGCAGGGCGAGGGTGGTGGAGCGGCCCGCGCGCACCTCGATCGGCACCTGGTAGGTGGCACCGCCGACGCGGCGGCTGCGGACCTCGAGGGTCGGCTTCACGTTGTCGAGCGCGCGCTTGAGGGTGACGACCGGGTCGGCACCGCTCTTCTCGCGGCAGCCCTCGAGCGCGCCGTAGACGATGCGCTCGGCGACCGAGCGCTTCCCGTCGAGCAGGACCTTGTTGATGAGGCTGGTGACCAGCGGCGCGCCGTAGACGGGGTCGACGACGACCGGGTGCTTCGGGGCAGGACCCTTGCGAGGCACTACTTCTTCTCCTTCTTCGCGCCGTACCGGCTGCGAGCCTGCTTGCGGTTCCGGACGCCCTGGGTGTCGAGCGAGCCGCGGATGATCTTGTACCGGACACCGGGCAGGTCCTTCACGCGGCCGCCGCGCACGAGCACGATGGAGTGCTCCTGCAGGTTGTGGCCGACGCCCGGGATGTAGGCCGTGACCTCGACGCCGCTGGTGAGGCGCACGCGCGCCACCTTGCGCAGCGCGGAGTTCGGCTTCTTCGGGGTCGTCGTGTAGACGCGCGTGCAGACGCCACGACGCTGCGGGCTCCCCTTGAGGGCCGGCGTCTTGGTCTTCTCGACCTTGTCCTGCCGGCCCTTGCGGACCAGCTGCTGGATCGTGGGCAACGCGTCTCCTGCTCGTCTTCTCGTGGACGTCCTGGCGACCCACGCGGTCGGGTGTGTCGCCCTGCTCGCGCTGCCCCGCGCCTAGCTCGCTGCGGGACCTCGGGTGCTGTCCGCTGCCCACCGGCCGCGACCCGGAGGGCCGCTGCGCCACTGGGGCGTGCGGGACGGGCCCGGGTCACCCCAGGCACGGGTGGAGACACTACCTGGCGTGCTGGGGAGGGTCAAAGACGACCGGCGCGCCTCCGGGCAGCGGCCCGGCACGCGGGGTACGGGCCGGCCGTGACACCTCGTCCGACGCCCGCGCAGCTGGCCGACGCGTACGGCCGCACCGTGCCCGACCTGGTGGGCCCCGGCACCCGCGTCCTGCTCTGCGGCATCAACCCGTCGCTGTGGTCCGGCGTCGCCGGCCTGCACTTCGCCAACCCGTCCAACCGGCTCTGGCCCGTGCTGCACGCCGCCGGCTGGACGCCCCGCCGGCTGCGCCCGGACGAGACCGGCGCCCTGCTGGCGGCCGGCCTCGGCATCACCAACCTCGTGCCGCGCGCCACCGCCCGCGCCGACGAGCTCTCCGACGACGAGGTCCGCGCCGGGCTGGCCGCGGTCGAGGAGCGGGCGGGACGGGTGCGGCCCGCGTGGGTGGCCTTCCTGGGGCTCACGGCGTACCGCACCGCCACCGGCGACCGCACCGCCGCCGTCGGCCCGCAGCAGCGGCCCACGGGCCCGGCGGGGACCTGGCTGCTGCCCAACCCGAGCGGGCTCAACGCCTCGTGGCAGCTCCCCCGGCTGGCCGAGGCGTACGCCGCGCTGCGCGAGGCGGCGGGCTGATCAGGTGGTGGTGGCGCTCACCGTCGCGCTGCCCGCGAACACGACCAGCACGAGGAGGACCAGGACCAGCACGAGGGCACAGACGGCGATGTTGGCCCAGGCGGTGACCTTGGCGCCGGTCACCAGGCCGCGGCCGGTGAGCCGGCCGCCGGACGCGTCGATCTCACGGGTCGCGCCGCTGCTGACGACGAGCGCCGCGATCGCCGGGAACAGCGGGAGCACGACGAAGGACGCGATGGCGCACACCAGCGCCACGACCGCCTTGGACGAGGTCTCCTGCGGCCCGCCGTACGGCGGCTGCCCCCAGCCGGGCGGCGGGGTGCCGTAGCCGGGCGCCGGGCCGTAACCGGGCCGCGGGCCGTAGCCCTGCTGCCCGTGCTCCTGGCCGTACGGCTGCGAGGGGTACCGCTGCGGGGGGTACTGCCCGTACCCCTGCTGCGGGGGGCCGTACGCCGGCGGCGCGTACGGCGGCTCCCCCGACGGCTCGGGCTTGTGGAACGGGTCGATCGGCGTGCTCATGCACGCAGAGTAGTCGCGGGCGCCCGTCCGGGAGGGGGAACGGCGACGGCCGCCCCTCCCCGGAGGGAGAGGCGGCTGTCGGCCTGCTGCGGTGGTGCCTACTGCCGGTAGCTGTCCCGGCCGTAGTCGAAGTCGTCCAGCGGGACGGCCTGGCCCCCGCCCGAGCCGAACGCGAAGTCCGGGTCGTCGTAGCCGGCCATCGAGTAGACCTGCGCGCGGGCCTCCTCGGTGGGCTCCACCCGGATGTTGCGGTAACGGCTGATGCCGGTGCCCGCCGGGATGAGCTTGCCGATGATCACGTTCTCCTTGAGGCCGAGCAGCGAGTCGCTCTTGGCCTGGATCGCCGCGTCGGTGAGCACGCGGGTCGTCTCCTGGAAGGAGGCCGCCGACAGCCACGACTCGGTCGCCAGCGAGGCCTTCGTGATGCCCATGAGCACCGGACGGCCGGCAGCGGGCTCGCCGCCCTCCGCCACGACCCGGCGGTTCTCGGTCTCGAAGATCGTGCGCTCCGTGAGCGAGCCCGGCAGGAAGTCGGTGCCGCCCGACTCGAGGACGTTCACCCGCTTCAGCATCTGGCGGATGATCACCTCGATGTGCTTGTCGTGGATCGACACGCCCTGGGAGCGGTAGACCTCCTGGACCTCCGCGACGAGGTGCAGCTGCACCGCACGCGGGCCGAGGATGCGCAGCACCTCGTGCGGGTTGACCGCACCCTCGTGCAGCTTGTCTCCGACGGAGACGTGGTCGCCGTCCTGGATGCGCAGCCGCGCGCGCTTGGAGACGGCGTAGCCGATCTCCTCGCTGCCGTCGTCGGGGATGACGACGACCTTGCGGGTCTTGTCGGTGTCGTCGATCCGGATCCGACCCTCGACCTCGCTGATCGGGGCGACGCCCTTGGGGGTGCGCGCCTCGAACAGCTCGACCACGCGGGGCAGACCCTGCGTGATGTCGTCACCGGCGACACCGCCGGTGTGGAAGGTGCGCATCGTCAGCTGCGTGCCGGGCTCGCCGATGGACTGGGCGGCGATGATGCCGACCGCCTCGCCGACGTCGACCGTCTTGCCGGCGGCCAGCGAGCGGCCGTAGCAGGCGGCGCAGGTGCCGACCTTGGAGTCGCAGGTCAGCACGCAGCGGACCTTGATGGAGTCCACCCCGGCCTCGATGACGCGCGAGATGTTGACGTCGCCGAGGTCGGCGCCGCGCTCCAGGACGATGCTGCCGTCCTTCTCGACGTCCGCGGCCAGCGTGCGGGCGTAGACGCTGGTCTCGACGTGGGCGCCCTTGACCAGGGTGCCCTCGGCGTTGCGGTCGCCGATCGACATGGTCACGCCGCGCTCGGTGCCGCAGTCCTCCTCGCGGATGATGACGTCCTGCGAGACGTCCACGAGGCGACGGGTGAGGTAGCCCGAGTCGGCGGTGCGCAGCGCGGTGTCCGCCAGGCCCTTGCGGGCGCCGTGGGTGCTGATGAAGTACTCCAGCACCGTCAGGCCCTCGCGGAAGTTGGCCTTGATCGGGCGCGGGATGATCTCGCCCTTGGGGTTGGCCACCAGACCGCGCATGCCGGCGATCTGCCGGACCTGCATCATGTTCCCTCGCGCGCCGGAGTGGACCATCATCCAGACCGGGTTGTCCTTGGGGAAGTTGGCCTCCATGGCCCGGGCGACCTCGGCCGTGGCCTTGGTCCAGATCTCGATGAGCTCCTGGCGGCGCTCCTCGACGGTGATGACGCCGCGGCCGTACTGCTTCTCGACCTTCTCGGCGTCGCCCTCGTAGCGCTCGAGGATCTCGGCCTTGCCGGCCGGCGTCACGACGTCCTCGATGGAGATCGTCACCCCCGAGCGGGTCGCCCAGTGGAAGCCGGTCTCCTTGAGGGCGTCGAGGGTCGCGGCGACCTGCACCTTGGGGTAGCGCTCGGCGAGGTCGTTGACGATCGAGCCGAGCTGCTTCTTGTCGACCTCGCGGTCGACGAAGGGGTAGTCGACCGGCAGCGTCTCGTTGAACAGCGCGCGCCCGAGCGTGGTGTCGAGCAGGTACAGCGCGTCGTCCTCGACCGCGACGGAGCCGCGGGGCGGCACGACGTCGCGCATGCGCAGCTTGATCTTGGCCTGCAGGTCCAGCTCGCCGTTGTCCTTGGCCATGACGGCCTCGGACAGCGAGGAGAACGCGCGGCCCTCGCCCGGGGCGCCGTCCTTCTCCGAGGTCAGGTAGTAGATCCCGAGGACCATGTCCTGCGTCGGCGAGGTGATCGGACGGCCGTTGGCCGGCGACAGGATGTTGTTGGAGGACAGCATCAGGATGCGGGCCTCGGCCTGCGCCTCCGCCGACAGCGGCAGGTGCACCGCCATCTGGTCGCCGTCGAAGTCGGCGTTGAACGCCGTGCAGACGAGCGGGTGGATCTGGATGGCCTTGCCCTCGACCAGCTGCGGCTCGAAGGCCTGGATGCCCAGGCGGTGCAGGGTCGGCGCGCGGTTGAGCAGCACCGGGTGCTCGGTGATGACCTCCTCGAGCACGTCCCACACGACGGGGCGGGCGCGCTCGACCATGCGCTTGGCGCTCTTGATGTTCTGCGCGTGGTTGAGGTCGACCAGCCGCTTCATGACGAACGGCTTGAACAGCTCGAGCGCCATCTGCTTGGGCAGGCCGCACTGGTGCAGCTTGAGCTGCGGGCCGACGACGATGACCGAGCGGCCGGAGTAGTCGACGCGCTTGCCGAGCAGGTTCTGGCGGAACCGGCCCTGCTTGCCCTTGAGCATGTCGGACAGCGACTTGAGCGGGCGGTTGCCCGGCCCGGTCACCGGCCGGCCGCGGCGGCCGTTGTCGAACAGCGCGTCGACGGCCTCCTGCAGCATGCGCTTCTCGTTGTTCACGATGATCTCGGGGGCACCGAGGTCGAGCAGGCGCTTGAGGCGGTTGTTGCGGTTGATGACCCGGCGGTACAGGTCGTTGAGGTCCGAGGTGGCGAAGCGGCCACCGTCGAGCTGCACCATCGGGCGCAGGTCCGGCGGGATGACCGGGACGCAGTCGAGGACCATGCCCATCGGGCTGTTGCGGGTGTTGAGGAACGCCGCGACGACCTTGAGGCGCTTGAGCGCGCGGACCTTCTTCTGACCCTTGCCCGAGCGGATCGTCTCGCGCAGCGACTCGGCCTCGGCGTCGAGGTCGAAGCCCTCGAGCAGCCGCTGCAGCGCCTCGGCGCCCATGCCGCCGGTGAAGTACTGCCCGAAGCGGTCGCGCAGCTCGCGGTAGAGCGTCTCGTCGGCGACGAGCTGCTTGACCTCGAGCTTGCGGAAGGTGTCGATGACCTCCTCGAGCTTGTCGAGCTCGCGCTGCGCGCGGTCGCGGAGCTGGCGCAGCTCGCGCTCGGCCCCCTCGCGCACCTTGCGGCGGACGTCGCCCTTGGCGCCCTCGGCCTCGAGGGCGGCGATGTCCTCCTCGAGCTTCTTCTGCCGCGCCTCGGCGTCGGCGTCCTTCTTGCCCTCGATCCGGTCGCGCTCGACCTGGATCTGCGCCTCGAGCGTCGGCAGGTCGCGGTGGCGCGCCTCGACGTCGACGGTCGTGACCAGGTAGGCCGCGAAGTAGATGATCTTCTCGAGGTCCTTGGGCGCGAGGTCGAGCAGGTAGCCCAGCCGCGACGGGACGCCCTTGAAGTACCAGATGTGGGTGACGGGGGCGGCCAGCTCGATGTGGCCCATCCGCTCACGGCGCACCTTGGCGCGGGTCACCTCGACGCCGCAGCGCTCGCAGATGATGCCCTTGAAGCGGACGCGCTTGTACTTGCCGCAGTAGCACTCCCAGTCGCGGGTCGGACCGAAGATCTTCTCGCAGAAGAGCCCGTCCTTCTCCGGCTTGAGGGTGCGGTAGTTGATGGTCTCGGGCTTCTTGACCTCGCCGTGGGACCACTGCCGGATGTCGTCGGCGGTGGCCAGGCCGATGCGCAGCTCGTCGAAGAAGTTGACGTCGAGCACGGTGTCTTCTCTCTTTGGGTTCTAGCCGTACGAAACAGGTGGCGGTGGGGCGGCGGCCCGGCTCGCGCCGGGCCGCCCGCCCGTCAGACCTCTTCGACCGAGCTGGGCTCGCGCCGCGACAGGTCGATGCCGAGCTCCTCCGCCGCGCGGAAGACGTCCTCGTCGGTGTCGCGCATCTCGATGGCCATGCCGTCGCTGGAGAGCACCTCGACGTTCAGGCACAGCGACTGCATCTCCTTGATGAGCACCTTGAAGGACTCGGGGATGCCGGGCTCCGGGATGTTCTCGCCCTTGACGATCGCCTCGTAGACCTTGACGCGGCCGAGCACGTCGTCGGACTTGATCGTCAGCAGCTCCTGCAGGGCGTAGGCGGCGCCGTACGCCTGCATCGCCCAGACCTCCATCTCGCCGAACCGCTGGCCGCCGAACTGGGCCTTGCCGCCCAGGGGCTGCTGCGTGATCATCGAGTACGGGCCGGTGCTGCGGGCGTGGATCTTGTCGTCCACCAGGTGCAGCAGCTTCAGGATGTAGACGTAGCCGACCGAGATCGGGGCCGGGTAGGGCTCGCCGGAGCGGCCGTCGAACAGCCGCGCCTTGCCGGCGGAGCCGATCAGGCGGCGCTTCTCGCCGGCCCCGAGGTCGTCGAACGTCGGGGTCGTCGAGTCGAGCAGACCGGTGATCTCGTCCTCGCGGGCACCGTCGAAGACCGGCGTGGCCAGGACGCTGCCGGGCTGGGAGTCGGACGCGCCGATCTCGGCGAGCCGCTTCTTCCAGTTCTCGTCGTCGCCGTCCACGTGCCAGCCCGCCTTCGCGACCCAGCCGAGGTGGGTCTCGAGGACCTGGCCGACGTTCATGCGGCCGGGGACGCCGAGCGGGTTGAGCACGACGTCGAGGGAGGTGCCGTCCTCCATGAACGGCATGTCCTCGACCGGCAGGATCTTGGCGATGACGCCCTTGTTGCCGTGGCGCCCGGCGAGCTTGTCGCCGTTGCTGATCTTGCGCTTCTGGGCGACGTAGACGCGGACGAGCTCGTTGACGCCCGGGGGCAGCTCGTCGCCGTCCTCGCGGCTGAACACGCGGACGCCGATGACCTTGCCGGACTCGCCGTGCGGGACCTTGAGGGACGTGTCGCGCACCTCGCGGGCCTTCTCGCCGAAGATCGCGCGCAGCAGGCGCTCCTCGGGCGTCAGCTCGGTCTCGCCCTTGGGCGTCACCTTGCCGACGAGGACGTCACCGGGGGTGACCTCCGCGCCGATCCGGATGATCCCGCGCTCGTCGAGGTCGGCGAGGACCTCCTCGGAGACGTTGGGGATGTCGCGGGTGATCTCCTCGGCGCCGAGCTTGGTGTCGCGGGCGTCGACCTCGTGCTCCTCGATGTGGATCGAGGTGAGGACGTCGTCCTGGACGAGGCGCTGCGACAGGATGATCGCGTCCTCGTAGTTGTGGCCCTCCCACGGCATGAACCCGACGAGCAGGTTCTTGCCGAGCGCCATCTCCGCCTGGTCGGTGCAGGGGCCGTCGGCGATGACGTCGCCGGCCTCGACCCGCGCGCCCTCCACCACGATCGGCTTCTGGTTGATGCAGGTGCCCTGGTTGCTGCGGCGGAACTTGTGCAGGCGGTACGTCCGGCGGGTGCCGTCGTCGTGCATGAGGGTGATGTAGTCGGCGGAGAGCTCCTCCACCACACCCGCCTGCTCGGCGAGGATGACGTCGCCGGCGTCGACGGCCGCGCGGTGCTCCATGCCGGTGCCGACCAGCGGCGCCTCGCTGCGCAGCAGCGGGACCGACTGGCGCATCATGTTGGCGCCCATGAGCGCGCGGTTGGCGTCGTCGTGCTCGAGGAACGGGATCATCGCGGTCGCGACCGACACCATCTGGCGCGGGCTGACGTCCATGTAGTCGACGCCGGACGGCGCGATGTAGTCGACCTCGCCGCCCTTGCGGCGCACCAGCACGCGGGCCTCGGAGAACGTGCCGTCGGCCGACACGGGCGAGTTGGCCTGCGCGACGACGTGCTTGTCCTCCTCGTCCGCGGTGAGGTAGTCGACCTGGTCGGTGACCCGGCCGGCCTCGACCCGGCGGTACGGGGTCTCCATGAAGCCGTACGGGTTGACCCGCGCGAAGGTGGCGAGCGAGCCGATCAGGCCGATGTTGGGGCCCTCCGGGGTCTCGATCGGGCACATGCGGCCGTAGTGGCTCGGGTGCACGTCGCGCACCTCGAAGCCGGCGCGCTCACGGGACAGACCACCCGGGCCGAGCGCCGACAGGCGGCGCTTGTGGGTCAGGCCCGACAGCGGGTTGGTCTGGTCCATGAACTGCGACAGCTGGCTGGTGCCGAAGAACTCCTTGATGGAGGCGACGACCGGCCGGATGTTGATCAGCGTCTGCGGCGTGATGGCCTCGACGTCCTGGGTCGTCATGCGCTCGCGCACGACGCGCTCCATGCGGGCCAGCCCCAGGCGGATCTGGTTCTGGATCAGCTCGCCGACGGTGCGCAGGCGGCGGTTGCCCAGGTGGTCGATGTCGTCGACCTCGAAGCCGGGCTCGCCCGCGTGCAGCTTGACGACGTAGTCGATCGTCGCCAGCACGTCGTCCTCGGTGAGGACGCCCTGGTCGACCGGGAGCGCCAGCTCGAGCTTCTTGTTGGCCTTGTAGCGGCCGACCTTGGCGAGGTCGTAGCGCTTGGGGTTGAAGAAGAGGTTCTCGAGCAGCGTCTGGGCCGACTCGCGCGTCGGCGGCTCGCCCGGGCGCAGCTTGCGGTAGATGTCGATCAGGGCGTCGTCCTGACCGGTGGTGTGGTCCTTCTCGAGCGTCATCCGCATCGACTCGTAGTCGCCGTAGCGCTCGAGGATGCGGGCGTCGTCCCAGCCGAGGGCCTTGAGCAGCACCGTCACGGGCTGCTTGCGCTTGCGGTCGATGCGCACGCCGACGGCGTCGCGCTTGTCGATCTCGAACTCGAGCCAGGCGCCGCGGCTCGGGATGATCTTGCAGGAGTACGTGTCCTTGTCGGTCGTCTTGTCGATCTGCTTGTCGAAGTAGACGCCCGGGGAGCGCACGAGCTGCGACACGACGACGCGCTCGGTGCCGTTGATGACGAACGTGCCCTTGTCCGTCATCACGGGGAAGTCGCCCATGAACACCGTCTGCGACTTGATCTCGCCGGTGGTGTTGTTGGTGAACTCGGCCGTGACGAACAGCGGGGCCGCGTACGTCATGTCCTTGTCCTTGCACTCCTCCACGGAGTACTTGGTCGGCTCGAAGCGGTGGTCGCGGAAGCTCAGCGACATCGAGCCGGAGAAGTCCTCGATCGGGGAGATCTCCTCGAAGATCTCCTCGAGCCCGGACGTGGTGCTGGTGTCCTCACGGCCGGCGTCGAGCGCCTCCTGGACGCGGGCCTCCCAGGCGGAGTTGCCGACGAGCCAGTCGAAGGAGGTCGTCTGCAGGTGCAGGAGGTTGGGGACCTCGAGGGGTTCGCGGATCTTGGCGAACGAGAGGCGGGGGGTGGTGCGGCGAGCAGCCAACAGGGGTCCTTCCGACGGCAGTCAGCTGCGGCGGAGCGCAGAGACCTGCCTACGACAGTCAGACACGCGCGCGACCGCCCCACCTGCCGAGGCATCTGGCCCGGGCGGCTATCTGACGGAAGCCAGCGCAAAGAGGCAGTGTAGCGATCCGCTACCTGCCTGTCGAGCGCGGGCCCTGCCCGCGAGGTCCTGCCGCTGCACCGTGGGCACAGAGTGCCCACCGTCACCCGGAACGTCAAGGACCCGCGCCGCGCAGCCGCCCGCCGCCCGGGCCGGGGCCGCCGCACCGGGGCCTCCGGCCCCGGGGACTGGGCCGGCGCTCGACGCCGCAGCCATCTGCCCGTCCGGGCGCGGCTGGCCCGGGCACGCCGCAGGGCGGCCCGCCTCTCGGCGGACCGCCCTGTGGGTGGGGGGTGGTGCTACGTGACGGTGGTGCTACGTAACGGTGTTGCTACGTGATGGTGTTGCTACTTGACGGTGACCGTGGCGCCGGCACCCTCGAGGGACGCCTTGGCCTTCTCGGCGGCCTCCTTGGTGGCCTTCTCCAGGACGGGCTTGGGCGCGCCGTCGACGAGGTCCTTGGCCTCCTTGAGACCGAGGCTCGTGATGGTGCGCACCTCCTTGATGACCTGGATCTTCTTGTCGCCGGCAGCCTCGAGGATGACGTCGAACTCGTCCTGCTCCGCGACCTCCTCGGCGGCCGCGCCGCCACCACCGGCAGCGGGCGCCGCGGCGGCGACCGGGGCGGCGGCGGTGACGCCGAAGGTCTCCTCGAACTGCTTCACGAACTCCGAGAGCTCGATCAGCGTCATCTCCTTGAACTGCTCGAGCAGCTCGTCGGTGCTGAGCTTGGCCATGGTGTGGCTCCTCTGGTCTTGGTGCCGGACTCCGGCGGTGCGGGTGGGTGGTGCGGCTGAGCGGTGGTGCGGCGGCCGGAGCCGGTCAGGCGGTCTCGGTGCCCGCCTCGGCGGTGCTCACGTCGGAGGTGCTCACCTCGGCGGTGCTGTCGTCCGCGGTGCTCACCTCGGGGGTGCTGTCGTCCGCGGCGACCGCGGCCTCGGCGACGGGCGCCTCGGCCGTCGTCTCGTCGGCGGTCTCGACGACGGGGGCCGGCGTGCCGGCCCCACCGCGCAGGACGCTGGGGTCCTCCTCGGCCTTCGCCTGCAGGGCGCCGGCGAGCCGGGCCGCCTGGGCCAGCGGGGCGTTGAGCAGGTACACGGCCTGGCTCAGCGACCCCTTCAGCGCGCCGGCCATCTTCGACAGCAGGACCTCGCGCGACTCGAGGTCGGCGAGCCGGCGGATCTCGTCGGCCGTGAGCGGCTTGCCGTCGAGCACGCCGCCCTTGACCACGAGGGCCGGGTTGGCGCGCCCGAAGTCGCGCAGCGCCTTGGCGGCCTCGACGGGCTCGCCCTTGACAAACGCCACCGCGGTGGGCCCGACGAGCAGGACGTCGAGCCCGTCGAGGCCGGCGTCCGCCGCGGCGAGGCGGGTCAGCGTGTTCTTGACGACCGAGTAGGTCGTGTCCGCGCCGAGGGCCACGCGCAGCGCGGTGACCTGCTTGACGGACAGGCCGCGGTACTCCGTGAGCACGGCGGCGGCCGACGTGCGGAACGACTCGGCGAGCTCGGCGACGGCGTCGGCCTTGTCCGGCCGGACGGTGGCGCGCTTGTGCTCGACCGCGCCGGCGGTGTCGACGGTCATGGGCCTCCCTCGTGGGGCTCTGGGTGCGGGCTCTGGGTGCGGGTCGCGCCGGTCCCGGAGGGGGAGGCGGTCCTCACACGCGAGGACGCCCCGGCGCGAGGCGCACGGGGCGTCAGAGCCGGGACGAGCCCGGGAGGTCTGGCCGTGTCGCCTGCGCGGGTCGCCCGCACGGGTGCGGGGCCTTCCGCTCCCCGGGGGGAGCGACCAGCGGTCTGGGGCGTTGCAGTGTGGGGGTCACGCTAGCAGCCTGCCGCCCGGGCGGGCCCGGGCGGCAGGGTCGTGCGGGGCTACTCCGGACGCGTGTCGCTGCCGTCCTCGAGCAGGTTGCGGGTGCGGTTGGGGTCGACCGCGATGCCCGGGCCCATCGTCGTGGTGACGGTGACCTTCTTGAGGTACTTGCCCTTGGCGGCCGACGGCTTGGCCCGGCTGACCTCGTCGAGCGCGGCGCCGTAGTTCTCCACGAGCTGCTTCTCGTCGAAGGACGCCTTGCCGATGACCAGGTGCAGGTTGGCCTGCTTGTCGACGCGGAAGTTGACCTTGCCGCCCTTGATGTCCTGGACGGCCTTGGTGACGTCGGTGGTCACGGTGCCGGTCTTCGGGTTGGGCATGAGGCCGCGCGGGCCGAGGATGCGGGCGATCTTGCCGACCTTGCCCATCTGGTCGGGGGTGGCCACCGCGGCGTCGAAGTCGAGAAAGCCCTTCTGGACGCGCTCGATGAGCTCGTCGCCCCCGACCTCGTCCGCGCCGGCCGCGAGGGCCTCCTCGGCCTTGGCCCCCTGCGCGAAGACGATGACGCGGGAGACCTTGCCGGTGCCGTGCGGGAGGTTGACGGTGCCGCGGACCATCTGGTCGGCCTTGCGCGGGTCGACGCCCAGGCGCATGGCGACCTCGACGGTCGCGTCGTACTTGACGGTGCTCGTCACGCGGGCGAGGCGGACGGCCTCGAGCGGCGAGTAGGTGCGGTCGGCGTCGATCTTGGCCGCTGCCGCGGTGTAGGCCTTGCTGCGCTTCACGGGGATCTCCTGTCTGCCCGGTGCGGGCAGGTCGTGGTCGGCGGGCGCGGACGGTCCGCGCCCTCCCACTGGTCGTGCAGGTGGGGCAGGTCGTTCCGGTGGTGCTGGGCGGTCGCCTAGTCGGTGACCGTGATGCCCATCGACCGGGCGGTGCCGGCGATGATCTTCGCGGCCTGCTCGACGTCGTTGGCGTTGAGGTCGGACATCTTCGTGGTGGCGATCTCGCGGACCTGCGCCTGCGAGATGGTCGCGACCTTCTTGGTGTGGGGCGTGGGCGAGCCCTTGTCGACGCTGGCGGCCTTGAGGATCATGCGCGCGGCGGGCGGCGTCTTGGTGATGAACGTGAACGTGCGGTCCTCGAAGACCGAGATCTCGACGGGCACGATGTCGCCGCGCTGCGCCTCGGTGGCCGCGTTGTACTGCTTGCAGAACTCCATGATGTTGACGCCGTGCTGGCCGAGGGCGGGGCCCACGGGCGGGGCGGGCGTCGCGACGCCGGCCTTGATCTGCAGCTTGATGACGCCGGCGAGCTTCTTCTTGGGGGGCATGTCTGGGTCTCTCTCGGGTGCCGGGAACTGGGGCGGGGCAGGCGCTTGCTAGAGCTTCGCGACCTGGTTGAAGGACAGCTCGACCGGCGTCTCGCGGCCGAAGATGGAGACGAGCACCTTCAGCTTCTGGCTGTCGAGGTTGATCTCGTTGATGGTCGCCGGGAGCGTGGCGAACGGGCCGTCGGTGACCGTGATGGACTCGCCGACCTCGAAGTCGACGGCCTTGGTGGCCACGACGGTCTTCTGCTTGGGCGCCGCCAGCTGCTTGACGACCTCGTCGATCGTCAGCGGGGTGGGCCGCGAGGTCTGGCCGACGAAGCCGGTGACGCCGGGGGTGTTGCGCACGGCCGACCACGACTCGTCGGTGAGGTCCATGCGCACGAACAGGTAGCCCGGGAGCTTCTTGCGCACGACGGCCTGGCGCTTGCCGCCCTTGACCTCCATGACCTCCTCGGTGGGCACCTCGATCTGGAAGATGAAGTCCTCCATGTTGAGGGACTGGATCCGGCTCTCGAGGTTGGCCTTCACCTTGTTTTCGTAGCCCGCGTAGGAGTGCACGACGTACCAGTCGCCGGGCAGGCCGCGCAGCTCGTCGCGCATCTGGTCGTGCGGGTCGAGGTCGGCCGGCTCGGTGGACACGACGCCGGCGTCGGCGAGCACGTCGACGGCCGCGTCCTGCTCGGCGTCGAAGGCGGCCGTGCCGACGCCCTCGGGCGACGCGTCGTCGAGGTAGCCGCTGGGGGCGTCGTCCACGCCACCGGCACCGAGCTCGTCGAGGTCGGTCGCGCCGGTCCCGGCCCCGCTCGCGGGCGCGAGCCCGTCGGGGGTGTGCTCGACGGCCTCGCTCTGCTCGGACGACGGACCTGCGGTCCCCGTCGCGAGGTCGGGCTGGTCGGGCTGGGACACGGAGGACGTCCTTCTGGTGTGGGGGCGGGGGTCGGGCGGTGGCGGGTCGGGGCGGCGGGCGCTCAGGCGGCGGGTGCGCTCGAGCCGCCGAAGACCTTCAGCACCAGCTGGGAGAAGGCGAAGTCGAACAGGCTCACCAGGAGCACCATGAACACGACGAACACCAGCACCACCGAGGTGTAGGTGAGCAGCTCCTTGCGGGTCGGCCAGATGACCTTGCGCAGCTCGGCGACGACCTGCTTGTAGAAGACGCCGATGCTGCGGATGCGGCCGGGGCCGCCGTCCCGCTTCTTGCCGATGCGCGCCGAGCCTGCGGGACCGCTGTCGCCACGGGCCGCCGATGCGGTCCCCGCGCTCTCGCTCACTGGTGCCTCGTCTCGTCGGCCGGTCCTGGTCGTGCGGGTGCTGGCTGGTCTGGTGCTGGGTCGTCTGGTGCTGGGCGGTCTGGTGCTGCCTGGTGCTCGTGCTGCAGGGGTGACAGGAGTCGAACCTGCGACATCCGGTTTTGGAGACCGGCGCTCTGGCCAACTGAGCTACACCCCTCCGGGGGCCGGCCCGTGCCCTGCGGCCGGTGCGCGGGCGCGCCGGAGCAGGAGCGATGTGCCCCCAGACCGACCAGTGTACGACGTGCGCGCGACGGCGGCCACGAGCGCGGCGGCGACGGCGGCGCGGCAGGAGGCTGCGCCGCCGTGCCGGACCGCGCGCGGCGGGTGGGAGGATGCCCGCATGACGAGCTCCTCGACCCCCGGCGCGACCGCTGCCCCGCCCGCCCGCGTCTCCGCCCGGATCGGCGCCATCGCCGAGTCCGCCACCCTCGCGGTCGACGCCAAGGCCAAGGCCAAGAAGGCCGCCGGCGAGGACGTCGTCGGCTTCGGCGCCGGCGAGCCCGACTTCCCGACCCCCGACGCGATCGTGCAGGCCGCCGCGGCGGCGTGCTCCGACCCGCGCAACCACCGCTACACCCCGGCCGGCGGCCTGCCCGAGCTCAAGGCCGCGATCGTCGCCAAGACCCGTCGCGACTCCGGCTACGAGGTCTCCGGCGCCCAGGTGCTCGTCACCAACGGCGGCAAGCAGGCGGTCTACGAGGCGTTCGCGACCCTGCTCGACCCGGGTGACGAGGTGCTGCTGCCCGCGCCGTACTGGACGACCTACCCCGAGGCGGTCAAGCTCGCCGGGGGCGTGCCCGTCGACGTCGTGACCACCGAGGACCAGGGCTACCGCGTCACCGTCGAGCAGCTCGAGGCCGCGCGGACCGACCGCACGAAGGTGCTGCTGTGGTGCTCGCCGTCCAACCCGACCGGGGCGGTGGCCTCGCCCGAGGAGGTCGAGGCGGTGGGCCGCTGGGCCGTCGAGCACGGCATCTGGGTGGTGGCCGACGAGATCTACGAGCACCTGGTCTACGGCGAGGCCGAGCACGTCTCGATGCCGGTCGTCGTGCCCGAGCTGGCCGACCGCTGCGTCGTCGTCAACGGGGTCGCCAAGACCTACGCGATGACCGGCTGGCGCGTCGGCTGGCTGATCGGCCCGACGGACGTCGTCAAGGCGGCCACCAACCTGCAGTCGCACGCCACCAGCAACGTCAGCAACGTCGCGCAGGTGGCCGCGGTCGCCGCGCTCACCGGCGACCTGTCCGCGGTGGCCGAGATGCGGGCGGCCTTCGACCGGCGCCGGCAGACGATGGTCGAGCTGCTCTCGGCGATCCCGGGCGTCACCTGCCCCACCCCCGACGGCGCCTTCTACTGCTACCCGGCGGTCAAGGACCTGCTGGGCAGGACGCTGCGCGGCCGCACGCCGCAGACCTCCGTCGAGCTCGCCGAGCTGGTGCTCGACGAGGTGGGCGTCGCGGTCGTGCCGGGCGAGGCGTTCGGCACGCCCGGCTACTTCCGGCTGTCGTACGCGCTGGGCGACGACGACCTCGTCAAGGGCGTGAGCCGGCTGGCCGACCTGCTGGCCGAGGCGCGCTAGGGACGGGAGAGCCGCAGGTCCTCGCGGCCGCGGAAGCGCTGCAGGAACCGGTCGTAGGTCCTGCGGCTCTCCCGGTCGCGGTAGGCCGGGTCGCTGTCGTGGTAGCCGCGGTGGCGGTCCTGGCGGACCGGCAGGTCTCCCGGCGGCACGACCAGCCGGCCGCCGGCCTCGCGGAGCAGGAACGACCACTCCATGTCGGCGTTGCGGTAGAAGCGCGCCTTCGGCGGCAGCGGCACCTGCGCGGCGGCGCTGCGCCGCACGGCGAACAGGTAGCCCAGCAGCGCCTCGACCTCGCCCCCCTGTCCGGGGTCGAGCCCGGCGTCGGCGAACGCGGTCCAGCCGTCCTGCACGTCGACCCCGCGCCACCCCGCCCCCACGACGCCCGGGTCGCCGAAGCAGTCGAGCACCGGGGTGAGCGCGTCGCCCTCGAGCACCGTGCTCGGGTCGAGCAGCACGTGCACCGCGGCGGTGTCGGCGCGCAGCATCGCCTGGCGGGCCTGCGACCAGCCGCCGGCCCGCTCGACGTGGAGCTCCTGCACCCGGCCCGGCGCCGCCGACGCGAGCTCGTGCACGACCGCGCCCGCGTCGGAGCCGTGGTCGAGCAGCAGCACGGCGACGTCGTCGGGGGCGTGCTCGAGCAGGGCGTGCACGCAGGTGCGGACGTCGTCGCCCCAGCCGTCGACGAGCACGCCGACCGTGCAGCGGCCGGCGTCGGGCTCGGCGGTGCGGTCGGGCAGGTCGGCGAGCCCCGGCAGCACGTCGTACGGCGGCCTCGGCGCGAGCGTCCAGCCGTCGGCGGCGTCGCGCACCACCCAGCCGGCGGCCGCGATCTGCTCGCGCAGCCGGTCGCTCTTGGCGTAGTCGCGGTCGGCCCGCGCCCGGGCCCGCTGCTCCGCGAGCGCCGCCACCTCGGGCGGCGGCACCTCGGACGGCACCTCGGACGGGCCCCCGCTCACGCGGGCGAGGCCGGGGTCGGGTCGGCCTGCAGCTGCGCGCGCAGGGCCTTGCGGTCGGTCTTGAGCACGCTGGTGAGCGGGACGGCGTCCACGACCCGCACCTCGCGCGGGTACTTGGCCGCGCTGATGTGCTCCTTGGCGAAGTCGACCAGGTCCTGCCCGGTCGCCGGGGAGCCGGCGCGCAGCGTCACGAAGCCGACGACCTCCTCGCCCACGCGGGGGTCGGGCCGGCCGACCACGGCCGCGGCGGTGACGTCGGGGTGGGCGAGCAGGACGTCCTCGACGTCGCGCGGGTAGACGTTGAAGCCGTTGCGGATGATGAGGTCCTTGATGCGGTCCACGACGCGCAGGTAGCCGTCGGCGTCGACGTGGCCGATGTCGCCGGTGTGCAGCCAGCCGTCGCGCACGGCGGCCTCGGTCGCCTCCGGGCTGTTCCAGTAGCCCTGCATGAGCACCGGCCCCCGGACGCAGATCTCGCCGTCCTCGCCGACCGGCTGCTCGCTGCCGTCGGGGGCCTCGATGCGCACCTGGACGCCCGTGACGGGCCGGCCGACCGACCCCAGCCGGCGGTCGTCCGGTGGCTGGGCGCTGATCAGGGCACTGGTCTCGGTGCAGCCGTAGCCCTCGGCGACCTGCAGGCCGGGCAGCCGGCGCTCGAGCTCGAGGGCCACCTCCATCGCGAGCGGCGCACCGCCGCTGCTGACGCGGACCAGGCTGGACAGGTCGCGGTCCTCGAGCGGCTGCGTGAGCAGCATGCCGATCATCGACGGGACCAGCGCCGCCTGCTGGACGCGGTGCTCCTCCACCAGCGCGACGAACGCCGCGGGGTCGAACCAGCGCATGAGCACGCTGGTCTGCGGCTCCACGGCGTGCAGCGCCGTGCAGGAGACCATCAGGCCGTAGACGTGGGCGAGCGGCAGGGGCAGCAGCCCGCGGGTGCGCCCCGGGCGGTGGCCCGCGGCGTAGCCGGCCGCACCGGCGGCGTCGAGGCCGGCGTGGCCGAGGGCGACGCCCTTCGAGCGGCCGGTGGTGCCGCCGGTGTAGAGCAGCGCGGCCAGGTCGTCGTCGCGGCGGTCGACCAGGGCGAGCTCGCCGCCGGACTCGAGGTCAGCGAACGCGTGCGTGCCGCCCACCCCGACCACGACGACCGGCAGGCCGGGAGCCGCGGCCTGCACCTTGGCGAGGAACTCCGGCGTCGTGACGACGGCCTTGGCGCCGGAGTCGGTGACGACGTGGCGCAGCTCGTCCTCGGTGAGCAGGAACAGCACGGGCGTCGGCACGGCTCCGGCCCGCCACAGGGCGGCGTAGGTGATCCCGACCTCGGGGCAGTTGGCCATGACCACCACGACCCGGTCGCCGGGGCCGACGCCGAGGTCGGCGAAGCCGTGGGCGGCGCGGCGGGCGCGGGCCGCGAGCTCGCCCGAGCGGTGCCAGCGGCCCTCGAAGAACAGGCTCTCGTGGTCGCCCAGGCGCTCGAGCGCCTCCTCTGCGCGGCGGCCCAGCGTCGTCACGCCCCCGCTCCGCGCAGCCGGACCACGGCGCGCGCCCCGCCGAGGACCCGGCTGTCGTCCACCGTCGCCGTCAGCCCGATGACGACCCGGCCGTCCTCGAGCTTCTCCTCGACCGTGCCCGTGACGACCAGCGTCGCGCCGGCGTCGTCGTCGGGCACGACCACGGGACGGCTGAAGCGGACGCGGTAGGACACCAGCGCGCCGGGGTCGCCCGTCCAGCCGGTGACCAGCCGGGCGGCCTGGGCCATGGTGAGCATCCCGTGGGCGATGACGTCGGGCAGGCCCACGGCGCGGGCCACCCGCTCGTTCCAGTGGATGACGTTGAAGTCGCCGCTGACGCCGCAGTAGCGGACCAGGTCGACCCGCTGCAGCGGCACGGTGAGCGCGGGCAGCTCCTGCCCGACCTCGACGTCGGCGTACGCGGGCACGTCAGGCCTCCTGGGCGGGGTCGGCGGCGGGCTGCTTGGGCGCGGCGGTCCCGCGGCTGACGATGGTGCTGCGCACCGTCGCCACCGGCTCGCCGCGGGAGTCGGTCACCTCGGTGACGGTGAGGATGAGCTCGTTACGGCCGGCGTCCTTGATGTCGTCGACGCGCTGCACCGAGGACAGGACGTCGCCCGCGACGACGGGCCGGTGCAGCTCGAAGGACTGCTCGCCGTGGACGACGAGGGAGTAGTCGAGCCCCAGCGCGGGGTCCGCGATCGGCCCGGACGCCGCGAAGCGGAAGTTCAGGACGGTGAGGAACGTCGGCGGCGCGACCACGTCGGGGTGGCCGAGCGCCCGGGCCGCCTCCGGGTCGAGGTAGGCGGGGTCGAGGTCGCCGATCGCCTCGGCGAACCGGCGCACGTGCTCGCGCCCCACCTCGTACGCCTCGGGAGCGGGGTACTCCCGCCCGATGAACCCCCGGTCGACCGCCACTGGCTGCCTCGCCTCCTCCGGCGCGCGGGCACCCGCCCGGCGACCGGCCGAACGTACCGCGACCCCTCCCGGTCGCTCCCGGCCCCCGGACGTGCGAGAGGCCGGCACCCCGAGGGGTACCGGCCTGTCGTCGACGCGGAGAGCGGCTAGCGCGTCTCGCGGTGCCCCGTGTGCGTGCGGCAGTTGGGGCAGAACTTCTTGAGGTCGAGCCGGTCGGGGTCGTTGCGCCGGTTCTTCTTCGTGATGTAGTTGCGGTGCTTGCACTCCTGGCACGCCATCGTGATCTTCGGGCGGACGTCGGTGGCTGCCATGCGGAGGTGCCTGCTTCCCTGAGCCGTGGCGCTGCTGGTCGCAGCACGGAACACGTCGAGCGTACCCGGCGACACGCCGGGGGTGTAGCGGTGACCGGACTTGAACCGGTGACACAGCGATTATGAGCCGCTTGCTCTACCAGGCTGAGCTACACCGCCGGGACCCTCGACGTCCGCAGACCGAGGGGCCGACCGCCCTGCCCGGGGGCAGAGCACCGAGCCCCCTTACGGAATCGAACCGTAGACCTTCTCCTTACCATGGAGACGCTCTGCCGACTGAGCTAAGGGGGCGGCGAGACGTCGGAGAGACTACACGGCCCGCCCGCCGGCCCGCGAACGCTCCCGCGGCGACGCCCGCGGCCCCCGCCTGCGGGGCAGGACGGGGGCCGGGCGCACGGGGCTGTGGCGGGTGAAGGGTTCGAACCTTCGTAGGCTGAGCCGGCAGATTTACAGTCTGCTCCCTTTGACCACTCGGGCAACCCGCCTGGTGCGGGAGGGACAGTAGCAAGTGACCGGCAGCAGGTGTCCGGCAGCAGGTGACCGGCACCGCGAGTGCCAGGGGAGGACGTCCGTGGCGGACCCGTCGTTCGACATCGTCAGCAAGGTCGACCGCCAGGAGGTCGACAACGCGCTCAACCAGACCGCGAAGGAGGTGGCGACCCGCTACGACTTCAAGGGCACCGGCGCCTCGATCGAGTGGTCCGGGGAGTCGGTCGCCATCAAGGCCGGCGCCCAGGAGCGCTGCGCGGCCGTGCTCGACGTGTTCAAGGACAAGCTCGTCAAGCGCGGGATCTCGCTGAAGACCCTCGAGGCCGGCGAGCCGCAGCCCTCGGGCAAGGAGCACCGGCTGACCGCCACGGTGTCGGAGGGCATCAGCCAGGAGGACGCGAAGAAGGTGGCCAAGGTCATCCGTGACGAGGGGCCCAAGGGCGTCCAGCCGCAGATCCAGGGCGACCAGCTCCGGGTCACGGCCAAGAAGAAGGACGACCTGCAGATCGTCATCAGCCTGCTCAAGGGCAAGGACTTCGACTTCGCCCTGCAGTTCACCAACTACGGCTAGGACCGGCTACCGGCTCGCGGGGTCCGCGGGTCTGCCGGCCGCAGCGCGGCGGCGGCCCCGCGGGCCCGCCCGGCAGCCCCGGGCTCGTCCGCGGTCCGGGAGGACCCCGTGCTCGCGGGCGGCCCGGTCGGGTCCGAGGTGGCGTCCTCCGACGGCCGCTCGTCCGCCGGCGCCTCGTCTGCCGGCGCCTCGTCTGCCGGCCCGTCCCCCGACGGCCCGGCCTCCGGCGCGACCTCGTCCGGCGGCACGCTCGGTGCCGCGGCAACCGGCTCGTCGGCACCGGGGCTGTCCCGGCCGTCGGCATCGTCCCCCGTCGGCGTCGGCGTCGTGGGCGGCGTCGGGCTCGGCGACCGGGTCGGCTCCGGCGACGGGCTCGTCGGGGTGCTCGACGGGGACGACGTGCTCGGGGTGGACGAGGGGGCCCGCGTCGGTGCCGAGGCGCTGGGAGAGGGGTCGCGCCGCGGCGTCGCGGACGGCGCGGCCTGCCGGGGGGTCCCGCTCGCCCCCGGGCTGCGCGACGGGGCCGGCGCGGAGGGCGTGCTCCCGCCGTCGGCCTGCCCGTCGCCGTCGGCCCGCCCGTCGCCGTCGCCCTGCCTGTCGCCGCCGGGCTGCCCGTCACCCGGCTCGGGGGTGCCCTGGGGCACCGCCGGGGCACCGGGCAGCTGGTCCGACGCCTGGCCCGGCGCCTGGCCCGGCGCCTGGCCCGGCGGCAGCGCCGTGACGTCACCGGACGCGGCGTCCGGCTGCTCCGCCGCCCGGAGGTCGTCGCCCTCGTCGGCCGGCGCCGGCACCGTGAACGGCGTCATCGCCTGGATGACCACGTGCGCGGCCTGCTGCGCCGGGCGGGGCAGGGTGCCGAGGGCGGCCGCCGTGCTGGCCCCGGTCGCGGTCAGCAGCGCCACAGCGCTCAGGACGACCAGCAGGCGGGTGCCGGAGCGGGCCGCGCGGCGGCGCGGCTGTGGCTCGGCTGCCGGCTCGGCAGCCGGCTCGGGGGCCCGGTCCTGCGGGGCCGACGCGAGGCGCGGCGCCGGGCGCGGCGAGGTGCGCTGCCGCGGGATGCTGACCAGCGGCGGGTAGCGACAGGCGTTGCGGGCCAGGACGCGACCGACCGCCAGGGTCAGCGGCAGGCTCACCGCGACCCAGAGCAGGAGGACGAGCCCCGTCGTCCGCACGTTCGGCACGGGACCATCGTGCTACGTCCGCGCGGCGGCGCCCATTCGGGCGGCCGGACGCGCCCGGCGTGCGCGGCTTCGTCCCGGTCTGGCCTACCCAACGGGACGGACCTCGACGTGCACCTCCTCGGGGTGGCGGTCGAGGAAGGCCTGGACGAAGGAGCACTCCGGGACGACGGCCAGGTGCTGCGAGGCCGCCCAGGACAGCGCCGACCGGGCGAGGACGGTGCCGATGCCCCGCCCCTCGAGCTCCGCGGGGACCACTGTGTGCTGCAGGACCACCTCGCCGTTGCCGAGCGCGTACGCGAGCACGGCCGTGCCCTCGGGCTCGGCGACCTCGAAGCGGGACTGCTCGGGCAGGTGCACGGGGACGGGTGCGGTGGGGGTGCTCATGCCGCTCCTCCTGCCCCGCCCGCCCGGGCCTGCACCGCCTCGGCGGCGGCCTGCTCCCCCGCCGGTCCGGCGGCGGGGTCGAGCGGCGGGGGCGCCGGCACGGTCCACATCCACGCGCGCAGGCGCTCACGCTCGTGCACCAGCTCGGCCACGCCGGGCTCGGCGTACTCGTGCTCCGGCGACCAGAACAGCGCGTCGAAGGGGCACACCTCGATGCAGATGCCGCAGTACAGGCACAGCGAGAAGTCGATGGCGAACCGGTCGAGCACGTTGCGGGTGCGCGGCCGGCCGCCCTGCGGGGGCGTCGCGGTCTCCTTGTGCGACTCGACGTAGACGCACCAGTCGGGGCACTCGCGGGCGCAGAGCATGCAGACGGTGCAGTTCTCCTCGAGCAGCCCGATGGTGCCGCGGCTGCGGGGCGGCGGCTCCGCGGCCTGCCGCAGCACGTCGAGGCCGTCCTCGAGCGTCACGCGCCGTCCCCGCCGGCCGGCGCCGGCCAGGTGCCCGGCGCGGGCACGCCCGGGGGCAGCGTGCGGCGCCGGCGGGTGGGCTCGGCGGCCTCCGCGGTGCTCTGACCGGGCTCGGGGGCCCCGGGCCACGGCTTGACGACGCGGCTGGCCAGCACGAAGTCCTTGCGCAGCGGGGCGCCGGCGAACCCGCCCGGCAGCAGCAGGGGCACCAGCCCGGGGTGCCCCTCGAAGACCAGGTCGAACATCTCGGCGGCGTGCCGCTCGTGCCAGTCGGCGCCCGCGAACACCCCCGTCAGCGACGGCACCCGGGCGTCGTCGCGCGGGCACCGGGTGCGCAGCAGCAGGCCGTGCCGGCCGCCCGGCGACCACAGCCGCAGCACGACGTCGAGGCCGTGCGGCTCCTCGTCGACCGCGGTCAGCAGGTCGAACAGCACCAGGGCGAGCGCGGCGTCGTCGCGCACCGCGGTCACGGTCCCGACCCACTCCTCGCGCGGGACGTCGGCCACGGTCTCGCCGTACGCGTCCGCGACGCGCGCGACCGGCCCGAGCAGGTCGCGGACCCGTCCGGCGACCTGCTCCGGCGTCATCCCCGCTCCGCCAGCTGGCGCAGCGCCGCCAGCAGGGCCTCCGGCCGCGGGGGGCAGCCGGGCACGTAGACGTCGACGGGCACCACCTGGTCGACGCCCTTGGTGACGCTGTAGGAGTCCCAGTACGGGCCGCCGCTGTTGGAGCAGGCCCCGAACGACAGCACCCGCCGCGGCTCGGGCAGCGCGTCGTACAGCGCCCGCACCGCCGGCGCCAGCGCGTCGGTGACGGTGCCCGCCACCACCATCACCTCGACCTCGACCTCGCCCTCGACCTGGTCCGCGTCGGGCCCGCCGGCCGGGCGCCCCGCGGCGGCGACGAGCTCCACCGCGCAGCAGGCCAGGCCGACGCTGAGCACCGACAGCCGGAAGCGCGGCCCGGCGTCGAGCACGACCCGGTGCGGCTGCGCCAGGCGCGACGCCGGGCCGGGCGGCAGGCCCAGGTCGACCATCAGCCCGTACGGGCGAGCATGAAGTCAGCCAGGCCCACGAGCGCCGCGCGGGCAGGGCCGTCCGGCAGGCTGCCGGCGACGGCGCGCGCCTGCTCGACGTGCTCGACCAGGACGGCGCGGGCCTGCTGCAGCGCCCGCGAGGCGCGCAGCAGGGCGAGCGCCTCCGCGTGCTCGGCGTCGTCGGTCAGCGGGCGCTGCACCAGCTCGCGCAGCCGCCCGCCGGCGGGGTCGCGGTCGGCGAGCGCGAGCAGCACCGGCAGCGTCCGGATGCCCTCGCGCAGGTCGGTGCCGGGCGTCTTGCCCGACTGGCCGGTCTCGCTGCTGACGTCGATGAGGTCGTCGGACAGCTGGAAGGCGACGCCCACGACCTCGCCGAAGCGGGCGAGCACCTCGACGTCGGCCGCGGGGGCGTCGGCGGCCAGCGCCCCGAGGCGGGCGCTGGCGGCGATCAGCGACCCGGTCTTGTCCGCGAGCACCTGGAGGTGGTGGGCGACGGCGTCCTGGCCGGCCAACGGGCCGGCCGTCTCGGCGATCTGGCCCTCGACGAGCTTGGCGAACGCGCGCGCCTGGATCCGCACCGCCTCGGGCCCCAGGCCGGCCACGACGTCGGAGGCCCGGGCGAACAGGTAGTCGCCGGTGAGGATGGCGACCGTGTTGGTCCAGCGGGTGTTGGCGCTCGGCGCCCCCCGCCGCACGGCCGCCTCGTCCATGACGTCGTCGTGGTAGAGGGTGGCGAGGTGGGTCAGCTCCACGACCAGCGCCGCGTCGACGACCTCCGGCCGGTCGGCGTCGCCGAAGCGCCCGGCCAGCAGCGCCAGCAGCGGGCGGAAGCGCTTGCCGCCGGCCTGGGACAGGTGCACGGCGGTCGCCGACAGCAGCGGGTGGTCGGCCCGCGCCATCCCGGCGAGCTGCTGCTCGACGGCCTCGAGGCCGGCCCGCAGCGCCGTCGAGAGCGCCGGGTCGGCGCTGTCGAAGGCGTCCGCGGAGCCGCTCACGCCCGGCCCGGCGTGGGCACGCTGGTCGCCATCAACGGGTGAACAGCGCGGCCTGGTCGGCGAGGTCCAGCAGCGGCTGCGGGTACACGCCGAGCAGCGCGGTCACGGCCACGCCGAGGGCGATGGCCACGGCGGTGTAGGCGCTGGGCACGGCCACCGTGGGGCCGTCCGGGACCGGCTCGTTGAAGAACATCAGCACCACGACCCGGGCGTAGAAGAAGGCGGTCACGGCGCTGGCGACCACGCCGACGACGACCAGCGCGGCGGCGTCGTCGGTCGCGGCGCTGAAGACGGCGAACTTGGAGATGAAGCCGCTGGTCAGCGGGATGCCGGCGAGCGCGAACAGCAGGAACGCGAAGATCCCGGCGAGCAGGGGGCTCTTGCGCCCGAGCCCGGCCCAGGCGGACAGGTGCGTCGCCTCCCCCCCGGAGTCGCGGACCAGGCTGATGACGGCGAAGGACGCGATCGTGGTGAACCCGTAGGTCAGCAGGTAGAACAGCGTGCCCGACAGGCCCTCGCGGTCGATGGCGATGACGCCGACGAGCAGGAAGCCGGTGTGGGCGACCGCGGAGTACGCCAGCATCCGCTTGACGTCGGTCTGCGTCACGGCGAGCAGCGCGCCGACCACCATCGTCAGGATCGCGACGGCCCACAGCATCGGCCGCCAGTCCCAGCGCACCTCGCTGAAGCCGACGTAGAGCACGCGCAGCAGGGCACCGAAGGCCGCGATCTTGGTGCCCGAGGCCATCAGCGCGGTGACGGCCGTCGGCGCGCCCTGGTAGACGTCCGGCGTCCAGGCCTGGAACGGGACTGCGCCGATCTTGAACAGCAGGCCGACGACCAGCAGGGCGAGCCCGATGTACATCAGCAGCTCGTTGCCCTGCGCCTCCCCCGTGGCGACGAAGATCTGGTTCAGGTCGACCGAGCCGGAGTAGCCGTAGAGCAGCGCGACGCCGTAGAGGAAGAACGCCGACGCGAACGCGCCGAGCAGGAAGTACTTGACGGCGGCCTCCTGCGACAGCAGGCGGCGGCGGCGCGCGAGCCCGCACAGCAGGTACAGCGGCAGGGACAGGATCTCCAGCGCGATGAACATCAGGATGAGGTTGTTGCAGGCCGGGAACAGCAGCATGCCCGTGATCGCGAACATCGCGAGCGGGTAGACCTCGGTCTGGATGCCCTGGTTCTCCGCCAGGCGCAGGTCCTCGCGCGAGCCCGGCAGCGCCGACGCCTTGCTGACGATGTCGCCGCCCGAGCTGTCGAGGCTGTCCTCGGTCAGCAGCAGGATGCTGGCGACGCCCAGCACGCACAGCGTGCCCTGCAGGAACAGCACGGGGCCGTCGATCGCGAGGGCGTCGCCGACCTGCAGCCCGCTCGGCTGGCCGGCGAGGCGCACGACGGCGACCAGGGCGGCGACCAGGCCGAGCACCGCGACGCCCACCTGCAGCAGGCGGCGCCGGGACGCCGGCGCGAAGGCCTCGACGAGCACCCCGACGATCGCCGCGGCGAACACGATGAGGATCGGCAGCAGCGGGCCGAACGCGATGTCCGGCGAGACGATGTCCTGCAGGTCGTTGCTGGGCACTACTGCTCCTCGGCAGGCACGACCGGCGCACGGCCCTGCAGGTCGGTCACGCCGACGTCCAGCAGCGTGGCGTCGACGGCGGGGGTGATGACGTCGGTGAGCGGCTTCGGGTAGAAGCCCAGGAAGAGCATCAGGGCGATGAGGGGCGCGACGGCCAGCACCTCGCGGCCGCGCAGGTCGCGCATGCCGGCGTGGGCCGGGGACAGCGGGCCCTGCATCGTGCGCTGGTACATCAGCAGGATGTACAGCGCGGCCAGGACGATGCCGGTGGTCGCGAGCACGGCGGCCACCGGGTAGCGCACGAACGTGCCGACGAGCACGAGGAACTCGCTGATGAACGTCGACAGGCCCGGCAGCGCCAGCGACGACAGGCCGGCGACGAGGAACAGGCCGGCCAGCACGGGGGCGACCTTGGCGATGCCGGAGTAGTCGTGGCCGTCGCGGCTCTTGCCCCGGGCGATGAGGAAGCCGACGACGAGGAACAGCGCGCCCGTGGACAGGCCGTGGTTGACCATGTACATCACGGCGCCGGTGCCGGCCTGGCTGGTGAAGGCGAAGCAGCCCAGGCCGATGAAGCCGAAGTGGGCGACCGACGTGTAGCTGACCAGGCGCTTGAGGTCGCGCTGGCCCATCGCGAGCAGGGCGCCGTAGAGGATGCCGATGACGCACAGCGTGATCACGTACGGGCCGAGGATGCGGCTCGCGTCGGGGAACAGCGGCAGGCAGTAGCGCAGGAAGCCGAAGGTCCCGACCTTGTCGAGCACGCCGACCAGCAGCACCGCCCCGCCGATCGGCGCCTCGGCACCGGCGTCGGGCAGCCAGGTGTGGAACGGGAACAGCGGAGCCTTGATCGCAAAGGCGATGAAGAAGCCGAGGAACAGCGCGATCTGCACGGGCGTGCTGATCTCCAGCTGGGTCAGCGCGGTGAAGTTGAACGTGCCGCTGCCGAGCTGGGCCGCGCTGGTGACGTACAGGCCGATGACCGCGGCGAGCATCAGCAGGCCGCCGGCGAGGCTGTACAGCAGGAACTTCATCGCGGCGTACGAGCGCCGCGGGCCGCCGTAGCTGCCGATGATGAAGTACATCGGGATGAGCATCGACTCGAAGAAGACGTAGAACAGGAAGACGTCGGTCGCCGCGAAGACGCCGATCATCATCGTCTCGAGCACGAGCATCAGCGCGAAGAAGGTCTTGACGCTGCGGCTCGTCGAGGAGGCCGCGGGCGCGTCGCCCTCGTCGAGCTCGCCGCCCGGGCCCTCGAGCAGGGCGACGGACCCGCCGCCGGCCCCGCTGCCGGAGCCGCCGCCGGTGCCGCCGCCGATGCCGCTGCCGGAGCTGCTGCCGCTGCCCACGCCGCCCGCCTGGGCGGTGCCGCCGGCGCTGCCCGAGCGCGCGGCACCCGCCGGAGCGGCCACGGCGCTCTGCACCGGCGCGGCGGGGGTGTCGGCGTCGGTCCAGCTGGCCAGCAGCACGACGGGCACCAACACCGCGACGAGCGCGATGAGCACCAGGGCGATGCCGTCGACGCCGACGGCGTACTGCACGCCGAACGCGCGGATCCAGTCGTGCTGCTCGACGAACTGGAAGCGCTCGCCGGTCGGCTCGAAGGCGGCGCACATGCCGATGGTGAGCACCAGCACGACCAGCGAGGTGGTGAGGGCGACGAGCTTGACCACCGGGTCGCTGCCCTTGGGCAGCAGCGCGATGATCAGGGCGCCCGCGAGCGGGATGAGCCCGAGGACGGTGAGGATCGACAGGTCGGTCATGCGCCGAGCCTCACGACGAGCAGGGCGGCGACCACGGCGGCGGCTCCTCCGAACATGGACAGGGCGTAGGAGCGCACGAAGCCGGTCTGGATGCGGCGGAGCCGGCCGGAGCCGCCACCCACCCCGGCTGCGAGCGCATGCACGGCACCGTCGATGCCGCGCGAGTCGAAGTAGACGAGCGCGCGGGTGAGGTACTGGCCCGGGCGCATGAGGACGTTCTCGTTGAGGGCGTCGAAGTAGAGGTTGTTGCGGGCGGCCGTGGTGAACGGGCTCACCGCGACCGGCGGGCTCATCGGCACCGACTGGCGGCCGTACTGCAGCCAGGCGGCGAGCACGCCGAGCGCGACGACGACGAGCGTCATGAGGGTGACGACGATCGGGGCGATCAGGTGCTCCTCGACCTCGTGGATGCCGACGACCGGCTCCAGCCAGTGGAAGAGCGCCTCGCCGCGGGTGAGCAGGAAGCCCGCGAACACCGAGCCGACGGCCAGCAGGACCATCGGGCCGGTCATGACGCTGGGCGACTCGTGCGGGTGGACGTCGGCGGTCCAGCGGCGCTTGCCGAAGAAGGTCATCACCATGAGGCGGGTCATGTAGAAGGCCGTGATGCCGGCGGCCAGCAGCGCGGCGCCGCCCATGAGGACGCCGCGGGTGCCGCCCTGGTCGAAGGCGGCCTCGATGATGAGGTCCTTGGAGTAGAAGCCCGACAGGAACGGGAAGCCGATGATCGCCAGGTAGCCCACGCCCATGCAGGCGAAGGTGACCGGCATCGCGGTGCGCAGCGCCCCGAAGCGGCGCATGTCGACCTGGTCGTTCATCCCGTGCATCACCGAGCCGGCCGACAGGAACATGCAGGCCTTGAAGAACCCGTGCGTCAGCAGGTGCAGGATCGCGACGCCGGCGGCGCCGGGGATGCCCACGGCGAGGAACATGTAGCCGATCTGGCTCACCGTGGAGTAGGCCAGGACCTTCTTGATGTCGTCGTAGGCGCAGCCGATGATGCAGCCGATCAGCAGCGTGATGACGCCGATGATGCTCACCACCAGGGCGGCGACCGTGGCGACCTCGTAGATCGGCCCCGAGCGGGCGATGAGGTAGACGCCGGCGGTGACCATGGTCGCGGCGTGGATGAGGGCCGAGACCGGCGTCGGGCCCTCCATCGCGTCGGGCAGCCAGGTGTGCAGCGGGAACTGGCCGCTCTTGCCGCAGGCGCCGAGCAGCAGCAGCAGGCCGATCGCGGTGGCCGCCGCGGTGCTGAGCTCCGGGGCCCGGCTGAAGACGCCCTCGAAGGTCGTCGTGCCGAGGGTGGCGAACATGACCATGATCGCCAGGCTCAGGCCGACGTCACCGACGCGGTTGGCGATGAACGCCTTCTTGGCGGCCGTCGCGGCGCTGTTGCGGTCGTAGTAGAAGCTGATGAGCAGGTACGACGCGAGGCCGACGCCCTCCCAGCCGACGTACAGCGCGAGGAAGCTGTCGCCGAGGACGAGCAGGAGCATCGCGGCGACGAACAGGTTGAGGTAGGCGAAGAACTGCCGGCGGCGCGGGTCGTGCTCCATGTAGCCGAGCGAGTAGACGTGGATGAGGAAGCCCACGCCGGTGATCAGCAGCACGAAGGTCGCCGACAGCGGGTCGTACAGCAGCCCGGCGTCGACGGTGAAGCCGCCGACCGGGATCCAGCTGAACAGGCGCAGGTCGGTGGAGCGCTCGGCCTGCCCGCGCAGGGCGAAGAAGGCCACGACGCCGTACAGGAACGCCAGGCCCGTGGTGGCGCAGGCGAGGTACGGGCCGAACCGGTCGGTGCGGCGGCCGCCGAGCAGCAGCACGGCCGCGCCGAAGGCGGGCAGGGCCAGCAGCAGCCACAGGACCGACAGCGTCCCCGTGGCGGGGACGACCGAGAAGGTGGTCTCCTCGGTCATCGATCTGCTCCCTGGGTCTTCTGGCCTTCGGGGGGCACGTGGGGTCGTCCTCGTCTCGTGCGGACGCGCAGGGCGCGGCAGGGGCGGTCAGGTGGAGCGGGTGCCGGTCAGTACTTCAGCAGGTTGGCGTCGTCGATGGACGCCGACCGGCGGGTGCGGAAGATGCTCATGATGATCGCCAGGCCCACGACGACCTCCGCGGCCGCGACGACCATGACGAAGAAGGCCATCACCTGACCCTCCAGGGTGCCGTGGATCCGGCTGAACGTCACCAGCGTGAGGTTGACCGAGTTGAGCATCAGCTCCACGCACATGAACACCAGGATGGCGTTGCGGCGCAGCAGCACGCCGAGCCCGCCGATGGTGAACAGCAGGGCCGCGAGCAGCAGGTAGTACGTCTCGCTCATGCCTGCCGCACCGTCCCGCCGTCGCCCGGCTCGTCGCGCAGGGACGCCGCGACGCTGTCGCGCGACGGGCTGCCGTCGGGCAGCAGCGCCGGCGTGGCGGTGGAGTCGTGGTCGGCGAACACGCCCGGACCCGGGAGCGGGAAGGGGTGGTCGCTGGCGAAGCGCCGCCGGGCCATCTGCGGCTGGGTGAGCTTGGACAGCGGGCGCTCCTTGTGGGCCAGGACCATCGCCCCGAGGGCCGCGGTGATGAGCAGTGCGCTGGTCACCTCGAAGGCGAACACGTACTTGGTGAACAGCAGCCGGGCGATGCCGACGACGTTGCCCTCCACGTTGGCCGCCTGGAGGCCGATGCTGTCGGCGTCGTCGACGGCCGAGCCGATGGCGCCCATCAGCAGGCCGGCGAAGCCCAGCCCGACGAGGAAAGCGGCGACCCGCTGCCCGCGCAGCGTCTCGACGAGCGAGTCGCTCGAGTCGACGCCGACCAGCATGAGCACGAACAGGAACAGCATGAGGATCGCGCCGGTGTAGACGATCACCTGCACCACCGCGAGGAACGGGGCGTCCTGCGCGGCGTACAGGCCGGCGAAGCTGAGCATCACCGCGGCGAGGAACAGCGCCGCGTGCACGGCGTTGCGGGCCAGCACCATGCCGACCGCGGCGATCGTGGCGAGCGGGGCGAAGACCCAGAACGCGACGGCCTCACCGGTGCTGGTCACGGCCAGCACCGCGTCGGGGCTGAGGGCGTCGGGGCTCATCGCTGCCCGCCTGCGGGGCGTGCGCCGTCGCCGGCGAGCCGGCCCTCGACCGCGGGGTCGGCGTCGACGCGCTGGGGGTCGCTGGCGCTGCCGACGTAGTAGTCGGTCTCGTTGCTGCCCAGGCGCATCGGGTGGGGCGGCTGCTCCATGCCCGGCAGCAGCGGGGCGAGCAGCTGGCTCTTGGTGAAGATGAGGTCCTGCCGGCTGTCGTCGGCCAGCTCGTACTCGTTGGTCATGGTGAGCGAGCGGGTCGGGCAGGCCTCGATGCACAGGCCGCAGAAGATGCAGCGCAGGTAGTTGATCTGGTAGACGGCCGCGTAGCGCTCGCCCGGCGAGAACCGCCGGTCCTCGGTGTTGTCGGCGCCCTCGACGTAGATCGCGTCGGCGGGGCAGGCCCAGGCGCACAGCTCGCACCCGATGCACTTCTCGAGGCCGTCGGGGTGGCGGTTGAGCACGTGCCGGCCGTGGTAGCGCGGCGCGGTGGGACGGACCTGCTCCGGGTACTCCTCGGTGATCACCTTCTTGAACATCTGCCCGAAGGTGACCCCGAAGCCCTTCACGGGGTCGAAGAAGCTGGTCATGCGCGCTCCTCAGGGGCGTGGTCGCCGGTGCTGCCGGAGCCGCTCGCCGACGTGCCCTGCAGCACGCGGGACGACTTCTGCAGCGAGCGGGGGGTCGGGGGGACCTGCAGGTCCATCGGCGGCAGCGGGAAGCCGCCCTCCGAGGTGGCCGTGAGGTGCTCGGTGCCGTCGGGCTCGCGCTCGTCCTCGGGCTCGGACTTCTCGGGCACCAGCAGCAGCACGAGGAGCAGCACGACGAAGGCGCCCCCGACGTAGGCCAGCAGCCGTCGGGTGTCGCCGATCTCCTCGGAGGCGACGCGCAGGCCGGCGACGGCCAGGATCCAGATCAGGCTGATCGGGATGAGGACCTTCCAGCCCAGGCGCATGAACTGGTCGTAGCGCATGCGGGGCAGCGTGCCGCGCAGCCACACGAAGAAGAAGATGAACAGCATCGTCTTGCCGAGGAACCAGACGATCGGGAAGAAGCCGGTCGACAGGAACTCGATGCGCGACAGGAACGGCGGCGCCTGCCAGCCGCCGAGGAACAGCGTCGTGGCCAGCGCGGAGACGGTGACCATGTTGATGTACTCGGCCAGGAAGAACATCGCGAACTTCAGCGACGTGTACTCCGTGTGGAACCCGCCGACGAGCTCGCTCTCGGCCTCGGGGAGGTCGAACGGCGCGCGGTTGGTCTCGCCGACCATCGCGATGGCGTAGATGACGAACGACACCGGGAGGGTCACGATGAACCACATGTCGGACTGCGCGGCCACGATCTCGCTGGTGGACAGCGAGCCGGCGTAGAGGAACACCGCCACCAGCGCGAGGCCCATGGCGACCTCGTAGCTGATGACCTGTGCCGCCGAGCGCAGACCGCCGAGCAGCGGGTACGTCGAGCCGCTCGCCCAGCCTGCCAGCACGATGCCGAACACGCCGAAGCTGGCGCACGCGAAGGCGAACAGCACGCCGATCGGCAGGTCGGTGAGCTGCAGGGCGGTCTCCTGGCCGGCGATGGTGACAGCCGGGCCGAACGGGATCACCGAGAACGCGAGGAACGCGGGGACCGCGGAGATGAGCGGCGCGAGGACGTAGACCGGCTTGTCGGCCAGCGCCGGGATGATCTCCTCCTTGAGCGCCAGCTTGAGGCCGTCGGCGAGCGACTGCCCCCAGCCGCCGGGTCCGTTGCGGTTGGGCCCCGGGCGCTGCTGCATCCGGCCGACGACCTTGCGCTCGAACACGATCGAGAACAGCGTCATGAGCACGAGCAGGACGAACACGAACAGCGCCTTGAGCACGGTCAGCCAGATCGGCTCGTTGCCGAAGCTGGTCAGCGGCAGCGTGTTGTCCCGGGCGGTGGCGGCGAGCAGCATCATGCGGGGCCTCGGACGGGAGTGGGCGAGGCGAGCGACAGGCGGACGACGTCGCCGGGGGCGGCAGCGAGGTCGCGCCGGACGGCGGCGTCGGGCGAGCGGGTGGGCAGCCAGACCACGCGGTCGGGCAGGTCGGCGATGACGAGCGGCAGGGTGAGGTTGCCACGTCGGGTCGCGACGGTGACGAGGTCCCCCTGCGACGCGCCGATCTCGGCCGCCGTACCGGCCGACAGGTGCAGCCGGCTCTTCTTGGCCGTGCCGGCCAGGAACGGCTCGCCGTCCTGCAGCGAGCCGTCGTCGAGCAGCCAGTGCCAGGACGCCAGGACGGCCTCGCCGCTGCTGGTGCGCGGCAGCGGGCCGGCGGGCGCCGTGGGCGGCGCGGGGTGGGTGGTGGCCGAGCCGAGACGGCCGATCTCGGCCCGCGCCGCGGCGTGGTCGGGCAGGAAGATCGGCGCGTCCATCTCGTCCGCGAGCAGGTGCAGCACCCGCCCGTCGGGCAGCGCGCCCGACAGCCGCAGCACCTGGTCGAAGGGGCGCGCGCGCCCCTCCCAGTCGAGGTACGTGCCGCTCTTCTCCACCGCGGGCGCGACCGGGAGCACGACGTCGGCGCGGTCGGTCACCGGCGAGCGCCGCAGCTCGAGGCTGACGACGAACGGCACCCGCTCCAGGGCGTCGAGGGTCAGCTCGGGGTCGGGGCAGTCGGCCGGGTCGACGCCGCCGACGAGCAGGCCGCCGAGCTCGCCGTCGCGGGCGGCGTGCAGCACGGCGGTGAGGTCGCGGCCGGCGTGCACGGGCACGACGGCGCCCCACACCTGCTCGACGTGGCGGCGGGCCTCGGTGTCGTCCACCAGGCGGCCGCCGGGGAGCAGGGTCGGCAGGCAGCCCGCGTCGACCGCGCCGCGCTCGCCCGCGCGCCGGGGCACCCAGGCGAGCCGGGCCCCCGTGCGCTCGGCGAGCCGGACCGCGGCGGACAGCGCGCCGGGTGCGCCGGCCAGCCGCTCGCCGACGAGCACGATCGCGCCGTCCATCGCGAGGCCGGCAGCGGCCTCGACCGCCGCCGCGTCCTCGCCGACGCCGTCGTGCACGGCGTCGAGGGCGAGCGCCTCGGCGCCGGGCACGGTGCGGATCAGCCGGGCGGCCGTCTTCACCGCACCGGGCGAGCGGAACGGCGCGAGGGTGAAGACCCGGGTGCCGTGCCGCCGGACGCCCTTGCGCAGCCGCAGGAAGACGATCGGCGACTCCTCCTCGGGCTCGAAGCCCGCGAGCAGCACGGCCGGCGCGCTCTCGAGGTCGGCGTAGGTGACCGCGCCGGGCTGGCCGACGTAGCGGCCGGCGACCGACGACGCGAGGAACTCCAGCTCCTCCGCGCTGTGCGGGCGCGCCCGGCTGTCGACGTCGTTGGTGTGCAGCGCGACGCGCGCGAACTTGCTGTACGCGTAGGCGTCCTCGACGGTGGTGCGGCCGCCGGGCAGCACCCCGACGCCGCCGGCCTGCTTGGCGGCGAGCAGGCCCTGGGCTGCGGCGCGGATCGCCTCGGTCCAGGACGTCTCGACGAGCCGGCCGCTGGCGCGGTCGCGCACGAGCGGCGAGGCGAGCCGGTCGCCCTGCTGGGAGTAGGTGAAGGCCCAGCGGCCCTTGTCGCAGTTCCACTCCTCGTTGACCTCGGGGTCCGAGCCCGCGAGGCGGCGCAGGACCTTGCCGCGGCGGTGGTCCGTGCGCAGCGAGCAGCCCGAGGCGCAGTGCTCGCAGACCATCGGGGTGGAGACGAGGTCGAACGGGCGGGCCCGGAAGCGGTAGGCCGCGCCGGTGAGCGCGCCGACCGGGCAGATCTGGATGGTGTTGCCCGAGAAGTAGCTCTCGAAGGGCTGGTCGGTGTAGACGGCGACCTGCTGGAGGGCGCCGCGCTCGAACAGCTCGATGAACGGGTCGCCGGCGACCTGCTGCTGGAAGCGGGTGCAGCGGGCGCACAGCACGCAGCGCTCGCGGTCGAGCAGGACCTGGGTCGAGATGGCCAGCGGCTTGGGGTAGGTCCGCTTGGTGTCGGAGAACCGCGACTCGCTGTTGCCGTTGCTCATCGCCTGGTTCTGCAGCGGGCACTCCCCGCCCTTGTCGCAGACCGGGCAGTCGAGCGGGTGGTTGATGAGCAGCAGCTCCAGCACGCCCTCCTGCGCCTTCTTGGCGACCGGGCTGGACAGCTGGGTGCGCACGACCATGCCCTCGGTGACCGTCGTGGTGCACGCGGTCAGCGGCTTGCGCTGGCCCTCCACCTCGACGATGCACTGGCGGCAGGCGCCGACCGGGTCGAGCAGCGGGTGGTCGCAGAAGCGCGGCACCTGGATGCCGATGAGCTCGGCGGCCCGGATGACCAGGGTGCCCTTGGGGACGGCGATCTCGAGCCCGTCGATGGTCAGGCTGACGAGGTCGGTGCGCGCGGGGACGCCCTGGCTGGTGCCGGGCGCCGTGGGGGTGACCGTCATGCCGACAGCGCCGGCGTGAAGAGGGTGGACCGACGGTGGTCGAACGGGCAGCCGCCCGCGATGTGTGCCATGAACTCTTCCCGGAACAGCTGCACGCCGGACACGATGGGGCTGGTGGCCCCGTCGCCGAGCGCGCAGAACGAGCGGCCGAAGATGTTGTCGCAGGTGTCGAGCAGGGTGACGAGGTCGTCCTCGGTCGCCCGGCCGGCCTCCATGCGCTGGAGGATCTGCACCATCCAGTAGGTCCCCTCGCGGCACGGCGTGCACTTGCCGCAGGACTCGTGCGCGTAGAACTCGGTCCAGCGCAGGACGCACCGCACGACGCAGGTCGTCTCGTCGAAGCACTGCAGCGCCTTCGTGCCGAGCATCGAGCCGGCCCCGGCCACGCCCTCGTAGTCCAGCGGCGTGTCCAGGTGCTCGGCCGTCAGGATCGGGGTCGAGGAGCCGCCGGGGGTCCAGAACTTCAGCTGGTGGCCCTCGCGCATGCCGCCCGACAGGTCGAGCAGCTGGCGCAGGGTGATGCCGAGCGGGGCCTCGTACTGCCCGGGCCGCTTCACGTGGCCGGACAGGGAGTACAGCGTGTAGCCCTTGCTCTTCTCGGTGCCCATGCTCTGGAACCACGCGGCGCCGCCGAGCAGGATGCTCGGGACGGACGCGATCGACTCGACGTTGTTGACGACGGTCGGGCTGGCGTACAGGCCGTGCGTGGCCGGGAACGGCGGGCGCAGGCGCGGCTGGCCGCGGAAGCCCTCGAGGGAGTCCAGCAGCGCCGTCTCCTCGCCGCAGATGTAGGCCCCGGCGCCGGCGTGCACGACCAGGTCGAGGTCGTAGCCGCTGCCGTGGATGTCGGTCCCGAGGTGACCGGCGGCGTAGGCCTCGGCGACGGCGTTCTGCAGGCGGCGCAGGACGTGCAGCTCCTCGCCGCGGATGTAGATGAAGGCCTGCTTCGCGCGGATGGCGTACGACGCGATGATCACGCCCTCCACCAGCACGTGGGGGTTGGCCATCATGAGCGGGGTGTCCTTGCAGGTCCCCGGCTCGGACTCGTCGGCGTTGACGACCAGGTAGTGCGGCTTGGCCGCCTGGCCCTCGGTCCCCTGCGGGATGAAGCCCCACTTCATGCCGGTGGGGAAGCCGGCGCCGCCGCGGCCGCGCAGCCCGGACTCCTTGACCAGCGCGATGACGTCGTCGGGCGCCATCGCGAGGGCGCGGTCGAGCGCCTCGTAGCCGCGGTGGCGGCGGTAGCCCGCGAGGGTGAAGGAGTCGGCGTCGCCCCAGCTGCGGGACAGGACGGGGGTGAAGACCATGCTCAGGCCCTCCTGTCCGTGGTCGGGGTGGGGACGTCCGGGGAGACGTCCGGGTAGGCGGGCGCGACGTCGCCGCGCTCGACGGCGAGCTGGAAGCCGGCCAGGGTCGCCGGGCCGGCCTGCACACCCTCGGTGCCGCGCCCGTCGGGGAACCCGGCGAGCACGCGCGACATCTCCTTGAACGTGCACTGCGTGCGCGGCCCGCGGGTCGGCGCGACGGGGTCGCCCGCGCGCAGCCGGTCGACGAGCTCGATCGTGCTCTGGGGGGTCTGGTCGTCGTGGAACTCCCAGTTGACCATCACGACGGGGGCGTAGTCGCAGGCCGCGTTGCACTCGATGTGCTCGAGGCTGATGCGGCCGTCCGCCGTGGTCTGGTCGTGGCCGATGCCCAGGTGCTCCGACACCGCCTCGAGGATCTCGTCGCCGCCGAGCACCGCGCACAGCGTGTTGGTGCAGACGCCGACGTGGTACTCGCCGGCCGGGCGGCGGCGGTACATCGTGTAGAAGGTGGCGACCGCGCCGACCTCGGCCTTGGTCAGGCCGAGCTCCTCCGCGCACAGCGAGACGGCGTCGGGGCTGACGTAGCCCTGCACCGACTGGCACAGGTGGAGCATCGGCAGCAGCGCCGAGCGGGCCTTGGGGTAGCGCGCGATGATCTCGCGGGCCTCCCGGCGGGTCTGCTCGGTGAGCGGCGGGACCGTCGAGCGGTCCACGGGCGGCTGGGGCATCTCGAGGTCGACCATCAGCGGTCCACCCCTCCCATCACGGGGTCGATGGTCGCCACGGCGGCGATGGCGTCGGACAGCAGCCCGCCCTCGCACGTCGCCGAGACGGCCTGCAGGTTGACGAAGCTGGGGTCGCGCACGTGGACGCGGTACGGCCGAGTGCCGCCGTCGCTGACCACGTGCATGCCGAGCTCGCCGCGCGGCGACTCGACCGGCACGTACACCTGGCCGGGCGCCACGCGGAAGCCCTCGGTGACGAGCTTGAAGTGGTGGATGAGCGCCTCCATCGAGGTGCCCATGATCTTCTTGACGTGGTCGAGCGACTGGCCCATGCCGTCGGCGCCCAGCGCCATCTGCGCCGGCCAGGCGATCTTGGTGTCCTCGACCATGACCGGGCCGGGCTCGAGCTTGTCGATCGCCTGCTCGATGATCTTGAGCGACTCGACGACCTCGCGCATGCGGACGCGGTAGCGGCCCCAGCCGTCGCCGGTCGTCTCGATCGGCACCTCGAAGTCGTAGGTCTCGTAGCCGCAGTACGGCTCGACCTTGCGCAGGTCCCAGGCCAGGCCCGCGGCGCGCAGCATCGGTCCGGTCACGCCCAGCGCCATGCAGCCCTGGACGTCGAGCGCCGCCACGCCCTGCAGCCGGCGCTGGAAGATCGGGTTGCCGGTCAGCATCTTGTCGTAGCCCGGGAGGTTCTCCCGGAAGGCGACCAGCAGCTCGCGGACCTTCTCGATGGTGCCGGGCGGCAGGTCCTGCGCGACGCCGCCGGGGCGCACGAACGCGTGGTTCATCCGCAGCCCGGTGATCATCTCCATGACGTCGAGGATCATCTCGCGGTCGCGGAAGCCGTTGATCATGGCGGTGAGCGCGCCGAGCTCGAGGCCCATGGTGGCCAGGCCGACGAGGTGCGAGCTGATGCGGGTCAGCTCCATGACGAGCACCCGGATCACCTGGGCGCGTGCCGGCGCCTCGATGCCGAGCAGCTTCTCCACCGCGAGGCAGTACGCCGTCTCGTTGAAGACCGGCGCCAGGTAGTCCATGCGGGTCACGAAGGTGACGCCCTGGACCCAGTTGCGGTACTCGAGGTTCTTCTCGATGCCGGTGTGCAGGTAGCCGATGACCGTGCGGGCCGTCACGACCGTCTCGCCCTCGAGCTCGAGGACCAGGCGCAGGACGCCGTGCGTCGACGGGTGCTGCGGACCCATGTTGACGACCATGTGCTGCTCGTCGTCGCCGCCCCCGAGCACGGAGTCCCAGTCGCCGCCGGTGACGGTGTAGACGGTGCCCTCGGTGGTCTCGCGCTGCCCCGCGGCGTAGGGGTCGGGGAGGACCTCCTCCTCGCCGATGCGGGTGCTGCCCGTGGTGGTGGTCATGCCTTCACCTCTCGCTTCGCTCCGCTACGCATAAGCCCTCCGCTCGTCGGGCGGCGGGATCTGCGCGCCCTTGTACTCGACCGGCACGCCGCCCAGCGGGTAGTCCTTGCGCTGGGGGTGGCCCTGCCAGTCGTCCGGCATGAAGATCCGCGTGAGGGCCGGGTGGCCGTCGAAGACGACGCCGAAGAAGTCCCAGGTCTCGCGCTCGTGGAAGTCGGCCGTCGGGTAGACGCCGGTGACGCTCGCGACGTGGGGGTCCTCGACGGTCACGGCCGTCTCGAGGCGCAGCCGGCGCCGGTAGGTCATCGAGGTCAGGTGGTAGACGACGTGGAGCCGCTCGGCCACGCTGGGATAGTCGACGCCCGAGAGGCTCGACAGCAGCTCGAAGCGGTGGTCGGGGCTGTCGCGCAGCACCTGGCAGACCTCGGCGACCCGCTCCGGGCGCACGTGCAGCGTCAGCTCGCCGCGGTCGACGACCACGCGCGTCACCGCGTCGCCGAAGCCCGGGTAGGCCTCCTGCAGCGCGTCGACGGTCTCGTCGAACCAGCTGCCGAAGGGCCGCGGGCTGGAGGCGTCGACCGGCGGACGGCGGACGAGCCCGCCGAAGCCGGAGGTGTCGCCGCCGAACGTCGCGCCGAACATGTCCGAGCCCTCGCGGGCCTGCGCCTCGCCGGTGCTGACCGCGGACGCGCCCGAAGGCTCCTGGGAGGCCCCGCTGCCGAGTGACCAGGTCATCGCATGAGCTCCTTGCGCAGCGCCACGCGGTGGGCCTTCTTGCCCTCCTTGGTGAACCGCTGGCTGCTGGCGACCAGCTCGCGCGGCTGGTAGCCGGGCAGCTCGCGGCGCTGCGCGTTGGCACCCAGCGGCTCGTCCATGATCTTGTCGTGCAGCTTGAGGATCGCGTCCATGAGCATCTCGGGCCGCGGCGGGCAGCCGGGCAGGTAGATGTCGACGGGCACGACGTGGTCGACGCCCTGCACGATCGCGTAGTTGTTGAACATGCCGCCGCTGCTCGCGCAGACGCCCATCGCGATGACCCACTTGGGCTCGGGCATCTGGTCGTAGATCTGCCGCAGCACGGGCGCCATCTTCTGCGACACCCGGCCCGCGACGATCATCAGGTCGGCCTGGCGGGGCGACGGCCGGAAGACCTCCATGCCGAAGCGCGCCAGGTCGTAGCGTCCGGTGCCCGTGGCCATCATCTCGATGGCACAGCAGGCCAGCCCGAACGTCGCCGGCCACAGCGAGGACTTGCGCGACCAGTTGACGACCTTCTCGACGCTGGTCAGCAGCACGCCGCTGGGGAGCTTCTCCTCGAGACCCATCTCATCTACTTCCTGGGACTGATGTCGATCAGTCCCACTCGAGCCCGCCGCGACGCCACACGTAGGCGTACGCGACGAACACCGTGCCGAGGAACAGGGCCATCTCGATCAGCCCGAACAACCCGAGCTGGCCGAACGCGACGGCCCACGGGTAGAGGAAGATGATCTCGATGTCGAAGACGATGAAGAGCATCGCCGTCAGGTAGAACTTGATCGGGAACCGGCCGCCGCCCATGGGCTGCGGGGTCGGCTCGATGCCGCACTCGTACGCGTCCATCTTCGCGCGGTTGTAGCGCTTCGGCCCGGTGACCGTGGCCGCCCCCACCGAGACCGCCGCGAACCCGAACGCGAGCACGAACAGCACCACGATGGGCAGGTAGCTCTGCAGCACGGGGATGTCCTCCGGGGTCGTCGCAGGGGTCGTCGGCGCTCGCGGCCCCGCGCAAGACTACGTGCGCGGCGGGAGGAGCCGGTCGCGCGGGTCGGGGCGCGCCGTGGGGCGTTCGTGCAGGTCGTACGGGTCTCGCGGGTCGGTCGTGGGTCAGGCGGCCGGGGCGAGGCGGGACAGCCCGTTGACCACGCGGTCGAGGGCGTCGCCGTCGCGCGGGTCGGTGAGGTTGGCCAGCAGCTTGAGCGTGAACCTCATGAGCAGCGGCCGGGGCAGGCCGTGCCGCGTGGCGACCTGCATGACGTGCGGGTTGCCGATGAGGTGCACGAAGACGCGGCCGAGCGTGTAGTAGCCGCCGTACCGCGCCTTGAGCGTGGCCGGGTAGGCCTGCAGCGCGCGCTCGCGGGCCGGGCCCTCGGGCCGGGCCAGCGCCTGCGCGGCGACCTCGGCGGCGATCCGCCCGGTCTCCATGGCGTAGGCGATGCCCTCCCCGTTGAAGGGGTTGACCGCGCCGCCGGCGTCGCCGACGAGCAGCAGACCCCGGGTGTAGTGCGGCTGGCGGTTGAAGCCCATCGGCAGCGCGCCGCCGCGGACCGGCCCGGTGGCGAACTCCTCGGAGAACTGCCACTCGGCCGGCATCGCCCGGGTCCAGGACGCCAGCAGCTCCTTGTAGTCGGTGCGCTGCCAGGCCTTGGTGGTGTTGAGGATGCCGAGGCCCACGTTGCTGGTGCCGTCGCCGACGCCGAACACCCAGCCGTAGCCGGGCAGCAGGTCCCCGCCCTCGGTGCGCAGCTCCAGCCAGGACTCGAGCATGTCGTCGTCGGTGCGCGGGCTGGTGAAGTAGCGCCGCACGGCCACGCCCATCGGGCGGTCGTCGCGCTTCTCGATGCCCATGCCGAGCGCGAGCCGGGCGCTCACGCCGTCGGCGGCGACCACCAGCGGGGCGCGGTAGGAGGTCTCGGTGCGCTCGGGGCCGGTCCTCGCGGTCACCCCGACGACCCGGCCGCTCTCGTCGAGCACCGGGCCGGTCACGGTGGTCAGCTCCTGCAGCCGGGCGCCCGCCGCCTGCGCGTGGCGCACGAGCAGCTCGTCGAAGTCCAGGCGGGGGCGCACCAGGCCGTGGTCGGGGAAGCTCGCGAGCTCCGGCCAGGGCAGCTCGAGCCGGTGGCCGCCGCCGTAGATGCGCAGGCCGCGGTTGCGGATGAAGCCGTTGGCCTCGCTGGTGTCGATCCCCATGTCGACGAGCGTCTTGACGGCGCGCGGCGTGAGCCCGTCGCCGCAGACCTTCTCGCGCGGGAACGCCGTCTTCTCCAGCAGCAGCACGTCGAGCCCGGTCTGGGCCAGCGCGTGGGCCGTCGCCGAGCCGCCCGGTCCGGCCCCGACGACGATGACGTCGGCGTCCTCGGTGCGCTGGCTCACGGGGTCTCCTGCAGGCGGGGTGCGTGTCGCGGGGTGCGTGTCGCGGTGCTTGTGAAAACTTTCACGAGGTGCGGGTCGAAGTGTAGGACGCTCCCCGGGCCGGCGCGACCGCGAGGCGCGCCGCCCACGACGCGCGCGGACCGGGCCGTCAGGCGGCGGAGCGCACGCCGCGGTGCAGGGCGACGATGCCGCCGGTGAGGTCGCGCCAGGCGACCTCGCCCCAGCCGGCCACCGCGAGGTCGGCGGCCAGCTCGGCCTGCGCCGGCCAGGCCCGGATCGACTCGGCCAGGTAGACGTAGGCGGCCGGGTCGCTGCTGACGCGGCGGGCCACCGGCGGCAGCGTGCGCATGAGGTACTCGTCGTACACCGTCCGGAACGGCCGCCATACCGGGTGGCTGAACTCGCAGACGACCAGCCGCCCGCCCGGCCGGGTCACCCGCAGCATCTCGCGCAGGGCGAGGTCGGCGTCGGCGGTGTTGCGCAGCCCGAACGAGATCGTCACCGCGTCGAAGGCGCCGTCGCGGAACGGCAGGCGCAGCGCGTCGCCGGCGACCAGCTCGACGCCCTCGTGCCCGGCCCGCCGGCCGACCTGCAGCATGCCGAGCGAGAAGTCGCAGCCGACGACGTCGGCGCCGCCCTTCGCGAGCGCGGCGCTGCTGGTCGCCGTGCCGGCCGCGAGGTCGAGCACCCGCTCGCCCGGCCGCAGGTCGAGCGCGGCCGCGACGGCCCGCCGCCAGCCGCGGTCCTGGCCGAGCGAGAGCACGGTGTTGGTGAGGTCGTAGCGGGGCGCGACCTCGTCGAACATGGCAGCGACCTCGGCGGGGTCCTTGTCGAGGCTGGCGCGGGTCATGCCGACATCATCCCCGGATCAGGTCGCGGCCGCCGCCCCGGCGCCCGTCGGCGCCGGGTCGTCCACCTCCACCGGGAAGTGGCAGGCGACCTGGTGGCCGGGCGCCAGCTCCACCAGCGGCGGCGCGACCTGGCTGCAGACGTCCTGGGCCTTCCAGCACCGGGTGTGGAAGCGGCAGGCGGGCGGCGGGTCGGCCGGGCTCGGCGGGTCGCCCTTGAGGCGGATCTGCTCGCGGCGGCCGGCCCGCTGCGGGTCCGGCACCGGCACCGCCGACAGCAGCGCGACCGTGTAGGGGTGCCTGGGCCGTTCGTACAGGTCGGTGCGGTCGGCGGTCTCCACCAGCGCGCCGAGGTACATGACGGCGACCCGGTCGGAGATGTGCCGCACCACGGACAGGTCGTGGGCGATGACGACGTAGGTCAGGCCGAGCTCGTCCTGCAGGTCCTCGAGCAGGTTGATCACCTGCGCCTGCACGGACACGTCGAGGGCGGAGACCGGCTCGTCGGCGACGATGAGCTTGGGCGACAGGGCGAGGGCGCGGGCGATGCCGATGCGCTGGCGCTGCCCGCCGGAGAACTCGTGCGGGTAGCGGTTGTAGTGCTCCGGGCTCAGGCCGACCCGCTCGAGCAGCGCCTGCACCGTGCGCTTGGTGCCCTGCTCGGTCTGCACGCCCTGCAGCGAGAAGGGCGCGCCGACGATCGTGCCGACGGTGTGCCGCGGGTTGAGCGAGGAGTACGGGTCCTGGAAGACCATCTGCACCTCGCGGCGCAGCGGGCGCATCCGGCCGGCCGACAGGTGCGTGATGTCCTGGCCGTCGAACTCGATGGTGCCGGCCGTCGGCTCGAGCAGCCGGACGAGCATCCGGCCGGTGGTGGTCTTGCCGCAGCCCGACTCCCCCACCAGGCCGAGCGTCTGCCCGCGGTGGACGTCGAGGTCGATCCCGTCGACGGCCCGCACGGCGCCGACCTGACGTCGCAGCAGGCCCTTGGTGATCGGGAAGTGCTTCTGCAGCCCGCGCACGCGCAGCAGCAGGTCGTCCTCGGGCCCGTCGTGGCTCATCTGGGGGCTCCTCGAGGGCTCGTCGTTCGCGGCGTCGTCGGACAGGCGGACGCTCACAGGCGGGGCTGCACCTCCTCGAGCCAGATCTGCCGGCGGTCCTCGGGGTCGAGGTGGCAGGCGACCGAGTGGCCGCGGGCGGACTCCTGCATCTCCGGCACCACGGTCGTGCTGAGGTCGCCGTTGCGCGGGCAGTAGGCGCAGCGCGGGTGGAAGGCGCAGCCGGACGGCACGTTGATCAGGCTCGGCGGGGTGCCGGGGATCGGGACGAGCCGGTCCTGCCGGTCGCGGTCCAGGCGCGGCATCGAGCTGAGCAGCCCCCAGGTGTAGGGGTGCTCGGCGGCCGCGAAGACGTCCTCGACGCTGCCGTACTCGACCGCCCGGCCGCCGTACATCACCAGGATGTCGTCGGCGAGCTCGGCGACGACGCCGAGGTCGTGGGTGATGACGATGACCGCGCTGTTGAAGTCCTGCTGCAGGTCCCGGACCAGGTCGAGGATCTGCGCCTGCACCGTGACGTCGAGCGCGGTCGTCGGCTCGTCGGCGATGAGCAGCTGCGGGTCGCACGACATGGCCATCGCGATCATGACGCGCTGGCGCATGCCGCCGGAGAACTGGTGGGGGTGGTCGTCGACCCGCGCGGACGCCCGCGGGATGCCGACCCGGCCGAGCATGTCGATCGCGTGCTTCCTGGCGACGGCCTTGGAGACGTCGTTGTGGACGCGGTAGGCCTCCACGATCTGCGCGCCCACCGTGTAGAAGGGGTGCAGCGACGACATCGGGTCCTGGAAGATCATCGACATCTTCTGCCCGCGCAGGCGCCGCACGGCGTCCGGCGTCGCGCTCACGAGCTCCTGGCCGTCGAGCCAGATCTCGCCGGAGATCCGCGCCGAGGTGCCCTTGTGCAGCCCGAGCACGCCGAGGCTGGTCACGCTCTTGCCGGAGCCGGACTCCCCCACGATGCCCAGGGTCCTGCCGCGCTCGAGGGCGAAGGACAGGCCGTCGACGGACTTGACGACGCCGTCGTCGGTCGGGAAGTGGATCCGCAGGTCGCGGACGTCGAGGAAGCTCGTCGGCCCGGACGACCGGGCCGGGGCGCCGCCGGCGGCGGGCTCGGCCTGCCGGCGGGAGAAGAGGGAGGCCATCAGCTGCGCACCCTGGGGTCGATGGCGGCGTACAGGACGTCGACGAGCAGGTTGGCCAGCACCACGAAGAAGCCGGCGACCATGACGACGCCCAGCACGATGGGCAGGTCGTTGCCGAACACCGCGTCGACCACCAGCTGGCCCATGCCGGGCAGCGAGAACGTCGACTCGGTGAGCACGGCACCGCCGAGCAGCAGGCCGAGGTCGAGGCCGAAGATCGTGAGGATCGGGGTCAGCGAGGCGCGCATCGCGTGCTTGACGACCACCGTCCGCTCGGGCAGGCCCTTGGCCCGCGCCGTGCGGATGTAGTCCTCGTTCATCGTCTCGAGCATGCCCGCCCGGGTGAGGCGGGCGTACAGCGCCGCGTAGAGGAAGGCGAGCGTCACCCACGGCAGGACGAGGTTGTAGGCCCAGTCCAGCGGGTTGGCGGTGAACGCGACGTAGTTGACGCCGTTGGGCCAGAGCTTCCAGGTGTAGGCGAACAGCGCCAGCGAGATCAGCCCGGTGAAGTAGATGGGCAGCGAGACACCGGCCAGCGCCACCGACATGGCGCCGCGATCGAAGGCGGTGCCGCGTCTCAGCGCCGACAGCACGCCGATGGCGACGCCGGTGACCAGCCAGATGACCGAGGCGCCGGCGGCCAGCGACAGCGTCACCGGCAGCCGGTCGACCAGCAGGCTGGTGACCGGCTGGTTGTTGCGGAACGAGTAGCCGAAGCAGGGCGCCGGGCACGGCACCGTCTCCGGGCCGATGGTGAACTCCGAGCCGACGACGATGCCGCTCAGGAAGCGGCCGTACTGCTGCGGCAGCGGGTCCTCGAGGTGCAGGCGGTCCTTGGTGGCCTGGATGGCCTCCGGGGACGTGCTGCGGCCGACGTAGCGCAGCGCGATCTGGTCGGGCGTCTGCCCGGCCGCGCGCGGGACGAGGAAGAAGATCGCGAAGGTCGCCATGCTGACGACGACCAGCAGGAGCACAGCGGCGAACAGGCGCCGCACGAGGAACGCTGCCATGGGGTGGAACGAGCGCCCGGGAGGGCGGCGACGTGCGCCGCCCTCCCGGGAGCCGGGTCCTTCACCTGCCTCCGGGGACGAGGGTGGAGCTGCGGGTCAGGACTACTGCTTGCCGATGGTGGTGAAGTCGTACATGCCGTACGACGGGCTGACGAAGACGTTGGTCAGCGACGGGTCGCGGTAGAGCAGCGTCTTCTCGTACACGAACGGGAGCAGCGCGCCGGACTCCATGACCTTGGCGTCGACCTGCGACCACATCTCGTTGCGGGCCGCGATGTCGGTCGTCTGGATGCCGTCGTCGAGGAGCTTGTTGATCGTCGGGTCGTTCAGCTCCATCTGGTTGTAGTTGCCGCCGTTCGGGGCGATCGCGTCGCCGTCGGCGATCTGCGACAGGAAGCCGAAGCCGGACGGCCAGTCGGCACCCCAGCCGGCGACGATGATCCCGAGGCCGTTGGCCTTCACGAACTTCGGGCTGCCGGCGTACTGCGCGCTCCAGTCGCCCGACGGGTACTTGGCGATCTCGGTCCGGATGCCGACCTTCTCCAGCGACTGCTGCAGGGCCTCGCCGGAGGCGACGTCCTTGGGGCGGTCGCCGCGGACGGCGATCTTGGTGGAGAAGCCGTCCGGCTGGCCGCAGGCGGCGAGCGACTGCTTGGCCTGCTCGGGGTTGCCGTTGGGGTTGGCGAGGAAGCCGTAGACGTCGGCCGGCTTGTGGCCGGCGACGGTCGGCGGCAGCGCGGTCGTGGCGATGTCGCCGCCGACCGGGCCGCCCCAGGCGGACTGGATCGCGGTGTGGTCGGCGGCCTGCAGGACGGCCTTGCGGCAGTCGGCGTTGTCGAACGGCGGCACGTTGACGCTGAGCATCGCGTAGCGCAGGAAGCCGGTCTGCGGGTTGTCGGCCTGGTTCTTCTTCACCGGGTCCTGCAGCAGCGTCGCGCGGGTCTGGGCCTGCACGCCCGTGCCGCCGAGGTCGAGGTCGGCGGTGCCAGCCAGCAGCCGCTGGTCGATGTCGGCGGCGTCGACCTTCTCCTGGACCTCGATGCGGTCGACCGTCTGCTTGCGGATCGGGTCGGCGGCGGCGTCCCAGTTGGGGTTCTTGACCAGCACGAAGTCCTTGCCGACCGAGTGGCTCTCGAACATGTAGGGGCCGGTCGAGACCGGGTGCTCCTCGTAGCGCAGGCCGTTGTCCTTGTCGGCCGGCACGGGGGCCGCCTGCGGGTTGGACACCAGGTAGTCGAACTCCGCGAACGGCTGGTTGAGCTTGAACACGATCGTCGCGTCGTCCGGGGTCTCGATGCCGGTGAAGCTGTCCAGGTCCTCGTCCGCGTAGGGACCGGCGTAGTCGCCGGCGTCGAGGTACTGCTTGAAGTACTTCGGGCCGCCGGTGAGCTCCTCGGAGTAGTTGCTCCGGGCGATCGCGTACTTGACGTCCTCGGACGTGACCGGGGTGCCGTCCTCGAACTTCACGCCGGGCTTGAGCTTGTAGGTCCAGGTGCGGCCTCCGTCGCTGGGGACGCCCAGGCCCTCGGCCAGGTCGGGCGTGACCTGCAGGCCCTCCTCGCCCGGCTTGGCCGGGAAGGTGGTGAGCGCCCGCGTGTAGAGACGGGTGAAGTTCCAGTTGAAGGCGTAGTAGGTGTTGCCCGGGTCCATGGAGTCGGGGGCGTCGGAGTACACGTACTTCAAGGTGCCGCCCGCCTTGTCGGACGGGTTCACCACCTGCGTCGACGCCGCCCCGAAGGCGGCACCTCCGGCGCTGCCGCTGGCCGACGGTGCGGCGGTGCCGCCGCTGTCGCTGCCGCCGCAGCCGGCGGCCAGCAGTGCCAGCGCGGTGGTCGCGGTGACCGCAGCCGACCTTCTGCTCCTGCTCATCAGGTGCTTCCTCTCGATGGGTGGTGCTGGGGTGGGACGGGAAGGGAGGGGGCTCAGCGGGCGCGCGGGTCGAGCGCGTCGCGCAGGCCGTCGCCGAGCAGGTTGAAGGCCATGACGGTCAGGAAGATCGCCAGGCCGGGGACCAGCATGAACATGGGGTCGATCCGGTAGAAGTCGATCGCCTGGTTGAGCATCCCGCCCCACGACGGGGTGGGCGGGTTGATCCCGACGCCCAGGAACGACAGCGCCGCCTCGAACAGGATGTTGGTCGGGATGAGCAGCGTGGAGTAGACGACGATCGGCGCGACGAGGTTGGGCAGCAGCTCGCGGAACAGGATGTACGGCGTGCCGGCGCCCAGGCTGCGCGCCGCGTCGACGAACTCGCGCTCGCGCAGCGACAGGGTCTGGCCGCGGATGATGCGGCCCATGTAGGGCCAGTTGAAGAAGCCGATGATGAAGATGAGCACGGCGATCCGCAGGCTGTTGCCCTCGAGGCCGAAGGCGCTGCTGGGGATGACGCCCGCGAGCGCGATGGCGAACAGCAGCAGCGGGAAGGCGAGGAACACGTCCATCGTGCGGCTGATGAGCGTGTCGACCCAGCCGCCCTTGTAGCCGGCGATGATGCCGAACAGGACGCCGAGCAGCACCGACAGCAGCGTCGCCAGGAAGGCGATGAGCAGGCTGATGCGGGCGCCGTACAGGATCCGGCTGAGGACGTCGCGGCCGTTGACCGGCTCGACCCCCAGCAGGTGGTCGCGGCTGATGCCGCCGAAGCGGCCCGTGGGCGTGCTGAACACCGGGTCGATGAGGTTGCTGTTGAACTCGTTCGGGGGCGAGCCGAAGGCCTTCACGAGCAGCGGGGCGAAGACCGCGGCCAGCACGAGCAGCAGGACGAGGACCCCGCCGCCCATCGCGACCTTGTCGCGGCGCAGGCGCAGCCAGGCGATCTGGCCGAGCGAGCGGCCCTCGATCTTCTTGCCCATCCCCGCCGTGACGGCCTCGGGAGCGGCGGCGGCGGCGCCCTCGGTGACCTCGATCGGTGCCGTCATCGATCCCCCTCCTCGACCCCACCCCGGTCGGGGCCGATGGGGCGGCGCGCGGCCGGGTCCGGCTGCGCGAGCGGACCATAGGACGTGAGGAGGCTCCGTGGGACCGCGTGGGGACGGGGAACGGTGTCGTTCTCGCAACGATCCGGCCGGGCAGGATTGGCCTCCCGCTTGCTTGCACCCCGCCTGCGCGGGAACGTGCGGACCGGGGACGCACCGTCCCGCACGACGACTGCACCATCGGAGGAGACAGCGTGACGCTGCGCGACGAGGACATCACCACCAGCCCGACGGCCACCGCCCCCGGCGGCGACGCCGACCAGGGCGACAGCAACGACACCCAGGTGGACCCGGCGGGCGTCGACCCGGCGGGCGCCGACCCGGGTGCCGGCGGCGGCGACGCCGACCAGGGCGACAGCAACGACACCCAGGTCGACCCGGCGGGCTCGGACCCGGCCGGCTCGGACCCCGCGGGCTCCTAGCCCGTCCAGACCCGAGACCCGAGCCCGTCCCCACCCGGGCCCGTGCGCGGCCGCCGGCGCCCTGCGCCGGCGGCCGTCGTCGTCCCGCCCACGCCCTCCCGACCCCTGGACCCCCCGTGACGCTGACCGCCCTCGCCCGCTGCACCTCCGTCGACCCGGCCGCCTTCGCCGCCGAGCACTGGTCGAGGACGCCGCTGCTGTCCCGGGCCGAGGAGCTGCCGGCCGGCTCGTTCGCCGACCTGCTCTCCGTCGCCGACGTCGACGAGCTCATCGCGGACCGCGCGCTGCGCACCCCCTTCTTCCGCACGGTCCGCGAGGGCGGCGGCCTGCCCACCCCGGTCCGCACCGTCACCGCGGGTGCCCGCCGGATCGGCGACCTCGTCGACGGCGACGCCCTGCGCGCGCAGCACGCCGAGGGCGCCACCCTGGTCCTGCAGTCCGTCCACCGCATGCACCCGCCGGTGGCGCGCTTCTGCCGCGAGCTCGCCGCCGAGCTGGGCCACGCGACGCAGTGCAACGCCTACATCACCCCCGCCGGCGACGCGCAGGGCTTCGACTACCACCACGACACCCACGACGTGTTCGTGCTGCAGGTCAGCGGGCGCAAGCGCTGGATCGTGCACGCCCCGGTGCTCGAGCTCCCGCTGCCCTCGCAGCCGCAGGCCGGCGGCCACCTGGTGCCCGACGGCGCCGAGCCGCTGCTCGACGTCGAGCTCGAGGCCGGCGACTGCCTCTACCTCCCCCGCGGCTACGTGCACGCCGCGCTCACCACCGACGAGCACTCCGTGCACCTCACCGTCGGGGTGCTGTCCACCACCTGGTACGACGTGCTCACCGACGCGGTGACGCTGGCCGTCGCCGAGCCGTCCTTCCGCGACGCGCTGCCGGTGCAGCCGACCGGCGCGCTGAGCGAGGTGCCGGAGTTCCTGCAGCGAGCGGCCGCCTGGCTCGCCGCGCTGCCGGCCGACGACGTCGCCGCGCTGCTGGCCCGCCGCCTGGGCCGCGCCGTCCCGCCCGAGCCGGTGGGGCTGCTCGCCTCGGCGGCCGCGCTGGCGGCGCTCGGCGCGGCGACCGCGCTGCGCCCCCGCCGCGGGCTGCCGGTCGAGCTCGTCGAGGGCGAGCGCGCCTCGCTGCGGGCGCCGGGGAAGGTGCTCGAGCTGCCCGCGTCGACCACCGCGGCGCTGCGCCTCGCGCTGGCCGGCCCGTGCACCGTGGGCGACCTCGCCGTCGGCGGCCTCGACGGCGACGACGCGCAGGTCCTGGCCCGCCGCCTGCTGCGCGAGGGCCTGCTGGTCGCCGACTGAGCGGCTCGGAGGGGCGGCCTGCCCGCCCGGCCCGTACGCTCGGACGTGATGGACCCGTGGTGTGCCGAGACGTCGCGCGAGCGCGACGAGACCCTCGTCGCGACTGCCAGCCGCGTGGAGCGCTGGCTGCTCGTGGAGCACACCGGCGCCTGGGGCCCGGAGTCGGTGCCGAGCGGCCGGATGCCGCTGGAGGCCGCCCGCGCGCTCGCCCGGACCGCCGCCGCGTCCGGTGCCCGCCTGCTGCTGCTGCGGCGCCCGGCGGGGGTCGACTGCCAGGACGGCCGCTGGGTGTTCGCGGTGGAGTCGCGGCCGGGGCGTGAGGTCGTCCGGGCGCGGCACGTGCGCGACGACGCCGACCTCGAGGACCTCGCACCGCCGTACGGCGGGCCGGCCGAGGGCTGGACGGAGGTCGACGAGCCGCTGTTCCTCGTGTGCACGCACGGCCGCCACGACCGCTGCTGCGCGCTGCGCGGCCGCCCGGTCGCGCAGGCGCTGGCGGCCCGGCACCCCACCACCACCTGGGAGTGCAGCCACGTGGGCGGCGACCGGTTCGCCGCCAACCTGCTCGTGCTGCCCGACGGGCTCTACTTCGGCCGCGTCGAGGCCGACGAGGTGGTGGCGCTGGCCGAGGCGCTGGCGGACGGCGAGCTCGCGGTCGACCGGCTGCGCGGGCGCAGCAGCCTGTCGATGCCCGCGCAGGCGGCGCAGCACTTCGCGCGGGCGCGGCTCGGGCGGCCCCGCCGCGACGACCTGCCGGTGCTCGGCCAGGAGGGCGCCGGGCCGGACCGCTGGCGGGTGCACCTGGGCGGCAAGGGCGGCCGCCCGCCGGTCTCCGTCGTGGTGCGCTACGACCGCAGCGGCGACGGCGGCGTGCACGTCCTGACCTGCGGGGCGGGCGAGGCGAAGACGGCGCCGGTGTTCCGCCTGGTGTCGCTGGAGCAGCCTCAGCCGAGCGCGAGCCCGGCGGTCAGCAGCACCGCGTAGGCGAGCTGCACCTTGCCGGTGTCGCGCAGCACCGGGACGAGGTCGCGGCCGGCGACGCCGCGCTGCACCATCGCGACCGGGCCGAGCGCGAGCGGCGCGGCGAGCAGGGCCAGCAGCGCCCACGGCGCCACGGGCACGAGCAGCAGCGGGACGACGAAGGCGGTCGCCACCAGGCCCGGGTAGAGCAGGCGGGTGCGCTGGTCGCCGAGCACGACCGCGAGGGTGCGCTTGCCGCTCTGCTCGTCGCCCGGCCGGTCGCGCAGGTTGTTGGTGACCAGGATCGCGCAGGCCAGCGCCCCGCAGGCGACCCCGCCCGCGAGGGCGGGCCAGGTGAGCCGCTCGGCCTGCACGTACGTCGTGCCGAGCACGGCGACCAGGCCGAAGAAGACGAAGACGGACACCTCGCCGAAGCCGCGGTAGCCGTACGGCGAGGTGCCGCCGGTGTAGCCCCACGCGGCGGCGATCATGACGGCGCCGAGCGGCAGCAGCCAGAGCGTGGTCAGCACGGCCAGCACCAGGCCGGCGAGGGCCGCGAGGCCGAAGCAGCCGAGCGCGGCGGCCTTGACGCTGGCGGCCGGGGCGGTGCCGGAGCCGACCAGGCGCAGCGGCCCCACCCGGTCGGCGTCGGTGCCGCGCACCCCGTCGCTGTAGTCGTTGGCGTAGTTGACCCCCACCTGCAGCGCCAGCGCGACGACGAGGGCGAGCAGCGCGCGGCCGGGCGCGAAGCCGTCCGCGGCGGCCGCGGCGCCGGAGCCCACGAGCACCGGGGCGAGGGCCGCCGGGAGCGTGCGCGGGCGCGCCCCCTCGAGCCACTGCGCCGCGGTCGGCCCGCCGGTCACCGCTCCTCCTGCCACAGGCGTGATCTCAGCACGGCCCGGTCCACCTTGCCGGACGGCAGCAGCGGCAGGGCGTCCAGCACCCGCAGCTCGCGGGGCGCGGCGACGCGCGACACCCGCCCGGCGACGTGGTCGCGGGCCTGTTCCAGCGTGAGCCGCGCGCCGGCGCGCAGGACGACGGCGGCCACGACGCGGGCGCCCCACTCGGGGTCGGGCAGCCCCAGGACCGCGACGTCGGCCACGGCGGGGTGGCCGCCGAGCGCCGCCTCGACCGCGCCCGGCGCGACCTTCTCCCCGCCGGTGACCACGACGTCGTCGGCCCGGCCGAGCACGGTGAGCCGGCCGCCCGGCTCCAGGCGCCCGAGGTCGCCGGTGGTGAAGGCGTTCCCCGCGAACGCCGCCGCGGTCAGGTCGGGCCGCAGCCGGTAGCCGCGGGCCACCACCGGCCCGGCGAGCACCACGCGGCCGTCGTCGCGCACCTGGGCCCGCACCCCCGGCAGGGGCACCCCGTCGTACACGCAGCCGCCGCTGGTCTCCGACATCCCGTACGTCGTCACCACCCGCACGCCGGCGTCGCGGGCCTGCTGGGCGAGCGCGGGCGGCGTGGCGGCCGCGCCCACCAGGACGGCGTCGTAGCTGCGCAGGGCCGCGACGGACCCCTCGTCGGCGAGCAGGCGCCGCAGCTGGGTCGGCACCAGGCTCGTGCAGCGGCGGCCGGGCGGGAGGTCGGCGTCGGCGAGCCGCTCGGCGACCACCGGCTCGGTGCCGGCGGCCAGGGCGCGGAGCACGACCTGCAGGCCCCCGACGTGGGTGACGGGCAGCGCGAGCAGCCAGGCGGCGGGGTGGCCGAGCCGCTCGGCGGCGGCGGTCGCGGAGGCGGCGAGGCAGCCGGCGGTCAGCAGCACGCCCTTGGGCTCGCCGGTCGAGCCGCTCGTCGGCACGACCAGCGCGACCTCGTCGTCCTCCAGCGGCAGGTCCGGGCGCACGGCGGCCGCGACCCGCGCGGCCTCGGCCGGGTCGGGCGACTCCGGCAGGACGGCCGGGCCGGTGCCGTCGAGCGCGGCGCGCAGCGCGTCGTACAGCCGCGGGCCGGGGACGGCCGGGACCGCGACGAGGGGGCGCGCCACCTCAGAAGTAGTACGGGTACGGCGACCAGTCGGGCTCGCGCTTGCCGAGGAAGGCGTCGCGGCCCTCGACGGCCTCGTCGGTCATGTAGGCCAGCCGGGTCGCCTCGCCCGCGAAGACCTGCTGGCCGACCAGGCCGTCGTCCACGGCGTTGAACGCGAACTTGAGCATCCGCTGCGCGGTCGGGCTCTTGCCGCAGACGGTCTGCGCCCACGAGATCGCGGTGCGCTCGAGGTCGGCGTGCGGCACGACCGCGTTGACCATGCCCATGCGGTGGGCGTCGGCCGCGTCGTGCTCCCCGCCGAGGAAGAAGATCTCCCGGGCGAACTTCTGGCCGACCTGGCGGACCAGGCCGGCGCTGCCGTAGCCCCCGTCGAAGCTGCCGACGTCGGCGTCGGTCTGCTTGAACCGGGCGTGCTCGGCGCTGGCGATCGTCAGGTCGCAGACGACGTGCAGGCTGTGGCCGCCGCCGGCCGCCCAGCCGGGGACGACGGCGATGACGACCTTGGGCATCGTGCGGATGAGGCGCTGGACCTCCAGGACGTGCAGCCGGCCGGCGCGGGCGGGGTCGACGGACTCGGCGGTCTCCCCCTGCGCGTACTGGTAGCCGGAGCGGCCGCGGATCCGTTGGTCGCCGCCGGAGCAGAAGGCCCAGCCGCCGTCCTTGGCCGACGGGCCGTTGCCCGTCAGCAGCACGCAGCCGACGTCGGGGCTCATCCGGGCGTGGTCGAGCACGCGGTGGAGCTCGTCGACGGTGTGCGGCCGGAAGGCGTTGCGCACCTCGGGCCGGTCGAACGCGACCCGCACGACCGCCCCGTCCCGGCCCTCGGCCACGTGCCGGTGGTAGGTCACGTCGGTGAGGTCGAACCCGGGGACCTCCCGCCACTGGCTGGGGTCGAACAGCTCTGAGACGGTGTCGGTCACGGCCCGACACTAGGACGAGAGCAGGTGGGACGTGCTCGACCTCGTCGACGACGTGCGGGTCGTCTCGGTGCCGATGCGGGTGCCGTTCCGCGGGGTGCGGCACCGCGAGGCCGTGCTGCTGCGCGGGCCGGCCGGGTGGGGGGAGTTCGCGCCGTTCCTGGAGTACGACGACGCCGAGGCCGCCCGCTGGCTCGCCGCGGCGCTGGAGGCCTGCACCCGGGGCTGGCCCGCGCCGGTCCGGTCGTCGGTGCCGGTCAACGCCACGGTGCCGGCGGTGGCCGCCTCGCAGGTCCCCTCGGTGCTCGCCCGCTTCCCCGGCTGCACGACCGCCAAGGTCAAGGTGGCCGAGGCCGGGCAGTCGCTCGCCGACGACCGGGCCCGGGTGGCCGCCGTGCGCGCGGCGCTCGGGCCCGCCGGCCGGCTGCGCGTGGACGCCAACGGGGGCTGGTCGCTGGAGCAGGCCCGGCGCGCCCTCGACGTGCTGGGGCCGTACGGCCTGGAGTACGCCGAGCAGCCCTGCGCGGCGCTGGCGGACCTCGCCGCGCTGCGCGGCCGCGGGGTGCTCGTCGCGGCCGACGAGAGCGTGCGCAAGGCCGAGGACCCGCTGCGGGTCGCCCGGCTCGGGGCGGCCGACGTGCTGGTGCTCAAGGTGGCGCCCCTCGGCGGGGTGGCGCCGGCGCTGGCCATCGCGCGCGAGTGCGGCCTGCCGGTGGTGGTGTCCAGCGCGCTCGACACCTCGGTCGGGATCAGCGCCGGGGTGGCGCTGGCCGCGGCGCTGCCGGAGCTGCCGTACGCCTGCGGCCTCGCGACGACGTCGCTGATGGCCTCGGACGTGGTGGTGGCCTCGCTGGACGGCGCGGGGGGCTCGATCGCCGCCGGCGCCGTGGCACCGGACCCCGCCCGGCTCGACGCGCTCGCCGCGCCTGCGGAGCGGGCGCAGTGGTGGAGGGCACGGCTGCGGCGCTGCGCGGCGCTGCTGTCCCCCTGAGACGCCGGACCTGGGACGATGGGGCCGTGAACCCCTCCACCGCCCTGGCCCGCGTGCTCGTGGACGAGCTGGTGCGCGGCGGGGTGCGCGAGGCGGTGCTGTCGCCGGGGTCGCGGTCGGCGCCGCTCGCGTTCGCGCTGCACCGGGCCGACGCCGCCGGGCTGCTGCGGCTGCACGTGCGCATCGACGAGCGGTCGGCGGCCTTCCTCGCGCTCGGGCTGGCCCGGGCGTCGGGCCGGCCGGTGCCGGTCGTCACGACCTCGGGCACGGCGACGGCCAACCTGCACCCCGCGGTGCTGGAGGCCTCGCACTCCGGCGTCCCGCTGCTGCTGCTCACCGCCGACCGGCCGCCGGAGCTGCGCGGGACGGGCGCCAACCAGACGGTCGACCAGGTCGGGCTGTACGGCGGGGCCGTGCGGGCGGCGTTCGACCTCGCCGTGCCCGAGTCGCGGCCGGGCGCGGTGGCGTACTGGCGCAGCCTGGTGTGCCGGGCCCTCGCGGCGGCGCACGGCGACCGGCCCGGCCCCGTCCAGGTCAACGTGGGGCTGCGCGAGCCGCTGGTGCCGGACGGCGACGAGTCGTGGCCGGAGGCGCTCGACGGCCGGGCCGACGGGGCGCCCTGGACCGCGCGGGTCGCCCCCCTCGCCGTCGCGCCGCTGGACGACCTGCCGGCGCGGACCGTCGTGGTGGTGGGCGACAGCCCGCCGGAGGTCACCGCCGCCGCCGTGGCGCAGGCCGCCGCGCGGGGCTGGCCGGTCGTCGCCGAGCCGTCCGCGTCGGCGGGCGCGGCCGCGCTGCCCGCCGGCGAGCTGGTCCTGTCGGTCCCCGGCTTCCTCGAGGCACACCGGCCGGAGCGGGTGCTCGTGGTGGGCCGGCCGACGCTGAGCCGGGTGGTGGCCCGGCTGGTCTCGGGGTCGCCCGTCGACGTCGTGGGGGCGGCCGGGCAGTGGTCCGACCCGGCGCGGCAGGCGTCGCGGGTGCTGCCGGGCGTGCCGGCCGGCGACGGGCCGGTCGACCCGTCGTGGCTGCCGGTCTGGGAGCAGGCCGGGGCGGCGGCCCACGCGGCGGTCGGGGCCGTGCTGGCCACCGCGCCCGGGCTCCCGGAGCCGGTGGTCGCCCGGGAGGTGCAGGCGGCCGCGCAGGGCCTGCTCGTCGTCGGGTCCTCCAAGCCGGTGCGCGACCTGTTCCTGGCCGGGGCGCGGCCCGGGCTCACCGTCCTGGCCAACCGCGGGGTGGCCGGGATCGACGGGACCGTCTCCACCGCGCTCGGGGCCGCGCTCGCGCACGGCGGGGTGACGTACGCGCTGCTGGGCGACCTGACGTTCCTGCACGACGCGGGCGGGCTGGTCCTCGGGCCGCAGGAGCCGCGGCCGGACCTGGTGCTCGTGGTCGTCAACAACGACGGCGGGGCGATCTTCGGGCTGCTGGAGCAGGCCGGGCCGGAGCACGCGGCGGCCTTCGAGCGGGTGTTCGGCACGCCGCACGGGGTGGACCTGGCAGCGTTGTGCGCGGCGACGCGGACGCCGTACGCATTGGCGGCGACGGTCGCGCAGCTGCAGGCGGCGCTGGTGCCGCGCGGGGGCGTGCAGGTGGTCGAGGTGCGGACCGACCGGGTCGACGCCGTCGCGCTGGACCGGGAGCTGCGCGCCGCGGCGGTCGCGGCCGTCGCCGTCTGAGGCCGTCGCCGTCCGAGGCCGTCGTGGCCTCCCCCTACGGCTGCAGCGCGTCCCGCATCGGCACGAGCTTGGCGTTGCTCTCCGCCAGCTCGTCGACCGGCTTGGAGCCGGCGACGATCCCGCACCCCGCGAACAGCCGGAGCCGCCGGGCGTCGGCCGGGTCGACCTCGGCGCACCGCAGCGCGATCCCCCACTCGCCGTCGCCGCTGCCGTCGAGCCAGCCGACCGGCCCGGCGTAGCGCCCGCGGTCCAGGCCCTCCAGGTCGCGAATGAGGCCGCGCGCGACCTCGGTCGGGGTGCCGCAGACGGCGGCCGGCGGGTGCAGCGAGGCGATCAGGCCCAGGGAGGTCGCCCCGTCGACGACGGTGCCGGTCACGTCGGTCGCCAGGTGCATGACGTTGGGCAGCTCGAGCACGAACGGGTCGCCCGGCACCTCCACCGGGTCGCAGTGCAGGGCGAGCGCGTCCGCGACGGAGCGCACGCCGTAGCCGTGCTCCTCGACGTCCTTGATCGAGCGGGTGAGCTCGTGCCCCTGGCGCAGGTCGCGGTTGAGGTCGCCGCTGCGCCGCAGGGTGCCGGCGAGCACGCGCGAGGTCGCGACCCCGTCGCGCAGCCGCACGAGCATCTCGGGGGTGGCGCCGAGCAGGCCGTCGACGGCGAAGGTCCAGCAGCCGGGGTAGTCGCGCGCCAGGCGCCGCAGGGGCCAGCGCACGTCGAGCGGCTCGTCGAGGTCGGCGCGCAGGTCGCGGGCGAGCACCACCTTGGCCACCTCGCCGGCCTCGATGCGCCGGACCGCGTCGGCCACCACCTGCGCCCACTCCGGGCCGCTGCGGGCGCCGTCGGAGAAGCGGACCTCGCCGGGCGGGTGCGGGTCGTCGCGGGCCGGCAGGACGGCGGGGGCCGTGCCGACGGTCGTCACCCACCAGGTGCCGCCCCGGCAGCCGACCAGCACCTCGGGCACGACCAGCACCGAGGTGCCGGCGTCGAAGGCGAACGACCCGAAGGCGACGAGCCCGGAGCCCGGCAGGCCGACCTCGTCGTGCACGTCCGCGCGGGCGGTGACGGCGTCCCACCAGCGCTGCGCGTCGGCGAAGCGTTCGTCGTCGGTCAGCTCGACCCGGGCGGCCTCGCCCCAGCCCACGAGGCCCTCGGCGCCGTGCACCCAGGCCAGCGCACCCTGCTCGGGCAGCAGGTCCAGCAGCGGTCCCGGGGCCTCCACCCGCACGCTGCGCACGCACAGCACGTCGAGGGTGGGCGCGGGGAGCACCCGGCAAGGGTACGCAGGGCCGACCACGGCGGCACGACGACGTGCGCGGTGCGGTCCACCCCGCCCGTCGCCCGCGTCGGGCAGCGCCGTGAGAGCCGGGCCGACGGGACCGGCGACGGCCGGTGTCCTGCCCCTCGTCAGCGGTCGGGGGTGTCGTCGAGCATGCCCCGCAGCCGCTCGCGCTCGGACGCGCGGTGCAGCTGGCGCTCCTCGAGCGCGTCGGCGACCGCCTGCCGCTGGTGCCGCAGCAGGAGCAGGCTGACGAGCGCGCTGAGCAGCAGCGCACCCACGATCGCCGGGACGCTGCGCACGCCGAGCACGATGAGCAGCCCGTACGCGCCGGCGAAGGCGACGAAGCGCAGCGCGGTGTAGACGGCGAAGGCCCGACCCATGTTCCGAGCCTACGACGGGACCGGCGACGGGACCTCCGGACGAGCCCCTCAGACGTTTCCACAACGTCTGCACGATCCGGACAGACGGGCTATTGTTGCTGTACGTAGTCGCTGTGCACTGTCTGTGCGCGGCACGGAGAGGACGTCGTGGACCAGGTCGCTGCCCGAACGGGGCCCCGCACGCTGCGGCCGGAGGACCGCCTCCTCACCCCCGGTGAGGTCGCCGAGATGTTCCGCGTCGACCCCAAGACCGTGACCCGCTGGGCGTCCGCGGGGCGCCTCGCGAGCATCCGCACGCCCGGCGGGCACCGCCGCTTCCGCGAGTCCGAGGTGCGGGCGCTGCTCGACGGCGGCCGCGAGGCCCAGCAACCCGCCTGAGCCCCCGGCCGCCTGAGCCCCCGGCCGCCTGAGCCGCTGCTCGCCTGACCCCTGCCCGGCGGGGGCGTCAGGCGTAGGAGTGCAGGCCGACCACGAAGATGTTCACGACGTAGTAGTCGATGATCAGCGCGACGGCGGCCGCGACGGCGACCCACGCCGCCTTGCGGCCCTTCCAGCCCGCGGTCGCCCGGGCGTGCAGGTAGCCGGCGTACAGCACCCACGTGATGAACGACCACGTCTCCTTGGGGTCCCAGCCCCAGTACCGGCCCCAGGCCGCCTCGGCCCAGATGGCGCCGGCGATGATCGCGAACGTCCAGACCGGGAACGCGAAGGCGATGACCGCGTAGGCCGCCCGGTCGAGGGCGGGCGCGCTGGGCAGCGACTGGCCCAGCGAGAGCGGGAACTTCGGCGTGCGGCCGCGGCCGACCAGCTCGTCGTGCCGGTCGCGCAGCAGGTACAGCAGCGCGACGACGCCGGACAGCAGGAACGCCCCGCTGGCCATCACGGCCGCCGCGACGTGGATCTTGATCCAGTACGAGTTGAGGGCGGGGACGAGCGGGCCCACCTCGGTGTAGAGCACCGTGCCGGCCAGGCCCAGGTACAGCGTCACCGGGACCATGACGAACGCGCCGATGGTGGCGTCGACCCGCTTCCGGACGAGCAGGACGAGGAACGCGACGACGGCGGTGAAGGCGACCGACGAGGAGAACTCGTACATGTTGCCCCAGGGCAACCGGTCGGCGGCGATCCCGCGGGTGGTCAGCGAGCCCAGGTGCACCAGCGCCCCGAGCACGGTCAGCACGATCGCGACCCGGCCGGCCCGCGAGGTCCGCGGGGTGGGCGGCGGGACGACCGAGCGGGCCGGCGGCGGCACGGGCGCCCCGGCGCCGACGAGCTCCCGGCCCTGCGCGGCGCCGCCGGTCACCTGGCGGGCGCGGCGGGTGGCGGCGGCACCGGCGAAGGCGAGCATGGCCAGGCCGTAGAGCAGGACCGTGCCGATGAGCAGGCGCACGCTCAGGTCAGCCACGTGCGGTTCCTCCGGGATCGGGCAGGGGTGCGGCGTCGTGCGCGGGGGCGGCGGGAGCACGGACGCGCAGGCGCTCGACGAGCTCGGCGAACTCCGTCGTGAAGGCCTCGGGGTCGCTGCGCGGCAGGCCGCCCACCTCGACCACGGTACGGCCGGAGCCGCCGTCGGCGCCTGCCGGGGTGGCGCGCACCCACACCCGCCGGCGGCGCACGAACAGCGACAGCATCAGCCCGAGCACCATGCCGGCCGACGCCCCCAGCGCGACCCACTTGCCCGGGTCCTGGGTGACCTGGAAGGTCGCCCACTCCGCGGTGCCCGCGTAGGTCAGGCTGCCGCCGCCCGGCAGCTCCCAGGTCTCGCCCGGCCGCAGCCCCTGCGGCGGGCCCTGCATGCGCTCGAGCTCGAGCACGTCGAGGGAGTAGACCGACTGCGTCCGACCGGAGTCGAGCCCGAGGTCGCCGCGGTAGCCGACGAGGGTGAGCGCGGGGTTGTCGGGCGCCGGGTGGACCGAGGTGACCTGGCCGGTCTCCGGGTCCTGCACGGTCGTCGGCGTGAACGACCCCTCGAAGGCGAACTGGTCGGGCTCGCCGTCCGCGTCGACCGCGTTGGGCACCTTGATCACGCAGCTGCTGAAGAACTGCGGGTCCTGCGGCAGGCACGGCACGGTCTGCGCCTGCTCGTTGCCGGCCCGGTCGCGGACGACGACGCGCGGCGCGTAGCCGTGGCCGATCAGGTAGACCTTCGCGCCGCCGACCGACAGCGGGTGGTTGACCTCGATGTCGTACTCGGCGCGCGGCGAGCCCGGGGCGCCGGCCCAGTCGACCTCGGCGTCGAAGGTCAGCGCCCGGCCGTCCTCGGTGTAGGTCGCGTTGAACTGCTGCAGCGCGAAGTCGAACGGCACCAGCCGCTCGGCGCTGAACCGCCGGCCGGGGTTGACGTCGTCGTAGGAGATGATCGTGTTGGCGAAGCCGTCGCCCTCCTTGACGAGGACGGTGCCCTTGAAGCCGTACGTCCCGCCGAGGGCGACGCCGATGAGCAGCCCGACCAGGCTCAGGTGGAAGACCAGGTTGCCGGTCTCGCGCAGGTAGCCCTTCTCGGCCGAGACGCCGTCGACGCGCCGCACCGTCCGCCAGCGCCGTCCGCGCAGGGCCCGCCGCGCTCCCGCGAGCACCTCGTCGACGTCGGCGGTCGTCTCCCAGCGCTCGCTGACCGGCAGCCGCGACAGGGTGCGGGGCAGCGCCGGCGGCCGGGTGCGCAGGGCCCGGGCGTGCAGCCGGATGCGGGGCACCAGGCAACCGACCAGGCTGATGAACAGCAGCAGGTAGATCGCCGAGAACCACGGCGAGGCGAAGACGTCGAACAGCCACAGCCGGTCGAGCACCGGCGCGAGGTCGGGGTGGTCCTCCTGGTACTGCTGGACCTCGACCGGGTTGAGCGAGCGCTGCGGCACGAAGCCGCCGGGCACCGACGCGAGCGCGAGCAGGAACAGCAGCAGCAGCGCCGTGCGCATGCTGGTGAGCTGGCGCCAGGCCGTGCGCACGGGCGAGGGGCGGGCGCCGCGCGGGGGCGGGGCGGCGGGCGCGGGGGCGGTGCCCATCGCCTCGTCGGCCGGGGCCTCCGGGGCGCCGAGCTGCAGGGAGGTCATGCGGGGACCGGCACGTCAGACCACCGTCGTGGTGCCGGCGACGAGGCTGCGCAGCGACACCATCAGCGTCTCCCACAGGCCGGACACCAGGAGCAGGCCGACCAGCACGAGCAGGCTCCCGCCGACCCGCATGACGAGCGCGTAGTGCCGCTTGACGACCTCGAAGGCGCCGAGCGCGCGCTTGAAGGCCAGGCCGGTGAGGACGAACGGCACGCCGAGACCAGCGCAGTAGGCCGCGGTGAGCAGCGCCCCGCGGCCCGCGCTGGCCTGCGTGTAGGCCAGCGCCTGCACGGCGGCGAGCGTCGGGCCGAGGCAGGGCGTCCAGCCGACGCCGAACAGCACGCCGAGCAGGGGTGCGCCGGCCAGGCCGGCGACGGGCAGCCGGTGCAGCCGCACCTCGCGCTGCAGGCCGGGCAGCAGGCCGAGGAACGCGAGCCCCATGACGACGGTGAGGACGCCGAGGACGCGGTCGACGACCTCCTTGTGCACGAGCAGCTGGCTGCCGAGCCCGCCGAACAGCGCCCCGCCGGCGACGAACACCGCCGAGAAGCCGAGGACGAACAGCACGCTGCCGGCCACGACGCGGCTGCGGACGGCCAGCCCCGAGCGGACGGGCCGCACGAGCAGGTCGCCCTCGGCGCGCGCCGGCGCCGCGCCGGGCCGCTCGTCGCCGAGGTCGGCCCCCGACAGGCCGGTGACGTACGACAGGTAGCCGGGCACCAGCGGCAGGACGCACGGCGACAGGAACGACACCAGGCCCGCGACGGCGGCGACCGGGAGGGCGACGAGCAGGGGGCCGTCGGTGACGGCGGAGACGAAGGCGTCGGCGACGCTCACGCGGGCGCCTGCTCCGCGGCTAGGGCCTGCACCGGCGGCGCGAGCTCGCGCACGGTCACCCCGCCGTAGAAGATCCCGGCGAGCCGGCCCTCGCGGTCGATGAGCATCGTGGAGGGCGGGGTCTGCGGGACGACGTCGCGGAAGGCGAGCAGCAGCGTGCCGGGCTGGTCGTACAGCGACGGGTAGGGCGTGCCGCTGACCCGCTCGAACGCCAGCGCGGCGTCGCGGTCGTTCTTGACGTTGACCCCGACGAACTCGACGCCGTCGTCGGCGGTGTCCGCGGCGACCTCGTTGAGGAAGGGCGCCTCGGCGCGGCACGGGCCGCACCAGTCGGCCCAGAAGTTCAGCACCACGACCTGGCCGCGCATCGTCGACGTGTCGAGCGGCTCGCCCTGCAGGGTCGTGCCCGCCAGCGCCGGCGCGGGCTTGCGGTCCGCGACGGGGAACAGCCCGTCGGGCCCGGTGGCCAGCCGGCCGAACTCGTACTCGGCGGCGCCGACGGTGTCGACGGGCCCGACCCCCGAGCCGGTGCAGCCGGTCAGCAGCAGGCACGCCGCCACGAGGGCGGCGGAGGCGGCGCGACGGGTCACAGATGCGGTCCACGGGAGGCGCGGGGGCGGGGAGACCGCTCCATCATCGCGCCTGCCGGCACCGGGCGCCTGCCCGGCCCGGGTCGGCGTGGGCAGCGCCACTCCGGCGGGGCGCGCCCCGCGGGGTCAGGCGCCGAAGCCGGGGCGGCGGCTCTTGACGCCGGCGGGCTCGCTGTAGTCGACCCGGACGAGCTCGTCGCCCAGGAAGACCAGGCTGGTCAGCGACGCGAGCCCGCACAGCCGCCGGTCGGGGCGGTGCCAGAGCCGGCGGCCCTCGACGTGGCGGCGCAACGTCCAGATCGGCAGCTGGTGGCTGACGCACACCGCCTCGCGGCCCCGCACCCGGTCGCGCACGTCGCGGACGGCGGCGAGCATCCGCGCGGCGACGACCTGGTACGGCTCGCCCCACGACGGCTGGAACGGGTTGACCAGGAACGGCCAGTTGGACGGGTGGCGCAGGGCGCCGTCGCCGACCCCGAACGTCTTGCCCTCGAAGTGGTTGGTGCTCTCCAGCAGGCGGTCGTCGGTGGTGACCGGCAGGCCGAACACGTCCGCGAGCGGGGCGGCGGTCTCCTGCGCGCGCTGCAGCGAGCTGGCGACGACCTCCTGCACGTCGCGCCCACGCACGGCCTCGGCGGCGTCGAGGGCCATCTGCCTGCCGTCCTCCGACAGCCGGTAGCCGGGCAGCCGGCCGTACAGGACGCCCTCCGGGTTGTGGACCTCGCCGTGGCGGAGCAGGTGCACCACCGTCTGCGCGCTCACGTCATGTCCTTGCTGGTCATCGGGGTGATGAGCTCCGGGGCGGCGACGGCCGCGGCGGCGCGGGCGGCGTGCGGCACGGCGTCCGCGACCCGGGCGATCGCGGTGTCGTCGTGGCTCGCGGAGACGAACCACGCCTCGTACGCCGACGGCGGCAGGTAGACGCCGCGGGCGAGCATCTCGTGGAAGAAGGCCCGGTAGCGGGCGACCGACTGGCGGGTCGCGGTGGCGTAGTCGACGACGGCGTGGCCGGAGAAGAAGACGCTGAACAGGCTGCCGGCCCGGTTGACGCGGTGCTCGACGCCCTCGGCCGTCAGGGCGTCGCCGGCCAGCTGGGCGACGGTCGCCGCCGTGGCGTCGACGTGGGCGTACACCTCCGGCGTGCAGTGCTCGAGCGTCGCGCGGCCGGCGGCCACCGCCAGCGGGTTGCCCGACAGGGTGCCGGCCTGGTAGACGGGCCCGCCGGGCGCCAGGTGGGCCATGACGTCGGCCCGGCCGCCGAAGGCCGCCGCGGGCAGCCCGCCACCCATCACCTTGCCGAAGGTGAACAGGTCGGCGCCGACGCCGTCGGAGCCGTACCAGCCGGCGGCGGTGACCCGGAACCCGGTCATCACCTCGTCGGTGATCAGCAGCGCGCCGTACTGCTCGCACAGCGCCTTGAGGCCCGCGTTGAAGCCGGGCAGCGGCGGCACGACGCCCATGTTGGCGGCGGCCGCCTCGGTGATGACGCAGGCGATGGCGTCGCCGGCCTCCTCGAAGGCGGCCCGGACCAGCTCGAGGTCGTTGTAGGGCAGCACGATCGTGTCGGCGGTCATCGCCCCGGTGACGCCCGAGCTGTCGGGCAGCCCCAGCGTGACGACGCCGCTGCCCGCGCTGGCGAGCAGCGCGTCGACGTGGCCGTGGTAGCAGCCGGCGAACTTGACGACCTTGGTGCGGCCGGTGAAGCCGCGGGCCAGGCGGACCGCGCTCATCGTCGCCTCGGTGCCGCTGTTGACCAGGCGGACCTGCTCGACGGGGGCGACGCGTCGCACGATCTCCTCGGCCAGCTCGACCTCCCCCGGGCTCGGGGTGCCGTACGACGTCCCGCGGCTGGCGGCGGTCTGCAGCGCCTCGACGACCGCCGGGTGGGCGTGGCCGAGGATCATCGGGCCCCAGGAGCACACCAGGTCGACGTACTCGCGGCCGTCGGCGTCGGTGAGGTACGGGCCGGTGCCGCTCACCATGAAGCGCGGGGTCCCGCCGACCGCCCGGAAGGCGCGCACCGGGCTGTTCACCCCGCCCGGGATGACGGCCTGGGCGCGGCCGAACAGGGCCTCGGAGGCCGGCGCCTCGTAGGGGTGCGGCTGGCGGTCGGAGGGCGAGGACATGCGCCCATCCTGCCGGGCGCGGGAGCCGCGTGCCCGCGCGGCCCCCGAGCCCGGCTCAGCCCTCCGCGGGGACGATCCAGACGTGGTTGCCGTCGGGGTCGCGCAGCGCGAACATCAGCGGCGCGCCGGGCATCTGCATCGGCGCGGGGTCGAGGTCGATGCCGCCCACCTCGGTGAGGCGCGCGTGCTCGGCGAGCACGTCGGCGACCTCGACCCCGATGGCTGCGCCACCCGCCTCGCCGCCCATCGGCGGGGTGAGGGCGAGCCGCGCGGTCGAGCCCGCGGGTGCGACCTCGAGCCAGCGGTACTCGGCGGCGGGACCGAAGGGCATGTCGCTGCGCACCTCCCAGCCGAGGCGGTCGCGGTAGAAGGCCAGCGCGGCCTCCTGGTCGGAGACGGAGAACATGGCGGTGGCGAGGGAGGCCGTCGCGGCCTGGGTGATGGTCATGCCGGTGCAGACGTCGGGGGACGCCGGGACTCATCGCCGGTGCCGCGACGGGGCACAGGCCGGCATGACCCCGGGGCCCGACGACCGCGACGTGGACGACCTGGTGCGCCTGTTCGCGCAGAGGATCGCCACGCAGGGCGAAGTCCGGGAGCTCGGCCTCGCCCAGGCGGCCGTGCTGGTGGTGCGGGACGGCGCCGAGCACCGGCTGTGGCTGCCCCGCCCGGTCCTCGCCCAGAGCCTGCGGCAGGCGGCGGACGGCAACAGCCCCTTCGGCCCGGACCTGGCGCCGGCGGAGGCGTGCGTGCGCCTCATGGCCGTGCACCTGGACGAGTCGTGGGCCACGCGCGACGCCCACGAGTCGCGCTGGTGGTCCTACGACGGCGGCTCCTTCGAGCCGCAGCCTCCGTGGGAGGTGCACCGGCGCAGCAGGACGTGACGCGGGTCCGCGCTGCGGGTGCCTCAGGCCGTGGCGCTCGTGCGCGCGGCGGCAAGCAGCTCCTCCGACACGTCCCAGAGGCGGCGCGCGTCCTCGGGGTCGAGGGCGTGCGGCAGGACGCCGGCCAGACCCTGGAGCTGCTCGACCACCTCCGCCTCGTGGCAGTCCTCGAAGTAGCGACCGCCGATGCCCTGCACCTGCGGTGAGACGGCCAGGAAGACGGAGGTGGCGGCGCCCTGCTCCGGGGTCTTCATGTGGAACAGCCCGGCCGCCTCGGCCTGACCGGCCTGCTGCTCGGCAGCGGCGCGCTGCTCGGGGGTCCAGTGGCGCTGCAGCGGCGTCCAGATGCCGCCGGGCATCAGGGCGTTCCCGGTGATGCCGTCGGGGGCCCAGCGGCGGGTCAGCTCGACGGCGAACAGGACGTTGGCGGTCTTGGACTGCCCGTAGGCCAGCCCGGGCGTGTACTCGCGGTGCGCGAAGAAGAGGTCGTCGAACACCACCGGCGAAGCCGCGTGAGCGCTGGAGGAGACCACGACGACCCGGGCGTCGCCGGCGGCCGCCAGCGCCCCGTGCAGGCCGGTGGTCAGGGCGAAGTGCCCGAGGTGGTTCGTGCCGAGCTGCGTCTCCCAGCCCTGCGCGGTCACGCCCTGCGGGGTGTCCATGACCCCGGCGTTGTCCACCAGGACGTGGAGCGGGCCCTGCCAGGCTGCGCTGAAGGCGTCGACGCTCGTCAGGTCGGCCAGGTCCAGGCGCGCGACCGCGACGTCGTCGCGGCCGCTGGTGCCCGCGATGTCCTGCGCGACGCGGCCCCCCGCGGCGGTGTCGCGCACGGCGAGGGTCACCTGCGCGCCGGCGTGGGCCAGGGCACGCGCGGTCTCCACCCCGATCCCCGACGCGCCGCCGGTGACGACGGCCCGCCTGCCCGACAGGTCGAGGCCGTCGACGACCTCGAGCGCGGTCGTCCTGCTGCCGTAGCCGTTCGTGATCCTCGTGGTCATGTCCGCAACGTAGCAACTGTCTGGTTGGTTGCATACTCACCTCGTGGTGCGGGACGGGGAGCGGAGCAGGCAGCGGCTGCTCGACGCCGCCACCGCGGAGTTCGCGGCCTTCGGCATCGCCGGGGCCCGGGTCGACCGCGTCGCTGCGGCAGCGCAGGTCAACAAGGCGCAGATGTACGGCTGGTACGGGTCCAAGGACGGGCTGTTCGACGCCGTCTTCGCCCGGCACCTGCACCGCATCGTCGACGTGGTCCCGTTCACCGCGGACGACCTGCCCGGCTACGCGGTCGCGCTGTACGACTCGTACCTGACCGATCCCGAGCTCGTGCGCCTGGCCAGCTGGTACCGCCTGGAGCGCGTCCCGACGGGCCAGCTGCTGGTCGCGCACCCGGGACACGGCGACGGCAAGCACGACGCCATCGCCCGGGCCCAGGCCCAGGGGCGCATCGTCGACGACGTCCCGCCGGACGAGGTCTACGCGCTGCTGATCGCCCTCGCCGGGACCTGGTCGCCGGTCAGCGCGACCTTCACCGCCTCCCTGGCCGACAGCGACGCCGAGCACGACCGCCGGCGCACGGCGCTGCGCGCGGTCGTCCGCCGCGCGCTCGTCCCGTCCGCCGGCCACGGCTGAGCCCGGCGCTGGTCCCGGCCGTCGGCGAGGCCGAGTCGGGTGGCGAGGAGCGCTCCCGGGTCGCGGGACGCCGTCAGCCACTGGGTGGGGTGGCCCAGCCGTGTGGTCCGAGGCGACGTCCGTCGCGCAGCCGGATCGTGCGGTTGCCGGTGTGCAGGTCGTGGTGAGTGGTGTCGCACAGCGGGACGGTGTCGCGGTAGCTCGTGGTGCCGGTCAGGTGCCACGGGGTGGCGTGGTGCGGGACCAGCGGTGTGCCCGGTGGGCTCGTGCAGCCCGCTCCGGCACACCGGCCGCCCCACTGCACGTGCAGCGCTCGGCGTTCGTGGGGCTTCAGCGTGCGTTCGGTGTGGCTGGTCTCGATCACCTTGCGGCCCAGGCCGAGCACGAGGCGGGTGATGCGGCTGTCGCACAGCAGCCGGCGCACCAGGCTCGCGGGCAGGGCGGTCCCGGCGGCGGTGGTCGCGGGGAGCGCGCCGGGACGGCCGGTGAGCTGGTCGAGGCTGACGGTGACGAGCAGGTGCGGGGCGGCCTTGTCGCGCAGCCCGAGGGCTTCGGTGTCGAGCAGCCGGCGCAGCGCGAGCCTGAGGGCGTCGTGGTCCTGCTGACGGCGGGACCGCGGGGCGGGCGCGGACGGCTCGTCGGAGTGCTGGGCGGCCCAGGCGGCGGTGTCGGCCGGGTTCGCGGGGTCGGTGGCGCGGGCGGCGGTGAGCACGGTGTGCAGCAGCTCGCCGCACTCCAGGTCCAGGTCGCCCTGCAGCACGGTCCAGCCGGACCCGTCGCTCTTGCGGACCAGCTTCAGCCCCCGGTCGCGGTGCGCGCGGTCGGCGCGGTCCTCTAGCTGCAGCGGCAGCAGCGCGTCCACCAGCTGACCCAGCGCGGCCCGCAGGTCGCACGGCTGGGTGTGCGCGGCCAGGAGCAGGAACGCCGCCTCCATCCGGGCGACGGCGGTGGTCGGCGTCGCCGCGATCGCGGTCAGCTCGGTGACGAGCTCGTGCGCCGCCGGGTCGTGCTCGTCGAACCCGCCGCGGGCGTGCGCGACGAGCGTCAGCACCCCGTCGACGATCACAGCGCACAGCACCTGCTCGGCGGGCTGGTCGTCGATGAGCCCGTCGGGGCGGTCCAGGTGCCGGCGGAGCCTGTCCAGCGCCTGCCCGATCAGCACCGCCGACGGAAGCGCCAGCAGCCCGCCGGACAGGTGCTCGGCGACCTGCGGCAGCCGCGCCAACTTGGTGGCCAGGGCGACCCGGTCCCGGCCGAGCCCGACCTGCTGGCGCTCCACCCACGCGCCGGCGGACGGGGCGTCGTCCAGCGTGTGCAGCTCGCGGGTGTGCACATCGGCCAGCCGGGTCAGCGACAGGGCGTTGAGCTTCTCCAGCTCCCGCAGCACCACCGCCGTCTCCGCGAGCGCCTGCGGCCCGGGCAGGTCCGCCGGAGGCTGGGCACGCAGGGCGGCGACCGCCTGCTGCAGCAACCGCACCGGCTCCGACAGCACCACCACGACCCCAATCCTGACTCGAACACCTGTTCGAAGTCTACCTCGCCGCCGGTGGCCTGCCCCGTGTATCCACAGGTCAGAGGCACTTTCTCGGGCAGAGCAGCCACGAGCAGGTCGAGCCGCAGCAGCCCGCGCGTGCCTGATCGGGCTCGTCGACGCCGCGCTCTCCGACCGTCCGGGTGCCCGGATCGTCGGCACGGGCTCAGGTCCAGCGCCGGGAGCGTCGAAGCGGCCCTGTGCCGACCGCCGGGGACCTGCCGATGCCGTCGCCGCGCTGCGGTCGCCTGCTGCGGTTCACGGGCCCGCCCGAGACGGTGGTCGTGGTGTACGAGCGGTGGCGCTCGTGGGGGTGGCAGCCGCTGCCCGTGGTCCCGGCCGCGCAGGCCGGACACGTCGTCGGAGCCGCGCTGCGTCCGCTCGACCCGTCCTGACGATCCGGGTCACGGGCGACGACCTGCCGACCGGTCGGGCCCAGCGCGGCGAACACCCCGAGCAGGCGCACCGCGTCGTGCGGGACGGACCTGCCCGTCTGCGACCCTGCCCCCGACCGCGACCGGCAGGCCACCAGCACCCGACCCGAGCACTCAGGGGCCGTTGAGCACCGCCCGACCGACGCAGACGCCGCCGACCGGGCACAGTCCCCCCATGGACGCGCAGCAGATCGGCCGGGCGTGGGACGCCCTGCGGCAGCAGGGGCCGCTCGTGCAGTGCCTGACCAACATCGTGGTGGCGCCGTTCACGGCCAACGCGCTGCTGGCGGTGGGCGCGGCGCCGGCGATGGTCGACGTGCCGGGCGAGGCGGGCGCGTTCGCGGGGATCGCGGGCGGCGTGCTGGTCAACCTGGGGACGCCGTACGCGGAGACCCGCGAGGCGATGCTCGAGGCGGCGCGGGCGGCGGTCGCGGCCGGTACGCCGTGGGTGCTCGACCCGGTCGCGGTCGGGGGCCTGCCGGTGCGCACCGCGCTGGCCCGCGAGCTGCTCGAGATCGGGCCCACCGTGGTGCGGGCCAACGCCAGCGAGGTGATCGGGCTGGCCGGGCTCGGCGAGGGCGGGCGGGGGGTCGACGCCCGCGACGAGGCCGAGGCCGCGCTGCCCGCCGCCCGCGAGCTGCTGCGCCGGGGGGTGCGGGCGGTGGCGGTGAGCGGGCCTGTCGACGCGCTCCTGTCGGAGGACGGCGTGGTGCACCTGACCGGCGGGTCGCCGCTGATGACCCGGGTGACGGGCGTGGGCTGCGCCCTCGGCGCGCTGACGGCCGCCGCCTGCGCGGTGACCGGCGACGCCCGGCTGGCCGCCGCCGCCGCGACGGCCGGCCTGTGCGCCGCGGCCGAGCGGGCGGAGACGCTGTCGCGGGGCCCGGGCTCCTTCGCCGCCCACCTGCTCGACGAGCTCTCCCTGCTCGAGGGCGACGCGCTTGCGAGCCAGGTCCGGCTCCACGCGGCGGACCAGGCATGACCGACCTGTCGACGTACGTGGTCACCGACACCGCCCTGTGCGGGCCCCGCGGGGTGCCGGCCGTCGTCGCCGCCGCGGTGCGCGGGGGCGCGACGTGCCTGCAGGTGCGCGACAAGACGGCGGGCACCCGTGACCTGCTCGCGCTCGTCGAGGCCGTCGTCGCGGTGGCCGGCGACGTGCCGGTGCTCGTCAACGACCGCCTCGACGTGGCGCTGGCCGCCCGGGCGCGCGGGGTGGCGGTCGCCGGGGTCCACGTCGGCCAGTCCGACCTGCCGGCGCCGCTCGCCCGGTCGCTGCTGTGGCCGGGCGCGGTGCTCGGGCTGTCCGTCGGCACCGTCGAGCAGCTGCACGAGGTGCTGGCCTGGCCGGACGGGACGGTCGACCACCTGGGCGTCGGGCCCGTGCTGGCGACCCCGACCAAGCCCGACCACGCCGCGGCCATCGGCGTCGAGGGCGCCGCGTCCGTGGCGGCCGCCTCCCCCGTGCCCTGCGTCGCCATCGGCGGCCTGTCGGCCGGGCTCGCCGCGCCGCTGCGCCGCGCCGGGCTGGCGGGGGCGGCGTACGTCAGCGCCGTCTGCGCCGCCGACGACCCGGAGGCGGCGGCCCGCGCGCTGGCCGCCGCCTGGCGGGGCTGACCGGGCCCCTACGGTCATGGCCGTGACCACGTCCGTGCTCCTGCTCTCCGGTGCCGGGCTGCCGCCGTGGATCTGGGACCAGGTCCGCCAGCACCTCCCGGTCGCCTCCGCGGTGGCCGCCCGGGCGACCACACCGGCGTCGGTCGGCGACCACGCCCGGGCGGCGCTGGCCTCGGCGCCGCAGGGCGACTCCCTCGTGCTGGTCGCGCACTCCGCCGGGGGCGTGGTCGCCGGCGAGGTCACCGCGCTGGCCCCCGGGCGGGTCGCCGCCGTGCTCGGGGTCTGCGCCGTCGTCCCCGCGGCGGGCGGCTCCTTCACCTCCTCGCTGCCCCTGCCCCAGCGCCTCCTGCTCCCGCTCGTGATGCGCGTCGCCGGCACCCGGCCCCCGGAGTCGGCGGTGCGTAGGGGCCTGGCCGCCGGGCTCGACGAGGACACGGTGGAGCGTCTGCTCCGCGACCTCACCCCCGAGGACCGGGCCTACTTCACCGGCCGCACGCAGCCCGGGCCGCCGGCGCCCGTGCGCGGCTACGTGACCACGGCGGACGACGCGGAGCTGCCGCCGGCGCTCCAGCAGCGCTACCTCGCGCGGCTCGCCCCGACCTTCCGCCGCGAGCTGCCCGGCGGGCACCTGCCGATGCTGCTGCACCCCCGCGAGCTGGCGGCGGCGATCAGCGAGTTCGTGGACGGGCACGTCCGCTAGCTGCGGGCGCGCCCCGTCCGGCGCAGCCAGAGCACGCCGAGCACGGGCAGCACGAGCGGCACGTAGCCGTACCCCTGCCCGAAGCCCGACCAGACGGTGGCGTCGGGGAACGCCTGCGCGTCGACCCGGGACAGCGTGCCGACGACCAGCACGCCCGCGAGCTCGACGAGCACCGCGACCCACGCGACCCGCCGCAGGTCGCGGGCGAGGCCGACGGTCGCGACGACGTACACCGCCGCCGCGAAGGCGCTGAGCAGGTACGCGACCGGCGCCTCGGACAGCTTGGTCACCAGCTGCAGGCCGGCCCGCGCGGACGACGAGATCGCGAAGACCGCGTACACGGCGGTGAGGACTCGGCCGGGGCCGGAGCCGAGCCGCACGGTCACCCCGCCACCCCCGCGCCCCAGGTCACGTCCAGCCGCCACTCGACCACCGCGATCGTCAGGCAGGCGACGCCCATGACCAGGCTCGCCCAGCGGGTGCGCTCCTCGACCGTCAGCGCGAGGGCGCCCGGCAGCAGCAGCAGCGTCATCACCGCGTAGCCGGTGAACGCGCCGGTCGACTCCGGCCGCTGCCCGCCGCCGACGCGCACCAGCACGCCGAGCAGCTGCAGCAGCAGCAGCGCCTGCAGGGCGAACAGGGCCTGCAGCAGCCGGCGCGGCGGCAGGCGGTCGCGCAGGCACTCGACGACCGCCCAGGCGGCGAGCCCGAGCGAGACGACGAGCACCGCGACGACGAACTGGGGGACCACGCGGGGGCGCCTACCGGTCCTCGGCGAGCCAGCCGGCGGCCTCGGTGGCCCAGTAGGTGAGGACGGCGCTCGCGCCGGCCCGCCGGACCGACGTGAGGGTCTCGAGCACGATGCGCCGCCGGTCGACCCAGCCCTGTGCGGCGGCCGCCTCGACCATCGCGTACTCGCCGCTGACCTGGTACGCCGCGACCGGCACGTCGACCGCGTCCGCGACGGCGCGCAGCACGTCGAGGTAGGCCAGCGCGGGCTTGACCATGACGGCGTCGGCGCCCTGCGCGACGTCGAGCAGCGCCTCGCGCACGCCCTCGTCGGCCGGGCGGGCGCCGTCCTGCTGGTAGCCGGCCCGGTCGCCGAACTGCGGGGCGCACTCGGCGGCCTCGCGGAACGGGCCGTAGAAGGCGCTGGCGTACTTGGTGGAGTACGACCAGACCGGCAGGGAGGTGAAGCCCGCCCCGTCGAGCGCCTCGCGGATGGCGGTGACCTGGCCGTCCATCATCCCGCTGGGCGCGACGACGGACGTGCCCGCGCGCGCCTGCGCCACGGCCGCCGACGCGTACCGCTCGAGGGTGGCGTCGTTGTCGACGTCGCCGGTCTCGGTGAGCAGGCCGCAGTGACCGTGGTCGGTGTACTCGTCCAGGCACAGGTCGCTCATGACGACCGTGGCGTCGCCGACCTCGGCGGCGAGGTCGGCGAGCGCGAGCTGCACGATCCCGTCGGGGTCGTCGGCCCCGCTGCCGCGGGCGTCCTTGACCGCCGGGATGCCGAACACGATGAGCCCGCCGACGCCGGCCTCCACCGCCTCGACGGCGGCCCGGCGCAGCGAGTCGCGGGTGTGCTGGACGACACCGGGCATCGAGCCGATCGGCGCGGGCTCGGCGATGCCCTCCTTGACGAACACCGGCAGCACCAGGTCGGCCGGCGACACCCGCACGTCGGCGACCAGCCGGCGCAGCGCGGGGGTGCGGCGCAGCCGCCGCGGGCGGACGGGGCCGACGCTCATGGCCGGGCTGCGGCGCGCGCCGCCTTCTTGCGGCGGGCGTCGCCGGGCAGGGCCAGCCCCTGCGCCCGGCGCTCGAGGGCGTGCTCGGCCAGCGCCTCGACCAGGCTCGGCACGTCGGCCCGCGGCGACAGCACGTCGACCCGCAGCCCGAGCTCGTCGGCGGCGGCCGCCGTCTGCGGCCCGATGCAGGCCAGCACGGTGCTGTCCGACGGCTTGCCGGCGATGCCGACGAGGTTGCGCACCGTGCTGCTGCTGGTGAACAGCACCGCGTCGAAACCGCCCCCCTTGAGCGCCTCGCGGGTCTCGGCGGGCGGCGGCGCCGCGCGCACGGTCCGGTAGGCGGTGACGTCGTCCACCTGCCAGCCGAGGTCCTTCAGCCCGGCGATGAGGGTGTCGGTGGCGATGTCGGCCCGGGGCAGCAGCACCCGGTCCATCGGGTCGAAGACCTCGTCGTAGGGCGCCCAGTCGGCGAGCAGCCCCTCGCTGGACTGCTGGCCGCTCGGCACCAGCTCGGGCTGGATGCCGAACTCCACGAGCGCGGCGGCGGTGGCCTCGCCGACCGCGGCGACCTTGACGCCGGCGAACGCGCGCGCGTCCAGCCCGAACTCCTCGAGCTTCTCGCGCACGGCCTTGACCGCGTTGGTCGAGGTGAACGCGACCCACAGGTAGCGGCCGGTGACCAGGCCCTTGACCGCACGCTCCATCGGGGCGGGCGTGCGCGGCGGCTCGACCGCGATGGTCGGGACCTCGACCGGGATCGCGCCGTGGGAGCGCAGCAGCTGCGACAGCACGCCGGCCTGGTCGCGGGTGCGCGGCACGAGCACCTTCCAGCCGTACAGCGCCCGGCTCTCGAACCAGCCGAGCCGGGCCGCCCGCTTGACCGGCTCGCCGAGGACGAGCACCGCCTCGCCGCTCATACCGCCGGTGTCGGCGTCGGCGGCGTCCAGGCTGGTCAGCACGGTGCGCTGCTCGGCGGTCGTGCCGGCCACGGTCACCGACACCGCCGCGTCGGCGCGGCGGCCGTGCTCGACCAGGGCGCTGCACGCCTTGGCCACGTCGGCGACGTCGAGCTGCAGCACGAGGGGGCCGGGCGCGGCCGACAGCGCGCGCCAGTCGAGGCTCTCGGTGTAGCGGGCGACGGTGTGCGGCGTGCCGAGGGCCACCCCCGCGTAGGCGGTCACGGCCGTGGCGGTCGGGATGCCGGGCACGACCTCGAGCCGCTGCTTGCCCTTGACGACGGCGTCGGCCTCCCGGGGCCCCTCGTCGGTGCTGAAGGGGTCGCCGGGCAGCAGCCGTACGACGGCGCGGCCGTCCCGGGACGCCGCGACGAGCGTGGACCCCACGGCCTCGCCCGGACCGGTGCGCACGACCTCCGCGGCCGGGGACACCCGCGCCAGCACGGCGTCGGGCACCCGGGCGTCGGCGACGACGAGGTCGGCGGCGGACAGCAGCTCGAGCGCACGCACGGCGAGCAGGCCGGGGTCGCCGGCGCCGGCACCGACCAGGGCGACCTGCCCGGCGGGCTTCCTGGCCTTGCGACCTGCCGGGGGCCTGGCCGCCGGACTCGGTGTCGTGGTCATGCTCTCGTTCCTCCAGGTCCGCGGTGCATCAGGTGCGGACTCCCATCAGGTCCGCCGCACCGAGGTCGAGCAGCTCGGCGGCCAGCCGGCGTCCCACCCCCGGCGCGTCGGACGTCGGGCCGGTGGCCGACAGGCGCACCGACTCACTGCCGTCGAGGGCGGCCACCAGGCCGCGCAGGTAGATCTCCGGGCCGTCGTCGCCCTCGGCGACCTCGGCGAGCGCCGCCACCGGCGCCGAGCAGCCGGCCTCGAGCGCGCCGAGCAGGCCGCGCTCGGCCGCGACGGTCCACCGGGCGTACGGGTCGTCGAACCGGCCCAGCAGGGCCACGAGCTCGGCGTCCTCGGCGCGGCACTCGACCGCCAGCGCGCCCTGGGCGGGGGCCGGCAGGACCTGCAGCGGGTCCAGCACCTCGGTCGCCTCGTCGAGCCGGCCGAGCCGCGCCAGGCCCGCCCGGGCGAGGACGACCGCGTCGAGGTGGCCGTCGCGGACGTAGCCGATCCGGGTGTCGACGTTGCCGCGCACCGGCTCGACGACGTGGCCGAGGCCGAGGGCCCGCAGCTGCGACACCCGGCGCGGCGCGCCCGTGCCGATGCGGGCGCCCGCGGGCAGCTCGCCGAGGGTGAGCCCGTCGCGGGCCACGAGCACGTCGCGCGGGTCCTCCCGCACCGGGACGGCGGCGATGACGAGGCCCGGCGCGGGCGCGGTCGGCAGGTCCTTGTACGAGTGCACCGCGAGGTCGACCTCGCCCCGCGCCAGCGCCTCGCGCAGCGCCGTGACGAACACGCCCGTGCCGCCGAGCTGGGCGATCGCGTCGCGGGACAGGTCGCCGGCGGTCTGCACGGTCACCAGGTCGACCTCGGCGCCGAGCCGGCGCAGCTCCGTCGCGACGTGGCCGGACTGGGTGAGGGCGAGCACGCTGGACCGCGTCCCGAGGCGCAGCGGCCGGGGACGCGTCACGCCGCGCCCCGGCCGGCGTCGTCCACGCCCTCGTCGGCGGGCTCGTCGGTCTCCTCGACGCACACCGCCGCCGCGGCGACGGCCGCCGGGGTCGCGCGGTCCAGGCCGAACAGCTCGCGCAGGGCCTCGGCGTAGGAGGTGGCCGCCGGCACCTCCGCGAGCTCCTTCACCCGGACGGTCGGGGTGTGCAGCAGCGTGCCGACCACCCGGCGCACCGTGGCGGCGAGCTCGGCGCGGGCCCGCTCGTCGAGGTCGGGGAGCCGGTGGTCCAGGCGGCCGAGCTCGGCCTCGACGACCTCCTGCGCACGGCTGCGCAGCGCGGCGACGGTCGGCCCGACGCGGCTGGCGCGCTGCCAGGCGAGGAACCCGCCGACCTCCTCCGTGACGATCGCCCGGACGGCCTCGACGTCGGCGCCGGCCTCGGTGGTCTCGAGCACCTGCTGGAGCGTGGCCAGGTCGACGAGGGTCACGCCGGGCAGCTCGCGGACCGACGGGTCGATGTCGCGCGGCAGGGCGAGGTCGAGGAAGGCGATCGGCCGGCCGCCGCGGGCCGCGACGGCCCGGCGCACCAGCTCGAGGTCGACGACGACGCCGGTCGCGCCGGTCGAGGACACGACCACGTCGGAGCGGACGAGCGCGCTCTCCAGGCCGTCCAGGCCGACCCCGACGCCCTCCAGCGAGGCGGCGAGGCGGCGCGCGTTGTCGGCGGTGCGGTTGGCGACGGTGATCCCCGAGACGCCGGCGCGGCGCAGCGTGCTGCCGGCCAGCGCCCCCATCGACCCGGCGCCGATGACGAGCACCTCGCGGCCCTCGAGCGGGCCGACGGCCGCCACCGCGCGGTCGAGCCCGACGGAGACCATCGAGCGGCCGGCCTCGTCGATCCCGGTCTCGGCGTGGGCGCGCTTGCCGACCCGGAGCGCCTGCTGGAACAGCTCGTGCAGGGTGCGGCCGGCGCCCCCGCTGCTCGCGCCGTACGCCCGGCGGAGCTGGCCGAGGATCTGCGCCTCCCCGACGACCATGGAGTCCAGGCCGCAGGCCACCTGGAACAGGTGCTGGACCGCCTGGCCCTCCCAGTGGACGTACAGCGAGCCCTTGAGCTCCTCGAGCGGCACCCCGGAGCACCGGGCCAGCAGGTCGGAGACGGCGTCGACGCCGGCGTGGAAGCCGTCGGTGTCGGCGTAGACCTCGACCCGGTTGCAGGTCGACAGCACGACGGCCTCGCTGACCGCGCCCGCCCGCAGCTGGTCCACGACGGTGCCGGTGTCGTGCAGGCCGAGCGTCACCCGCTCCAGCAGGGCGACCGGGGCGGTGCGGTGGGAGACGCCGACGACGAGCACGCTCATGCGGGCACCGCCGCCGACCGCGAGGGCGCCTGGCCGGGCAGCGCGCCGCGGGTGCGGCGGTGCTGGTGGAACGACAGGATCTGCAGCTCGAGCGCGAGGTCGACCTTGCGCAGGTCGACGCCCTCGGGCACCTGCAGGACGGCGGGGGCGAAGTTGAGGATGCTGGTGACGCCCGCGGCCACGAGCCGGTCGCAGACGTCCTGCGCGGCCTCGGCGGGCGTGGCGATGACGCCGATGGCGGCCCCGCTCTCCGCCACGGCGGCCGCCAGCTCGCTCACGGGGCGCACCCGCTGGCCGGCGACCACCTCGCCGAGCCGCCGCGGGTCGTCGTCGAGCAGGGCGGCGACCCGGAAGCCGCGGGAGGCGAAGCCGCCGTAGCCGGCGAGGGCGTGGCCGAGGTTGCCGACGCCGACGAGCACGACCGACCAGCCCTGGGTGAGCCCGAGCTCCCGGCTGATGTGGAAGACCAGCTCCTCCACCTCGTAGCCGACGCCGCGGGTGCCGTACGAGCCGAGGTGCGACAGGTCCTTGCGCACCTTGGCGCTGCCGCTGCCGACGAGCTGGGCCAGGGCCTCCGAGCTCACGGTCTGCACGCCGTCCTCGGCCAGCGCGTGCAGCGCCCGCAGGTAGACCGGCAGCCGGGCCACGGTCGCCTCGGGCACGGGGGCGCGGCGGCGCGCCCGCGGGTCCCGGCCCGCCGGGTCCCCGACCCGCGCGCCGGTGCCCTCGCCCGGGAGCGGCTGGGGCTCGGTCATCGGGGCGGCTCCGGCGTGGTGGTGCCGGACGGCCCGGCGTGCACCACCAGGTTACGCGCTTGTGAACGCGTGCACATGCGCGGTGATCACCGTCACAGCCCGGAGCCCGGCTCCCGCACGCCGTGGCGCAGCGCGGTCCGCAGCGCCCGGGCGTCCACCTGCCAGTACGCGTGCTCCACGCCGTCGAGCAGCACGACGGGGACCTTCTCCCCGTACGCCGCCCGGTCCTGCTCGCGGGCGTCGACGTCGCGCTCCGCGTAGGCCGCGCCCGCCCGGGCCGCCTCCGCGGCGACGACCGGCGCGGCCTGCTCGCACAGGTGGCAGCCGGCGCGGGTGACCAGCACGACCTCGGCGACCCGGCCCGGCCGGCGCCACCGCATCAGCGCGCGAGCTCGCGCAGCTGGCCCTTGCTCACCTTGCCGGTGGCGGTGTGCGGCAGCGAGCCCACGACCTCCACCGCGGTCGGGCACTTGAAGCGGGCCAGCGCCACGGCGCAGTGCTCGATCACGTCCTCGGCGGTCAGCCGCGCCCCCGGCCGCGGGACGACGAGGGCCTTGACCGACTCGCCGGTGTAGGGGTGCGGGATGCCGAGCACGGCGGCCTCGGCGATGCCCGGGTGGGTGAGGAGCACCTCCTCGACCTCGCGCGGGTAGACGTTGAAGCCGCTGACGAGCACCATCTCGCGGCGCCGGTCGACCAGGTGCAGGTCGCCGTCGTCGTCGACCACCGCGACGTCGCCGGTCGGCCACCAGCCGTCGTCGTCGGGCCCACCGGCGCCGTCCGGCCAGTAGCCGGAGAACAGGTTGGCCCCGCGGGCGACGACCTCGCCGGGGTCGCCCTCCACGACCGCCGCCCCCGACTCGTCCACGACCCGCAGCTCGACCCCCGGCACCGGCCGGCCGATCGACCCCGGCTTGGCGACCTCGCTCATGAGCGTGGAGGTCAGGACCGGCGCGGTCTCGGTCAGGCCGTAGCCCTCGAAGACGTGGTGGCCGCTGAGCTCCAGGAGCCGGTGCAGGACCTCCTTGGGCAGCGGCGCAGCGCCGGACAGCGCCAGGCGCAGGCCGGCCAGGCGCTCGCCGACGTCGGGCAGCATCGACCAGGCGACGTACATCGGCGGCGCGCCGACCAGCACGGTCACGCCGTGCCGCCGGACGTCCTCGAGCGTCTCGACCGGGTCGAAGCGCTCCACCAGCACGCCGGTCGCGGCGTGCTGCGCGACCAGGCCGAGCGCGGCGTTGAGGCCGTACACGTGGAACAGCGGGAGCACCAGCAGCACGACGTCGTCGTGCGAGGCCACCGGCGGGTCGATCGCGCTGGTCTGCTCGAGGTTGGCCAGCAGCGCGCGGTGGCTGAGCATCGCGCCGCGCGGCCGGCCGCTCGTGCCGGAGGTGTAGAGCACGACGGCGAGGTCCTCGCCGCCGGCACGGCTGGTCACCGGCTCGCCCGCCCGGGCCAGGCCCTCGAGGGTGAGCGGGCCGGAGGTCGCTGCCGCGCCGGCGACCACCACGTGCTCGGTGCCGGGGGACGCCGAGCGCGCCCGCTCCGCGCCGTCCGGCCGGGTGACCACGACCCGCGCCCCGCTGTCGCCCAGCACGTGGGCCAGCTCGGCCGCGGTGTAGCCGGTGTTGACGGGCACCGCGACCAGGCCGGCGCGCAGCACGGCGAAGTAGGCCACCGGGAAGTCCGGGGTGTTGCCCAGCTGCAGGGCGACGCGGTCGCCGTCCTCCAGGCCCAGACCGAGCAGGCCCCGGGCCAGGGCGTCCACCGCGGCGTCCACCTGCGCCCAGGTCGTCGCCGTGCCCTGGAACAGGAACGCGGGGCGGTCCGGAGCGGTCTGCGCCGCTCGGCGGACGAGGTCGGCGAGGTTGGCGGTCACGTCCGGGGGCCTCCGGGTCGGGGACGGCCGCACCCGTGCAGGGCGAGCCCGATCATGAGTCTGGCACGACGGCTCACCCGGTGCCCGCCCCGTCCCCGCGCTCGGCCTGGAGGGCCCGCAGGTTGTCGAACGTGCGCGCGAAGACCTCGGCCGGCAGCGTGCCGCCGTGCACCTGCTCGACCCCGTGGACGTCGCGCATGCCGCCGCACGCGGTGCCCCGGACGCCGGCGCAGCGCTGGTCCTCGTAGCCCATCCACACCGCGACGCACATCCCGACCGGCGCGTACGCGCAGCCGACGAACCACGCGTCCTTGGCCTCGTCGGTGGTGCCCGTCTTGCCGTGGACCGGGAACGGCTGGCGGGCGCGCGGGGCGGTGCCGGTCGGGCCGGTGACCTCCGACATCGCCTCGACCACCCGCTCGGCCACCCCGGCCGGGAGCACCCGCTCCCCCTCGGGCCGGTCGGGGGCCTTCTCGATCGGGCGGCCCCGGTCGGTGCCCGAGCCGCCCGTGCGCACCTCGGTGAACAGGCGCGGCGGGACGTGGACGCCCCCGTTCATGAGCGTCGCGTAGGCGTTGGCCAGCGACAGGGGCGTCACCTCGGCCGTCGTCCCCAGCCCGAAGGACTTCGGGGTCGTGGAGAACGGCTCGGGCTCGCTGCTGCTCGGGGCCGGGACGCGCACGCCGGCGTCGAGCATGAGCCGCCGGATCCTGGCGCGCCCGACCTCGAGGGCGAGCGGGACGTACACCGTGTTGATCGAGCCGGCGAGCGCGGACCGCAGGCTGGCGGTGCCGGTGCGGCGGGTGTCACCGGCGTTGCAGTAGGTGTAGCGGCCGCCGGGGCTGTGGGTGTCGGGGAGCGAGGCGCACGGACCCGGCGCCGGGCGCCGGTCGTCGAGCGACAGGCCCTCCTCCAGCGCGACCGCGAGGGTGAAGGGCTTGATGGTCGAGCCGGCGGAGCGGTGGAGGTCGGTGGCGAGGTTGAAGCCGTGCGGCTCGTAGCCCTGCGTCGCCCTGCGGACCGTGCCGTCCGGCAGCTCCCGCCTGGGCGCCCGCCGCAGGGTGGTCATCGCCTTGACGTCCCCGCTGTCGATGTCGATGGCGACCGCGGCGCCCTGCGGGTCGTCGTCGTCGGGCAGGACCGAGCGCAGCGCCGTGGTCATGGCCTCCTGCAGGTCGGCGTCGAGGGTGCTGGTGACCCGCAGCCCCCCGCGGAACAGCTCGTCGTCGCGGCGCTGCCGGGCGTACTGCGCCGTGACCCGGCCCTCGAGCACGTCGGTGAACTCCGGCGCCGAGGACGGCGGCTCCGCGGGCACCGCCCGGGCCAGCGCGAGCTCGGTCTCGAAGGCGCGGCTCGCCTCGTCGGAGCTGATGAGCCCCCCGACGACCATCCGGTTGAGCGTGTAGCGCTGGCGCGCCTTGGCGGTCGCCTCGTCCGCGACGGGGTTCCACACCGACGGCGCCGGCGCGATGCCGGCGAGCATCGCGGCCCGGGCCAGCGCGAGCACCGGGCTGCGGCGCCCCGTGTCGCGGTCGCGGTCCAGGTCGCGCACCGGCACCCCGAAGTAGTACGTCGAGGCGGCCTGCACGCCGTAGCTGCCGTTGCCGAGGTAGAGGACGTTGAGGTAGTCGACGAGGATCTCGTCCTTGGACAGCCGCTTCTCCAGCCGCACGGCGAGCGCCGCCTCGCGCACCTTGCGCAGCAGCGTGCGCTCGTCGCCGACGTACACGTTCTTCACGTACTGCTGCGTGAGCGTCGAGCCGCCCTGAGTGCGGCCGCCGGTGAGGTCGCGGTACGCCGCGCGCACCGTCGCGAGGGGGTCGACGCCGCCGTGGTCGAGGAAGCGGGCGTCCTCCGCCGAGATGATCGCGTCCTTCATGACCTGCGGGATCTGGTCGGCGGTCACCGGCTCCCGGCGCTCACCGGGCAGGATCGCCGCGATCTGCGTCGCGCCGTCCGCGGCGAACAGCAGCGCAGGCCGCGGCGGGGACGGCAGGTCGAAGGTGGCCGGCGCCGCCAGCAGCCCGCCGACGAAGGCCCCGAGCCCGGTGAGCAGCGCCAGCACGAGCACGAGCAGGGCGCGGCCCACGGTGCGGCTGCGGCGCCGCCGGCGCGACGCGCGCGACGGCCGCCGCAGCGGGGCCGGCGCAGGAGCGGTCACGGCGGCGAGCGTACGGCCGGGCAGGACCGACCGCGCCGCTCCGCACACCCCGGAGGACGGGGGCGCGGGCAGCGCCCGGGCGCCGTACCCTCGCCCGGTCACGCCCGGGCCGCTGGCCCGACCGCACCGCCGCGCCCCGTCCCGAGGAGCACCATGCGTCCGGTGAGCCGATGAGCCGTCGCGCTCCGGTGACGCCCGGCCTGCGCGCGCTGGCGGCGGCGGTCGAGGACGCGCAGGGCGAGGAGCGCCGGCGGCGCGCGGCCGGCGGCGACCCCGGCGGCCGGCTGCCGCCGGGCCGCGCCGGCGCCGGGCGCCCGGGCGCGCCGGCACCCCTCGCGGTGCCTGCCCCCGGCCCGGCCGGCGACGGCACGGGCGGGGCTCCGGGGGAGCTCGCGCCGGGCCGGGACGGGACCGTCCCGGACGCGGAGGGGGAGGCCGCCCGGTCGCTCGCGCTCGTGCAGCGGGCGCAGGCCGGCGACGCCGAGGCGTTCGGCGAGCTCTACGACCGGTACGTCGACGTGGTGCACCGCTACGTCGCCCTGCGCGTCGGCAGCCGGCAGCTCGCGGAGGACCTCACCAGCGAGACGTTCCTGCGGGCGCTGCGCCGCATCGGCACCTTCACCTGGCAGGGCCGCGACGTCGGGGCGTGGTTCGTCACCATCGCCCGCAACCTCGTCGCCGACCACTACAGGAGCAGCCGCTACCGGCTGGAGCTGACGACGGACGACCTCGCGGCGTCCGGCTGGGCGCCGGTGCAGGACGGGCCGGAGGGCGAGGTGATCGCCGCCCTGCAGAGCTCCGCCCTGCTCGAGGCGGTCCGCCGGCTCGGCCCGGAGCAGCAGGAGTGCATCGCGCTGCGGTTCCTGCAGGGGCTGTCGGTGGCCGAGACCGCCGCGGTCATGGGCAGGAGCGAGGGCGCGGTCAAGGCGCTGCAGCACCGGGCCGTGAGGACCCTCGGCCGGCTGCTCCCCGACGGGCTGGCGCCGTGACGGTCCCGCGGTGCGGCGGCGGCCGCGCCCGAGCCGTCACCTCCTCCCCCGCCGCGTCGTTGGACGGGTCGTCGGCGCCGGTCGGCTGCCCGGTGCCGAGGGGAGGGGAGGTCCGATGAGGCGTGCGCGCGAGGACCTCGCCCGCCTGCTCGACGGGGACGTGACCGGCCGCGCGCCGCAGGGCTCCGCCCACGCCCTCGAGGCCCTCGTGCGGGCCCGCCGCGAGCTCGAGGCCGTCACCGCCGTCCGCCCGCCGTTCCGCGACGCCCTGCGCACCCGGCTGCTGGCGGTCGCCGCGGTGCAGCCCGAAGTGCCCGCCGCCGCCGCTCCCGCCCGCCTGCTCGGCGGGCTGCGCGCGCGGCGCCGGGCGGCCGCGCTGGCCGGCGCCCTCGCGGCCGTCGTCGCGCTGACCGGGGTGGGCGTGGCCGCGAGCCGGTCCGGCCCGGGCGACGTGTTCTACGGCGCGAAGCGCACGGCCGAGAGCGTGCGGCTCGGCGCGGCCGGCGGCGGCCAGACCGAGCAGGGCCTGCGCCGGCTGCAGCTGGCCACCACCCGGCTGTCCGAGCTCGAGGCGCTGTCGGCGAGCGGCCGCACGGTCGGGCTGTCCGCGTCCGCGTCCGGCCGGCCGCTGGCGGCCGCGGCCACCCGCGCCGAGGTGCTGGACGTGCTCGCCGACATGGACGCCGACGTCCGCGCCGGCTCGACGCTGATGCTCGACGCCTACCGCCGCGACGGCGAGCAGGCCCCCCTCGGGGTGCTGCGCGACTGGTCGGTCGAGCAGGCCGGCCGGCTGGACGCGCTGGTCCCCCGGCTCAGCCCCGCGCTGCGGCCGCGCGGCGAGGACTCGCTCGCGCTGGTGCGCGGGGTCGAGGCCGACGCCGTGCGGCTGCTGGCGGAGTAGGCGCCGCCGACGGCCGCGCCGGACCGCCGGCAGGGCCGGCCCGGACGACCGGTCCGGACCCCCTGCGCACCGCCCGGGGCGTCCCCCGCCGCCCACTAGGGTGACCGGGCCCCGGTCGTCGGCACGGAGGAGGTCCCGCGTGGCGCGCTTTCGCCGCAGGTCGCGCTCGGAGGACGGCGTCGCCGCCGTGCTGGCCGGCGCTGCCTCGGCGGCCGTGGCCGAGGCCGACGCCCAGTCGGCGCAGCCGGCGCACGACCCCCGCGCGGCGGCCTTCTTCGACGTCGACAACACGATGATCCGGGGCGCGTCGATCTACTTCTTCGGCAAGGGGATGGCCGGGCGGGGCCTGGTCACCAAGCGGGACCTGTTCGACTTCGCGTGGGAGCAGCTGCGGTTCCGGGTGCGCGGCGAGGAGGACCTCGACGCGGTCGTGGGCATCCGCGAGAAGGCGCTGGGCCTGGTGGCCGGCAAGAGCGTCGAGGAGATCGTCCGCTACGGCGAGGAGATCTACGACGAGCTCATGGAGCAGCGGATCTGGGCGGGGACGCGCGCCCTCGCCCAGCAGCACCTCGACGCCGGCCAGCGCGTCTTCCTGGTGACGGCGACCCCCGTCGAGCTGGCCCGCATCATCAGCCGCCGCCTCGGCCTGACCGGCGCGCTGGGCACGGTCAGCGAGGTGGAGGACGGGCGCTACACCGGTCGGCTGGTCGGCGAGCCGCTGCACGGGCCGGCCAAGGCGGAGGCCGCCCGCGCGCTGGCCGAGCTCGAGGACCTGGACCTGTCGCGCTGCACCGCCTACAGCGACTCCTCGCACGACGTCCCGCTGCTGTCGCTGGTGGGCCACGCGGTCGCGGTCAACCCCGACCGCAGGCTGCGCGAGCAGGCCCGCGCCCGCGGGTGGGAGGTCCGCGACTTCCGCACCGGCCGCAGGGCCGCCCAGATCGGCGTGCCGGCCGCAGCCGGGCTCGGCGCGGTCGCCGGCGGGGTGGTGGGCGGCCTGGCGCTGTACCGCCGCTACCGCGAGGAGGCCTTCCCCCGGCGGCTGCGCGGCCACGTGACACGGCTGCGCGGGGTCGGCTCTGCCGCCGACCCCGCGCCCCGTACGGCCTGACCGACTAGCGGCGCACCGCCCGACCGGCGTCCTGGTCGGCGAGGAAGCTCGACACCCACGACATCGGCGCGTTCCAGTTGATCGTGATCTCGTTGGTCGACCACGAGCCGATGTCGTCGACGTAGCAGAACTGCGCGGCGCAGCCCTGCAACAGCGGCCCGGCGACCGGGTCACCGCTGGTCGCGGCGGTCGAGTTGGGACCGCCCGCGACCGTGCCGTCCGGCGGGCGCGGGAGGTCGGCGTCGAGCGAGCGCGCGTACCAGCGGCTGTGCTGGTTCTGGCTGAACACGTCGCCGTAGCCCGTGACGTAGGAGATGTTCAGCGCGTTGCGGCCGAACAGGTAGTCCATGCTCCGGGCGACGCCGCTGGCGAAGCGCGGCTGGCCGGTCAGGTCGTAGGCGGTGCCGATGACCTGCATGTTGTTGAGGATCGAGCTGTTCGAGCCCCACGCGTAGCGGTCGCCCTCGGGGTCGTACGCCTGGCCGAACGGGTTGCCCGTCGAGTCGGCGAGGTAGTCCCTCGCGGCGGCGACGACGGAGCGCTGCACGCGGTCGCGGTCGCGCAGCCGGTTGGGCACGGTGGCGAGGTCGAGGCGGCCGAGCGCCGCCGTCCGGCCCCAGTCGAAGCCGCCCTCGGGGAAGACGTCCGCGGTGTGCTCGGGCGAGGTGAGGACGGCGCGGCGGTACTGCTGCGCGCGGGTGGTGAGGAACAGCTCGGCGGCGGCCCAGTAGAACTCGTCGCCGACCTCGGTGTCGTCGTACGGCCCGCTGCCCGGGTTGGGGTCGACCGAGGGGTCGGGCGCGGGGGCGAACAGGTCGGGGTGCTCCTGCGCGGCGGCGTACGCGGTCTGCGCCGCGTCGAGCAGCTCGTCGGCGAAGGCGTCGTCGTACGGCGCGAACAGCCGGGCGCCCTGCGCGGCGGCGGCCGCCAGGTTCAGCGTCGCGGCGGTCGACGGGCGGTACAGCACCCGGCGCTGCGGGTCGTCGGCCGGCGCCGTCGGCAGGCCGGTCCAGTCGACGTCGGCGACCTTGTGGAACGCCGTCCCGGCCAGCGGCCGGCCCTGCTGCACCTGCATCTTGAGGAGCCACTCGAGCTCCCAGCGCACCTCGTCGAGCAGGTCGGGCACGTCGTTGCCGGTCTCGGGCACGCGCAGGGTGCCGTCGTCGAGCGCGCCGCGGTCGGCGGAGGCGGCGTGCAGCGTGCGCTCGTACTCCTGCATCAGCTGCGCCACGGCGATGCCGCCGTTGACGACGTACTTGCCGTGGTCGCCGGCGTCGTACCAGCCACCCGTCACGTCGGTCGTGTAGTCGCAGGTCCAGGGCTCGTCGTAGAGCGCCTGGGAGTCGTCGTCGAGGTCCTGGCAGGGCACGGCGACGTCGCCCCGGTTGGGCTCCTCGCCCACGTGGCCCGCCTCCCGGCCGTAGCCCGGGGCGATCTCGTCGGAGATCGGCGTGCCGCTGCGGTTGGTGTAGAAGAACGTCTTGGTGTCGCGGCGCAGCCGCTCGTACGCCGCCGTGCCGATGTCGAACGGGTGGCTCGTCTCCCCGTCGGCGACCAGCACGTAGCCGGTGCCGGGGCGCGTGTGCCCGCTGAAGGCGATGGTGTGGACGTTGAGGTCGGCACTCGGGTCGACACCCCGCGGGGTGCTGCGGCCCCGGCGGACGGTGCGGCCGTCGGCGTCCTCGAGCCGCCAGCGCACCGGCTGCGTCGCGTCGGTGACGAGCGTGGCCTCCTTGGGCCCGCGCGGCAGGTAGGCGACCTGGTTGACCCGGACCCGCGGCCCGGTGTCGGGCCGGTAGACCTCCGGCTCCGCACCGCCGGTCAGCGAGACGTCGTCGACGCACAGCCGGTAGGCCGCGGCGTTGGTCGTGACCTGCTGGAAGGCCAGCTCGGCGCTCGGGATGTCGTACTCGGAGGTGAACGTGTACGAGAACGGCTGCGCCGTCGGGGTCAGCGCCAGGACCTTCTCGGGCAGCGCCTGCGCGTAGTTCTGCTCCTCGCCGGCCTGCACGACCGCGCGGACGGTGCCCGACGGCGCGGGGCTGACCCGGCCGGTGAACCGCAGAGCGTACGTCTCACCCTCGACGATCGGCACCCGCTGGGTGATGGCGGCGGAGTACGCGCCCGTGCCCGCCGGGACGTCGATGCAGCCCGCGCCGTCGACGACGCTGGGCGAGGGGTACGCGGTCCAGCCGGTCAGGCCGTCGCTGAAGTCGCCGTTGACGACCTGCTCCGGCCCCTCGGCGGAGGCGGGCGGTGCGGTCGTGGCGCCGGCCACCAGGGCGAACCCGGCGAGCACCGCGACCGCGGCGCGCCGCGGGGGAGGACGAGTCATCCGTGAGGTCCCTTCCTCTGCGTGCAGGAAGGCCCCACACCCGCGCATCGTGCGGGCGGGTGTCCGTCAGGTCAACGCGGGGTGACGGACGTGTCACCTGGAGGAACGGCGGCCGCCTAGAAGAAGACCGACCGCCGCTGCATGAGCAGGCTGTAGAGCGTCGACTGGATCGTCTCGCGCACCTGGTCGGTGAGGTTGAAGACGAGCATCGGGTCCTCGGCCGCGGCGTCGCCGCCCATCTGGCCGGTCTCGATCGGCTCACCGAACTCGATGATCCACTTGCTGGGCAGCGGCACCAGGCCGAGCGGGCCGAGCAGCGGGAAGGTGGGCGTGACCGGCGCGTAGGGCAGGCCGAGCAGCCGCGCTAGCGAGGAGACGTTGCCGAGGACCGGGTAGGTCTCCTCGGCGCCGACGATCGAGCACGGGATGATCGGGACGCCCGCGCGCAGGGCCGCGGACACGAAGCCGCCGCGGCCGAAGCGCTGGAGCTTGTAGCGGTCGCGGTAGTGCTTGCCGATGCCCTTGAAGCCCTCGGGGAAGACCCCGACGAGCTCGCCGTCGCCGAGCAGGCGCTCGGCGTCGGCGTTGCAGGCCAGCGTCGTGCCGCCCTTGCGGGCGATCGGCGCCACGAAGGGCAGCGAGAACACCAGGTCGGCGCCGAGCAGCCGCAGGTGGCGGTGGGCGGGGTGGTGGTCGGCGAGCGCCAGCGAGGTCATGAGCGCGTCCAGCGGCAGCGTGCCGGAGTGGTTGGCGACGATGAGCGCGCCTCCGGTGTCGGGCACGTGGTCCAGCCCGCGGGTCTCCACCCGGAACCACGAGTCGTAGAGCGGGCGCAGCGGCGGCAGCAGCACGTGGTCGGTGAGGTCGACGTCGAAGCCGAACTCGTCGACCTCGTAGTCGCCGGTGAGCCGGCGGCGCAGGAAGGCGAGCCCGCCGGCGAGCCGGCGCTCCCAGTCGGGGGCCTCGTCCGCGGGCCCGACCGGCGGCTCCGGCGGGGGCGGGGCGGCGCGGCGGTAGCGGGCGCCCTCGCCGCGCGGCTCCAGCGGGATGACCTTGGCCTCAGGCACCGACGGCTCCTGTTCCTGCTCGGGACGCGGTCCGGCGGCGCGCGAGGGCGCCGAGCACCCGCTCCTCGGCCCCCGTCGCCGCGGCAGCGGCGAGCCGGCGGCTGCGGCTGGTCGAGGCCAGGTCCTCGAACGCCTCGGCGGTCGGCCGCGGCCCGGTCCCGAACTCGCGCCGCAGGCGGGCGGTGTCGGCGCCCCGGCCGTGCTCGAGGAAGGCGCGCTGCTCGGGCGAGAAGTCGACGACGCCGCGCAGCACCCGCGCGACGGCGCTGACCGCCGGCGAGGGCACCGGCAGGGTCGGGCGGCCGAGGCGGCGCAGGGCCTGGGACAGCAGCAGCACGCCCTCGCCGCCGACGTTGTAGGTCCCGGGGTGGTCCTCCAGGGCGGCCCGGCGCAGCACCTCGACGCCGTCGTCCTCGTGGCACAGCTGCAGCCGCGGGTCGTGGCCGAGCACCGTCGGCACCACGGGCAGCGAGAGGTAGCGGGTGAGCGGGCTGTCGATGGTCGGCCCGACGAAGTTGGTGAACCGGCAGACCGTGATCGCCACGTCGGGCCGGCGCCGGCCGAAGCCGCGCACGTAGCCCTCGACCTCGACGGCGTCCTTGGCGTAGCCGGTCGTCGGCACGACCCGGGGCTCCTGGTCCTCGCTGAACATCGCGGGGTCGCTCGGCCCGGAGCCGTAGACGGCGGTGGTCGACTTCACGACGAGCTTCTCCATCGTCGGCGCCTTCTGGCAAGCCGCGAGCAGCTGCATCGTGCCGATGACGTTGATCTCCTTCATGGCCGTCCGCCCGCCCACCCCGCTCGGGCTGGCGACGACGTTCATGTGGACGACGGTGTCGACGCCGGCCTGCGCGATCACCTTGGCGATCAGCGGGTTGCGGATGTCGGCGCGCACGAACTCCGTGCGCCCGAGCAGCTCGCGCTGCTCGGGCCGGGGCGCGACGGTGTCGACGCCGACGATGTGCTCGATCGACGGATCGGCGGCGAGCACGCCGGCGAGCCGGCTGCCGAGGTGCCGGCTGACGCCGGTCACGAGCACCACCCGAGGCGGCACGGAGGACCTCCTGTCGCGGGGGGAGCAGGGCGGGGGCCGGCCCCGCGGGCCTACTTCTTGTTGCGACGCTGGACGCGGGTCTTCTTCAGCAGCTTGCGGTGCTTCTTCTTGGCCATCCGCTTGCGGCGCTTCTTGATGACGGAACCCACGACACGACCTTCTCAGCAGGTGAACAGACGACGGGACGCGCAGGGCGCGTGAGTGGCCGAGCCTACTCGACGGGCCCGGCGCGGCCCGCGGGGTCAGCCCTGCGGGTAGAGCGGGTCCAGCCCCAGGTGGGGGAAGACGGCCTGCCGGGTCTCGACGACCGCCGCGTCGCACGGGTCGCCCAGCTGGCCGTCCCCGCCCTCCCACGGCACGAACGTCGGGTCCGCGCCGTCGGTCAGGGAGGTGGGCGCCAGCTGGCCGGACTGCTCGACCGTGCTCTGCCGCCACGCACCGGGCGTCGCGCCGTCGACGTCGCCGCCGCCCGCGACCTCGGCCAGCAGGTGGGTCCACGCCCGCGGGACGACGCGGACCGGCTCGTAGCCCCCGCCACCGAGCGCCACCCAGCGGCCGGCGCAGACCTCGTGGGCGAGCCGGTGCAGGGCGGCGTAGGCGACCCGCTGCCCGTCGACGCTCATCATCAGGTGCGCGAGCGGGTCGAGGGCGTGGGTGTCGCAGCCGTGCTGGGTGACCAGGACCTGGGGCGCGAAGGCCCGGACCACGGGCGGCACGACGGCGTCGAAGGCCCGCAACCAGCCGGCGTCGCCGGTGCCGGCGGGCAGGGCGAGGTTGACGTTGGTGCCCAGCGCGTCGCCCGACCCGGCCTGGTCGGGCCAGCCGGTGCCCGGGAACAGCGTGCGGCCGCTCTCGTGAACCGAGACGGTCATGACGCGCGGGTCGTCGTAGAAGGCCGCCTCGACGCCGTCGCCGTGGTGGACGTCCACGTCGACGTACGCCACCCGCTGAGCACCCTGGGCGAGCAGCCAGGCGATCGCGACCGCGGGGTCGTCGTAGACGCAGAACCCCGACGCGCGGGCGCGCATCGCGTGGTGCAGCCCTCCGGAGACGTTGACGGCGTGCTGGGCGGTGCCCGTCCACACCGCCTCGGCCGCGGTGACGCTCGCCCCGGTCACCAGGGCGGACGCCTCGTGCATGCGGTCGAACACCGGCACGTCCGGCGTCCCGAGCCCCCAGCGCAGCGACAGCCGGCCCATGAGGTCGTCAGGCGCCCGCTTGACCGACGCGACGTACATCGGGTCGTGGACGAGCTCGAGCAGGTCGTCGCCGGCCGTCGTCGGGGCACCGAGGCGCACCCCGGGCCGGTCGAGCACGCCGAGCTCGCGCGCCAGCCCCATCGTGAGGGCGAGCCGCAGCGGCTTCATCGGGTGGCCGTGGCCGAAGTCGTACGAGGTGAAGACGTCGTCCCACACCACCAGCGTGCTGTCAGACATGCGCGTCTCCGACACGGTCAGTCATGCGCTCTCACTCCGTCCGGAGGGCCACCACCGGGTCCAGCCTGCCCGCTCGGCGCGCGGGCACGACCCCGAAGAACAGTCCCACCGCGGCGCTGACGCCGAACGCGAGGGCCGGGGACCACCAGGTGACCACGGCCGGCAGCGTGTCGATGGCCGCCGACAGCCCGAGCGCCGCCCCGATCCCGAGCGCGATCCCGAGGATGCCGCCGATGCTCGTGAGCAGGACGGCCTCGATGAGGAACTGCAGCAGCACGTCGCGCTGGCGGGCGCCGACCGCCTTGCGCAGGCCGATCTCGCGGGTCCGCTCGCGGACCGACACCAGCATGATGTTGCTGACGCCCACCCCGCCCACGAGCAGGCTGATCGCCGCGATGGCCGCCAGCACGGTCGTGAGCAGGCCGAGGATGCGGCCGACGGTCCCGAGGATCTGGTCCTGGGTGACCGCGCTGAACTCCTCGTCCGGGTAGCGCTGCGCCAGGACGTCCAGCGAGCGGGCGCGCACGTCCTCGACCCGGTCCGGCGAGGACGCCTTGACCGCCAGGCCGTCCACGCGGTCGGCGCCGAGCAGCCGCTGGGCCGCCGTGATCGGCACGTGCACCTCGTCGTCGCGGTTGGTGCCGAGGCTCGCGCCGAGCTCGGCGAACACCCCGACCACCCGGAAGCGGACGCCGCCGATGGTGACCTGCCGGCCCAGCGGGTCGGCCCCGTCGAACAGCCCGGCGGCCACCCCGCTGCCGAGCACCGCGACGCGGCGCCGGGTGTCGACGTCGGTCTGCCGGAAGTAGCTGCCGCGGGCCAGGTCGCGCACGATGACGCGCGGCAGGGCCGGGTTGGTGCCGTTCAGGGTCGCGAAGGACTCCCGGCTGCCGTTGCGGATCGTCTCGCCGCTGGTGAGCGTCACCGCGACGCCGTCGGGCTGGCCGATCGCGCGGCCGACGATCTCGGCGTCCTCGAGCTGCAGGCGGCTGCGGGTGGGAGCGGAGCCGAGCTCGAGCCGGCCCGGGACGATGAGCACCAGGTTGGAGCCCAGACCCTCGACCTGCTGCTCGACCTCCTGCTTGGCGCCGGTGCCGATGGCGACCAGCACGACGACCGCGGCCACACCGATGACGACGCCCAGCATCGTGAGCAGCGAGCGCAGCCGGTTGGCGCGCAGGGCGGTGACCGCGACCCGCCAGGCCTCCGCGAGCCTCACGCCCGCCGGCCCGTCACGGGCGGTCGTCCTGCTCGAGCAGCCCGTCGCGGACCCGGACCTGCCGGCGCGCGCGCTCGGCGACCTCGAGGTCGTGGGTGACGAGCACGACCGCGACCCCGCTGTCGTTGAGGCCCTCGAGCAGGGCCATCACCTCGTCACCGGTGCGGGTGTCGAGGTTGCCGGTCGGCTCGTCGGCGAGCAGCACCTGCGGGTCGCCGACGAGCGCCCGGGCGATCGCGACGCGCTGCTGCTCGCCGCCGGACAGCTGGTTGGGCGTGTGCCCGAGCCGGTGGCCCATGCCGACCCGCTCCAGCGCCTCCTGCGCCCGCCGGCGGCGCTCGGCCCGGCGCACGCCCCGGTAGACCAGCGGCATCCCCACGTTGTCGACCGCGCTGGTGCGGGCGAGCAGCTGGAAGGCCTGGAAGACGAAGCCGATGGTCTGGTTGCGGACGGCGGCCAGCTCGTCCTCGCTGAGCCGCTGCACGTCGCGCCCGCCGACCCGCAGGGTGCCGCTGGTGGGCTTGTCGAGCCCGCCCAGCAGGTGCATGAGCGTGGACTTGCCGGAGCCCGACGGCCCGACGACCGCCACGTAGTCGCCCTGCTCGATGCTCAGCGTGACGCCGCGCAGCGCCTCGACGGTGACGCCGCCCTCCAGCACGTACGAGCGCCGGACGTCGAGCGCCTCGAGCGCCGGGCCCCTCAGGACGTGCTCACTCGACCCGCTGGCCGTCGGTGAGGCGGTCGGCGTCGCGGGTCACGACCCGCTCGCCCACGTCCAGGCCGCCGGAGACCTGCACGAGGTCCTCGCCCTCGGCGCCGAGCTGCACCTCGCGCCGCCGGTAGGCGCCGTCGGCCTCGACGAACACGGCGTCGCGCTCGCCGTCGCGCACGACCGCCGAGCTCGGGACCGACACGGCGCCCTCCGCGGAGCGCACCCGCAGGTCGACGACGGCGCTCATGCCGGGCCGCGGCCGCGGGGAGCGCTCCCCGTCGGAGGTCGTGCCGCGCGACAGCGAGAGCCGCACCCGGTAGGTGACCCCGCCGCCCGCCGCGGCGGCCGGGGCGACGTCGACCGCGGTCACGCGCCCCTCGTACGTCGCGCCGGGCACCGCGTCGAGCTCGATGCCGGCCGGGACCCCGGGCTCGACGAGCAGCACGTCGGTCTCGTCGACCTCGGCGACGACCCCCAGCCCGGACACGTCGGTGACGGTGAGCAGCGGGCTGCCGGAGGTGACGGGCACGCCGACCGCGAGGGCCGCGCTGGTGGACGGGGCCGGCGCGGCGCCGCCGCCGAGGGCGCCCTCCGCCAGGCCCTCGGGCAGCTGGCTGAGCAGGCCGTCGAGGGCGGGCGCGCCGCCGGCCGGGGCCCCGCCGGTCGCGCCGTACGTCACCACGCCCTTCTGCGGCGCCTTCACCGTGAGCGCGTCCACGACCGCCTGGGCGGTGGCCTCGAGTGCGGCGGCCTGCGCCCGCTGCCCGCTGCCCGCCGCGTCGATCGCGTCCTCGACGCTCGCCGCGCCGGCGCCGACCGTGCCGGCGACGCTGCGGGCGGCCGCGGCGGCGGCGTCGTAGCGGGCCTGCGAGGTCGCGACCCGGGCCAGCAGGGCGCGCCGGGCGTCCTCGTCGGGCACCGCGCGGGCGGCGTCGCGCGCCGCGGCGAAGGCGTCGCGCGCGGCGGCGTCGAGCTGGTCCTGCAGCGGCCCGAGGTCGGCGCGCGGCACCGCGACGCGGGCCGAGGTGGCCGCGCGGGCGCTGCGGGCCTGCTCGAGACGGGCCTGCGCCGCGGGGCTGTCGAGCAGCAGCAGGACGTCGCCCTCGTCCACCGTCTCGCCGTCGCGGGCCACGAGCCTGCTCACGGTGCCGTCGGCGGGCGCGGTGACGGTGCTGGTCGCCCGCGCGGTGACGGTGCCGGGGGCGTCCACGACCTCGCTGACGTCGGCCCGGCCCACCTCGGCCACCTGCACGGGAGGGGCGTCGGACCCGCTGCACGCGGCGACGAGCAGCAGCGCCGGCAGGAGCAGGACGACCGGGCGCTTCACGTCCACAGCCTACGGAGGCGGGTCCCGCCCCGCCCGCCGGCGAGTGCGCCCGGAGCGAACGCGCTGGGCAGCCGCGCGTCCGCCGGGCAGGGTGCGGCCATGAGGCTGCTGGTGCTGGGCGGGACGCGGTTCGTCGGCCGCGCGGTGGTGGAGGACGCGCTGGCCCGGGGCTGGGAGGTCACGGCGGTGCACCGCGGCGTGACCGGGCGCCTGCCCGCAGGGGTCGACGCCCGGCACGCCGACCGCACGAGCACGGCGGAGCTGGCCGGCGCGCTCGACGAGGACCGCTGGGACGCGGTGGTCGACACCTGGGCGGGCGCGCCGCGGGTGGCCACCGCCGCCGCCGCGCTGCTGGCCGGTCGCGCCGGCCGGTACGCCTACGTCTCCAGCGGGTCGGTGTACGTCTGGGGCAGCCACGTCGACGAGGGCTCGCCGCTCGTCGACGCAGATCCCGCCGGGGCGGACTCCGACGACTACGCCGCCCTCAAGCGGGGGTCCGAGCTCGGGGTGCTGGCCTCCTTCCCCGACGCCCTGCTGGCCCGCGCCGGGCTGATCCTCGGCCCGTACGAGGACATCGGCCGGCTGCCCTGGTGGCTGCAGCGCCTCGAGCGCGGCGGCCGGGTCGTCGCGCCCGGCCGGCCCGACCGGCCCCTGCAGCTCGTCGACGTGCGCGACCTCGCCGGCTGGCTGCTGGCCGGGCTCGAGGCGGGCCTGTCCGGGCCGGTCGACGTCGTGAGCCGCTCCGGCCACGCGACCACGGCCTCGCTGCTGCAGGCCTGCCGCGCCGCCACCGGCTCGTCCGCGGAGCTGGTGTGGGTGGACGAGGCCGCGCTCGAGGCGGCCGGGGCGCAGCCCTGGACCCACCTGCCGTGCTGGGCGCCGGAGCACGGGGAGTTCGCCGGCTTCCTGGAGGCCGACACGTCGCGGGCCGCCGCGACCGGGCTGGTCTGCCGGCCGGTCGAGCAGACCGCCGCCGACACCTGGGCGTGGCTGCAGCGCGAGGGCGCTCCCGCCCAGCGGGCCGACCGCGCCGTGCACGGGCTGCCGGTCGAGGTCGAGGCGCGGCTGCTGGGCCCGTCGTCCTGAGCTCGTGACGTGCCGGGGGCGAGCGGCGCCCTGGACCCGGCGGGGCGTCCCGGCACGCCGGTAGGGTGATCACCGGACGGCTCCGGTGCGGGTGCTCGAGGCGCCCGGGCGGCTCCGTGAGCCGGGTCAGCAGACCGTCGACGACAGGACGGGGCCCGTGAGCGAAGACGGCCTCCTGGTCCTGCTCGTGGCGTGCGCCGTGCTCCTCACGTCGATCCTGGCCGTGCGGCTCACCCGGCGCACCGGGCTGCCCTCGCTGCTCGTCTACCTCGTCGTCGGCCTGCTCATCGGCGAGGCCGGCCTGGGCATCCGGTTCGACGACTACGCGCTGACCGCCGACCTGGGGCTGGTCGCGCTGGCGGTCATCCTGGCCGAGGGCGGGCTGACCACCCGCTGGTCGGTGATGCGGCCCGCGCTGCCGTTCGCGGTCGTGCTGTCGACCGTCGGCGTGCTGGTCAGCGTCGCCGTGATCGCCCTGGTGTGCACGTTCGTGCTCGGGACGGACCTGCGCACCGCGGTCATCCTCGGCAGCGTGGTCTCGTCCACCGACGCCGCGGCGGTCTTCTCGGTCCTGCGCACCCTGCCGCTCCGGCCGCGCGTGACCGCGGCGCTCGAGGCCGAGTCCGGCCTCAACGACGCCCCGGTGCTCGTGCTCGTCGCGCTCGCGAGCTCCGACGCGTGGGGGCAGACCAGCGTGCTGGCCTCGGTCGGCACCGGCGTCTACCAGCTGCTCGTCGGCGCGGCGATCGGCCTGTCGCTCGGCGTCGTCGGCTCCCGCGTCCTCCTGCGCCTCGCGCTGCCGGCGGCCGGGCTGTACCCGCTGGCGACGGTCGCCCTGGCGGTGTCCGCGTTCGGTCTTGCCTCCGCCGCCCAGGCCAGCGGGTTCCTCGGCGTGTACTTCGCGGCGCTCGTCCTCGGCAACGCCCGCCTGCCGCACCGCCGGGCCGTGCTGGGCTTCACCAGCTCGCTCGCGCTGCTCGCCGAGGCGGGCCTGTTCGTGCTGCTGGGCCTGCTCGCCTCGCCCTCGCGGCTGCCCGACGCGCTGCCGGCGGCGCTGCTGATCGGCGCGGTCGCCACCCTGCTCGCCCGCCCGCTCGCGGTCGCGGTGTCGGCGGTGCCCTTCCGCATGCCGTGGCGCGAGCAGGTCTTCCTCGCCTGGACGGGCCTGCGCGGCGCCGTCCCCATCGTCGTGGCGATCATCCCGATCACCCAGGAGCTGCCCGCCGCCGAACGGGTCCTGGACGTCGTGTTCGTCCTCGTCGTCGTCTACACGGCCCTGCAGGCCCCGACGCTGCCGTGGGTCGGCCGGCGCCTCGGGCTGGTCGAGCAGAGCCCGGAGCCGGCCGAGGTCGAGGTCGAGGCCGCGCCCCTGGCGCAGGCGCGCGCCGACCTGCTGCAGGTGCAGATCACGCCCGGCTCGAAGCTGCACGGCGTCTACCCGGCCGAGCTCCGCCTGCCGCACGGCGCCGTCCTGACGCTGGTCGTCCGCGACGGCCAGGCCCTCGCACCCGGCCCGGACACCAGCCTCAGCACGGGGGACGAGCTGCTCGTCGTCGCGCCCGAGGGCAGCCGCAGCGCGACCGAGGCCCGGCTGGCCGCGGTCGGGCGCGCCGGCCGGCTGGCGGGCTGGTACGACAGCGAGCGCCGCCGGCCGGGTCCCGGGCCGCGGCCCGGTCCGGGGTGACCCGCCGGGCAGGGCGCACGTCCGACCGCGCGACACCGGCCGGACCCGCCGTCGCTCCTCCCCGCACGCCGGCTGGCGGCTAGTCGCCGGCGAGCTCGCGGCTGCGGTCGCGGGCGGCCTCGAGGGCGGCCAGCATCGCGGCGCGCACCCCGTGGTCCTCCATGACGCGGATCGCGCTGATCGTCGTGCCGGCCGGCGACATCACCGCCTCGCGCAGCGCGACCGGGCGCTCGCCCGAGTCGCGCAGCATGACCGCCGCGCCGACCGCCGTCTGCACGATGAGGTCGTGGGCGACGGCCCGCGGCAGCCCGAGCAGGATGCCGGCGTCGACCATCGCCTCGACGAGGAAGAAGAAGTACGCCGGCCCGCTGCCGGACAGCGCGGTCACCGCGTCGAGCTGCGCCTCGGGCAGGCGCAGCACCTTGCCGACGTGCTGCAGCAGGTCCACCACGAGGTCGACCTGCTCGGGGGCGGCGTGGGTGCCGGCCGAGACCGCCGACATCGCCTCGTCCACGAAGACCGGGGTGTTGGTCATGACGCGCACGACCGGGGTGCCCTCGGGCAGGCCGCCCTCGAGGACCTTGAGCGTGATCCCGGCGGCGAGCGAGACCACCAGGGTCCCGGGCGCCAGGACGGGGGCGATCTCCGACAGCAGCGTGCGCATGTCCTGGGGCTTGACGGCCAGCAGCAGCACGTCGGCCTGCCGGACGGCGTCGACCGGCTGCGGGGTCGCCACGCCGTACCGCTCGGCGATCTCCGCCGCCCGGTCGGGGTAGCGCTCGGCGCCGAGCAGCCGGTCCGCCGGGTGGCCGGAGCGCAGCAGCCCGGACAGCAGCGCCTCGCCGAGCTTGCCGACGCCCAGCAGGGCGATGACGGGCGCGGTCACGAGCGGGTGGCCAGCGCGCGCAGGAAGAACACCAGGTTGGCGGGCCGCTCGGCCAGCCGCCGCATCAGGTAGCCGTACCACTCGTCGCCGTACGGCACGTAGACGCGCACCGTTTCTCCCGCGTCGGCGAGCCGCTGCTGCTCGAGGGTGCGGATGCCGAACAGCATCTGGTACTCGTACGACCCCTGCGACCGGTGCTCGGCCAGCCGGCCGGCGATCGCCACCAGCCGCGGGTCGTGCGAGGCGACCATCGGGTAGCCCTCCCCCTGCATGAGGACCCTGAGGCAGCGGACGTAGGCCCTGTCGACCTCGGCCGGGCTCTGGAAGGCGACCTCCGCCGGCTCCCTGTAGGCGCCCTTGCACAGCCGCACCCGGCTGCCGGCCCCGGACAGGGCGCGGCAGTCGTCCTCCGTGCGGTGCAGGTAGGCCTGCAGCACCGCCCCCGTCTCCGGGAACTCCTGCCGCAGCTCGGCCAGCACCCGCAGCGTGGAGTCGGTCGTGGTGTGGTCCTCCATGTCGAGGGTGACCGTGGTGCCGGCGGCGTGCGCGGCCCGGCAGATGGTGCGGGCGTTGTCGCGGGCGAGCCCCTCGTCGATCGCCTGGCCGACCGCGGTGAGCTTGACCGACACCTCCGTGCGGCCGCCCCCGGTCAGACCGGCCTCGTGCAGCCGGTCGAGCAGCAGGAGGTAGGCCTGCACGGTGGCCTCGGCCTGGCCGGCGTCGAGGGTGTCCTCGCCGAGGTGGTCGAGGCTGACGGTCAGCCCGGTCGACTGCAGCGACGCGGTCGTGCGGACGGCGTCGTCGACCGCCTCCCCGCTGACGAACCGGCGCACGACGTTGCGGCTGAGCGGCGCGGCCGCCACGACGCGCTTGACGGTGTCGTTGCGCGCGGCGGCGAGGATGGCCTGTCGGAGCATGCCGGGAGGCTAGCGGGGCAGCCCCGGTCCCACCCGCGGGCCGCTCAGCCGCGCGACGACCAGCTGCACGCGGAAGGGCTCCACGATCCGGCCGCTCGGGAACGCCCGCGCGAGCGAGGCGCGCTCGGCGGCCAGGAAGCCCTCGGGGTCGTGCAGGGCGGCCACGTACGACTTGCTGCGCAGCCACCGCTCGTACGTCGGCCCGTCGAGCTCGCGCGACCAGGTGCCCGTCCACGTCGTGACGTCGGCGAAGGCCCCGGTCGCTTCGAGCTCGTCGGCGTAGGCGCGGGCCCGGTAGCTGCGGCGGTAGCCGGCGCCGTCGGCCTCGAGCCGGGCCTGCTGCTCCTCGTACCAGCGCTGCCCCGCCGCGTCGACGTCGTTCCACCACACCGCGAGCCAGCCGCCGGGCCGCAGCACCCGCGCCACCTCGGCCACCGCCGCCGGCACGTCGACCCAGTGCCACATCTGCGCGCCGCACACCGCGTCGACGGTGTCGTCGGCGAACGGCAGCGCCTCCGCGCGGGCGATCGCGACGGGCACCCCCGGCAGCTCGGCGTGCAGCCGGCCGAGCATGGCGGGCCCGGCGTCGGTCGACACGACCTGCGCGCCGCGCTCGAGCAGGCGCAGGGTCGCCAGGCCGGTGCCCGCGCCGAGCTCGAGGACGCGACGGCCCTCGACCGGCGGCAGCGCGTCGAACAGCGCCGCCGGGTAGGTCGGGCGGGCCGCGGCGTAGTCGTCGACCAGGGCCTCGAAGGCGGTGGCCTGACCGGGCTGCTGCCAGGCGCGCATCAGCGCTGCGCCGGAGTCAGCATCGCGGGGTCATCGCCGCCAGGCCGTCCGGTCGGTCGCGGCGGGGGCGGCCAGGTGCAGCCGCGTGTAGGCCAGCGCCTCGGCGAGGTCGGCCTCGCGCTCGGCGCGGTCCTCGCTCTTGCGCGTGCTGACCTCGGCGACGACCAGTCCGGCGAAGCCGCCGCGGGCGAGCCCCTCGAGCACCTCGGCGCAGGGCTGCGTGCCGCGGCCGGGCACGAGGTGCTCGTCGCGGGCCGCTCCCGTGCCGTCCGCGATGTGCACGTGGCTGAGCCGGTCGCCCATGACCTCGCGCAGCACGCGCGCGTCGGTGCGGCTCACGCTGGTGTGGGACAGGTCCAGGGTGAAGTCGCGGAAGTCCTCGAGCGTCGGGTCCCAGTCCGGGGCGTACGCCGACACCTCCCGGCCGCGGGCGCGCAGCGGGAACATGTTCTCCACCGCGAAGCGGACCGCGGTCTCGTCGTGCATCTGCGCGATGCCGCCCACGAACTGCCGGACGTAGTCGCGCTGCCAGCGGAACGGCGGGTGGACCACCACGGTCTCCGCGCCGAGCACCTCGGCGGCGTCCTTGGCCCGCACCAGCTTGACCCAGGGGTCGGTACCCCAGACCCGCTGCGTGATCACCAGGCAGGGGGCGTGCAGCGCCAGGACCGGGACCTGGTGGTGGTCCGACAGACGGCGCAGGGCGTTCACGTCCTGGCTGACCGGGTCGTTCCAGATCATGACCTCGACGCCGTCGTAGCCGAGCCGGGACGCGATCTCGAAGGCCGACGCGGTCGACTCCGGGTAGACGCTCGCCGTCGACAGCGCGACCCGGGCAGCGGGGACCACCGGCAGCGGCACGCCCGGGGCGGCGGCGTCGGGGGTGGCGGTCATGTCGTGGCCGAGCGTAGGTCGGCGCTCAGGTCTGCGCGAGCCAGTCGAGGCGGCGCAGGATCAGGCCCTCGCGCAGCGCCCAGGGGCAGACGTCGACGGCCTCGAGCTCGAACGCGGCCAGCGACTCCTGGGCGACCACGGCTCCGGCGAGCAGCTGCTGGGCGCGCGACGGCGAGACGCCGGGCAGCCGGGCGCGGTCGGACGCCTTCATCCCGCACAGCAGCTCGACGGTGCGGCCCAGGCCGCGCAGCGTGAGCCGGCGGGCCACCCGCGGGCCCTCGCTGTAGGGCGCAGCCCCGTCGAGGCGGGCCAGTGACCGGAAGGTCTTGCTGGTGACGACCGCCCGGTCGGGGGTGCCGGCCGCGGCCACGGCGGGCACCGCGCCCGCGAGCACCGACTGCACGTGGCTGCGCAGCGCCGCGACGTCCCTCTTGCGAGGCGGGTCGTTGCTGCCCAGCAGGTCGCGGGTCAGGCGACCGGCACCCAGCGGCACCGACAGCGCGACGTCGGGCTCCTCGTCGACGCCGGTCGCGAGCTCGAGCGAGCCGCCGCCGATGTCGAGGCAGAGCAGCCGCCCGGCGCTCCAGCCGAACCAGCGGCGGACCGCCAGGAACGTCAGCCGGGCCTCGTCCGCGCCGGGCAGCACCTGCAGCGCGACGCCGGTCGACTCGTGCACGGCGGCGAGCACGGCGGCGCTGTCGCTGCAGTCGCGCACGGCGGAGGTGGCGAAGGCCATGAAGTGCTCGACGCCCTCGTCGTCGGCGGCGAGGCGGGCCGCGCGGACCGCGTCCACCAGCACCTCGCAGCCGTGCGGGCCGAGCGAGCCGTCGGGCTGCAGCAGCTCGGCGAGGTGCAGCTCGGACTTGTGCGAGCGCACCGGGTCGGGGTGGCCGCCCTGGTGGGCGTCCACGACGAGCAGGTGCACCGTGTTGGAGCCCACGTCGAGCACGCCGAGCCGCATGGACGACCAACGTACCCGGCTCGCTCCGCGCGAGGTCAGCGTCGGCGGGTAGGTTGTGCGGGATGAGCAGCGGACCCGGCGGTGCCACGGTGGCCGGGCGCGCCGACGAGCCGCCGCCCCGGGCCGCCGGGACGGGTGACGTGGACGTCCACGGCCGCTCGGCCGACCTCGTCGCCGGGGTCGTCGAGCAGTCCGCCGCCGGCTCGCCCCGCGGCTACACGCGGGTGCTGCACGACGTGCCGGCGGCCGTGCTGCTCGTCGACGTGACGAGCGGGGCGGTCGTGCACGCCAACCCGGCGGCGCGGCGCCTGACCGGCGAGCTGCCCCTGCCCGCCCCCTCCGAGGAGTGGGTCGTGGCGGCCGGGCTCGTCGAGGTGGGCGGCACGGCGTTCGCCGCCGGCACGAGCCCGCTGGACCGTGCGGCCGTCGGCGAGCCGGTGTTCGGCGAGCCGGTGCAGGTCCCGGCGGCGCGGCGCGGCGACCGCCCGGAGGACCCCCCGGAGCGGCGCACCCTGTGGGTCACCGGCTTCCCGCTCCCCCAGGCCGGCACGGCCATGGCGCTGCTGGTGCTGTTCGACGTCGAGACCGACCTGCCCGACGCCCGCATCCGCGACCGGGCCGTCGTCGCGGCGGGGCTGTCGTTCACGATCAGCGACCCCCACCAGCCCGACCACCCCCTCATCTACGTCAACCCGGCCTTCGAGCGCACGACGGGCTACTCCTACGAGGAGGCCGTCGGGCGCAACTGCCGCTTCCTGCAGGGCCCCGACACCGACCCGGCGGCCGTCCAGCGGGTCCGCGAGGCCCTGAGCGGGGAGGAGCACGCGACGGTCACGGTGCTCAACCACCGCAAGGACGGCACCGCCTTCTGGAACGAGCTGGCGCTGTCCCCGGTCTACGACGGCGACGGCGCGCTCACCCACTTCGTCGGCATCCAGGCCGACGTCACCGCCCGCGTGCTGGCCGAGCAGGAGCGCGCCCGCCACCTCGCCGCGGAGACCGCCGCCCGGGCGCAGGCCGAGCAGGCGCAGCGCCGGCTCGCCCTGCTGGCCGAGGCCACGTCGATGCTCGCGGCCACGCTCGACGTCGACGAGAGCCTGTCCCGGCTGACCGACCTCGTCGTCCCGTCCGTCGCCGACTGGTGCCTGGTCGAGCTGGTGAGCGTCGACGGCGACGTCCGGCGCGTGGCGAGCAGCCACGTCGACCCCGCCAAGCTCGATGCCCTGCACCGCGTGGAGGAGCTGCGGGCCGAGCGCACCGCCGCCTCCCCGGTCGAGCGGGTGATCCGCACCGGGCAGCCGCTGCTGCTCGAGACCGTGCCGGACGCGCTGCTCGACGAGCTCGACTCCGGGAACGAGCTGGCGCAGGCCTACCGCGCGCTCGAGCCGCGCAGCGCGATGGTCGTGCCGCTGCGGGCCCGGCGCCAGGTGCTCGGCGCGCTGAGCCTGGTCTCCAGCACGAGCGGCCGGACGTACGACGAGGACGACCTGGCGATGGCCGCCGACCTGGCCCGCCGCGCGGCGCTGACCGTCGACAACGCCCGGCTGTACGAGCGCGAGCACCACGTCGCGGAGGCCCTGCAGCGCAGCCTGCTGCCGCAGCTGCCCGTCGTCGAGGGCATCGACCGGGCGGCGCGGTACCTGCCCGGCTCGCGCGCCGCGGAGGTCGGCGGCGACTGGTACGACCTGTTCCGGTTGCCCGACGGCGCGGTGGGCATCGCCGTCGGCGACGTCATGGGCCACGACCTCACCGCGGCCGTCGCCATGGGGCAGCTGCGCTCGGTGCTGCGGTCCTACGCCTGGCAGGGCAGCGCCCCGTCCGTCGTGCTCGACCACCTCGACCAGCTGGTGCAGGGGCTCGAGATGGCCCAGCTGGCCACCGCGATCTACGCCCGGCTCGACCTGCCGGGCGAGGGCGGGGGCACCCTGCAGCTGGCCAACGCCGGCCACCTCCCGCCGGTGCTGCGCCGGCCCGACGGCAGCGCGGTGCTGCTCGACGGCGCGCAGTCGCTGCTGGTCGGGGCCGCCCTCGGCACCGCCCGCGACGAGCTCACGGTGCCGATCGAGCGCGGCTCGACGCTGGTGCTCTACACCGACGGGCTGGTCGAGCAGCGCGGCGTGGACCCCGACACCGGGCTGGAGCGGCTGCGCCTCGCGGTCGAGGCCGTCGACGGGGCCGACGCGGCGACGGTCGTCGACGAGCTGCTGCGGGCGCTCGACGGCACCACGCGCGACGACGACGTCGCGCTGCTGGTCGTCCGCGTGCTGTGACCGACCTGCCGACGCCGCGGCTGCGCGAGGTCGACCCCGACCACGCGCGCGACTGGGTGGAGTTCGGCGACCCGGCCGACGACGCCCACGTCGTGCGGGCCGACCTCACCTGGCTGCTGTCCGACTGGACCTGCGTGTACGGCTCGGGCTGCCAGGGCGTCGTCGAGGGCCGGGCCGATGACGGCTGCTGCACCCACGGCGCCTTCTGGTCCGACGACGAGGACCGGGAGCGGGTCACCGCCGCCGCGAGGGGCCTGCGCAAGCGCGACTGGCAGCACGCCGACGAGGGCCGGCGGCTCGGGGTCTCCGAGGTCGACGAGCTCGAGGGCGAGGCGGCCGCCCGCACCCGCACGGTCGACGGGGCCTGCGTGTTCCTCAACCGCCCCGGGTTCGCGGGCGGCGAGGGCTGCGCCCTGCACGCGCTGGCCCTGCGCACCGGTCGGCACCCGCTCGAGACCAAGCCCGACGTGTGCTGGCAGCTGCCGGTGCGGCGCACGCAGGAGCACGTCACCCGGCCCGACGACGTGCAGGTGCTGGTGACCTCGATCGGCGAGTTCGACCGGCACGGCTGGGGGCCGGGCGGCGCCGACCTGCACTGGTGGTGCACCTCCTCGCCCGACGCCCACGTCGGAGCCGACCCGCTGTGGGTCACCTACGCCGCCGAGCTCACCGCGCTCGTCGGCGCGGAGGCGTACGCGGTGCTCGCGGGGCTGTGCGCCGAGCGCGGCGGGCTCCCCCCGCACCCGGCGACGTCCGCGGCGCGGGCGCTGGGGCTGCGCACCCGACCGGGCGGCCGGGAGCCGGCCGGCACCTGACCGGCTCCCGCTCCCCGCGCTACGCCTCGAACTTGTAGCCGAGCCCCCGCACGGTCACCAGGTAGCGCGGCGTCCCCGGGTCGGGCTCGATCTTGGCCCGCAGCCGCTTGACGTGGACGTCGAGCGTCTTGGTGTCGCCGACGTAGTCGGCCCCCCAGACCCGGTCGATGAGCTGCCCGCGGGTCAGCACGCGGCCGGTGTGGCGCAGCAGCATCTCCAGCAGCTCGAACTCCTTGAGCGGCAGCGGCACGACCTGCCCGGCCACGGTCACCGTGTGGCGCTCGACGTCCATGCGCACCGGCCCGGCCTCGAGCGCGCCGGGCACGGCCTCCTCCGGCTCGGCCCCCCGGCGGCGCAGGACCGCGCGCATGCGGGCGAGCAGCTCGCGGGTGGAGTAGGGCTTGGTGACGTAGTCGTCGGCGCCGAGCTCCAGGCCGACCACCTTGTCGATCTCGCTGTCGCGGGCGGTCAGCATGATCACGGGCACCGAGCCGCGCTGGCGCAGCTGCCGGCACACCTCGGTGCCGGACAGGCCCGGCAGCATCAGGTCGAGCAGGACGAGGTCGGCGCCGTTGCGGTCGTACTCGGCGATCGCCTCGGGACCGGTCTCGGCGACCGCCACCTCGAAGCCCTCGGCCTTGAGCAGGTAGGACAGCGGGTCGGAGAACGACTCCTCGTCCTCCACGAGCAGCACGCGGGTCATGAGGCTCCCTCGGGGACGGGTGCGGGCAGGGGGACGTGCAGGGCGGCGCTGGGCAGGCGCAGCGTGAAGGTCGAGCCGGAGCCCTCGACGCTCCACGCGTCCACCTCGCCGCCGTGGTTGGTGGCGACGTGCTTGACGATCGCGAGGCCGAGCCCGGTGCCGCCGGTGACGCGCGAGCGCGCCGGGTCGGCCCGGTAGAAGCGCTCGAAGACGCGCTCGAGGTCGGCGGGGGAGATCCCGATGCCCTGGTCGCTGACGCTGATCTCCACCGCGCCGGCGACCTCGCGCACCGCGATGGCGACGCGGGTGGCGTCGGGGCTGTACGCCACCGCGTTCTCGACGAGGTTGGCCACGGCGGTGACGAGCTGCGCCTCGCTGCCGAGCACGACCAGCCCGCAGGCGCCGCCGCGCACGAGCGCGATCTCGCGGGCGGCCGCCAGGGTCCGGGTGCGGTCCAGGGCCTCGCGCACGACCGCGTCGACCTGCACGGGCCGCGGCTCGGGCAGCGGGTCCGCGCCCTGCAGCCGCGACAGGTCGATGAGCTCCTGCACGAGCCGCGACAGGCGGACGGCCTCGTGCTGCACGCGGCCGGCGAACCGGCGGACCGCCGCCGGGTCCTCGCTGGCGTCCTGCAGCGCCTCGGACAGCACCGCCATCGCGCCCACCGGGGTCTTGAGCTCGTGGCTCACGTTGGCCACGAAGTCGCGCCGGACCGCCTCGACCCGGCGGGCCTCGGTGACGTCCTCGACGAGCAGGGCGACCGCGCCGGCCGCGCCGACCGGTGCCAGGCGCACCCGGACCGCCTCGGGCAGCCGGCCGAGGCGGCTGGGCGCGAGCTCGAGCTCGGCCTCGTGGGCGCTGCCGCTGCGCCGGGTGTCGCGGACCAGCCGCCGCAGGGCCGCGACGGTCACCCGGTCCTCGCGCACGACGCCCAGCGCCAGCGCGGAGGAGTTGGCCAGCACGACCTGGTCGTCGCCGTCGAGCACGGCGAGCGCGACGGGCAGGGCGTGCACGAGGTCGGCCGCGGGCAGCGGCTGCGCCGGGGCGACCGGCACCGGCGCCGGCGCGGAGGGGCTGCGGCGCACCACCAGGACGGCGAGCAGCACGCCGACGAGAAGGCCGAGCACGCCGGCCAGCACCTCCATGGCTGCGAGAGTAGGGCCGCGGGAGGGCGTGACCGTGCGTGATCGCGGGCGCGGCGGCGTGTTCACCTCGAGTACGGCACGGGTTCACGCGCTGGTCCGGCGGCGTGCGGGCGCGGAGCCGGGCAGCCGCCTACGCTGCGGCCATGCGCGACGCCTACCACGACGAGCTCGACGGGATCTCCGCGTCCCTGGTCGAGATGACCAACCTCGTGGGGTCGGCCATGAGCCGGGCCACGACCGCGCTGCTCGACGCGGACCTCAACATCGCGGAGACGGTGATCACCGCCGACGAGCAGGTGGACGCCCTCTACCGCGACGTCGAGGCGCGCGCCTTCGACCTGCTGGCCCGCCAGCAGCCCGTCGCCAGCGACCTCCGGATCATCGTCACGTCGCTGCGGATGGTCGCCGAGCTCGAGCGCATGGGCGACCTCGCCCTGCACGTCGCCAAGATCGCTCGGCGTCGCTACCCCGGCTCGGCCGTGCCGCCGGAGCTGCGCAGCACGCTCCTGGAGATGGGCCACGTCGCCGAGGAGATCGTCGCCAAGGCGGGCAGCGTCATCGCCGGCCGCGACGTCGACCTCGCCCACGAGCTCGAGAGCGACGACGACGTCATGGACGCGCTGCACAAGAAGCTGTTCACGGTGATCCTCGACGACGGCTGGAAGGGCGGCACGGAGGCGGCGATCGACATCACGCTCGCCGGCCGCTACTACGAGCGCTTCGCCGACCACGCCGTCTCGGTCGCCCGCCGGGTCGTCTACCTCGTCACCGGCGAGCGGGTCGTCCCCGCGGTCTAGCCCGGAGCCGTCCGGCCTTCAGGGCCGGCGCGGTGCGTCCGATGCGTCGGGTGCGGTGCCGATCGGTGCCGTGACCTGGACGAGGAGGACACCCGTGGGGTTGTGGCGGTCTGCGCACACCGGCCGGACGACGGCACCGGCAGGACCGCTGCCGCAGGACGTCGAGGCGCTGGAGCAGGTGCTGCTCGCGCTCGACGGCGGCGTCGACGACCGCCACGACGCCCAGCGCCGGACCACGACGGCCCTCGTCGACGCCCTCGGCCTGGCCTACGCCGCGGTGTGGACCCTCGAGGCCAACGGGCGCTTCGCGCTCGCCACCGAGACCGGCGACCTCGCCGACGCCATGAGCCGGGCCGGCGGCGGCGCCCGCACCCTCCCGCCGGACGCCGGCCTGCTCGGCGAGGCCGTGCGGACCCGGCGGGCGGTCATGACGAGCGAGACCCCGCAGGCGGGCACGAGCTGCCTGCGGTGGCAGCACGCCCAGCAGGCCGGCATGGTCGAGGCCGCGGCGGTCCCGGTCGTCGAGGACGGGCAGGTCGTGTCGGTGCTGGAGTGCTTCAGCCGCCACCCGCTCCCCGCCTTCGGCGGCCAGAAGTGGCGCACGCTCGGTCGCATCATGACCCTGACCCGCCGCCAGGCCTACGCGACGCACGCGCTCACCCAGACCCTCGACGACCGGCAGGCCGTCACCACCGTCGTCACCGAGGTCGGCCGCGCCACCGACGAGCAGACGGCGCTGCGGGTGGCGCTGGAGACCGTGCGCACCGCCTTCGGCTGGGCCTACGGCTCCTACTGGCGCCTGGACGAGGACGAGCAGGTCCTGCGCTTCGAGGTCGAGTCCGGCTCTGCGGGCGAGGAGTTCCGCCAGGTCACCCTCGCGGCCTCCTTCGCCCAGGGCGTCGGCCTGTCCGGGCGCACCTGGCGGGCCCGCGACCTGGTCTTCGTCTCCGACCTGGCCGAGGTCACCGACTGCGTCCGGGCCCCGGCCGCCCAGCGGGCCGGCGTGCGCTCCGGCGTCTGCTTCCCCGTGATGGACGGCGACCGGGTGATCGGCACCATGGACTTCTTCACCACCGAGACGATCGAGCTCTCGGAGTCCCGGCGCGCGGCGCTGCGCAACGTGCAGCAGCTGGTGTCGCAGCGGCTGGCGGTCCTGCGCCGGGTGGAGCAGGACACCCGCAGCGCCACGCTCCTGCTCCAGACCGTCTCCGAGTTGCGCGACGCCGCCGACGACGCCGGGCAGGTGGCCGACCAGGCCGTCCAGCGCTCCGCGATCATGACCCGCGAGGTCGAGGCCCTCGGGCAGGCGTCGGCCGCCATCGGCGACGTCATCGAGGTCATCTCCCGGATCGCCGCGCAGACCAACTTGCTCGCGCTCAACGCCACCATCGAGGCGGCCCGCGCCGGCCAGGCCGGCCGCGGGTTCACCGTCGTCGCCCAGGAGGTCAAGGACCTGGCCCGCGAGACCGCCCAGGCCACCCAGCGGGTCGCCGAACAGGTCGCCGGCCTGCAGGCCAGCAGCCGCACCGTCGCGGCGGGCATCACGCTCACCAGCGACATCATCGGCCAGCTCGGCCCGGTGCAGACCCGGATGAACGACGTGCTGGCCGAGCAGGCGCGGATGGCGCAGGCGTTCGCCTCCTCGCAGCCGTAGCCGTCCAGGGCCGTAGCCCTCGCGGCCGCAGCCGCTCGCGCGCCTAGTGCCCCTGGGCCGCGACGGCGGCGGCGGCGGCCTCTGCGGCCTGCGGGTCGAGGTACTGCCCCCCGCGCACGGTCGGCCGGAGCAGCTCGTCCAGCTCGTAGCGCAGCGGCTGCCCGGTCGGGATGTTGAGCCCGACGACCTCCTCGCGGCTCAGGCCGTCGAGGTGGGCGACGAGCCCGCGCAGCGAGTTGCCGTGGGCCACGACGAGCACGACCTGGCCGGCGCGCAGGTCGGCTACGATCGCGTCGTACCAGTACGGCAGCATCCGGGCGACCACGTCGGCCAGGCACTCCGTGCGCGGGACGACCTCCCCCGCGAGCGTGGCGTAGCGGGGGTCGGCGGACACGTCCCACTCGCTGCCGCCCTCGACCGCCGGCGGCGGGACGTCGTACGACCGGCGCCAGAGCATGAACTGCTCCTCGCCGAACTCCTCGCGCACGGCCTTCTTGTCCTTGCCCTGCAGCGCGCCGTAGTGCCGCTCGTTGAGCCGCCAGTGCCGCTTGACCGGGATCCACGCCCGGTCGACCGCGTCGAGCGAGATGTTGGCGGTGCGGACCGCCCGCTTGAGCACGCTGGTGTGGACGACGGTCGGCAGCAGGCCGGCGTCGCGCAGCAGCTCGCCGCCGTGCACCGCCTGCTGCTCGCCCGCCGCGGTGAGGTCGACGTCGACCCAGCCGGTGAACAGGTTGGCGACGTTCCACGCGCTCTCGCCGTGCCGCAGCAGCACCAGGGTCGACATGTGCCGATCCTGCCGTACTGCTAGCGCCGGACGTCGCGGCGGGGGGCCCAGTCGGGCGTGCCCGCGGGGCGGCGGCCGGCGCCGTCGGCCAGCACCTTGGCCGCGAGCGCGTCGTCGGCGGCCAGCCGGTCGCCGTACAGCAGCGCCACCACCGCCTCCTGCTCGTCCTCGAGCAGCTGCAGCACCTCGCCGAGCAGCCGGTCGGCGCCCTCGACGTCGACCGCGCCGAAGGGCAGCGACCCGGTGAGGAACACGTCGCCGACGTCGTCGATGCCGAAGTGCACGCCGCGCAGCCGCAGGTTGCGGTTGAGCAGGTGCCGGTGCAGGCGGGCCGCGCCGGCCGGGTCGCTCGCCGGGGCGATGACGTGCACCACGAAGGCCTCCACCTGCACCGCCTGCTCTCCCGCGACCAGCCAGACGAGCGTGCTGGGCCGGCGGCGCCCGTGCAGCGCGACGACGTACGCCCCGGCCTCGACCCGCTCGAACGGCGCGCCGAGCTCGCTCAGCACGTCGAGCAGGACGCCGTCGAGCCGCCAGACGGTCCCGCTCCGGTCGACGTCACCCACCGGTGACGTCGCTCACCGGTCGGGGTCGGCGAAGCGGGCAAAGGCCTGCAGGTTGGCCGTCGACTCGCCCGCCTTCGTCCGCCAGGCCCACTCGCGGCGGATCGAGGACGCGAAGCCGATCTCGAGCAGCGGGTTGAACGACTCGTCCGCGTACTCGAGGACGCAGCCGAGCACCCGGTCGACCTCGTCGGCGGTGACGGCGTGCAGGGGCAGCCGTCCCACGAGGTAGACGTCGCCGACCTTGTCCATCGCGAAGGAGACGCCGTAGGTCCGGGCGTTGCGCCGCAGCAGGTAGCGGGCGAACTCCTCGGCGTTCTCGTCGGGCTTGCGGCAGACGAAGGCCTCGACGAGCAGCGCGTGGCGGCCGACGACCAGCCAGCAGTTGGTGGCCAGCTTGTGGGTGCCGGGCAGGCGGACGAAGAACTGGCCCTCGCCGGGGGTGGTGTGCTCCAGCCCGGCCTCCTCCAGGGCGGCGCGGATGACGTCGGAGGGGCTCGGCGTCGTCGTCACCGGGCGGCGGCCAGGTCGAGGCGGGCGGCGTCCGCCATCGCGTCGCGGTACGTGTCGAGCAGGCCCTGCGCGGTGGAGGTCCAGGAGTAGTCGGCCGCGTGGGCGACGGCCCCGCGGGACAGCGCGGACCGCTCCCGCAGGGCGCGGCGCAGGGCCGCTGCCCAGGCCCCGGGGTCGTGGCCGGGGACCAGCAGGCCGCTGACGCCGTCGCGGACGGTGGTGCGCAGGCCGCCGACGTCGGTGGCGACGACGGGCGTGCCGCAGGCCTGCGCCTCGAGGGCCACCAGGCCGAAGGACTCGTTGTGGGACGGCACGGCCACGAGGTCGGCGGCGCGGTACCAGTCTCGCAGGCGGACGGGGTCGCACGGCGGCTCGAAGCGCACCGGCAGGTCGAGCGAGGCGGCCAGCCCGCGCAGCACCGCGGGCTCCTCCTGGCCGTTGCCGCTGGGCCCGCCGACGACGGCCAGGACGAGGCGGTCGCGGACGGCGGGGTCCTGCTCGATCAGCCGGGCGGCGGCGCGGAGCAGGACGTCGGGCGCCTTGAGCGGCTGCAGGCGGCCGACGAACAGCAGGACGACGGCGTCCGCAGGGACCCCGAGGCGGGTGCGCGCGGTGCCGCCCGGGGCCTCGACGTCGGTGCCCGGCCGGAAGTGCTCGAGGTCGACGCCGGGCGCGACGGTGACGACGCGGCCGGGGTCGGCGTCGTAGAGGTCGACGAGCTGGCGGGCCTCGTCGGCGGTGTTGGCCACCAGCCGGTCCGCGGCGTCGACGACCTGCTGCTCCCCGACGACGCGGCGCAGCGGCTCGGGCACGTCGTCGTCGGCCAGCGCGAGGTTCTTGACCTTGGCCAGCGTGTGCGCGGTGTGCACGAGCGGGACGCCCCAGCGCTCGGTGGCCAGCCACCCGACCTGGCCCGACAGCCAGTAGTGGGAGTGCACGACGTCGTACCAGCCGGCCTCGCGGGCGGCCTCCGCGCGCAGCACGCCCCCGGTGAGCGCGCACAGCTGGGACGGCAGGTCCTCCTTGCCGAGCCCCTCGAAGGGGCCGGCGGTGAGGTGGCGGACGGTGACGCCCGGCTCGACCTCGACGACGGGGGCCAGGTCGCTGGACGTGGCCCGCGTGAACACCTCGACGTCGACCCCGAGGGCCGCCAGGCGCCGGCTGGTCTCGAGGACGTAGACGTTCATCCCGCCCGCGTCGCCGGTGCCGGGCTGCTCCAGCGGGCTGGTGTGCACCGACAGCACGGCGACCCGTCGGGGTCGCAGGCTGCGCACGCGCCGGGGGCGCAGGGTCATGAGGTCCTCCACTCGATCCGCTCGATCCTGCCCCGGCCCGCACCGACCGGCCCCTCGGGGGCCAACCCCGGGGGCTCTGACAGGCTTCCCGCATGCAGACAGGACGCACGGCCGTCGTGACCGGCGCGAGCAGCGGGATCGGGCGGGCGACCGCCCTGCGCCTGGCCGCCGACGGGTGGCAGGTCGTCGCGGCCGCCCGCCGGGTGGACCGGCTGGGCGAGCTCGCGCAGCAGTCCCCCGCGATCCGGCCGCAGGCGCTGGACGTCACCGACCCCCGCTCGGTCGAGCAGCTCGTCGACGCCGTGCCGGAGTGCGCGCTGCTGGTGGCCAACGCGGGCGGCGCGTTCGACCTCAGCCCGGTCGAGCAGGCCGACCCCGAGGTGTGGGCGCGGACGTACGACGTCAACGTGATCGGCACGCTGCGCACCGTGCAGGCGCTGCTGCCGGCGCTGGTCGCCGACGGCGCCGGCCAGGTGGTGCTGACCGGCTCGACCGCCGGGCGCTGGTCCTACGAGGGCGGCGGGGGCTACACGGCCGCCAAGCACGCCCTCGCCGCGGTGCGCGAGACGCTGCGGCTGGAGCTGGTCGACCGGGCGGTCCGGGTGTGCGAGATCGCGCCCGGGATGGTGCGGACCGACGAGTTCTCGCTGGTGCGCTTCGAGGGCGACGCCGAGCGCGCGGCCGCCGTGTACGCGGGCGTCGACGCGCTGGTGGCCGAGGACGTCGCCGACTGCATCGGCTGGGTGGCCTCGCGGCCCGACCACGTCAACATCGACGTGCTGCAGGTGACCCCGCAGCAGCAGGCCTCGGCGACCAAGGTGCACCGCCGCCCGGTCTGACCTGCGGGGTGTGATCCCGGGCACCCGTGAGGCCCGACGGCGGCTCCACCCGTGACAGTGGTGGTCCACCGAACGCAGGAGACCCGCACCGTGCGCAGCCTCGCCCGTCTGAGCTTCCGCCGCCGCCGCCTCGTGCTCGGGGCCTGGCTGGTCACGCTCGTCGCCGTCCTCGCCGCCCTGCTCACCGTGGGCCCGGCCTACGACGACGAGTTCTCGCTGCCCGACACCGAGAGCAGCCGGGCCCTCGAGCTGCTGCAGCGGGTCAGCCCGGCGGCCTCCGGCGACACGCTGACGGCCGTGGCCGCGGTCTCGTCGGGCTCGGTGACCGACCCGGCGCCGCGGGAGCGCTTCGAGAGCGCGCTCGCCGAGCTCGCCGCGCGGCCCGAGGTCGCGCAGGTGGCGTCGCCGTACGCCCCGGGCGGGGAGCGGCAGGTCTCGGCGGACGGGCGGGTCGCCTTCGCGACGGTGACGCTCGCCGGGCTGGTCCCCAACGACGTCCCCAACGCCCAGGTCACCGACCTGCTGGAGGACTTCGCGGCCGGCGACGGCGGCGGGGTGCAGCTGGAGATGACCGGCTCGGCCGCGTCCGGGCCGCCGGAGCAGGGGCTCGGCGAGGTCGTCGGCCTCGCCGCCGCCGCCGTGGTGCTGTTCTGGGTCTTCGGCTCGCTGGTCGCGATGTCGCTGCCGCTGATCACGGCCGTGCTGTCCATCGCGGTGTCGGTCGGCGGCGTGAGCCTGCTGACCAACCTGTTCACGGTGGCGACCTTCGCCCCGACGCTGTCGGTCCTGCTGGGCCTCGGCGTCGGCATCGACTACGCGCTGTTCATCGTCACCCGCTACCGCACCGCGCTGCTCGAGGGCGCGAGCCCGGAGGAGGCGACGGTCACGGCGCTGGACACCTCGGGGCGGGCCGTGCTGTTCGCCGGCATCACCGTCTGCATCGCGCTGCTGGGCCTGTTCGCGCTCGGCCTGTCGTTCCTGTACGGCGTGGCCGTCGCGGCCTCCCTCAGCGTGGCGACGACGGTGGTGGCCTCGCTGACCCTGCTGCCCGCGCTGCTCGGGTTCTTCGGCCTCAAGGTGCTGCCGAAGAAGGAGCGCGCCCGGCTGGGCCGCGGCGAGGCCACCCCGCCCGGCGCCGCCGGCTGGACCCGCTGGGGCCCGGGTGCTCGACCGCCGGCCGAAGCTGCTGGCGGTGCTCTCGCTCGCCCTGATGCTGGCCATCGCCGCCCCGTTCACCTCCCTGCGGCTGGGGCTGACCGACCAGGGCAGCGACCCGGAGGGCTCGACGACGCGGCAGGGCTACGACCTGCTCGCCGCCGGCTTCGGGCCCGGCTTCAACGGGCCGCTGGTGCTCGTCACCGACCTCGGCGGCAGCGCCGACCCGGGTGCCACCGAGCGCCTCTCGGCGGCGCTGACCGCCGACCCGGACGTCGCAGCCGTGACCCCGACCGTGTGGCTCGGCGGCCCCGTGCCCGGCACGCCGGCCGCGGGGGGCGTCGGCATCACGACCGTCTACCCCGCCTCCGCGCCGCAGGACGTCGAGACCGAGCAGCTCGTCGACCGGCTGCGCGGCACGCTGGCGCCCCAGGCCGTGGCGGGCAGCGGCCAGACCGTGCTCGTCGGCGGCGCCACGGCGATCTTCCAGGACTTCAGCGGCGTCATCGCCGACAAGCTGCCCGGCTTCGTCGGCGTCGTCGTGCTGCTGTCCTTCCTGCTGCTCACGGCCGTCTTCCGCAGCCTGGTCGTGGCGGCCACCGCCGCGGTGATGAACCTGCTGTCGGCGGCCGCGGCGTTCGGCGTGGTCGTCGCGGTCTTCCAGCTCGGCTACGGCAACGAGCTCGTCGGCGTCGACCGCACCGGCCCGATCCTGGCCTTCCTGCCGGTCATCCTGTTCGCGATCCTGTTCGGGCTGTCGATGGACTACGAGGTCTTCCTGCTCAGCCGCATCCACGAGGAGTGGCTGCACACCGGCGACAACCGGCACGCCGTCATGCACGGCCTCGCGGTGACCGGCCGCACCATCACCGCTGCCGCCGCGATCATGGTCATGCTGTTCCTGGCCTTCGTGCTCGGGCCGGACCTGATCATCAAGCTGTTCGGGCTGGGCCTGGCCGCCGCCGTGCTGCTCGACGCGCTGATCGTGCGCAGCGTGCTCGTGCCCGCGCTCATGCTGGTGCTCGGCAGGGCCAACTGGTACCTGCCCCGGGCGCTGGACCGCGTGATCCCGCGGCTGTCCGTGGAGGGACCGGCCGCGCCGTCGCCGGCGCCGCAGCCGGTCGCCTAGCGCCCGGACGCCGACAGATGGCCCGGGTCAAGCGCTACGCCGCCGGCCGGGCGCGCGCCCTCGGCGTCGCGACGCGCGGCACGACCGCCCCGAACCGGCTGCGCCGGGTGGACCGCTGGCTCACCGCGGTCCACGGCGACCTGCTGCGGGCCGCCGCCGAGCCGCTGGTCGTCGACCTGGGCTACGGGGCGAGCCCCGTCACCACCGTCGAGCTGCACGGCCGGCTGCGCGCGGTGCGCCCCGACGTGCAGGTCGTCGGCCTCGAGATCGACCCGGAGCGGGTCGCGGCGGCCCGCGGCGCCGAGGCCGAGGGGCTGCGCTTCGCCCGCGGCGGCTTCGAGCTGACGGGGCTGCGGCCGGTCGTCGTCCGCGCGCTCAACGTCCTGCGCCAGTACGAGGAGCAGCCGGCGGCCGACGCCTGGCGGGTGCTGGCGGGCGGCCTCGCGCCGGGCGGCCTGCTCGTGGAGGGCACCTGCGACGAGGTGGGCCGACGGGCGGCCTGGCTGGCCGGGGGCGCGGACGGCCCGCAGGTGCTGGTGCTCGCCGCCCACCTGCCGTCCCTGGACCGGCCGGGCTCGCTGGCCGAGCGGCTGCCCAAGGCGCTCATCCACCACAACGTGCCCGGCGAGCCGGTGCACGCGCTGCTCAGCGCGCTCGAGGCCGCCTGGGACCGGGCCGCGCCGTTCGCCGCCTACGGGCCGCGCCAGCGCTGGACCGCCGCGTGCGAGGCCCTGGAGTGGCCGGGCGCCGACGCGCGGCGGGCCCGCTACGGCGAGCTGACCGTGCCGTGGGCGGGCGTCGCGCCGGTCTGACCGCCGCGCGGCCGGTCGCGGGCTCAGGCGCCGGGCAGGAGCAGCGCGAGCTCGGCGTCCAGGTCGACGACGCTGCCCTCGGCGCCGCTCGGCACCGACAGGTAGGTCTGCTGCAGGAAGTCCACCAGCTCCTCGCGGTCGATCTCGAACAGCGCCGACCCGGACGGCGACGCCATCGCCAGCTCGACCACCCGGCCGCCGTGGTGCACCGACGGCCAGACCCGCACGTCGCCCTCGCCGACCGGCCCGGCCACGCCGTCCGTCAGCAGCTCGCGGGCCAGCAGCCACTCCACGACGCCGTCGCCCTCGCCGCCGATGTGGAAGGCCACGCGGACCGCCCAGGGGTCCGCGGCGTCGTAGCGCAGGCCGGCCAGGACGGGCAGGCTGGGCCCGCCGGGGACGACGAGGCTCAGCTCGAGCTCGGTGGTCACGGAGGTCAGGGGGGTCACGGGAGGCCTCTCTGCACGGCGGGCGTCTACGGGCAGCAACGAGCGGCCGCGGTGGAGGTGACGGGCCGGCGGGCAGTTCGTGGGCGGCGAGCCGGGACGGAGCGCGGTGCGGGGGGTACGGGGGCCGCATGGCTGACGATCTGGTGGTGCTGCGCGGCGGGAGCCGCGACGGCGAGTCGACGAAGGTCGAGCAGGGCGTGACGCGCCTGCTGACGCCCAGCGACGGGCCCGGCCTGCTCGAGGTCTACGAGGACAGCGGCGACACCGCCCACGTGGCGGGCAACGCCGAGCAGGCCCGGGTGTTCGTGCACGCCGGTCAGCAAGGGGCCGACGACGTCGCCCCCGAGATGCTGCACGCGCCCTCGGGGTCCTAGCCGTCCCGGCCCACGGCCCCTGCCGTCGGGGCCGTCGGGTCCGGGCCGTCCAGGAAGCCGACGACCTCGTCGCGCAGCCGGGCCCGCTCGCGGAACACCGCCCCGGGCCGGTCGAACACCACCAGCCGCGCGTGCGGCAGCACCCCGGCCAGCTCGCGCGAGAGCTGAGCCGGGTGCAGGTCGTCACCCTCCTGCGCGAGGACGAGCACCTGCGCGGTCACGGCCGACAGCGCGGTGCGGTCGGGCACCGGGGCCTGCGCCGGCAGGGCGCGCAGCACCGCGGCGACGCCGGGCGAGGCGAGCAGGAACGACGTGCGGGCGCGGACGTACGCGGCGGCCGGTGCGCCCAGGTCGCCCGGCAGCTCGGCGGCGACGCAGGCGGCCACGGCCTCCCGGTCCCGACGCTCGAGGGCGGCGGCGAGCGCGGCGGTGCGGCGGGCGGCGGCGTCCCCCCGCGGCGCGTCCAGCGCCGCCGGCAGGAACAGCACCACCCTCTCGAAGCGCCCGGGGTCGGCCGCCAGCAGCGACAGCAGGGCCCCCGCGCCCATGGAGACGCCGAGCGCGCGGGTCGCCCCGTGCGCGTCGGCGAGGGCGGCGAGGTCGCGCGCGAGCACGTCGTAGGTCACCGGCTCGTCGCCGAGCGGCGTCGCGCCGTGCCCGCGGGCGGCGGCGAACACCCGCGTGCCGGACAGTCCGCCGGCCAGCGGCCGGGTCTCGGTGATGCTGCCGCCCAGGCCGTGGGCGACGACGGTGACCGGCGCCCCGTGGCCGACGACGAGGACCTCGGGCGAGCGCGGGTCGGGGCTCAGCGGGACGGGCCGGTGCCGCGCACCGCCGGGCGGACGTCCACCAGGTAGACGATGACGGCCACCGCGATCAGGCCGCCGATGAGCCCGAGCAGGTTGGCGCCGCGGACGCACAGCAGCACGCACAGCGCCAGGATCGCGAGCCAGGCGGGCTTGCTCAGCTTGCCGGCGGCGGGGAAGGCGGCGGCCGGGCGGATGACCGCGTCCACCAGCGCCCACACGGCGAAGCCGAGCAGCACGAGGTTGAGCCCGAACAGGAACAGGTCGACGGGCGCGAGCAGGTTCACGCGACCAGTCTGCCCCGCCGGAGCGCCGAAGACCCCCGCAGCGGGGGCTGCGGGGGTCGTCGGGGTGGTGCGGGGTGACTAGCCGAGCTTCTTGGCGGCGTCCTCGAGGGCCTTCTCGCCGGCCTTGGCGGAGTTCCTGGCGGCGATCGCGGCGGCCTCGGCCTTCTTCACGGCCTCCTTGCCCTCGGCGATGGCGGCCTCGGTGGCCGGCTGCCGGCGGATGGAGGTGACGAGGCGCTCGCCGCGGACGGCCAGCTGCGCGTACAGCGCGTCGGCCTGCTCCTGCGCCTTGGCGACGCGGGCCTCGACCTCGCTGCGCAGGTCCTTGACCTGGGCGGGCAGGGTCCTGACGACTGCGGGGACCTCGGCGAGGCGCTCGGTGGCCTTGTCGACCTGCTTGCCGTAGCGCGCCGGGGCGTCCTTCACCTGCTCGAGGACCAGGTCGGCGAGACCGGCAACGGCGAACGCCGGCTTGCGGACCTCGTCGAGGGAGACGGTCGGCAGGTTCTTGACGGCGAAGCGCGCGTAGACGGCGTCGTCGGTGGTCGTGACGTCGGTGGTGACGGTCATGAGCTGTCCTCCTGGAACGAGTCGGGGGTGGTGCGGGCGGCCTTCTTCGGTGCGGTCCGCTTCGGGGCCGGGCTCCTCGGTGCGGCCTTCCTGGCCGACGTCCGGGGCGCGGGCGACGGGCCGGGCTCCGGCACGATCGTCGGCACGGCCGTCGGCACCGCGGCGGGCGCGTCGACCGCGTTCTCCTTGCGGAAGCTGTCGTAGATCTCGAGCAGCACCTGCTTCTGCCGCTCGCTGAGACCGACGTCGGCGAGCACCGCGTCGGCCACGGCGCCGCCGCCCTCGCGGTGCTCGAGGAAGCCGGCCTGGACGTACAGCGCCTCGGCCGAGATCCGCAGGGCCTTGGCGATCTGGGACAGGATCTCGGCGCTGGGCTTGCGCAGACCCCGCTCGATCTGGCTGAGGTAGGGGTTGCTGACGCCGGCGAGGGCGGAGAGCTGGCGCAGCGAGATCTGGCTGCCGCGCCGCTGGTCACGGATGTACTCACCGAGGCGGTGTCCCGCTCCGGTGACCGTCTCCAGCGGCTCCTTCATCACCCCGTCGACGTTACGCGGGGGTGCTAACACCTGCAAGCACAGGTGCAAGCAAGAGCCCGTGATCGTCCTCACAGCCGCAGGTCAGGCAGTCGGTCGCAGCCCTGCCGAGCCGCCGCGTCGAGGCACCGCAAGCCCGGTGCGCGCCCGGACAGCAGCGCGCGCCCGGCCCCTGGATCACAGGGACCGGGCGCGCGGTCGGGGGACTACTGCGCCGCGAGGGCGGGGTAGTCGGTGTAGCCCTGCTCGGCACCGCCGTAGAAGGTCGAGGAGTCGGGCTCGTTGAGCTCCGCGCCGGTGCGGAAGCGCTCGACCAGATCGGGGTTGGCGATGAACAGCCGGCCGAACGCGACGAGGTCGGCCCGGGCGGAGTCGACGAGCTCCTGCGCGTTGTCGACCGTCGAGGTCGTGGTGAACCCGTCGTTGAAGATGACCGGGCCGTCGAAGAGCTTGTGCAGCGGCTCGGCGTACGACGTGTCCGGGCCCTCGAGCACGTGCAGGTAGAGCAGGCCCAGCGGCGCGAGGCCCTCGACGAGCGCGGTGTAGGTCTGCTCGACCTCGGTCTCGGTGATGTCGCCGAACGGGTGCCCGGGGGAGATCCGGATGCCGACGCGGTCCGCGCCGATGGCCTCGGCGCACGCGGCGGCGACCTCGACGACGAAGCGGGCGCGGTTCTCGGGCGAGCCGCCGTAGCCGTCGGTGCGCTGGTTGCTGTTGTCCGCGAGGAACTGGTGCAGCAGGTAGCCGTTGGCGGCGTGCAGCTCGACGCCGTCCAGGCCCGCCTCGACCGCACGGCGCGACGCGTCGACGTACTCGGCGAGGACGCCGGGCAGCTCGTCGGTCTCGAGCGCGCGGGGCTCCTGGTAGTCCTGCATCCCGTTGGGGGTGAAGACCTGGCCGTCCGGGGTGACCGCGGAGGGCGCGACGGACTGCTGGCCGGAGATGTCGGGGTGGCCGATGCGGCCGGCGTGCATGAGCTGCGCGACGATCTTCCCGCCGCGCTCGTGCACGGCGTCGGCGACCAGGCGCCAGCCGGCGACCTGCTCGTCGTTGTGGAGGCCGGGGGTGTGCGGGTAGCCCTGGCCGACGGCGGAGGGCTGCGTGCCCTCGGTGATGATCAGGCCGGCACCGGCGCGCTGGGCGTAGTACTCGGCGTTCAGGGCGGTCGGGGCCTCGCCGGCACCGGCGCGGTTGCGCGTCAGCGGGGCCATCACGAAGCGGTTGGACAGGGTCAGCGGGCCCAGCTGGTACGGGGCGAACAGGTCGGTCATGGGGCTTCCTCCGGGGGCAGGGGCGTTGCACGTACAACCACCCCTGCCCGCCCGCGTTCCGGCGGCCCGGTGTGACGCCCGCCTCGGCCGCCACGCCCCTCCGCGCCCCGCCGCGCTGATCGAGCCCTCGTGATGGCCGCCCCCGGCGTGTCGCCCGCAACGAGGGCTTGATCAGCCAGGGGGCGCGGGGGGCGCGGGGGCCGTCAGCGGGCGAGGGCCCCCGCGGCGCGGACCTCGCCGACGGGCCGGCCGCCGCCGAGCACCGGCTGGACGGCCAGGTCGGCCACCGCGTCGGCGTCGACCCCCAGGGCCACCAGGCCGGCGACGACGGCGACCTGGGCGGCGCGCTTGGCCCCGTCCGCGACCTTGAGGGCGAGCGCCGACCCGTCGGGCAGCGCGGCGGCGTACACGCCCTCGGCGCCGTCCTTGACGACCAGGCCGGGGACGGCGCGCACCAGCCGGGTGACGTCGCGGCCGGTGCCCCCCACCAGCTCCGGGTGCGCGCGGACGGCCTCGGCGACCCGGCGCTCGGAGGTGCCGGGCCCGGCGGTCGCGAGGGCGGCGAACGCGCGGGCCAGGCCGGGCAGGGTGAGCGCGTGCTGCGGGGCGCCGCAGCCGTCGACCGCCACCGCCCGGACCGGCTCGCCGGCCAGCCGCTCGAGCGCGGCCTGCACGGCGGCCTGCACCGGCGCGGCCGGGTCGAGGTAGCCCTCGGTCGGCCAGCCGCGGGCCCGGCAGGTCGCGAGCATCGCGGCGTGCTTGCCGGAGCAGTTCATGTGCAGGCGGGTCGGCCCCCCGCCGGCGGCGAGCAGGGCGTGCGCGGCGGCCTCGTCCAGCGGCAGCTGCGGCGGGCAGCCGAGGGCGTCCTCGCCGAGCGGGGCCAGCACCTCCCGGACGACCGCGAGGTGCTGCTCCTCGCCCGAGTGTGACGCGCAGGCCAGCGCGACCTGCTGCTCGGACGCGGGCTGCCAGCCGGCGTCGAGCAGCCCGACGGCCTGCAGCGGCTTGTTGGCCGAGCGGGGGTACCAGGGGCGGTCGACGTCGCCCAGCGACAGCGCGACCGAGCCGTCGGCCCGCACGGCGAGCAGCGCGCCGGTGTGGGTGCTCTCCACGAGCCCGCCGCGGGTGACCTCGACGAGCAGGGCGGCGGGGGGAGGGCCGGGGACGGGTCAGCCCTCGACGGGAGCCGCGGGCTGACCGCCGCCGCGCTGCCCGAGCAGGACGTCCACGTCGGCCTCGCCGTCGCGATAGCGCCGGGTGATCTCCGCGCTGCAGGCGTCCATCACGCGCTGGACCTCGCGGCGCTTGGCCGACAGGCCCTGCTCCTCGGCCGCGAGCAGGTCGCGCGCCTTGGCGAGGTCGTCGTCGCTGCGGGCCGACACGTCGGACAGGTCCACGTCGGCGACGAGCGCCTCGACGTAGCGCCGGTGCTGGTCGACGCGCGACGGCTCCACGGAGGTGTGGCGACCCAGCCCGCGGGCGGGGCTGCGCGGCTCCTCGGCCAGGATGGCGGCCAGCCCGGCGACCAGGTCGCCGCCCTCGGCGCCGCCGCGGCGGGTGGCCTCGGCACGCAGGACGTCGAGCCGCCCCTGCACCATCCGGCGCAGGTACGACAGGTCGACCTCCTCCTGCTCGGCCTCGTCGCGCAGGCTGCGCACGTCGGCGAGCGAGGCCTCCCGCAGCCCGTCGAGGTAGTCCTCGGCCAGCACCCTGTCGATGCGGCGGTGCCCCTTGCCGGTCAGGTCCTCGGCGCTCACCGGGCTCCTCCCACGTGCGATCCGCGGGCCGGTGCCGGTCCGCCGGGGCCCATCGTGTCAGACGCGCGCACGGCTGTCGCACCCGCAGATCAAGGCCCGGGCAGGGACTGCCGAGACAGCGACGGGGCGCGACGAGCGGGAGGAGCCGGGGTGGACGACAGCGAGGCCGACCGCGTCGGCAGGACCGGTGCCCTCGGCGCCGACGCCGCCCGACTGCGCGCCGAGGCGGTCGCCATGCTCAGCGAGCAGGCCGCGCTCTGCAGCGCACCCCCGCCCGACGCCGCCCCGCAGCCCCGGCCCGCCGCCGCTGCGCTGCCCGCGCCGGCGACGCCGCCCGGCCTTCTGCCGCGCGGCGGGGCCGACACCGCCGCCCTGCTGCGCGAGCTCACGTCGCTGGGGGCCGACGCCCCGCTGCCCACGAGCCCGGCCCCGTCCCCGACGCCCGTCGAGCCGTCCGCGCCGCGGCGCACCGGCCTGTTCGGGCGGCGCGGTCGCGACTCCCGGTAGGCCCAGGCCCCGCGCGCTCGGCCCGGCGGGGCCGCCGGCAGCCTCAGCGGGCCGCGCGGAACCGCATGAGCTCCGGGCGCGGGGTGCGCACCGGGGTCGGCGCGTCGTCCGGCTCGAGCCGCGCCGCGACCGTCCCGGCGAGCAGGTCGGCGTCGTCCGGCACCTGCCGCTTGACCAGCGCGAGCGCGACCGGCCCGAGCTCGTGGTGGCGGGCGACCGTGCCGACCCGGCCGACCTCGCGGGTGCCGAGCAGCACCGGGTCACCGGTCGCGGGCAGCTCGCTGTCGGAGCCGTCGAGGTGCAGCTGGCGGAGGCGGCGGGGCGGCTGGCCGAGGTTGTCGACCCGGGCGACCGTCTCCTGCCCGCGGTAGCAGCCCTTGTCGAGGTGCACGGCGCTCTGCAGCCACCGGGTCTCGTTGGGGATGGTGCGGGCGTCGACGTCGACCCCGAGCCGCGGGCGGCGGTCCTCCACGCGCAGCGCCTCGAGGGCCAGCACGCCGGCCAGCTCCCCGTCGTACGCCGCCAGGGACTCCCGCGGGACGAGCCGCCAGCTGCCGGCGGAGCCCAGCACCGCCCAGGAGGCGGTCACGTCGCTGATCTCGACGCGCAGCAGGAAGCGCATCCGCTCGAGCCACGCGACGAGCGCGCCCGCGGTGCCGGGCTCGACGTGGGCGAGCACGGCCTCGCCGTCGTCGACGAGCGCGAGCGCGTGCTCGACGTGGCCCTGCGGGCTCAGGACCAGCGCCTCCACCGGGGTGCCGGGCGGCAGCGACGACAGGTGCTGGCTGGTGAGGCTGTGCAGCCAGGACAGCCGGTCGGGGCCGGCGACGCGCACGACCGGGCGGTGCGACAGGTCGACCTCGGCGGCACCCGCGGCGAGGCGGCGCTGCTCGCGGTAGGGGTCGCCGTAGTGGGCGGCGACGCCCGCGTCGGGCGGGTCGGCGGCGACGGCGCCGGGGCGGCCGAGCAGCGGGCTGGTCATGCCGAGGACAAGGCGGCCCCGCGCACGCCGATTCCCCCGGGCAGACTGGGCGGCATGTGGTGGCAGCGGCTCGTCGTGGCGGTGTACGCCCGGGCGCCGGAGCGGCCGCGCCGGGCGGTCGTCCGGCTGGTGACCCCCGGCTACCGCGTCGGGGTGCTCGCCGTCCTCACCCGCCCCGACGGGCGGCTGCTCATGGTCGACCAGCCCTACACGCAGGGCTGGGCGCTGCCGGGCGGCGACCTGGTCCGCGGGGAGACCGTCGGGCAGGGGCTGGCGCGCGAGCTGCGCGAGGAGGTCGGGCTGCACGTCGAGCTCCCCGACCCCGTGCTGGCGGCCCAGCGGCCGCACGACCGGTGGATCACCTTCGTGGCGAGGGTCGAGGTGGACGAGGCGACGGCCGACCGGCTGGGCTCGGTCAGCCCCGAGCTGTCGGCGACCGCGTGGTTCGCCCCGGACGCCCTGCCGCCGCTGGACCCCGACGTCGTGGAGCCGCTGCGCCTGGCCGGCGTCCCGGTCTGAGCCCCCGCGCGGCTAGGTGGCCGCGGCGGTGCACTGCCGGCAGCGCCCGAACACCGCGAAGTGGCCGACGTCGACGGAGAAGCCCCGCCCGCGCTCGAGGGTCTGCACGACGCCGTCGAGCACCGCGGGCGGGACCTCCTCGACGGCGCCGCAGTCGCGGCAGACCAGGTGGACGTGGTCGTCGTCGGTCGCCACCGAGTAGGTCGGGGCGCCGTGGCCCAGGTGGGTGTGGCGGACCAGGCCGATGCTCTCGAGCAGCTCCAGCGTCCGGTAGACGGTCGAGATGTTGACCCCGGAGGCCTTGCGGTGGACCGCCGCCGCGATCTCGTCGGGCGTGCCGTGACCGAGCTCCCCGACGGCCTCGAGGACCATCTGGCGCTGCGGCGTCAGCCGGTAGCCGCGCCGGCGCAGCTCGCCGTGCCAGTCGCGCCCCACGGCCGGAACGCTGCGACCCATGTCCCGGACACTAGCCTCCGCCCCGTGAGCCTGACCGTCCTCGCCGTGCTGCACCCCGACGGGCCCGCCCTGGCCGACCCGGGCGCTCCCCTGCTGCGGGCCGACGACCCCGGCGTCCTGCGCGGGGAGTCGGTCTTCGAGACGGTGCGGGTCGCGGGCGGCCGGCCGGCCTTCCTGGACCGCCACCTGGCCCGGCTGCAGCGCAGCGCCGACCGCCTGGAGCTGGCGCTGCCGGCCGGCTGGGAGGAGCTGTCCGCCGTCGCGGTCGACGCCTGGGACGCCCCCGACGGCGTGCTGCGCCTGGTGTGCTCGCGCGGCGGGGCGGCGTTCGCGCTGGTCACCGCCGTGCCGGCGGAGACCGTGCGCGGCCGTGAGCAGGGCGTCGCGGCGATGACGCTCACCCTCGGGGTGCCGGCCGGGCTGCGCACCGAGGCGCCGTGGCTGCTCGGCGGGGTCAAGAGCACGTCGTACGCGGTCAACATGGCCGCGCTGCGGGTCGCCGCCGCCGCGGGCGTGCAGGACGCGGTGTTCGTGAGCACCGACGGGGAGGTGCTCGAGGCGCCGACCGCGACCTGCGCCTGGGTGCGCGGCGGGCAGCTGGTCACGCCTCCGCCGGAGGGCGTCGCGATCCTGCCGGGCACCACGATGGACGTGGTCCTCGAGCTGTGCGGCGAGCTCGGGGTCCCGTACGAGGTGCGCCGGGGCACCGTCGAGGAGCTGCGCGGCGCCGACGAGGTGCTCCTGACCGGCAGCATCCGCGGCGTGGCCCCCGTCGTCGAGCTCGACGGCCGGGCGCTGCCGGTCGGCGACGTCACCCGCCGGCTCCGGGACGCCTTCGAGCAGCGGGTCGGCGCCCAGCCGTCACGGCACGTCGCACCGGTGTCCACGGGCCCGTCACGCGCGAGTGGCACGCTCGACGGATGAGCGCGCTCGAGCACGACGACCGACCCTGGGGCTGCTACGACGTCCTGTCCGACGAGGCCGACAGCAAGGTGAAGCGGATCACCGTCACGCCCGGCTGCCGGCTGAGCTACCAGCGCCACAGCAAGCGCTCCGAGCACTGGTTCATCGTGTCCGGCACCGCGGTGGTCACCCTCGACGGCGCCGACCGGACGCTGCAGCCGGGCGACGCCGTCGACGTCCCCGTCGGCACCGCCCACCGCATCACCAATCCCGGTCCCGCCCAGGTGGTGTTCATCGAGGTCCAGCACGGTACGTACTTCGGCGAGGACGACATCGAGCGTCTCGAGGACGACTACGGCCGGTGAGGTCAGGCGTCCGCCGGGACAGCAGGGGGACACCGGGTGCGGCGCAGTGTCCGAGCGGCTGACGCGGCGCTGCTGGCGGTGCTCGTGCTCGTGCTCGTCTTCGTGGGCGTGACGCTGCAGCGCTTCACCTCCGGGTCCTCCGGCGCCCTGGTGCCCGCGGCGGGACCGGTCGGCACCCCCGGGTTCCTGCAGGCCGTGCAGGGCCCACCCCGGCTGCTCGTCATCGGCGACGACTTCGCCGCCGGCGAGGGGGCGTCGACCCCGGCCAACGGCTTCGCCCGGGTGCTGGCCGACGAGTTGGACGCGCCGTACACGATCGACGCGCTGCCCGACAGCGGCTTCGTGGCCCGCGGTCCCGAGGCGGGCGTCGACGGCAGCTTCCCCGCGCGCGTGCAGCGCCTCGTCGAGCGCGACGGACCGGAGCCCGACCTGGTCGTCGTGGAGGGCGGCCACGAGGACTACGCCGCGAGCCCGCGGGAGCTGCGGGCCGCCGTGGAGCTGACCGCCGAGCGCCTCACCGAGGCCTACCCGGACGCCCAGGTGCTGATCATGGGCACGACGCGCGCCTTCCCCGAGAACCAGGTGCTCGAGCCCCTGCACCGCGCCCTGCGGGCGGGCGCCGAGGCCGCGGGCGTCCCGTTCATCGACCCCGTGGCCGAGCAGTGGGTCCGCGCCGACAACACCGCCGCCGTGATCTCCCCCGACCTGTTCCACCCCAACGACGCCGGGCACGCGCTGTGGGCCTCCCGCCTGCTGGCGGCGGTGCGCGCGCTGCCCGCCGCGTGAGCGGGCCACCCCGTGCCGAGCGCCCCTGACGACCGTCCCGTGGCGACCGTCCCGTGACGTCGCGACGCCGCACCGACCTGCCGCGGGGCGTCGCGCCCACCGTCGCGCTGCTGGCGACCTGCGTCGCGCTGACGGCGGGCTGGTTCGCCACCGGTCACGTCTCCGCACCCGACGACGGGCTGCTGCAGCTCGACGTCCTGTCGCTGTCCGAGCGGGTGCCCGGCCTGGAGGCGGTCGACGGACGGCCGACGATGGTGCTCCTCACCTGCGCGCGCGAGGCCGCGCCGGTCCGCACCCTGGCGCCCGCGTACGGCTTCGTCGTCTCCGCCGACCCGGCGCTCGCCCGCCGGGTCGCCCTCCCGCGGGCCACCGACTGCCAGGACGGCTACGTGCTGCTCGACGGGGACGGCCTGGTGCGCTACCGCTCGTACGACCCGGGCTGGCCGCAGCACGCCGAGGAGCAGGAGATCCTGCTGGGGCACCTGGACCACACCGCGTGAGGCGCGCGCTGGTCGTCGCGGCGTGGGCGGGCCTGGCCGCGCTGCAGTACGGGATCGCGGTGGCCTACCACGACCGCGGGACGTGGTGGCACTACCTGCTGCACCAGATGATCGGCTGGGGGCTCGGCCTGGCCGCCGGCGGCGCGTGGATGGCGCTGCGGCGCGGGTCGTTCGTGCCACCGGTCGCCGCGGCCGTCGCGGGCCAGCTCGTGTCGATCGTGCCCGACCTGATGTTCAAGTACCTGCGGATGCCCCACACGCCGGCGATGGACCTGTGGGTCGGCCACATCTCGATCCACCGCGGGCCGTCGCCGGTGCTCGTCGCCCTCGGCGTCGCCCTGCTCGGCGGCGCGGGCTGGCTGGGCGCGGCGTACGGCCGGCCGCGGGCCTCGCTGGCCCTCGCCGCGGCGTCCGCCGTGCTGCTCACGGTTGCCTGCCTGCTCGCCGAGCCCGTCCCGACCCGGCTCGCCGACTACTGACGCCTTTCCCGGGTGACAACCCGCCGGGTCCCGACCTAGGCTGGGCGTACACGAGAGAGGAGGTGGTCCGACACTGTGAGTGCTCATCGGACGCGTGAGGTGGCTGTCCGCTAGGACGCCGTTGCAAGGACCGATCGCTGGTCTTCGACCGCTCGCCCTGTGACGGCGACGGCGAATCCAACGCAGTCACCAGACCCCCGGGCGCCGGCCCAGTCCAGCCGGCCCTCGACCTCCGGTCGAGGAAGTGCCCGGGGGTTCCTGCGTGCCAGGACCCGCGCAGGACCACCCGGACGGCGGTACGCGCGCTGCGCCGGACAGCCGATGACCCGGGCATGGTCGTCGCCGTTCCCCGCCCCAGCACCCGCCTCACCCGGGCCATCGCGCTCGACCCGCTGCACCTGCTGCGCCGCACGACGTACGGGCCGACGCCCGAGCTCGTCGCCGAGGTCGCCAGCCGCGGCGCCGCCTCGTGGCTGGAGGACCAGCTCCACCCGGAGCGCCTCGACGACAGCGCCTGCGACGCGGCGGTCGCCCGCTTCCCGCTCGCCCACGCCAGCCCGCCCGAGCTGCACGCGCGGCTCTCGAACGGCAGCTGGGACGGCATGCAGGACCTGCGGGACCTGACGCTGTCGCGGGCGATCTGGTCCCGGCGCCAGCTGTTCGAGGTCATGGTCGAGCTGTGGTCCAACCACCTCAACGTCACCTGCCCGAGCAGCGAGGTCTGGTCGGGGCGCGGGAGCTACGACCGGGACGTCATCCGCACGCACGCCCTCGGCCGGTTCGGCGACATGCTCGCCGCCAGCGTCACCAGCCCCGCGATGCTGCACTACCTCGACAACGTCAACAGCCGCGGCCGGGCCCCCAACGAGAACTACGGCCGTGAGGTCCTGGAGCTGCACAGCGTCGGCCGGGACGCCGGCTACGGCCAGGCCGGCGTCCTCGCCAGCGCCCGGGCGTTCACCGGCCTGACCACCTGGAACGCGTGGAACGGCGGCACCGCCACCACGAACGGCACCTTCCGCTACCGCTCGGACTGGCGCTACGTCGGTCCGCTGCGCGTCCTGGACTGGACGCACGCCAACAGCGACCGGTACGCCGGCGTCGACGTCGCCCGCAGCCTGGCCCGCTACCTGGCGGGGCACCCCGCCACCGCCCGGCGGGTCGCGCGCGTGCTCGCCGTCCGGTTCGTCAGCGACTCCCCCAGCCAGGCCCTCGTCGACTCCCTCGCCCAGGTCTACCTCGCCCACGGCACGGCGATCGTCCCAGTGCTGCGTGCGCTGTTCGCCAGCTCGGAGTTCGCCGCCAGCGCCGGCCGCAAGTACCGCCGGCCCTACGAGGGCACGGTCGCGGCGGTGCGCACGCTCGGCCTGCGTCCCACCACCGAGTCGACCAGGAGCGCCGTCCGCGACGTCGTGTGGCAGCTCGGCCAGGTCGGGCACGCCCCGATGGGCTGGCACCCGCCGGACGGCTACCCCGACGTCGCCGGCGCCTGGACCGGCAGCGGCACCGTCCTCGGCCGCTGGAACCTCAACGTCGCGCTCACCCAGGGCTGGTACAAGGAGGGGCTGGTCTACCCGGGCACCAGCCTGTTCGCGCGGCTGCTCCCCGGCCCGCGCCCGAGCACCCGGGACGCGCTGGTCACCGCGCTGCACACCCGGCTCGTCCCCGGCACGACGCTGATCGCCGCCCACCGCGACGCCCTCGTGGCCTTCCTCGGCGGTCCCGGCCCGGTCCGGGACGCCGACGTCACCTACCTGTTCGGGATCCTCGCCGCCCTGGTGCTGGACTCCCCCGCGGCCAGCCTCCGCTGACGGCGGTCCCCGGGGGACCAACCGGACACCGCACGCACGAGCGCCCGTACTGCTCCCCGAGCGACCGGTGGTCACCGGCTGCTGCGCGCAACGGACTGACAGCACTGCGCCACCTGGTCTAGGAAGACGACCCGATCGGCCGATCGGGTCAGCCGGGGAGGTCGCCATGACGGAGCTCGACGCGCGGTCCGGACGGGTCGGGCCCGGTCGGCGGGCGCTGCTGCTCGGAGCCGGCGCCACCGCAGGCACCCTGCTGCTCGGCCAGGGCACCGCCTCCGCCGGCACCGCCTCCGCCGGCATCGCCGGACCGGCGGCCGCGCACGGCTGCGCCGCCGCCACCCGCTGGCTGGACGCCTCGTACGACGTCGTCGCGGCGCAGGGGCTGACCCCGCCCACCGCCGCGCGCACGTACGCCGGCGTCTGCATCGCCGCCTACGAGGCGCTGCTCGGCGGGATGCCGCTCCACCGCACCCTGCAGGGCCAGCTGACCGGGCTGGGCGGCCTGCCGGCCCCGGCCGCCGGGCTGCACTGGCCCTCGGTCCTCGGCAGCGCGGCCGCCGCGGTGCTGCGCGGGCTGCTCCCGGCCCTGTCCGCGACGGGCGGCCAGGTCCTGCGCGAGGCCGAGCGGCGCGACGACGAGGACGCCCGGTCGGCCGGCGTCCCGCCGCGCCGGCTCGCCCTGTCCCGGGCCCACGGGGCCGCCGTCGCCCGCGGGGTCCTCGCCTGGTTCGCCACCGACGGCTCCGCGCAGGCCGGCGCCCGCCCGTACACGCCCCCGGTCGGCCCCGGGCTGTGGGTGCCGACACCGCCGAACTTCGGCACGGCCATCGAGCCGCACTGCGCCGAGCTGCGACCGATGGTCCTGCGGACCACCGACGAGGTCGCGCCGGTGGCGCCCGTGCCCTTCTCCACCGTCGCCGGCTCGCCGTTCTGGCGGGAGGCGTCGACGACGTACGAGCAGAGCCGCCGCAACGGGGACGAGGAGCGCGACCTCGCGCGGTTCTGGACCGACAACCCGCTGTTCTCCGGGCTGCCCGCCGGCCACTGGCTGCAGATCGTGGTGCAGGTGGCCGAGCAGCGGCAGCTGCGGCTGGACGCCACCGTGGAGGCGCTCGCGCGCACCGCCGTCACGCTGCACGACGCGTTCCTGAACTGCTGGACGCACAAGTACCGCTACAACCTCCTGCGGCCCGTGACCTACGTGCAGGCCCACCTCGACGGCGCCTGGACCACCTGGGTCAACACGCCGCAGTTCCCGGAGCACACCTCCGGCCACTCGGTCGCCTCGCGCGCCGCCTCGACCGTCCTGACCGACCTGCTCGGCACCGGCGCCTTCGACGACACCGCGCGCTCGACCACGGTCGGCATCACCCGGCGCACGCGCCGCTGGGCCGACTTCACGACGGCGGCCGACGCGGCGGCGCAGTCGCGGCTGTACGGCGGCATCCACTTCCCGCACGGCATCGAGGCCGGCAAGGCCCAGGGCGACGCCGTCGGCCGGCTGGTGATCGCCCGCCTGCGGACCCGTCGCTCCCGGCTGCGCTGAGCGCCGCAGACCTCCCCGACCCTGCGGCGCACCCCCGCGACGCAGCCCCTGCACCACCTCTCCCGGAGAAGCCCATGAAGAAGACGCTGGTCCGCCTCGCGGTCCTCGCCCTGGCCGCGGCGCCGGTCCTGGCCGGGACCGCCGCACCCGCCTCGGCCGCGACCGAGCGCTACCTGAGCCGCACGACGGGCTTCGTCGGCACCGCCGAGTGGACCCAGGTCCTGGACCTGGGCGCCGCCGGCAACGTGCACGTCGGCTACCTGCATGCGTACGAGACCCGGGTCGGCTTCGCCGACGTCTTCTCCACCATCGAGGACTTCCGGTGCGCGCCCGGCCAGCTGCCGGGCGGGCACGGCGACGACGGCGGCTGCGAGTACGCCGGGTCGCGGCTGCTCGTCGGCGAGGGCGTGCCGTTCACGGTCGCGCGCAAGGCCGCCAGCGCGAGGCTCAAGGGGACGCTGACGGCCAAGAGCGCCGGCGACCCGCACTCCGGCGAGGGCGGGACCACCCTCGGCCGCGTCCCGGCCGACTTCACCTGGACCTCGGTGGGCGCCCCGGCACGGACCCGGAGCACGTTCTCCTACCAGGAGGACGGCCGGACCCTGTCGGAGACCTACCGGGCGACGGCGCGCCGCACGACCCTGAGCGGGCAGCTCGGGCCGATGCGGTTCGAGGCGGCCGCCTCGGCCGAGGGCCGGCTCGAGGCGTTCAAGAGCTCGACCCGCTTCCGCGGCTGAGCACACCCCCGGCCGCCGCCTCCGGGCGGCGGCCGGACGGCTGCCCTGCTCAGGGGCCGGTGCAGGCGCCGTTGCGCAGCGACACGACCCGGTCGCCGGGCTGCGTGCCCTCGAGCTGGCCGAGCATGTCGACGCCCTCCACCTGGTAGCCGCCCCCGCTCCCGCCCTCCGACGTGAACAGCTGCAGCCGGTCGCCGTACACCTGCTGCAGCCGCGCCACGGTCGTGCCGACGCGCACGCCCGACGGGGTGGCCAGCTCGGTGCTCCTGCTGCTCCAGCCGGACACCTGGCCGGCCCCGTCGAAGGCCAGCCGGAACTGCGCCCACTCGACCTCCTCCGCCGCCTCGACGCAGTCCACGGTCGTCGCCGGGTCGGCCCGCGGGGCCCCGAGCACCGCGCGGACGGCGGCGACCGCCTCGGCGCGGGGCCGCCCGACGGCGGTGACGCCCAGGTCGTCGCCGCTCAGCTGCAGGGTCGCCTCGGGGCGCGCCGACGTCGCGGGCGGCGCGCTGGGAGCCGCCGGGCTGCTGGCGGCGGGCGGGCGGCTGGGGGCCGGCGACGGCGCGGCCTGCGGCGTGCCCGACGCCCGCGGCGACGAGGTCGCGGCCGGCCGCGTCGGCTCGGGGGCGGGCGACGAGGGCTGCGAGCGCCTCGGTGCCGGTGCCGCCGTCGCGGTCGCGGCCCGGGTGGGCGTCGCCGTCGGCACCGGCGTCGCCGAGGCGGTGCTGCTCGGCGGGGTCGTCGTCGGGACGGGCGGCGCCGAGGTCACCGACGGCGTCGCCGGGACGAGGCTCTCGTCCGGGACCCCGCCACCCGGCAGGGCCAGCAGCAGCACCGCGACGAGCGCCGTGGTGGCGCCGGCGCCGGTGCCGAGGGCGAGCTGCCGCCGCCGGCGCAGGGCCTGCCCCCGGGCGCGGACCCGGGTCAGCACCTCCGGGTCCCGCACCACCGGTGTGGGGTCGTCGAGCTCCTCGAACATCAGCGGGTCTCCAGGTCCTGGGTCAGGCCGGCGCGCAGGGCGGCCAGCCCTCGTGAGGCGTGCGACTTGACGGTGCCCGGGCTCAGCCCGAGCGCCCGCGCCGTCTCCTGCTCGCTGCGGTCGGCCAGGTGGCGCAGGACCACGACCTCGCGCTGCCGCACGGGCAGCGCGAGCAGGGCGCGCTGCAGGTCCAGCCGGAGCTCCGGCTGGTCCTCGCGACGGGGCTCGGGCGCCGCGGCCCGCAGGAAGCGGCGTGCGGTGGACCGGCGGCGGACGACGTCGATGGCGGCGCGGCCGGCGACCGTGGCGACCCAGGGCTCGGCGTGGTCGGCGACGCTGCTCCACCGCGCGTAGGCACGGGCGAGGGCCTCGCCGGCGATGTCGTGGGCCTCGTCGCGGTCGCCGAGCACCCGGTAGGCCACCCGGTACGCCACGGCCAGCAGCGCCGGGAACTGCTCCTCGAAGTCCCCGGTCCCCGGTCGCCCGTCAGGGACGGCCACGGTCGCGTCCCCCTGTCTCGGCTCGGTCATCACACCGGGTACACGGGCGGGCGCCTGGTCCGGTTGTCACGGGGACGGGTGCGGTCCTGCCGGTCCCCGACCGCTGACCGACGGACCGCTGACCGCCGCGGTCAGCCGCCGTCGAGGAAGGCGCGCCGGGCCTGCGCCCCGCGCACGGTGCCGCGCGGCTGGAAGGCGCGGCCGTCGAACTCCTCGAGCACCCACTCGGCGTCGGGATCGGCCTCGGCCGCCTGCCGCGCGGCCTCGCGCTCCTGCGGGTCCAGGACGAGGACGGCCCGGACCGGCAGAGCTCGCCGGTAGCCGGCCTGGAGACGCTCCTGCACTCCCGGACGGTACGCGGCGGTCGCGCCGCGCGGCGCCGGGGGTGGCGTCGCCGCGCGGCGCCGGGGGTGGCGTCACTGCGCGGTCACCCGGTCGGGCGACGGCTGCGCCGTCCAGCCGAGCCGGTGCTGCGCCGATGCCTCCTGCGTGACCGTCACCCTCGACACCGACCGATGCGGCTGCCCGGACGACCGGGCGATGGCGCGGGGGCTGTCCCGCCGGGGCTTCCTCAAGGGCCTCGGCGTCGCCGCGGCCGCCGGCGCGCTGCCGATGACGTCCGTGCGCGCGGCGTACGCCGCCGGCTACACCGGCGACGTCCTCGTCGTGCTCAGCCTGCGCGGCGGCATGGACGGCCTGAGCCTCGTCGCCCCGGTCGGCGACCCCGACTACGCGCGGCTGCGCCCCACGATCGGCGTCACCGCCGCGACCGGCCTGCCCACCGGCGACCGCATGTTCGCCCTGCACCCGGGGCTGGCCGCGGTGAAGCCGCTGTGGGACTCCGGCCTGCTCGGCGCCGTGCACGCCGTCGGCAGCCCCGACGGCAGCCGCTCGCACTTCCAGGCCACCGAGGAGCTCGAGCGCTCGGCCCCCGGCACGTCGGTCCGCACCGGCTGGCTGGACCGCGTCCTCGGCGCCCGGGGCACCGGCACCGTCTTCTCGGCCGTCCACGTCGGGTCGGGCAGCCCGCCGCCCCTGCTCGCCGGCCCCTCGCCCGAGCTCGCGATGCGCAGCCTGTCGCAGTTCACCCTGTCGCAGGCGAGCTGGGTGGGCCCGCGCATGGTCACCGCGCTCGCGGCCCTGCACACCGGGGTCGACGGCCCGGCGGTGCCTGCCGCGAAGGCCACGCTCGCCGCGCTGAAGGCCACCGCGGACGTGCAGGCCGCGACGCCGACCCCGATGCACGGCGCCGTCTACCCGGCCAACGAGATCGGCAAGGCGCTGCAGGACGTGGCGCGGCTGGTCCGCGCCGGCGACGGGCTGCAGGCCGCGACCGTCGACCTCGGCGACTGGGACATGCACTCGGGCCTGGGCAGGCCCGACGCCGGCTGGATGCGCGACAAGGCCACCGAGCTCGGCGCCGCCCTCGCGGCGTTCGCCCAGGACCTCGGGCCGCTGATGGCCAGGACCTGCCTGGTCACGATGAGCGAGTTCGGCCGGCGCGCCGCGGAGAACGGCTCCGGCGGCGTCGACCACGGCTACGGCAACGCCGTGCTGCTCATGGGCGGCGGGATCGTCGGCGGCAAGGTGCACGGCCGCTGGCCCGGGCTCACCAGCGCCGCGCTCGACCACGGCGACCTGGCCGGGACGGCCGACTACCGGTCGCTCGTCGCCGAGCTGCTGGTCAAGCGGACGGGGCTGTCGGCGGCCGCGCTGCCGGGGATCTTCCCCGGGCACGCGGTGACGTCGCTCGGCGTGGCCCGCTGACCCGGCAGGGCTCAGGCGGTGCCGGGCACCGGGCTCAGCCGCGCCGACAGGTGCGGCTGCAGCCGCTGCCCGACCGCCGCCATCTCCACGACGTACGCCAGGTCGCCCTCGACGCCGCCGTACAGGCGCGTCGTGGCGGTGACCTCCTTGGCGGTGGCCGTGCGCACGACCGCGTCGCTGCTCAGCTCCACCTTCTTGAAGGCCACCCGCCCGACGAGCATCTCCAGCACGCCGGTGTGGTGGGCGATCATGACCTCGAGGTCGTGCGTGCCGGCGCCGGGGCGCCACCAGCCCTCCTCGGACGCACCGGGGCGACCGCGCGTGCCGTCGGGCTCGAGCAGCCAGCTGCGGGAGGAGTAGTGCAGGAACGGCCGCCCGTCGTGGCTGAACTCGACGTGCTGGACGTAGTTGCGGTCCTCGACGGTCGGGTAGACGAGGGCGCCGACGCCCTCCCAGCGACCGACCAGCCAGGTCAGCGGCTCGAGGCGCTCGTGCAGCCCCGGGCGGGCGTCCTGCTCGTCCGCCGGCGAGCCGGTCAGCGCTGGCCCTGGTAGAGCTTGTAGACCACGTAGACCGAGAACCACGTGATGAACAGGAAGACGGCCACCAGGAGGCCGGTGTAGAAGAGCTCGAGCACGGAGGAGCCTCTCTCGTCGTCCTGCAGGGAGTGCGGCCCAGCCTACGGGCCTGCTCGTCTGCCCTGCCCGCCCAGGCGTGCGGTGCTTGACTTCCGGGATGCGGGAGCGGTGGGCGGCGACGGGGGCGGTCCTGCTGCTCACGCTGCTGGCCCTGGCCGGCAGCAGCCGGCTGGACGGGCCGGTGCTCCTGCGCCTGGCCGAGGGGCACGGCGTGCACGTGACCGACCTGCTGGCCATCGCGGCGGCCGGCGCGGTCGTGCGGTCCCTGCACCGCCGCCCGCCCGGTGGCGTCACCGGCCGAGCCGCGCGTAGCGGCGCTCGGTCTCGGCCTTGAGCGGCCGCCACCAGGCCTCGTGCCCGCGGTACCAGTCGACCGTGGCGGCCAGGCCGTCCTCGAACGTCGTGTGCCGGGGCCGCCAGCCGAGCTCGGTGCGCAGGCGCGTGCTGTCGGTCGCGTAGCGCAGGTCGTGCCCGGGCCGCTCCGGCACGAGGTCGACGGCGTCGGCCGGCTGCCCGAACAGCGCGAGCAGGTGCTCCACCACCTGGCGGTTGGTCCGCTCCTGCCCGGCGCCGACCAGGTACGTCTGCCCGACCGCCCCGCGCTCGAGCACCGCCCACACCGCGGCGCCGTGGTCGTCGACGTGGACCCAGTCGCGCACCTGCGCGCCGGTGCCGTAGAGGCGCGGACGGCGGCCGTCGAGCAGCTGGGTGATCTGCCGCGGCACGAGCTTCTCGACGTGCTGGAGCGGGCCGTAGGTGTTGGCCCCGCAGGTGATCGTGGCCCGCACGCCGTACGAGCGGGCCCACGCCCTCACCAGCAGGTCGCTGCCGGCCTTGGTCGCGGAGTACGGGCTGGTCGGGTCGTACGGCGTCCCCTCCCGGAACCGCTCGTCGTCGAGCCCGAGCGCGCCGAACACCTCGTCGGTCGAGACGTGGTGCAGGCGGACGTCGTGCCGGCGCACGGCCTCGAGCAGGACGGCGGTCCCGACGAGGTTGGTCTGCACGAAGGGCGCCGGGTCGGCCAGGCCGCGGTCGTTGTGGGACTCCGCGGCGAAGTGCACGACCGCGTCGACCCGCGCCACCAGCGGCTCCACGACCGCGGCGTCCGCCACGTCCCCGACCACGACCTCGACGTCGTCCCGCACGGGCTGCAGGCTGGCGAGGTTGCCGGCGTAGGTCAGCGCGTCCAGGACCACGACCTCGACGTCCGGGTGCTCGCGGCGCGCCCGCAGGACGAAGTTGGCGCCCAGGAAGCCGGCGCCGCCGGTGACCAGCAGTCGCACGCTCCTCCTCCCTCGGCCCCGCACGGCGCGGCCCCCCTGCAGGGGGCCCGGGCGTCCCGGCGTGCCCGCCCCGTCGCACAGGGTTTCGCGTGCAGGCCAACTCTCGTCCACGTGCAGGTCGTGCGCCGCACGCGCGGGGCGCGCAACGTGCCGTGCGGCCCGGACACGGGCCGTACCGGGACGAGGGAGCACGTCATGGGACACACGCACAGCCACGACGGCGAGGGACCGCACCACCACGACGGGCACGGTCACGGCCACGACCACCCGTCCGCGCACGACGGCGTCGAGGACCTGGCGCTCGACGTCACCGTCGACGACGCCGACCTGCCCCGCAGCGCTGTGGACCGGCGTCGCTTCCTGCGCTCGGCCGGCCTGCTCGGCGGGGCCGCGGCGGCCGCGTCGGTGCTCGGCGCGGCGACGCCCGCGGCCGCGGCCAACGCGGCGTCGGAGCGGCGCCGGGTGCCCCGCGGCGGCTACCAGTGGCTGGCGGGCGACCACCACATCCACACGCAGTACTCCCCGGACGGGCTGTACCGGGTCGTGGACCAGGTGCAGCACGGCGAGGCGTACGGGCTCGACTGGATGGTCATCACCGACCACGGCTCGGCCCAGCACGCCAAGATCGGTGTCGAGCGGGTGAACCCCGACATCCGGGCGGCCCGCCGGAACTTCCCGGACATGCTGGTGTTCCAGGGCCTGGAGTGGAACATCCCGGCGGCCGAGCACGGCACGGTCTTCGTCCACCCGGGCGCGCAGGAGGTCGCGCTGCTCAAGCAGTTCGAGAACGCGTACGACGGCTCGGTGCGCGGGGCGTCGGACAACACGCCCGCGAACGAGCTGCTCGCCCGGCAGGGGCTGACGTTCCTGCAGGACGCCGTGGCGGCCCGCCGCGTCCGGGACGCGCTGATGCTGGCCAACCACCCGGCCCGCCAGGGCGTGGACTCGCCGCACGAGATCCGCGGCTGGCGCGACACCGCACCCCGCATCGCCGTCGGCATGGAGGGCGCCCCCGGCCACCAGGCCGCCGGCATCCCGTCGCCGATCGGTCCCGGGTCGGGCCGCGGCTACTACGACAACACGCCCAACCCGGCGCGCGCCTTCGCCGGCTACCCGCTGGAGAGCTACCGCACCTACGGCGGCTTCGACTGGATGACCTCGACCGTCGGCGGGCTGTGGGACAGCCTGCTCTCCGAGGGCAAGCCGTGGTGGATCAGCGCCAACTCCGACTCGCACTCGGTCTACCTCGACACCAGCGTGCGCGGGCCCGGCAGCGACTTCGCCAACAACGGCTACTACAACGCCCCGGTGTACGGCGGCACGCCCAACACCGGCACCGGCGACTTCTGGCCCGGCTACTACAGCCGCACGCACGTCGGGGCGGTCGGCCCCAGCTACGCGGCCGTCATGGACGGCATCCGCGCCGGCCGCATGTGGGTCGACCACGGCGGCCTGCTCGAGGGGCTCGACGTGCGGCTGCGCGCCGGCCGCCAGGAGGTCCCCCTCGGCGGCGTCCTGACGGCCCGGCGGGGTACGCCCGTCCAGCTCGTGATCCGCATCGAGCCGGCCCGCCTGCCCAACTGGGCGCAGTTCGTGCCGCGGCTGGCCAAGGTCGACGTGATCCGCGGCGACGTGACGGGAGCGGCCACCGACCGCGACACCTTCAGCGCGCCCGGCACCCGCGTGGTGAAGACCTGGGACGTCAGCGGCCGGTCGAACATCATCACGCTGACCTACGACCTGGGCCGGCTCGACGAGGGCTTCTACGTCCGCCTGCGCGGCTCGGACGGCAACCGGCTCGCACCCGGCCTGAACGGAGCGCGGGTCGACCCGGCGGGCCCGCCCGTCGACGTGGTCGGCGACGCCGACCCGTGGCGTGACCTGTGGTTCTACACGAACCCGATGTGGGTCCTGCCGCGCTCATGAGCACCGCTGCGACCGCGTCGGGCGCGCGTCCGCCCGGCGCGGTCGTGGCCGGCGTCGACCTGCTCAGCAGGTCCGAGCCCGAGGCCGACCACGCCCTGCACGAGCTGCTCGCCCGCCTGCCCGCGGCCGTCGCCGCGGGCGCCCACCTCGGCACCCACTGGGGCCGGGCGGGCGACGTGCCGCACGTGGCCCTGGCGGTGGAGCTGCCCGGGCTGGCGGCCGACGAGGCGTGGGCGCTGCTCACGCAGCTCACGGCCGACCTGGGCGGCGGCGCCGTGGCCCTCGGCGAGCGGACCGCCGGCCCGCCGGAGCTCGCGGCGGCGGCGCAGGCCGCCCGGCAGGCCCAGCTCGACCGGGCCGGCGGGCGCCTCGTGCACTACCCGGGGGTGTCGGCCCTGGTCGGCGACCTGACGGTGGCTGAGGTGCTGGGGCGCTCCGCGGTCGACCGGGTCCGGGTGGTCGCCACGGGCGACGCCGAGCAAGGCGCGGTCCTCGTGACCCGCGACCACGTGCGGCCGGCCTGGGCCGCGGGCGAGCTGGTGCTGCTCGCGCAGCCGGCGCGGGGCGGCACCCTGGTGCCGTTCGAGTCGCCCGACCCCACGCCCTGCTGCGACGGGCACCACTGAGGGTCCACGCCGCCACCGCTGCCGTGTGGGAGACGCCGTCGCCGGGTCCCACCGGCGTCGTCGGTCTCCCAGGTCGCTCAGCGGTGCAGAACTGGGTAGGGGGCGGTGATGAGCGAGCAGACGCAGAGCACCGGCCCGGGCACCGACATCGACGCCGCCGACCTGGACGTCGACGTGGATCGCCCGGCCGCGGAGGGACCCGCCACCAGCGACCCCGACGCCTTCGTCGACGACGGGCTGGGCATGGGCGACGGCCCCGACGTGACGGGGAGCGGCGCCGCGGGCTGATCGGCCGTCCCGACCGCCTCCACCGCCTCCACCGTCGCCGCCCGAGCCGGGGCAGACCGGGACCGTGAGCCCGACCGGCCACTGCAGGCGCCCGCCGCTGGCCCTGGACGCGGCAGTGGGCGTGGTGGAGCGGGCCTAGCTCGCCGGGTCGACCACTCCCGCGGCAGCCACGACCCCGTGGCCGGGCGCCAGGCCACGGCGTGGTCCGCCCCGGCCCGGGCGTGGCTCGTCGGGGTGCGCGCGCAGGACGAGCAGGGCGATGTCGTCCTCGGCCGTGTCGGCGACCGCCTCGAGCAGCTGGTCGCAGAGCTGGTCGGGCGTCAGGCCGCCCGTGCTGCGGGTGGCGCCGAGCAGCCAGGCCAGGCTGTCGTCGAGGCTGGCGCCGCGCCGCTCGACGAGCCCGTCGGTGTACAGCAGCACCGTCGACCCGGGCAGCACGTCGACGCTGTGGTCGACCCGCGTCGTGTCGGGGTCGAGGCCGAGCAGCAGGTCGGGGTCGGTGGTCAGCAGCCGGCTGGTCCCGTCCGCCTCGATGAGCAGCGGAGGCGGGTGCCCGGCGTTGGCCCAGCGCAGCGTCCGCACCCCGGCGTCGCGCTGCTCGGCGGTCTGCTCCACGACGGCCAGGACCGTGGTCGCCAGGGCTCCGACCTGCAGGTCGCGCATCGCCTTGTCGACGGCGGTGAGGATCAGCCCGGGTGGGTCGCCGAGGGTGTGGGTGAGCCCGCGCAGCATGCCCCGGACCTGGCCCATGACGGCTGCGGCCTGCTGGTCGTGTCCCGTGACGTCGCCGACGACCAGGCAGGTCGCTCCGTCGCTGTTGACGAACGCGTCGTACCAGTCCCCGCCGACCTGGACCTGCTCGGCGGCCGGCCGGTAGCGGACCACGATCTCCAGGTGGTCGGTCTGCGGCGGGTCGGTCAGCAGGCTGCGCTGCAGCGCCTCGGACATCTGCCGGGCCGCGACGGTCGCCTGCTCCTCGACCTCGCGGGCCTGCAGGCGCGCCAGCGCCTGCGCGCACTGCGCGGCGAAGGCGGCGAGCAGCCTGAGCTCGTCCGGGTCGAACGGGTGCTCCGGCGTCCAGGAGGCGACCAGCGAGCCCAGCAGCCGGTCCCCCACGCGCAGGGGCAGCGCCACCCATGCGTCCCGGCCCGTCGCCTCGTACACCGCGCCCATCGACGGCGACCACTCCAGGCCCGCGCTGCGGTCCGGCAGCACCACCGGCTCGCCGGTGCGCGCCGCCCACGACGCCGGCAGCCCCCCGTCCAGCGGCAGCTCGGCGAAGTCCCGCTGCGTGTTCGAGCCCAGGGAGTCCGTGATCGTCAAGCGCACCAGGTCGCGCTCGTCGTCCCGGACCGCCACCGCCCCGCCATCGGCGCCCAGCGCCGCCAACCCGACTGCCACGACCTTCTCGACGAGCTCCTCGACCGACTCGGCTGCCGCCAGCTGCAGCGCCGCCTCCGCCAGACCGGCGAGCCGCCGCGACGCCGTCTCCTGCGCCTGCAGCGCGGTCCGCAGCTCCTGGGCCCGCCCGTACAGGTCGGCCTCGACGAGCTCGGCCCGCCGGCGCCAGCCCAGCCCACGGCTGCGCTCCTCCTCGCGCTCCCGGGCGAAGCCGGTGACGTCCTCCACCCGCTGCAGCACCAGGACCGGCCGGCCGTCCTCACCCAGCACCGCGGAGTGGATCAGCGACCAGAACCGCTGCTCGAGGACGCCGGTGACCCCGTCGAGCACGTCGTACTGCAGCAGCGGCATCTGATCGGTGGCGCCGGTGTCGCGGACCCGCTCGAACGACAGCTGCAGCGGGTTGCGGCCCTCGGCGTCCAGCGCCTCCGGCTGCGGGGGGAAGGCCTCGAACACCGGACGACCGAGCAGGTCCTCGCGCCGGCGCTGCAGCAGGCGCAGGTAGGCCTCGTTGGCCTCGACGATCACCAGGTCGGCCGACAGCACCAGGTAGGCGGTCGACAGGCCCCCGAACAGCGCCGCGAAGTCCACCGGTCCGTCGCCCACCGCGCGCCCGTCCACCGCGACCACCGGCCCCCTGACCCCGAACACCCGGACCGGGCGTCCCGGCGATCTCCGCAGCACCGCGGTCGCCCCACAGCCTAGTCGCCCAGGTCACCGGTCCGCGAGCTCGAGCCCAGACCGGTCGCCGTGCGCGGCTGCGCCGTCCGGCCCTGCGGCGCGGCCGCGACCCGGTCGACAGAGCAGGGGTGACGACGTCCTGGTCCCGCACCCTGTCCCGTCTGGCCCTGCTCGCGCTCGCGCTGGCCATCGTCCTGCACTGGAAGATCGGGCCGGTCGTGCTGGCCTTCGACCCTCCGGGCACCCTGCTCGACGGGCACGGCGTGCACGCCGGCGACGGGCTGGCGCTGCTGCCGGCCCTGCTCGCCGTGCCCCGCCGCCACCTGCGGATCGAGCGCCGGGTCGGCGTGAAGGCCGCCGTCGTGCCCCACCCCGGCCGGCGCGCGGGCGACCGTCCGGCGGCCTGACCCCGGACGCGCGGCAGCCCGGCCCCGCGCTCGCGGGGACCGGGCTGCAGCGGACGGGACGGAGCTAGACGGGCACCTCGACGGTGACCTCGACGGCCTGGCCCTGCACCGCCGTGGCGGGGGTGTCGACGACCTGGCCCGGGGCCAGCGTCCGCAGGGTCCAGTCGCCGCCGGCGGCGTAGAAGCGGAAGTAGCCGGTCGCGCTGGTCTGCACCTCGGCCGTGAACTCGCCGGTGCCGTCGAGCAGCCGGACGTAGGCGCCGGGCAGCGCGGAGCCGGCCTTGACGACCGTCCCGTGGACGACGGCCTCCTTGGCGGAGACGTCGAGCGCCGGCAGGGTGTCCTGGTCAGGCGCGCCGCACATCAGACGTCCTTCTGCACGGGCACGCCGACGAGGCTGCCGTACTCGGCCCAGGAGCCGTCGTAGTTCTTGACGTCCTGCTTGCCGAGCAGCTCGCGCAGCACGAACCAGGTGTGGGAGGAGCGCTCGCCGATGCGGCAGTAGGCGATCGTCGACTTCGCGTCGTCGAGGCCGGCGCCGCCGTACAGCTGCGTCAGCTCCTCGTCGGAGCGGAAGGTGCCGTCGTCGGCGGCGGCCTTGCTCCACGGGATGTTGATCGCGGAGGGGATGTGGCCCGCGCGCTGGCTCTGCTCCTGCGGCAGGTGGGCCGGCGCCTTGATCTTGCCGCTGAACTCGTCGGGGCTGCGCACGTCGACGAGGTTCCGGTCGCCGATGGAGGCGACGACCTCGTCGCGGAAGGCGCGGATGGAGGTGTCCTGCTCCTGCGCGACGTACTGCGTCGCCGGCCGGTCCGGGAGGTCCTTCGTGAGCTCGCGCCCGTCGAGCTCCCACTTCTTGCGCCCGCCGTCGAGCAGCTTCACGCTCGCGTGGCCGTACAGCTTGAACTCCCAGTAGGCGTAGGCGGCGAACCAGTTGTTGTTGCCGCCGTACAGCACGACGGTGTCGTCGTTGCCGATGCCCTTGGCCGACAGGAGCTCCTCGAAGCCCTCCTTGTCGACGACGTCGCGGGCCTCGGGGGCCTGCAGCTCGGCGGTCCAGTCCATCCGGACGGCGCCCTTGAGGTGGCCGCCGTCGTAGGCGGACACGTCCTCGTCGACCTCGACGAAGACGGTCTTCGGGTCGTCCAGGTGGGCCTCGGCCCAGTCGGCGTCGACGAGCACGTCCTGGCGGCTCATGCGGGAGCTCCTTCACGGTCGGGGGTGCGGGGGGTCGGGCGGGCCGTCGGGCCGGTGATCGGGCCGAGGGTCGGGACGGGGCCGTGCCGACGGCCCCGTCGGGCGGCGGGCACGGCGCGGGCGAACGGCATCTGCTGCTTCCTGGCTGAGGTCTCGGGAGGAGGACGTCAGGCAGGTCGACAGAGCGCGCCGGCGAGGCGGCAGAGGTCGACGACGCGGCGTCGGACGAGCACGCGTCGGACCGGCATGCTCACGAGGGTAGCGCCTGGAGCACGTGCGCCGGGGTGGGCTGCCCGGCGGCCCGGAGCACCTCGCGTCCGGCGGCGTCGAGCACCAGCGTCGTCGGGGTCGCCACCACGCCGAGCCGGCGCACGAGGTCGAGGCGCTGCTCGGCGTCGACCTCGACGTGCGCCACGCCCGGGACCGCCCGCGCCACGTCGCCGAGCACCCGGCGGGTCGCCCGGCAGGGCGCGCAGAAGGCGCTGGAGAACAGCAGCAGCGTCGCGCGCGCCCCCGGCACGGCCCCGAGCTCCAGGACCAGCGGGCGCAGGTCGGCCTCGTCGTCCATGCCGGCCCCCGTCCCCGTCCCCGTGCGGCACCCGCCGGTGCCGGTCCCCCCGGGGCGGACCCCGTCAGGCTGCAACCCCGCCCGCGCCGGAGTCCTTCCGGCGCGGCGGGACCGGCGGGCTGCCTACCGCCGGAGCAGCACGTCCGACGCCCCGCCGGTCACGACCACGCCCGTGTCGGTCACGTCGACCTCGCGCAGCTGCAGCCCGTACGGCAGCTCGGGCACCGGGTAGCCCAGCGAGAGCGCGTCGACCAGCGTCAAGCCGACGACGCCGGTCACCGGCTCGCCGGCCACGGTGACCTCGCTGGCGCGCAGCAGCAGGTCCGGGCCCTGGACGACCGGCTCGGCCAGCGCGGCCGCCTCGACCGTCCGGCCGAAGGCGGTGACGGTGCCCCGCACCCGCACCCGGTCGCCCGCCGGCTCGAGCTGCACCTGGCCGCCGGAGGCCTCCTCGATCGCCGCGAAGGTGACCAGGCCGGTGCCCTGCAGCCGGTCCACCGGCACCTCGTCGACCGAGCCGCCGACGACGTCCGACAGCGACACGCGGTTGCCCTCCAGCGTCGCCCGGAAGTCCTGCACGGTCACGTCGTCGCGGCGCAGGCGGTCGGCCTCGACGGTGATCTCGTCGTACCGGCCGCGCAGCGCCTGGTGGAGGAACGGGAACCCGCCCACCTCGACCGACGGGGCGGTGCCCAGCTCGCCCTCGAGCTGGCGGGAGATGGCGCTCTCCGCGACCTGCTCGGCGGCGCGGTCGCCGACGACGAGCAACCCGACCAGCAGCACGAACAGGACGAGCAGGCCCTTCTTCACGCGAGCACCAGCCGTCCGGCGACGAGCGCCACCGGGCCGAGCACGGCGTAGGGCAGCAGGACCCCGACGGGGCGCAGCGCGCTGCTGCGGCGGACCCGGCGGCGCGCGCCCGGCAGCTCGGTGGCCGCCAGGTCCACGGCGAGGTCGGCGCAGGCCGCTACCGCCGCGACGGCCAGCCCGACCAGCGCGCCGCGGCCCGCGGTCGTCACCTCGTACACCGCCCCCACGGCCGCACCGGTCACGGCGCCGGCGAGCAGGCCCAGGAGCAGGCCGGGCACCCCGCGGCTGGCCCCGGGCGCCAGCTCCGGCCGGGCGACGACCTGGTCGCCGAGGCGGCCGAGCAGCAGCGCGGAGGCGGCGGCCGCCAGCGCGAGCACGGCGACGGCGCCCCCGTCGGGCACCTGGACCACCGCCGACAGGCAGGCCGCCGCGGTCACCAGCGCGACCGCGAGCATCGTGTCGGCGAGCGCCTCCGTCACCGCGACCCGGCGCGTGCGCCGGCTGAGCTGCTGCACGAGCGCGGCGACCAGCGACAGGGCCACCACGCCCGCCAGCCCCGCCACCGACCCCTCGCCGACGACCGCGACGACGGCGGCCGCGAGGGTCGCCAGCACGACGACGGCGAAGCCGCCGAGGCTGGCCGGGGCGTCGAGCAGCGCGAGCACCCCGAGCGTGAGCACGACGGACAGCACGACGACGGCGACGACCAGCACGGCCGGCCCGAGCAGCGCCGCCCCGACCAGCACGGCGCCGGCGGCGGCCGCGGCGACGCCCTGCACGGGCAGGGGTGCCCGAGCGACGGCCGCCGTGCCCGCGCTGCTCCCGGCCTCCGTCACGCCCGGGATCGTGCCAGACGTGCTCACCCGCCGGCGTAGGGCGGCAGGACGTCGACCAGCGAGCCCGGCGCCAGCGCCACGCCGTCGTGCGGGCGGGTGCCCACCGGGTCGCCGTCCACGACGAAGGCGCACACGCCCAGCACGGTCCCGAGCCGCTCGCCGTGGGCCGCGACCGCGGCCTCCAGCGCCTCGGCGAGCGTCGCGACGTCGAGCTCGTCGGTCGCGGTCCCCGCCGCGGCCCGCGCCCCCGCCCAGTAGCGCACCGTCGTCATGCCCTCGCCCTCCCCGTGCCCGCACTCGTCGTCGCCTCGGCCCCGCTCGTCGTGTCCTCGGCCTCGCTGCTCCTGCCGTCGCTCCTCGTGCCCTCGCTCCTCGTGCCGTCGCTCCTCGTGCCCTCGCCCGTCCTGCCCGGGGCCTCGTCGTGCCCGTGCTGCCGGGCGAGGACCTCGGCCACCCGGGCACCCACCCGGTCCACCAGCTTCGGGGGGATCGCCACCTCGGCGTGCCCGAAGTCCTCCACCCACAGCTCGGCCCCCGCCCGGTCGGCCAGCGCGCGGGCGTGCTCGGCCCCGAGGTAGCCGTCGCGCTCGCCGTGCACGACCAGCAGCGGGACGGGCACCCGCCCGGCGCAGTCGAGCGGTGCCTGCGGGCGCACCTGCCACCCGCGCGGGTCGACGCGCGTGCGCAGCACCAGCCGGGTCACCAGGCGCCCGAGGCGGGTCTCGACGAGCAGGTGGAGCCGCCGCAGCGGCACGCTCGCCGTCGCCCGGGTCGACCACGCGCTCGTCCCGCTCACCGCGACGACCGCGTCCGGCCGGTGCCCCAGCCCGTAGCCCTCCACCTGCGCGGCGTGCCGCACCACCGCCGCGGCGCCCATCGAGAAGCCGATGGTCGCCACCCGCCGGGCCCCGGCCGCGCGGGCGGCGGCGACGGCCGCGTCCACGTCGAGCACCTCCCGGTCGCCCAGGGTCGAGCGGCCGGTCGAGCGCCCGTGGCCGCGGGCGTCGTAGACCAGCACGGTCGCGTACGCGCTCAGGCGCTCGGCCACGCGGCGCAGCGCGGGCACCCGGGTCGACCCGGAGAAGCCGTGCGCCAGGACCACCCAGTCGGGCCCGCCCGGCAGCACGAGGGCGTGCAGGCGCTCGCCGTCGGCCGTGCGCAGGGTCGTGCCGGTCGACGTCACCGCAGGAGTCTGGCGCACACCCGGCTACTGTGGTCGGCAGGCAACGGCGCCGACATCTCCTCGCAACCCCCTGCTCCGCACGTCCACGGGAGATCTCATGGCCAGCCTGCTCCTGCTCACCAACGCCCTGTCGCCGTCCTCGGACGTGCTCCCCGCGCTCGGGCTGCTGGGGCACACGGTGCGCACCGCGCCCCTCGACGCCGCGGCGCTGCTCGACGCGCCGCCCCACGACGCCGTGCTCGTCGACGCCCGGCGCGAGCTGGTGCAGGCCCGCGGGCTGTGCCGCCTGCTGCGGACGACCGGCCTGTCGGTGCCGCTGCTCGCGGTGCTCACCGAGGGCGGGCTCGCCGGCCTGTCGGCCGAGTGGGGCGTCGACGACGTGGTGCTCGACGCCGCCGGCCCGGCCGAGGTCGACGCCCGGCTGCGCCTCGCGGTGGGGCGCACCGCCCCGGAGACGAGCGACCCGGGCGTGGTGCGCGCCGGCGAGCTGACGATCGACGAGACGACGTACACCTGCCGCCTGCGCGGCCGCGTGCTCGACCTGACGTTCAAGGAGTTCGAGCTGCTCAAGCACCTCGCGCAGCACCCGGGGCGGGTCTTCACCCGCGCCCAGCTGCTGCAGGAGGTCTGGGGCTACGACTACTACGGCGGCACCCGCACGGTCGACGTCCACGTGCGGCGGCTGCGCGCCAAGCTCGGCGTGGAGCACGAGCAGCTGATCGGCACGGTCCGCCACGTCGGCTACAAGTTCGTGACGCCGCCGCTGTCGACCCTGCCCGAGCCCGCGCCCGACGTCCCCCCGCAGCCGGTCGCCGTCCGCTGAGCCCCGGCTCGCCGCCCGCCGTCCCGGCTGCGGGGCCGCACTAGCGTCGTCGCGTGACCCCCCGCCTGCGCACGGCCCTGCGCCTGTCCCCGCCCGAGGTCGAGGCCGTGCACCGCCTCGTCGACGAGGTCACCGCCGCCGACGGCCACCTGCCGCTGTCGGAGCACGTGATGCTCCACCTGCCGCTCGGCGGCGACGAGGACGTCCGGCACGTCCTGGTCGAGGGCGACGGCGCGCTGCAGGGGTACGCCCACCTCGACGTCACCGACCCGGTCGCCGGCTCCAGCGCCGAGCTCGTGGTGCGCCCGTCCGCCCGCCGCTCCGGGATCGGGCGGACGATGGTCGAGGAGCTGGTGCGGCAGAGCCCGGACGGCCGGCTGCGGCTCTGGGCCCACGGCGAGCACCCGGGCGCGGGCCGGCTCGCCACCGCGCTGGGGTTCACGCGCAGCCGCGTCCTGTGGCAGATGCGCCGGCCGCTGACCGGCGGGCTCCCGCCGTACGTGCTCCCGGACGGCGTCGCGCTGCGCGCCTTCCGGGTCGGCTCCGACGAGCAGGAGTGGACCGCGCTCAACGCCCGCGCGTTCGCCGACCACCCCGACCAGGGCCGCTGGGGCGTCGAGGAGGTCCTGCTGCGCGAGCAGGAGCCGTGGTTCGACCCCGAGGGCTTCCTGCTCGCCGAGCAGGACGGGCGCCTGGTCGGCTTCCACTGGACCAAGGTGCACGGCAGCGACCCGGGCTCCGGCGACCACGCGCACGAGCCCGTGGGCGAGGTGTACGTCGTCGGGGTCGACCCGGCCGAGCAGGGCCGCGGCCTCGGGCCCGCGCTCACCCTCGCCGGCCTGCACAGCCTGCAGGCCCGCGGCCTGGACACCGTGCTGCTGTACGTCGACGAGAGCAACGCCGGCGCCGTGCGGGTCTACGAGCGGCTGGGGTTCACCCGCTCGGCGACCGACGTCTGCTGGAGCCGCTGACTCAGCGCGAGCCCTTCGGGGCGAAGATCTTGGCGATCATCCTCGCGACGACGTTGAGCAGGATGACGATGAGCATGAGGACCAGCGCCGCGCTCCAGGCCCGGTCGATGCCGAAGCCGCGGGCGCCGGGCTGGGTGAACTGGTAGTAGACGTAGACCGGCAGCGTCGCCATGCGCTCGGCGAACGGGTTGGTGTTGAGCGCGCTGGTCGTGCCGACGATGAGCAGCAGCGGCGCGGTCTCGCCGATCACGCGGGCGATGGCGATCGTGATGCCGGTGGCGATGCCGGCGGCCGCCGCCGGCAGGACGACCTTGACCACGGTGCGCCACTTGGGCACCCCGAGGGCGTACGCCGCCTCGCGCAGCTCGGCCGGCACCAGCTTGAGCATCTCCTCGCAGGCGCGGACCACGACCGGGATCATCAGCACCGACAGGGCGACGGCGCCGCCGATGCCGAACCGGACGCCGGGCCCGACGATGATCACGAACAGCGCGTAGGCGAACAGGCCAGCGACGATCGACGGGATGCCGGTCATGACGTCGACGAGGAACGTCACCGAGCGGGCGAGGCGTCCCCGGCCGTACTCGACCAGGTAGATCGCGGTCATCAGCCCGACGGGCACCGAGATGAGCGTCGCGAGAGCGGTGATGATCAGCGTGCCGACGATGGCGTGCTGGGCCCCGCCGCCCTCGCCGACCACCCCGCGCATGGTCTCCGCGAACAGGGCGCCGTCGAAGCGCGCAGCACCCCGGGTGACGACCGTGTAGAGCAGGGACACCAGCGGGACCATGGCGAGCAGGAACGCCGAGGTCACCACGGTCGTCACCAGCCGGTCGACGGAGCGGCGACGCCCCTCCACCCGACGCGATGCCGCCGTGCTGGCGACCGCGAACAGCAGCAGCGTCAGGACGGCGAGCCCGGCGAACGAGAAGCCCACGACGGCCAGGATCGCGAGCGCGAGCAGGAGCGATCCGGCGAGCACCGCCGGGGCGACCCAGCGCGGCAGGGGGCGGTGCGGCTCGTGCAGGACCTGCTCGACGCGGGAGGACCCCGGCTCGGGCGAGCGGGTGAGGGTGCTGGTCATCCGGCAGCTCCGTCGAAGTCGGCCCGTCGGGCGAGGACGGCGCGGGCGGCGAAGTTGACCGCGAAGGTGATGACGAACAGGACCAGGCCCGTGGCGATGAGGGCGTTGATGTCGAGCCCGGTGGACTCGGGGAACTGGGCCGCGACGTTGGACGCGATCGTGGCGGGGTTGTCGCGGGAGATGAGGTTGAACGTCACCGCGCCCGAGGCGGACAGCACCAGCAGGACCGCGAGGGTCTCGCCGAGCGCCCGCCCGAGGCCGAGCATCGCTCCGCTGACGAGCCCCGACTTGCCGTACGGGATGACCGCCATCTTGATCATCTCCCATCGGGTGGCCCCGAGGGCCAGCGCGGCCTCCTCGTGCAGCGTGGGCACCTGCAGGAAGACCTCGCGGTTGATCGCGGTCATGATCGGCAGGATCATCACGGCCAGGACGATGCCGGCGGTGAGCATCGTCCTGCCGGTCACCGACGCCGGACCGGCGAACAGCGGGATGAAGCTCGCGTGCTCGGCGAGCCAGACGTACGCCGGCCCCAGGTAGGGCGCCAGCACCGACACGCCCCACAGGCCGTACACGACGCTGGGCACCGCGGCGAGCAGGTCCACCAGGTAGCCCAGCGTGCGGGAGAGCCGCGGGTGGGCGTAGTGCGAGATGAACAGCGCGATGCCGATCGACAGCGGCGTGGCGATGAGCAGGGCCAGCACGGCCGCCAGGAGCGTGCCGAAGACGAGCGGCCCGAGGTAGCGCAGGAACCCGGCGTCGCCCGGCAGGTCCTCGGGCGCCGCGCCGAAGATCGGCAGCGACTCGCTGATGAGGAAGAGCGCGACGCCCGCCAGGACGATGAGGATGAGCACACCGGCGGCGGTGGCGGTGCCGGAGAAGACCCGGTCGCCGAGCCGCTGCGGCGTCCCGGCCGCGACGGGCACGGGCTTCGGCGTCCCCGGGCCGTCGGGCACGAAGCCGGTCGTGGGGGTCGGTGCGGTCACCAGGGGGCCTTCCGGAGGCGGGACGACGGCGGTCCGGGCGCCACCGTAGTGGCGGCGCCCGGACCCAGGGGTCGAACGGTCAGGCGCCGGCCTTGATCGAGTCGATCGCGGACAGCACGTCCGTGCGCAGCTCCGCGCTGATGGGGGCGGAGCCGGCGTTCTCGGCGGCCGCGGCCTGGCCCTCCTCGCTGGCGACGTAGGTGAAGAAGGACTTCACCAGGTTGCCCTGCGCGGCGTCGGCGTAGCTGGTGCAGACGATGGAGTACGCGGTCAGCGAGATCGGGTACGCGGTCGGGTCGTCGGTGGTGCGCGACAGCTCGAGGGTGATGTCGCCGGTGGGGCGACCGGAGACGCGCTCGCTGATGTCGACGAGCTTGGCGGCGCCCTCCGCGCTCGGGGCGACGAACTCGCTGCCGACCTGGATGTTGGCCACACCCAGCTCGCCGGCCCGGCTGAGGTCGGCGTAGCCGATCGCCCCCGGGCCCTGCTGCACGGCGGCCACCACACCGGAGGTGCCGTTGGCGGCCTCGCCGCCCTGGACGGGGAAGTCGCCGTCGGCGTCGTACGGCCACTTGTCGCCGGCCGCCTTCGAGAGGTAGTCGGTGAAGTTCTCGGTCGTGCCGGAGCCGTCGGACCGGTTGACCGGGGTGATGTCCTGGTCGGGCAGCGTGGCGCCCTCGTTGAGAGCGGTGATCGCCGGGTCGTTCCACTTGGTGATCTTCTGGTTGAAGATGTCGGCGATGACCTCGGCCGAGAGGTTGAGCTCCTCCACGCCCTCGAGGTTGTAGACGACGGCGACCGGGCTGACGTACAGCGGCAGGTCGATGGCGTCGCCACCGGTGCAGCGCTGCTTGCCGGCCTCGACCTCCTCGTCCTCGAGCGCCGCGTCCGAGCCGGCGAAGGCCAGGCCGCCGGCCAGGAACTGCTCCCGGCCCGCGCTCGAGCCGGCGGGGTCGTAGTTGACGATCGCGTCGGGGTTGCTCTCGCTGAAGCCGGCGCGCCAGGCCTCCATCGCGGCCTCCTGCGCGCTCGAGCCACCGCCGTTGAGGGTGCCGCTCAGGGCGGCGGCCGAGCTGGCGCCGCCGCTGCTGGGGGCGGCGGGGGCGGCGGGGGTCGTGCCCTCGCTGCCGGAGGAGCAGGCGGCAAGGGCGAAGGCGCCCGCGGCGATCAGGGTGGAGGTACGGGCGAAGCGCTGCTTCACGGAGGTGATCCCTCTCTCGGGGTCGTCGTGCGGGGGAACCGGCGGCGCAGTGGCGCAGGGGACGGCGTCCGTCCCGGCCGGTGATCCAGAACGGTAGGGAGCCGAGGTGAAGGCCCGGGCGGGAGAGGGTGAACGACCGGTGAACGCCGTCGGGCGCCTGGCAGGCGCGCCCGGGGACGTGACCTGAGCAACAGGTGAACGCCACCGCCGCGCCGCCCGGTCACCTGGTGGGCGCCAGGCGTTCACCTCGCAGGCCCGCGCACGTGCCCCGCCGCGACCTAGGATCGGTCGCGTCGTGCCGGCTGCTGGCGGGCCACGACCGTCCCTCGACCCGACCGACAAGGACCCCGGTGGCCAAGCAGATCACGCTGGACAACGTCAACGCGTTCTACGGCGGCTTCCGGGCCATCGCCGACGTGTCCATGACGGTGGAGCCCGGCTCGATCACCGCGTTCATCGGTCCCTCCGGCTGCGGCAAGTCGACGGCCCTGCGCACGATCAACCGCATGCACGAGGTCGTGCCCGGTGCCCGCGTCGAGGGCACGGTCGCCCTGGACGAGCAGGACATCTACGGGACGGGCGTGGACCCCGTGGAGGTGCGCCGCAACGTCGGCATGGTCTTCCAGCGGCCCAACCCGTTCCCCACCATGTCGATCGCGGAGAACGTCGTCGCGGGGCTGCGCCTGAACGGCAAGGCCCCCAAGAAGCAGACGGAGGAGGTCGTCGAGCGCTCGCTGCGCGGCGCCAACCTGTGGGACGAGGTCAAGGACCGCCTCGACCGCCCCGGCTCCGGCCTGTCCGGCGGGCAGCAGCAGCGCCTGTGCATCGCCCGGGCGATCGCCGTCCAGCCGCAGGTCCTGCTCATGGACGAGCCGTGCTCGGCGCTCGACCCGATCTCGACGCTCGCCATCGAGGACCTCATGAGCGAGCTCAAGCAGGACTACACGATCCTCATCGTCACGCACAACATGCAGCAGGCCGCCCGCGTCAGCGACAGGACGGCGTTCTTCAGCATCGAGGCCACCGGGCAGCCGGGACGGCTCATCGAGATCGACGACACGCAGAAGATCTTCACGAACCCGGGCGAGAAGCGGACCGAGGACTACATCACCGGTCGCTTCGGCTGACCCGTCCCGGCGCCCCTGCGGCTCCCGCGCGGCAGGGACGGACGGCGGCAGGCGCGCCGTCCCTGGTGGTGCACGAGGACCGGCAGCACCTCCGGACCGGCACGACCGCGGAGCCCGCGACGCCGTCGGCCGGCTGACGCGCACCCGGTCCCGCGGCAGCGGCCCGTCGAGCTCGAGCCGGGCAGGGTCGAGCTCGCGCTCCTGGTCGCGCCTCCGGCGTCCCTGCGGTCCCTGTAGCGATGGTCGAGAACGGCCGCCGACCGGTGTCCACGTCGCGTTCACCGCCCCGGCGCACGGGGTCGTCGAGCCCGCCCGGCACCGTTCCACGGCAGTGCACCTCGTCGTCCTCGGGACGACGCACCTGCCGAGCACGCTCCTGGCATGCAGGTACTCGGACACCGCGGGTGGCCCGTCCCGACCGCTCACCCGGAGAACACCGTCGCCGCCATGGTCGCGGCCCTGGACGCCGGCGCCGACGGCGTCGAGGTCGACGTCCAGCTCACCAAGGACGGGGTCGCCGTCTGCTTCCACGACGACGACCTCGACCGCGTCACCGACTCCACCGGCCTGGTCCGGGACCACACCTGGGCCCAGGTGCAGGACGTCCGGCTGCCGGGCGGTCACACCGTGCCGCTGCTCAGCGACGTCCTCGCCGCCACCGCCGGCCGCGGTCAGGTGGTGCTGGACCTCAAGCCCGAGCGCCGCACCGCCGCGCTGGTGCGCGCCGTCTCGGCCGCCGTCGGCCGGGGAGGCGGCCACCTCATCGCCTCGTCCTTCGACCTGCGCGTGCTGGCGGCCTTCGCCCTGCAGCGCCCCGACCTGTCCCGCGCGCTGCTGTGCGACGTGGGCTGCGACCCGGTGCGCGCCGTGCGCGAGTGCGTCCACGACGGCTCGGCCGGGCTGCACCTCGCGCTGCCGACCGCGCTGGCCCACCCGGAGGCGCTGCGCGCGGCCCGCCGGGCCGGGGTGCAGGTGCGGGTGTGGACGGTCAACCGGCTCGTCGACGCGCAGCTGCTGGAGCTGCTCGGCGCGCAGGCCGTGATCAGCGACCGGCCGGACCGGCTGGTCTCCGGGCTGCGCAGCCCGTCCTCGCTCGTCCGGGGCTGACGCGGCGCGGCCACGGCCGCTGACGGCAGCCGTGCCCGAGCCGGTCGCGGTACGAGGGCGCCGCCCGGTCCTCCGAGCGGGGTCGCCACCCCGGTCGGCCCGTGCCGCGGTCGCTGTCGGCCCGGGCGCAGCACCCCGACCGGACCGGCCTCAGGAGCCGTCGCGACGCCAGCGGCGCGAGCGCGGGGGCGGGCCGCCCGCCTGGTGGCGCCACCGGTCCAGGGTCGAGCCGCGCTCCGTGCTCGGGTCGCGCGGGCGGGCGACGCGCGGCTGCTCGGCCGCGCCGCGCCGCCCGACCAGGCGCAGCGGCTCGGTGTCGTCCTCGGCCGGCTCGGGCCGGCGGTCTCGGTGGCGCCCCGGCCGCACCACCACCGTGTCGTCCCGGTCGTCACGGCCGTCCCCCCGGCCGCCGCGCACCGCCACCGTGTCGTCGCGGTCCTCCGCGGCCCGCACCACGATCGTGTCGTCACGGTCGTCGCCCCGGCCGCCCCGCACCACGACGGTGTCGTCGCGACCCGGCCGCACCACCACCGTGTCGTCGCGGTCGTCCGCCGCCCGCACCACGACCGTGTCGTCGCGGTCGTCGCGGCGCTGCGCCAGGACCACGACCGTGTCGTCGCGATCGTTCCCGGCTGCCCGGTCGCGCTCAGCGGCCCGGTCGCGCTCGGCGGCCCGCCGCGGGAGCACGTTGCGCCCGGCCGACACCCGGGCGGCCGCGACCACCCCGAGCAGCGGCATGCCCGCCGCGACCGCGAAGCCGGCCGCCGCCAGGGTGGGGAGCAGCAGCGCCAGCCCGCCGCCGAGCGCCCAGGCGAGCTGCAGCCCGGTCTCCGAGCGGGCGAACGCCGCGCTGGTGCTGCCCGGCGGCACGGAACCCTGCAGCACCGCGTCCAGCGCGAACTTCGACAGCGCGTACGACAGGCCGGTGAGCCCCACCGCCGCCGCGGCGAGCACCGGCCCGCCGACGACCGCGGTGAGCAGGCAGGCGGCGGCCGGCACCACGAGCGAGGCCAGCGTCAGCCGGGCGGTGACGTGCTCGGGCAGGCGGCTCGCCAGCCCGGTGCCGAGCAGCTGCCCCGCGACCGCCGCCCCCAGCACGGCGGCGACGACCAGCGGCGCGGCGCCCCCGCCCTTGAGCAGGAAGGCCAGGAACACCGTGAGCAGCCCGGCCAGGCCGCGCAGCGCCACGGCGGTGACCAGCGCCCGCTGGACCGCGACCGGGCCCTCGAGCAGCCGGTAGCCCGGCCCGCGGGGGCCGACCGCCCGCAGGCGCTCCTCGTCGACCTGCGGCGGGAGCTTCAGCGCGACGAAGACGCCGGCCAGCAGCACGAGCCCGGCCAGGCGCAGCACCCAGGGCGCGCCCGCGACGGCGCCGAGGCCGACGCCCACCGCGCCCGCGACCGAGGCCGACGCCACCGCCGCGACGTTCATCCGCGCGTTGGCCTGCACCGCGCTGACCCCTGGCGGGCGGACCCGCGGCAGGGCCGCGCTGCGGGCCACCCCGAACGCACGGGACAGGACCAGCGCGGCGAGGGCCAGCGGGTAGAGCCCGATCGAGGCGGTCAGCCCCGCCATCGTCCAGGCGACGAGCCCGCGGGCCCCGGCCGTGACGGCGAGGACGTCGCGGCGGCCGTGCCGGAGCCGGTCGAGCAGCGGGCCCGCGACGGGCACGAGCAGGCTGAAGGGCAGGAGGGTGAGCAGCAGGTAGAGCGCGACCCGGTCGCGGGCCTGCCCGAGCGGGACCGAGAAGAACACGGTCCCGGCGAGGGCCACCGCCACCAGGGCGTCGCCGGCGCTGTGCAGGGCGTGCGCCCCGAGCAGCGCCGACATGCCGCTCTCCCCGGCGCCGTCGGCCGTCGCCGCGGCACGCACCCGCCCCGCACCGGCACGGGCGAGGCGGCCGGCGCCCTGGCCGACCCGCCCCGCCCGTCCCGTCCGTCCCGTTCTTCCCTCGTCTGCCGTCAGAGGGACCTCGTCCTGCTCCCCCGGTCGCTCCACCGTGCGATCCTGCCGCACCGCGGGCTGGGACTAGCGGCGCGTGAACTCGTCGCGCGCGATCACGCCGATGTCGGGCTGGTCGGTGAAGAAGCCGTCGACGCCCACCCGCAGGTGGTCGGCGATCTCGGCGAACAGGTCGCCGTACGCGCTGGGGTCGGCGCCGCCGCCGGAGCGGTACTGCCGCGGCAGGAACTGGTTCTCCGCGCGCAGCGTGTAGGGCACGACCAGCAGGCCCTTGCGGTGGGCGTCCCTCACCAGGGTGGTGTGGGTGCCGGTGTTGCCGGCCGCGTCGCGCGGGAAGATCTGGGACTTGTCCGGCCCGATCACGTCGGCGTAGGTGGCGACCACGCGCAGGCCCCTCGGCTTGGTCATGGCGGCGTAGGTCTCCGGGTCGCCGGACGCCACGTGGTCGTAGGGGCGCGCCGTCGGGCCCGCGCTGGTGAGCTGCACGAGGGGCACGTCGATGAGCCCGTTCAGCTCGCGCAGGTTGGCCTCCTCGAAGGACTGCACGTAGACGTGCTGGGACTTGGCCAGGCCGTTGCGCCGCAGCGTCGACACCAGCCGCTCCTCGAGCGACAGGCCGATGCCGTCGAAGTACGTGGGGTGCTTGGTCTCGGCGGCGATGCCGATGGTGCGCCCGTACTTCTTGCTCTGCTCCTCGACGAAGTCGATGACCTGCTGCAGGGTCGGGATGCGGTAGCGACCGTCGTAGATCGTGTTCTCCTGCCGGACGTCGGGCAGCCGCTCCTTCGCGCGCAGCGTGCGCAGCTCCCGGTAGGTGAAGTCCTCGGTGAACCAGCCCGTCGAGGGGACACCGTCGATGGTCTTGGTGGTCCGCCGGTCGGCGAACTCCGGGTGCTCGGCCACGTCGGTGGTGCCGGTGATGTCGTTCTCGTGGCGGGCGACGAGGACGCGGTCCTTGGTCGACACCAGGTCGGGCTCGATGACGTCCGCGCCCATGCGGATCGCCAGCTCGTACGACGCGAGGGTGTGCTCGGGGCGGTAGCCGGAGGCGCCGCGGTGGCCGAAGACCAGCGGGGTCTCGACCAGGGCGGTCTCGCGGGCGGCGGTCGCGGGCGCGGCCGGCGCTGCGGTGGCCGGCGCCGAGACGAGCGCCGGCACCGCCGTCAGGGCCAGCAGCGCGCTGCCGACCAGGGCCCGCCGCAGGGTGGAGGGACCGTGCATGGGTGCTCCAGGTGACTCGGATCACACGATGGGGTGATGACGCGAAGACCCTGCCATGCCATGGGGACAGCGGCGCCGGCGTCGTCCACTGGTCTCCGGGAGTTCGCCGACCGGTCAGCCCACGGGGCCTCTTCGGGGCACCGCCCCCTACGCTCGCGGCATGAGCCGGTCCGTGTCCCGCAGCGTCGTCGTCCAGGCCCCCGCGCAGAAGGTCTTCGACCTGCTCGCCGACCCGGCGCGGCACGCCGACTTCGACGGCTCGGGCACGGTCCAGGGGCAGCTGCGCGGGGCTGAGCGCCTGCGCCTCGGCGCGCGCTTCGGCATGCGGATGCGCGTGGTGGTGCCGTACGTCATCGGCAACACCGTCGTGGAGTTCGTGGAGGGCCGCACCATCGCCTGGCGGCACTTCGGCCGGCACGTGTGGCGCTACCAGCTGGAGCCGGTCGCGGGCGGCACCCGGATCACCGAGACCTTCGACTGGTCGACGGCGCTCTCGCCCCGGGCCCTCGAGCTGGCGCGGTTCCCGGCGCTCAACGCCCGCAGCATCGAGAAGACGCTGCCGCGGCTCAAGGCGCTCGTCGAGGGCTGACCCGCACGCCCCTGCCTGCGGTTCACCCGCCGGCCAACTGATCGCCGGGAGCCTGTGCGCGGACCGCCCCCGTCGCGCCACGTCCCGTACAGATCCGCTACCTAGCGTCAGCACCCTCAGCCCGGATCCACCGGGTGGGAGCGGCGGGAGCAGGTTGTGGGAGCGGACGGACCTCCGCGCGTCGTCGTCGTCGTCCCCGCCCGCGGCGGCTCCAAGGGCGTGCCCGGCAAGAACGTGACCCGGGTCGGCGGGCGCAGCCTGGTCGCCCGGGCCGTCGGCGCCGCCCTGGCCGCGCCCTCCGTCGACCTCGCGGTGGTCAGCACCGACGACGCCCTCGTCGCGGCCGAGGCGGCGGCGGCCGGCGCCCGCGTCGTGACCCGCCCGGCCGACCTGAGCGGCGACGACGCGTCGTCGGAGTCCGCCGTCCTGCACGCGCTCGACGCCCTGGGCAGCGACCCGACCGTGGCCGTGCTGCTGCAGTGCACCAGCCCGTTCCTCGACCCGGCCCTCCTGGACGCCGCGGTGCTCGACGTCCTCGAGGGCTCCGCCGACGTCGTGTTCAGCGCGGCGCAGACCCACGCCTTCCTCTGGCGGCAGGCCGCGGACGGCACGGCCCAGGGGGTCAACCACGACCCGTCCCACCGGCCGCGCCGCCAGGACCGCGCGCCCGACCTGCGGGAGACCGGTGCCTTCTACGTGATGCGCACATCCGGGCTGCGCGCCACCGGCCACCGCTTCGCCGGCCGGGTCTGCGCCGCCCTCGTCCCCGAGCTGTCGGCCGTCGAGGTCGACGTGCCGGACGACCTCGCCCTCTCGCGGGCGCTCGCCCCGCTGCTCGACCCCGTGCCGGTGCTCGACGTCGACGCGGTCGTCACCGACTTCGACGGCGTCCACACCGACGACGCCGTCGACGTGGGCGCGGACGGCCGCGAGACGGTCCGCGTCACCCGGACCGACGGCATGGGCGTCGCCCTGCTGCGCCGCGCCGGCGTCCCCCTGCTCGTCCTGTCGACCGAGACCAACCCGGTCGTCGGGGCCCGGGCCCGCAAGCTCGGCGTCCCCGTGCTGCAGGGCGTCGACGACAAGGCCACCGCGCTCAAGGGCTGGCTCGACGACCAGGGCCTGGACCCCGCCCGCGTCGCCTACCTCGGCAACGACGTCAACGACCTGTCCTGCCTGGAGCTGGTCGGCTGGCCGGTCGCCGTGCAGGACGCCGTCCCCTCCGTACGACGGGCCGCCCGGCTCGTCCTGACCCGCCGCGGCGGCCACGGCGCCGTCCGCGAGCTCTGCGACCACGTCCTATCCGCTCACTCGGCCCGGACCGCCCGGACCTCGCGCACCGATCTGGAGACCCCATGACCGCCGTCCTCGACCGCCCCGTCCAGCCCGCCCCGGTCACCGTCGCCGACCGCACGATCGGTCCCGGCCAGCCCGTGTACGTCATCGGCGAGATCGGGATCAACCACAACGGCGACCTCGACGTCGCCAAGGCCCTCGTCGACGTGGCGGCCGCCGCCGGCTGCCAGGCCGTGAAGTTCCAGAAGCGCACCCCCGAGGTGTGCGTCCCGCTCGAGCAGCAGTCCCAGATCCGCTCCACCCCGTGGGGCGAGATGACCTACCTGGACTACCGGTACCGCGTGGAGTTCGACCGCGAGCAGTACGCCGAGATCGCGGAGCACTGCGCGGCCAAGGGCCTGCACTGGTTCGCCAGCCCGTGGGACGTGCCGTCGGTGGCCTTCCTCGAGGACCTCGACGTGCCCTGCCACAAGGTGGCCTCGGCGACCCTGACCGACGGCGAGCTGCTCCGGGCGCTGCGCGACACCGGCAAGCCGATCCTGCTCTCCACCGGCATGTCCACCCTCGAGCAGGTCGACCGGGCCGTCGAGCTGCTCGGCACCGACCGGCTGGTCCTGCTGCACGCCACCTCCACCTACCCGCTGCCCCCGGAGGAGGCCAACCTGCGCACCATCACGACGCTCCAGCAGCGGTACGGCGTGCCGGTCGGCTACTCGGGCCACGAGCGCGGCCTGCAGATCAGCCTGGCCGCCGTCACCCTCGGTGCCGTCTGCCTCGAGCGGCACATCACGCTGGACCGCGCGATGTGGGGCTCGGACCAGGCGGCGTCGCTGGAGCCGGGCGGCCTCGAGCACCTGGTCCGCGACGTCCGGATCATCGAGACGGCCCTCGGCGACGGCCAGAAGCGGGTCTTCGACGGCGAGCTCGCCCCGATGTCCCGGCTGCGCCGCGTCACCGACTGACGATGGGCCACCCTGACGGCCCCGACCTGTCGGTCGTCGTGCCCGTGCGCGACGTCGAGGCGTACGTCGGGACGATGCTCGAGAGCCTGTGCCGCAACGTGGCGGTGGCGGCGGCCGGGGGCGTCCGGGTCGAGGTGGTCTTCGTCGACGACGGGTCCGTCGACGGGACCGGCCAGCGGGTCGCCGACGCCCTGCCCCGGCTGCCCGGTGCGGTGGTGCTGCGCAACGAGGTCGCCCGCGGCCTCGCGGCGGCCCGCAACCAGGGCACGGCCGTGGCGGGCGGCCGCTGGCTGGCCTACCTCGACGGCGACGACTGGCTCGCGCCCGGCCACCTGCTCGACCTGGCCCGGGCCATGGGTGCGCTGCAGGTGGACTTCCTGCGCGTCGACCACGTGCGGGTCCAGGGCCGGGCCCGCAGCGTCCGCCGGGCGCCCGAGGGCCGGCGCGGCGTCGCGCTCGACCCCCGCTCGGCGATCCTGCCGGAGTGGGCCGAGACGATGGTCGACTACCCGAACGCCTGGGCGGGTGCCTACGACCTGCGGCTCCGGGACGAGGGTCTGCTGCACTTCCCCGAGCACCTGCTGACCGCGGAGGACCGGGCCATGATCTGGCCGCTCCACCTGCGGGCCCGCAGCTTCGCCGTCGTGTCCGCACCCGGGGTCTTCTACCGGCGTGGTGTCCCCGGCTCGCTCACGCAGATCGGCGACGAGCGCCAGCTGCACTTCCTCGACGCGTCCGACGTCGTCGTGCGCGAGGTGTGCGCCGATCGCGACGCCGAGCGCCTGCTGCCCAAGGCGGTGCGGCAGCTGATCGGCCTGGTGCTCCACCACCTGCAGCACGAGGACCGGCTGACGGCCGAGCTGCGGGACCTGCAGCGCAGGCGGTGCCTGGAGCGCTTCACCTCGCTGCCCGACGGTGTGCTGGCGTGGACGCTGCGGGGCCTGCAGCCCTCCCGCGCGGCCGCGCTGGCCGTGCTCTGGCCCGGTCGGGTCGCGGCATGACGCAGGTCTTCGTCGCGTCCACCCTGTTCGGCGCCATGACCCTCGCCGCGGCGCTGGACGCCGGCCTGTTCGACGAGGGCGCGGACGGCGACCGGCTCCTGCTGGTCACCAACAACGCCCCGGTGCCGGAGGTGTCCTCGGACCTGGACGACCTGCCGGGGTTCGCCGCCCTGCGGGACCGCTTCGACCGGGTGCACTCCTGGTCGGCCACGCTCGCGCCGCACCACCCGTCCTCGTGGCGACCGGCTGATGCCGCCGTCGACGTGCTCGGGCCGCTGCTGCGTGAGCACTGGGGGCTGACCGACGGTCCCGTCGAGCTCGTGGTCGAGTCGGTCAGCGTGGACCCGAGCCGCACGCTCGCCCGCCTGCTGCCGGAGGCCCGCCTGACCGTCTACTCCGACGGGCTGATGAGCTGCGGGCCCGCGCGACACGACCTGCCGATGACCACGGCCCGACGCATCACGCGCCTGCTGCACCTGGACCTGGTGCCCGGCGTCGAGCCGCTGCTGCTGCGCGAGCACGGCGTGCCGGCCGTGGCGGTGCCGCACGACGCCTTCCGCGGCGTGGTGCGCGAGGTGGCCGCGGCCTGCCGGGAGCAGGTCGACGCCTGCCCGGTCGGGGACGAGCCGCACGCCCTGCTGCTGGCGCAGTACCTCGCGCCGCTGGGCATCCTCACGGCCGAGGAGGAGGCGGGCCTGCACCTGCGGATGCTGCGCAGCGCCGTCGCCCGCGGCCTGCGCACGGTCGTCCTCAAGGCCCACCCGACCGGGCCGTCGACCCTCGCCGAGCGGCTGGAGGCGGAGGCCCGCCGCTGCGGCGTGCGGCTGCTCCAGCTGCCCGCCAGCCTGCCCGTCGAGGTCTGGTACGCCGAGCGCCGCCCCGCGCTGGTCGTGGGGTGCTTCTCCACCGCGCTGGTCACCGCCGCGGGCCTGTACGGCCTGCCGGCCGCCCGGGTCGGCACCGACCTGGTCCTGCAGCGCCTGACGCCGTACGAGAACAGCAACCGCATCCCGCTCGTGCTCGTCGACGCCGTGCTGCCCTCGGCCACGGAGTCGGGCGACTGCCGGACGGCCCGGCACCCGTGGGGCGGCCCCGAGCACCCGTCGGCGCTGCCCGACCTCGTCGCGGCCGTCGGCTACTGCATGCAGAGCCGGCGCTACGAGGACCTGCGACCGGTCGCGGAGCGGGTGCTGACCGAGCGGGCGGGCCCAGGGCTCGAGCGGTGGTTCCGGCGGCGTCGGCTCTCGGCGCTCGGCCTGCCGGGCGGGATGCCGCCCCGGGCCCCCCGCCGGCAGGCACCGGGCCGGGTGCTCGTGCGGCGGGTGCTCCGGCGCTGCCCGCCGCAGGTGCGCGCGCTCGCCCCCGTCCTGCGCCGCGCGCTGCTGCGCACCACGCCGTCGGCGGGGCGGAGCGCGCGGTGACCGCGGTCGTCGACGTGTCGGCGATCCCGGGGTGGTTCTTCGCCGCCGACCAGCGCCTGTTCGAGCACGTGCTGCAGGGGCAGGCGACCGAGCCGCCCGGGACCCTCGTCGAGCTCGGCGCCTACCTCGGCAGGAGCGCGGCGCTGATCGGCGCCTTCCGGCGCGAGGACGAGGAGCTCGTCGTCTGCGACCTGTTCGGCGAGCCCGCCCCCGACGACGGCAACGCCGCGGAGACCGCACGGTCGTACGCGACCCTGACCCGGGAGCAGTTCGAGCAGCACTACCGTTCGGTGCACCCCGACCTGCCGCGCGTGGTCCAGGCACCGACCTCCGAGATCGGGCGGCACGTGGCCCCGGGGACGGCCCGCTTCGTGCACGTCGACGCCAGCCACCAGTACGCGCACGTGCTCGGCGACCTGCAGGCGGCCCGGACGATGCTGCGACCCGGGGGCGTCGTGGTCTTCGACGACATCCGCAGCGAGCACACGCCCGGCGTCGCGGCGGCGGTCTGGGGCGACGTGGCCGCCGGCGGGCTGCGCCCCTTCTGCGTGTCGCCGTCCAAGCTGTACGGCTGCTTCGACGACCCGCAGCCGCACGTGGCCCGCCTGATCGAATGGCTGGCCTGGTACGACGGCCTGGCCTGGGAGGTGCAGGACGTCGCCGGCCGGCCGCTCGTGCGGGTGGTGCGGGTGCACCGGCCCGCACCGCCCGGCCGCTGACCGCCGGGCCGCCCGGCCAGCGGCGATGGCACGTCGGCGCCCGGCCCGACCGCGTGGAGCGTGGGCGCGCTCAGGCCACCGCGGGGCCCAGGACGCGTGCGGCCCGCCGGCCGAAGCGGCGGACGACGCGCAGGCGCACGAGCAGCCGGCCGGGCAGCAGCAGCCGGGCCCTCGCCGCCGTGGGCCGCAGCCCGGGGCCCGGCCGGTCCCGCGGCACGGGCGCGAGGCCGCGGGCGTGGCGCCGGCGCACCAGGGCGTCCAGGCGCACGACGGCGTCGGACTCGGCCGGCTCGTGCAGGTAGTTGCGGCGCAGCCAGCCGGCGTCCGGCCGGGAGAACCGAGCGGCCTCGAGGTCGGCCAGCGTGCCGTGGCAGCCGCTGCCGTCGAAGGCGAGGCCGAGCAGCTCCGGGCCGCGCCCGAAGTCCTCGAGCAGCAGCACCTCCGTGCCGGCCGCCATCGCCTCCAGCGCGGCCGTCGAGCTCACCGTGACCAGCGCCCGCGCGCGTGCCAGGTGCTCGCCGAGCGGCGCAGTGCTGAAGCGCAGGGGCGCCGGGTCCCCCAGGTCGGCCCACAGCTCGGGGTACGGGTGCGCCTCGACGTGGGTCTGCTGCTCGCCGGGGGCGGCCCGGAGCTTGACGACGACGTCAAGGTCGGGCCGGGCCGCGGCCAGCCGGCCCAGCGAGCGCAGCACGCGCTCGCGGTCCTCCCGCGCCGCCGGCACCTTGGCCTGGGCGGCGAACACCACCTCGCGGCCGGCTCCGCCGTGCCCGCCCCGCGGCAGGAAGGGCAGCCGCGCCGTGCCCACCTCGCCGGTCCGGTCCTCGAGGTCGGCGAGCGCGCGGAAGTCCTCGGCCTCGCGCAGGCTGTGCACGACCAGCAGGTCGACCCGCTGACGGTAGTGCCAGGCCAGCGAGCTCGCCGGCAGGCTCACCCCCGGCAGGCCGGAGACGAGCACGGGGCGGCGGCGCCCGGCGCTGGCGAGCGCGAGCAGGTCGCGGGCGACGACCGACACCACCGGGCCGGTGGCGGCGAGCAGGACGACGTCGGGCCGCAGCCGACGCCAGCGCCGGACCAGGCCCAGCGGTCCGACGAGCGGGACGCCGCTGACCCGGAAGGTGGTCCCGGCCACCGCGCTGCGCACCTGCGCCGCCGAGGGCGTGACCGGGCTGCGCAGCACCACCAGCTCGTGGCCGCCGGCCGCCCGCCACAGGGGAGGCAGGGCGTCCAGGGTCGCCGCCGCCCACTTGAGGTAGGAGTCGCTGTCGGCGACGGCCAGCACGCGGACGGGCCGGTCGCCGGCGTCGTGCGCCCCGCTCACACCCGCCCCGCCGGCGCGCAGCGCGCGAGCGAGGTGCGCACCGCCGCGGGGGTCGTCGGCGTCCACCACGCCTCCGGCACCGGCTGCGGCTCCATGCTCACGCCCCGCCCGGCGAGCAGCGCCCGCAGCGAGGCCAGCGCCGTCGAGGGCAGGCTGAGCACGCGGTGGTCGTCGGTGAGCCCGCGCAGGGTCAGCTCGACCGGCAGCCCGCCCGGCTGCAGCCGCACCCGCGGGTCCCCGGCCAGCTCGCGCAGCAGCTCCGGCGACTCCCGCCGGTGCGGGTAGTAGGCCACCGGCTCGTCGCTGCTCCACTCCTGCACCAGGCGACGGTACGGCTCGGCGTGCACCAGGCCGTCGGCCACCAGCGCGGAGCCGAGCACCACGGTGCGCTCGACGGGCGGCGGCGCGTCGGGCTGGGCGCGCAGCCAGTCGAAGCAGTGCCGGGCCACGGGCAGGCCGCAGCCCTCCACCGCGCTGCGCAGCGCGCCGGTGACCGGCAGCGAGGTGACGGCCGTCAGGCGCCCGCGGTCGGCCAGGCGGCGCAGCCGGTGCCCGGCCAGCCGGCCGAGGGCCGCCCGGGCGGGGGAGGACCCGGCGCGCGCCCGGGTGAGCGGCGGTCGCGCCGGGTCGCTGAGCAGGTCCAGCAGGTGCAGCGCGCCGAGCCCGTCGTCGACGAGCACGACGCGCTCGGGCCGCGCCAGGGCGAGCGCCCGCTGCACCCGCCCGGAGAAGGCGTCGCCGACGACCCAGGCGGCTCCGGCGACCGGTCCGACCGGCCGGGCCACCTCCGCCTCCTGCCGGAGCTCGAGCCCCGGCGGGAGGTCCATCCGGGTCAGCGCAGCGGCGGTCTGGGCCAGCGGCTCGCTGCCCTGCCGGACGACGACGCGGGTCCGCCCGCCGAGCAGCCCGGCGGCGTGCGCCTCCACCGCCGACAGCAGCTGCAGCGGGGACTCCACCCAGGCGACGGCGGACAGGCTGCTCGAGGTCATGCCGCGACGCTAGGCAGGCCCGCCGACGGGGCGGCTGCGCAGGGGTGAACGACGCGGGACGGTCGCGTGCGGCCGGTGCTGCTGCATGACGATCCGGACGACGGCTCGTGAACATCGCCTGCCGGGCCGCCCTGGGCGCGTGCGCACCGCGACGATGGTCGGCATGCTCCCGGTGCGCGCCCGCGCGGACGACCCGGCAGGCGCCCAGCCCGCGGTCCACGACCTGCCCCTGCTCGGCGTGCGGCCGGCCCTGCCCGCGTACCTGCGCCAGCTCTGGGGGCGGCGCGAGTTCCTGGTGCTGCTGGCCCTGTCGCGGGTGCGGGCCGAGAACGACCGCGACCGGCTCGGCCCGGCCTGGGTGGTGCTCAAGCCGCTCATCAACGCCGTCGTCTACGGGGCGGTGTTCGGCCTGCTGCTGCGCGCCGACTCGCGGCCGGACAACTTCGTGCCGTTCCTCGTCGCCGGCGTCTTCGTCTTCGCCCACCTGTCGTCCTGCCTCACCGACGGCGCCGCGTCCGTGAGCGGCTCGGCCGACCTGGTGCGCAGCCTGCGCTTCCCCCGCGCCGTGCTGCCGCTGGCGGTCGTCGTCCAGCGCACCGTCGGGCTCGGCGCCATGACCGCCGTCCTGCTGGTCGTGGTGGTGGCCTGCGGCGAGCCGGTGCGCACCTCCTGGCTCCTGGTCGTGCCCGCGCTGGCGCTGGCGACCGTGTTCGCCGCCGGCACGGCCCTGGCCGCCGCCCGCCTCACCGTGCACCTGCGCGACCTGGCGCACCTGCTGCCGTTCCTCACCCGGCTGCTGTTCTACGTCAGCGGCATCTTCTACGAGCTCGACCGCGTGGTGACCGACCCCCGCGCGCTGGCCGTGCTCGAGCTCAACCCGGCCCACGTCTACATCACGCTGGTCCGCGGGGCGCTGCTCACGGAGTCCACGGCGACGTCCGGCACCTGGGTGCTCGGCGTGCTGTGGGCGCTGGTCGCGCTGCCCGCCGGCCTGGTCTTCTTCTGGCGGGCGGAGCAGGAGTACGGGCGTGACTGAGCAGGACACCGCGGCCCCGTCGGCCGCCGCAGCGCAGGCCCCCGCCCCCGGCCGTCGCCCCACGGTCGTGGTGTCCGACGTCGAGGTGGAGTACCGCGTCTACGCGACCGGCAGGCGCACCGAGGAGGCCTCCCGCCTGCTGCGGCGCCGCTCGGCGTTGCGCCGCACCCAGGTCGTGCACGCCCTGCGCGGGGTCAGCCTCACCGCCCACGAGGGCGAGGCGCTCGGCATCATCGGCTCCAACGGGTCGGGCAAGAGCACGCTGATGCGCGTCATCGCCGGCCTGACCCGGCCCACCCGCGGCACCGTGCGCGCCGCCGGCGACCCCGCGTTGCTCGGCGTCGGCGCGGCCCTGCTCAAGGACCTGTCGGGCGAGCGCAACGTCGTGCTCGGCGGGCTCGCGCTCGGCATGACCCGCGCGGAGGTCGCCGAGCGCTACGACTCGATCGTGGAGTTCGCCGGCATCGGGGACTTCCTCGAGCTGCCGATGCGGACCTACTCCTCGGGCATGTCCGCGCGCCTGCGCTTCGCCATCGCCGCGGCCCGCACGTCCTCGGTGCTGCTCATCGACGAGGCGCTGGCGGTGGGCGACGCGCAGTTCGCCCGGCGCAGCGAGGCCCGGATCGCCGAGCTGCGCGCCCAGGCGGGGACGGTCGTCCTCGTGAGCCACCAGCTGGGCTCGATCACCGCGACCTGCGACCGGGTGCTGTGGCTCGACCGCGGGCTCGTGCGCATGGACGGCCCGACCGACGAGGTCGTCGCCGCCTACCGCGCGGCTGCCGCCGCCGGCTGACCGCCGGGAGCGGTGGGCCCGGCCACCCCGACCGGGCCCACCGCCGTCTCAGCGCCCGGGTCTCAGCGCCCGGGTCTCAGCGCCCGGGTCTCAGCGCCCGGGTCTCAGCGCCCGGGTCTCAGTGCCCGCGCGGCAGCGGGGCGGGCAGCCGGATCTTGATGATCTCGTTGTCGTCGGGCGAACCCGGCCGCCGGCCGCTGGAGAACGGGAAGTTGTTGTCGTTGGCGACCACCAGCGTCCGCGGGTCCTGGACCAGCACGCTCTCGATGGTCTGGAACGGCAGCCCGAAGCGGCTCCCGAGCCCGACGGTGCCCGGCTCGGCCGGGCCGCTGATGCCCCGCGGGTCGGCCACGTCGAGCAGGTCGACGAGCGGGCGGGTGGGCAGGGTGCCGGCGAAGGTGGACAGGTCGACGAGCAGGAGCCGCTTGGTGACGGCGGCCGTGCCCTGCGCGTTGTCGCGCTCGATGACGATGAGGCTGTCCTTGCCGGCGGCGGTGAGGTCGCCGATGGCGTTGCCGGGCGCGCTCAGCCGGAGGTCGGCGGTCTGCGGCCGGAACGACGCCGACGCGACGTCGAACGCGTACACGACCCGGCGGGCCTGGTCGGGGTCGTCGACGAGCGCGCCCTCCAGGCTCGGGTACAGCGTCCGGCCGTCGGTCGACAGCGCCATCCCCTCGATGCCGCGACTGGCGGGCAGGTTGGCGACGCCGCTGCCCGCGAGGACCTCGGGGGCGTCCGGGCTCGCCACCACGTCCCTGCCGCGGGCCGCCGCGGCCAGGCGGGCCGGTACGGGGAAGCGCACCGGGGCCTGCAGCAGCTCGCCGGTGGCGGAGAAGTGCAGCAGCGACGGCCCGAACTCCTCGCCGACCCAGTACGTGCCGTCGGCGACCCGCCGGATCGACTCGGGGTCGAAGTCGGCGCCGGTGAGCAGCCGGTCCGGGCGGGTCAGCGCCTTGCCGGCGAGGCCGCGGGGGTCGGAGAAGGACAGCTGCCGGGGCCGCACCGAGACGGTGCCGGCGCGCAGGTCCGCGCGCAGGCGGGTGGCGCGCAGCAGGAAGTCCGCGCTGTTGGTCCGCGCCCCGTAGCCGTTGTCGGACAGCGCCAGGTACCGGCCCCGCTTGCCGTCCTCGATGAGCGCGCTGAAGCCCTGCACCGGCTGGCTGGCGAAGGGCGGGGTGATCCCGTTGAACGGGCCGCTGCCGATCGCCGTGCCGGACACCGGCCCGGGCGCGAAGGTCAGCGCCGGCAGGACCGCGCGCCCGATCAGCGTGGGCTCGCGGATGCTCGCGGCGGCGGCCGGGGTGGCGAGGGCGCCGAGAGTGCCGAGGGTGGTGGCCACGACGGCGGCGGACGCCGTCGCGGCGAGGAGCAGGCGGGCGGGCACGGGCGTCTCCAGGGGTCGGTCCGACGGGGCGGGCCCGGGGTCGGGGCGCCCGACGCTCCCGGTCCGGGGTGTCGCCGGCGTGGCCGCAGGGCGAGCACCGGCTGAACGGTCGTGCGCTCCGCCGGGGCCTGCCGTTCGCCTCCCCGATGCCGTCGCGTCACCTCCCGGTCACTGGCCCGCACCACGATCGGGCAGCAGACTGCGCGCTGCCCGACCCTGCCGCAGCGCGACCCCCTCACGAGGAGCCCGTCGATGTCCCCCTCGCCCGAACCGTCCCGCCCCCGCCTGCTCACCCTGCTGCGCCCGACCACGGGCCGCAGCGCGGAGACCTGCTTCTACCGGTGCGGCAACGCGTGCTCCCACCCGGTGTCCAACCGCAGCGACAACCCGTACTTCGGCGACGTGCTCGCCGCGTCGCTGTCCCGCCGCGCGGTGCTGCAGTCGGGGGTCGCCGCCGCCGCGGTCGTCGTGGGCTCCAGCGCCCTCACCCAGCGCAGCGCCGCCGCCGAGACGGCCGCGTCGTCGACCCCCCCGTGGGCCGCGGCCCGCCGGGCGCCGCTGACCTTCGACCCGGTGCCGCCGAACACCCTCGACCGCGTCCTGGTACCCAACGGCTACGAGGAGGAGGTCGTCATCCGCTGGGGCGAGCCCGTCGAGGCCGGCGCCCCCGCCTTCTCCCCCCGGGCGCAGACGGCCGAGGCCCAGGCCAAGCAGTTCGGCTACAACTGCGACTACGTCGCGCTGATGCCGATGAAGCCGGTCGGCACCGAGCAGCGGGCCCTGCTGGTGGTCAACCACGAGTACACCGACGAGCAGCTGATGTTCCCGGACTGGACGGGCTTCGGCGACGCGACGCCCGAGCAGATCCGGGTCACGATGATGGCGCACGGCATGTCCGTCGTGGAGCTGCGGCGCAGCCGGACCTCGGGCCAGTGGACCCGCGTCGCCCCGCGGCAGGCGCAGCGCAACCGCCGCCTCACCGCCATGTCCACGTTCGAGCTGACGGGCCCCGCGGCCGGGTCGAGCCTGCTGCGCACCTCGGCCGACCCCTCCGGGCGCAGGGTGCTCGGCACGCTCAACAACTGCGCCGGCGGGACGACCCCCTGGGGCACCGTCCTGTCGGGCGAGGAGAACTTCGACCAGTACTTCGTCAACGGCAAGGACGCCCCCGCCGACGAGGTCGCCGCGCTCGACCGCTACGGCCTCGACGTGGCCGAGCCGTTCGACGCGGAGTCGAGCCGCGGCTGGCACCGCGTGGAGCCGCGCTTCGACATCGCGAAGGAGCCGCACGAGCCCAACCGGTTCGGCTGGGTGGTCGAGCTCGACCCGTACGACCCCGACTCCACCCCGAAGAAGCGCACCGCGCTCGGCCGCCTCAAGCACGAGGGCGCGACGATCGCGCTCAACGCCGAGCGCCGCCCCACCGCGTACATGGGCGACGACGAGCGCTTCGAGTACCTCTACAAGTTCGTGTCCATGCGCAAGATGTGGCTCGCGGACGGGGCGAGGGCCCGCAGGCACAACGCCACGCTGCTCGACCACGGGACGCTGTACGTCGCCCGGCTGACCGGCGACACCGAGGGCCAGATCGACGGCAGCGGCGAGCTGCCGAGCGACGAGGCGTTCGACGGGCGCGGCGAGTGGATCCCGCTGGTCACCGGCGACCGCAGCCACGTCCCCGGCATGAGCGCCGAGGAGGTGCTCGTCCACACCCGGCTGGCGGCGGACAAGGTCGGCGCGACGAAGATGGACCGCCCGGAGGACGTCGAGCAGAACCCCGTCAACGGCCGCGTGTACGCCGCGCTGACCAACAACTCCGAGCGCACCCCGGGCCACCTGAGCAGCTCCAACCCCACCGGGGTCGTGGAGGCCAACCCGCGCGCGGTGAGCCTGGTCGCCGGCACGGGCGGGCTGGTCTCGGCGTCCGGCAACCGCAACGGCCACGTCCTGGAGCTCCAGGAGGCCGGCGGCGACAGCGCGGCGACCCGCTTCACCTGGCGGCTGTTCCTCGTTGCCGGGCACCCGGACGACCCGTCGTCCTACTTCGCCGGCTTCGACAAGTCGCAGGTCAGCCCGATCTCCTGCCCGGACAACCTGACCTTCGACGCCGCCGGCAACCTGTGGATCGCCACGGACGGCGCCCGGCTCGGCTCGCACGACGGCTTCTTCGCCGTGCCGACCGCCGGGCCGGAGCGCGGGCACCTCAAGCAGTTCCTCACCGTGCCGATCGGCGCCGAGGCCTGCGGCCCGTTCATCAGCCAGGACCAGCAGTCGATGTTCCTCGCGGTGCAGCACCCGGGGGAGACGACCGGCTCGACGTTCGAGCGGCCCTCGAGCAGCTGGCCCGACGGCGGCCTGCCCCGGCCGTCGGTCGTCTGCATCTGGCGCGACTCCCCCGGCGGCACCCGCATCGGGGTCTGACCGGCCTGCTGACCCGCCGGCGGTGCACGTCCCGCCGGCGGGTCAGCCGCGTCTGCGGCCGAGGGAGCGCGGGCTGGTGAGGAAGCCCCAGCCCCAGCAGTGGTGCATCGTGGCGAAGACGAGCGGCAGCCGCAGCCGCACCCCCACCGGCAGGCCGCGCCCGGTGACGACGGAGGCGGCGGCGACGGCCAGCGCGTAGCCGGCGGGCATCACCAGGCCGAGGCGGCGCCCGATGAGCGCGACCGTGCCGCCGGCGAGCACGGCCGCGGTCGCCGCGGGCGGGACGAGGTAGGTCAGGCGCACCGAGTCGCTGTGGCGGCGCATGACGACCCGCCGCCACCGGCCGTAGTCGCGGTACTGCCGGGCCAGCGCCCGGACGGTCGGCCGGGGCCGGTACGTCACGCGCAGGTCCGGGGTGAACCAGACCGTGCCGCCGGCCCCGCGGATGCGGTGGTTGAGCTCCCAGTCCTGGGCCCGGACGAAGGTGGTGTCGTAGCCGCCCGCCCGCTCGAGCACCTCGCGCCGGAAGACGCCCAGGTAGACGGTGTCGGCCGGGCCCGGCTCGCCGCCGTAGTGGAAGCGCCCGCCGCCCACCCCGAACGGCGAGGTCATCGCGGTGGCCACGGCGGTCTCGAACGGCGTGGTGCCCTCGGCCGCCATGATCCCGCCGACGTTGGCGGCGCCGGTCTCGCGCAGCACCTCGACCGCCCGGCGCAGGTAGCCCGGCGGCAGCACGGCGTGCCCGTCGGCCCGGGCCAGCACCTCGCCGGTCGTGCGCCCGACCGCGGCGTTGAGCCCGTCCGGCGTGCGCCCGGTGGGGTTGTCGACGACCGTCACCTGCTCGTGCGCCCGCGCCAGGTCGGCGGCGATCCGTGCGGTGCGGTCGCCCGACGGGCCGACCGCCACGACCAGCTCGATCTCGCCCGGGTAGTCCTGCGCGAGGACCCCGGCCACGCTGGCGCCGAGGTGGCGCTCCTCGTCGCGGACGGTCATGAACACGCTGACCCGCGGCCAGCCGGTCAGCTGCGCCAGCGCTCCCCCGCGCGTCTCGCCGTGGTCGTCGGCCACCGGCTCAGAAGTCCTCGAGCGAGGTCGGCGTCTCGCCGACCTTGAGGAAGCGGGTGTACGCCGCCACGACCTCGTCCGACGGGCCCTGCATGAGCAGGCGGCCCTTGTGCAGCCAGATCGCCTCCTCGCAGAGGCTCTTGATGTTGCCGAGCGCGTGGCTGACCAGGAAGATCGTCCGGGACTCCTGGACGAGCTCCTGCATCCGCTCGAACGACTTGCGCTTGAAGGCCGCGTCGCCGGTGGACAGCGCCTCGTCGACCAGGAAGATGTCGGGCTCCATGTTCACGGCCACCGAGAAGCCCAGGCGGCTGTACATGCCGGAGGAGTAGGTCCTCATCGGCATGTCCATGAAGTCGTCGAGCTCGGCGAAGGAGGCGATCTGCTCGTAGCGCTCGGCCACCACCTCGCGGGACAGCCCGGCCGCGAGGCCGCCGAGCACGACGTTCTCCCGCCCGGTGAGGTGGGGGTTGAACCCCACGCCGAGCGCCAGCAGCGTGCTCACCCGGCCGCGGACCTCGACCCGCCCCTGGGTGGGCGGCAGGATCCCGGCGATCGTCCGCACGAGCGTCGACTTGCCCGCGCCGTTGGCCCCGACGATGCCGAGCACGGTGCCGCTCGGCACCTCGAACGACACGTCGGTGACGGCCCTGACCTCGCGCACCACCCGCTGGCGGCGGCCCAGCCGGCGCAGCGTGCTGCGCAGCGTCGGCTTCTTGTCGATCGACGTGCGGTAGACGACGGACAGGTCCTGGACCTTGACGGCGATGGACTGCGGGTCGTCCGCCGCCGCGGCGGGCACCTGCGGCTCAGAGACGGACAGCGAACTCACGCTCCCGCGAGACGAAGAACAGGGCTCCGACGACGAGCGCGCCGACCGCCCACAGGCCCCCCTGCAGCAGGTAGGAGCCGCTCGGCGCCCGGCCCTCGTTGAGGACCTGGCTCCACGCGGCCAGCATCGCGAACAGCGGGTTGGCGGCCAGGTAGCGCTCGATGCCCGGGGGCACCTCGGCGGCGTAGTACAGGATCGGCGAGGCGTAGAGCCAGACCCGCATCAGGTAGGGCAGCACGTTGGCCAGGTCGCGGAAGTAGACCTGCAGCGCCGACAGCAGCAGCGAGACGCCGAGCGCGAACACGGCGATCTCGAGCAGCAGCGGGACGACCCAGAGCAGGTGCAGGCCGACCGGCAGGCCCACCACGGCGTGCAGGACGGCGTACACGGCCATCGTCGGCAGGAAGCGCGCGAAGGCCGTCATCACCGAGGAGATCGGCAGCAGGCTGCGCGGGAACGCGGTGTTGAGGATGAGCTTGCCGCTGCGGGTGACCGCCCGGGAGCTCAGGTTGACGGACGTGCTCAGGAAGCTGAAGGCGAACAGGCACGCCACGAGGTGGGCCAGGAAGTCCGCGCCCCGCTGCCGGTCGCGCAGGATGTTGACGAGCAGGTAGTAGACGCCGGCCAGCAGCACCGGGTTGATGACCAGCCACAGCTGGCCGAACACCGTGCCGGCGTTCTTGGCCCGCAGGTCCGTGCGGGCCAGGTGGTAGGCGAAGTGCCGCCGGTCCCAGAGGTCGCGCAGGTACGCCCCCGGACGCGGCAGGCTCAGCCGCTGCGGGGTGTAGACCTGGACCGGCAGCTCAGCGGCGGGCACCGCCGACGAGCCGGCCGGGGTCGGGACGCTCACGGGACCCGCCTCTCACGCCGTGCGCCGGTCCTGGCGCCGGTGCCCGGCTCCACGGTAGCGGGCCGGAGCTCGCCGGATCGGCACGACCGGGTGCACCTCGCCCGGTACGGTGGCCGTGGCGGGCACCGACCACGGCGCACCCCGCCGGACGGCCCGCCGGACTCCGCGACCGCGACCCCGGTGCCGTCGCCCCTCGCGGTCCGGCTGGTCCGGGCAGAACGGGAGTCCCGGTGCAGGGCGGTCCGCACGACCCGTCGCCGGACCCGGACGGCCCGCCCGCCGGGGACGGCACGCCCGAGGCGCCCCGGCAGGAGCCGCCCGGGCCCGTCGGGTCCGATCCCGACGCCACGCAGGCCGTGTCGCTGCCGGACGAGCCGGCCGCACCCGCGGGGCGGACCGGCGACCCCGACGCCACGCAGGCCGTGGCGCTGCCGGACGGGCCGGGCGGCGACCCCGACGCCACGCAGGCCGTGGCGCTGCCGGACGGGCCGGGCGGCGACCCCGACGCCACCCGGGCGATGGCACAGGCCGCACCGCCCGCCGGCGACCCCGACGCCACCCGGGCCACGGCCGTGCCTGCGCAGGCCGGCGGGTCGGCGCCGGTGCCGGCCCCCGCGCGGGGGCTCCCCGCCCCCCGCCGCACGGGCCGCGGCCGCGCCGGCCGCCTGCTGTCCTGGGTCGCCTTCACCCTCGGCGTCCTGCTGGTGGTCGGCTCCGGCACCGCCTTCGGGCTCTACCGCCACTACGGCGGCCGGATCGAGCAGCTGCCGGACGCGCCCGCCCTGGGCGTCCGGGACGGGCAGGACCTGGGCGCCCCCCGCGACGAGGTCTACCTCGTCGTCGGCTCCGACAGCGCCGACGACCTCACCGACGAGCAGCTCCAGCAGATCGGGGCCAACCGCAGCCAGCGCGACGGCGTGCGCACCGACACGATCATCCTGGTGGAGGTGCCGGCCGACGGCAGCCGCGCCAACCTGGTGTCCTTCCCGCGCGACTCCTGGGTCGCGATCCCGGGCCACGGCATGGACAAGATCAACGCGGCGTACGAGCTCGGCGAGGAGGACCTCCCGGGCAGCGGGCCCGACCTGCTCGTCCAGACCGTCGAGCAGCTGTCCGGCCTCGAGGTCGACCACTACGTGCAGGTCTCGCTGTACGGCTTCGTCACGCTCACGAACGCCGTCGGCGGCGTCGAGGTGTGCCTCACCGCGCCCGCGCAGGACGACGACGCCAACATCGACCTGCCCGCCGGGCGGCAGGTGCTCGACGGCGCCGCCGCGCTGGGCTTCGTGCGCCAGCGCAAGGGCATCCCGGGCGGCGACCTCGGGCGGATCAAGCGCCAGCAGCACTTCATCGGGGGGCTCAGCCGGCAGGTGCTCAGCGCCGGCACGCTGCTCAACCCGGTCCGCCTCAACGACCTGCTCAACGCCGCGACGGACAGCGTCAAGGTCGCGGGCACCACGCAGGAGGACCTGCTGCGGCTCGGGCTGCAGCTGCGCGAGGTCAGCGCCGGCGCCATCCGCTTCCAGACGGTCCCCGTCGCCGACGCCGACGGCCGGGTCGACGGCGCCAGCGTGGTGCTGCTCGACGAGCCCGCCCTGCCGGGCTTCTTCTCCGACCTGGGGCGGGGCACCGGCCCGCGGGTCTCGCTCACCGTGCCGCCGGGCTCGATCGCGGTGCAGGTGGAGGACGGCACGCCCGACGACACCGGCCGCGCCGCCGCCGAGGCGCTGGCCGAGGAGGGGTTCCGCGTCGGCTCGGTGCAGGCCGCCGCCGGGGACGTCGCCGACACCCTGGTGCGGCACGGCAGCGACCGGCTGCAGAGCGGGCAGACGCTGCAGGCGTCGCTGCCGGGCTCCGAGCTGCGCTCCGACCCGGCGCTCGGCCCGGACGAGCTGGTCCTGACGGTCGGCAGCGACTACGCCGGGGTGCGCGAGGTGACCATCTCCTCGGCCGACGAGGACACCGCCGTGGCGGCCGAGGCGCGGACCGCAGCCGACCAGGACTGCATCCCCTAGGCACGACGACGGCCGGCCCCCCGAGGAGGGGGACCGGCCGCGGCGGTGCCGACGATCAGCTGCTGAAGGACGGGACCTTCTTGCCGGCCTTGCCGGCGCTCTTGCTGGCCGACGCGCTGGCCTTCTTGGCCGCCTTCTCGGTGCGCTTGGCCGCCCGCTTGCTGACCCGGGTCACGGCGTGCGGGATGGACTCGCGGCCGCCGGTGTCGGCCACGGCCAGGAGCAGGCCGCCGAGCAGGCTGACGTTCTTGAAGAAGTTGATCTTCTGCATCGTCTTCTGGTCCTCCGGCGCCGACCAGAACGCGTGCCCGACCAGCGTGGTCGGCACCAGGTTGGCGGCCAGGCCCAGCGCGGCCAGGCGCGGGAAGCGGCCGGTCGCCAGCGCTAGGCCGCCGACGAGGTTGCCGTACACGTGGGCCTTGGCCATCAGCTCGGGCTCGCTGAGCCCGGCGTCGCGGATCGGGCCGTGCAGGTAGCTCTGGTCCTTGAGCATGGGGATCGCCGAGTTGAGGAAGATCGCGGCGAGCATCGGGCGGGCGAGGGTGCGGGACAGGCTCACGGGGGCTCTCCTCGAGGGGTGCGGTCGTCGGGCAGGCGCGGCTGCAGACGTGCGAGTGCAGGGCGGTCCGGCTGCAGGCACTACCCGGGCGCACTCCGCGTACGCCTGCTCCGGCCGGTCATGATCGCCGCGGCCGGGGCGGTCACCCCCCGGCCAGCAGCACGACGCCGAGCAGCGCCGTGACGACGCCGACCTGCTGGCGCCGGGCCAGGCGCTCGCCGAGCACGACGACCGCGAGCCCGACCGTGACGACCGGCGCCAGGGTGGCGAGGACCGCCACGACGCTGACCAGCCCCTGCGTGGTCGCGACGCCGTACGAGACGGTGCCGACCAGCAGCAGCAGGCCCGGCAGCGCGACGGCCGGGAGGCGCCCGCGGGGCACCGCGACGGCCAGTCCCCGGCCGAGCACCACCGCGGCGGTGCAGGCCACGAGGCTGGCGCGGCTGCTGAACAGCGCCCACGGCGCGCTCGCGGCGGACGCCGCCCCGAACAGCGCCAGGAAACCGCCGAAGGTCAGTGCCGAACCGGCGGCGAGCAGCAGGGTCCACGGCGCCGCGTGCGCGCTGCCGCCGGACTCGCGGGCGGCGGCCAGCACGACGCCGCCCACCGCGAGCGGGATGCCGAGGAGCTGGACGACGGCGGGCCGCTCGCCGGCCAGCAGCGCGACCGCGACCGGGACCACCGCCCCGGTGGCGCCGATCGGGGCGACGATGCTGATCGGCCCCGCCGCCGCGGCCGCGTACAGGCAGGCGAGCGAGACGGCGTTGCAGAGGCCGGCCAGCGCGCCGAGCACCAGCGGCTCGCCCGCCGGCAGCGCCCCGCCGGTGGCCGCCAGCAGCGCCGCGGCCCCGACGACGCCGACCGTCTGGCCGACCAGCAGCACCCCGCCGAGCGGGTGGGCGCGGGTCACCAGCGCGCCCGCGTAGTTGGCCAGGCCGTAGCAGAGCGCCGTGAGCAGCGCGAGCAGGACGGCCGTCACGGCGCGAGCAGACCACGGGGCGCCCGGCCGCTCCCGACCAGGTGCCGGCGTGCCCGCGCGCTCGCCATCCGCCCTCGGCGGGCCGGGCCGGTCAGCGGCGGACGGCCTGCTGGGGGAGGGACCCGCTGTGGACCAGCTGCTCGGCGATGTCGCGCAGCTTGACGTTGCGGTCCTGGCTCGCCCGCACCAGCAGGGCGAACGCCCGGTCCGACGTGATCTTGTGGCGCTCCATGAGGATGCCCTGGGCCTGCCCGATCAGATGGCGGGTGGCGATGGAGCGGGCCAGGCCGGACCGCTTGCGGGCGGCGTCGTACGCCAGTGCCGCGTGGGCGGCGAACAGCACGCCGACGTGCTCGGACTCGTCGTCGAAGGAGCCGGCGGTGCGGCCGTAGAGGTTGAGGGCACCGAGGTTGTCCTCGTCGACGCAGCTGGAACGACAGCATGCTCGCCGCCCCGGCCTCGAGCGCCCGGGCCGTGAACGCCGGCCACCGCTGCTCGCTGGCCATGTCGGGCACGCGCACCGTCTCCATGTGGAAGACCGCGTCGAGGCACGGCCCCTGGCCGGTCTCCTCCTGGAGCGCGTCCACGACCCGGGCGAGCTCGCCGGACGCGCCCTGGGACTCGACGCGGTGGCGTGCCTGCACCGCGCTGATGGAGCCCTCGTCGGCGCCGGGGATGAGGGCCACGGCGGCGCGGACCACCTCGACCAGCGTGCTGTCGGGGTCGTCCTGCTGCTGCAGGGAGCGGGCCAGCTCGCTGAAGCGGGTGGCCAGCTCGTCGTGGTCCTCGCGCTCGGCCGAGAGCCGGTCGTCGGGCTGCACCGCCGCCTCCCCCCGCCGGCGGGACAGGTCCGGCGTCTGCCGGGCAGTGAACACGAGAACGCGTCGGAGCGGTACGGGCGCCGGCGGCTCGGTACGCTCCGGCCGTCCTGCCACGGACGCACTCCTGCACCGGGCCGTTAGCTCAGCTGGCAGAGCAGCGGACTTTTAATCCGACGCGCGTCGGTTCGAGCCCGACACGGCCCACTCCCCGCCCCGGTCCTGCGCGGGCGTCACGCCCGGCAGCCGCCGGTGCCCGCGTCCCGCACGACCCCGCCGGCGTCCACCATCCGCCAGGTGTAGTCGCCCCCCGCCGGGTCGTCGTCGAGCTGCAGCCGCAGGATGCCGAAGTGGGCGGCGTCGCGGACGACGCTGCGCTCGTCCGGGGTGCTCGCCAGCCGGTAGAAGTTCTTGCCGCCGCCTCCGACGATGAAGCTGCGGATGCCGTCCGCGCTGCTGCGGGACCCGTCGGCGCGCGCCTTGGCGAAGCGCTCGTAGTGGTGGTCGTGGCCGGAGAGCAGGACGGCGGCGCGGCGTCGTACAGGGCCTTCAGCAGCGGCTGCACCGCGGGGTTGTCGCCGTGGCTGCCGCTGCTCCAGCGCGGGTGGTGCCAGTACGCGAGGGTGCAGCGCGCGGGGTGCGCCACCAGGTCCGCCCGCAGCCAGCGCTCCTGCGCGCTCCCGGCGAGGCAGGACACGACCGTGCAGTTGCTGTTGAGCACGACGACGTGCCAGCTGCCCAGCTCGTAGGAGTACCAGCCCTTGCCGGCGGTCCCGGCCCGGGAGCCGAAGTAGGCCCAGTAGGGCGCTCCGCCGCCGGCCCGGTACTCGTGGTTGCCGATCGTCGGGCGGGTGAGGGAGCGCAGGGCCCCCCAGCTCCGGTCGTACGAGGCGGCGATGCCGGCCGAGGTCGCTGCCTCGTACTGCATGTCGCCGAGCACCGCGACGACGTCCGGCGACTGCGCGGCCGCCTGGCGCGCGGTCTTGGCCATCTTGCAGGCGGTGGAGGTGCCGCGGCCTCCGTTGAACGACGGGTCCGCCGGGTCGCAGGCGATGTCGCCGGCCGCCACCAGCACCGGGTCGTCGGCAGCGGCTGCTGCCGGCGCCAGGACGGCCTGCGGCGGCGGCGCGGCTGCGGGCGGCGGCGCGCCGGTCGTGCCCGTGCAGGCGGCGGTGAGCCCGACGAGCAGGGCTGCGACCGCGCTCCGGCGAGCGGTGCGGGCGGGCGGGCGGCTCATGGGTGCTCCACGGAGTGCGACGATGCAGACACGGAATGCAACCATGAGGTGGCCCTGGCCGCCCGTGCACGGGACGGCGGCGGCTGGGCCCCGCAGGCACCGCCGCGCGTCCGCTATGCTTCCCCGGTCCCCGACGGTCTGACGGCGTGGGTGCGCTGCCCACCCAGGGCGACGTCCTCATCGTCCAGCGGCCTAGGACTCCACCCTTTCAAGGTGGCTACGCGGGTTCGAATCCCGTTGGGGGCACGCAGGAGCACCACCAGCAGGTCTGGGAACGTCCAGGCCCCGTAGCGCAGTTGGTTAGCGCGCCGCCCTGTCACGGCGGAGGTCGCGGGTTCGAGTCCCGTCGGGGTCGCAGCACGACAGCACGGCACCACCCGCACAGCACGACCTGGTCAGGTAGCTCAGCTGGTAGAGCACGCGCCTGAAAAGCGCGGGGTCGGCGGTTCGATCCCGTCCCTGACCACCTCCGACGGCGACCGCAGCGCGGTCCCGCCGTTCCCCCTCCTGCGCCCCGCCCGCGTGCGACGCTGCGTCCCGCGTCGCACCGCAGGAGGAGCCGATGGGGGTCGCGCTGGTCAAGGGCGGCAACGTCTCGCTCACCGCGCGCGCGCCGGGGCTGACGTCGGTGGTCGTCGGGCTCGGCTGGGACCTCGTCCGGACGGGCACGGCGTTCGAGCTCGACGCCGCCGCGATGCTCGTCGACCGCTCCGGTCAGGTGCTGTCGGACGCGCACGTCGTCTTCTTCGCGCACCGCACGAGCCCGGACGGCTCGGTGCACCACGCCGGCAGCCACCTGCTGGGGACCGGGGAGGGGGACGACGAGCAGATCGAGGTCCACCTCGACGCCGTGCCGTCCGAGGCCGCCCGCGTGGTGTTCCCGGTGGCGATCTACGACGCGCAGCGGCGGCGGCAGAGCTTCGGCCAGGTGCGCGCGGCCCACGTCCGGGTGGTGGACCGCGTCGGCGGCACGGAGCTGGCCCGCTACGACCTGTCCTCGGACGCCGCCACGGAGACCGCCATGATCTTCGGCGAGCTGTACCGTGCGCGCGACCACTGGAAGTTCCGCGCGGTGGGGCAGGGCTGGGACAGCGGGCTGCGCGGCATCGCCGCGGAGCACGGGGTGCACGTCGGGTGACCGGCGCCCGCCCCGCGGTGTGGTGACGGGCACGTCTGGGCTCCTCCGCACGTCCCTGTGCTTGCGTCCCCGTCCCCGCCTCGTCCCTGCCTCGTCCCCGTCGCTCGACGTGCAGCACTCCCCTCCTCCAGGAAGGCGGCCTCCGTGGTCGACTACACCAAGCGCCCGGCCTCCCCTCCGCCCGCCGCCCCGGCCCCGGCCGGCGGCAGCCCGGTCTCGCTGAGCAAGATCACCCTCACCAAGGCCTCCCCCTCCGTGTCGCTCGCGAAGGGCGGCGGCGCCAGCGGGCGCCTGCGCGTCAACCTGGCGTGGAACCCGCGGCCCGAGGGCACCGGCGGGGGCGGCGGCGGCTTCCTCAAGAAGCTGATGGGCGCGCCCAGCGGCATCGACCTCGACCTGGGCTGCCTGTACGAGCTCCACGACGGCAAGAAGGGGGTCGTCCAGGCGCTGGGCAACGCCTTCGGCGCGATCGACCGCCCGCCCTACGTGCTGCTCGACGGCGACGACCGCCAGGGCGGCGGCGGCGAGAACATGACGATCAACCTGGACCGGCTCGCCGACATCAAGCGGATCCTGGTCTTCGCCTTCATCTACGAGGGGGTGCCGGCGTGGGACAAGGCCGACGGCGTCGTGACCCTGACGCCGGTCAACGGCCCGGAGATCCGCGTGGAGCTCGACGAGTCCTCCGGCAGCCGCATGTGCGCCATCGCCCTGCTGGAGAACAAGGGCGGGCAGCTCGTCGTCCACCGCGAGGTCAACTACATCGGCGGGGCGCAGGACGCCCTGGACCGCGCGTACGGCTGGGGCATGGACTGGTCGCCCGGCCGCAAGTAGCCGGACACCCGCCGTCCACCCGGCCCGTGCAGGGTCGGGGGACGGTGCGGGGTGGGCGCCTCGGGCGCCCCGGCAGCTGAGCACAGCGTGCAGCGTCCCGCCCCCGGCCTGCTCCCACGGGAGCCCTGTCCACAGCACGTCGGCACGTCCACAGCCGGACCGTGACCTCCTGCGCGAGGTCGAGGCCCGGGCAACGCTGACCCGCCGGTCGCCACGACCGGCGACGAGAGGGGGGTGGGTTGCGGCACTTCGACTACCTGAGCACCGGGCAGCGCGGGAGGCTCTTCGCCGTCCCTCCGCGCCGGATCAGCCGCGACGCGCCGGCGTCGGTCCTGTCGCTGGCGCTCGGCGCCACGCTGTACAGCCCCGGCACCCGCGCCGACCTGGCCGAGGACAGCCGGCGCGCCGCGTCGATCGGCACCACCAGCCAGGTGTGGGACCTCGAGGACGCCGTCCCCCACGAGGCCGTGCCGATGGCGCAGGCCAACGTCGTGCGGGCGCTGCGCGACCTCGGCGAGCGCGAGCGGGTGCCCCTGCTGTTCGTCCGCGTCCGCACGCCCGACCAGCTGCTCGAGGTCGCCACCCAGGCGGGCGAGGGCGCCCGCCACCTGTCCGGCTTCGTCATGCCCAAGTTCCGCGGCGGGGCCGAGGGCGCCGAGTGGGTGTCGGCGCTCGACGCGGCGCGCGCGGCCTCCGGCGTCCGGCTGTTCGCCATGCCCGTGCTGGAGCACGAGGAGCTGGCCTGGAAGGAGAGCCGCCTCGAGCACCTGCTCGCGGTGCGGGCGGTGCTCGACGGCGCGCGCGACCGGGTCCTCGCGGTGCGGGTCGGCGGCACCGACCTGTGCGGCCTGTTCGGCCTGCGCCGCGACGTGGAGACCACCATCTGGGACGTCGCCGTCGTGCGCGACATGCTCTCCGACGTCGTCAACGTGCTCGGCCGGCGGGGTGCCTACCCGATCAGCGGACCGGTCTGGGAGCACTTCGCCAGCAGCGACCGGCTGTTCCGCAGCCGGCTGCGCCAGACGCCCTTCGAGCGCACCCGCAGCCTGGGCCTGCGCGACCTGCTGGTCCGCGACGACGTCGACGAGCTCATCCGCGAGGTCATGCTCGACCGGGCCAACGGCCTGTCCGGCAAGACCGTCATCCACCCGACCCACGTGTCGGTCGTCAACGCGCTGCAGGCCGTGCCGGTCGAGGAGCACGAGGACGCTCTCGGCGTGCTCAGCGCCCGGGAGGTGGGCGGCGCCGTCCGCTCGCCCTCCGGCACGCGGATGAACGAGATGGGCCCGCACGGGCTGTGGGCCGAGCAGGTCGTCGCCCGGGCCACGGTCTACGGCGTGCTGGCGCACCCCGACGGCGTCGTCGCGCTGCTCGACGCCGGCTTCCGCGCGGCCCAGCGGGCCTACGCGCCGCGCACCCCGGTGCTCACCCCGTGACGAGCACCCCCACCCGCCCCGTCGTGGACGCCCTGCTGCCCGGGCCCGCCCGCTCGGTCGTCGAGACCGGCCTCGGCCTGCGCTGGCAGGTGGACGCCGACCCGTACGCCTTGGGGCTCGACGCCCTGGTCGGGCTGGCGCTGCGCGACAACCCCAAGCGGGCCCAGCTCGTCGTCAGCCGGGTGCTCGGCAAGCACCTGCCCGTCGCGCCCGCGGCCGCCCGGCACGCCGGCGCGCTGCTCGCCGGCCTGGTGGAGCAGTCGCTGGGCGGGTCCCTCGCCCTCGGCCCGCTGGTGCTCGGCTACTGCGAGACCGCGACGGCGCTCGGCCACCTCGTGGCGGAGTCCCTGCACGTCGACGGCGAGGCCGGCGCCGTGTACGTCCACACGACGCGGCGGCCCGAGCCCGGGGTGCCGCTGCTGGCCGGCTTCGACGAGGAGCACTCCCACGCCGTCGCCCACGCCCTCCAGCTGGCCGACCCGGCCGCGCTCGACGACCCGGCCCGACCGCTGGTGCTGGTCGACGACGAGCTGACCACCGGCACCACCGCGCTCAACACGGTGGCCGCCCTGCACGCGTGCTGGCCCCACGACCGCTACCTCGTCGCGACCCTGCTCGACCTGCGCACCCCGCAGGTGCGGGCCGCGTTCTCCGCGCGGGCGGACGAGCTGGGTGTCCGGGTGGAGGTCGTCGCCCTGCTGTCCGGCTCGCTCGCGCTGCCGTCCGACGTGCTCGAGCGGGCCGCGACGCTGCGGGCCGAGCTCGCGGCCGTGCCCGCCGCGCCGGTGCCCCGCGGCCGGGGCCGCGTGGAGGTCCTCGAGGGCGGCTGGCCTGCCGGCGTGCCGGTGGGCGGGCGGACCGGGATGGCCGTCGGCCGGGCCGACGTCGAGGCGGCCCTCGGCGGACTCGCGGAGCGGCTCGCCCCCCGCCTGTCCGGCGGACCGGTGCTCGTCCTCGGCACCGAGGAGCTCATGTGGGCGCCGCTGCGGCTGGCCGCCCTGCTGCCCGGCGAGGTGCTCTACCAGTCCACGACCCGTAGCCCGGTGCTGCCGGCCGACCTGCCCGGCTACGCGGTGCGCCGCGCCCTGCGCTTCCCGGCCCCCGACGAGCCGGCACGCGGCTCGCGGCTGCACGGGCTGCCGGACGAGCCCTACGCCGACGTGGTCGTCGTCACCGACACGGCCGCCCCGGCCGCCCTGCCCCTCGCCGAGGCCCTGCGGCCCTGGGCGGCCGCCACGGTGCAGGTCGTGGCGCTGTGAGCCCCGCTCCCGCGGCCGCCGGCTTCTCCTCCTACGACCCCGCCGAGTGCACCTGGCTGCTCACCGACCTGTCCGGGGTGGCCCTCGAGGTGCCCACCGAGGACCGCGAGGAGCTCATCCAGGGCGGGCGCCACTACGCCGAGATGCTGCCGGTCGAGTACCAGCCCGACGCCGCCTACACCGCGCTGTTCGACAAGGCGCTCGCCGGCTCCGCCGCCCGGCTCGCGGAGGCCGTCGGGCTGGTCGGCGACCTCGTCCTCGACGAGGCGCGCGCGCAGGGCGTCGACCCCGTGCTCGTCTCGCTGGCCCGGGCGGGCACGCCGGTCGGCATCCTGCTGCGCCGCTGGCTGGCCCTCGTGCACGGCGTCGACGCGCCGCACTACGCCATCTCGATCGTGCGCGGCCGGGGCATCGACGAGGTGGCCGTCGACCACGTCCTCGCCCGCCACCCGGCGGCCGCCGTCCGGTTCGTCGACGGCTGGACCGGCAAGGGCGCGATCGCCCGCGAGCTCGCCGCTGCCGTCGCGCGCCGGCCCGGCCTCGACCCGCGGCTGGCCGTGCTCGCCGACCCCGGCTCCTGCACCGACCTGCACGGCACCCGCGACGACTTCCTCATCCCCTCGGCCTGCCTCAACTCCACCGTGTCGGGCCTGGTCTCGCGCACCGTCCTGCGCGACGACCTGATCGGACCGGGCATGTTCCACGGCGCCAAGCACTACGCCGAGCTCGCCCCGGACGACGTCTCCGGGGTCTTCCTCGACGCGGTGAGCGACTGCTTCACGCAGGTCGCGCCGCGGGTGGCCGCGCAGCGCGCCAGCCACCGGGAGGCCGACCGCACGGCGACGTGGGAGGGCTGGCGGGCCGTCGAGCGCCTCGCCGAGGAGTTCGGGATCGCCGACGTCAACCTCGTCAAGCCCGGGGTGGGCGAGGCCACCCGCGTGCTGCTGCGCCGGGTGCCCTGGCAGGTGCTGGTCCGCCCCGACCGCTCCGCCGACCTCGAGCACGTCCTCGTCCTCGCCGAGCAGCGCGGCGTCCCGGTCGTGGAGCGCCCCGACCTGCCCTACTCCTGCGTCGGCCTCATCCGGCCGTCGGGCGTCCGGTGAGGGCGCTCGTCGCCGTCGACCTGGACCAGACGGTGGTCTACAGCCGCCGGTCCGCCGGCGACGCCGGACCCTCCCAGGTCGTGGAGCACCTCGACGGCGAGCCGCTGTCGTCCATGACCGACGGCGCCGTGCACGCCTACGCGGAGCTGGCCGCCCGGCACGCCGTCGTGCCCGTCACCACGCGGACCGTCGCGCAGTACGAGCGCATCACGCTGCCCGTCCCGGCCGCCCACGCCGTCTGCGCCAACGGCGGGGTGCTGCTCGTCGACGGCGCCCGCGACGAGGCGTGGGCCGGGTGGGTGCGCGGCGTGTGCGCGCGCAGCGCCCCGCTCGCCGACGTGCAGGCCCGGCTCGCCGAGGCCGCCGCCGAGCCCTGGGTCCGGCTGGTCCGCACCGCCGAGGACCTGTTCTGCTACCTGGTGGCCCACTCCCGCGAGCAGGTGCCGGAGACCTGGCTGGCCGCGCTGACGCGGGACCTGGCCGTGGCCGGCTGGGCCGTGTCGGTGCAGGGCCGCAAGGTCTACGCGGTCCCGGCCGGCCTGAGCAAGGCGGCGGCCGTCGAGCGGCTGGCCGGCCTGCTGGGCACGGACGTGCTGCTCGCCGCCGGCGACAGCCTGCTGGACCGCCCGCTGCTCGAGCTGGTTGTGGCCCGCGGCGGAGCCGCCGTCCGCCCGGCCCACGGCGAGCTGCACGAGCAGGTCTGGAGCGGGGCCCACGTGACCGCCGCGACCGGGGCGCGCGCCGGCGAGGAGCTGCTCGGCTGGCTCGCCGAGCGGGCCGACGCGCTGACGGCCCGCGTCGCCCTCGCCCCGCCAGGCCGCTGAGCGGTCCCGCCGAGCCCGCCGCCGGTGCCTCCCGGTCCGGGCGCCGGGCAGCCGCGGGCAGACTGCCCCGGTGACCGTCCGGCTCGTGCCCCGCACCCGGGCCGACGCGTTCGCGCTCAACAACCTGCAGGTCGCCCTGCTGGCCGGCGCCCTGCTCGCCGCCGAGGCCCCGGACCGCGACCTGCTGGCCCCTCACGCGTACGTCCCGTCGCACGTCTGCACGTCCTGGTCCGACGCGCTGTTCCCGGCTCTGTCGGACCTCGTGCTCGTCGAGCTCTGGGACGCCGCGCGGGGCCAGCTGCGCCCGACCGCCGTGCTGCGGGCGCCGGTCTCGCTCGAGCGCGGCTACCGCCGCGGGCGCCCCGAGGCCCCCGACCCGTGGGCCGGCCTGCCCCTGCTCCACGAGCGCACCGGGCTCATGGAGACCCCGCTGGGCCCGCTGCTGCTGTCGCTGGCGGCCTGGCTCGGCACCTGCGGCGGCTGCCACGTGCTCCCGGACCGCGCCCCCTAGCGGGGCGCGTCGCCCAGGATCTTGTCGCTGTCCTCGACGGCGACCTCGCTGCCGCGGCGCTTGCGCTCGGCCAGCGAGCTGAGGAGCGCGGCGATGATGAAGGCGACGCCGGTCAGGCCGGTCACGCCCTCGGGGATGTGGTACTGGACCGACGCGAGCATGATCACCGCGAGGATGCCGATCGCCCAGTGGGCGCCGTGCTCGAGGTAGACGTACTCCGACAGCGTGCCGGCGCGCACCAGGTAGATCGTCATCGAGCGGATCCAGAAGGCGCCGATGCCCAGGCCGAGGGCGATGACGAGGACGTCGTTGGAGATGGCGAAGGCGCCGATGACGCCGTCGAAGGAGAACGACGCGTCGAGGACCTCGAGGTAGAGGAAGGCGAACACGCCGGCCTTGAAGACCTGCATCGTCATGCCGCCGGTCTTCGGCGCGTTGTCGAGGTCGCCGCGCTCCTCGCGGGCCTCCATCGACTCCTCGAACAGCCCGTCGAGGCCGCTGATGATCAGGTAGGTCAGCAGGCCGGCGAGGCCGGCCACCAGCACGGTGACCTGCTTGTCCTCGGGGGCGATGACGTACATGACGTAGATGCCGACCAGGGCGAGCACGACGGACAGCTGGTCGAGCTTGCCGATCTTGTGCAGCGCCTTCTCGATCGGGGTGAGCCAGAAGATCTCCCGCTCGGTGTCGAGCACGAAGTCCAGGAAGATCATGAACAGGAAGGTGCCGCCGAAGGCGTAGATCGCCTCCTTGGCGGTCTCGAGCTCCTCGCCGTAGCGCGTCGAGTCGTTGAGCGCGAGGTCGATGACCGCCCCGAACGACTCGCCGGTGGTGATCGACACGATGAGGATCGGCAGCACCAGGCGCATGCCGAACACCGCGATGAGGATGCCGATCGTCAGGAACAGCTTCTGCCAGATCGGGTGCATCCGTTGCAGCACCTTGGCGTTGACGACCGCGTTGTCGAACGACAGCGAGACCTCGAGGACGCCGAGGATGATCACGGTGAGCATCACCGCGGGTCCGCCGACGCCGAGGGCGATGCCCAGGGCGACGATCGTGAGCCCGATGGCCCAGCCGAACGTGCGGATCATGCGGTCCTTCTCTCTGCGGGACTCCGCGGCGCAGGTCGCCGGTCGGAGGTCGGGAACATGCCGCTGCGTGCCTGCAGGGTGCGGGCGGCGACGGGGCTGATCGCGCTGCCCGGTGCGGGAGGGCGCAGGGTGGTCGTGGTGTGCCCGGTACCGGCGCTGCAGAACTGCGCGTACTGCAGCAGCACGGGGGCGAAGGGCAGGTCGTACACCGACAGCTGCTCGCCGGCGCGCGCCCAGGTCAGGCCGGCCGGCGACCCGGAGCGGTAGACCGCGAGCGGGTGCAGCTCGCTGCCGCGCCCCGGCACGGGGCGGCAGGCCACGACGAGGTCACCGAGGTCGTCGAACAGCAGGCCCGCCCACCGGCGGGCCAGCCAGGACGGCACGTAGCCGTCCGGCACGAGGACGACGCCGACCGACGGGGCGCCGAGCGCCGCGAGGGACTGGCCGAGCAGGCCGAACAGGCGGTTGCTGAGCCCGAGGACGGTGCCGGTGAGCCGGTCGGTGCACCAGACCCCCACGCTGCTCCCCCGTCCAGGGCCGACCGGCAGTCGTCGGGGCGCACACCCCGACGAGGCCTGGTGGTCAGGCTCGTGAGCAGTCTCCCAGATCCGCGCCCGGGCACGCCGGAGGCGCCGCCCCGAGGGGCGGCGCCCTCGGGGGAGCGGGTCGGTCAGGCCTGCGGGCGGGGCGCCGGGATGCCGGCGAGGAGCGCCTTGACCTCGGCCTCGCGGTAGCGGCGGTGGCCACCGAGCGTCCGGATGGACGTGAGCTTGCCGGACTTGGCCCACCGCGTCACGGTCTTGGGGTCCACGCGGAACATGCTGGCCACCTCGGCGGGCGTCAGCAGTGCCTCGGCGTCGTGCGTGCGGGAGCTCATGGCCGGTCCTCTCGTAGCGGTCGCGGTGTCGTACGCCCGCAGCCCACAGCGTGCGCGATGTCCGCTTCGTTCGATATGGCCCGGACGGGTCATCTTCGAACCACCCGGGCCGATCAGCTGGCGCTCTCGACCGCCTGGAGCGCCTTCATCCGGGCGCTGACCCGGCCGTACGCGGCCGCCGCCTGCTCGCCCGAGCCCTCCGACAGCGCGGCCAGCGCGACGGTGAGGTCGCGGGCCGACTCGTCCTCGGTGAGCGCGGTGTCGTCGAGCAGGTGGACCAGGCCGCCGTAGTCGAGCTCGACGAGCGAGCGCGGGTGGAACTCCTCCAGCCAGCGGCCGAGGTCCTCGACGCCGGCCGTGACCGCGCCCTCGTCGAGCGTGCGGCGCAGGACCGACAGCGCCCGGGCCACCCGCCGCCGGGCGCGCGACATCGGCGTCCGGTACAGCAGGGCGCGGCCGGTGCGGTGGCCGGCCGGGGCGCCCGCGCCGTCGCCGGTCGTGCCCGGGCTCATCTCGCGCTCGTCGGGGTCGACCAGCAGGAACCACCGCAGGGGCACCTGCCAGGTGCTGGACAGCGCGTGCGTGTGCAGCTCGGGGTGGTCGGCCCGCCACTGCTCGAGCTCGTCCTCGGCGGCGTCGGCGACCGCGCGGGGCACGAAGGCGTCGGCGATCTCGTCGGGCAGCTCGGACCGGAACTCCCCCAGCGCCTCGCACGCCCGGACCCGGGTGCGCCAGGGGCAGACGAGGGTGACGCCGTCGACCTCGGTGACGAGCGCGTGCTGCTCGAGCTCCGGCAGCGCGACGGGCGGCAGGCCGACGAGCGCCCGCAGGCCCGCCTCGTGCTCCAGAGCGCGGGCGCGCTCGCGGGACGGCGCCACGCCGGACGCCGCGTAGCGCTCCCAGCGGGCGCGCTCGTCGGCGGGGAAGGCCGCCAGCGGCTCGTACACGCGCAGCTGCGCCACGTACGCCGTCATGCCCCCATGCTCGCACGCTCCCGGGCCGCCACCGACCCACGCGCCAGCGGGCCCGACGGTCCGGCGCGTGGGACGATCACGGCATGTCCGCGGCAGTCTGGTTGGTCATCGGCCTGCTGCTGTGCGCGGCGGAGGTGCTCACCCTCGACCTGGTGCTGCTCATGCTGGGCACCGCGGCGCTCACGACGGCCGGCGCCGCCCTGGTCACCGATGCGCTGCCCGTGCAGCTGGCCGTGCTCGCGGGCACCGCCGGCGTCCTGCTCGTGCTGGTCCGGCCCGTCGCCCGCCGCCACCTGGCCGTCGCGTCGCTGCCGTACGGCGGCGAGCGGCTGCGCGGTCGACCGGTGCTGGTGGTGCAGGACGTCGGCGACGACGCCGGCCAGGTGCGACTGGACGGCGAGCTGTGGCGGGCCCGGCCGTACGCCGGCGGCCCGCCCGTGCCCGCCGGCAGCAGCGCCGTCGTGGCCGCCGTCGAGGGCTCGACCCTGTTCGTCTACCCGGAGGAGATCGCATGACCGAAGACCTGACCGGCACCCTCGTCTTCCTGGTCCTCGTGGGCCTGCTGGTGCTGCTGGTCGCCCGGACCATCCGGATCGTCCCGCAGGCCAGCGTCTACGTCATCGAGCGGCTCGGGCGCTACAGCCGCACGCTCGACCCGGGCATCCACCTGCTCGTGCCGGTGCTCGACAAGGTGCGCGTCAAGGTCGACATCCGCGAGCAGGTCGTCAACTTCCCGCCCCAGTCGGTCATCACCCGCGACAACCTCGTCGTCGGGATCGACACGGTCATCTACTACTCCCCCATGGACGTGGCCGCCGCGACGTACCAGATCGAGGACTACGTCGCCGCGATCGAGCAGCTCGTCGTGACGACCCTGCGCAACGTGGTCGGCGGCCTGGCGCTGGAGGAGGCCCTGACCGGCCGCGACCACATCAACAGCCAGCTGGCGACCGTGCTCGACGAGGCCACCGGCAAGTGGGGCATCAAGGTCAACCGGGTGGAGATCCGCGGCATCGAGCCGCCCGCCACCATCCGTGACGCCATGGAGCAGGCCATGCGCGCCGACCGCGGCAAGCGGGCGGCGATCCTCACCGCCGAGGGCCAGCAGCAGTCGGCCGTGCTCTCCGCCCAGGGCGAGAAGCAGGCGGCGGTGCTGCGGGCCGAGGCCGCCCAGCAGGCCGCGGTGCTCGCGGCCGAGGGCGAGAAGCAGTCCCGGGTCCTGCGCGCGGAGGGCGAGGCGCTCGCCACCGCGCGGATCGTCCAGGCGATCAAGGACGCGGACGTCGACGAGAAGGTGCTGGCCTACCAGCAGCTGCAGCTCCTGCCCCGCCTGGCCGAGGGGTCGGCCAACAAGGTGTGGTTCGTGCCGACGGACGTGGCGGGGCACCTGGAGACCGCCCGCAAGCTGCTCAGCGGGCCGGTGGAGCCCGTCGAGGGCCAGCACCTGCAGCGCTAGGGTCCGTGCTGCCCGGGCACACCTCCCCGGCCCGCCGCCGCCCCACGAGGGCCCCGACGACCCGCACCACCTCCCCAGGAGCAGCGCCGTGGGCGTGTTCGACCGCACCGACCACCTGTCCGGAGCCGGCCACGAGCAGGTGGTGTTCTGCCAGGACCGCGCCAGCGGGCTCAAGGCGATCATCGCGATCTACTCGACCGCGCTCGGTCCCGCGCTCGGCGGGACGCGCTTCCACCCGTACGCCTCGGAGGACGACGCCCTCGCCGACGTGCTCGCCCTGTCCAAGGCGATGGCCTACAAGGCGGCCGTGGCGGGGCTCGACCTCGGCGGCGGCAAGGCCGTGATCATCGGGGACCCCGCGACGGACAAGACCGAGCCCCTGCTGCGCGCCTTCGGCCGGCAGGTGCAGGCCCTCGGCGGGCGCTACTTCACGGCCTGCGACGTCGGCACCTACGTGCGCGACATGGACGTCGTGGCCCGCGAGTCCGCCTTCGTGACCGGCCGCTCGCCGGCGGACGGCGGCGCCGGCGACAGCGCCGTGCTGACCGCGTACGGCGTCTTCCAGGCCATGCGCGCCGCCGCCGAGCAGACCTGGGGCGCCCCCACGCTGCACGGGCGTCGGGTGGGCGTCGAGGGCGTGGGCAAGGTCGGCCTGCACCTGGTCGAGCACCTCGTCGAGGACGGCGCCTCCGTCCTGGTCAGCGACGTGGACGCCGCGGCGGTCGAGCGGGTCCGCGCCGCCCACCCCGGGGTCGAGGCGGTCGACGTCGAGCTGCTGCCGACCTCCGACCTCGACGTGTACGCGCCGTGCGCCCTCGGCGGGTCGCTCACCGACGACGTCGTGAGCGGGCTCAAGGCCGCAGTGGTCTGCGGTGCGGCCAACAACCAGCTCGCCCACCCCGGCGTCGAGGTCCTGCTGGCGCAGCGCGGGGTCCTGTACGCCCCCGACTACGTGGCCAACGGCGGCGGGCTGATCCAGGTCGGCGACGAGGCCCTGCACGCGGCCACCGGCGGCTTCCGCTTCGAGCGGGCGCAGGCCCGGGCCGCGACGATCTACGACACCGCGCTCGCGGTGTTCCGCAGCGCGGCCGCCGACGGGGTGTCGCCGGCCGTGGCGGCGGACCGGCTCGCCGAGCGCCGGATGGCCGAGGTGGGCCGGCTGCGCACCTTCCGGCTGCCGGGCTGACCGGGTCCGAGGTGTCCCGCAGGGCCTGAGCCTGTAACGTGGCAGACCAGGGACGGCACCGCCGCCCCACCCCGCACCACCGGTCGTCCAGACCGTTCCGTTCCTTGCCCGGGGCCTGACCGCCCCGATGTCCTCGAGGGGGTCGAGCCATGGGGCGCGGCCGTGCCAAGGCGAAGCAGACCAAGGTCGCTCGCGAGCTCAAGTACGGCGGACCCGGGTTCGAGGTCGACCGCCTGAAGGCGGAGCTGGCCGGGGCCACGCCCAGCCCGTTCTCCCCGGCGGTCGCCCCCGAGGCCGACGAGGACGAGGACGACGACCCGTACGCCGTGCCGGACGACCCCCGCCGCTAGACCGGCGCGTGCCCGGGTGAGGATGGTCCCCAGGACCTCCACCGGGCGACAGGGGACAGCACGATGACCAGCACGGCCGCATCCAACGGCATCGAGATCGCCTACGAGACGTTCGGCGACACGGGCGGGCGGCCGCTGCTGCTCGTCATGGGCCTCGGCACGCAGATGCTGTCGTGGCACGACGACCTGTGCGCCGACCTCGCCGGCCGCGGGTTCTTCGTCGTGCGCTACGACAACCGCGACGTCGGCCTGTCGACCCACCTGCACGACGCCCCGCCGCCGGACCTGATGGCCGCCCTGACGACGGGTGACACCTCCTCCGCGTCGTACACGCTCGACGACCTGGCCGACGACGCCGCCGGGCTGCTCGACGCGCTCGGGATCGACGCCGCCCACGTCGTGGGCGTCTCCATGGGCGGGATGATCGCCCAGGTGCTGGCGGTGCGGCACCCCGCGCGCGTGCGGAGCCTCACGTCGATCATGTCCACGCCCTCGCCGGCGGTCGGTGCCGCGACGCCGGAGGCCGTCGCGGTGCTGCTCGCCCCGCCCGCGACCAGCCGCGAGTCGGCCGCCGAGCGCGCCGTCACCGGCTACCGGGTCATCGGCTCTCCCGGCTACCCGCTCGAGGAGCACTGGCTGCGCGGCATCGCGGCCGAGGCGTACGACCGGGCGAACGACCCGGTCGGGGTCGCCCGGCAGCTGCTCGCCATCCACGCCAGCGGCGACCGGACGGCCTCGCTGGCCGCCGTCTCCGTGCCCACGCTGGTCGTGCACGGGGAGGACGACCCGCTCGTCGGGGTCGCCGGCGGGCGGGCCACCGCCGAGGCGGTCCCCGGTGCCGAGCTCGTGACGATCCCGGGCATGGGCCACAACCTGCCGCGCGAGCTGTGGCCGCAGATCCTCGGCGCCGTCCAGGCCCTGGCCGACCGGGCGGACGGCAGCTGAGGAGCAGCGGGGCCTGACCGGCGCGGCCGGGGCGGGCACCGCGGGGTCGGGCGCGGGCTCAGGCCGACCCGGCGGCCAGCAGGGCCGCGCCGACGATCCCGGCCTCGTTCTTCAGGCCGGCGGGGACGAGCGGCGGCCGCACGTCGAGCAGGTGCAGCCACTGCTCGGCCTTCTTGCTGACCCCGCCGCCCAGCACGACCAGGTCCGGGCGCAGCAGCAGGTCGACGTGGACCAGGTAGCGCTGCACCCGCTCGGCCCAGGCCTCCCACGAGAGGTCCTCGCGCTTGCGGGCGGCGTCGGACGCGCGGGTCTCGGCGTCGGCGCCGTCGAGCTCGAGGTGGCCGAGCTCGGTGTTGGGCACCAGCAGCCCGTCGCGGAACAGCGCGCTGCCGATCCCGGTCCCGAGCGTGAGCACCAGGACCGTGCCGGCGACGCCGCGGGCGGCACCGAAGCGCACCTCGGCGGCGCCGGCGGCGTCGGCGTCGTTGACCACCAGCGCCTCGCGCCCGGTCGCGTCGAGCAGCAGCGCCCGCACGTCGGTGCCGACCCACGAGGGGTCGATGTTGGCGGCGGTGCACGCCGTGCCGTCGACCACGACGGAGGGCAGCGTCACGCCGATCCGGCCGGGCGGGACCTCGCGCAGCAGCTCGGCGACCGTCTCGACCACGGCCTGCGGGGTCGAGGGCTGCGGGGTGGCGATGCGCTCCCGCTCGCGCAGCAGCTCGCCGGTGGCCGTGTCGACCGGCGCTCCCTTGATGCCGCTGCCGCCGACGTCGATCCCGAAGGTGTGCACCCCGGTGCCCTGCCCCGGCGACGCCCGGTCTAGGCCGGGTGGTCGCCCCGCAGGGTCACGGCGCCGTCGCCGCCGGCCGCGACCTCGCCGAGCACCCAGGCCGGGACGTGGCGGGCGGTGAGCACGGCCAGCGCCCGGTCGGCGTCCTCCGGGGGCAGCACGGCGACCATCCCGACGCCCATGTTGAACGTCCGCTCCATCTCGGCCTGCTCGACCCGGCCGCGCGACTGCACCAGGCCGAAGACCGGCGGCGGCGTCCAGGTGGAGCGGTCGAGCACCGTGCTGACGGTCTCGGGCAGGACGCGGGACAGGTTGGAGGCCAGCCCGCCGCCCGTCACGTGGGCGAAGGCGTGGACGTCGGTCTCCTCGACCAGCGACAGGCAGTCCTTGGCGTAGATCCGGGTCGGCGTCAGCAGGGCCTCGCCCAGCTCGCCGCCGAGCTCGTCGACGTGGGCGTCCAGCCGGAGCCCGGCACCCTGCAGCAGCACGTGGCGCACGAGGCTGAACCCGTTGGAGTGGATGCCGGACGAGGCCAGCGCCACGACGAAATCGCCCGGGCGGACCCGGTGGGCCCCGAGCAGCTCGTCGGCCTCGACGACCCCGACGCCGGTGCCGGCGATGTCGTAGTGGTCGTCGGGCATGAGGCCGGGGTGCTCGGCGATCTCGCCGCCGACCAGCGCGCAGCCGGCGAGCTCGCACCCCGCCGCGATCCCGCCGACGATCTCCGCGACGCGCTCGGGCACGACCCGGCCGACCGCGACGTAGTCCTGCATGAACAGCGGCTCGGCGCCGCAGACGACCAGGTCGTCGACGACCATGCCGACGAGGTCGATCCCGACGGTGTCGTGCTTGTCCAGGGCCTGCGCGATGGCCAGCTTGGTGCCGACGCCGTCCGTGCTGGAGGCGAGCAGCGGGTCGCGGTAGCGCTTCGCGTCCAGGCGGAACAGCCCGGCGAAGCCGCCGAGCCCGCCGACGACCTCGGGCCGGGTGGCCCGGGCGACCCGGCTCTTGAGCAGCTCGACGGCGCGGTCACCCGCCTCGATGTCGACGCCGGCGGCGGCGTACGACGAGCCGCGCGGGGTGGGAGCGGTCACGACGGCACCTCCTCGGCACTGGGCAGCAGCGCGTCCAGGGGGTCCACGGACGCGACGCCGTTGTGGAAGACGGTGATCCCCGACGGCGTGTGCTCGTGCTCGGCGGGCGAGGCGTGGCCCGCGACGGCGACCCGCTGCAGGCCCTCCAGCGCGTGCTTGCCGACGGTGTCGGGCCGGGGGATCTCGATCGGGTAGGCGCCGTCGAAGCACGCCCGGCACAGCCGGTCGGCCCGCTGCCCGCTGGCCGCCGTGAGCCCCTCCAGCGAGACGAACGCGAGCGAGTCGGCGCCGATCGAGGAGCGGATCTCCTCCACGCCCATGCCGGAGGCGATGAGCTCGGCCCGGCTGGCGAAGTCGATGCCGTAGAAGCACGGCCACATCACCGGCGGGCTGGAGATGCGCACGTGGACCTCGGCCGCGCCGGCCTCGCGCAGCATGCGCACCAGCGCGCGCTGGGTGTTGCCGCGCACGATCGAGTCGTCCACGACGACCAGCCGCTTGCCCCTGACCACCGAGCGCAGCGGGTTGAGCTTGAGCCGGATGCCCAGCTGGCGGATCGTCTGCGACGGCTGGATGAAGGTCCGCCCGACGTAGGAGTTCTTCACCAGCCCCATGCCGTACGGGATGCCGCTCTGCTCCGCGAAGCCGATCGCGCCCGGCGTGCCCGACTCGGGCACCGGGATGACCAGATCGGCGTCGGCGGGCGCCTCGAAGGCGAGCGTGCGGCCGACCTGCACCCGGGTCGTGTAGACCGACTGGCCGGCGATGGCGGTGTCGGGGCGGGCCAGGTAGACGTACTCGAACAGGCAGCCCTTGGGCGTCGAGGCGGCGAACCGGGTGCTGCGCACGCCGTGCTCGTCGATGGCGAGCAGCTCGCCGGGCTCGACCTCGCGCACGAAGGACGCGCCAACGATGTCCAGGGCCGCGGTCTCGCTGGCGACGACCCAGCCGCGCTCGAGCCGGCCGAGCACGAGCGGCCGCACGCCGTGCGGGTCGCGGGCGGCGTACAGCGTGTGCTCGTCCATGAAGACCAGGCAGAACGCGCCGCGCAGCGTCGGCAGCACCTCGAGGGCGGCGGCGTCGGGCGACAGGTCGGGCCGGGCGGCCAGCAGCGTCGTGATCAGGTCGGAGTCGGTGGTGGCGCCCATGAGGTCGCCGCCGGGCACCAGCTCGGTGACCCGGCGGGCGAGCTCGGCGGTGTTGGTGAGGTTGCCGTTGTGGCCCAGCGCCAGGCTGCCCCCGGTGCTGAGGGTCCGGAAGGACGGCTGCGCGTTCTCCCAGGTGCCGGCGCCCGTCGTGGAGTAGCGGGTGTGGCCGATCGCCAGGAAGCCCCGCATGCTCGACAGGACCGCCTCGTCGAAGACCTGGGCGACCAGGCCGAGGTCCTTGTAGACGAGCACTGCGCTGCCGTCGGACACGGCCATGCCGGCCGCCTCCTGGCCGCGGTGCTGCAGCGCGTACATGCCGTAGTACGTGAGCTTGGCGACGTCCTCGTCGGGCGCCCACACGCCGAAGACCCCGCACTCCTCGCCGATGGGGCGCTCCACCTCGTCGGCATCCAGGCCCCGGGGCCCGGAGTCCCGGTCGCACGGGTCGAGCGGCTCGTCCGGCACGCGGGAGCTCCTGGTCGGTACGGGGGGCGGTCGGCCGAGTCTAGCGAGCCCGCCGCTGCGCCCCGGGCGGTCCGCCCGGGCGAGGCCCGCTGGCGGGTCAGACCGTCTTGAGCGCGTCGAGCAGGGCCTGGCAGGCGGACTCGCACGCCAGGCACGCCTGCTCGCACAGCGCGCAGTGCTCGTGGTGGTCGCGGTGCGGCCCGCAGGAGGCCGCGCACTGCACGCACACCTCGATGCAGGCGGCCAGCAGGCTGGTCGTCACGGCCTTGTCGCTGCGGTTGAGCCGGGCCAGCACCCGCGCGGTGGCGGTGCAGATGTCGGCGCAGTCGAGGTCGTCGCGGACGCAGACCGCCATGTCCTCGCCCTCGGACAGGCAGGCGCTGGCGCAAGCCGAGCAGGCGGTGGCGCAGGCGTTCGCGGCGTCGATGACGGCGGCGACCAGCTCGGCCTCGACGGTCAGGGCCTGCGGGGCGGAGCGGAGCAGGGCGGCGGTGGTCACGGGGGCCTCCAGGCGAATACGGGGTCAGGGACGGACGAAGCCCGGGTGCCCCGTCAGCGGCCGCTCATGCGGACCAGCGGGAGGTGCTCCGAGAGGTCCGAGCGCTCCCCGCTCGCCGCCAGCCGGCCGTCGCGGGCGGCGTCGGCCCAGGTCAGGTCGCCCACGGCCAGGTGCACCCAGGCCAGCGGCTGCACCTCGACGACGTTGGGCGGCGTGCCCCGGGTGTGCCGGGGTCCGGGGACGCACTGCACCGCGGCGTACGGGGGCACGCGCAGCTCGACCGTGCGGCCCGGCACCCGCGCGGCGAGCTCCTGGGCGAGGGCGCGGCAGGCGGTGCGCAGCGCGCCGCGGTCGGGCGCAGCGGCCGCCGCCACCGCGAGCGCGAGCTGGGCGAGGACGTCCTCGCCCGGCGCGGCGCCGGGGTCCTGCAGGGCGAGGGCGGCGACGAGGTCCTCGCGGCTGGGCGGCCGGGCCGGCACGGCTACCGGCGCGCCGTGAGCATCCGCCGCAGCTCGTCGCCGCGCACCCCGACCATCTGCGCCACGACCGGGTCGACCCCCGGCGCGGCGGCCGCCTCGCCGATCCGGGCGAGCACGTCCTCGTCCACGCCGACCACCGGGAACAGCGCCCCCACGCTGGCCATCGTCGAGATCATCCCGCCGGTGCCGAGCGTCGGGAGCAGGGCGGCGAAGCGGTCGGCGAACGGCGCCAGCAGGTCGCTCTGCGAGGGCTGCCAGAACGCCTGCTGGACGTCGCGCAGCCGCCCGAGCGGCACGCCGGTCAGGCCGGCCACCGCGTCCCAGACCTGCTGCTTGTCGGCCGGGTCGGCGGAGGCGGCCTGCACCAGCAGCGCGCTCACGGCGGAGTCGGGGTCGGGGTCGGCGGCCCGCAGCGCGGCCACGTCGTCGCCCAGCGGCAGGCCGAGCGCGGCCCGGCGGCGCAGCCGGGCCCAGCGCAGGCCGACGTCGTCGCCGGCGAGCCGGTCGAGGGCGGCGAGCTGCTCGCCGGTGGTCGCCGTCCGGGCCAGGGCGCGCACGGCGGCCACCCGGCGGGCCGCGTCCCCGGCGAGCGCGACGGAGGTGTCGGCGACCGCCCCGAGCAGGGCGTCGCGGTCGGCGACCGGCGACCACAGGCCGGCCGCGGTGACGGCGAGCTGCAGGAAGGGCTCGACGAGGGCCTCGGCGGGCTCGGTCGCGAGCACCCGCGTCACGCAGCCGACGAACGCCCGCGCGGGCAGCTCGCCGAGCACGACGAGCTGCCAGGCGGTGGTGACCGCGACCGTGCGCCCGACCGCGGTGGGCAGGTCGGCCGCGGAGGCCAGCAGCACGTCGCGCGAGGCGGGGTCGGGCCGCACGACCGCGAAGGCCAGGTCGCCGTCGTTGAGCAGCAGCAGGTCGGCCGGGGCGTGCTCGGGCAGCCGGGTCGCCGGCCCGGCCGTCTCGACGGCCAGCACCTCCCGCAGGGCGAGCCCGGCGCCGTCCCGGACGTACGCGCCGACGTCGAGCCGGTGCGGCCGGGCCGGTGCGCCTGCCGGGCCGGTGGCGGTGAGCACCCCGTCGGCCAGGGACAGCACGTCGGTGCCGGCCGTCTCGAGCCACCCCCGGGTCCACGCCGCGGTGTCGCGGCCGCTCGCCGCCGCCACCTCCGCCATGAGGTCGTCGAGGGAGGCGTTGCTCCACGCGTGCCGGGCGAAGTAGCGCCGCAGCGCCGCCACGAACGCGTCCTGCCCGACCCAGGCCACCAGCTGCTTGAGGACGCTGGCGCCCTTGGAGTAGGTGATCGCGTCGAAGCTCGCCGCTGCGGTCGCGACGTCGGGGGCGGGCTGCCGCACCGGGTGCGTGCTGGGTGCGCGGTCCGCGGCGTACCCGCTCAGCTTGCCGGTGGCCAGGAACGACGCCCAGACGTCGGTGTGCTCGGTCACCGCCTCCGCCGCCCAGTGGCAGGCCCACTCCGCGAACGCCTCGTTGAGCCAGAGGTCGTCCCACCAGCGCATGGTCACCAGGTCGCCGAACCACATGTGCGCCATCTCGTGCAGCAGCACCCCCGCGCGCAGCTCGCGCTCGCCGTGGCTGGGCTCGCCGCGGGGGAGGAACGCGTCGGACCAGGCGACGCAGCCCCAGTTCTCCATCGCGCCGCCGAGGTCGGGCAGGAAGACCTGGTCGTACCGGCGCTGCGGGAACGGCAGGGCGAACTGCTCGCCGAAGAACGCCAGGCCGGCCGCGGTCAGCCCGAACAGCTCCTCGGCGTCCCGGTCGAGCACGGCCGCGAGGGACTGCCGGCAGGCCAGCCCCAGGTCGTGGCCGTCCACCTCGCGGCGCACGACGTGGAAGGGCCCGGCGTCCAGGGCCGGGACGTACGTCGACAGCCGGGGCGTGTCGGGGAACGCCCAGCGGCGGCCGCCGGGCACGTCGGTGGTGACCGGGTCGCCGGTGCTGGTGAGGACGGTCCAGTCGGCGGGCGCGTCGACCGTCAGGGCGTGGACGGCCTTGAGGTCGGGCTGGTCGAAGCACGCCCACGCCCGGCGGGCCTCGTCCGGCTCGAAGCTGGTCCAGACGTAGACCCGGCCGTCGGAGGGGTCGACGGCGCGGTGGACACCCGTGCGCTGCCCCGTGCGGCGCTGCACGGAGCGGACGACGGCCACGTTGTCGGCGGCCAGCCCCGGCAGCTCGACGCGCGGCCCGGCGGCGCCCTCGAGCGCCACGCCGTTGAGCACGACCTGCTCGACCTCGGCGTCGCAGTCCAGGAAGACCGAGGCCCCCGGCTCGCGGCAGGAGAAGCGGACGGTCGACTCCGCACGCCAGGCATCGCCCTCGAGCAGCCCGGTCACGTCGACGGCGATCTCGTAGCGTTCCACGTGGAGCAGCGCGGCGCGCGAGCGCGCCTCGTCGACGGTCAGGCTGGGCACGCGGCTCCCTCGGCTGGGCCTACCCCAGGTCGGGCTGACGGGCTCCGGGGGTGGCCGCCGGACCGTACAGCGCCGGGCCCGCCGGGTCCTCGGCCGTCGCCCCCGCCAGCGGGCCGAACAGCGCCGGCAGCGTGCGCTCGTGCGCCTCGCGCAGCCGGTCGAGCGGCACGTCGAACAGGTCCTGCACGTCCAGGCTCGTGCCGTCGGTGACGCCGATGCGGACGCAGGGCAGGCCGCGGGCGCTGCACATCTCCGTGAAGCGCAGCTCCTCGCTGCGCGGCACGGTGACCAGCGCGCGCCCGGCCGACTCGCTGAACAGCTGCACGAACGGGTCGCCGGCGGGAAGCACGACCCGGGCGCCGACCCCGTTGGCCAGCGCCGCCTCGACGAGCGCCTGCGCGAGGCCGCCGTCGGACAGGTCGTGGGCGCTGGACAGCATCCCGTCGCGGCTGCCCGAGACCAGCACGGCGCCGAGCAGCTGCTCGCGCTCGAGGTCGACCCGCGGCGGGGTGCCGCCGAGGTGGCGGTGCTCGGCCCAGGCCCATTCGCTGCCGCCGAGCTCGTCGGCGGTGGAGCCGAGCAGGAGCAGCGTCTCGCCGGGCTCGACGAAGCCCATCGGGGTGCGGCGGGCGACGTCGTCGAACAGCCCGAGCACGCCGATGACCGGGGTCGGGTTGATCGCCGCGCCGGCGGTGGAGTTGTAGAAGCTGACGTTGCCGCCGGTGACCGGGATGCCGAGCGCCCGGCAGCCGTCGGCGAGCCCGCGGGTGGCCTCGGCGAACTGCCACATCACCTCGGGGTCCTCCGGCGAGCCGAAGTTGAGGCAGTTGGTGACCGCGATGGGGATCGCGCCGCTCGCGCTGACGTTGCGGTAGGCCTCGGCCAGCGCGAGCTGCGCGCCGGCGTACGGGTCGAGGCGGGTGTAGCGGCCGTTGCCGTCGGTCGCGAGCGCCACGCCGAGGCCGGTCTCCTCCGACAGCCGCACGACGCCGGCGTCCTCCGGCCAGGCGAGCACGGTCCCGCCGAGCACGACCCGGTCGTACTGCTCGACGACCCAGCGGCGGCTGCACAGGTTGGGGCTCGCGACCATGCGCAGCAGCAGGTCCTCGTCGGCGGCCGGGTAGGCGGGCGGGGCTGCGGCGCGCAGGGCGTCGAGGTCGGCGGGGCGGGCCATCGGCCGCTCGTACACCGGCCCCTCGTCGGCCAGGCTCGCCGGCGGGACGTCCACGACGGTCTCGCCGTGCCAGAGCACCTCGAGCCGGTCGCCCTCGACGACCTCGCCGATCGCGGTGGCGAGCACGCCCCACCTGGCGGCGATGTCGAGCACCTGCTGCAGCCGGCGGGGCTCGACGATCGCCAGCATCCGCTCCTGCGACTCGCTGGCCAGCACCTCGTGCGGCTCCATGCTCGCCTCGCGCAGCGGCACCCGCTCGAGGTGGGCGCGCATGCCGCTGCGCCCGGCGGCGGCGGTCTCGGTGAGGGCGCAGGTCAACCCGGCGCCGCCGAGGTCCTGGATGCCCGCGACCAGGCCGGCGTCGAACATCTCCAGGCACGACTCGATGAGCAGCTTCTCGGTGAACGGGTCGCCGACCTGCACGGCCGGGCGCTTGGCCGGGCCGCCCTCGTCGAAGGTCGCGGAGGCGAGGACGGACACGCCACCGATGCCGTCGCGGCCGGTCTTGGCACCGAGCAGGACGACGACGTTGCCGACGCCCCGGGCGGCGGACAGCTGGATGCGGTCGGCCGGCAGGACCCCGAGGCACAGGGCGTTGACCAGCGGGTTGCCCTGGTACGTGGGGTCGAAGACGACCTCGCCGCCGACGTTGGGCAGGCCCAGGCAGTTGCCGTAGCCGCTGATGCCCGCGACGATCCCGGGCAGCACGCGGGCGGTGTCGGGGTGGTCGGCGTCGCCGAAGCGCAGCGGGTCCATCACCAGGACCGGGCGCGCGCCCATGGTGAGGATGTCGCGGACGATGCCGCCGATGCCGGTCGCCGCCCCCTGGTAGGGCTCGACGTAGCTGGGGTGGTTGTGGCTCTCCACCTTGAACGTGACGGCCAGCCCCTCGCCGACGTCGACGACGCCGGCGTTCTCGCCCATGCCGACGAGCATCCGGTCACCGCGGGGCAGGTCGCCGAACTGGCGCAGGTGGACCTTGCTGCTCTTGTACGAGCAGTGCTCGCTCCACATGATCGAGTACATCGCCAGCTCGGTCTGCGTCGGACGCCGGCCGAGGACCTCGCGGATCCGGGCGTACTCGTCGTCCTTGAGGCCGAGCTCGAGGAACGGCTGCTCCTGCCCGGGGGTCTGCGCGGCCTGCGCGACGGTGTCGGTCACGCCCGCACCAGGCCCGCGAGCACGCTGGTGAAGAAGCCGAGGCCGTCGGTGCCCGGGCCGGTGAGGTCCTCCACCGCGTGCTCGGGGTGGGGCATGATCCCGACGACGTTGCCCGCCTCGTTGCTGATGCCGGCGATGTCGCGCATCGACCCGTTGGGGTTGCCGCCGGCGTAGTAGGCCACCACGCGCCCGTCGGCCTCCAGGGCGTCCAGCGTCGCGGCGTCGGCGACGTACGCCCCCTCGCCGTTCTTGACCGGGATCACGACGTCCTCGGGCAGGTCGGAGGTCCAGGCCGTCGACCGGTTGCTGATGCGTAGCCGCTGGTCGCGGTTGACGAACCGCAGGGCCTGGTTGCGGGTCAGCGCGCCCGGCAGCAGGTGGCTCTCGCACAGCACCTGGAAGCCGTTGCAGATGCCGAGCACCGGCAGCCCGGCGCGGGCCTGCTCGGCGACCGTCGCCATCACCGGGCTGAACCGGGCGAGGGCGCCGGCGCGCAGGTGGTCGCCGTAGGAGAAGCCGCCGGGCAGCACCACCGCGTCGACGCCGTGCAGGTCGGGGTCGGCGTGCCAGAGGGCGACCGCCTGCCCGCCCGCCAGGCGGACGGCGCGCTGCGCGTCGCGGTCGTCGAGGCTGCCGGGGAAGGTGACGACGCCGATCTTCACCCGCGCGACCCTACCGGTCAGCCCTTCGCCGGCGCGTCGTCCATCGTCTCCTCGCAGCTCCACGGTCCGTCCTCGGGGGCGGGCTGGTCCTCGGTCCGGCGCTGGACGACCGAGCCCTCCTGCCGCTCCAGCCGCTCCTCGAGGTGGACCACCGTGCCCCGGTGCGGGCGGCTGGTGAGCACTCGTCACGAGGCAGGGCCGGCGTGAGCTCGACCTCCACGTGGGGCGGCTACCCCTGGGCGGCGGGGCGCACGCGGAAGTCCTCGATCACGGGGTTGCTGAGCAGGACCTCGGCCAGCCGGGTGGCCTGCTCGAGCGCCGCCGCCTCGTCCGCCGCCTCCAGCTCGAGCTCGACGCGCTTGCCGATGCGCACGGCCGCGGGGGCGGCCAGCCCCAGCGCGGGGATGGCGCTCGCGACGGCCTGGCCCTGCGGGTCCAGGATCTCCGGCTTGAGCATGACGTCGACGACGACCTGGTGCACGGGCATGCGGCGAGGCTAGCGGGGCTGCCTGCGCGTGCCGCTGCTGCGCTGCGCGGGGGTGCCCCTCCGCGCGGGGGTGCCCCTCGCGCCCCTCCGCGGGCCCGGTGCGCCCCCTGGCCCACCCCGGTTCGCCGATCTACGTCCTCCTGCCCGCGACACGCCGCTGGAGGGGCACCTCGGGGAAGATCGGCCCCGTGCGGCACCCCTGCCCATCAGGCCGCACGGCGGCGCGCAGCCAGCACCGGGAGCGGCCGGGCGCTCGGCGGCCGGAGCGTGTCCGGCCCCGTCCTCACGTCCGGGCGGCTCCTCGTCGCTGCCTGGTCGACCGCCTGCCAGACCTCGGCCCACAGGTCCGCCCTGCTCCGGCGCACCACGTCCAGCCCGGTGTAGCGGCGCACCTCCAGCCCGAGCTCGACGAGCTGCGTGTGCCGGCGCCGGTCGTGCGCGAAGGTGCGTGCCTCCTGGTGCACCGCCCTGCCGTCGAACTCGATGACCAGCCCCTCCAGCCACAGGTCCGCCCGGCCCACGTGCCCGTACGGGCCGTACACGTCGTGCTGCACGACCGGTCTGGGCACCCCGCCCAGCACCAGCTGCACCCGCAGCCGGCTCTCCTGGGGGGACTCGCTCCGGCCGTCCACCAGGGCGAGCGCCTCCCGGGCCGTCCGGACCCCGCGCAGCCCGCCGGAGCGGTCCAGGCTCTCCAGCACGCCCTCGTACGTGGCGTGGCCGGCCCGCAGCACGGCATCCGCCACCGCGACGGCCTCGAGGACAGCCTCCGAGCGCGCGACGTCGACGACCGCGCGTGCGGCGGACACGGCCAGCAGGCCGCCGACGTCGACCAGCTCGTCGTCGTCGAGGCGCGCCGAGCGGGTCCGGAGGTGCGACCGCGGGAGCAGGTGCCGTCCGCGCGGGACCGTCACGTCCAGCGCTGCCCCGAGCACGTCGAGCCCCAGCACCCACAGGGCGGTGCGATGCGTGAGCGCGGCACCCGGCGGGAGCAGCCGGCGCAGGGCGGCGAGGCGCACGGGCGCCCCGTCCGGCTCGTGGCCGGACACGTACGCGTCCCGGCAGACCCGCCACCACTCGCCGCGGGCGACCTGCGTGCGGGCCCGCTTCTCCGAGCCCGCCCGTCGCACCAGCTCCAGCCGGGTCAGCACCTCGATCGCCATGGCGGGAGGCTCGTGGTCCCGGCGCGCGGGCCGGCGCACCGTCCCCAGGCCCACGGGGCCGTCCCCAGGCCGCGCTCCCTGGGCGCCCTTCCCGCTGCCGCCCCTCCTGCGGCGCGTCGGGGACCGGATCAGGAAGATCAGCGCGGGGGGTCCGCCACCGGCCAGCTCCTGGGCGCTCCCCGCCCCGTCAGGCCTCGCGCAGGTAGCTGTCGAACGAGCTGCCCGTCAGCCGCTCGTACGCCTCGACGTAGCGGCCGCGGGTCTGCTCGACGACCTCGTCGGGGAGCTCCACGCCGGGGGCGGTGCGGTCCCAGCCGGAGGCGTCGAGCCAGTCGCGGACGTACTGCTTGTCGTACGACGGCTGGGGGCGGCCGGGCTCGTGGGTCGCGGCCGGCCAGAAGCGCGACGAGTCGGGCGTGAGGACCTCGTCGCCGAGGGTCAGCACGCCGGCCGGGTCGAGGCCGAACTCGAGCTTGGTGTCGGCCAGCAGGATCCCGCGCTGGGTGGCGAGCGAGGCGCCGCGGGCGTAGACCGCGAGGGTCAGCCGGCGCAGCTCCTCGGCGAGCTCGAGGCCGACCGCGGCGACGACGGCCTCGAAGGAGACGTTCTCGTCGTGCTCGCCGACCTCGGCCTTGGTGGCCGGCGTGAACACCGGCTCGGGCAGCGGGGAGCCGTCGACGAGGCCGGCGGGCAGCGGCACCCCGCACACCGTGCCGGTCGCGCGGTAGTCGGCCAGGCCGCTGCCGGTGAGGTAGCCGCGCGCCACGCACTCGACGGGCTGCATGGCGAGCCGCCGGCAGAGCATCGACCGCCCGCGCAGGCCGGCCGACCACGGCTGCAGCTCGGCGGGGTACTCCCCGACGTCCGCCGTCACCAGGTGGTCGGGCACGAGGTCGGCGAGCTGGCCGAGCCACCAGAGCGACAGCCCCGTGAGCACCGCCCCCTTGTCGGGGATCGGCGTCGGCAGCACCACGTCGTACGCCGACAGCCGGTCGCTGGCCACCAGCAGCAGGTGGTCGTCGTCCACGGCGTACAGCTCGCGGACCTTGCCGCGGGCGACGAGCGGCAGCGGCAGGTCGGGGGTCACGACAGCGCGGCGAGCCGGTCGAAGACGGGCGCGAGCCGCTCGAGGTAGCGCTCCGGGCGGCAGACCTCGTCCAGGCGGGCCTCGTCGAGCTGCCGGCCGGCCGCGGCCGCCTCGGCGCTCAGCGTCGCGCGGAACGGCTCACCGGTCTCCCAGGTGCGCATCGCGGCGCGCTGCACGAACGCGTACGCGTCCTCGCGCGACAGCCCGGCCTCGACGAGCTCGAGCAGCACCGTGGAGGTGTAGATGAGCCCGCCCGAGCTCTCCAGGTTGGCCCGCATCCGGTCGGGGTCGACGACCAGGCCGGTGACCAGCCGGGTGGTCAGGTGGAGCAGGTAGTCGGTGCCGGTCGCGGCGTCGGGCAGGGCGACGCGCTCGGTCGAGGAGTGGCTGATGTCGCGCTCGTGCCAGAGCGGGATGCCCTCCATGACCGGCACGACCTGGGCGCGCACGATGCGGGCCAGCCCGGCGATCCGCTCCGAGGCGATCGGGTTCTTCTTGTGGGGCATCGCGGACGAGCCCTTCTGGCCCTTGCCGAACGGCTCGGACAGCTCACGCACCTCGGTGCGCTGCCCGTGCCGCACCTCGAGGGCGAAGGCCTCGCAGACCGTCGCGATGACCGCCAGCGCGCTGACCCACTCGCTGATGCCGTCGCGGAGGACGACCTGCGTGGCCGCGGGCGCCGGCGTCAGCCCGAGCCTGCCGGCGACGCTCTGCTCGACGTCGTTGCTGATGTTGCTGTAGGTCCCGACCGCACCGCTGATCTTGGCCACCGCGACGGCGTCGCGGGCGTTGCGGAGCCGGTCGCGCGAGCGGGCCATCGCGAACGCGATGTCGGCGACCCGGTGCCCCCAGGTCGTCGGCTCGGCGTGGATGCCGTGGGTGCGGCCGACACGGACGGTGTCGCGGTGGGTGAGGCCGAGGTCGCGCAGCGCGGCGACGAGGGTGTCGCAACGGGCCAGCAGCAGGTCGGTGGCCTCCACCAGCTGCAGGGCCAGCGCCGTGTCGAGCAGGTCCGAGCTCGTCATGCCGAAGTGGACGTAGGCCGCCGCCTCGCGGGGCTCGGTGTTGTCCGCCCAGGCGGACAGGAAGGCGATGACGTCGTGCTGGGTGACGGCCTCGATGTCGGCGACCGCCTGCGGGGTCGGCGCGGGGGCGGCCCGCACGGGGGCGACCGCGTCGGCCGGCACGACGCCGGCCTCGGCGTGGGCCTCCAGCACGAGCACCTCGACCTGGCACCACAGCTCGTACTTGTGGGCCTCGCTCCAGACCCGGCCCATCTCGGGCAGGGTGTAGCGCTCGATCACGCGGGGCTCCAGAGGTCGCGAGGGCGGACGGGCCAGTCTCGCAGCCGCGCCGGCCGGGTCAGCCGCCGCCCGGCAGCGCGATCTCGCCGCGGGCCGCGCGCAGCCCGATGTCGGTGCGCCAGTGGGCGCCGGCCAGCGAGACCGCCGCCACCCCGTCGTACGCGGCGGACCGCGCGGCCTCGAGCGTCGCCCCGGTCGCGGTCACCGACAGCACCCGGCCGCCCGACGACACGACCTGCCCGTCGGCCGAGCGCGTGCCGGCGTGGTGCACGGCGACGCCGCCCGGCAGGCCGCCGACGAGCACGGGCCCGCCCGTCACCGGCTGCGCGGGATAGCCCTGCGCCGCCACGACGACCGTCACCGCGGCCCCCTCCCGCCAGCGCAGGGGCGGGTGCGCGGCCAGCCGGCCGGTGGCCGCGGCGTGCAGCAGCGCGCCGAGCGGGCTCGCGAGCAGCCCGAGCACGGCCTGCGTCTCGGGGTCGCCGAACCGCGCGTTGAACTCCACGACCTGCGGCCCGCGCGCGGTCATCGCCAGGCCGGCGTACAGCAGCCCGCTGAACGGCGTGCCCCGCGTGCGCATCGCGTCGACCGTCGGCTGCAGGACCTGCGCCGTGATCTGCTCGACGGCCGCGGCCGGCAGCCAGGGCAGCGGGGCGTACGCGCCCATGCCGCCGGTGTTGGGCCCGGAGTCGCCGTCGCCGACCCGCTTGGCGTCCTGCGCGGGCAGCAGCGGCACGACCGCGGTGCCGTCGGTGACCGCGAACAGCGACACCTCGGGCCCGTCGAGGAAGTCCTCCACGACGACCGCGGAGCCGGGCGCGGCGAGCACGTCGCGGGCGAAGGCCTGCGCCACGGCCAGGTCGCTGCCGACGTGGACGCCCTTGCCGGCGGCGAGCCCGTCGGCCTTGACGACGTACGGCGGCGGCACGCTCGCGAGGTGGGCGTCCGCGTCGGCCGCGGACGTCAGGGTCCGGGAGGCCGCGGTGGGCACCCCCGCCTGCGCCATCACCTGCTTGGCGAAGCTCTTGCTGCCCTCGATCCGGGCGGCCTCGGCGGACGGCCCGAAGCAGGGCGTGCCGGCGGCCCGCACCGCGTCGGCGACCCCGGCGACCAGCGGCGCCTCCGGGCCGACGACGACCAGGTCCGGGGCCAGCCGCTCCACCAGGGCCAGCACCGCGGCGGGGTCGGTGGGGTCGACGGCGTGCACCGGCGCGACCGCGGCGATCCCGGCGTTGCCGGGCGCGCAGTGCACCGCGGCGACGGACGGGTCGGCGAGCAGCCCCAGGACGAGCGCGTGCTCGCGGCCGCCGCCGCCGAGGACGAGGACGTCCACGTCAGACGAGCGGGCGCAGCGACAGCGTCTGCTCGCGGTCCGGGCCGACCCCGATCGAGGCGAACGGCGCCCCGCTCATGGCCTCGAGCGCCCGGACGTACGCCTGCGCGTTGGCCGGCAGGTCCTCGAAGGTCCGGCAGCCGGTGAGGTCCTCGGTCCAGCCCGCGAAGTGCTCGTAGACCGGCACCGCGTGGTGGAACTCGGTCTGGGTCATCGGCATCTCGTCCAGCCGCTTGCCGTCCACCTCGTACGCCACGCACACCGGGATCTGCTCCCAGCCGGTGAGCACGTCGAGCTTGGTGAGCACCAGGTCGGTGATCCCGTTGACGCGGGAGGCGTAGCGGGCGATCACGGCGTCGTACCAGCCGCAGCGGCGGGGGCGGCCGGTCGTGGTGCCGTACTCGTGGCCGGCGGAGCGCAGCGCCTCGCCGTCGGCGTCGTCGAGCTCGGTGGGGAACGGCCCCTCGCCCACCCGGGTCGTGTAGGCCTTGACGATCCCGATGACCTTGTCGACGCGGCGCGGGCCGATGCCGGAGCCGGTGCAGGCGCCTCCCGCGGTCGCCGACGACGAGGTGACGAAGGGGTAGGTGCCGTGGTCGACGTCGAGCAGCGTGGCCTGGCCGCCCTCGAGCAGCACGGTCTTGCCGTCGTCGAGCGCCTGGTTGAGCAGCAGCGAGGTGTCGGCCACCATCGGCGCGAGCCGGTCGCGGTAGGCCAGCAACTCGGCGACCACGTCGTCGGCGGCCACCGCCTTGCGGTTGTAGACCTTGACGAGCAGCTGGTTCTTCAGACCGAGGGCGCCCTCGACCTTCTGGCGCAGGATCCCCTCGTCGAACAGGTCCTGCACGCGGATGCCGATCCGGTTCATCTTGTCGGCGTAGGTCGGCCCGATGCCGCGGCCGGTGGTCCCGATCTTCCGGTTGCCCAGGAAGCGCTCGGCGACCCGGTCCAGCGTGCTGTTGTAGGACGGGATCAGGTGGGCGTCGGCGCTGACGACCAGGCGCGAGGTGTCGACGCCGCGGGCCTCCAGGCCGTCGATCTCCTCGAACAGCACGCCCAGGTCGATGACCACGCCGTTGCCGATCACCGGGGTGCAGCCGGGCGAGAGGATCCCGCTGGGCAGCAGGTGCAGCGCGTAGGTGGAGTCGCCGACGACGACGGTGTGGCCGGCGTTGTTGCCGCCGTTGAACTTGACCACCAGGTCGACGAGCCCGCCGAGCTGGTCGGTGGCCTTGCCCTTGCCCTCGTCGCCCCACTGGGCGCCGATGAGCACGAGTGCGGGCATGGTCAACTCCTCAGGACGACGACAAGCCCCGGGCGCGTACGCCGGGGGCTCCTGCAGAGGAAGGCTAGCCGACCGTGCGAGCTCCGTCCGACGGCCACCTGCTGCTCGCCAGCGCGCATGCCGGCAGCGCCGACCGGGAGGCGGTGGAGGCCGCCCGGGCCGTCCTGGCCGCCGCCGGACGGGTCCAGGTCATGTCGACGGGCACGCCCGAGCAGCTCGACGCGGCGCTCGACTGCTGCGGGGAGCGCCGGCTCGTCGTGGCGGGCGGCGACGGCAGCCTGCACCTCGCGGTCACCCGGCTGCGGGCCCGCGGCGAGCTGCCCGAGCGGCCGATCGGCCTGGTCCCGCTGGGCACCGGCAACGACCTGGCCCGGGCGATCGGCCTGCCGCTGGACCCCGAGCAGGCCGCGCGGCTGGTGCTCGAGGGCGAGCCGGGACCGATGGACCTGCTGGTCGACGACGCCGGCGGGGTGGTGGTGAACGCCGTCCACCTCGGGGTCGGCGCGGACGCGGCCCAGGCGGCGGGGCGCCTGAAGCCCCGGCTGGGCCTGCTGGCCTACCCGCTCGGGGCCCTGGCGGCCGGGGTGCGCGCCTCCGGCTGGCGGCTGCGGGTCGAGGTCGACGGCGTGGTGCTCGCCGACGGCCACCGCCGCTCGCTGATGGTGGGCATCGGCAACGGGCCCGGCATCGGCGGCGGCACCCGCCTGCTGCCGGACGCCCTGCCCCACGACGGCCTGCTCGATGTCCTGGTGTCGTACGCGACCGGCCCGTTCGCCCGCGTCCGCTACGGCGCGGCGCTGGCCGCCGGCACCCACCTGACCGACCGCGACGTGCGGTCCGCCCGCGGGCGCAGCGTCACCGTGCGCGGCGAGGCGGTCGGGGTCAACGCCGACGGGGAGCTGGGCGAGGAGGTGACCGCCCGCACCTGGACGGTCGACCCCGGCGCGTGGTCCCTCGTCCGCCCCGCGACCGCCCCTACAGGAAGCGGTGGATGACGGTCGTCGCCTTCTCCTGCGCCTTCTGGTGCAGCGGCCGGTCCTGCCAGCGCCGGGGCGCGATGCGCTCGCACCGCGGCAGCTCGGCGTCGAAGTCGGCCTCGAGCAGTCGGGTGACCCGGGGGTCCAGGACGGTCAGGACGACCTCCTCGTCGAGCTGCATCGACCGGCGGTTCATGTTGGCCGAGCCGACGACGCTGGCCAGCCCGTCGACGGTCATCACCTTGGCGTGCAGCATCGAGGGCTGGAAGGCCCAGATCCGCACCCCGCCCTCGACGAGGTCGGAGTAGATCGACTCGCTGGCCAGCTGGCAGACGCGCTTGTCGGCGTGCGGGCCCGGCAGCATGACGTCGACCTGCACGCCGCGGGCGACGGCGTCGAGCAGCAGCTGCTGGAGGCACTCGTCCGGCACGAAGTACGCCGTCATCATCCGCAGCCGGGACTGCGCGGACTCGATCATGACCCGGAAGACCGTGGCCATGTCGTTCCAGCCCACGCTGGCGCTGCCGCGCGCGACCTGCACGACCGAGTCGCCCGGCCCCCCGTGGTCGGGGAAGCGGCGGTGCTCCTCGATGAGCGCGTTGCCGGTCTCCGCCCAGTTCTGGGCGAACGACGCGGACAGGCCGTCGACCGCGGGCCCCTCCACGCGGACGTGGGTGTCGCGCCACTCGCCCTCGTCGCGGGCGTCGCCGCACCACTCCTCGGCGATGCCCACCCCGCCGGTGAAGCCGACGCGCTCGTCGCAGATGAGCACCTTGCGGTGGGTGCGGTGGTTCTGCTTGAGCAGGTTGGTGCGGTGGACGGCGCGGAACCACTCCACGTCCACGCCGCTGTCGGCCATGTGGTCGATCAGCGACCGGTCGATGAGCCGCCCGCCGATGGCGTCGATGAGCACGCGGACCCGTACGCCGGCGCTCGCCCGCTCGGCCAGCGCGTACGCGAACTCGCGGGCGATGTCGCCCTTCCAGTAGACGAAGGTCAGGAAGTCGATCGTCTCGCCGGCCTCCCGGATCGCCTCGAGCATCGCCGGGAAGATCCGGTCACCGTTGCGCAGCACCGTCAGGGCGTTGCCCTCGGTCGCGGGGATGCCCAGCAGCGCCTCGAGCCGGCGGCGCAGCTGGTGGACCCGCTCCTGCTCGACCGCACCACCGGCGACCTCCAGGCGAGGGGCAGGCGGGCCTGCCTCCGTCGAGCGCTCCGCGGTCATGCAGCTCCTCGTTCCGGGCTCAGGGGTACGCAGGACGTGACGTACGTAGGCTGTGACTGTGGCACGCATCCCCGGCGTCGACGGGCTGATCGACCTGCTGCACACCCGGACGGGTGCACTCGGCCGGCTGCCCGCGACGGTGGCCTCGCTGGCCGGCGCGGTGCGCGGCGTCGTCGCCCTGGTGGGCGAGGCCCGCGAGACGCTCGCGACCGTCCACCGGGTCGCTGCGCGCGTCGAGGCCCTGGTGGAGGAGCTCGAGCAGCCGCTCACCACGCTGGCGCCGGGCCTGCGGCGGCTGGCCGCGGTGCTCGACGACCCGGTCGTCAGCGACCTGCCCGACACGCTGCGCGCCGTGCAGGACGACCTGCTGCCGGTGGTGCGCACGCTGGCCGACACCCACGAGCGGGTCGCCTTCATCGCGGGGTCGACCGAGCGGATCATGACGTTCGTGGACGAGACCAGCCGGACGCTGTCGGGGCTGCCCGGGGCCGGCCTGCTGGGGCGGCGCCGGCCCCCGCCCCCGCCGCCGGGCCGGATCATCACGGTGGAGCAGACCGACCTCTAGGCGGGCCTAGGCCGTGAGGGCGCGGGTCGCGGCCGGGTCGCTGTCGTCGAGGAACTGCAGCACCCGCTCGGCCTCGTCGGTCTCGCCGATCGCCTCCGCGGCCCGGCCGAGCGCGTACAGCGCCCGCAGGAAGCCCCGGTTGGGCTCGTGCGACCACGGGACGGGGCCGAAGCCCCTCCAGCCGCTGCGCCGCAGGGCGTCGAGCCCGCGGTGGTAGCCGGTGCGGGCGTACGCGTAGGACTCGACGACCGCGCCGCGGGCGTGCGCCTCGTCGGCGAGCGCCGCCCACGCCGCGCACGACGTCGGGTGGTCGGCCGCGACGGACGCGGCGTCCTGCGCGGCGAGCAGCGCCACCGCCGGGTCCTCGGGGAGCAGGGTGGGCGGCGGGCCGCCGAGCAGGTCCTTGCCAGCGAGGCTCATGCGACCAGTCTCGCTCAGGCGGCGGTCAGCGCAGGCGGGTGCCGGTCGAGCGCAGGTCCTCGCAGGCCTGCACGACGCGGGCGGCCATGCCGGCCTCGGCCGCCTTGCCCCACACGCGCGGGTCGTACTGCTTCTTGTTGCCGACCTCGCCGTCGACCTTGAGCACGCCGTCGTAGTGGCGCAGCACGTGGTCGGCGACCGGCCGGGTGAAGGCGTACTGCGTGTCGGTGTCGACGTTCATCTTGACGACGCCGTGGTCGAGGGTCTCCCGGATCTCCTCGAGCAGCGAGCCGCTCCCGCCGTGGAAGACCAGGTCGAAGGGTTTGTCGGTGCCGGTCACCTCGCCGACCGCGTCCTGGATCTCCTTGAGGATGGACGGGCGCAGCTTGACGTTGCCCGGCTTGTAGACGCCGTGGACGTTGCCGAACGTCGCCGCCAGCAGGTAGCGCCCGTTGGTCGTGCCGAGCACCTCGGCGGTGCGCAGGGCGTCGCCGGTGGTCGTGTAGAGCTTCTCGTTCTCGCCGGAGTTGTCGACGCCGTCCTCCTCGCCGCCGACGACCCCGATCTCCATCTCCATGACGATCCTGGCGGCGCCGCACTTCTCGAGCAGCTCCTGGGCGATCTGCAGGTTCTCCTCGAGCTCCACGGCCGAGCCGTCCCACATGTGCGACTGGAACAGCGGCTCGCGGCCGGCGTCGACGCGCTCCTGGCTGATCGCGATGAGCGGGCGCATGTAGCCGTCGAGCTTGTCCTGCGGGCAGTGGTCGGTGTGCAGCGCGATCGTCACGCCGTAGCCCTTGGCGACGTGGTGGGCGTACTCCGCCAGCGCCTGCGCGCCGAGGACCATGTCCTTGACCGTGCTGCCGGACAGGAACTCCGCCCCTCCGGTGGAGACCTGCACGATGCCGTCGCTCTCGGCCTCGGCGAAGCCGCGCAGCGCGGCGTTCAGCGTCTGCGAGCTCGTGACGTTGATCGCCGGGTAGGCGAAGCGGCCCGCCTTGGCGGCGTCGAGCATCTGGGCGTACGTCTCACTGGTCGCGATCGGCATGCCCGGGAGGATGCCACGACCGGCTAGCAGGTGGACAGGTCGGCCTCCACGGACTCCTGGGCCTTGCGAGCGGCGATGAGCACCGGGTCCCAGACCGGCGAGAACGGCGGCGCGTACGACAGGTCGAGCCCGAGCACCTCGTCCACGCTCATCTCGTTCCACACCGCGATCGCGAGGGCGTCGATCCGCTTGGCCGAGCCCTGCTTGCCGACGATCTGGGCGCCGAGCAGCCGGCCGCTGCGGCGCTCGGCGATCATCTTGACCCGGATCGGCTGGGCACCCGGCATGTAGCCGGCGGTGGTGGTCGAGTCGACGACGGCCGTGACGTAGGCGTAGCCGGCGGCGTCGGCCTCCGCCACGGACAGCCCGGTGCGGGCGGCCTCGACGTCGCACACCTTGGTGACCGCCGTGCCGATGACGCCCGCGAAGGTCGCGTAGCCGCCGCCGAGGTTGATCCCCGCCACCCGGCCCTGCTTGTTGGCGTGGGTGCCGAGGGCGACGACCACCCGCTGGCCGGACAGCCGGTGCACGCTCTCGACGCAGTCCCCGGCCGCCCAGACGCCCTCGACCGGCGTGCGCATCCGCTTGTCGACCACCAGGCCGCCGGAGGCCCCGACCGGGATCCCGGCCTGCTCGGCGAGCCGGACGTCGGGGCGCACGCCGAGCCCGAGCACGACCAGGTCGGCGGGCAGCTCGCGCCCGCTGGCGGTCACCACGGCGCTGGCCCGGCCGTCGCGCACGCCGATCTCGGACACCCCGTCGCCGAGGACGAGGTCGATGCCGAGGCCCCGGACCGCGTCGGCGAGGAACGCGCCGACGTCCGGGTCGAAGGTGCCGACCGGCTGGGCGGACCGGTCGACCACGGTGACCTCGAACCCGCGGACCGCGCAGGCCTCGGCCATCTCCAGGCCGATGTAGCCGCCGCCGACCACCACGACCCGGCGCACCCGCCCGGACGCCAGCTCGGCGGCGATGGCCGCGCCGTCGTCGAGCACCTGCACCCCGTACACGCCGTCGGCGTCGATGCCCGGCACCGGCGGGCGCATCGGCACGCTGCCCACGGCGTAGTGCAGCGCGTCGAAGGGCTCGTCGCCCTCGGTCCCCGCCTCGAGGTCGCGCCAGCGCACGACCCGGCGGTCCAGGTCGATCGCGGTCACCTCGGTGCGCATGCGCACGTCGATGCCGCCCGCCCGGTGCTGCTCGGGCGTGCGCGCGACGAGCGCGGCCTCGCTCGCGACCGCCCCGCCGATCCAGTAGGGGATGCCGCAGGCGGAGTACGACGTGGCCCGCCCGCGCTCGAAGGCGACGATGGACAGGTCGTCCTCGTCGCGCCGCCGCCGGGCCTGCGCCGCAGCGCTCATCCCCGCCGCGTCCCCGCCGATGACGACCAAGCGCTCGCGACCCATGCGGGCGAACGTACGGCGTATCCCGGGCCGGCACCCGCTGCGCCGGTAGGCTGCCGACGTGGACGCCCTGATCTCGCTGCCCGGTGTCCTCGACGGCCAGCACCTCGTGGAGACCTTCGGGCTGCTCGGGATGTGCCTGGTGGTCTTCGCCGAGACCGGGCTGCTGCTGGGGTTCTTCCTGCCCGGCGACTCGCTGCTGTTCGCGGCCGGCTACGCCGCGACCGGCAAGCTCTCCCCGAACCTGCAGCCCGACATCGCCACCGTCTGCATCGCCATCAGCGCGGTGGCGATCATCGGCGCGCAGACCGGCTTCGCGATCGGCCGCAAGGCCGGCCCGGCGCTGTTCCAGCGCGAGGAGTCGCGGCTGTTCAAGCGGTCCTACGTCGTCAAGGCCGAGGAGGTCGTGCACCGCTACGGCGCGGGCAAGGCGATCATCCTGGCCCGGTTCATCCCGATCGTGCGGACCTTCCTCAACCCGCTCATGGGCGCGGGCTCGATGTCAGCGCTCGAGTTCTTCCGCTGGAACGCCATCGGCGGCGTGCTCTGGGGCACCGGCGTGACGCTGCTGGGCTACTACCTCGGCAACATCTCGTTCATCGGCGACAACCTCGAGGTGTTCGCGCTCATCGTCGTCGCCATCTCGGTCCTGCCGATCGCGCTCGAGCTGCTCAAGGCCCGGCGCGCCGCCAAGGGCTGACGGCTCCTGCCCGGCGGTCCCCTCCTCCGCGTACGCCGCCCACTCGACGCCGCAGACCCGCGCGACGACCGACGACGGGAACGTCGCGACCCGCGTGTTGAGCGCCCGGACGTTGCCGGCGTGCAGGCGCCGGGCCGCGGCCAGCCGGTCCTCGGTGTCGGTGAGCCGGCCGAGCAGCTCGGTGTGGCCGGTGCCGCCCGCCCGGACGGTGTCGACGAGGTCGGGCACCAGCTCGGCGCGCCGGCGCTCCTCGAGGCCGACCTGGCGCCAGCTCTCCTGGACGAGCTCGGTCTGCCGGACGAAGCGGTTGCGGCTCGCGACCGCCCACAGGGCCAGCAGGGCCAGCAGCACGAGGGCCAGCGTCACGCAGCGGCCCGCAGGAACCCGGGCACGCCGTCGGCCACGGCCGTCACCGCGGCCAGCCGGGCGGCCAGGCCGGCCGGCTCCAGCCGTCCCGGCGCCCAGCAGACGGCCCGGTCGCCGCGCACCCGCAGCCGCACCGGCGCCGCGTCGAGCAGGGCCGCGACGGTGCGCGGGCCGAGGACGGCGGAGGCGGCCAGTGGGTCGGCGGACGTCACGCGGTAGCGCCGCGAGAAGTCCTCGCTCTCCAGCTCGACCCCGGGCGGCAGCAGCCGGGCGGCGGCCCGGGTCAGGGCGTCCAGGGGGACCAGGTCGAGGTCGGGCAGCGGGCCGGGCAGCCCGACCTCCAGCACCGCCCAGGTGGCCACGTGGGGCTCGGCGCCGGTCGCCCGGCTCACGACCACCTCGTACGCCCGGACCGGGCGGCCGCCCGCGCTGCCGGCGAGCCCGCGCCGGGTCCGGCGGGCGCCGCGGCCCAGCGGCAGGTCGCGGGGCGCGCGGACCCGCACGGGCTGCCAGCCGCGCTCGCCGGCGAAGGCGCGCAGCGCGGCCCGGCGGCGCAGGTGGACGCGCAGGGCGAGGCCGGCGAGGGCGGTCAGTCCCAGGCCGGCGACGAGCAGCGCGAGCAGCAGCACCTGCGCAGTGTGCGGCCCGCCCGCCCGACCCGGCCAGCCCGGCGGGGGGTGCGTCACCCGTCCGGGTGACGGCTCAGGCGAGGCCGAGGTCGTCCAGCGAGTAGGCGTACCGGTACGGCACGCCCTGCTCCTCGATCCGCGCGCCCGCCCCGGTGGCGCGGTCGGCGATGGTGGCGACGGCCACCGGCACCGCGCCGGCCTCGCGGACGGCCTCGAGCGCCGCGACCGGCGTGCCCCCGGTGGTGCTGGTGTCCTCCACGACCAGCACCCGGCGCCCCGCGACGTCGGGGCCCTCGATGCGGCGCTGCAGCCCGTGCGCCTTGGCCTCCTTGCGGATGACGAAGGCGTCGAGCACCCGGCCCTGCGCGGCGGCGGCGTGCAGCATCGCGGCGGCGACGGGGTCCGCCCCCATCGTCATGCCGCCCACCGCGTCGAACTCCAGGTCGGCGGTGAGCGCGAGCATGACGCGCCCCACCAGCGGCGCCGCCGCGCCCGAGAGCGTCGTGCGGCGCAGGTCGACGTAGTAGTCGGCCTCGCGCCCGGACGACAGCGTGACCCGCCCGTGGACGACGGCCTGCGCGCGGACCAGCTCGAGGAGCCGGTCGCGGTCGGACGGGCGGGTCTCGGCGGTCGGGCGGGGGGCGTCGGTCACGGGCGCAGGCTAGCGGTCAGCGCCGGGCCGGCATCCGGCTGCGGACGGCGCGCACGCCCCGCTGCGTCGCCGACACCGGCAGCAGCCGCGAGGCGACGGCGAGCGCCTTGTAGGCGGCTCCCGGGATGCTGCGCGACCGGCCGCGGGCCAGGTCCGAGAGCCCGGTCGCGACGACCTCGTCGGCGTCGAGCCACAGCCGCTCCGGGATGCCGCTGACGTCCATCTGCGCCCGCTCGTGGAACTCGGTGCGGGTGAAGCCCGGGCACAGGGCCAGCACCCGCACGCCCCGCGGGCCGTACTGCAGGTGCAGCGACTCGGAGAAGTTGGTGACCCACGCCTTGCTGGCGCTGTAGGTCGCGCCGCGGGCGCCCGGCGCGAAGCCGGCCATGCTCGACACGTTGACGATCTCGCCGCTGCCGCTGCCGCGCTCGAGCATGGGCGGCAGGGCGGCGTGCGCGAGCCGCATCACCGCCCGCACGTTGAGCCGCAGCAGGTGCTCCTCCGCCTCGCGGGGCGTCACGTCGAACGCGCCCGGGTTGCCGAGCCCGGCGTTGTTGACCAGCAGGTCGACGCCCTCGCCGAGCCGCGCCTCGACGCGGGCCGTGCCCTCGTCCGTCGCGAGGTCGGCGGGCAGCACCTCGACGGCGACCGGGAGCTCGGCGGCCAGCGCGCGCAGCCGGTCCGCGTCGCGGGCCACGAGCACGAGGTCGTCGCCGCGGGCGGCCAGCCGGCGGGCGAAGGCGGCGCCGATGCCGGCGGTCGCGCCGGTGACGAGTGCGGTGGGCATGCGATCAGCCTGCCGTACCACGCGGGAGGGCCGCCGGCCGGCAGCGACGCGGGCGGCGGCCTCACCCGGAGGGGTGTGATCGGCGCAGCACCCGATCGGGGGGCTACGGGCGCAGCGCGCGCCGCCGATCAGTCAGCAGCGACGCACCACGGAGGTGCGCGTCCCCGACGGATCCACGGAAGGCACTCAGATGTCACGGAAGACGAACACGATCAAGGCCCTGGTCCTCGCCAGCGCGGTGGCCGGCTCGGTCATCGGCGTCAGCGGGTCGGCCTCGGCCGCCGGCATGACGGTCAGCAAGATCGGTCCGCTCAAGGCGGCCCTCGAGGTCGCGGCCCCCGTCACGATCACCGGCACCAACTTCGACGCCACCCTGAAGAAGGTGCAGTTCGGCGCGGACGCCGACTGCGCCGAGCCGGCAGTGGTCCTGAACGCCACGACCGCCTACACGACCGTCCCGGACCACGCGGACTGCGTCGCCGGCCTGCAGACGGTCAAGCTGCTGACCAGCGCCGACGTCACCCTCGCGACCTTCACGGGCACCGCGACCACCGGCATCACCTTCGTCGCGCCTGTGGACACCTCGACGATGACGTTCACCGGCACCAAGGGCATCGCCGGCACCAAGTTCAAGATCACGTCGGCGGCCTTCCCGACCGGTGCCACCGCCACGCTGGGCGGCAAGCCGCTGACGCTGGGCGTGTACGGCAGCGGCGGCTACGCCACCGCGGTCCCCGCGGGTCTCGCCCCCGGCCAGCACCCCGTCGTGGTCACCTCCGAGACGGTCAAGTCGCTGCCGAGCACCAGCACGTTCGAGGTGCTGCAGGCCATCCGCACCGCGCCGGTGTCCGCCCCGCTCGCCACCCCGGGCGAGCTCGTGATCACCGGTCTGGGCCTCAAGCCGGCCGCGCCCGCCACCGTCTCGGTGACCGTCTGCGGTGCGGACGGCACGCTGCCGGCCGCGACGGCCCTCAAGCCGCAGACCGACGCCAAGATCTACGTGACCGCGCCGACCGCTGCCGCGGTCGAGACGGCCGGCCGCGCGGACTTCGCCACCACCGGCGGAGCCTGCGACGTCAAGGTGACGACCGACGTCAACGGTGCCACCGCGGACGGCGTCGGGCAGGTCAACCCGGTCAGCGTCCTGACCGCCGGCAGCACCTTCACCTACACCGCGTACTAGCCGCACGGCCCACGGCCCGGTCCCTCCGCTCCCGGAGGGCCGGGCCGTCGGCGTGCCCGGGCCCGGGCTGACCTCGGGCAGACTGGGGACATGGCCGACGACGCAGCGGGCTCCCCGGACGACGAGGTCGTCGACGGCGTGATCGTCGGCAGCGAGGACGACGGCGAGGCGGACCGCCTGGAGGCGCTGCTGCGCGCGGCGGTCGCCCGCGTCCGCGGCGTGGTCGCGGCCGACGTGCAGCGGCTGCGGGAGCGCCAGCCGGGGCTCGCCGCCGAGGACCTCGCCCGGCTGGTGGTCCGGCGGGGCACCCGCCGCGTCGCGGTCGCCAGCTTCGCCACCGGCTTCGGCGGCATCGCGACCACCGCGGTCAACCTGCCGTCGGTGCTCGTCCTGCAGACCGGGCTGGTGCTGGCCGTCGCCGACGTCTACGGCCACCTCGACGACCCCGAGCTGGTGCGCGACGTCGTCCTCGTCCTGGGCGGTGACAGCGCGGCGGCGGCCCTGCGGACCTTCGGCGTCCCGGCCTCCGACGACTTCTCCCAGCGCTGGGTCAGCAGCCACGTGACCCGGCAGACGCTCAAGCAGGTCAACGGGGTCGTCGCCCGCAAGGTGCTGGGCGTCGCCGGCGCCCGCTCGCTGAGCCGCGTCACCCGACTCGTCCCCGTCGTCGGCGCGGGCGTGGCGTCGGCGTTCGACCGGGGGTACGCCCAGGAGCTCGGCGAGCGGGCGATCGCCTACTACGGCGGGCGCTGACCGGGCCCGGCCCCTCTGCACGAGGGACCGGGCCCGGGCCTACGGCGCCGTCGCGGTCTCCCGCCGGCCGACGACCAGCGCGTCGCCGTCGCGGTCGACGACCACCTCGTCACCGTCGCGCACGTCGCCGGCCAACAGCTTGCGGGCCAGCTGGTCGCCGATGGCCGACTGCACGACCCGGCGCAGCGGCCGCGCGCCGTACAGCGGGTCGTAGCCGGTGAGCGTCAGCCACTCGCGGGCCGGGTCGGTGACCGTCAGGGTCAGCCGGCGGCCGCGCAGGCGCTGGGCCAGCAGCGCGACCTGCAGGTCGACGATCCGCGCGAGCTGGCCGGTGTCGAGCGCGTCGAACACGACGATCTCGTCCAGCCGGTTGACGAACTCCGGCTTGAAGGCCGACCGCACGGCGTCCATCACCTTGTCGCGGCGCTGCTCGGGGTCCAGCAGCGGGTCGCCGGCGTACTGCGAGCCCAGGTTGCTGGTCAGCACCAGGATGGTGTTGCGGAAGTCGACCGTGCGCCCCTGGCCGTCGGTGAGCCGGCCGTCGTCGAGCACCTGCAGCAGCACGTCGAACACGTCCGGGTGGGCCTTCTCGACCTCGTCGAGCAGCACCACCGCGTACGGGCGCCGCCGGACGGCCTCGGTGAGCTGGCCGCCCTGGTCGTAGCCGACGTAGCCGGGCGGGGCGCCGACGAGCCGCGCCACCGAGTGCTTCTCGCCGTACTCGCTCATGTCGATGCGGGTGACCGCGCGCTCGTCGTCGAACAGGAAGTCGGCCAGCGCCTTGGCCAGCTCGGTCTTGCCGACGCCGGTGGGGCCGAGGAACAGGAACGAGCCGGTCGGCCGGTCGGGGTCGCTGATGCCCGCCCGCGCGCGGCGGACCGCGTCGGACACGGCCCGGACCGCCGTCGACTGACCGACGAGCCGCTCGCCGAGCGCCTCCTCCATGCGCAGGAGCTTGCTCGTCTCGCCCTCGAGCAGGCGCCCGGCCGGGATGCCGGTCCAGGCGGAGACCACGTCGGCGACGTCGTCGGGGCCGACCTTCTCCTTGACCATCGCGCCACGGTCGTCGGCGGCCTCGGACGCCGCCTCGAGCTCCTTCTGCACGGCCGGGATCTCGGCGTACTGCAGCCGCGACGCCGCCTCGAGGTCGCCCTCGCGCGAGAACCGCTCGAGGGAGATCTGCAGCGCGTCGAGGCGCTCCTTGAGCTCGCCGACCCGGTTGAGGCCCTGCTTCTCCTGCTCCCAGCGGGAGACCAGCGCCTGCAGCTCCTCGTCGCGGTCGGCGCGCTCACGGCGCAGCTCGGCCAGGCGGTGCAGCGAGCCCTCGTCGGTCTCGCGCTCCAGGGCCAGCTCCTCCATGCGCATCCGGTCGACGGCGCGCTGGAGCTCGTCGATCTCCACCGGACGGCTGTCGATCTCCATGCGCAGCCGGCTGGCGGCCTCGTCGACGAGGTCTATCGCCTTGTCCGGCAGGAAGCGCGACGTGATGTAGCGGTCCGACAGCGCCGCCGCCGCCACCAGCGCGGAGTCGGAGATGTCGACCTTGTGGTGCGCCTCGTAGCGCCCCTTGAGCCCGCGCAGGATGGCCACGGTGTCCTCGACGGTCGGCTCGCCGACCAGCACCTGCTGGAAGCGGCGCTCGAGCGCGGGGTCCTTCTCGACGTTCTGGCGGAACTCGTCGAGCGTCGTCGCGCCGACCATCCGCAGCTCGCCGCGGGCCAGCATCGGCTTGAGCATGTTGCCGGCGTCCATCGAGCCCTCGGCCTTGCCGGCGCCGACGACGGTGTGCATCTCGTCGATGAACGTGATGATCGAGCCCTCGGACTGCTTGATCTCGTCGAGGACGGCCTTGAGCCGCTCCTCGAACTCGCCGCGGTACTTCGAGCCGGCGATCATCGACCCGAGGTCGAGCGCCACGATGCGCTTGTGCTTGAGGCTCTCCGGCACGTCGCCGTCGACGACCCGCTGGGCGAGGCCCTCGACCACCGCGGTCTTGCCGACGCCGGGCTCGCCGATGAGCACCGGGTTGTTCTTGGTGCGCCGGGCGAGCACCTGCACGACCCGGCGGATCTCCGTGTCGCGCCCGATGACCGGGTCGAGCTCGCCGCGGCGGGCCCGCTCGGTGAGGTCGACGCCGTACTTCTCCAGCGCCTTGTAGGTGCCCTCGGGGTCCTGGTTGGTGACCCGGCGGACGCCGCCGCGGACCTTGGCGAACGCGTCGACGAGCGCCTTGGGCAGCGCCTGCTGGCCACGCAGCAGCGTGGCGACGTCGCCGCCCGCGTCGGCGAGGCCGACGAGCAGGTGCTCGGTCGAGACGAAGTCGTCGCCGACCTCCTTGGCCTTGCTCTGGGCGCCGGCCAGCGAGGCCATCAGGGTGCGGCTGAGCTGCGGCGCGCCGACGTTGGCGCCCGACGCGCTCGGCAGGTTGCGCAGCAGCGCCTCGGCGCGGGCCCGCACGGTGGCGGGGTCGGCCCCGACGGCGGCGAGCAGCGAGCTGGCGATGCCGCCGGCCTGGTCCAGCAGCGCGAGCAGCAGGTGGACGGGGGCGACCTCGGGGTGCCCCTCGGTCACGGCGCGCTGGACGGCGGCGGAGACCGCCTCCTGGCTCTTGGTGGTCAGACGGTCGTTGGACAGCGGATCGGCCACGGTTCCTCCTCACGGGGTGTCGTTCCTGCCCCCTGCAACGCGAAGACCCCTGAGCGTGTTCCGCTCAACTCCTGGCCGGGGCGAGCCCGCCGGCCGGTCCCGGGCCGGCCCGGCGGCCGGCGCCACCTCGTGGCGCGCCGGAGGGTGCGGAGCGGGTCCGGCCCCGGTTCGGTGGCGGGACAGCAGGGCACACAAGGTCGTGCCCCGCTGACGCTGGGCAACGGGGACGAGCGGACGAGGGGGACGAGGCGTGCCCTCCCGCGACGACCGACGCGACGACCGACGCGGCCCTCCCGCCGGAGACCCCTCCCAGGTGCTGCGCGACCGGGAACGGCTGCGGGCCCTGCTCCAGTACCGGGCCGCCGACCCCCGTGCCGACCACGACCTGGACGTCGACCGGCTGCTCGAGGGCCTGAGCCGCGAGCTGCGCACCCCCCTCAACGCCATCCTCGGCTTCGCCCAGCTGCTGCGGCTCGACGTCAGCGAGGGCGACCGGCAGGCGGCCGTCGACGAGATCCTGCGGGCGGGCGGCGAGCTGCAGGTGGTGCTCGGCCGCCTGGTCGGCGCTGCGGAGCCGGCCGGCCCGCTGGCCGCCCCCGTGCCGGTGGACCTGCGGCAGCTGACCCGCAGCGCGGTGGCGGGGAGGAGTCCTCTGCACGGCGCCCCGCCGGTGGACGTGCGGGAGGACCCGACGCCCGGGCCCGGTGTGCTGACCGCCGTGGACCCCGACCTGCTGACCGCCGCGGTGCAGGAGCTGCTGCAGGTCGCCGTCCGCCGCGCCCGGTCCACCGTCGCCTGGTCGTGCGCGTCCGGGCAGGGCCGTGCCGTGCTCACCCTCGTCGCCGATGTCGCACCGGTGCCCGGTCCCCCCGCGCCGCCGACGGACCTGGGCCTGGCCCTGGCACGGCGCCTGGCCGGGCTGCTCGGGGCCAGTGTGTCGACCCTGCCGCGACCGGACGGCGAGTGGCACCTCGTGCTCGACCTGCCGGGTGCCGCGGCCCGCGCTGAGAGCCCCCCGCCCGGCCCGGCCGACCTGCTGGTGCTCTACGTCGAGGACAACCCCTCCAACGTGCGGCTGGTCGAGCGGCTGCTCGAGCGCCGGCCGGGGACCTCGCTGCTCGTGGCCCGCACCGGTGAGGAGGGGCTGGCTCTGGCGCACTCCCGGCGGCCCGACCTCGTCCTGCTCGACCTGCACCTGCCCGACCTGCCCGGCGAGGAGGTCCTGGACCGCCTGCTCGTCGAGCAGGGCGTGCCGGTGGCGGTCCTCAGCGCGGACGCGCTGCCGAGCACGGTGGCCGGGATGCTCGCCCGAGGCGCCCACGCCTACCTCACCAAGCCGCTGGTGGTGGCCGACCTGTACGCCGTGCTCGATGCCGCCCAGGCCCGGCGCCAGGCAGAGCAGGCGTCCTGAGCAGCCTGTCGGGCGCCGCGTATCCCACAGCGCGGCTGCTGGTGGTCGACGACGAACCCGCCAACCTCGACCTCATGCGCCAGGTGCTGGCCCGCGCCGGGTACGAGCGCGTGACGTGCTCCGCCGACCCGCACGACGCGCTGGAGCGCCTGGACGAGCTGGCGCCCGACCTCGTCCTGCTCGACCTGCACATGCCCGTCCTGGACGGCTTCGCGGTCCTCGAGCAGCTGGCCGAGCGGGTGCCCGCCGAGCACTACCTCCCCCGGCTGGTGATCACCGCCGACTCGACGGCGCAGACCCGGCGGCGCGCCCTGTCGCTCGGGGCCCACGACTTCCTCACCAAGCCCATCGACGTCGCCGAGACGACGCTGCGCGTGGCGAACCTGCTGCACACCCGGGCGCTGCACCTGCGCCTGCAGCAGCACAACGCACACCTCGAGCAGGCGGTCCGGCTCCGCACCGAGGAGCTCGAGCGCGCGCAGCACGAGGTGACGCTGCGCCTGGGCCGGGTCGCGGAGTACCGCGACAACGACACCGCCCAGCACATCAGCCGCGTCGGGACGACAGCCGCCGCGCTCGCCCGGGCCGTCGGCCTGGCCCCGGACGAGGTCGAGCTGGTGGCCGCCGCGGCCCCGCTGCACGACATCGGCAAGGTCGCCGTCCCCGACGCCGTCCTGCTCAAGCCCGGCCCGTTGACCGACGACGAGCGCGCGGTGATGCGCACGCACGCGGTCGTCGGCGCCCGGATCCTCAGCGGCGGCAGCTCCCGGCTGGTGCGGCTGGCCGAGGAGATGGCGCTGTCGCACCACGAGCGGTGGGACGGCGGGGGCTACCCCCACGGCCTGGCGGGGGAGGCCATCCCGCTGGGCGCCCGGCTCGTGGCGGTCGCGGACGTCTTCGACGCCCTGGTCAGCCCGCGCCCGTACAAGGCCGCCTGGTCGACGGAGCGCGCGGCGGCGACGATGCGGCCCGAGCGCGGGCGCCACTTCGACCCGCACCTGCTCGACCTGTTCCTCGCCGAGCTGCACCGGAAGGACACCGCGACCTGAGCCCGCTCAGGCGGGTGCCGGGGCCGCCTCGGGCAGGGCGACCGTGAAGGTGGTCCCGATCCCGACCCGGCTGTCCACCTCCAGCTGACCACCCATCGCGAGGACGAGGCGCCGCGCGACCACCAGCCCCAGGCCAGTGCCGACGACCCCGGACGACGGCGCACTCAGCCGCTCGAACGGGGTGAACAGCCGGTCGACCTCCGCCTCGGCCATCCCGGCCCCGGTGTCGCGTACGGCCAGGCGCAGGGCGTCCGGGCTGCGGCTGACCGACACCACGATCTCGCCGCCGGGACGGTTGTACTTGACGGCGTTCGACACCAGGTTGACGAGCACCTGCCGGAGCCGGGACCGGTCGGCGAGCACCAGCAGGCGCCCGCCCGCCGTCCTGTCCTCCACCGTCAGCGACCGCGCCTGGGCCAGCGGCTTCATCATCGCGAGCACTTCCGCGCACAGGTCGGCGACCGGCAGCGCCTCCACCTCGAGGTGCAGCTCGCCCGCCTCGATCCGGCCGATGTCCAGGAGCTCGTCCACCAGGGTGACCAGGTGCCGGCCGGCCGCCAGGATCTGCCCCACCGACTCCGCCGTGGCAGCGTCCGACGCTTCCAGCTCGAGGAGCTGGCCGAAGCCGAGGACGGCGTTCAGCGGCGTCCGCAGCTCGTGGCTCATGCGCGACAGGAACGTGCTCTTCTCCTGGCTCACCGCGGCGAGGGCGCGCTTCTCGCGCAGCCGCACCGTCTCCATGCGCTCGACCATGCCTGCCAGCAGGGTGTCCGCCGCCTCAGCGGCCTCCGAGGCCGTCGGCGGGCGGACGCCGGACGTCGACGCGAGACGGGCGGCGATCGCTGCCGCGTCCGGGTGCGCACTGCGCCCGACTGCCTCGAGCACGACCTGGCTGGCGGACGCTGCCACCTCCGGGTCGACGCTCCACACCACGTCGAACAGCCGGTCGCCCTCCAGCAGCGGCTCGTCACGCCCCCCGTGCGCGTCCCCGTCCAGCCCGCACAGGGTGATCGAGAGGCCCGGGCCGACCGCCAGCACGAACCACTCCTGCGCCAGCGGGTCGCCCGTGCGCAGCCGCAGCCCGACGTGGTCGACGTCGCGGCTGAGCGGCTCCTGCCCCGCGAACACCGCGATGACGTCGTTCTCCCCCGCCAGCCCGAGGTAGCGATCGCGCTCCACCGCCCAGTGCCGGCCGTGCTGGAAGCCCGACACCAGCACGCAGCGCTCCGGGGAGCGCTCCACCAGCGTCTCCACCAGGTGGCTGCTGGCCACCAAGGTGGCCTTGGTCGCCGAGAGCACGTGCAGGTGGGGGTGCACCTGCAGCAGCCGGTCGAACAGGGAGTCCTCGACGGGGAGCCGCCCGTGCGCCGGGATGCGGGCCATGGCCCATAGTGGCGCGGGCCGCGCCCCGGGGCCACCTCGCCACGCTGCGCACCGGGTGCCGCACGTCAGCGTCCGGGGGCGACCGCCTCGGGAGGGCCCGCAGGATCGTCCTGCGTCAGCGGCGCGGCGCAGGCTTCCACACCACGAGCGCGCTGTCGCGCAGCGGGACCAGGTCGCGGCGCAAGCTGGCCACCGCCGTCTCGTGCGCGGCCACCAGCGCGTGGCGGGCCGCGGCGAGCTCGGCGGCGAGCTCGGCGTTGCGGGTGCGCAGCGCCTCGACGTGGTTCTCCAGCTCGATGACCCGCTTGATCCCGGCCAGGTTGACGCCCTCCTCCTGGGAGAGGCGCTGCACCTCGCGCAGCCGGGCGACGTCGCGCGGGGAGTAGCGCCGGCCGCCGCCGCCGGAGCGGCCCGGGGTGACCAGGCCGAGCCGGTCGTACTGGCGCAGCGTCTGCGGGTGCATCCCGGACAGCTCGGCGGCGACCGAGATGACGAAGACCGGCCGGTCGTCCTCCATCACCGTCTCCCCTCGAGCATCAGGAGCCGCCCTCGAGCAGCGCGGCGCGCGGGTCCTCCGGCGCGGCGTCGGCGTACGCCCGCAGCGCCCTGTGGGCGGCGTCGGTGAGGCGCTGCGGCACGGCGACCTCCACGGTGACCAGCAGGTCACCCGCGCCGGCCTTCTTGGGCACGCCCCGGCCCTTGACCCGGAACGTGCGGCCGCTGCTGGTGCCGGACGGCAGCCGGAGCGTGACGGCGGCGCCGTCGGGGGTCGGCACCTTCACCTCGGCGCCGAGGGCGGCCTCCGGGAAGGTGACGGGCACCGTCAGCGTGACCGCGTCGCCCTTGCGGCCGAACAGCGGGTGCGCGCCGACGTGGACCAGCACGAGCAGGTCACCGGCGGGACCGCCCCGGCTGCCGGCGCCGCCGCGACCGGCGACCCGGACGCGCTGGCCCTCCTCGACCCCGGCCGGCACCCGCACGGTGAGCGAGCGCTCCTGGGTGGTCGACCCCGCCCCCCGGCAGCCCGGGCAGGGGGTGTCGACGACCTGGCCGGTGCCGCGGCAGGCGCCGCACGGCTCGGCGAAGGCGAAGCCCCCCTGGTTGCGGCTGGTGACGCCCTGCCCCCCGCAGACCCCGCAGGTGCGCGGGGCCGTGCCCGGGGCGGCGCCGCTGCCGCGGCAGGTCTCGCACGCGCCGGTGGTCGTGAGGCGCAGCGGCACCGTCACCCCGCGCAGCGCGTCGAGGAACGACAGGGTCACCTCGGCCTCGACGTCGGCCCCGCGGGCGGGACGCGTCGCCCGCGCCCCGCCGCGGGCGCCGCCCGGGGCCCGCTGGGCCCCGCCGAACAGGCCGCTGAACACGTCGCCGACGCCCCCGGCCCGGCCGAACAGGTCGCCCAGGTCGAAGGGCCCGGCGGCCCCGCCGCCCCGCCCGAACAGCGACCGCTGCTCGTCGTACTCCCGGCGCTTGGTGTCGTCGGAGAGCACGTCGTAGGCCTCGGAGACCGCCTTGAAGCGCTCCTCGCCGCCGGGGTTGGTGTCGGGGTGCAGGTCGCGCGCGAGCTTGCGGTAGGCCTTCTTGATGTCGGCCGCGCTGGCGTCCTTCGCGACGCCGAGCGCCGCGTAGTAGTCCTTCTCCACCGAGTCCCGCGCGCTCATGGCTACTCCTGCCCGCCGGCCGGTGCCGCGGCGCCCGCCTCGGCCACCGACACCTGGGCCGCGCGCAGGACCCGCCCGTGCACCCGGAAGCCGGGCGCGAACACCGCTGCGCACACCGGCACGTCCGAGGACGCGTCGGGCTCGGCCTGCATGACGGCCTCGTGCACCTGCGGGTCGAAGGGCTCGCCCGCGACGCCGTAGCGCTCCAGGCCCAGCCGCTCGGTGAGCGCCTCGAGGGCCTCGCCGACGCCCTTGAAGCCGCCGGTGAGGTCGCCGTGCTGGCGTGCCCGGTCGACGTCGTCGAGCAGCGGCAGCAGCTGCGCGAGCAGCGACGCCGACGCCGCCTCCACCACGGCCAGCCGGTCGCGCTCGACCCGCTTGCGGTAGTTGGCGTACTCCGCCGACAGCCGCTGCAGGTCGCCGGTCAGCTCGGCGACGCGGTCGCCGGGCTCGTCCTGCGCCCGGTCGTCCTGGGGCTGGTCGTCCTGGGGCTGGTCGTCCTGGGGCTGGACGTCCTCGGGCCGGACGCCCTGGGGCTGGGCGTCCTGGGGCTGGGCGGCAGGCGCCTCCCCGGCGGCGTCTGCGGCCGGGGAGGGCTCGCCCGGTCGCGTCTGCCCCGTGTCGGGGTCGATGCGCCGCTTGTCGCGCACGACGACCTGCTCGGGGTCGTACGCCGAGTCCTGCGGCCGGTCGGCGCCCACGCGGGGCTGCTCCGGACCCGTCACGTGCGGTCCTCGTCCACGACCTCGGCGTCCACGACGCCGTCGTCGGGCTGGCCTGCGGCGCCGGCCGCACCGGGGGCACCGGCGTCCTCGGCCTGCTGGGCGTACAGCGCGCCGCCGAGCGCGGAGGACTTCTGCGACAGGGTCTCCGCCGCCGACTTGATCGCCGCGAGGTCGCTGCCGCCGAGCGCGGCGCGCAGGGCGCTGAGCGCCTCCTCGGTCTCGGCCTTGCCGTCGGCGGGCAGCTTGTCGCCGTTCTCGCCGAGGAACTTCTCGGTCTGGAAGACCAGGCCGTCGGCGGAGTTGCGGGTCTCGGCCTCGTCCTTGCGGCGGGCGTCCTCCTCGGCGTACTCCTCGGCCTCGCGCATCATCCGCTCGACCTCGTCCTTGGGCAGCGCCGAGCCGCCGGAGATGGTCATCCGCTGCTCCTTGCCGGTCCCGAGGTCCTTGGCGTGGACGTTGACGATGCCGTTGGCGTCGATGTCGAAGACGACCTCGATCTGCGGCACGCCACGGGGGGCTGGGGGCAGCCCGGTGAGCTCGAACATGCCGAGCTTCTTGTTGTACTGCGCCATCTCGCGCTCGCCCTGGAACACCTGGATCTGCACGGAGGGCTGGCTGTCGTCGGCCGTCGTGAAGACCTCGGAGCGCTTGGTCGGGATCGTGGTGTTGCGCTCGATGAGCTTGGTCATGATCCCGCCCTTGGTCTCGATGCCGAGGGACAGCGGGGTGACGTCGAGCAGCAGGACGTCCTTGACCTCGCCCTTGAGGACGCCGGCCTGCAGGGCGGCACCGATGGCGACGACCTCGTCCGGGTTGACGCCCTTGTTGGGCTCCTTGCCGCCGGTCAGCTCGCGGACCAGGTCGGACACGGCCGGCATGCGGGTGGAGCCGCCGACGAGCACGACGTGGTCGATCGCGCTGACGCTGAAGCCGGCGTCCTTGACCGCCTGGTTGAACGGCGTCTTGCAGCGGTCGAGCAGGTCCTGGGTGAGCCGCTGGAACTCCGCGCGCGTCATGGACACGTCGAGGTGCAGCGGGCCCTCGGGGCTGGCGGTGATGTACGGCAGGTTGATCGTCGTGGCCTGCGACGCGGACAGCTCGATCTTGGCCTTCTCGGCCGCCTCGCGCAGGCGCTGCATGGCCATCTTGTCCTTGGACAGGTCGATGCCGCCGTTGCTGAGCTGGAACTGCTTGACCAGGTGCTGGACGACCCGCTCGTCCCAGTCGTCGCCGCCGAGGCGGTTGTCGCCGGAGGTCGACTTGACCTCGATGACGCCGTCGCCGATCTCGAGCAGGGACACGTCGAAGGTGCCGCCACCGAGGTCGAAGACCAGGATGGTCTGCTCCTTCTCGCCCTTGTCGAGGCCGTACGCGAGCGCGGCGGCGGTGGGCTCGTTGACGATGCGCAGGACGTTGAGGCCCGCGATCTCGCCGGCCTCCTTGGTCGCCTGGCGCTCGGCGTCGGAGAAGTAGGCCGGCACGGTGATGACCGCGTCGGTGACGCTGTCGCCGAGGTAGGACTCCGCGTCGCGCTTGAGCTTCTGCAGCACGAAGGCGCTGATCTGCTGGGGGGTGAAGTCCTTGCCGTCGAGCGACTGCTTCCAGTCGGTGCCCATGTGGCGCTTCACCGACCGGATCGTCCGGTCGACGTTGGTGACCGCCTGGCGCTTGGCGACCTCGCCGACGAGGACCTCGCCGTTCTTGGCGAAGGCCACGATCGACGGGGTGGTGCGCGCGCCCTCCGCGTTGGCGATGACGGCGGGCTCACCGCCCTCGAGGACGCTGACGACGGAGTTGGTGGTGCCGAGGTCGATCCCGACCGCTCGTGCCATGTAAGTGCTCTCCAGTTCATCGACGTACGGGGTTGAGCGCTGTGGGCTCATGCTAGATGCCTCGGCGACAACCGTCGAACCGACCTGAGCCTTCCCGGCTCAAGGAGCGGGGGTGCGGGCCTTCTCCCGCCGGCTGTGCCACGGTGGGCCCGTGCTCGGGGAGATGCGCGACCGGTCCGGCGGACCCCGCCTGCTCGTGCGCGCGCTGGCGCTGCTGCTCGCGCTGGTGCTGGCCGGCCCGCTGACGGTGCTCGTCCTGCGCGCGGCGGCCCGCGCCATCGGCCTCGCCCTGTAGCCCGGGCGGCCCGCGGCGGAGTGGCGCACGTCGCACAGCGCGACCGGCCTCCCGCGGTGCGTCGCCCCGCGACGCCGGTCACACTCTTCCCCGGCGGGGCACCCGCCAACCGACCGGGAGTTACCGGCTGGTAGCCGCGGCGTACGCTCCGCCCGCGCGAACCTGCGCCCCGTACCTGGAGGACCTGTGGAAACGCACATGATCGTGCGGCTCGTCATCGGCTCGCTGCTCACCGTGGTGGCGCTGGCCGTCGCCGGCCGGCGGGTGTACTTCCTCTACCGCATGGTCGCGGCCGGCCAGCCGTCGCCCGGCCGGTTCGACGACGCCCCGAAGCGCCTGCTGGGCCAGGTCACGGAGGTGTTCGCGCAGTCCCGGCTGCTCAAGTGGAGCGTCCCCGGCCTCGCGCACCTCTTCGTGTTCTGGGGCTTCATCATCCTGGGCTTCACGGTGGTGGAGGCCTTCGGCGCGCTGTTCGACGTCGACTTCCACATCCCGCTGATCGGCAAGAGCCCGGTCCTGGGCTTCCTCGAGGACCTGTTCGGCGTCCTCACGCTCATCGGCATCACGACCTTCGCGTACCTGCGCCTGAAGAACGACCCGGCCCGCCAGCAGCGCGACTCGCGCTTCTACGGCTCGCACACCGCGGCGGCCTGGCTCGTCCTCGGCCTGATCTTCCTGGTGCTGCTCACCTGCTTCGGGATCCGCGCCGCGCAGCTCAACACCGGCGTCTCGCCCTGGCAGCAGACGCCCGGCGCGCCGTTCTTCTCCAACGCCCTCGCGCACCTCATCGAGCCGCTCGGCGAGACCGTCAACGAGCGCATCGAGGACGTCATGGTCCTCGGCCAGGTCGCCGTCATCCTCGGCTTCCTGGTCTTCGTGACCTACAGCAAGCACCTGCACATCTTCCTGGCGCCGCTCAACGTGCTCACCAAGCGCGACCCCGGCGGCGTGGCCCTCGGCCCGCTCATGCCGATGATGAGCGGCGGCAAGGTCCTCGAGCTCGAGGAGGCCGACCCCGAGGTCGACACCTTCGGCGTCGGCAAGGTCGAGGACTTCAAGTGGAACGCCATGCTCGACATGGCCACCTGCACCGAGTGCGGCCGCTGCCAGAGCCAGTGCCCGGCGTGGAACACCGGCAAGCCGCTGTCGCCCAAGCTCGTGATCATGAACCTGCGCGACCACCTGTTCTCCAAGGCGCCCTACGTGCTCGGCAGCGTCGAGGCCCCGGAGGACCACGTCCCGGACTTCCACGACGCGGGCACGCACAGCGGCGGCGGCCACGTGCCCGAGTCCGGCTACGAGCGCGTCATGGGCACCAACCACGAGCAGGCCGTCCGCCCGCTGGTCGGCACCGCCGAGGAGGGCGGGGTCATCGACCCCGACGTCCTGTGGAGCTGCACCACCTGCGGCGCCTGCGTCGAGCAGTGCCCCGTCGACATCGAGCACGTCGACCACATCCTGGACATGCGCCGCTACCAGGTGCTCATCGAGAGCGCGTTCCCGAGCGAGGCCGGCGTGATGCTGCGCAACCTCGAGAACAAGGGCAACCCGTGGGGCCTGAACAACAAGGCCCGTGAGGACTGGACCGAGGGGCTGCCCTTCGAGGTCCGCCGCATCGACGGGGAGATCCCCGAGGACGTCGAGTACCTGTTCTGGGTCGGCTGCGCCGGCGCGCTGGAGGACCGCAGCAAGAAGGTCACCCGGGCGTTCGCCGAGCTGCTGCACACCGCCGGCGTGGAGTTCGCCATCCTCGGCTCGGGCGAGTCGTGCTCGGGCGACCCCGCCCGCCGCCTCGGCAACGAGTTCGTCTTCCAGATGCTCGCGCAGCAGAACGTCGAGGTCCTCAACGAGGCCGGCGCGGGCCGTCCCGGCATGAAGATCGTCGCGACCTGCCCGCACTGCTTCAACACCCTCGCCAACGAGTACAGCCAGGTGGGCGGCGACTACGAGGTCGTCCACCACACGCAGCTGCTCGGGCACCTCGTCGAGGAGGGCCGGCTCGTGCCGGTCACCCCCGTCGACGAGAAGGTCACCTACCACGACCCCTGCTACCTGGGACGGCACAACCGGATCTACACCCCGCCGCGCGAGGTGCTGGCCGCCATCCCCGGGCTGTTCTCCCAGGAGATGCCGCGCTGCAAGGAGCGCGGGTTCTGCTGCGGCGCCGGCGGTGCGCGCATGTGGATGGAGGAGAAGATCGGCAAGCACATCAACGTGGAGCGGACGGATGAGGCGCTCGGGCTCGACCCCGACCTGATCTCGACCGCGTGCCCGTTCTGCATGGTGATGCTGTCCGACGCCGTGACCGCCAAGCAGCAGACCGGTGAGGCCAAGGACGGCGTGCAGGTCCTGGACGTCAGCCAGATCCTCGCCAAGTCCCTGGTCAAGGCTCCGGCGCTCGTCGGTGCCGGCGGCCCGGACGTCGACGGCCCCCAGGCCGGCGACAACGTCGTCACCGAGGACGTCACCGTGGAGGGCCCCAAGCCGATCGACCCCGACCCGGCGAAGACGGCGGTGGCCGACTACGCCCAGCTCGCGCAGTCCTCCGGGACGGCGGGCCCGGGCGGCGACGGCGGCAGCCGCCCCGCGCAGGACCCGGCCAGCTCGGGGCGCACGACGGAGGGCTCGCCCGCCGCGGCGAGCCCGACGCCGGTGCCCACGGGCGACCAGGCGCCCGGCCGCACGCCCGAGGGCCACGGCCCGAACCCCGGCGGCGGACCCGCCCACAGCACCGGCACCCCGGGCGACGCGCCCGGCGGGGCCAGCGAGGGCGGCAGCGTCGGCGGTGCGGGCGGCCCGGCGCGGCCCGACCCCCGGCCGGCCGGCGGTCCCGACACGGCGCCCTAGGCGCCCTGCCTCCCCCGGCCCCTCAGGCCCCGACGCCCGGTCCGCGCCCTGCGCAGGCCGGGCGTCGTGCTGTCCGCGGGGTGCTGTGCCGGGAGGGGTGCTGTCCGCGGGCACTGCCTGCTGAGCGGGGCCTCCAGCTCGCCGATCACGCCCCCGTGGTGGCGCAGCCGGCGTGTCGACGACCAGCAGGGCCTGTTCACGGCGGGAACCGGCCGCTCGTGCGCCCGCCAGTTGTGATCAAGCCGCTCCTGCGGTGCCGCCCACCGGGACGCCCTGATCAGCGCGGGGAGGACGTCCGTGCGGCGTGATCAGGCCCTGGTGGCGGTCCCGTCCGGCGTGCCGCCCACCAGAGGGGCTTGATCGTGCTGAGGGGGCCGGACTCAGGTGGCGGCGCGGGAGAAGCGCAGGTGCGACCGGGACGGGGTCGGCCCGCGCTGGTCCTGGTAGCGCGAGCCGTAGACGCTCGAGCCGTACGGGTGCTCGCTCGGCGACGTGAGCGGCAGCACGCAGATCTGGCCGATCTTCATGCCGGGGTAGAGCTTGATCGGCAGGTTGGCCACGTTGGACAGCTCGAGCGTCACATGACCGCTGAAGCCGGGATCGATGAAGCCGGCCGTGGAGTGGGTCAGCAGGCCGAGCCTGCCGAGCGAGCTCTTCCCCTCGAGGCGCGAGGCCAGGTCGTCGCCGAGCGTGATGACCTCGAGCGTCGAGCCGAGGACGAACTCCCCCGGGTGCAGGATGAACGGCTCGTCGCCGTCCGGCTCGAGGAGCTCGGTGAGGTCGTCCTGCGCCACCGCCGGGTCGATGTGGGTGTAGCGGTGGTTGGCGAACACGCGGAAGTAGCGGTCGAGCCGCACGTCGATGCTGCTCGGCTGCACCATCGCCTCGTCGTACGGCGTGATCCCGAGCCGTCCGGAGGCGAGCGCGGCCTTGAGGTCCCGGTCGGAGAGCAGCACGCTGCGGAGGCTAGCCGCTGGACGCGCTAGGCTGACCCCCGCACGCTGCGGGCGTAGTTCAGCGGCAGAACATCAGCTTCCCAAGCTGAGAACGCGAGTTCGATTCTCGTCGCCCGCTCTCTCCCGGCCTCCTCCGGCCGGTCCTCGCCCCCGACCGTCGACGGGGACCCACCGGGCTCGACGCCTCCGCCCGTCGAGGCGGTGCGCGCCGGCTCGGGGCGGCTCGCGATGTGCGCGGCACCGTCGCCCGTGGTTCACGCGGTGTCCGCTCTGCCTGGCTTGGCTGACTCGTCCCGACCTCGACGAGAGCAGGCACGATCATGACCTCCACCCCTCCTGCACCGGACGGCCTGACGCGACGCGCGCTGATCGGGCGCACGGCGGCCTCCGGCCTCGGCCTGGCCTTCGCGGGCAGCCTGAGCACGGTCTTCGGCGCGAGCGCCTCCGCGGCTCCTGCCGCCGGCGGCGCCGCGGCCGGCAGCGGCTACGGCCCGCTGATCGCCGACCCGGCCGGCCTGCTGGCCCTCCCGCGGGGCTTCTCCTACACCGTCATCGCCTACGACGGGACGGACGCGCAGCGGCCGGGCGTGCCCGCCACGGTGCTCGACAGCGGCGAGCCGACGCCGGGCGACCCCGACGGCACGGCCAGCTTCGTCATGGCCGGCGGCGGCAGCGTGCTGGTCAACAACCACGAGCTGTCCACCACCGACGGCCCGGCGGTGCCGCGCCTGCCGGGCCTCACGTACGACCCGGGCGTCGGCGGCGGCACCACGAACATCGAGGTCGACAAGCAGGGCCGCCGGGTGCGCGAGTACGTGAGCCTGGCCGGCACCGACAACAACTGCGCCGGCGGCCGCACCCCGTGGAGCACCTGGCTCACGTGCGAGGAGACCGAGAGCCGCGCCGGCTCCTCGGGCCGCACCAAGGACCACGGCTACGTCTTCGAGGTCGACCCGTACGACAACGACCTCAACCGCGCACCCGCCCCGATCAAGGCCCTCGGCCGGTTCCCGCACGAGGCCGTGACGGTCGACCCGGACACCGGGCAGGTCTACGAGACCGAGGACGCCAGCAACCCGAACGGCCTGGTCTACCGGTGGACCCCGCCCGACTCCGCCCTGCCGCTCGGCAAGGGCACCCTGCGCGGGCTCGCGGACGACGCCGGGACGCTCGACGCGATGCGCGCCACGTCCGGCGGTCAGTTCGTCCCGGACCTGTCCGTGGCGACCCGGCCCGGCACGACCTACGACATCTCCTGGGTGGCGATCCCGGACCGTGACGCCCGCCGCGTCTCGACCCGCAAGCAGGTCAGCACGGCCACCCGCAGCCGCAAGCTGGAGGGCATGTGGTGGGCGGACGGCGGCAGCTACTTCGTCGCCAGCTTCGCGCGCACCTCGGACGGCAGTGCGGCGCAGCACGACGGGCAGGTGTGGTTCCTGGACCCGCTCGCCCAGACGATCACCCTGAGCCTGCAGTTCGCCTACACGCCGGGCGACCAGGACGGCGACCCGGACGGCCCGGACAACATCACCGTGTCGCCGTACGGCGGCGTGATCCTGGCCGAGGACGGCCAGGGCCAGCAGCACCTCGTGGGCGCCAGCCCGAGCGGCGAGCCCTTCTTCCTGGCCCGCAACGAGCACCCGGACGACTCGGAGTTCACCGGCCCGAACTTCTCCGCCGACAAGAAGACGATGTTCGTCAACATCCAGTCGCCGGGCTACGTCCTCGCGATCAGGGGGCCGTTCGCCGCACACCGCTGACCCCCGGACGACGGGCGGCCCACCCACCCGGGTGGGCCGCCCGGTCGGGCGGCGGACCGACCGGGCACACGCACGAGCACCGGCCCTCCGAGGAGGACCGGTGCTCGAGACGTGCGGTGTGCGGGACCGACTAGCGGACCGCGGTGCGCGAGCGGCCGCTGACGGCGCGGTAGACCAGCAGGGCGATGATCGCGCCGATGATCGAGCCGATGATGCCGGACGTCTGGAAGGCGCTGCCGCCGTTGCCGAACAGGGCGCGCGACAGGAAGCCACCGACGAACGAGCCGACGATGCCGAGCAGGATGGTGGCCGGAATGCTCATGGCATCGCGGCCGGGCACCAGCGCGCGGGCGATGAAGCCCGCGATGGCACCGACGATGATCATCGTGATGATGAAGCCGATCATGGGTTCTCCCTGGTCTGAGGTTGCGAGGTGCGTGTTCTCGGGTTACCCCACGCCGCTGGCGCCACGCAGAAGTCACCCCGTTGGCCCCCGTGCTGTGGATCACGTGGGCGGGATGTCCCGGTTCGTCCCCTCTCCGGCAAGGCCGATGTCACTCGCGCTCCAGGTGAGCGGGGGTCCGGCCGATGCGCAGGCAGGGCCCACGGGTCGGGCTTGCCAGAGCCGCCCGCGAGCAGCAGGCTGTTGTTACTCACCAGTAGACCGCACGGCCACGAACGAGGAGCACGCCCGCATGGGCCACTACAAGAGCAACCTGCGCGACATCGAGTTCAACCTGTTCGAGGTGTTCGGGGCGGGCGAGGTGCTCGGCACCGGCCCGTTCGCCCAGCTCGACGAGGACTCGGCACGCGACGTGCTCAAGGAGGTGGAGCGGCTCGCGACGCGCGACCTCGCCGCCTCCTTCGCCGACTCCGACCGCAACCCGCCGGTCTTCGACCGGGAGAGCGGCACCGTCGCGATGCCCAAGAGCTTCCTCGCGAGCTACCAGGCGTACGCCGACGGCGGCTGGGACCGCCTGGACCTGCCCGAGTCGCTCGGCGGCATCGGCGCCCCGCCCACCCTGCGCTGGGCGGCCAACGAGATGGTCCTCGGCGCCAACCCGGCCGTGTACATGTTCGGCTCGGGCGCCGGGTTCGCCGCGATCCTGCACCGCAACGGCACGCCGGAGCAGAAGCGCTTCGCCGAGCTGGCCATCGAGCGGCAGTGGGGCGGCACGATGGTGCTCACCGAGCCCGACGCCGGCTCGGACGTCGGTGCCGCCCGCGCCACCGCGCGCCGCCAGCCCGACGGCACCTGGCACCTCGAGGGCGTCAAGCGCTTCATCACCTCGGCCGAGTGGGACTGGCCCGAGAACATCTTCCACCTGGTCCTGGCGCGCCCCGTGGGCGAGGAGGGCGTCGGCGGCCCCGGCACCAAGGGGCTGTCGCTGTTCCTCGTGAGCAAGCACCACGTCGACCTCGAGACCGGCGCGCTGACCGGCCGCAACGGCGTCCACGTGACCGGCGTGGAGAAGAAGATGGGCCTGAAGGTCTCCACGACCTGCACGGTCACCTTCGGCGAGGCGGAGCCGGCCGTCGGCACCCTCGTCGGCGAGGTCCACCACGGCATCGCCCAGATGTTCCAGGTGATCGAGAACGCCCGGATGTTCGTCGGCGCCAAGGCCATCTCGACCCTGTCGACCGGCTACCTCAACGCGCTGGAGTACGCCAAGGTCCGCGTGCAGGGGCCGGACCTGGCGAGGATGACCGACAAGACGGCGCCGCGCGTGACGATCACGCACCACCCGGACGTGCGCCTCATGCTCATGCGCCAGAAGGCCTGGGCCGAGGGCCTGCGCGCGCTGGTCTTCTTCACGGCGAGCCAGCAGGACCGCATCGAGCTGACCACCGCCGCCGGCGAGGTCGACGAGATGGCGGTGCGCCTGAACGACCTGCTGCTGCCGATCGTCAAGGGCTACGGCTCGGAGAAGGCGTACGAGCTGCTCGCGACGTCGCTGCAGGTGTTCGGGGGCTCCGGCTTCACGCAGGACTACCCGATCGAGCAGTACATCCGCGACTCCAAGATCGACACCCTGTACGAGGGCACGACCACCATCCAGGGCATGGACCTGTTCTTCCGCAAGGTCGTGCGCGACCAGGGCCAGGCCCTCGGCCGGCTCACTGCGCAGATCGAGGAGTTCAGCAAGGGCGACGCCGGCAACGGCAGGCTCGCCCGCGAGCGCGAGCTGCTCGGCCGGGCGCTGGACGACGTGCAGGGGATCGTCGGCCACTGCGTGCAGGACCTCATGGCCTCCGCCGAGGACCCGAGCAGCATCTACAAGGTCGGGCTGAACACCACCCGGCTGCTCACCTGCCTCGGCGACCTCGTCGTCGGCTGGCTGCTGCTGCGCCAGGCCGCGGTGGCCCTGGAGAAGCTGCCGGCGGCCGGCGCCCGCGACCGCGCGTTCTACGAGGGCAAGGTCGCCGCGGCGACGTGGTTCGCCTCCGCGGTGTTCCCCGAGCTGAGCGCGCGGCGCGCCGTCGCCGAGGCCACGGACCTGTCCCTCATGGAGCTCGACGAGGCCGCGTTCTAGGTCGACCACCCGTTCGGTGCGCGTCCGGGGGCCCACCCCCGGGTAGGTTGGCGCGCACGCGCGACGCAGGTCGCGACCCTCGAGAGGACCACCCATGGGCATCGGCGTCAGCATCTTCCTGCTCGCGCTCGGCGCGATCCTGGCCTTCGCGGTCAACGTCTCCGTCAGCGGCCTCGACCTGTCCGTCGTCGGGGTCATCCTGATGATCTGCGGGCTGATCGGCCTGGCCCTCGCGCTGTACGCGACGAGCTCGGCCCGCCGCAGCACCGTGGTGCGCGACGAGACCCACATCCGCGACCGCCCGCGCGACCCCGGCGTCTACTAGCCGCTCGCACGTCCGACGGCCCGGCTCCCCGCGAGGGAGCCGGGCCGTCGTGCGTCCCGGTCAGGCGCCGCGCAGGACCAGGCGCAGCACGTCGGGCTCCCCGGCGGCGAGCCGCACGGGGATGCCCCAGTCCTGCTGCGTGATGTGGCACGCCGGGTGCGAGGCGCCCTCGTCGCAGGAGGCCGCGGTGGCCGCGACGTGCAGGACGCCCTCGCCGGCGTCGGCCAGGACGAGCCGGCGCGACAGCCCCGGGCCCGCGCCGGCGCCGTCGCGCAGCAGCTCCGGGGGCGACGCGCTGACCACCAGCCGGGTGGCCGGTCCGTCGCGCTCGTCGAGGTGCTGGCCCGGCGGCGGCTCGAACACCACCTCCAGCGCCAGCGGTCCGGGGGCGACGCCGCTGACCGGCCGCGAGGTGCGCTGCGCCGGCCCGGTGACCCGCAGCTCGCCGAGCCCCACGCGCTCGAGGCGGTGGGCCGCGCTCGCGACCACCAGCAGGGCGCCGTCGACCACGACCGCGCCGCTGGGCTCGCGCACCCCGGTGGCCAGCGTGGTCACCTCGTCGGTCGCCGGGTCGTAGCGGCGCACGGCGTCGTCGTAGGTGTCCAGCACGGCGAGGCTGCCGTCCGGCAGCACGCAGACGCCGAGCGGGTGCTGCAGCAGGGCCTGCGCCGCCGGACCGTCGCGGTGGCCGAAGTCGAACAGGCCGGTGCCCACCGCCGTGCCGACCTCGCCGCCCCCGGCGGTGTCGCGGTACCAGCGCAGCGCCGACGTCTCGGCGTCGACGAACCACAGCCGGTCACCGGCGCTCGCCAGGCCGCTGGGCTGGGCGAGGTAGGCCCGCCGCGCGTCGCCGTCGCGGAGCCCCTCGCCGGTGGTCCCCGCGACCACCTCGACGGTGCCGGACGTGGGGTCGTACGCCCAGAGCTGGTGGGTGCCCGCCATCGCGACGACGACCCGGCCCCCGTGCTCGCACACGTCCCACGGCGTCGACAGCGCGACCCCGAGCGCGGGGCCGGCGGTGGGCTCGCCCGGCCGCCACACCGCACCGGTCCCGGCCACCGTCGTCGCGCTGCCGGTCGCCAGGTCGACGGTGCGCAGGACGTGGTTGGCCGTGTCGGCGACCAGCACGGTGCCGTCGCCCAGCACGCACACGCCCTGCGGCTCGGCGAAGCGCGGGGCGGCGCCGTCGACCAGGCCGCGCTCGCCGGTGCCGACCCGGGCGAGCTCCTGCGCGCCGTCCCGGTCCAGCACGACGAGCTGGTGGTGGGCGGTGTCGGTGACCAGCAGCGTGCCGTCCGGCAGCTCGGCGACCTTGCCGGGGAAGCGCAGCGCGGTGGTCGGCGGCGGCGGCGCGACGTACGCCGGACCGCCGCGGCGCAGGGTGCCCTTCGCGTCGTGCTCGGCGACGAGCTCGTCCAGCAGGCGGCCCAGGCCCTCGCCGTGGCCCTCGCCGGACGCGGTGTGCACGACGTAGCCCTCCGGGTCGACCAGCACGAGGGTCGGCCACGCGCGCACCGCGTACTGCGACCAGGTGGTCAGGTCGGGATCGTCGAGGACCGGGTGGTGGACCTCGTACCGCTCCACGGCGTCGACGAGCACGGCGTGGTCGGCCTCGTGGGCGAACTTCGGCGAGTGCACGCCCACGACCTCCAGCACGTCGGCGAACCGCTGCTCGAGCGGCCGGAGCTCGTCGAGGACGTGCAGGCAGTTGACGCAGCAGGACGTCCAGAAGTCGAGCAGCACGAAGCGGCCGCGAAGGGTCAGCGGCCCGTCGGTGCCGATCCACCCGCCCGCGCCGGTCAGCTCCGGAGCCCGTACGCGCGCCGGGCGCCGCTGCGTCGTCATGGGAGCACCCTAGGCAGGACACGGCGAGGGCCGGCCCCTCGTACGAGGGAGCCGGCCCGGGTCGTGCTCGGTGCGACGGGCGACTAGCGGCCGACGAGCGTCAGGAGCTCCTGACGGGTGGCCAGCGTCGGCGCGCTCATGATCGCTCGGGCCAGGTCGCGCTCCTGCTTGTTGGCGCGGTGCTGCTGGGTCATGCGGCTGGTGATCTCACGGATGCTCATGGCACTGCCTTCGGTCCCGCCCGACCTCGTTGTCGGACACCTGTTCCAACGGCATCCGGGGGCCGGACCTGACCCGAGCAGGGGGTGATGTCGCTCTGCGAGCGCCGTCACACAGCGTCAGGACCAGGCCAGGGCCACCGTCGGGTCCTGCAGCACGCGCGCGACGTCGGACAGGAACTGCGAGCCGAGCTGGCCGTCGACGTTGCGGTGGTCGAACGAGAGCGACAGCTGCGTCACCTGCCGGACCACGATCTGGTCGTCGACCACCCACGGGGTCGGCCGCACCGCGCCGAAGCACAGGATGGCCGACTCGCCCGGGTTGAGGATCGGCGTGCCGTTGTCGACGCCGAACGTCCCGACGTTGGTGATCGTGATGGTGCCGCCGGTCATGTCGGACGGCGCGGTCCGGCCCTCCCGGGCCGTCTCGGTGAGGGTCGCGAGCGCGCGGGCGAGGCCGAGCAGGTCCATCGCGTCGGCATCCTTAACGTTGGGCACCAGCAGGCCGCGCGGGGTCGCGGCGGCGATCCCGAGGTGGACGTAGTCCTTGACCACGATCTCCTGGGCGGCCTCGTCCCAGGAGCTGTTGATCTCCGGGTTGCGCTTCACCGCCAGCAGCAGCGCCTTGGCGACGAACAGCAGCGGCGAGACCTTGACGCCGGCGAACTCCGGCAGCGCGGCCACCCGCCGGCGCAGCTCCATCGTCGGGGTCATGTCGAGGGTGATGAACTCGGTGACGTGCGGCGCGGTGAACGCGCTGCCGACCATGGCGGCCGCCGTGAGCTTGCGGACGCCCTTGACCGGCATGCGCCGCTCGCGCGAGCCGTCCTGCGGGGCCGGGGCTGCCGGGGCTGCCGGGGCCGGGGCTGCCGGCGCTGCGGCGGCCTCGACGTCGCTGCGGGTGATCGTGCCGTACGGGCCGGTGCCGAGCAGACCGGTCAGGTCCACCCCGCGGTCCTTGGCGAGCTTGCGTACCGGCGGCTTGGCCAGCACCGTCACCGCCCCGGTCCGGACCGCGGCGCGCTGGCCCACCGCCGCGGCGGCGACCCGGGCGGCGGTCGCCGGGGGCGGCGGGGCCACCACCTCGGCCGGCGGGGCGGCGGCGGCCGCGGCGTGCCCGGTGTCGCGGCGCGGCCGCCGCTTGGCGGCGCCGGCCCGGGGGCCGTAGCCCACCAGGGTGGCCGTGCGGCCGTTGGCCCCGGTCTCGCCGATCAGGCCGGTGGCCGCGGCGGCCGGGACCGTGTCGGCCAGCACCTCGGCGCGGCTGCCGGTCGCCTCCGCCTGCCGCGGGGCGGCCGACTCGACCGGGTTGGCCGCGGCGCCGGCGGCCGACACCGCGGCCGCCGGGTCGGGACCGCTCGACGGGTCGGTGTCGACCGTGATGATCACGGCGCCGACGTCGACCATCTCCCCGGCGGCGTGGTGCAGCTCGTGCACCACGCCGGCGAACGGCGACGGCACCTCGACGGCGGCCTTGGCCGTCTCCACCTCGACGATCGTCTGGTTGAGCCGCACCTCGTCGCCGACCTGCACGAGCCACTGCAGGATCTCGCCCTCCGTGAGCCCCTCGCCGAGGTCGGGCAGCCGGAACTGCGCCATCCGGGTGCTCATCAGTAGGCCAGCGAGCGGTCGACGGCGTGCAGGACCCGGTCGAGGTCGGGGAGGTACTCCTCCTCGAGCCGCGACGGCGGGTACGGGGTGTCGAACCCGGTCACGCGCAGCACCGGTGCCTCCATCTCGTAGTAGAGCTCCTCGCCGACGCGGGCGGCCAGCTCGGCGCCCAGGCCGAGGTTGGACGGCGCCTCGTGCACGACGACGAGCCGCTTGGTCCGGCGCACCGACGCGAGCACGGTGGGCAGGTCGAGTGGCGACAGCGAGCGCAGGTCGACGACCTCGAGCGCGCGGCCCTCCTCCGCGGCGGCCGTGGCGGCGTCGAGGCAGGTGCGGACCATGGGCCCGTACGCGACGAGGGTGGCGTCACGGCCCTCCCGCACCACGCGGGCCTGCCAGGGCGAGCCGGTCGTGGCCGACAGGTCGACGTCGGCCTTCTCCCAGTAGCGCCGCTTGGGCTCGAAGAAGACCACCGGGTCGTCGCTGGCGATGGCCTGCTGGAGCATCGCGTGGCCGTCGGCCGGGCCGCTGCAGGCCAGCACCTTGAGGCCGGCGGTGTGGGCGAAGTAGGCCTCGGGGCTCTCGCTGTGGTGCTCGACCGCGCCGATGCCGCCGCCGAACGGGATCCGGATGGTCACCGGCATCGGGACCGCGCCGTTGCTCCGGGCGTGCATCTTGGCCAGCTGGGTGACGATCTGGTCGAACGCCGGGTAGACGAACCCGTCGAACTGGATCTCGCAGACCGGGCGGTAGCCGCGCAGCGCCAGGCCGATGGCCGTCCCGACGATGCCGGACTCCCCGAGCGGGGTGTCGAAGACGCGGTCCTCGCCGAAGTCCTTCTGCAGGCCGTCGGTGACCCGGAAGACGCCGCCGAGCCGGCCGATGTCCTCGCCCATGAGCAGGACCTTGGGGTCGCGCTCCATCGCCGAGCGCAGCCCCTCGTTGAGCGCCTTGGCCAGCGTGAGCACCGTCATCGGGCGAACCCCTCGAGGTAGGTGGCGAACTGCGCGCGCTGCTGCTCGACCAGCGGCGTCGTCTCGGCGTACACGTCGTCGAACATCGAGATCGGGTCGGGGTCGACCATCTCCAGGCAGCCCCGGCGCAGCCGCGCCGCCAGCGCGTCGGCGTCGCCCTCGAGCTGCTCGAAGAACGCGCTGTCGACCAGCTGCTGCTTGTAGAGGAAGGCCTTCAGCCGCTCCAGCGGGTCCTTGAGCTTCCAGGCCTCGAGCTCGCTGGCCAGCCGGTAGCGGGTGGGGTCGTCGGAGGTGGTGTGGGCGCCCATCCGGTAGGTGAACGCCTCGATCAGCGTCGGCCCCTGGCCGGTCCGGGCCAGGTCGAGCGCCCTGCGGGTCACCGCGTACGTCGCCAGCACGTCGTTGCCGTCGACCCGCACCCCGGGGAAGCCGAAGCCGGCCGCGCGCCGGTAGAGCGGGATGCGCGTCTGCGTCGCGGTCGGCGTGCTGATGCCCCACTGGTTGTTCTGGCAGAAGAAGACGACCGGGGCCTGGTAGGCGCTGGCCCAGACGAACGCCTCGTTGACGTCGCCCTGGCTGCTGGCGCCGTCGCCGAAGTAGGCGATCACGGCCTCGCCGTCGTCGGTGCCGACGGCGCCGTCGCGCTGGATGCCCATCGCGTAGCCGGTGGCGTGCAGCGTCTGGCTGCCGATGACGATCGTGTAGAGCTGGAAGCGCTTCTCCTGCGGGTCCCAGCCGCCGTTGCTCGCCCCGCGGAACAGCCCGAGCAGCGAGAGCGGGTCGACGCCCCGGCACCAGGCCACGCCGTGCTCGCGGTAGGTCGGGAAGGCGAAGTCCTGGGCGCGCAGCGCCCGCCCGCTGCCGACCTGGGCCGCCTCCTGCCCGAGCAGCGCCGCCCAGATGCCGAGCTCGCCCTGGCGCTGCAGGGCGGTGGCCTCGACGTCGATCCGGCGGACGAGGACGAGGTCGCGGTAGAGCTCGCGGTACTCGTCGTCGGTGAGCGACACGTCGTAGTCGGGGTGGGTGACCCGCTCACCCTCCGGGGTGAGCAGCTGCACGGGCTCGGCGGACGGGTCGGCGGGGGTCACGGGCACTCCTGACGTGCGCTCGGCACTGCGTCCGGGGTCGCCGGGCGAGGTACGGGTCGGTCCACCGGCCGGGGCGTCCCGCAGGGTGGGCAGGGCGCCCGCGGTGGCGGGTCAGCAGCATGGTGCCAGACGGGTGTGACGTCTGTCTCACACGGCGCTCGGCACCAGCCCCCGGCCGGGTGCGTTCACGGGAGGTGCCCCCCTCGACCGCCCGCCGGGCCCCCGCCGTCCTGACCGCGCTGCTGCTGGGCTGCCTGCTGACGGCCTGCGCCGGCACGAGCCCGAGCGCCTCCGCCCCGAGCGCCTCCGCCCCGGCCGCGAGCGCCGGCACGCAGGGCACGGGCACGCAGGGCACCGGCACGCAGGGCACCCCGCCCCCCGCGGTCCCGGCGACCCCGAGCAGCGCCCCGTCGATCGCCACCAGCCCCGTCCCCGCGACGCAGGAGGTGACCCAGCTGACGCTCGTCCTCGAGGACGGCGAGGTGACCGGTGACACCCCCCTCGCCCGCCTCACCGCCGGTCGTCCGGTGCGCCTGACGGTCACCAGCGACGTCGCCGACGAGCTGCACGTGCACGGCGTCGACGAGACGCTCGACCTCGAGCCCGGCGAGCCCAGCGTCCTCGAGTTCACGCCCGGCTCGCCCGGCCGCTTCGAGGTCGAGCTGCACGAGGCGTCCCGGGTCCTGACCCGCCTGCAGGTCCGCTGACCGTGGGGGCGCCGACCGTCGTCCTCGCGCACGCCGTCGGCGTGCGGACGGACCTGCCGGTGCCCCTGGTCGCCGTCCTGCTCGCCGGCGCCCTCGCCGTCGTCGTCTCCTTCCTCGCGCTCGGTGCCCTCTGGCGCACGTCCCGGCTGCGGCCGGACGGGGGCGCCCCGGTGCCGGGGGGCGTCCAGCGCGTCGTGGACAGCCCGGTGCTGCGGGGGGTGCTGCGGGCCGTCGTGCTGGTCGCGACGCTGTTCGTCGTCGTCGTGGCGCTGCTCGGCCCGCGCGAGTCGTCCTTCAACCTCGCGCCGTACGCCTTCTACGTGACCTTCTGGGTCGGCCTGGTGCCGGCCAGCCTGCTGCTCGGGCCGGTCTGGCGGGCGGTCAACCCGCTGCGGACCCTGCACGCCGGCCTGGCCCGGATCAGCGGGCCGGCCCCCGGCGCCGGCACCTCCGCACGGCTGGGCCTGTGGCCCGCGGCCGGCGTGCTGCTGGCGTACGCCTGGGTCGAGCTGGTCTTCCCGGACCGGGCGGTGCCGCAGACCCTCGGCCTGCTGCTCGTCGTCCACGGCGTGCTGCAGCTGGTCGCCGCCCTCTGGTACGGGCCGGACTGGTTCGCCCGGGGCGACCCCTTCGAGGTGTACAGCACCCTGCTCGGCCGGCTCGCCGTCCTCGGGCGGCGGGCCGACGGGCGGCTCGTGCTCCGCAACCCGCTGGACGGCGCCGACGGCACCCCCGCCCAGCCCGGCCTGGTCGCCTTCGTCACCGTCCTGGTCGGCTCGACGGCGTTCGACGGCGTCACCCGGGCCACCTGGTACCAGTCGCGGTACGGGTTCGACGGCGGCGCCGTCGTCACCCCCACGCTCGGCCTGCTGCTCGTCGTCGGGCTCGTCGCGGGCCTGTACGTCCTCGCCACCACCGCCGCGGGCCGCAGCACCGGCACCCCGCACGCCCCCGCCGCGTACGCCCACTCGGTCCTGCCCATCGCCGCCGGCTACGCGGTCGCGCACTACTTCTCGCTGCTGCTGCTCGAGGGCCAGCTGACCTGGATCCTCGCCAGCAACCCGTTCGCCCAGGACGGGGTCGACCTGTTCGGCACCTGGCGCAACGAGGTCGACCTCGCCGCGATCTCGCCCGGCACCATCGCCGCGGTGCAGATCGCCGCGATCGTGCTCGGGCACGTCCTCGGCGTGGTGCTCGCCCACGACCGCGCGGTGCGGCTGGCCGGCAGCGCCGGCGCGGCCCGCCGCTCGCAGTACCCGCTGCTCGGCGTCATGGTCGGGCTCACGGTCGGAGGGCTCGGCCTGCTGCTCGGCTGAGTGCGTGCAGGCGGCCGCTCCCTCCCCCACCATGGACCCGTGGCCCCTCCCGCCCGGCCCCGGCCGACCCCGGGGCCCGACCCGACCCCGAGGAAGGGCGCCCTCGCCCGGCTGACGCTGGCCCAGCAGCTGTTCGTCCTGCAGGTGGTCGTCGCCCTCGTCGTCGTGCTCGTCGGCTCGGCGCTGCAGGTGGCCGCGGAGCGCCGCGACCACGAGGCCGACACCCGACAGCAGGTCCTGGCGGTGGCGCGCAGCGTGGCCGACGCCGGGGGCGTGCGGGAGGCCGTGCGCGGCCCCGACCCGACCGCGGTGCTGCAGCCGGCCGCGGAGGCCGTCCGCCGCGACACCGGGGTCGACTTCGTCGTCGTCCTGGCGCCCGACCGCACCCGCTACAGCCACCCCGACCCCGCCGCGCTCGGCAAGCCGTTCCTGGGCACCATCGCGCCCGCGCTGGCCGGCGAGGCGTTCACCGAGACCTACACCGGCACGCTCGGGCCGTCGGTCCGCGCGGTCGCCCCCGTGCAGGACGGCGGCCGGGTCGTGGCGCTGGTGGCGGTGGGCATCACCCGCGAGCGGGTCGGCGACGAGCTGCGCCGGCAGCTGCCCGGCACCGCCGCGGTCGCCCTGCTCGCGCTCGGGCTTGCCGCGCTCGGCGCCGTGCCGGTGAGCCGCCGGCTGCGCCGGCAGACCCTGGGGCTCGAGCCCGGCGAGATCACCCGGATGTACGAGGCCCACGACGCCGTCCTGCACGCGGTCACCGAGGGGCTGCTCGTCGTCGACCCCGCCGGCCGCCTGCAGCTGGCCAACGACGAGGCCGCCCGCCTGCTCGACCTGCCCGACGCGGCGGAGGGCCGGGCCGTCGACGACCTCGGGCTGCCGAGCGGCCTGGCCGCGCTGCTGCGCTCCGGCCGTACGGCCTCCGGGGAGGCGCACCTCGCCCGCGACCGCGTCCTGCTGGTGTCGCAGGCGGTCGCCGAGCGGGAGGGCCAGGCGCTGGGCACGGTGACGACCCTGCGCGACACCACCGAGCTGATGGCCGTCACCGGCGAGCTGGACAGCGTCCGGAGCCTGGCGGAGGCGCTGCGGGCGCAGGCCCACGAGTCGGCCAACCGCCTGCACACCGTGATCACGCTGGTCGAGCTGGGCCGGCCCGAGGAGGCCGTGCAGCTCGGGGTGGCCGAGCTGCAGGCCAGCCAGGCCCTCACCGACCGGCTGCTCGAGGCGGTCGACGAGCCGGTGCTCGCTGCGCTGCTGCTCGGCAAGGCCGCCGAGGCCTCCGAGCGGGGCATCGAGCTCGTGGTCACCGACGACACGGCGCTGCCCCCCGTCGGCGTGCCGCCCCGCGACCTGCTCACCCTGGTCGGCAACCTCGTCGACAACGCCCTCGACGCCGCCCTCGCGGCCCCGCCCCCGCGCCGGGTGGCGGTCACCGTGCGGCTGGACGGGCCGGACCTGCTGGTGCGGGTGGCCGACAGCGGGCCCGGCCTGCAGCCCGGGCAGGTGCCGCTGGCGTTCCGGCGCGGCTGGTCGACCAAGCCGGCCGGCGGGCCGACCGGGCGCGGCCTCGGGCTCGCCCTCGTCGCCCAGCTCGTCGAGCGGCACGCCGGGACTGTCGACGTGACGACCGACGGCGGCGCGGTGTTCACCGTCCGGCTGCCGGCGGTGGTCGCCGCATGAGCGTCCGCACGCTCGTCGTCGAGGACGAGCCCGTGCTCGCGGACGCCCACCGCACCTTCGTCGAGCGCGTGCCGGGCTACCGGTGCGTCGGCACGGCCGGCGACGGCGCCACCGCGCTGCGCCTGGTGGCCGAGCTCGAGGTCGACCTGGTGCTGCTCGACGTGGGGCTGCCGGACATCAGCGGGCTCGAGGTCCTGCGCAGCCTGCGCGGCCGCGGCACGTCGGTCGACGTGATCATGGTGACGAGCGCGCGCGACCTCGAGGTCGTGCGCAGCGCCGTCAGCGCGGGCGCCGTGCAGTACCTGCTCAAGCCGTTCACCTTCGCCGCCCTGCGCGACAAGCTCGAGCGGTACGCCGACTACCGCGCCGCCACCGTGGTGACGGGGCCGGCGGTGCAGGGCGACATCGACCGTGCCCTGTCGGCGCTGCGCGGCAGCGACGGCGCGGCGCTGCCCAAGGGCCTGTCGGACGAGACGCTGGCGACCGTCCTGCAGGGGCTCCGGACGAGCCGCGACGCCGTGTCGGCCAGCGACCTGGCGGCCGCCGTCGGGGTGTCGCGGCCGACCGCCCGGCGCTACCTCGAGCACCTGGCCGAGGGAGGGCTCGCCCTGAGGTCGCTGCGGTACGGCGTCGGCCGGCCGGAGAACGTCTACCGCCCGGCCTGACCGCCGCCCGCACCTGGCACCATGGATGCTCGTGCCTCCCCGTCCGCTCGTGCTCGCCTCCGCCTCGCCGGCCCGCCTCGGGCTGCTGCGCGGTGCCGGGCTCGACCCGCAGGTCGTGGTCAGCGGCGTCGACGAGGACCTCGAGGGCCTGGCCCCGCGCGACCTGGTCCGCGAGCTGGCCGTCCGCAAGGCGCGGGCGGTCGCGCAGCGCACCCCCGCCGGCTCCCTCGTGCTCGGCTGCGACTCCCTGCTCGAGCTCGACGGCGAGGCCCTCGGCAAACCCGGCACCGCGGCCGTGGCCCTGCAGCGCTGGGCGCGGATGGCCGGCCGCTCCGGCACGCTGCTGACCGGCCACTGCCTCGTCGACACCACCAGCGGCGAGTGCGTGGACGCCGTCGGCGCCACGGTCGTCCGCTTCGGCACGCCCACCGCCGACGAGCTGGCCGCGTACGTCGCGAGCGGCGAGCCGCTGCAGGTCGCGGGCGCGTTCACGCTCGACGGCCGCGGCGGGGCCTTCCTCGAGGGCATCGACGGCGACGCCGGCAACGTCATCGGCGTCAGCCTGCCCGTCGTGCGGGCGCTGCTCGGCCGGCTCGGCGTCGGCATCCACGAGCTGTGGGCGCCGACCGGGGGTGCGTCATGACCGCCGTCGCCGCTCCGCCCGTCCTGCGCGTCGGCCCGCTCGAGGTCGACCCGCCCGTCGTGCTCGCCCCCATGGCCGGCGTCACCGACGCGGCCTACCGGCGGCTGTGCCGGTCCTACGGCGCCGGGCTGTACGTCAGCGAGATGGTGTCGGCGCGCGCCCTGGTCGAGCAGGACGCCAACAGCGAGCGCCGGATCTCCTGCGGCGAGGACGAGTCGGTGCGCAGCATCCAGCTGTACGGCGTCGACCCGGCCACCGTGGCGACCGCGGTGTCGTACCTGGTGGGCGAGGTCGGCATCGACCACGTCGACCTCAACATGGGCTGCCCGTCGCCCAAGGTCACCCGGCGCGGCGGCGGGGCGGCCCTGCCCGTGCGGCGGCGGCTCGTCGGCGCGATCGTGGCCGCGGCGGTGGGGGCCGCCGGCGACGTCCCGGTGACGGTGAAGATGCGCAAGGGCGTCGACGACGAGCACCTGACCTACCTCGACGCGGCCGCCTCCGCACGTGACGCCGGCGCCGCCGCGGTGGCCCTGCACGCCCGGACCGCTGAGCAGCTGTACTCCGGGCACGCCGACTGGAGCGCGATCACGCGCCTCAAGGAGGCCGTCACCGACGTCCCGGTGCTCGGCAACGGCGACGTCTGGCAGGCCGACGACGCCCTCGAGATGATGCGGCAGACCGGCTGCGACGGCGTCGTCGTGGGCCGGGGCTGCCTCGGGCGGCCGTGGCTGTTCCGCGACCTCGCCGACGCGTTCGCCGGCCGGCCCGTCTCGCCGCCCCCGCTGCTGGGCGAGGTCGTCGAGGTCATGCGCACCCACGTCCGGCTGCTCGTCGAGCACCGCGCGGACGAGCTGCACGGGTGCAAGGACTTCCGCAAGCACGTCGGCTGGTACCTCACCGGCTACCGCGTGGGCGGGGTGCGCCGGCGCGAGCTGTCGCAGGTCGCGTCCGTCGCCGAGGTCGACGCCCTGCTGAGCGAGCTCGACCCCACCGCGCCGCTGCCGCTCGAGACGCTGCGCCAGCCGCGCGGGCACACCCACGGGCCCAAGCCGGTGTCGCTGCCCGAGGGCTGGCTGGCGTCGCGCGACGAGGACGCGGTGCCCGAGGCGGGCGCAGACGCCTGGACCTCGGGCGGGTAGGCACCCGTGCGCGGGGCAGGTCCTGCTGCCCGCACCACCCCCAGGGAGGACCTCGCCATGAGCCAGCCCGACGGCCAGACCCCGCACGCCCCCGACGTCGACCAGCCCGACGGCGGCGCGCACGACGGCTCCGCCTCCCCGGACGACACCGGCCGGACGCCGAGCGCGCCGGACAACGACACCCTGGACGACGGGACGCACGCCGGCAGCTGAGCGCCGGGAGTCAGCCCGGCAGGTCCAGGGGCTGCTCCGGCAGCGCGGTGCCCGGCGTCAGGAGCGGCCCGAGGCGCCGGCGCACGGCGAGCCGGGCCCGGTCGAAGGCGGCCGGGTCGTCGCGGAGCTGCGCCTCCAGCACCGCCCCGGTGATCACTGACGCGACCTCGAAGAAGACCTGCGGCGCGTCGACGTCGGGCCGCACCTGCCCGAGCCGCTGGGCGGCCCGCAGGAAGCCGGTGAACAGGTCCTCCCAGCGCAGCCGCAGCCGCACCAGCTCGTCGCGCACGGCCCCGGGGCGGGCGTCGTACTCGACCAGGGCCGTGAGGAAGAACGACCGGCCGCGCAGCTCCCCCGAGCGCATGAACTCGATCCACCCGTCGCAGAGCCGCCACAGCTGCGCCAGCCCCTCCGGCGCGGCGACCGCCGGCGCCGCCACCCGAGCGCCGTAGAGCCGCGCCGCGACGTCGATCACCGCCAGCTGGAGGTCCAGGCGGCTGGCGAAGTGGCCGCTGACGCCGCTCTTGCTGATCTGCAGCTCCGCCGCCAGCCGGCCCAGCGACAGGCTCTCCAGGCCCTCGGCGGACGCGACGTCGACGGCGCGCCCGAGGATCAGCCCGCGGGTGCGCCGGCCGCGCACGAGCCGGAGGTCCGACGGCCCCTCCACGTGGTCCACCCCGGTGACGCTACGGCTCCCGGGGCATGGCGGGCACGGCTCCGGGTAGTTGCGAGGAGAAGGGCGCACGTCCGTGCGCCTTGTTGTCCCCCATCGAAGGAGCCTCGTGGCCCTGCCCTACGCCACCCAGCCCGGCGACATCGACCACATGATCGAGAACGACTTCGCGATCGTGGAGCGGCAGTTCGAGCACCTGGACAACGGCACCGCCGACCGGCGCGTGCTCGTGGACCAGATCGGCTTCGAGCTGGCCCTGCACGCCTTCGCGGTCGAGCAGGTCCTCTACCCCGCCCTCGAGCAGAACGGCCAGAGCCGCGACGTCGAGCAGGCCCGCCAGCGCAACGACCGCGCCAAGGAGCTCCTCCTCACCCTCGACGGCTCCGAGCCCGGCCAGCCGGAGTTCGAGCAGGCCCTCACCGAGCTCAAGAGCGGCGTCCGCGCCCAGCACGAGGGCTCAGACCGCGACTCGCTGCCCACGCTGCGCCAGGGCGTCGGCGCCGAGCGGCTCGTCGAGCTCGGCAAGCAGTTCCTCGCCGCCAAGCGGTCGGCCCCCACCGGCCCGCACCCGAGCGCACCGGACTCGGGCATCGCCGGCAAGATCGCCGGAGCCCTCGCGGCCCCGCTGGACGCCCTCAAGGCCAAGACCAGCGGCAAGAAGAAGCACCTCGCCACCGACGCCTCCGGTCTGCTGGACCCGCAGGCCCAGGCGATCCTCGACGCGCACAGCTCCCTGGAGCCGCAGCCGTTCGAGATCCTCACGCCGGAGCAGGCACGCACGCAGCCCGGTCCGAAGGAGGCCGTGCAGAAGGTCATGGCCGACAAGGGCCTGGAGGGCCCGGAGCAGGTCGGCTCCGTCGAGGACCTCGACGTCCCGGACGGCGCCGGCGGCACGCAGCGCCTGCGGGTCTACAAGCCCGTCGGTGCGGGCGCGACGCCCCTGCCGATCGTGTTCTGGATCCACGGCGGCGGCTGGGTGCTGTTCACCATCGACGACCACTACGACGACTCCTGCCGCGGGCTGTGCAACAAGACCGGCGCGATCGTCGTGACGCCCGACTACCGGCGCGCGCCCGAGGCCGTCTTCCCGGCCAGCCACGACGACGTCCTGGCGGCCTACCGCTGGGTGGTCCAGAACGCCGCGCAGCTCGGCGGCGACCCGTCGCGCATCGGCATCGGCGGCGAGTCGGTCGGCGGCGGCATGGCGCCCGCGACCGTGCTGCAGCTCTCGCAGGCCGGCGAGGCGCTCCCGGTCGCGCTCGTGCCGGTCTACCCGGTCACCACTGCGGAGCAGTTCGGCGAGTCGATGCAGGACGCCGCCGACGGGCGCCCGCTCAACCGCGCGCTGCTGTCCTGGATGGCGGCGCACGAGTTCGAGGGCCGGCCCGACGGCGCCACCGACCCGCGCATCGCCCTGCTCGACTGGACCGACGAGCAGCGGGCGCTGATGCCCCCGACGCTGGTCATCACCGACGAGCGCGACGTGCTGCGCAGCCAGGGCCAGCAGTTCGCGAAGGACCTCGAGTCCGCCGGCGTGCAGGTCGAGCAGCAGTACTACTCCGGCGTCATGCACGAGTTCTTCGGCGCCAGCGCCGTCCTCGACAAGGCCGAGCGGGCCCAGCAGGCGGCGGCCCGGCACTTCACCCGCGCGTTCGGCACCGAGGCGGCCGGCTCCGGCTCGTCCAGCAGCACCGGCTCGTCCAGCAGCAGCTCGCCGAGCAGCCAGACCTTCCCCCCCGGTACCGGCCGCGTCGTCGTCGCGCCCGCCAGCAGCAGTGAGGAGCCCACCCGATGAAGGGCCTGGTCTACAAGGGCGCCAAGCAGGTCGCGGTCGAGGAGGTGCCCGACGCGAAGGTCGTCGAGGCCACCGACGCCGTCATCCGGCTGACGACCAGCAACATCTGCGGGTCGGACCTGCACATGTACGAGGGCCGGACCTCCGTCGAGCAGGGCAAGGTCCTCGGCCACGAGAACATGGGCGTCGTCGAGGAGGTCGGCCCCGGCGTGCAGTTCGTCAAGGCCGGCGACCGCGTCTCGGTGCCGTTCAACATCGGGTGCGGGTCCTGCCGCAACTGCACGGGCGGCTGGTCGTCGTTCTGCACGCGGGTCAACCCGACCGAGGGCATGGACGGCGCGGCCTACGGCTACGCCAACATGGGCCCGTACGACGGCGGCCAGGCGGAGTACCTGCGGGTGCCGCACGCGGACTTCAACCTGCTGGACCTGCCGCAGGGCACCGAGTTCGAGAACGACTTCACGATGCTGTCGGACATCTTCCCGACCGGCTGGCACGGCGTGCAGCTCTCGGGCATGCAGCCCGGCGACCGGGTGGCGGTGTTCGGCGGTGGCCCCGTGGGGCTGATGGCCGCGCACAGCGCGATGCTGTGCGGCGCCTCGCAGGTCTTCGTCGTCGACAAGGTCGCCGACCGGCTGCGGCTCGCGGAGCAGGTCGGCGCGATTGGCATCGACTTCTCCGCCGGCGACCCCGTCGAGCAGATCCTGGAGCAGACCGGCGGGCTCGGTGTCGACCGCGGCGTGGAGGCCGTCGGCTTCCAGGCCCACGACGCCGGCGGCGAGGAGCACCCCGAGCTCACGCTGGACAACCTCGTCAACGTCGTGCGCACCACCGGCGGCATCGGCGTCGTCGGCGTGTACGTGCCGACCGACCCGGGGCTGGACGAGCCCGCGAAGGCCGACCGGGTGGGCTGGCAGTACGGCACGTTCTTCACCAAGGGCCAGTCGATGGGCACGGGGCAGGCACCGGTCAAGCGCTACAACCGCCAGCTCCGCGACCTGATCATCACCGGCCGGGCCACCCCGTCGTGGATCGTCTCCCACGAGATCCCGCTGGACGAGGCGCCCGACGCGTACGACAAGTTCGACCGGCGCGTCGACGGCTACACCAAGGTGCTGCTCAAGCCGCACGGCTGAGCCGACCGGGGCCGCTCGGCAGCACCTGCTGCCGGGCGGCCTCCCGCGTGCCGTTCCCCCTGGGATACGGGTCCGGTACGGCCGCTACCGGCTCGTGCTGCGTCTGACCGAGCATGAGCGCGTGGCGATCGCCTGCTGTCACTGCAGGGGGCCGGTGGCCGACCGTCCACGACGCCGGCTCCGGCTCCGGCTCCGCGGGCTCGCAGGACCTGTTGCGGCTGCTGCCGGAGGTCGCCAGACGCGACATCACCACCGTTCAGGACCTGCGTCTGGACTCAGCGCTCCCCGCGGTCGCCCGGGCGATGTCCCCTCGCGGCCGAGCTCCGCGTCACGCTGGTCGCCGGGGGATCGGGCTCGAGCTCTGCCAGAGGTACCAGGTCGCGCGCGGGGGTGGCTCATCGCCGAGACGGGCCTCCCCTCGGAGCGCTGAGCGACGGCTGGGGCAGCCTGGCTCTGGAGTGCCGGTGGACGTCGCACACAGGTGCCGCGGAGCGGCGCGTGGTCCCACCCTGCGACGTGGGCTGCGCGGCACCTGGTCCGGCGCAGGAGTACCGCCACTGCACCCCGAGCGTCGGCGCCGACGCGTAGGCGCTTCGCTGGTCTGCATCGCCGGACTGGAGCAAGCACGATCGGTCATGGTCGGGACCAGGTGGCCCCTCGTCCGGGGCCGTCGACCTGGACCTTGCCGTCGGCTCTCAGGTCGTCCAACGCGTTGCGGATCGTCCCGTCGCTGATCCCGGGGAGCGACATGCGGACATCCGAGATGCGGAAGCGTGCCGGGGCCTGCTCGAGCACGTACCGCTTGACCCGTTCGCGCTTGCTCCCCCCGCCGCCCGTCGTGGACGCCGCGCGCTGCCCGAACAGGTCATAGGCCACCCCGACCTGCCGGACGAGGTACTCCAGCCACGGCCATGGGTCGTGCTTGCCCTCGTGCCAGCCGTGCGTCGACGCGAGCAGGGCGGCGTAGTAGTCGTCCGCCGTGTCGGCGACCAGCTGCTCGAGGCTGACGTATCGCGCGACCCCGTAGCCCGCATCCGCAAGCAGCGCGTTGGTGAGGATGCGTGCGACGCGGCCGTTGCCGTCCTCGAACGGGTGCACGACCAGGAAGTCGAGCACCGCCAGTCCGACGATCAGCAGCGGGTGGTGCTGGTCCGCCTCGCGTTCCCGCACGTAGCGGCTGACCAGCTCCTCGACGAACCACGGTGTGCGGACGGCGTCGACCGAACGGAACCGAACCTGCCGGCTGCCGTCCGGCAGCCTGTCCACAACGAGGTTGTCCTCCGTCTTGAACGCACCTCCGGGTGCTGCCGTGTGGAGAGCAGCAGTCGGTGCAGGTGCAGGAGCAGGCCGACGTTCACCGGCTGCCAGTCGGTCTGCCAGACGTAGTCGAGGGCATCCCTGTAGCCAGCCAGTTCCTGCTCGGAGCGGCCGCGCAGGTTCTTCGTGCCCCGCACGATGATGCGGTCAGCCCGCTGCTCGTCCTTGACGACCACGCCTTCGAGCGCCGAGGACGCCTTGATGGACTGAACCCGAGCGCGAAGAGCGAGCTGCTCCAGCAGGCCGGGCATCTGCGACAGGTGCAGGCCTTCGAGACCGCGCCCGACGTCCGCAGTGGACAGGGCGCGCGCCAGCCGACCGGGAACCTGGTGGAGGAGTGCCACCCCCCGGTCGAAGCTGCGCATGAACCTCCTAAAGGATCCCGTGAAAGTTCCAATGTAGGCGTGCAGTAGCAGGTTCCTGCACTCGCTGCGTCCTACAACCCACGCAACGAGACAACGCGTGAAGTCTTGGGTGGTTGTGACTGCTGATCGAAGCACGCGTGCCCGGGCACGGGCGGGGCACCGACGACCCCTGCCGACCGTGCTCCCTGCTCGACACTGGACACCACCGGGCAGGGACCGTCAGCTGACGCCCCGGCCGCTGCGAGCGCCGCCAGCGGCACGCCCTTGCTGCCCATCGGGGTGGGCAGATCGCGCGACGTGCTCGATCCCCGGTGCGTCGCTCAGCCCGTGCTCATGTCGACGAACCGCGAGTAGTGCAGCTGGCTGGCGACGGTGATCGTCTGGGTGGGGCCGTTGCGGTGCTTGGCCACGATGAGGTCGGCCTCGCCGGCGCGCGGGCTCTCCTTCTCGAACGCGTCCTCGCGGTAGAGCAGGATCACCATGTCGGCGTCCTGCTCGATCGACCCGGACTCGCGCAGGTCGGACAGCTGCGGCTTCTTGTCGGTGCGCTGCTCGGGCCCGCGGTTCAGCTGGCTCATCGCGATCACCGGCACCTCGAGCTCCTTGGCGAGGAGCTTGAGGTTGCGGGACAGCTCGCTGACCTCCTGCTGGCGGCTCTCGGCCTTCTTGTTGCCGCTCATGAGCTGCAGGTAGTCGATGATCACGAGCTTGAGGTCATGGCGCTGCTTGAGGCGCCGGGCCTTGGCGCGGATCTCCATCATCGACAGGTTGGGCGAGTCGTCGATGAACAGCGGCGCGTCGGCCACCTCGCCCATACGCCGAGCCAGGCGCGCCCAGTCGTCGTCGCTCATCGTGCCGGTGCGCATGTGGTGCAGGCCGATGCGCGCCTCGGCGGACAGCAGGCGCATCGTGATCTCGGTCTTGCTCATCTCCAAGCTGAAGATCGCGCTGGTCATGCCGTGCTTGATGGAGCAGCTGCGGGCGACGTCGAGTCCCAGTGTGCTCTTGCCCAAGCCCGGCCTGCCGGCCACGACGATGAGCTGGCCGGGGTGCAGCCCGTTGGTGAGCGTGTCGAGGTCGGTGAAGCCGGTCGGGACGCCCGTCATCGTGCCGGCCCGGCTGCTGATGGCCTCCATCTCGTCCATCGCCGGCTGCATGACGTCGCCGAGGACGGTGTAGTCCTCGCTCGTGCGCCGCTCCGTGACGTCGTAGATCGCCTGCTGGGCGCGGTCGACCAGGTCGTCGACCTCACCGCCGTCGCTGGCGTAGCCGAGCTGCACGATGCGCGTGCCGGCCTCCACCAGGCGGCGCAGCACCGCGCGCTCGGCCACGATCCGGGCGTAGTAGCCGGCGTTGGCGGCGGTCGGGACGCTGGACAGCAGCGTGTGCAGGTACGGCGCGCCGCCGATGCGGGCGAGGTCGCCGGTGCGGGTCAGCTCGCCGGAGACGGTGATCGGGTCGGCCGGCTCGCCCCGGCCGTACAGGTCGAGGACGACGTCGTAGATCGTCTGGTGGGCGGGTCGGTAGAAGTCGCCGGACTTGATCACCTCGACGACGTCGGCGATCGCGTCCTTGCTGAGCAGCATGCCGCCGAGCACCGACATCTCCGCGGCGACGTCCTGCGGCGGGGTGCGCTCGAACTCGGCCGACGGCTGCTGCCGGGGGAGCTCGACGACCCGCTCGCTCACTGGACGCCCTCCTCCACCGCGCCGCGACCGCCGCGACCGGCCACGTGTCTACCTGCTCGGAGCCGGCCTCCCGGGCGTGTCCGCGAGGCCGGCCGGAGCTCCCTGTGGACGCAGCTGTGCACGAGGTGGGGACGTGGCGGCCTGTCGCTGTGGACACCCGGGGGCCGTCCTGGGGACGCCTGGGGACCGCGGACGCCGCCGCGCTCACCGACCGCCCACAGGGTCGTCCCCAGGCTGTGGACGGAGGAAGTCCCGAGCCCGGAGGAGGGCGCGGCCACGTCAGGCACCCGCGGCGAGCCGGCCGCGGCCGCTGTCGAGCAGCGCGACGCAGGCGCCGCACAGCCGGACGGTCCGGGTGACGAAGAAGGTGCCCTCGCCGGTGCAGGACGCGCAGCGCCGCACCGGCTCGGCCGCCGGCTCCGCCCGCCGGCGTGGAGGCATGCCGAGGCTCCTGCGGGCCTCCGCGACCCAGCGGGCACGCTCCTCGTCGGTGGCGACGCGGTGGCCGTCGTCCGGGGCCTGCGGGCGCGACCGCTCGGCCCGCTGACGCTCCCAGGCCTGCTGGGGCGACTCGCTCTGCGCGAGCTGGCGCAGCAGGGCCAGGACCGCCGCCACGGGGTCCGGGGCCGCCGGCAGGGCGCCCGCCCGCGAGCCGACCTGGGCCGGGCGCCAGCCGGCGTCGAGCAGGACGCGCACGGCCGCCGCGACGTCGGCGTCGTCGAGCGCGCGGGCGGTCAGGGCGGGCAGGCCGCCGAAGACCTCGTCTTGGAGGGCGGCGCCCAGCCGGGCGCGGGGGCGGTCGAGCAGCGGTTCCTGTCCCATGCGGCCATCGGACCACCGACCTCCGACAGTCCTGCCGGCTCGCGCACGCGGGGACGACCTGATCGGGGCGGCGGCGTCCCTGGCGTAGACGCCCCGCACCGCAACCGGACTGGTCGACGTAACCGTGGGGTCTACGTCGCTGGGCGGTCTCGCTCCTCCCGCGAGTGCTCCCGCTGCTTGACCGGCGGGCCCCAATCCGCCGGCACAGCCACTTCGGGGGACCACCGCTCGAACCAGCGTCCCGGACGACGGGCCGGCTCCTGCTCATGGACAGTCCGGTCGAGTGGGAGGGCATGGCGACCGAAGCTGAGGCGCGAGAGGCGGCGGCTGTCCTGCGCCGACTGCTCGACGCGGTGAGGATCGGGGAGCTAACCCGGGGCTTTCACGCAGCAGGGTGAGCATGGGGGTGTCGTTGAACTGAAAAGTGCTCCTGACCAGCGAAGATGAGTCTGTCTAGGAACATCATCAGCGCCGATCGAGGAGCACCTTCCAGG